>Ga0160469_100099_pt1 | contig 134365 bp, 122 predicted proteins | sample HID1972M_E11MG_FD_108246 | JGI IMG/M metagenome (GOLD analysis project Ga0160469, IMG submission 108246) | Enriched pill bug-associated microbial communities from UW Madison campus, WI, USA - HID1972M_E11 MG | ecosystem: Host-associated > Arthropoda: Insects > Digestive system > Unclassified ...
GTTCGGGGTGGCGCGCCACCTGGTGAACCTGGAGGTGGTGAACACCTACGAGGGCACGCACGACGTGCATGCGCTGATCCTGGGGCGCGCGCAAACGGGCATCGCCGCCTTCGCGAACTGAGCGGCTGAAGGCAGAAAGGAAAGCGGACAACCGGACGCAGAAGGCGCAGAAGAGAAAAGCAATTTCCTTTGACTTTCTTGCGTCTTCCGCGGAACCTTGGCGTCTTCTGCGTACTTGACCCGTATTCCGGGATGCCGTCGCCTTGTCCCGCGCCGAGGCCGATGCGATGACACAGCGAGAGGGCGAATCATGGAAGCCTGGTTTCATTCCGCGTTGCAGCCGATCTACCGGACGCCGCTGTTCGCTTCCGAAGATTCCGACGTCGTGAGGCGGCAGACCGCCAGCGCCCTGAAAGACCATGAACTCGTCTGGCAGCGGGGCCGCATCGACTCGGCCCTGTACCGGGCCGGCGCAGGCGCCCTGTCCTTCTTCATCCTTCGCTATGGGGCCGCTGTGCGCATCGAACCCGGGCAGCTCCAGGGTTTCGTGCTGTTCCAGATGCCTCTGGTCGGCACGGCCCGGATTCGCGTGAAAGAGCGGGCCATCGCCGTCTCGCCCCGCACGGGCGCCGTGATTTCGCCGTGCCTGGATCTGGCGCTCGACTGGCACGAAGGATGCACGCAGCTGCTCGTCAAGATCCCGTGCGAACGGCTGGAAAGCACCTGCCGCGGCCTCATCGACGACGACCTCGGCCGGCCGATCGAGTTCGACCCGGAAATGCCGCTGGCCAACGACGCCGGCCGCAGCTGGCAGCACCAGATCGCAAGCCATCTGTGCAGCCTGCACGCGCCGGCCAGCAACTGCGCGCCGCGCCTGCTGCCGGCACAGGAGGAGGCCCTGATCCACCATCTGCTGCTGTGCCAGCCCAGCAATTACGCCGAGCGCCTGTCGCGGCCGGTGCGGCCGGCCATGCCGCGCCACGTGCGGGCCGCCGAGCGCTTCATCGGCGCACAACTGCACGAGTCGTTGACGCTGGAGGCGATCGCGCGGGCCAGCGGCGCGAGCGTTCGCAGCCTGTGCCTGGCGTTCCAGAAGCATCTGCAATGCTCACCGATGGCCTACGTGCGCGCCGCCAGGCTGGCACGCGCGCATCAGGACCTGGTCGACGCCCCGCCGGGCACGCAGGTCACGGACGTCGCCTTGCGCTGGGGCTTCAACCACACGGGCCGCTTCAGCACGGCCTACCGTCGGCGCTATGGCGAATCGCCGCTGGCCACGCTGAAGATGCGCTGAGATCCCGCTGAGCGGCGAACGCGTCAGCCGCGCTGGCCCACGCGATCGAACCAGACGCGCGGCGAGAGGCCCTGGTCCGGCCCGAGCACCGAGAAGCCGCCGTCCACCGGCACGTCGATGCCGGTGATCCAGGAGGCGGCGTCGGAAGCCAGGAAAGCCACTGCTCGCCCCACTTCCAGCCCGTCGCCCACACGCCCCAGCGGGTGCAGCGCGGCCGCCACGGCATCGGCGCGCGCGCGTGAGCCTGCGCTGAGCGCCTCGACCGAGGGCGACCAAGTCCAGGCCGGTGAGACGGCCACCACGCGGATGCCGTCGGGTGCAACCGTGACCGCCAGATTCTTGGTGAACTGCAGCAGCGCCGCCTTGGAGGCCGGGTACAGCGCACGCCCCGCGGTGCCGAACTTGCCGCCGGTGCTGCCCAGGTTGACGATGACACCGCCGCGCTGAAGATGCGGCAGCACTTTCTGCGCGAAGATGGCGGCCGACACCAGGTTGATGCCCAGGGTCTGGTGCCACTGCGCCCGGCTCGAGGCGATGCCTTCGTCGGTGTAGATGCAGGCGTTGTTGACCAGGATGTCGATGCGGCCGAAGCGATCGAGCACCGTTTGCACGCATCGGTCGATCTGGGTGTCCTGCGCGATATCCACTGCGCAGTAGCAGGCCGGCGGACGGGACTGGGCGGCGAGCTCGGCCACCAGGGCTCGCCCTGCGGCCTCGTTGCGTCCGGTCACGACGACCTGCGCGCCGCTGTCGGACAGCGCTCGGGCGATGTCGGCTCCCAGGCCCTGTGTGCTGCCCGTGACGATGGCGACACGGCCCGCGAGCGGGACTGCGTTCATCGGAACACCGCCTCGCCGCGCGCCACCTGCGCGATCAGGCCCATGCTGCGCAGCGAGGCATCGTGCGCAGCCGGCTCCGCCGACGCGCAGGCATCGGCCGCGACCACCACTTCGTAGCCCGCATCCACCGCATGGCGCACCGTGCTCTCGACGACCGAATGCGTGGCGACACCGGCCACGATCAGGCGCCGGGCGTCAACGATGCGCAGCACCTCCTCGAGCGGCGAGCCATGGAAGGCATTCACCCGGCGGTGCCGGACCACGAACTCGTCCGGGCGCGCCGCGTCCGGCGCCAGCCCCTCGAAGAATTCGGCGCCCCAACTTCCCTCCATCACCGCCTGCGAGGCCGCGACATTGCGGAAGATCGGTGCATTGGGCAGCAGATCGGCGTAGTCGGGGCGGAACGCGATCCGCACGTGGACGATGGGCAGCCGGCGTTCGCGCGCTCCGCGCAGCAACGCCCGCGCCGCAGCGATCACCGCGGCGCGCACCGGGCTGTCCGCGCTCAGGCCCACGCGTATCTTGCCGTCGGGATGCAGCACGTCGTTCTGGTAGTGCAGCACAACGACGGCACTGGCTTCGGCGGGCGGCGCGGCCATCAGATGAAGACCTCCAGGTTCTCGTGCACCGCGTCGCAGTTGACCAGGTGCACGCGCTTCATGCGGATGCGCCAGCCCTCGCCGTCGGTCGCGAGCTTGTGCCAGTAGCAGCCGGCGAGCTGGCGTGTCTGTTTCTTGCGCCACTCGGTCATCTGGAACGACGAGCGCACCACGAGGTTGCCGCCGGCGTCCGTTCCTTCGATGCTCACGTTGCCCACCAGCCGGCTCGCGCGGGTCGGGGGCTGCTGCGACCAGTTGCGCGCGTTCTCGATGCGGCGCACCCGCACCTCGCGCAGCATGTGGTCTTCCCAGGCCAGCGAGATGTGGTCGTAGGGGCTGGCCTGGCCGTGCTGCTGCGGCATCCAGTACATGCCGTCGTCGGTCCACAGCGCGAGCCACTCGGCCCAGCACCGCTCGTCGAGCAGGCGCGCCTCGCGGTAGAGGAACTGCTGCAGCCGGTCCAGGGTGCCGGCCGGCACGTCCACGGGGCGCAGACCTTCCACGGACACGTCGAAGTCGAGATCAAGCAGCATGGGCGGCCTCCTTGAGCATGTACTGTTTCCACGCCTTGAACTGGTTGCGCATCGGCAGCTCGCTGGTGCCGTTGGTGGATTCCATGCCGCCGGGGACCACGCGGTCGGTGCCGTGGTAGCGGTGCAGGCTGACCCAGTCGCCGCCGTCGCTGAGGTTGCCCTCCTGACAGCGGCCGTACACCTCGACGTCGTCGGGCATCACGTTCGACGAGGGCGAATTGATCAGGTTCGCGTAGACCAGCGCGCGCTTGAACAGGGCCGGCGGCGCGTCCTTGAGGCGGAAGGTCTGGATCTCGACCAGCGTGCGGTCCACGGCGACGGGGCGGATCACGCGGAACTGCTGGAACACGGTGTGCGGCGAGCCGCTGCCGTAGACGATGGTGTTGTGCCGGTTCATGCCCAGGATCTCGCGGGCGCGCTCCGGGCCGTGGACGCGGGCCAGCGCCTCGTGGTGCGCGCGCGTCACCGGGTCCTTGTCGGCCGCGCCGGGGTCGAAGATGCCCTCCATGTAGCCGTGGCCGTTGTCGTAGGCGCACAGGGTCAGCTTCTCCCAGAAGTCGTAGGGCTCGCCGTTGCCGTCCATGATGTGCAGTTCCAGCGGCATCTCGCCCATGCTCGCGGCCTGCTCGCGCGCTGCCACGAAGGACGATTCGTGGGTCACCCGGGCGTGCATGGTGTCGTGCAGGTTCTCGTAGAACACCTTCCAGTTCGAGGGTTGCCAGACCCGGAAGACACCGCCGGCGACTTCCACCTCGCCCGAGGGCGAACGGTCGCACAGGTTGTCGATGGAGGAGATCACGCCGCCCAGGAAGGTCCTGAGGTCCGGCCCTTCGGCGGCCTGGCTGGCGAACACGAAGCCCCGGTAGCGCTCGACGCGAGCTACGCGGCGCATCGAGAAATCCGGGTGTCGGGGATCGAAGCACGTTCCCTCGAAGCCGGCCTTGAGCGGCGCCGACAGGTGCTGGCCGTCGAGCCTGAAGGTCCAGGCGTGGTAGGGGCAGCGGAAGAACTTGCCGACGTTGGCGTCGCCGTCGGCCATCAGCTTGGCGCCCTTGTGCGGGCAGCGGTTGTAGAGCACGTGCACCTGCCGGTCGGCTGCGCGCACCATGACCACGTCCTGGTCGCCGATGCGCGTGGTGTGGGTGTCGCCGGGCTGCGGTACCTGGCTCTCGTGGCCGACATAGATCCAGGCCTGGCCGTAGATGCGCTCCATCTCCAGCGCGAAGATCGCGGGGTCGGTGTAGACCGACTTGTGCACGCTGTCCTCGCGCACCAGCGCGGCAATGTGTTCGTCCGAATACGGCATCGAGGGCTCCTTTTCTCTTCCTTGGCTACAGATCCAGCACCAGGCGCGGCGAGCGCGCGCGCGAGACGCAGATGCACAGCTTGTCGCCGGCGCTGCGCTCGGCGGCGCTCAGCGTGCTGTCGCGGTGGTCGGGCGTGCCCTGCAGAAGCGGCGTCACGCACACGCCGCAACTGCCGGTGCGGCAGTCGAACAGCGGGTCCAGGCCATGGTCCGCCAGCACGTCCAGAATGCTCTTGTCGGGCGGCACCACGAAGACCTGCCCGCTGTGCGCGCACTCCACCTCGAACGCCGTGTCGCCGTTCTGCGCCAGGGCACCGGCGAACAGCTCGTAGTGCACGTTGGTGTCGTGCCAGCCGAGCCGCTGCGCGCTGCGCACGGCCGCCTCGACCAGTCCCCTGGGACCGCACACGTACATGTGCCGCTCCGCCGCCGGCGCGGCCAGCACGGTGTCCAGCGGCATGCCCCGGCCGGGCTCTGCGTCATCGAAGTAGAGCGTGCTGCCGGGCAGCGCCTGCACCTGTTCCCGGTAGGGCATGAGCTCGGGCGCGCGTGCCGCGTAGTGCAGCGCGAAGCGGCCGCGGCCGAGCGCCAGCGTGCGCGCCATGCTGAGGATGGGCGTGATGCCGATGCCGCCCGCCAGCAGCAGGTGCTCGCTGGCCTGCGCGGCCAGGGCGAAGTGGTTGGCCGGTGGTTTCGCGCGCACCAGGTCGCCCGCCTGCAGGCGGTGCATGCAAAGCGAGCCGCCGGCGCCCTCGTCCTCGCGCTGCACCGCGATCTCGCAAGCCATGCCGCTCTCGGCGCGGGCCACGAGGGAATAGGCGCGGTGGGCCACGACGCCCGGCGCGGGTTCGACCGCGATCTCGATGTGCGCGCCGGCCTCCCAGTCGGGCAGGGCCTCGCCCTGCGCCGACACCAGCGTGAACGCGGCAACCCGGGGCGTGAGCGGCGTGACGCGCGCGACCCGCAGCAGCAGTTCTTCGCTCATGGTGCCGCGCCGGGGGCGTTCCAGGCGGGCATCAGCGTGTTCGAGGGCAGCGACTCGTCCAGCAGCTTGCGCGCCGTCTCCACGCCCGCCACCGGCAGCCCGGCCGGGTCCAGCTTGCCGATCTGCACCAGCACGCTGGCCTGGTCCCAGTAGATGTGCTCGTGGTAGAGCTTGTCGCCGCGGAACTTGACGATGGCCACCAGCGGGATCTCCACCCGCTTGCCCGTGGGCGCGATGCCCGGCAGCATCCAGTCGATCTCGCAGGTGTGGGTGAAGCAGAACAGCAGTTCATCGACGATCTGGGTTGCGCCGACGGTGCGCGAGATCGGGGTCAGCGTGGTGTCGGGCGGGTTGCTGTTGACGAAGTGGTGCTGGTAGAAGTGCGCGAGCATCCGGTGCCCGACGCCGCCGGTCATGGTGGGGATGTGGTTGACGTAGGGCTCGGGCACCATGGTGGCCATGGTGTCGGCCACGTTACGGGTGGCGAACTCGTATTCGCAGTGCTTGTCCCACAGCGCCGAGAAGTCGTGGTGCGGCCCCATGGCCTGCTTGAAGGCGGCGATGCTGCGCTGGTGCGCCATCGATGCCGAGGGCTTGTGGAAGTGGTCGCCGCCCTGGCGGGCGAAGGCGTGATCGACGCCGGGGTAGATATGGACCTCGGTACGCTCGCGCCCAGCCAGTGCCTGCACGATGGCCGCGCGCGCCTCGGGCGGGCAGAAGGCGTCGTTCTCGGCGACGTGCAACACCAGGGGCGCCTGCATGTTCTTGGCTTCGTCCAGTGCCTTTTCTATGCCCACGCCGTAGTAGCCCACGGCCGCATCGGCGTCGGTGCGGCAGGCGGCCAGGTAGGCCAGCTTGCCGCCCAGGCAGAAGCCCAGCACGCCGGCCTGGCCGGTGCATTCGGGACGCTGGCGCAATGCGTCGAGGCTGGCCTGTATGTCGGCCACGCCCTTGGCTTCGTCGAAGCCTTGGTAGAAGCCGAAGGCGCGCTGAAAGTCAGCCTCTGCGTAGCCCAGCTCCACGCCGGCCTGCTGGCGCCAGAACAGGTCGGGCGCCAGTACCACGTAGCCTTCCTCGGCGTAGTAGTCGGCCACGTCGCGCATGGTCTGGTTGACGCCGAAGATTTCCTGCGCCAGCACGATGCCGGGGCCCTGGCCCGAAGCGGGAACGGCCAGGTAGGCGCGGAACTGGCCGCTGCCGTCCGCGGCCGAAACAGTGAGATAGCTGCCCATGAAAGTGGCTCCGAAGGGGGGATGTGGTAGGCGGCGGATGCGAGGCCGGTCAAGGCATCCGGCAGGCCGGCGCGAACGGGTCCTGGTAGTTGGTCAGGATGGTTTCGAGCGTCTTGTTGCTGATGCGGCCCTGCGCATCGCGCGCGACCACGCGCAGGTAGTAGTTCTGGATCGGGTACTGGTTGGTGTTGAACCGGAAGTCACCGCGAACCGATTGGAAGTTGGCGGCGCGCAGGGCCTTGCGGAGCGCGTCCTTGTCCTCGATCCGGCCGCCGACGCCGCGCACGGCACCGTCCAGCAGCATCGCGGCGTCGTAGCCCTGCGAGGCATAGAGGGTGGGAATGCGGCCGTAGGTCTTTTCGAAGTCGGCCACGAACCGCCGGTTGGCTTCGCCCGGCAGGTCGGCCGCCCACTGGGATGCGTTGAACATGCCCAGCATGGGCTCGCCCACCGCCTTGATCGTGTCCTGGTCGCCCGAGAAGCCGGGCGCGTAGAGCGTCACGTTCCGGTTCAGGCCTGCGGCGACCAGTTGCTTGATGAAGCTGGCGCCCATGCCACCGGGCAGGAAGAAGAAGGCAGCATCGGCGCCAGAGGCGCGCAGCCGCGCCAGCTCGGACGAAAAGTCGAGCTGGCCCAGCTTGACATAGACCTCGTCGGCGATCGAGCCCTTGTACAGGCGCTTGAAGCCGTGGATCGACTCCCGTCCGCCCGGGTAGTTGGGGGCGATCAGGAAGACGCTCTTGTGCCCTTTGTCGGAGACGAACTGGCCGATGGCTGCCGGGATGTCCTCGTTCTGCCAGGCGACGGCGAAGAAGTTCTTGTGGCACTTCTCGCCGGCGTAATCGGCCGGGCCGGTGTTGGTGGAGAGGTAGACCGTGTCGCCGGCGAGGATGGCGGGCATCACGGGCAGCAGCACGTTGGAGAACACGATGCCGGTCATGACGTCCACGCGCTCGCGCTTGAGCAGCCGGTCCACGGCCTGGCGTGCGGCGTCGGGGTTCTGCTGATCGTCGATCACGCTGAGTTCCACGGGCAGGTCGCCGAGCTTGCCGCCGAGGTGCTTGAGCGCGAGCTGGAAACCGTCGCGGATTTCGGCACCGAGGCTGCCGCCCGGGCCGGACAGCGTGGACAGCAGGCCGACCTTGATCCTGTCCGCCGCATGCGCGGCGCCCATGCCGGCCGCGACGGCCAGTGCGGCCGCGAGGTGTCGAAGTTTCATCGTGTGTCTCCTTCTTGTGGGGGGTGTCATCGGCGGCATGCAATTCCGGCCGCCTGTTGCCTGGGCATTGTTCGGCGGCTGCGGCCAGCGGAACAAGCCGGTTCCGGCAACTTCAGGCCATCTCCGGCAGATTTCGGTGTGCACCAGCGGGTGGCGCGGCAACGCGCGCCTGTCTCGCGCATCCATCGTGCGCGATACTCTCGCCGTCGAAGGCGAATCCGCTTCGCCAGAGGAGGGAGACACCCATGTTCATGCCACCGCTGTACCGCGACTTCACCACCCAGCAGCAGATCGACGACGCCTACGATCCCATGCGCCGGATCGCGGACGCGGCGGCGATGGGCCGGCACTTCGAGGAACGCGGCCGGCAGGCGCGCGAGCAGCTGCCCTGCGTGCTCGGCGTGCCCTTCGGCCCTACGCTGGACGAGACGCTGGACATCTTTCCCGCGGCGCAGCGCGATGCGCCGGTGTTCGTCTTCGTGCACGGCGGCTACTGGCGCGCGCGCACCGCGCGCGACTTCAGCGGCGTCGCCCTGGGGCCGCATGCGCTGGGCATGACCACCGTGGTGCTCAACTATTCGCTGTGCCCCAAGGTCACGATCGACGAGATCGTGCGCCAGGTGCGCGCCGGCATCGCCTGGGTGGTGCGCCACATCGCGGCGCGCGGCGGCGATCCCCGGCGCATCGTGGTCGGCGGGCATTCCGCCGGTGCGCATCTGGCGGCGATGAGCCTGCAGACGCGCTGGGAGGAGGAGTACGGCCTGCCGCGCGATCCGGTGGCGGCGGCCGTGCTGGTCAGCGGGCTGTACGACATCGAGCCGCTGCGCCACAGCTTCCTGCAGCCGGCGATCCAGCTCGACGACGGCATCGTGCGCCGCAACTCGCCGGCCTTCTCGGTGCGGCCCTGCGCGACGCCGCTGCACATCAGCTGGGGCGGCGCCGAGAGCGAGGAGTTCGCGCGCCAGTCGCGCCTCTTGCACGAAGCCTGGCAGCGCGCGGGCAACCGCTCCGAACTGGCGGTCCAGCCCGGCGCCGATCACTTCACCGCCATCCACGGCTTCGAGGACCCCGCCAGCGGCCTGTGCCGCTGGCTGCAGGCCGAGGCCGGGCGTCAGAACACGTAGTCGCCGCTCAGCAGGAAGATGCGCGGCGCGCCCGGCATGCGGGTGCTGCGCCAGTAGCGCTTGTCGGTGAGGTTGGTCACCGCCAGCGTCACGGTCCAGGGCATCGCGCGCCAGCCCACCGAGGCGTCCCAGCGCGTGTAGCCGGAACGCTCGCTGGTGTTGGCGGCGTCGTTGCAGATCGGGCCGCGGCAGGTCATGCTGGCCTCGATGCCGCGCACCGCCCAGAGGCAGGGGGCCCGGTCGGGGTCGGGCCGGTAGCGCTGGTTGTACAGCGCCAGGCTGTACAGCGAGACCTGGCTGGACAGGCGGCCGTCGAGCCAGTCGCTCTTGGCGCCGACCTCGAACTGGCGCGAGTACTGCGGCTCGTCGTCGTAGACCGCGTTGTCCTCCACCGCCACGCCGCTGATCATGCCGCGCCCGCCATAGGGCGAGAAGTTCTTCGCGTACGAGGCGTACAGGCTGTGCTGCGGCACCGGCTGCCAGATCACGCCCACACGCGGGCTCACGGTGTTGCCGCGGTAGGACCGCTGCCTGTTCGTCAGCACGTTGCGCGTGCCGAACTCGAAGCGGTCGTAGCGCAGGCCGGCCAGCATCTTCCACTGCGGCGTCAGCGTGACCAGGTCCTGCAGGTACAGCGCCTGCGCCTCGGCGCGGTGGCGGTTGACCGTGGTCGGCGCGCGGCGCGGCGTGTGGGGCAGCAGCCAGACCGGGTGGTAGGGGTCGACCGGCTGGCGGTAGGTCAGGAAGCTGTCCGACGCCGAGGTCGCGAGGCTCGGGTCGCGCCGCTCGTTCACGTACTCCAGGCCCACCAGCAGGTCGTGCGTGACCGCGCCGGTGCGGAACTTGCCGGTGAGGTCCAGGGCGTTGCTCAGGGTGCGGCTGGCGGTCTCCTGCCAGGCGCGGGTGAAGGTCATGCCGCCCGGCGTGGCGCAGGGGCGGTTGGTGCTCATCAGGCGGCCGTCGGGCTTGCAGTGGCTGCCGGCGTAGAGGTGGTCGAAGTCCTGGCTGGCCTCGTGCAGCCCGCTCGACTGTAACAATGCGATTTATTCTCATTCTCAATATTCTTGTTCCGAGGGGAATCCGCCAGGCTCGATCAAGCCGCGCAGGCAGCGGCCGGCCCCGGGTATTCCATCTCCTGCATGACCCAGTCGCGCCGCGCGGCGCCGTAGCGCTCGGCGATCTCGCACAGCGTGCGGTCCAGTTGCTGCACCGGCTTGAGCGTGGGTGACAGCGGCAGGCGCGGCGCCTCGTCGGACGCGGGTTGCGCCATCAGCACCAGTCCGCTCTTGAGCCTCACCGGGCCTGCGGCCGCCGCTTCGACGCTGACGCGGCCGGTGCGCGACCAGGCATCCGTGACCAGCGCCAGGGCGATGTCGTCGCTGCCGTCCTGCACCTCGACGCGCCAGCGCTCGCCGCGCCAGAACGCGGCTTTGTCGAGCATGTAGCCCCAGGCCCGGCCGGCCGTGAGCCCGAAGGGCGCGCTGTCGTGCGCCGGATCCCACGAGGCCACGCCGAGCTCGGTCGCGAGCGCCTGTGCCTTGTCCCGGCCGCCGATCGCTTCCACCAGCGCGAGCATGGCCGGCACCGAGGCGGTGATGCCGGTGGTGGTGGCGACGCCGCGGTCGACCACGTAGCGCTGGTGCGGCACGTGGGTCGCGCCGGGGTAGCGCTGCAGCGTGCGGCGGTCGTACCAGTGGCCCGCGAAGCGCCGGCCGTCGAGCAGGCCGGCCCGGCCCACCACCAGCGCGCCGGAGCACACGCCGATCACCCGCGCGCCCCGGTCGGCCTGCTGCCGCAGCCAGGCCGTCACCGCCGGGTCGTCGTCGACCTGCATCGCCGGGACGATCACGTAGTCGGCCCCGGCCGGGTGCGCCCGATCGAAGCCGGCGAGATCCTGCGCGCCCTCGACCTGCAGCGCGGGATACAGCACCACCGCGCCCGGGCGCGGCGCCACGATGCGCACGTCGACCAGCCCGGAGCGCTGCAGCACCGCATGCGGCAGCAGCAGGTCGGTCGTCTCGGTGCCTTCGTTCAACGCCAGCACCGCGACCACCGGTCTGCCCGGGTGGCGCGGCTTCATGGCCTCGACGAAGGCCTGCTTGCCGCTCTCGCTCATGGATGGACCTGGCGCCGGCGGCAGCGGCGCGCCGCTGCCGCAGCTTGCGAGGGCCAACGCTGCAATACTTGGCCCGATCAGTGCCCGTAGTAATCTCCACATGGCCGTTCTCTTTCCCTTTCAGTGATGCCTTGAGCGTACGAATGCCCCCTCCGCCCCGCAAGGACGAAGAAGCCGCGGTTTCTGCCAGCAACGTCGTGCTGGTCGCCTTCGACGGCGTCGAAGTGATCGACGTCGCCGGTCCGGCCAGCGTGTTCAGCAAGGCCGAGCAGATGCACCCCGGCACCTACCGCCTGCACATCGCATCGCCGGCCGGCGGCACCGTGACGACGGACGGTGGCCTGAGCTTTGCCGGCACGTGCAAGCTGGTGCAGCTTCCGTTCGCGATCGACACCCTGATCGTCGCCGGCGGCGACGAGCCGGCGGTGCGGGCGGCCATCGTCGAGCAGCGCGTCGGCGCCTGGCTCGCGGAAGTCGCGCCGCGCACGCGCCGCATCGCCAGCGTGTGCAGCGGGGCCTTCGCGCTCGCCGCGGCCGGCCTGCTCGACGGCCGCGAGGCCACCACGCACTGGCGCGTGTGCGACCAGCTGCAGGCGTTGCGGCCGCAGGCGCGCGTGCAGCGCGAGCGCATCTACGTGCACGACGGCCCCGTGTGGACCTCGGCCGGCGTCACCACCGGCATCGAGCTCGCGCTCGCCCTGGTCGAGGACGACCTGGGCCATGCCGTGTCGATGGCCATCGCGCGCACGCTGGCGCTGCCGATGCTGCGCGGCGGGGAAGAGCCGCAGCTGAGCCAGGCGCTCCGGGCGCAGGCCACGGCCAGCCATCGGCTGCGCGAACTGGTGGCATGGGTCGGCACGCACCTGCAGGAGGATCTGTCGGTCGAAGCGCTGGCCGGGCGCGTGCAGATGAGCCCGCGCCACTTTGCCCGCGCCTTCGCGGCCGAGGCCGGCTGCACGCCGGCGCGCTTCGTCGAGCAGGCCCGCGTGGCGTCTGCCGCGCAACTGCTGCGGCGCACGCGCTGGACGCAGGACCGGATCGCCAGCCGCAGCGGCTTCGGCTCTGTGGACGCGCTGCAGCGCGCGTTCGCGCGGCAGCACGGCCTCACGCCCCAGGCCTATCGCGACGGCGATCGGCGCCCCGCCGCAACGCTGCGTTCACAGGGATGAGACGGCGTGATGCGGCTCGTCTGGCCTGCCCGGGAATATCTCGCCGGCGACGGTGTCCCCGTCGAGGAATTCATCAAACCGCCCGCCCTGGGCGGCACACCCGATCTCCGGTTCCGAATCGCGCTCGGCGCCGAAGAGCATCTCCCTCCACACACCGAAAGGCCGAAGTGACATCTCGACTGCGCGTTGCCGGCGTGTTCGCCGCGCTTGTTCTGCTTGGCGGCCTCACCGGCATCGCCGCCACGCCTGCGAATGCCGCCGCCCCGAGCTGGGGCGCCATCGCGTTCAAGGACCGCTGGTATGCCTACTCGTTCAACCACGCCACCCGCGAGAGCGCGGAGCGGGCGGCACGCACCCAATGCGATCGCGCGGCGCGTCGCCCGGGCACCTGCGAAGTGCGCGCATTCTTCGACCGCTCCTGCGGCGCCCTGGCGACGGGCAACTATGGCGAATGGGCCACGGCGAACGCGCCCACCGCGGGCGCGGCGAGCAGGGCGGCTGCGGCGCAATGCAACAACTTTCTGCCGACGGAGCCTTGCAAGGTCCTGGTGAGCGTCTGCTCGCCGCGGTGAACGCGGCCGCAGCGGCCTTGCGGCGCTCGGCCAGTTTTTGTGCCGTGCGTCCACTTCTTCACGATGCAGGCGGGGCTCGGCAGGGCAAACTGATGCCATGTTCAGAGCACTCCTTCTTCTCCTCGCCGTTCTCCTGCCGGTTGGACTGGTCTACGCGTTCGGCGTATGGATCCTGCTCGCGCTGTTCGGGCTGACGGCCGCAACCTTGCTCTTCTCGAGCCGGCAGGGGCGGGGTGCCGAGGCGACGCAGGGCGGCAGGCTCACCGGCTACCACACCACGACCACGATGGCGAACTTCTGACCGCGCCCGGGCGGGGTGAGGCTCACCGGCTGTTCGGCCGGGGGGCGGGAGGTGGCCGCAGTAGTCCAGAAACTCGCTGATCTCGTGGGTCTTGTCGAACACGGCCCCGACGCCCAGCTGGCGGCACAGGGACCGGTTGGAAGGCGTGGCGGAATTCGTCAGCACGACCACGCGCGCTCGGTCGTCCTGCGATGGCATGCTTGCCAGCACGCCAAACCCCGTGCCGGACTCGAGCAGCAGATCCATGACGGTCAGGTCCCATTCGCCCTCGTGTTGCCGAAGCCACGTCGACGCTTCTTCTTCGGTCTGCGCGGTGGCAACGACCACGGTGCTATCGAGCGCACCCAGAACCAGAATCAGGCTGTCGCGCAGCGCGGGGTCGTCTTCGACGAGAAATATGGAGAACGTCATGGGTGTTCCTGGCGGAGCATGGCCGTGCCGCCGGAGGTTCTGCGTGGGAGATGCGCGCAACCGAGGAACGGCGGGCACCTACGTCATTCGCTGTGTCTCTGCTTGCCGTCAGCCGCTAAGATGGGCCGACCTTCGATCCGGAGGTGCACCGGAGAGGCGATGGCGGATACGCCTGAGGACATTCAGCGGGACATCCTGGCCGTCGGGCGGATCAGTGCCGTTCCCGCGCTGCTCAAGATCGTCTGCGCCAACACAGGCATGGGCTATGCGGCCGTCGCCCGCGTGAGCGACGGCAACTGGACCGCATGCGCCGTTCAGGACGACATCGACTTCGGCCTGCCCGCCGGCGGCCAGCTCGACGTCCACACCACGCTGTGCCTGGAGGCGCGTGCCGCACGTGCACCGATCGTGATCGATCACGCCAACGAGGACCCGGTGTACCGCACGCACCATACGCCCAGGATCTACAACATCGAGAGCTACATCTCGGTGCCGATCGTGCGGCCCAACGGGGACTACTTCGGCAACCTCTGCGCGATCGATCCTCGGCCGCACGTCGTGTCCGATCCCAGGACCGTTGCCATGTTCGAGAGCTTCGCGGAGCTGATCGGCCGGCAGCTCGACAGTGAAGACAGGCAGCATGACGTGGAGGCCGCTCTTCTGGATGAACGCGCGACGGCCGAACTGCGCGAGCAGTTCATCGCGGTGCTCGGGCACGATCTGCGCAATCCCCTGGCCTCCGTCAGTGCGCTCGGCGAGCTTTTTGCGCGGCGCAAGGGGGAACCCGAGATCCAGAAGGCGGGCGAGCGCATTCGCGCGACGACGCGCCGAATGGCGCGGTTGATCGACGACGTGCTCGACCTTGCCCGAAGCCGGATGGGCTCCGGCCTGGATGTCCAGTTCGGGAACGTCGACAATCTCGGGGCCGCGTTCCGCAACGTGATCGCCGAATTGAGGGAGTCGCACCCGCAGCGAATGATCGACGAGCGCCTTCGGATCGCCGGACCCGTGCGGTGCGACCAGGGGCGGATGCAGCAGCTGCTTTCCAATCTGCTGGGCAACGCCCTGTCGCATGGCGCACCCGACAGACCGGTCATCGTGCAAGCGGCGACCGATGCCGGCTGGCTGCAGCTTTCCGTTCGGAACTGGGGCGATCCCATTCCGCCGGCAAGCCTTGGCAGGATCTTCGAGCCGTACTGGCGCCCGGCCGAGAGCAAGGCACGGGGCGGCCTGGGCCTGGGGCTGCACATCTGCTCGCAGATCGTCAAGTCGCACGGCGGCAGCCTGGCCGTGACGTCCTCTCATGACGGCGGGACATGCTTCGTGGCGCGGATACCCGCACAGCCCGAGGGTGCGAACGACTGAGACCCGGCTTGCGCCTGCCTTTCCTTCTCCGATGCGCCGCTGTGCGTGCCCGCGCGGCGACGTAGGACGGCGGCCACGCGTGCCCGGGGCAAAATGCTGCATTGCAGCATCGGCGCCGATGCCACAGTGTCCTGTCGAAAGCACCCATGAACGAATTGCTCCAGCGCCTGATGGCCGAGGCCACCCAACTGACCCGAAGCGGGCGGCTCCACGAGGCGACACGGGCGATCCAGCGTGCCCTGCGGACAGGCGCATCCGGCACGTTCGGCGTCAGCCAGCCTGCGACCGCGCAGCCCCCGCGGTCGGCGGACGACGCGCAGGTGTTCGACGGCCTGACCCGTGTCATCGACATCCCCGCGACACGGCACGAAGATTCGTCCACCGACGTCGACGCGCCCCAGGATGAACGCTGGATCGACGGCAGCTTCGCGCATCTGGGGCGCACGCTCGCCTACAAGCTCTATCTTCCGCCTGCCGCGGCCGGTATCGCGCCCACCCCGCGGCCCATGGTGGTCATGCTTCACGGGTGCACGCAGGGCGCAGCCGACTTCGCGGCGGGCACGCAGATGAACGCGCTGGCCCGCGACCTCGGGGTGGTCGTGCTCTACCCCGAGCAGACCCAGCATGCCAACGCCCAGAAATGCTGGAACTGGTTCAAGCCGCAGCACCAGCAGCGCGGACGCGGCGAGCCGGCGGTGCTGGCGGCCCTGGCGCAGTCGATCGCGGCCGAGCATCGCGTGGACACGGCACGCGTGTTCGTGGCGGGCCTGTCTGCGGGCGGGGCCATGGCGGACATCGTCGGGCGCGCCTACCCGGACGTGTTCGCGGCGGTCGGGGTGCACTCGGGATTGCCGAGCGGCTGCGCAACGGACGTCATGTCGGCGCTGGCCGTCATGCGCAGCGGCGGCGCCACGGCAACGGCAGCGGCCGGCGAGAGTTCCGTGCCTCCGACCATCGTCTTCCATGGCGATGCGGACGCCACGGTCCACGTGAGCAACGGCGCCGCGATCGTCGAGGCGGCCCGCAGCGCGAGCGGCCGGGCGGCCGCGAGCATGCCGTCGGCACGCGCCGCCGAAGGGCAGTCGAGCAAGGGGCAACGCTACACCCGAACGGTCTACACGGACGCCGCCGGACGCAGCACGGCCGAGTACTGGCAATTGCACGGGGCAGGGCACGCCTGGTCGGGCGGCAGTGCGCAAGGAAGCTATACGGACCCGGCGGGCACGGATGCGAGTGCCGAGATGCTGAGGTTCTTTCTGGCGCATCCCCGGCGCCCTTGAGGCGCCGCGCCTGTGGCGGCTACCCCATCGCGGCCTTGGTGCCGACCAGGATGGGCTGGTAGAACGCGTCATCCAGCCGCTTCACGTTCTCGAAACCGGCCCTGCGCATCAACGCACCAAGGCGTTCGGTCGAGACGGCGTAGTACCTGGAGCGCATCACGCGGGTCCTGGTTCGGCCGGTGGCCAGTTCCTCTTCCACCACGAAGAAAGACAGGTCGTAGTGGTCGCCATCGAAATCCCAGACCTGGAAAGGCACGTAGCGCCGGCCGTCCTCGACCCGCGCGCCGTAGTGCTTGACCAGGTTCGTGCCGCGCGCCTCCTTGTCGTAGTCCCTGACGCTGATAACGCAGCCGCCGCCCGGGCGCAGGCAGGCGACGAACTGCCGGAACGCAAGAAGCAGGTCGTCGTCGGTCAGCAGGTGCGGCACCGCGTTGTCGCACGAAATGACGAGGTCGTGGCCGGTGCCATGCACTTCGCGGGTCGCGCGCATGTCGGCCACGTGGAAGTCGATGGCGAGGTGGCGATGCGCCGCCTCGCGCCGGGCGCGTTCGATTTCCCGGGCCGACAGGTCGGAAGCCACCACCGCATAGCCCCGCTGGGCGAGCGCAAGGGCCTGGGTCCCGATGCCGCAGGAGACGTCCAGCACCGTGCGATGGCCGGGCCATTCGGCCTGGATGACGCGGTCGAGCTGTTCGCCCTGCCGCCGGATGCTGGCGCTCCAGTCCGGAAACAGCAGGTGGTACAGGGGGGCGAGGTCGTCGTAGAAGTCCATCGGCGTTCGGTCGGTGAAGGACGACCGCTGGGTCGAACGGCGTCAGGATAGCCCGAACGGCGAGCCGATCCCGCCGTGCCGGCCGGGGCAGGGGGGCGGTGTAAACTGCTCGGTTTTTCGATCTGGCGGGATGGTGCAAGTGTCACGGCGCACAGATTTCACCGGCTCGACACTCATTCGCTTGCTCGCCCGACTGACGGATACCGACGTCCCCGAATCCAAAGAGGCTTTCGCGGACCGGTTGAGTCAGTGGCTTCGCTGGACCGACGCCATCTCGCTGTCCGCGGCGCTGGATGGCGCTGCGCCGGCGGCGCCCTCCGGCCCGCAAGCTTCCGCAAGCGTGGAGGAAGGCGAGTGCGCCCGCGTGCGCACCGCGCTGGCGAAGGCCATCGCCGACGACGGCGCGGCCGCGGGCGGCAACAAGGCGCGCAGGCACCTGCGCGCGCCTGCGCAGGAGGCCTCCATGGACACGAGCGCCGACTTCTCGTCCTACCGTTGGCGCTACCTCGCCCGGCAACAGGCGATGGAAGCGGGCATCGGCCGCTTGCGCGGTCGTCTGCGGACGGCGCTGGCCGCAGGCTCGCCCACGATGGCCCGGCTCGCGGCGGTGGATGCCGTCATGGAGCAGGCGCTGGGCGCGCAGGCGCATCGCTTGCTGTCGTCCGTGCCGGCGCTGCTCGAGAAGCACTTCCAGCGCTTGCGCCGGGCCGGGCAGGCTGCGCCGGATGAAGCCGCGCCGACTGGCGCGTGGCTGGAGGTGTTTCGCAAGGACATGCAGGACCTGCTGCTCGCCGAGCTCGATTTTCGAATGCAACCGGTCGAAGGGCTGCTCGAAGCCCTTCGCACAAGACAACCAGGCTGACATGACCAGATTTCTTCATCACGCTGTCTTCATCGCCGGCCTGGCCGTCGTGGGCTGGGTCGGCGCCGGCTACATCGGCGCGAACCCGCTGGCGCTGGCCGTCACGGTGCTCGTCGGCGCGTTCTACCTGATGGGTGCGCTGGAGCTGCATCGCTTCCGTCAGGCCACGGGCACCTTGGCGCGGGCTGCGCAGGACCTGTCCGCGCCCCCGCCGAGCCTGGGCGCCTGGCTCGATCAGCTGCATCCCTCCCTGCGCAACGCGGTGCGCCTGCGCATCGAAGGGGAGCGCGTCGGCCTGCCCGGGCCGGCGCTGACGCCGTACCTGGTCGGGCTGCTGGTGCTGCTGGGGATGCTGGGCACCTTCCTGGGCATGGTGGTCACGCTGCGGGGAACCGGCATGGCGCTGGAAAGTGCGACGGACCTGCAGGCCATCCGCGATGCCCTGTCCGCACCGGTGAAGGGCCTGGGGCTGGCCTTCGGCACCTCGGTGGCGGGCGTGGCTGCGTCGGCGATGCTGGGCCTGGTCTCCGCGTTGCTCCGGCGCGAGCGGCTGCAGGCCGGGCAGATGCTCGACGCGCGGATCGCGACCAGCCTGCGCGCCTATTCGCTGGCCCACCAGCGCGAGGAATCCTTCAAGCTGCTGCAGCGCCAGGCCGAGGCGATGCCCGAGCTGGTCGACCGGCTGCAGGCCGCGATGGCGGCGATGGCGCAGCACAGCCAGGCCTCGAACGAGCGCCTGGCCGCCAGCCAGGAGCATTTCCACACCAGGACCGAGGCGGTGTATGCGGGCCTGGCTTCGTCCGTCGACCGATCCCTGAAGGAGAGCCTGGCCGAGAGCGCCCGCGTCGCCGGTGCGACGATCCAGCCGGCGGTCGAAGCCGCGATGGCCGGGATCGCGCGCGAAACCAGCGCCTTGCACGGCACCGTCGCGGACACCGTGCAGCGGCAGCTCGACGGCCTGTCGGCCCGCTTCGAGGCCGCCACCACCGGCGTGGCGGACACCTGGCAGGCCGCGCTCGCCGAGCACCAGCGCACGAGCGAGACCCTGTCCCAGGACTTGCGCGGCTCGCTGGACCGCTTCGCCGGCACCTTCGAGCAGCGCTCGGCCGCGCTGGTGGAGGGCGTTTCCGCGCGCCTGGAACGCAGCGTGGACAGCGTGTCGGAGACCTGGCACGGCGCGCTCGCGCAGCATCGGCAGGCCAGCGAGACCATGTCGGGGCAGACGCACCAGGCCCTGGCGGCGGCGGCGGCGACCTTCGAGCAGCACGCGGCGTCGCTGCTGCGCACCGTCGACCAGGCGCATGCCGACCTGCAGGCGCAGATGGCATCGCGCGACGAGCAGCGCCTGTCGGCCTGGACGCAGGCGCTGGCGGCGATGGCCGCGTCGCTGCAGCAGGCGTGGCAGCAGGCGGGCGCGCACACCGCGAGCCAGCAGCAGGAGATCTGCCGGACGCTGGCGCAGACCGCGCACGACATGTCCGCCCAGACCGAGGCGCATGCGAAGAACACGATCGCCGAGATCGCCCAGCTCGTGCAGGCCGCCTCCGAAGCTCCGCGGGCCGCGGCCGAGGTGATCACCGAACTGCGCCAGAAGCTCGAAGGCAGCATGGCGCGCGACAACGCGATGCTGGAGGAGCGCAGCCGCATCCTGGAGACGCTGGGGGCCTTGCTCGACACCGTGAGCCATGCCGCCACGGAGCAGCGCACGGCGATCGACGCACTGGTCGCCGCGTCGGCGGACGTGCTGGAGCGCGTGGGCAGCCGCTTCACGGAACAGGTCGAGGCGGAAACCGGAAAGATGGCCGGCGTCGCCGCGCAGATCACCGGCAGCGCCGTCGAGGTGGCGAGCCTGGGCGAGGCCTTCGGCTTCGCCGTCCAGCTGTTCGGCCAGTCGAACGACAAGCTGGTGGCCCATCTGCAGCGCATCGAAGGCGCGCTCGGCAAGTCCATCGCACGCAGCGACGAGCAACTGGCGTACTACGTGGCGCAGGCGCGGGAAGTGATCGACTTGAGCGTCATGTCGCAAAAGCAGATCGTCGAGGAGCTGCAGCAGCTCGCCGGCAAGCAGGCCCTCGTGGGCAGCGAGGCGTGATGCGGGAGGACGTCGATGCCGGCATGGAGTCGAGCATGCCGGTCTGGGCGGTCTTCGGCGACCTGATGGCGGGCCTGCTCGGGGCCTTCGTGCTGATCCTGGTGGGCGCGCTGGGCATGCAGATGGACCTGGCGGCGAAGCTGGAGACCGAGGTCAGGCAGCGGCAGATCGAATCGCAGCGCCTGCAGGCGCTCGAGGCCGCCCTGGCCGGGCCGCTCGCGGCGGGCCGGGTGACGCTGGACAACGGGCGCATCGGCATCAGCGGCAGCGTGCTGTTCGCCTTCAACTCGGCCGACCTGCAGCCCGAAGGGCGGCAACTGCTGAGCAGCATGGCCACGCCGCTGGCCACCTACCTGCGGGCCCGCGACGAGATCCTGATGGTGAGCGGCTTCACCGACGACCGACAGATGCGCGACGGCACCCGCCGCTTCGCCGACAACTGGGAGCTGTCGGCCCAGCGCGCCCTGACGGTGACGCGGGCGCTGATCGAGGAGGGCATCCCCTCGTCCGCGGTCTTCGCCGCCGCGTTCGGATCCGAGCAGGCGGTGGCGTCGAACGCCGATGCCGAAGGACGATCCAGGAACCGCCGGGTGGAGATGGCGCCCACGCCCCGGCCTTCCCACGCCGTTGCGAAGCCCCGTGAGTAGCGGCACGGACCCTGGCGCCGCCCTCGAGGCCTGGCGCACGCGCGGCGACCATCGCTTCGACCCGGTGCGCTTGCGTTTCATCGAGGCGCTGGCCCGGCGGGCGGCAGCCCACCGAGGCGATGCACGGCGCATCCTCGACGAGAAGGTGGCCGGCCTGCTCGCGGCGTATGGCGAGGATCTGGAAAAGGTGCAGGGCGCCAGCGGCAGTGCCGGTGATCCGCCGCCACGCGGCCCGCTCGCGGCGCTGGTCGACCACCTGGACCGGCAGGCGCAGGACCCCGGCGAGGTGCTGAAGACGCTCAGGTACCTCCGAAGCACCTGGTCCAGGCTCAGCGCCGATCGCCGGCTGACGCAGTCGCTGGCGAAGGTGCCGGACCAGGCCGGCCCCCTCAACTCGAACCATCTCGTGCATCGGTCCCTGACCCTGATGCGCGAGCTGTCGCCGGAATACCTTCACCGGTTCATGGCCCATGTCGACGTCCTGCTGTGGATGGACCAGGCCCATGGCGGCGCGGCCGCGGCGAGCGCCCCTGCGCCGCGCGCCGAGAAGCAGAAGAAATCCGCCCGCCTCAGGTAGACGCGCCCTCCGGCGGCAGTGCCGCGCGCTCGCCGCCTTCGGCCGGCCTGCGCCGCAGCAGGCGCAGGGCCCACTGTGCGAAATCGTCCACGTAGGTGAACACCGCCGGCACCACCAGCAGGCTCAGCACGGTGGAGGTGATCAGCCCGCCGATCACCGCGATCGCCATCGGCGAGCGGAAGCTCGCGTCGGCCGCGCCCAGGCCGATCGCGATCGGCATCATGCCCGCGCCCATCGCAAGGGTCGTCATGATGATCGGGCGCGCGCGCTTGTGGCAGGCGTCCAGCAGCGCATCCAGGCGGCTCATGCCGGGCTGGCCGTCGTGGCCGCGCCGCGCGACGATGGCGTATTCCACCAGCAGGATCGAGTTCTTGGTGGCGATGCCCATGAGCATGATCAGCCCGATCAGCGAGGGCATCGAGAAGCTCTTGCCCGTGAGCAGCAGCCCGACGAAGGCGCCGCCCAGCGACAGCGGCAGCGCCGCCAGGATGGTGATGGGCTGCAGGAAGTCCTTGAACAGCAGCACCAGCACGATGAAGATGCAGATCACGCCGGTCAGCATCGCCAGGCCGAAGCTGGCGAACAGCTCGCCCATCACCTCGGCGTCGCCGATGTCGATCACGCGCACGCTGGGCGGCAGGCTGTGCACTGCCGGCAGCGCCTTGACCGCCTCCGTCAGTTCGCCCAGTCCGCGCGAACCCAGCTCGATCTCGAAGTTGACGTTGCGCGCGCGGTCGTAGCGGCTGATCACCGCCGGCCCGCCGGCCAGCTCCAGAGTGGCGACCTCGCCCAGGCGCACCGGCCCGTGCGCGCCGGGCACGGCCAGGCGCTCCAGCAGCGCGAGGTCCTTGCGCCCGGCGTCGTCCAGCCGCACCATGATCGGCACCTGCCGCTGCGCCAGGTTGAGCTTGGCCAGGTAGTTGTCGTAGTCGCCCATGGTGGCCACGCGCAGCGTGTCGGCGATGGCGGCGCTGGTCACGCCCAGATCCGCCGCGCGCGCGAAGTCGGGGCGCACCACGATCTCGGGGCGCACCAGGCTGGCGGTGGAGGTGACGTTGCCGATGCCGGGAATGCCGCGCACCTCCCGCTCGATGGCGGTCGCCGCCTGCGACAGCGCATGGGGGTCCTGGCTCGACAGCGCCAGGATGTACTTGTCGTTGGAGCCGCCCAGGCCCACGCCGAAGCGCACGCCCGGCATGTCCTCCAGCGCGGCGCGGATCTGCTGCTCGATCGCCTGCTTCTTCGGGCGCGTGCCGCGCGGCGCGAGCTGCAGGGTCAGCGTGGCCTTGCGCACTTCGGTGAAGCTGCCGGTGAAGGGGTCGGCGCCCGCACTGCCGGCGCCGATGGCGGTATAGACGTCGCCGATGTGGTCGATCGTCTTCAGGCGCTGGCGCACCTCCTCGGCGGCGGCGATGGTCTGCTCCATGCGGCTGCCCGGCGGCAGCTCCACGCGCACCTGCGTCTGCGCGTTGTCGTCCGGCGGGATGAAGCCCGAGGGCAGCAGCGGGATCAGCGCCACCGAGCCGAAAAAGAAGAGGGTGGCGCCCACCATCGTCAGCACGCGGTGCTTCAGGCACCAGGCGGCGCCGCGCATGTAGAAGGCCAGCCAGCGCGGCTCCTTCTCCAGGGCCACCAGCGGCTTGAGCATGTAGGCCGCCATCATCGGCGTGAGCAGCCGCGCGACCACCAGCGAGGCGAACACCGCGAGCGAGGCGGTCCAGCCGAACTGCTTGAAGAAGCGCCCCGCGATGCCGCTCATGAAGGCGGTGGGCAGGAACACCGCGATCAGCGTGAAGGTGGTGGCGACCACCGCCAGGCCGATCTCTTCGGCCGCCTCCATCGCGGCCTGGTAGGGCGACTTGCCCATGCGCAGGTGGCGCACGATGTTCTCCACCTCCACGATCGCGTCGTCGACCAGGATGCCGACCACCAGCGACAGCGCCAGCAGCGTGATGATGTTGATCGAGAAGCCCAGCAGGTACATCCCGGCGAAGGCGGGGATCACCGACAGCGGCAGCGCCACCGCCGAGACGATGGTGGCGCGCCAGTCGCGCAGGAACAGCCACACCACCAGCACCGCCAGCAGCGCGCCTTCGTACAGCAGCGTCATCGAGGCGTCGTATTCCTCGGACGCGATCTTCACGAAGTCCAGCGTGCGCGTGAGGTGGATGTGCGGGTACTCGGCCTGCAATGCGGCGAGCGCGCGCTCCACGCCCGCGCCCACCTCGACCTCGCTGGCGCCGCGGCTGCGCGCCACCTCGAAGCCGACCACCTGCTCGCCGTTGAGGATGGCCGCCGCGCGCCGTTCCGCCACGGTGTCTTCCACGCGCGCCACCTGGTCCAGGCGGATGCGCCGGCCGTCGGACAGCGACAGCTCCAGCCGGCGCAGCTCGTCGGCCGACTGCACGGTGGCCAGCGTGCGCACCGGCTGCTCGCTGCTGCCCAGGTCGGTGCGCCCGCCGGCGCTTTCCTGCTGCACCTGCTGCAGCTGGCGCGACACGTCGGCGGCGGTGGCGCCCAGCGACTGCAGGCGCAGCGGATCGAGCGAGATGCGCACCTCGCGCGTGGCGCCGCCCACGCGGTTGACCGCGCCCACGCCCGGCACGGCCAGCAGACGGCGCGCGATGGTGTCGTCGACGAACCAGGACAGCCCTTCGTCGTCGAGCCGGTCGGAAGCGATGGCGAAGGCCAGGATCGGCTGCGCCGCCAGGTCCAGCTTGGTGACGATCGGGTCGCGCAGGTCGGCCGGCATGTCCGAGCGCACGCGGCTGACGGCCGAACGCACGTCGTCCACGGCTTCCTGCACCGGCTTCTCGAGCACGAACTCGGCGGCGATGGTGGCCGTGCCGTCGGTGAGCGTGGAGGTGACGTGCTTGAGCCCCTGCAGGGTGGCGATCGAGTTCTCGATCTTGCGGGCCACATCGTTCTCGAGCTGCGACGGCGAGGCGCCCGGCAGGGCGGCGGTGACCACGACCACCGGCAGGTCCATGTCGGGGAAGTTCTGCACCTTCATCGCCTTGAAGGACAGCAGGCCGGCGAAGGTCAGCAGCACGAACAGCATCGCCGCCGGGATCGGGTTTCGGATGGACCAGGCCGAGAGGTTCATGGATGGATTCCTTGTGCCTTGTGCGAAGCGCGCGCCATCAGGTGCGGCCGCTGGCCGCCGGTGCGGCGTTGGCGGCGGGCGCGCCGTTGACCACGCGCACCAGGTCGCCGTCGTTCAGGAAGCCGGCGCCCTGCACGACGATGCGCGCGTCCTTGGGCAGCTCGCCGAGGATCTCGATGCGGTCGCCCACGCGGCGGCCGGTCGCCACCTTGTGCTGCATCACGCGGCTGTCGGGCTGCACCAGCATCAGGTAGTTGAAGCCGTCGCGCGGCACCACCGCCACCTGCGGCACGGTGAGCGCGCTGGAGCGGCCCAGTTCGAACTCGCCGCGCGCGAACATGCCCGCCTTGAGCCCCGGGTTGCGCAGGGCGTCGGGCAGGTCGACGTACACCAGCGCCGCGCGGGTCTGCGGATCGACGGTGGGCGCCACGCTGCGCACCTTGCCACTCGTCTTTGCGCCGCTGGCGCTGATGAGCACGGCGGGGGTGCCGACGCCGATGCGCCCGAGTTCCTCCGAGGTCACCTCGGCGCGCCATTCCAGGCGGCCCTGGCGGATCAGGCGGAACAGCTCCGTGCCGGCCGGCACCACGCTGCCCACGGTGGCGCTGCGCGCCGAGATCACGCCGTCGTCCGGCGCCAGCACCTGCGTGTTGCTGCCGCGCACCTGCTGCGCCGTCAGCACGGCGCGGGCGGCTTCCACGCGCGCCTGGGCGGTCTGCGCCGCCGTCTGGTACTGGTTGATCTGCTGCTGGCTCAGTGCGCCGGTGGCCTGCAGCGTGCGGGCGCGCGCCGCATTGCCCGCGGCATCGGCGGCCGAGGCCTCGGCCTCGGCCAGCGCCGCGCGCGCCTGCGCCACGTCGGCCTGCACGGTCTCGGCCGAGAAGACGGCGAGTACCTGGCCCTTACGCACCGTGTCGCCGACGTTCACGCGCACCTGCGAGAGCTTCAGTCCGCTGGACTCCGAGCCGACCACCGCTTCCTGCCAGGCCGCGATGTTGCCGTTGGCCGACAGGGCGACGGTGAGTTCGGAGGTTTCCGGGGCGGCCACGGTCACCGTCAGCGCCGGGCGCACCGGGGCATTCTCGGCGGCGGGCTTTTCGGCTTCGCCGGCCGGCGCCCCGGCGCGTGCCAGCCAGAGCACGAGGGCGACCGCGACGGCGAGTCCGAGGACGGCAACGAGGAGAAGAGGGCGTTTGATGGGTCTCATGGCGACGTCGAAGTCGTTGGAAGGGAGGTGAGGTTGTCGGGCCGCGACCAGCCGCCGCCGACGGAACGGTAGAGCGCCACCCAGGCTTCGGCGCGCTCGCGCTGCAGAGCCACGCGGGCGGTCTGCGCCGCGAACAGGGTGCGCCGGGCGTCCTCGAGCTCGAACAGGCTGGCCAGGCCGCTGTCGTAGCGGGCCTGCGTGGCGTCGAAGGAGGCCTGGTAGTTGCGCACCGCGTCGTCGGCGTCGCCGGCGCGCGCGTCGGTGCTCTGGAGATTGACCAGCGCCTCCTCGACTTCGCGCACCGCGTGGCGCGCGCTGGCGCGGTACAGCGCCACCGCCTCGTCGTAGCGCGCCTGGGCGGCCTCGGCGTTGGCGGCGCGGGCGCCGTTGTCGAAGATCGGCACCGTCAGGGCCAGCGGGCCGATGGTCCAGGTGTCCAGCGTTTCGCGCAGGCCGCTGGTGCGCACCTGTACGCGGCCGACAGAACCCTGCAGCGACAGGCGCGGATAGCGCTGCGCCTGCGCCGCGCCGGCCTCGCCGCTGGCGGCGGCCACGGCGCGTTCGGCGGCATACACGTCGGGGCGCTGCGCCAGCGCCTGCGCCGGCACGCGCGCGACCGCGGGCAGGGCGGCGAGCGGCAGGTTCTCCGGCTGGGCCGCCAGCCGGGCTTCCAGTTCGCGTTCGTCCAGCCCGGAGAGCGCCACCAGGCCCTTGCGCAGGATCGCGCACTGGGCGCGCTGCTGCACCAGCCGCGCCGAAGCATCGGAGGCGCTGGCGCGCGCCAGCGCCGCATCCGCCGGCGCGGTGAAACCCGCGCGGGCGGACAGGTCGGTCAGGCGCGCGGTCTCGGCGCGCGAGTGCGTGTCGGATTCGGCGACCGCGAGCTGGCGCGTGCAGGCGCGCTCGGCGGCGTAGAGGTTGGCGGTCTCGGCGGCCACCGACACCCGCGCGTCGTGCCATTTCGCGTCGGCCGCTTCCAGGTTCGACTGGGCGGCATCGCGGCTGGCGCGCAGGCCGCCGAACAGGTCGATCTCCCAGCTCGACTGCAGGCCGGCCTGCAGTGTGGTGAGGGCCGGCATCGCGACGCCGCCGCTGCCCGAGCCCGTCGCGCCGGCGCCGCCGAAGCCGCTGGTCGGTGAATTGCTGCGGCTGGCCGACAGCGAGCCGTCGAGCGAGGGCGCGAGCGCCGCGCCGGCCTGCGCTCGCGCGGCGCGCGCCTCGGCGATGCGGGCGGCGGCGCTGGCGACGTTGGGGCTGACGGCCTGCGCGGCCTCGATCAGCTCGGCCAGCAGCGCATCGCCCTGTTCCCGCCACCATCCGGACAGCGAGGGCAGGGAGCCGGCGTGCGGCAGGGCGTCCGGCGCGGCGGCGTGCCATTGCGCCGGCACCGGCGCGGTCACGCTGGCCGGCGGCCGCGTGACGCCGCAGGCCGCCAGCGCCACGGGCACGCAGAGCGCGCCGATCAGTCGCAGTGATCTCATGTGCGTTGTCTTTCGGATCGGGCCGCAGCCCGGGTCGAGGGGGCGCGAGAGGCCGCCCTGGTGGCTTGCGCTTCCCGGCGGCGGTCGGCTTCGGCGGCAACGAGCGCGAGGGCGTACCGCGTGAGGCGGTCGGACCAGGTGTCGATATTCCGTGGCGTGCGCAGCAAAGAGGGTTTTATCGCATCGACGGCGTCCAGTGTGACAAAGAGTTGCAGCGCCAATCCGGCCAGGGCGAAGGCCAGCCGATGCACGTCGTCGTCGGCCTGGGCCAGCTTCAGATGGCGGCACAGGATGCGCACCAGCGCCTCGTGCGGCCCCTTGATGTCGCGCTCGAGTTCGGTCAGCCACTGGCTGGTGGGCTCGAGCATCTCGCGCATGTGCAGCCGCATGCACTGGCGCACCACCTCGCCGCGCCGCAGCGGCTCGACGTAGCCGGTCATGAAGATGTGCAGCGACTCGGCCAGCGACAGGCCCGGCGCCTCGAAGAAGGGGATGAGGTCGCCGGCGTTGCCGCCCAGCGGCTCGGCGAAGCAGGCGGCGTACAGCCCGGCCTTGTCGCCGAAGTAGTAGCGGATGGCCGCGACGTTGGTGCCCGCGGCCTGCGCGATCTCGCGCGTGGAGGTCTTGGCGAAGCCCTTCTCGGCGAACAGCCTGAGCGCGGCGTACAGCAGCCGGTGGCGGGCCTCGACGCCGTCGCTGCGCGCGGTGCGGCGGGAGGCGGTGGCGGGGGGCGATGGCATGCCGCGGATTACAGCATATCAATCAAACGATTGATTAACTTAAGCCGAAGACGCGCAGGGTCATTCGCCCCGCGCGGGGCGCGCTACGATGCCCGCCATGCCTGCTGCCGACACGCCGTCCGCCGCGCTGCCGCTGGATGCCCAGAGCATCCTGGCGCTGGCCGCGCGCTCCATGTTCCATCTGTTCTCCAGCATCAGCCAGGGCATGTTCCTGGTGGACCGCAGCGGGCGCATCGTGTGGGTGAACGAGGGCTACAAGCGCTTCCTGCCGGCGCTGGGCTTCGGCTCTGTGGACGAGTTCGTCGGCCACCGGGTGGAGGACGTGATCCCCAACACGCAGATGCGCCGCGTGCTGGAGACCGGCGAGCCGATCCTGATCGACCTGCTGACCAACAAGGCCGGCACCTTCGTGGTCAGCCGCATCCCGCTGCGTGCCGAGGGGGCGCCGGACGGCGCGGTGATCGGCGCCATCGGCATCGTGCTGTTCGACCATCCGCAGACCACGCTGCAGCCGCTGATCAGCAAGTTCGCGCTGCTGCAGCGCGACCTGGACGACGCCCGGCGCGAACTGGCCAGCCGGCGCAGCGACACGCTCGCCGCGCCGGGCGGCCCGCGCCGCGCCAAGCACAGCTTCGCCAGCTTCATCGGCAGCAGCCCGGCGGCGGTGGAAGTCAAGCGCCATGCGCGCCGCGCCGCGCAGTCGTCCAGCCCGGTGCTGCTGCTGGGCGAGACCGGCACCGGCAAGGAACTGCTGGCGCACGCCATCCATGGCGCGTCCGCGCGGGCGAACGGGCCCTTCGTGAGCGTGAACATCGCGGCCGTGCCCGACACGCTGCTGGAGGCCGAGTTCTTCGGCTTCGCGCCCGGCGCGTTCACCGGCGCCGACCGGCGCGGGCGCGAGGGCAAGTTCAAGTTCGCCGACGGCGGCACGCTGTTCCTCGACGAGATCGGCGACATGCCGCTCACCCTGCAGGCCAAGCTGCTGCGCGCGCTGCAGGAAGGCGAGATCGAGCCGCTGGGCTCGAACAAGCTGGTGCCCTTCGATGCGCGCGTGATCGCCGCCACCTCGCGCGACCTGCCGGCGCTGGTGCGCCAGGGGCGCTTTCGCGAGGACCTGTACTACCGCCTGAACGTGCTGCCGCTGCGCGTGCCGCCGCTGCGCGAGCGCCGCGCCGACGTCCCGGCGCTGGTGGAATCGCTGGGCGAGGAGATGGCGCAAAAGAGCGGCGAGGCGCCGCCCGAGCTGCTGCCCGACGCGCTCGCGCTGCTGGCCGGCCAGCATTGGCGCGGCAATGTGCGCGAGCTGCGCAACGTGCTGGAGCAGGTCGCGATGCGCAGCGATTCGCAGCGCATCGACGCGGCGCGGCTCACCCGCATCCTGGGCGAGGCCGGGGTCGAGGATCTGGCGCCGGCCGATGCCCCGCCGCCGGCCGACGAGGCGCCGGGCGACGCGGCGTGGCTGCGGCCCCTGGCGCAGCAGATCGCGGAAGTGGAGCGCCGGGCCATCGCCGCCGCGCTGGCGGCCACAGACGGTAACAAGCTGGCGGCGGCGCGGCTGCTGGGCATCTCGCGGGCGACGCTGTACGAACGTCTGGAAAACCCTGAGTAAATATCAGACAAGTGTTCGTTGATCAGGCATATCGAATGCCTGAAATTTGAACATCCACCGCTATGAGTTTGGAGAAATTCCTTTGAATTCAACGAGATGGCGTTCTGGCACGGTGTGTGCAATATTCAGTCATCCACTTTCAGGAGACAAAGAATGCACCGTCGCAACCTCGTGACCCTCGCCGCCCTGTGCGCCATCGGCGCGTCCGCCTGGGCCCAGTCCGGCGAAATCCGCATCGCCCACATCTACAGCAAGACCGGCCCGCTGGAAGCCTACGGCAAGCAGACCCAGACCGGCTTCATGATGGGCCTGGACTACGCCACCGGCGGCACCATGGCCGTCAACGGCAAGAAGCTGGTCGTGCTCGAGAAGGACGACCAGGGCAAGCCCGACCTGGGCAAGTCGCTGCTGGCCGCCGCCTATGCCGACGACAAGGCCGCGCTCGCGGTCGGTCCCAGCTCGTCGGGCGTGGCGCTGGCCCTGCTGCCCGTGGCCGAGGAATACAAGAAGGTGCTGATCGTCGAGCCCGCGGTGGCCGATTCGATCACCGGCGACAAGTGGAACAAGTACATCTTCCGCACCGGCCGCAATTCCAGCCAGGACGCGATCAGCAATGCGGTGGCGCTGGACAAGGCGGGCGTGCACATCGCCACCCTGGCGCAGGACTACGCCTTCGGCCGCGACGGCGTGAAGGCGTTCAAGGACGCGATCAAGCAGGCCAAGATCGTCCACGAGGAATACCTGCCCCAGAACACCACCGACTTCACCGCCGGCGCGCAGCGCCTGATCGACAAGCTCAAGGACCTGCCCGGGCGCAAGGTGATCTGGATCGTGTGGGCCGGCGCGGGCAATCCGTTCAAGATCGCCGACCTCGACCTCAAGCGCTACGGCATCGAGATCGCCACCGGCGGCAACATCCTGCCCGCGATGGCGAGCTACAAGCAGTTCCCCGGCATGGAAGGCGCCACCTACTACTACTACGACATCCCGAAGAACCCGGTCAACGAGGCGATGGTGGCTGCGCACCAGAAGCAGTTCAACGCGCCGCCGGACTTCTTCACTGCCGGCGGCTTCAGCGCTGCGATGGCGGTGGTCACCGCGCTCAAGAAGACCGGCGGCGACACCGGCACCAACAAGCTCATCGACGCCATGGAGGGCATGAGCTTCGAGACGCCCAAGGGCACCATGACCTTCCGCAAGGAAGACCACCAGGCGATGCAGAGCATGTACCACTTCAAGATCAAGAGCGACCCGGCCCTGGCTTGGGGCGTGCCGGAGCTGGTGCGCGAGATCAAGGCCTCTGAAATGGACATCCCCATCCGCAACAAGCGCTAGCCGACTGTCTATCCATGGGGGCGCATTTCGCGCCTCTCCATCACACCTTCCCATTCCAGAAACACCGCGGAGCCGGCTTGGCCGGGCCGCTGGTGTTGCCCCCGGTCGGGGGTTGGCGAAGCGACACGCGGTGCGCGCAGCCCCCGGGGACGAGAGACATGCTCGAAACAGACAATCTGACCATTCGCTTCGGTGGCCACGTGGCCGTCAACGCTGTCTCGTGCGCCTTCGCGCCGGGCACGCTCACCGCCATCGTGGGCCCCAACGGCGCGGGCAAGACCACCTATTTCAACCTGATCTCGGGGCAGCTCAAGGCGAGCGCCGGCACGGTGCGGCTGGACGGGCGCGAGCTGTCGGGCCTGTCGCCATCGGCGCGCACGCGTGCCGGGCTGGGCCGGGCGTTCCAGCTCACCAACCTGTTCCCGAACCTCACGGTGCTGGAGAACGTGCGCCTGGCGGTGCAGGCCGCGCGCGAGGGCGCGCACCGCCGCGGCCTGAACCTGTGGAGCATCTGGAGCGACCACCATGCGCTCACCGAGCGCGCCGACCGCATCCTGGCCGACGTCGCGCTGAAGGCGAAGGAACACGCGACCGTGGCGAGCCTGCCGCACGGCGACCAGCGCAAGCTCGAGGTGGCGCTGCTGATGGCGCTGGAGCCCAGCGTCTTCATGTTCGACGAACCCACGGCCGGCATGAACGCGGCCGAGGCGCCGGTGATCCTCGACCTCATCCGCCGGCTCAAGGAGGACAAGACCAAGACCATCCTGCTGGTGGAGCACAAGATGGACGTGGTGCGCGAGCTGGCCGACCGCATCATCGTGCTGCACAACGGCGCCCTGGTGGCCGACGGCGAGCCGGCCGAAGTGATCGCCTCGCCGGTGGTGCAGGAAGCCTACCTGGGCGTGGCGAAGGAGGCCGCATGAGCGACAACCTGCTGACGCTGGAAGGGGTGCACACCCACATCGGCGCGTACCACATCCTGCACGGCGTGGACCTCGTGGTGCCCAAAGGCCAGCTCACCATGCTGCTCGGCCGCAACGGCGCCGGCAAGACCACCACGCTGCGCACCGTCATGGGCCTGTGGCATGCGTCGCAGGGCCGGGTGCGCTTCGGCGGCAAGGACATCACCGCATTGGCGACGCCGCAGATCGCCGGCCTGGGCATCGCCTACGTGCCCGAGACCATGGGCATCTTCGCCGACCTCACGGTGAAGGAGAACATGCTGCTGGCCGCGCGCGGCGCGAAGAACGCCGACGCCATGGACGACACGCGGCTGAAGTGGATCTTCAGGCTCTTCCCCGCGGTCGAGAAGTTCTGGAACCACCCGGCCGGCAAGCTCTCGGGCGGGCAGAAGCAGATGCTGGCCGTCTCGCGCGCCATCGTGGAGCCGCGCGAGCTGCTCATCATCGACGAGCCCAGCAAGGGCCTGGCGCCGGCCATCATCAACAACATGATCGACGCCTTCGGCGAGCTCAAGCGCAGCGGCGTGACCATCCTGCTGGTCGAGCAGAACATCCACTTCGCCCAGCGACTGGGCGACACCGTCGCGGTGATGGACAACGGCCGCGTCGTGCACGGCGGCCCGATGGCCGACTTCTCCGCCGACGCGCAACTGCAGCAATCGATGCTCGGGCTGGCGCTATGAACAAAGACCTCGACTGGAAACCCCTGCTGCTGGTGCCGGTGCTGGCGCTCGCCGCGCTGCCGCTGACCGGCTCGTTCTCGACCTGGCTCACGCTCACCGTGGCGGGCCTGGCGATGGGCATGATCATCTTCATCATCGCCTCGGGCCTGACCTTGATCTTCGGCCTGATGGACGTGCTGAACTTCGGCCACGGCGTGTTCATCGCGCTCGGCGCCTTCGTCGCCAGCACCGTGCTGGGCCTGATGGGCGACTGGACCGGCTCGCAGGTGCTGTGGCGCAACCTGGTGGCCGTGTTCCCGGCCATGCTGGTCGCGATGCTCGTGGCCGGCGCCGTGGGGCTGGCCTTCGAGCGCTTCATCGTGCGGCCGGTCTACGGCCAGCACCTGAAGCAGATCCTCATCACGATGGGCGGCATGATCATCGGCGAGGAGCTGATCAAGGTGATCTGGGGCCCGGCGCAGATCCCGCTGCCGCTGCCCGAGGCGCTGCGCGGCTCGGTGTTCGTCGCCGACGCGGCGATCAGCAAGTACCGCCTGCTCGCGGTGGCCGTGGGTCTCGTGGTGTTCGGCCTGCTGGCCTGGACGCTGGGGCGCACCAAAATCGGCCTGCTGATCCGTGCCGGCGTGCAGGACCGCGAGATGGTCGAATCCCTCGGCTACCGCATCGGCCGCCTGTTCGTCGGCGTGTTCGTGGTGGGCAGCGCGCTCGCGGGCCTGGGCGGCGTGATGTGGGGCCTGTTCCAGCAGAACCTGATCCCGCAGATGGGCGCGCAGGTCAACGTGCTGATCTTCATCGTCATCATCATCGGCGGGCTGGGCTCCACCGGCGGGGCGCTGATCGGCGCGCTGCTGGTGGGCCTGATGAACAACTACACCGGCTTCCTGGTGCCCACGCTCACCCAGTTCGCGAGCATCTTCCTGATGGTCGCCGTGCTGCTGTGGCGCCCGCAGGGCGTGTACGCGGTGACCAACCGTTGACGGAGGCCGGACCATGCTGAAACGCCTCCTGTCCAACGACCTGCCGCGCAGCCGCGTGCTGGCGGTGGTGCTGCTCGCCGTGTTCCTCGGCCTGGCCTTCGCGCCCTTCGTGTTCCCCGGCGTCAAGGCGCTGAGCGTCGCCGCCAAGGTGCTGGTGTTCATCGTGCTGGTCGCCAGCTTCGACCTGCTGCTGGGCTACACCGGCATCGTGAGCTTCGCGCACACCATGTTCTTCGGCATCGGCGCCTACGGCATCGCGATCGCGTCCGCGCGGCTCGGGCCGGGGTGGGACGCGCTGCTGCTCGGGCTGGGCGCGGCGCTGCTGGTGTCGCTGGTGCTGTCCTTCGCGATCGGGCTGTTCTCGCTGCGCGTGCGGGCGATCTTCTTCGCCATGATCACGCTGGCGGTGGCCTCGGCCTTCCAGACGCTGGCCTCGCAGCTGTCGGAGTTCACCGGCGGCGAGGACGGCCTGACCTTCCGCCTGCCGGAGCTGATCTCGCCCAGCTTCGAGTTCGCCGAGGAGCCCTTCCTGGGCGTCTCGCTCGACGGGCGGCTGCTGTGCTATTACCTGCTGTTCGTGGCCGCGGTGGCGCTGGTGCTGGCGCTGCTGCGCATCGTCAACTCGCCCTTCGGCCGCGTGCTGCAGGCGATCCGCGAGAACGAGTTCCGCGCCGAGGCGATCGGCTACCGCGTGGTCGTCTACCGCACCACGGCGGCCGTGCTGTCGGCCCTGTTCGCCACGCTCGCCGGCGCCATGCTCGCGGTCTGGCTGCGCTACAACGGGCCGGACACCTCGCTGAGCTTCGAGATCATGGTCGACGTGCTGCTGATCGTGGTGATCGGCGGCATGGGCACCATCTACGGCGCGGCCATCGGCGCGGTGCTGTTCGTGGTGGCGCAGAGCTACCTGCAGGACCTGCTGCGGGTGGGCAGCGAGGCCGCCTCCGCGCTGCCCTGGCTGTCGGCGCTGCTGTCGCCCGACCGCTGGCTGCTGTGGCTGGGCCTGCTGTTCGTGCTGTCGGTCTACTACTTCCCGACCGGCATCGTCGGCCGGCTGCGGGCGAGGGCGGCGCGATGAGCACGCTGCAGCCCACCTCGCACTACGCCCCGCTCGCCGGCCGCGAGATCCACTGGATGGACTGGGGGCCGCAGGACGGCCCGGCGATCGTCGCCTGGCACGGCCTGGCACGCACCGGCCGCGACATGGACGAACTCGCCGCGCACTTCGCGGGGCAGGGCTTTCGCGTGGTCTGCCCCGACACCATCGGGCGCGGCCTGAGCCAGTGGAGCGCGGCGCCCGACGAGGAGTACCGGCTGGCGTTCTACGCGCGGCTCGCGGATGAACTGTGCGACCGGCTGCAGCTCGAGCGCGTGCACTGGGTCGGCACCTCGATGGGCGGCGCGATCGGTACCGTCTGCGCCTCGGGCCTGTTCGCGCCGCGCATGAAGCAACGCATCGCCAGCCTGGTGCTCAACGACAACGCGCCGCAGCTCGCCGCGCCGGCCCTGGCGCGCATCCGCGCCTATGCCGGGCAGCCGCCGGCCTTCGACACCGTTGCCGAGCTGGAAGCCTTCTTCCGCACCGTCTACCAGCCCTACGGCTGGCTCAGCGACGCGCAGTGGCGCCGCCTGACCGAGACCTCGACCCGGCGCCTGCCCGACGGCCGCGTGACGCCGCACTACGACCCGGCCATGGTGCGGCAGTTCGAGAGGCCCGAGGACGACTACCTGATCTGGCCGCACTACGATGCCATCGAGGCGCCGGTGCTGTGCCTGCGCGGCGCGGACTCGGACCTGGTGCTGCCCGAGGCGGTCGAGGCCATGCGCACGCGCGGCCCCGGCGCGGCCGGCCGGCTGCAGGTGATCGAGGTGGCGGACTGCGGCCACGCGCCGGCGCTGAACGTGCCCGCCCAGCTGGCGCCCATCGAGGCCTTCATCCGCGCGGCGGGCGTGTAGTCGCGCGACTACACGCGGATGCAGCGAATCTGCGCGTGCGGCGCATGGCGCGCGCGCGAGCATGGGCGGTCCTGCAACTCCAAGGAGATCGCCATGCCACGCGCACAGTGGAGCGCCAAGCGCGAACGCCAGTACGAACACGTGAAGGAAGGCCTGGAGAAACGCGGCCGCAGCGAGAAAGTGGCCGAGGAGATCGCGGCGCGTACGGTCAACAAGGAGCGCGCCCGCAGCGGCGAGGCGCGCAAGGCCAGCCGCACGTCCACCCACGACATCTCGTCCTCGCGCCGCGGCGGGCTGCGTTCGCACAGCGGTCCCGGCGGGCGCACGCGCGACCAGCTCTATGCCGAGGCCAAGGCGCGCGGCATCCACGGCCGCTCGAAGATGAGCAAGGCGCAGCTCGAGCGCGCGGTGGGTCGCTAGCGCCCCAGCCGCCGCACCACCAGGTCGTGCAGCGCCTGCGCCGCGGACGACAGGCTGCCCTCGCGCCGCCGCACGACGTAGATGCGGCGGCTCTGCGAGGCAGGCAACGGCAGCGCGCGCGTGACCAGCGCCTCGCTGCGGAACTGGTAGAGCGTCAGCGCCGGCACCACGCTGATGCCCAGGCCGGCCTCGACCATGCCGGTGACGGTGGCGAGCTGCTCCACTTCCAGCAGCGTGTTCATGGCCAGCGGATGCAGCGCCGCTTCCAGCGCCTGGCGCACGCTGCTGTTGCGCGACATGTGGATGAAGGGCCAGGGCGCCAGCTTGCGCAGCGTCAGCCGCGGCTCGCTGGCCAGCGGATGGTCGGCGCGGCACACGAGGTGGAAGCGGTCGCTGCGCAGCAGCCGGGCGTGCAGTTCGCCCGACTCGGCAGAACGCGTGCCGGCCGCGGCCAGCGCGAAGTCGGCCTGGCCGCTGCGCACGAGATCGATGCACGGGTCCGACAGCAGGTCGCTCAATACCAGTTCCACGCCGGGCCAGCGGGCATGGAATTCGGCGAACAGGCCCGGCAGCCAGCCCGCGGCCAGCGAGGGCAGGGCGGCCACGTGCACGCGGCCCTTGCGCCGCTCGGCGTGATCGGCGAGGTCCGTCAGGGCCAGCCTCGTGTCCTGCAGCAGGCGCTGCACGGAAGGCTCGAACAGCCGGCCTTCGGGCGTGAGCTGCACGCTGCGCGTGTTGCGGTCGAACAGCCGCACGCCCACGCTGTCTTCCAGGGCGCGGATCAGCGCGCTGAAGGCGGGCTGCGACAGGTGGCAGGCCTGCGCGGCGCGCGTGAAGTTGCGCAGCTGCGCCAGCGCCAGGAAGGCACGCAGCTGCCGCGTGGAAAGTTCGGGTTCGGCCATTGATTTGTCGTGCAGATGAATTGATCCGTATTTTCGATTTTACGGATCAGTAGCATCTGCCTACAGTCTGCGCATTCCAACCAGCGCGAGACATCCGCGGCCATGAGCGAGCCTTCGTCCCGAACCCTGCTGATCGGTTGCGCCGCCGGCTTCTCCGGCGACCGCACCGATGCGGCGGAGCCCGTGGTCGACACGCTGGTGGCGCGGCTGTCGGCGCCTGACGCACCAGCCGGTCTGCGCGCCTTCCTGATCTTCGAGACCCTGGCCGAGCGCACGCTCGCGCTGGCGCAGCTGCGCCGCCGCACCGACCCCGAGGCGGGCTACGAGCCGCTGCTGGACGTCCTGCTGCGCCCGGTGCTGGCGCGCTGCATGGCCCACGGCATCGGCATCGTGAGCAACTTCGGCGCCGCCCATCCGCGCGCGGCGGCGCGCCGCATCGCACGCATGGCGGCCGAACTGGGCCTGCCGGTGCCGCGCATCGCCGTGGTGGAAGGGGACGAACTGTCGCAGCCCGCGCAGCGCGCCCTGCTGCGCGAGCAGCTCGGCCCGCGCATGGACGGCATCCGCCTGGTGAGCGCCAACGCCTACATCGGCGCCGAGCCCATCGCAGCCGCCATCGGGGCCGGCGCGCAGATCGTGGTGTGCGGCCGCGTGGCCGATCCGTCGCTGGCGGTCGGCCCGGCGATGGCGCACTTCGGCTGGGCCGCCGACGACTGGACGCGCCTGGGCCGCGCCACCATGGCGGGCCACCTGCTGGAATGCGGCGCGCAGGTCTGCGGCGGCTATTTCGCCGACCCGGGCTACAAGGACGTGCCGGGGCTGGAGCGCGTGGGCTTCCCGATCGCGGAGATCGATGCCGACGGCCACTGCGTCATCGGCAAGGCGGCGCACACCGGCGGCTGCGTGAGCGAGGCCACGGTCAAGGAGCAACTGCTCTACGAGGTGCACGATCCGGCCGCCTACCTCACGCCCGACGTGGTGGCCGACATCGGCGAGGCCGAGGTGCAGCAGACCGGGCCCGACCGCGTGGCGCTGCGCGGCGTGCGCGGCCATGCGCGGCCGGGGCACTACAAGGTGAACGTCTGCCACGAGGGCGGCTGGCTGGCCGAAGGCGAGATCTCCTACGCCGGTGCACGCGCCGGCGCGCGGGCGCAGCTCGCGGCCCAGGTGCTGCGCAGCCGGCTGCCGGGCCTGGCGCTGCGCGTGGACCTGATCGGCGCGCTGAGCATCCTGGGCGACGACGCCGGCGCGGCGCTCGCCGAGCTGCCGCCGCCACGGCTGCAGGACGCGCGCGACGTGCGCCTGCGCGTGGCCGCCGCGCACGCCGAGCGCGCGCAGGCCGAGCGGCTGGCGCGCGAGGTGATGGCGCTCTACACCTGCGGACCGGCGGGCGGCGGCGGCGTGCGCACCGCGCTCACGCCGCGGCTCAACACCCTGTCGTGCTTCCTGCCGCGCGAGGCGGTGCCGGTGCGCTTCGAGATGGTGGAGGGCGCGGTATGAGCGATGCGAAGGACACAGCGCCGGAGGTGCTGGTGCCGCTGTACCGCGCCGCGCACGGGCGCACCGGCGACAAGGGCAACCGCTCGAACATCAGCGTGATCGCCTGGCATCCGCAGCTGTGGCCGCTGCTGCTGGCGCAGGTCACGCCCGAGGCGGTGGCGGCGCATTTCCGCCACCGCGCGCCCAGCCGCGTCCAGCGCTTCGTGCTGCCGCGCCTGCACGCGATGAACTTCGTGCTCGACGACGTGCTGGACGGCGGCGTCAACGACGCGCTCAACCTGGACACGCACGGCAAGGCGCTCGCCTTCCTGCTGCTGGACCTGCCCATCCGCGTGCCGGCCGGGCTCGTGCCCCGGCTGGCCGGCGAGGCGCCGGCACAGACATGAACATGAACCGAAGCCTTCATTTCAATCCACCTGGAGACAAACCCATGCGCAAGCTCTCGTCCTTCGTCCTCGCCGCCGCGGCCCTGCTCGCCGCCGGCACCGCGCCCGCCCAGGGGCGGTTTCCCGAGAAGCCCGTCACCTTCGTCGTGCCCTTCGCGGCCGGCAGCGCCACCGACCAGATCGCGCGCGCCCTGGGCAATGCGGTCACGGCCGAGACCGGGCAGCCGGTGGTGATCGACAACAAGGCCGGCGCCAGCGGATTCATCGCCTCGCAGCAGGTGGCCAAGGCACCGGCCGACGGCTACACCGTCCTCATCACCACCAACACCACGCACGCCGCCAACGAGCACCTGTTCAAGCGGCTGCCCTACGACCCGGTGAAGGACTTCGCGCCGGTCACCGCGCTGGGCAAGGGCGGGCAGATCATGGTGGTGCGCCCGGAATTCCCTGCGAAGACGGTGGCCGAGTTCGTGGCGCTGGCCAAGGCGGCGCCGGGCAAGCACAGCTTCGGCAGCGGCAGCTCGTCCAGCCGCATGGCCGGCGAGTTGCTGCAGCAGATGGCCGACATCAAGCTGCTGCACGTGCCCTACAAGAGCAACCCGCTGGCCATCACCGACCTGCTGGGCGGCCAGATCGACATGATGATCACCGACGCGTCCACCGGCCTGCCGCAGGTCAAGGCGGGCAAGCTGCGCGCGCTGGGCGTGTCGGGCAGCAAGCGTTCGCCGCTCGCGCCCGATGTGCCGACCATCGACGAGGCCGGCGTGAAGGGCTACGAGATGGGCTACTGGTTCGCCGCCTACGCGCCGGCCGGCACGCCGCAGCCGGTGGTCGGGCGCCTGAACGAGCTGCTCGTGAAGGCGGCCGGCAGCGCCTCCGCGCGCACCGCGTTCTACGAGCCTTCCGGCACCGAGGTGTTCACCTCCACGCCCGACGAGCTGGCCCGCTTCCAGACCGCCGAGTCCGGCAAGTGGGGCCGCATCGTCAAGGCGGCGGGCATCGAGGCCGAGTGAGCCGGCCGCCGGCCAGGCCGGCGGAACCCCAGGGATTCGACACGACACGCAAGGCGGGACCACCCGCCTGCGGGGCAAGACCTGCCCGGAACTTCAGCATCAGGAGACAACCATGACCTATCGACTGCGATCGAGCACCGCGCTCGCCGCGCTGCTGCTGGCCGCCTGTGGCGGCAGCGGCGGCGGCTTCTTCCCCTTGCCGCCGCCCTCGCCGCCGCCGCAGGCCGCCGCGCCCGAGCAGCGCCTGACCATCACGGCCACCGAGGATGTGCCCGGCAGTTTCGGCGAGGTCGGCGCCTACGAGCGCGTCACGGGCACGATCCACGGCGAGGTCGACCCGCGCGATGCGAAGAACGCGATCATCCAGGACCTGGCGCTGGCCCCGGTGAACGCCCGCGGCATGGTCGAGTACAGCGCCGACTTCATGATGCTCAAGCCCAAGGACATGGCCCGCGCCGGCGGCGTGCTGCGCTACGACGCGCCCAACCGGGGCAACATCCTCACCCAGCCCAATCTGGCGGCCGCGCCCGGCGACGCGGAGTACTTCGAGCGCGGCTACGTGCTCCTGTACTCGGCCTGGCAGGGCGACGTGCCCAAGAGCAGCCCGCAGCGCCTGACGGTGCAGGTGCCGGTGGCGCGCAACCCCGACGGCTCGTCGATCACCGGCCCCTACCGCACCGAGTTCGTGCCCTCGGCCGCGGTGCCCGTGATGAGCCTGCCCGGCGGCGTGTTCAACGGCACCATGATCCCCTACGCGCCCGCAAGCCTGGACAACACGCAGCCGGGCTATTCGCTCACCCGGCGCGTGAAGGAGACCGATCCGCGCATTCCCATCCCGGCCTCCGACTGGAAGTTCGCCGACTGCGACACCGCCGGCAACCCCTTTCCCGGCACGCCGGACGAAACCCGCGTGTGCCTGAAGGAGGGGTTCGAGCCGGACTACCTGTACGAGCTGGTCTACGTCGCGCGCGACCCGAAGGTCATGGGCGTGGGCCTGGCCGCGCTGCGCGACACGCTGAGCTTCTTCCGCACGAAGGCGGCGGACAGCGACGGCACGCCGAACCCGCTGGCCGGCGCGATCAGTCACACGATCTGCCAGGGCACCTCGCAGTCGGGCAACGCGATGAAGACCTTCCTGCACCTGGGCTTCAACCAGGCGCTGGACGGCGGCCGCGTGTGCGACGGCCTGTTCGCGCACGTGGCGGCGCGCCAGACGCACGTCAACACCCGCTTCGCGGTGCCCGGCGGCGGTGGCGGCCTGCGCACCGACCACACCGCCTTCGGCCAGACCGCGCCGCGCGCGCTGGCGGCGGACTACGTGGACGAGGTCTCGGGCCGCAGCGGCGGCGTGATGCGGCGCTGCCAGGCCACGGGCACCTGCCCGAAGTTCTTCCTGGGCCTGTCGGGCACCGAGTTCTGGCAGCTGCAGGGCTCGCCCGTGCTGACGGACGCACTGGGCCTGCGCGACCTGGCGCAGCCTGACAACGCGCGCATCTACTACTACGCCAGCACGCAGCACGGCGGCGCGGGCGGCACGGACAGCATCGGCTGGACCCCGGCCGCCTCGGTGTACCCGCGCGGCACGGTGGTCGAGTTCAACGACACCTTCCGCGCGCTCTTCGTCGCGCTGGAGGACTGGGTGGTGCGCGGCGCCGCGCCGCCCGACAGCCGCGTGCCGCGCGTCGCCGACGGCACCCTGGTGCGCCCGCAGCAGCTCGTCTTCCCCACGATGCGCGGCCTGAGCTGGCCGGTGGCCGGCTCGCTCACGCCGATCCCCGAGTTCCGCTACCTCGCACGGCACAACGGCTTCAAGCTGTTCGACTTCGGGCCGCGCTACGTGCCCGAGGACGAGTCCGGCATCGCGGACTACCTGCCGCCGCACTACACCGGGCGCGACTACGCGATCCTCGTGCCGCAGGTCGATCCGTCGACGGGGCTTGCCGTGGCCGGCATCCGCAGCGTCGCCGCGCAGGCGCCGCTGGGCACCAGCCTGGAGTTCAACTACGTGGGCAACGAGGCCTTCGAGGACCTGGTCAACCTGGGCGGCGCCTACATCCCCTTTCACGCCACCGAGGCCGAGCGCACGACGGCCGGCGACACGCGGCCGTCGCTGCAGTCGCTCTACGGCGACCAGGCCGGCTACGTGGCGGCCGTGACGGCCGCCGCGCAGTCGCTGATGGCCGAGCGCCTGCTGCTGCAGCGCGATGCCGAGCGCCTGATCCGGCAGGCCGAGGACACGCCGGTGCTGAAATGAACCCACCCCCGTCCCTCGCGCACTTCGTGTCGCTCGACTCCCCCCTCCAGGGGGCGCACCCGGCGGCCCGGCAGAGCCGGCTCCGCGGGTGCCTGCGAACGGGCCTGGCTGCGCCGGCCCTTGAGTTCATGCTGGAGAACCGTTCGGGCCTGTCGAAGTGCTGTGCCGGGCTTCGATCCTTCGGCGGGCTCGGGGCAAGCCAAGCTCAGCCTGAACGGTTCCTGTCAACTGAATGCAATTCGGTATGAGCGTGGGTCTGTGGCCCCCGCGCTACCAGGGCAGCGTGAAGGTCTTGCAGTTGGTGAAGGACTTCATCGCCTCCTGCACGCCTTCCTTGTAGCCCAGGCCCGAGTCCTTGATGCCGCCGAAGGGCGTGAGCTCGATGCGGTAGCCGGGCACTTCCCAGAGGTTCACGGTGCCCACCTGCAGCTCGCGCGCGAAGCGGGTGGCGTCCTCCAGCCGGTGGGTGCAGATGCCCGAGGACAGGCCATAGGCCGTGCCGTTGGAGATCGCGATGGCCTCGTCGATGCTGCGGAAGGTCAGGATGGGCGACACCGGGCCGAAGGTCTCCTCGCGCACCACGCTCATGTCGGGCCGCACGCGGTCGAGCACCGTCGGCGCATACAGCGCGCCGTCGCGCCGGTGGCCCACCAGCAGCCGAGCGCCCTGCGCCACCGCCTCGTCCACGCGCGACTCGAACAGGCGGGCCGCGGCCTCGTCGATGACGGTGCCCATGTCGGTGGCCGCGTCCATCGGATCGCCGTGGCGCCAGCGCCGGGTCTTTTCCACGACCCGCTCGGTGAACGCGTGCGCCACCTTCTCATGGACCAGCATGCGCTTGACCGCCGTGCAGCGCTGGCCGGAATTCTTGTACGAGCCCTGCACCGCGAGATCGGACGCGCGGTCCAGGTCGGCATCGTCCATCACGATCAGCGGGTCGTTGCCGCCCAGCTCCAGCACGATCCGGCGGTAGCCCGCCTTGGCGGCGATGTACTTGCCGATGGCCACGCCGCCGGTGAAGGTCACCAGATCCACGTGCGCGTTCGTCAGCAACTCGTCGGCGATTTCGCGCGGGTCGCCGGTTAGCACCTGCAGCATCTCGGGCGGCAGCCCGGCCTCGTACAGCAGGTCGGCGAAGTACAGCGCCGACAGCGGCACCTTCTCCGACGGCTTGAGCACCATCCGGTTGTTGGTGGCGATGCTGGGCACCACCTTGTGCGCCACCTGGTTCATGGGATGGTTGAAGGGCGTGATCGCGGTGATGACGCCCAGCAGCGGCTCGCGCAGGGTGATGACCTTGCGCTGCTTGCCGTGCGGCGTGAGGTCGCATGAGAACACCTGCCCGTCGTCGCGCAGCGCCTCGGCGGCGCCGAAGCCGAGCACGTCGGCGACGCGGCCGATCTCGTACACGCTGTCCTTCTTCGACAGGCCGGACTCGCGCGTGATCAGGTCCGAAGCCTCTTCGGTGCGTTCGCGCAGCAGCGCGGCGGCGCGCTGCAGGATGGCCGACCGCTCGTAGCGCGAGAGGGTGGGCCGGTAGGCGTGCGCGATGCGCATGGCGCTGCGCACGTCTTCCAGGCTCGCCATCGCGACCGTGCCGGCGCGCTCGCCGCTGAAGGGGTTCATGACGTCGATGGCGCGCTGCGTGCGCACGCGCTCGCCGCCGATGCGCAGCGCTTCGGCGCGGAATCCCGTGCCGTCCGTGGATGTCCGCGTGCTCATGCCGCCTCCTGTGTCAAGCTGCCGATGAAGTTCCTCCCCCGCGCGCCGGTGAGGGCGTGGGCGACCATGCGCTCGCCCTGTTCCTCGCTGACGCCGTAGTCCGCGAAGCGCGTGCCGACGCCCAGCCGCTCGATGAAGGCCGCCAGCCGCTGCGGGGCCTCGGCCAGGGGCGGGCCCAGCGCCTGGGCGAGCACCGCATCGCGGTCCGCGCGCCGCCCCAGCGCGCGTTCCAGCACCATCGGCAGCGGAAAGGCGCAGGCGATGCCGTGCGGCAGGCCGTAGCGCAGCGTCATTTCGTAGGAGATCGAGTGCGCCAGCGCCGTGCGCGTGTTGGAAAAGGCCATGCCGGCCTTCAGTGCCGCCAGCGCCATGCGGCCGCGCAGGTCGATGTCGCTGGGCCTGTGCATGAGCGGCGGCAGGGTCGCCAGGATCTCGTGCACCGCCGCCACCGCATAGGTGTCCGACAGCGGGTTGGCGTTGACGTTCCAGATCGACTCCAGCGCATGCGAAAGCGCATCGAGTCCGCTGTGCAGCGTGACGGAGGCGGGCAGCGAGAGCATCAGCTCGGGATCCACCACCGCCGCGCTGGGCCAGGTCTGCGCCAGGTGCAGCGAGTGCTTGACCTGCTGCGCGCGGTCCCAGATCGTGGCCCAGGGTGTGACCTCGCTGCCGGTGCCGGCCGTGGTCGGCACGGCGATCAGGGGCTTCACGTGCGCCGGCGCGAAGGGCCGGCCGGCGCCCAGCGCCGCGACGAGCTCGCCGAAGCCGCCGCTGCGCGTGCCCACCATCAGGGCCTTGGCGGTGTCGATGGCGCTGCCGCCGCCGAGCGCGACGATGGCCTGCACGTCGGCGCTGTCGCGCCAGAAGTCCTCGTACATGGCCTTCAGTTCCGCCACGTCGGGGTTGGGGCGCACATCCTCGACGACGCAGGCCAGGCCATCGCCGAGCAGGCCCTCGACGCGGGCCACCAGCCCCAGCGCGCGGGCTTCCGGAAAGGTCACGAGCACCGCGCGCCGGCCCCCCAGCAGCGCCGGCAGGGACGACAGGGCGCCTGCCCCGTACACGCTGCGTACGGGGTTGAAGTAGTCATGCGGCATGGCGGTCTCTAGCGGGGTGGTTGGACGTGGTTCAACGCCAGGTCGAAGACGTCGAAATTGCGCAGCCGCCGCATCGGCGCCACGCCGTGCAGCACGCGGTTGAAGAGCAGGGGGATCTTCTGCTCCGACAGGCCGCCATGCGAGCGCAGCGGCACCGTGAGGCCGCTCAGGTCGTGCTGCGACTCGCGCGTGCCGAGCACCGTGAGGTGGTCGGACACCACGACCAGGTCGCCGATGCGGTCGGGCGGCAGCTCGAAGCGCCGGGCCGCCGCCTCGCGCGACAGCACGACCTCGATGCCCGGCAGGGCACCGATGGCTTCCTGCGCGCGGGCGACCGCATCGGCGTGCGGCAGGTAGACCGTCGCGAAGGAGCCGAGCGCGCCATGGTGCACCACGTAGGGGTCGGTGATCGGCAGGATGACCCGCGCCTGCTCGTCGCCGAGCGCACCGTCGAGCACCTGCTGCAGGTAGATCACGCGCGGGCGCCCGGCGGCGTCGGTCTTCGGGCTCATGCCGTGGTCGGCGGTGAGGCCGATGACCGCGCCCAGCGCGTCGAGCTGCGAGAGGTAGCCGTCCATCATCGCGTAGAAGGCGTTGGCCTCCGGCGTGCCGGGCGCGCACTTGTGCTGCACGTAGTCGGTGGTGGACAGGTACATCAGGTCCGGGCGCCGCGTCTCCAGCAGCCGCACGCCGGCGGCGAAGACGAACTCGCTAAGGTCGGCGCTGTAGACCGACGGCAGCGGCCGGCCGACCAGCTCGAGCACGCCGTCGATGCCGCACTCGGCCACCGTCGCGCGGTCGGCCTTCTCGGCGGAAAAGCAGATGCCTTCCAGCCCGTGGCCCAGCAGCGTGCGCAGCTTGTCCTTGGCCGTGACCACGGCGACCTTCGCCCCGGCCTGCGCGAAGGCCGCCAGCAGGGTCGACGCACGCAGGTACGACGGGTCGTTCATCATCACCTCGCGGCCCGAGGCGGTGTCGAAGAAGTAGTTGCCGCAGATGCCGTGCACGGCCGGCGGCACGCCGGTGACGATCGACAGGTTGTTCGGGTTCGTGAAGCTGGGCACCACGCAGTCGCCGATGAGCGAGCTGCCGCGCGCGAGCATGCGTTGCAGGAAGGGCGCCGCGCCGGCCTGGACCGCCTGCGTGACGTAGTCGGGCTCGCAGCCGTCCACGCAGACCACGACCACGGGCGAGGCGGGTGGGGCGTAGCGGCGGCCGTTGACGCGCACGGCCTCGGTTCGGGAATGCATCAATGGGCTCCTTTCTGGATCCAGCCGCGCAGGCGGGAAGAGATGTAGTCGGCCACCATCACCATCGCGATGATCACGAGGATGCAGGTGGCTGTGTCCTGGTACTGGAACAGCTTCATGCTGCCCACGAGCTCGAAGCCGATGCCGCCGGCGCCGACCATGCCCAGCACGGTGGCCTGGCGCAGGTTGGTCTCGAAGCGGTAGAGGATGACCGCGATCCAGGCCGTGATCACCTGCGGCAGCACGCCGAAGACGATGGTCTGGATGGGGCCCGCGCCGGTGGCGCGCAGCGCTTCGATCGGACCCTGGTCGATCTCCTCGATGGACTCGGAGAAGAACTTGCCCAGCATGCCCGCGCCGTGCACCGCCAGGGCCAGCACGCCCGGGAACGGGCCCAGCCCCACCGCGGCGACGAAGACCAGCGCGAGGATGATCTCGTTGATGCCGCGCGCGATGTTGAGCACCTGCCGCGTGAGGTGGAAGACCGCCGCGTTGGGCGAGAGGTTGCGCGCGGCCAGGAAGCACACCGGCACCGCCAGGATGATCGCCAGCAGCGTGCCCCAGATCGCGATCTGGATCGTCTCGAGCGCCGGGCCGACGAGCTTGTCGAGAAAGCCCAGGTTCGGCGGCACCATGCGCCCCAGGAAGTCGGCGATCCACGGCAGGCCCTTGTGCAGCTCGCCGATGCTGACCTGGCTGCCCTTGGCCGCCCACCACAGCATGGCCACGAAGGCCGCGCCGATGGCCGCGCGCGACCACCATCCGAGCGGGCCCGAAGGCCGGCCCAGGAGCAGGGTGTAGGAACCGATGCGCATCACGCTTCCTCCAGCGACAGGGCCGCCATCCGCAGGGCCGGCGCCGGCGTGCCGGGCGGCGGCGATGCGGGCGCCTCTTCTTCGGACAGGCCGGGATAGATGCGCTGCAGCACCTCGTCGCCGAGCTCGGAAGGCCGGCCCTCGAACACGATGCGCCCGGCGGACACGCCGACGATGCGTTCGCCGAATTCGCGGGCGTACTCGATCTGGTGCAGGTTGCAGACCACCGAGATGCCCAGCTCCTGGCTCGCCTGCTTGAGATAGGTCAGCACCGTGCGCGAGGTCTTGGGGTCGAGGCTGGCCACCGGCTCGTCCGCCAGGATGACCTTGGGCTGCTGGGCCAGCGCGCGGGCGATGCCCACGCGCTGCTTCTGTCCGCCGGACAGCGTGTCGGTGCGCAGCTCGGCCTTGTCCTCCAGCCCGACGCGGCGCAGGCATTCGCGCGCGATCTCGACGTCCTTGCCGGGGAAGATCTGCAGCCACGACGGGATCGACGGCAGCGCGCCCAGGCGCCCGGTCAGCACGTTCTTCTGCACCGACAGGCGGGGCACCACGTTGTAGTGCTGGAAGATCATCGCGACCTTGCGGCGCAGCCCGCGCAGGCTGGCCGCATCGGCGGCCGCGGGCTGCCCGTCCACCTCGATGTGGCCCTGCGTCGGGTCGCACAGCCGGTTGATGCAGCGCAGCAGCGTCGACTTGCCCGCGCCCGACGGGCCCAGCACGACGAGGAACTCGCCGGGTGCGACGTCCAGATCGATGCCCTTGAGCGCCTCGAAGTCCCCGTAGCGCTTGTGCAAGCCACGGATCTTGATCACTTCATGCTCCTGAGGTCGAGGTTGAGCGCCTTCGCCGTCTCGCGGATCACGTCGTAGGCCGCGTCGTTGGTGGGGTGGAAGCCGTTGAGCTCGCCCTGGTCGGACCACGGCACGTCCTTGACCTCGAGGAAGGCCGCCTGGATGCGCTTCTTCAGGTCCGCGTCCAGGTCGCGGCGCCACACCGTGGGCGACTCGGGGATCGGCTCGGACGTCCACACCACGACGAGGTCCTCGCGCTTGGCCAGGCCCTTCGCGATGGCCGCGTCGAGGATGCGGTCGGCAATGGTGACCGCATCGACCTTGCGGTTCTGCACCGCGACGGCGTTGGAGTCGTGCGAGCCGGAGAAGATCACGCGGCCGAAATCCTTGTCCGGGTTGAAGCCGGCCTTGATCAGTCCTGCCTTGGGAAACAGGTGGCCGGAGGTCGAGCTCGGGTCCACGAAGGCGAAGGTGCGGCCCTTGAGGTCGGCCACGGTGCGGATGCCGCTGTCCTTGTGCGCCACGACCAGGCTGTGGTACGAGGTGCGGCCCGCCTTCTTGGTTTCGGCCACCGCGAAGGCCTCGATGTCGGCCACCGTCGCGCCGAGCACGTAGGAGAAGGGGCCGAGGTAGGCCACGTCGAGCCGCTTGGAGCGCAGCGCCTCGATCACGCCGTTGTAGTCGGCCGCGACGAAGGGCTTGACCGGCATGCCCAGCGCCTTGGCCAGCTGGTCCATCATCTTCTGGCTGTTGGCGATCATCGCCCGCGAGTCCTCGGACGGAATGAGGCCGACCGTCAGCACGTTGGCCGCCTGCGCGAGAAGCGGTGCGGTCAGCAGGGCCGGTGCGGCCGCCAGCAGGGAGCGCCTGGTGCACGTCATGTGTGTCTCCTGTTCATCGTGGTTCAAGGAAGGGGATGACTTTCACGATGCCGCCGTGCGGGGGGGCTCTGGCTGCCTTCCCTGACCCGCACTTTCTCGGCACGCAGGGCGACTGTGGTGCACGCCGGTCCATTTGACCAATTCAAGTTTTTCGACCGATCCATATAGTGGCTCTATAGTTCGGCAGGGATAACACCGAGGGGTTCCGTCATGCGCCTGACACAATTGCGCTCCTTCCACGCCGTGGCGACGGCGGGCAGCTTCACGCGGGCGGCCGAGCGCCTGCACGTGAGCCAGCCCACCGTCACCACGCAGGTCAAGCTGCTCGAGGAGCACTACAACGTCGAGCTCTTCCATCGCATGGGGCGGCGCGTGCGCCTGACCGACGTGGGCGAGCGGCTGCTGCAGATGTCGCGCCAGATCTTCAGCCTGGAAGCCGATGCGGCGCAGCTGCTCGGCGATGCCGGCGAGTTGCGCTCGGGGCAGTTGCGCGTGGCGGCGGTGGGGCCGTACCACGTCACGAAGATGCTGGTGGCCTTCAACCAGCGCTACCCCGGCATCAAGGTGACGGTGAGCACCGGCAACTCGCAGGACGTGCTGGACCGCCTGCTGGACTACCGCGCCGACGTGGGCGTGCTGGCGCAGGTCTTTCGCGACCGGCGCTTCGTGTCGGTCCCGTTCAGTGAACACCCGGTGGTCATCATCACGTCCACCGCCCACCGCTTCGCGCGGCGGCGCAGCATCCGCACCACCGAGCTGCGGGGCGAGAAGCTGCTGCTGCGCGAGCAGGGCTCCACCACGCGGCGCGCGCTCGAGGCGGCGCTCAAGGCCGGCGGGGTCGAACCGGAGGTGGTGATGGAGATCGCCAGCCGCGAGATCATCCGCGAGGCGGTGATCCAGGGCGTGGGCATTGCCGCGGTGTCGGAGGTCGAGTACGTGCCCGGCCCCGGCCTGCATGCCGTGCGGATCAACGACGCGCAGGTGATGACCTATGCGCATCTGGTGTGCCTGGCCGAGCGCCAGGAGATGCGCATGATCCGTGCCTTCTTCGACGTGATCGCCCGCAAGCCCTAGCTCGGCCTGTGCCGGGCGACCGCCTGCAGGATCTCGAGGAATCGTTGGGCCAAGGGCGCCAGCGGAGCGTCGCGCCGCACCAGGGTACCCACGGTGCGCGGGAATCGCGCGCCGGCAAAGGGCAAGGCAACCAACCCGATGCCCGTCGGCCCGGCCAGCACGGACTCGCTGACCAGCGAGACCAGGTCGCTGTGCAGCAGCAGAGGGCTGGGTTGGCCGGCGGAGGTATTGACTTCCACCGCCACGCGTGGCGGAGGCAGGCCGACCTCGGCCAATCGAGCCTCCAGGTTGTTCCGGCTGGCCGCGCCGCGAGCGGCCAGCATCCACTCGGCGTCCGCCAGGTCCTGCAGGCGCAGGCGGCGGCGCGACAGCAGCGGATGCCCTTCACGCGCGGCGATGTACAAGTCGTCGCGCATCAGCGGAACCGGCCGCAGGTCGTCGGGGATGTTCGCAGGCAGCCCGCAGAGGCTCAGATCCAGGTCGCCTTGGCGCAGAGCGGCTATCAGGCTGTCGTTCAGGTTGATCATCACCCGCAGGCGGGCCGCCGGCCGCTGGTGATGCAACTGCAGGCAGGCCTGGATGAACGGGTGATCGACAAAGAACGGCGAGACACCCACGCGAAGCAGGCCCATGGCCCCCAGGTGCAGGTCAGTGGCGTCCTTGATCGCTTCGCCCAGGCCCGAGCGCAACGTGCTCACGCGCAGGCGGAACGGCTCGGCCACGGGAGTGAGCGTCATGCCACGCGCACCGCGCTTGAACAGCGCGAAGCCCAGCGCCCTTTCCAGCCGCTGCAAACCCTTGGTCACGGCCGGCTGCGACACGCCCAGGGCCGCGGCCGCACCGTGCACCTGGCCCTGTTCGGCCACGGCGAGGAAGTAGTCGATGTCGTCGAGGCGAATGCTCATGCCGCTCAGCTCCTGTATCTAGAGTATCTAGAAATAACCATGGGTTATTGATCACTCGATATGCATTATCGAAAGGCAAGACCTCGAACGCTAGAGTGGCTTCGACCTTCTGGAGACAAGTCATGGACAAACGCGCAGACACCCATTCCTCGAAAAGCGTCGGCATCGGCCGGCGCGAGTTCTTCACCCTGGGCGCGAGCCTCGCGGCACTGGGCGCGCTGGGCCAACCGCTGGCGGCCCAGGCCGCTGCCACCGACGGGTGGAATGCCGGGCAGGTGACGCACCTGATACCGATCGCCAACCATGAGCGTTTCCTGATCAAGGCGTCGTTCAAGTCGCCACTGCGCAACGCACCGCAACTGTCCGTCGACGGCAGGCGCACGCCCGGCATCCCGACCGACTGGCAGGGGCGCTTCTGGCGCTTCGACGTAGGCGGCCTGCGCCCCGGCGCGTCGTACGAATTGCGCCTGCTCGACGCGGGTGGCGCGCCGCTGTGCGACGCCTGGCCGCTCAAGACCTTTCCGGCGCCCGACGCCAGCCCCGAGCGGATGCGCATCCTCGCCTACACCTGCGCCGGCGGCTTCGATTGCGAACGCTTCCGTGGCAAGAGCGTTTTTCTCGACATGACGGCACGCCGCCGCCTGCTGATGCGCGGCCTGTCGTTCCAGCCCGATGCCGTGATCGCCAACGGCGACCACATCTACTGGGACCTTCAGACCTGGGACAACAAGCCCGCAACGCAAGCGTTGCTCACCCAGGCCCGCGCCCTGTTCGGTGGCGACATCGACATCTCGTTGCCGATGATGCATCCGCGCAATGCCGCCATCTTCGGCGCGGTGTGCGACTACCAGATTCCCGGGCTCTACGGCACCGCCCTGCGCTCCACGCCCGCGTGGTTCCTTTCCGACGACCACGACATGTTCGAGAACGACGAGTACGACCACAAGCTCGCCACCTTGCCGGTCCCGGACTACGGTCGGGTCGCGGCGGAACTGACGCAGCGCATGTACTACCCCGAGTTCCTCCCGGATGCCAACCGCCCCATCTGGCTGCCGGGCGGCGACCGGGCCGGCATGCCCGAGGGAACCAACGGCACCTTCGGCACGCTGCGCTTCGGCAAACTGTTCGAGACCGTGCTCTACGACTGCCGCCGGCACCTCGACAACAAGGGCGTACACGCCCGCGTCGTGCCGCCGTGGGTCGAGGACTGGCTGCTCGCCCGCACCCGCGCCGAGGACACCACGCACTTCTTCCACACCCCGTCGCTGCCGTTCGCCTATTCCTCGGGCAAGCTCGGCGACTGGTATCCGGATCTGCTGGACGCGCGACAGGGCAAGCTCGTCACCGATCGGGCCAAGGAGGGTTGGCAAAGCGGCTGGCACAGGCAGCACCAGCGCCTGGTCGAGGCGCTGTCGGCGCAGAAGAAGCGCGCAGCGGTCATCGTGCAAGGCGATTTCCACGCCAGCGCCGCCGGCAGGATGATGCGCTCGGGCGACCTGGACCTGAGCCACAACCCGGTGCATGCCATCATGTCCGGCCCCCTGGGCACCGGCGACATGGGCTTTCCGTCTGCGTTCCGGAGCATCCAGTCGACGCCGGCCGCCTCGGTGGCCGTCGAGGCGGCGTTCGAGCCGACGGAGAAGAACGGCTTCACCGTCATCGACCTGACGCCGGAGAAGATGACCTTCTCGCTCTACGTTTGGCGCGAGCCGCAGGACTCGGTCGAGTCGATAGACACCATGAAGCCGGCCATCGTGTACGAGGTGCCTCGGCGGGGCTAGCCCCGGGTTGGCCAGCCGGCCAGATGCCGCTCGGCCAGCTCGGCCAGCGCGCGCATCCAGGCCGCATCGTCGTTCAGGCAGGGCACGTAGTGGAAGGTCTTGCCGCCGGCCTCCAGGAAAGCCTGCTGGCCTTCCATCGCGATCTCCTCCAGCGTTTCCAGGCAGTCGGCCGGAAAGCCGGGGCACACGACGTCCACGCGCTGCAGGCCGCCGGCGGCCAGCTCGCGCAGCGTCGGCTCGGTGTAGGGCTCGAGCCAGCGCGCCTTGCCGAAGCGCGACTGGAAGGTCACGCGGTACTGGCCTTCGCCGAGGTCCAGCCGGTCGGCCAGCAGCCGCGCCGTGGCACGGCACTGCGCCTCGTAGGGGTCGCCCCGCGCGATGTTGCGCGCGGGGATGCCGTGGAAGCTCATCACCAGCATCGGCCCGCGGCCGTTCGCCTGCCAGTGGCGCTGCACGCTCGCCGCCAGCGCGGCGATGTAGCCGGCGTCGTCGTGGTAGTCGTTGACGAAGCGCAGCTCGGGCACGCGGCGCTGGCGGCGGCTCCAGGCGTTCACCGCGTCGATGACGCTGGCCGTGGTGGTGCCGGAATACTGCGGATAGGCCTGCATCACCAGCACGCGCGTCGCGCCCTCGGCCTGCAGCGCGTCGAGCTGCGAGACGACAGAGGGCTGGCCGTAGCGCATCGCGTGGCGCACCAGCAGGCGATGGCCGCGCTCGCCCAGCCGGCCCTGCAGGTGCAGCGCCTGCTTGCGCGTCCACGCCGCGAGCGGCGAGCCCTCGGGCGTCCAGATGCTGGCGTACTTCGCGGCCGACCTGGCCGGGCGCAGGCGCAGGATGACGCCGTGCAGGATCGGCGCCCAGACCAGGCGGGGGATCTCCACCACGCGCGGATCGCCGAGGAATTCGGCCAGGTAGGGCCGCACGGCGGCGGCGGTCGGGGCGGCGGGCGAGCCGAGGTTGCACCACAGCACGCCGACGCGGGATGTGGGCGATGCGGGAGAGGGCGGGACGGAAGCGGGCGCGGGCATGCGATATTCTGCGGCATGACTTCCGATGCACCGGCCCCGGCGCCCGACCTTCTGGACGTGTCGCGCATCGCGGCCATCACCCTGGACCTCGACGATACGCTGTGGCCGATCTGGCCGACGATCGAGCGCGCCGAGCGCGCGCTGCACGCCTGGCTGCTGCGCGAGGCGCCGAAGACCGCCTCGCTGCTGCTCGAGCCCGGCGTGCTGCGCGAACTGCGCGAGGCCACGGCCAAGGAGCGCTCCGACCTGGCCCACGACCTCAGCGCGCTGCGGCGCGAATCGATCCGCGCGGCGCTGCAGCGTGCGGGCGAAGACCCGGCGCTGGCCGAACCCGCCTTCGACGTGTTCTTCGAGGAGCGCCAGCGCGTGGTGCTCTACGACGATGCGCTGCCGGCGCTGCGCTGGCTCAGCGAGCGCTATCCGCTGGTCGCGGTCTCCAACGGCAATGCCGACCTCGAGCGCGTCGGCCTCGGCCGCTGGTTCCGCACCGCCTTCAGCGCCCGCGGCTTCGGCAGCGGCAAGCCGCATGCGCCGATCTTCCGTGCGGCCGCGGCCTCGGTGGGCCTGCTGCCGCGCGACGTGCTGCACGTGGGCGACGATGCCGAGCTCGACGTGGTGGGCGCGCGCAACGCCGGCATGCAGGCGGCCTGGCTGGTGCGCGACGAGCGGCCCTGGGCGCACGCCGCGCGGCCGCACCTGATCGTGCCCAACCTGCACGCGCTGTGCGTGGCGCTCGGCCGGCCGGCCTAGGATCCGAAGAGGACCCGACTCAGGGACGCCGGTAGGCGACGCGCTGGCGCGACCAGTGGGGCCCGTCGAGCCGGTCCAGCCGCACCGTGCCGCCCGTCGAGGGCGCATGCACGAAGCGTCCCTCGCCCACGTAGATGCCGGCGTGCGAGGGCCGGCCGGCGCCGAACACCACGAGGTCGCCCGTGCGCAGCTCGCGCGCCGCCACCGACCGGCCGAAGCCCGACAGCGCCGCCACCGTGCGCGGCGGCGCCACGCCGGCGCGCGTGCGGTACACGTAGCCGATCAGGCCGCTGCAGTCGAAACCGCCCTCGGGCGTGTTGCCGCCGTAGCGGTAGGGCGTGCCCACGAGGCCGAGCGCGTGGATGGCGATGTCGTTCGCCTGCTCGGGCGTGAGGCGCTCGTAGGCGGTGGGGCGTGCGGGCGGCGGCGTGCTGCCGCAGCCGGCCAGCAGCAGCGCCAGGCCCAGGGCCAGGGCCAGGCTTGAAAGGATGCGCATGGCCGCCGAGCGTAGCACCGCGTGCCTGCGGAACCAATCGGCCTGCAGGGGAACACACGGGGCGGATGGCGGCGGGCGCAAGCTGTGCTGTCGTCCTCCAAAGAACTTCTCTCTGACATCTCCCCGAAAGGATTCCTCCGCATGACCGCCATTCGCCGCCGCCTGCCTGCCGTCTTCATGATCGCCTGCCTGCTGCTGGGGCTGGTGGCGCCGCTGGCGGCCCAGGCGCGGGAGATGGTGAGTACGGCCCGCGTGGACGTGCCGATGCGCACCGGCCCCAGTGCGCGCCATGCCGCGAAGTGGACCCTCAGCCGCGGCTATCCGCTGACGGTGACCGGGCGCCAGGGTGCGTGGCTGCGGGTGCGCGACTTCGAGAACGACCAGGGCTGGGTATTGCGCTCGCACACCGGCGCCACGCCGCACCACGTGGCCAAGGCCAGCGTGCTGAACATCCGCGGCACGCCCAGCACGCGTGGACGCATCGTCGGCAAGGCGGCCTACGGCGATGTGCTGCGCACGCTGGAGCGCCGCGGCGACTGGGTCAAGGTGCGCCACGAGCGCGGCACGGTCGGCTGGGTGTCGCGCAGGCTGGTGTGGGGCTGGTAGGGCGCTCCTACAGCGCCGCTGCGGCATCCGCCGCGCTGCGCACTGCGCCTTCGAGGGTGGCGGGGTAGGGGCCTTCGACATAGTCCCCGCAGGCGAGCAGGCCCGGCGCCACCGCGGCGCCCGGTCGGCGCAGGCCGGGCGTGCAGGCGAAGGTGGCGCGCTTTTCGACGACGGTCTGCACCGGCTGCAGGTCCTTCAGACCGAGCTGCGCGGCGGCCTGCCGCAGCACCGCCGCCTGCAATTCCTCGCGCGGCGCCTGGCTGACGCTGGCCACGAAGGCCAACAGGCCCGGCGGGCCGTCGAGCTGCCCGCGGTCGAACACGAACTGGGCCGGCGCATCCGCGCCGCTGCGCAGGGCGAGGATCGGCGCGGCCAGGGCGCGCCCGTCGCCGCGTGCATAGACGGTGGCGATGCCTTCGTGGCGCAGCGCCTGCGCAGCCGCGAGCCACGCGGCCGCTTCGGGCAGCGTTGCCTCGCGCACCAGGCGTTCGGCCTCCCAGGGCGAGCAGGCGAGCACCACGCGATCGAACACGGCGTCGTCCACGCGCCAGCCTGCGGATGTGCGCGCGACGGCCTGCACGCGCGCGGCGATGCGCAGCTGCGCCCCGTGCGCACGCAGCCAGCGTTCGGCGGCATCGGGGAAGAGGGCGCCGAGATCCACGCGCGGCAGCAGCAGGTCGGCGCCGCCGCGGCCGCTGAACAGCGCGTCGCGCAGCACGCGCAGGAACACGCTGCCGCTGGCCTGCGCGATCGGCGTGTTGAGCGCGGAGATGCACAGCGGCTCGACCAGCTCGTCGACCACGCGTGGCGGCAGGCCGCGGCACAGGTCGGCCACGCTGTCCTGCGGCGCGCAGCGAAAGCCCGCGCGGCGCCAGCCCAGCGCGCGGCGCAGCAGCGCCAGCCGTTCGGCCCACGACCAGCCGCGCGCGCCGAGGATGCCGGCCAGCAGGTCCAGCGGCGTCGGCAGGCCCGCCGGCACCTGCAGCCCGCCGCCGTCGGCGAAGCGCAGCGACAGCGGCAGCCGGCGCAGCACGCGCTCGGGATCGATGCCGACTTCGCGCATCAGGCCCAGCGTGGCCGTGTAGGCGCCGATCAGGATGTGCTGGCCGTTGTCCAGCGCCAGGCCGTGCGCAGCGCTGTCGACGCGCCGTGCACGTCCGCCGGTCGTGCGCGCGGCTTCGAACACGGTCACTGCATGGCCCGCGCGCACCGCCATCACCGCGCAGGCCAGGCCCGCCCATCCGGCACCCACGATGGCGACCTTCATTTCAGTGGCTCACCAGGCTATCGCGTGACCCGCGACGCATGAAACGGGCGCAACCAAATGCCAGGGATACCGCGGAACCGGCTTGGCCGGGCCGCTGGTATCGCCCCCTGGAGGGGGAGGCGCCGCAGGCGCTTCGGGGGTGTTTCATCCTATTTTGCCTAGCGCCTGTACTCGCCAGGCGAGCCACAGCTTGCGCAGCGGCGTCAGGCTCACGCGCTGGTTCAGCACCTGGAAATCGTCGCGCTCGATCTCGCGCAGCAGCGTGCGGTAGATGCTGGCCATCATCAGCCCGGGCTTCTGCGCGCGGCGCTCGCTCGCGGGCAGCAGGGCCAGTGCCTCGTCGTAGCAGGCATGCGCGCGCTCGGCCTGGAAGCGCATGAGCGCGACGAAGCGCTCCGAGTGCACGCGGCCCAGGATCTCGTGCGCCTTCACGTCGAAGCGCTGCAGCTCTTCCACCGGCAGGTAGATGCGGCCGCGCAGCGCGTCTTCGCCCACGTCGCGGATGATGTTGGTGAGCTGCAGCGCCAGGCCCAGCCGGTGCGCGTAGCCGGTGGTGCGCGGATCCGCCTGGCCGAAGATGCGCGCGGCGACCTCGCCGACCACGCCGGCCACCCGGTGGCAGTAGCGCTGCAGGCCGGGGAAGTCGAGATAGCGCGTCTGGTCCAGGTCCATCTGGCAGCCGTCGATGATCTCGTCGAGCTGGCGCGCCTCGATGCCGTACTCGGCGGCGAAGGGCATCAGCGCGCGCATCACCGGGTGGTGCGGCTGGCCGGCGAAGGCCTGGGCCACCTCCGAGCGCCACCAGGCCAGCTTGGTGGCGGCCACGCCCGGGTCGCTCACTTCGTCGACCACGTCGTCCACCTCGCGGCAGAAGGCGTAGAAGGCCGTGATCGCGGCGCGGCGCGGCCGAGGCAGGAAGAGGAAGGCGTAATAGAAGCTGCTGCCCGAGGCGGCGGCCTTGTCCTGGACGTACTGCTCGGGTGTCATCGGGGGCGCACTCTCATGGCGGCGATTGTCGGTGCATCGGTCGCATGCGCAGCGCGCGCCAGGCCAGGGCAGGGGCGTCGCCCTTGCCGATGGTCGGCCGCCGCGAGAAGCTGTCGAAGCCCTGCGCGGCGATCTTGTCGAGGATGCGCAGGCCGCCCTGGATGACGAAGCGCAGTTCCCAGCCGACACGGCCCGGCAGGCGGTGCGCGAGCGGCGCGCCTTCGTGCATCAGCGCGCGCGCCCAGCCGACCTCGGCGGCGACCAGGGCCAGCGCGGCGTCGGGCGGCCGCCTGTCCGACAGCGGCCGGAACCCCGTGAAGTCCTCGCGCGCCAGCCCGTGCGCGGCGCAGTCGGCCAGCGGCAGGTAGAAGCGCCCGCGCGGCAGGTCGACGCCCAGGTCCTGCCAGAAGTTGATGAGCTGCAGGGCGGTGCAGATCGCGTCGCTGCGCGCCAGCGACGCGGCGTCGGCCACGCCGTAGAGATGCAGCAGCAACCGGCCCACGGGGTTGGCCGAACGCCGGCAATAGTCGAGCAGTTCGGCACGGTCGGCGTAGGCGCCGCCGTCGCGCGTCTTCTCCACGTCCTGGACGAAGGCGCTCAGCAGGTCGGCCAGCAGCGGCTCGGGCAGGGCGAAGTCGCGCAGGACCGGGGCCAGCGGGCCGAACACGGCGGGCCAGCGGGCCGATGGCGCCTCGCCGCGCGCGGCGGCGGCCAGGTCGTCCCGGTAGGCGCGCAGGTCGTCCAGGCGCTGCGCGGGCGGCGCGTCGCCCTCGTCGGCGATGTCGTCGGCGGTGCGTGCGAAGGCGTACAGGGCGGCGATCGCCGGGCGCAGGCGCGGCGGGCTGAGCCAGGAGGCGACGGGAAAGTTCTCGTAGTGCGCCGGCGGCGCGGCGCGGGGTTCGTTGGGCGGCACGGCGCGCATTGTGCGCGAGGCCGGCGCCGCATTGACAAGGCGAGGCATCCCTCGTAGATTACTAACCGGTCGGTCATTAGTGCCGGCTCCCCGTCCTCTTCCAGGTGCCTCGATGGCCTACGCACGCTTTCCTCGTCCCGCGTTCCTTGTCCGTGTCGCGCTGGTGTCGCTGGGTGCGGCGGCCATCGCCGGCTGCTCCCGGCCGCCGCCGGCGGAGGAGCCGGTGCGTTCCGTCAAGGTGGTGGTCGCCGGCACCGGGGCCTATGCCACCGTGCCGGAGTTCTCGGCCGAGGTGCGGGCCCGCGTCGAATCGCGCCTGGGCTTTCGCGTGGCCGGCAAGATCGTGCGCCGGCAGGCCGAGCTGGGCCAGGCGGTGAAGGCGGGCCAGGTGCTGGCGCAGCTCGACGCGCAGGACTACCGGTTGGCCGCCGACGCCGCACAGGCCCAGGCCGCCGCGGCGCGCACCAGCCGCGACCTGGCCGCGGCCGATCTGAAGCGCTACCGCGAGCTGCACGCGCAGAACTTCATCAGCGGCGCCGAGCTCGAGCGCCGCGAGAGCACCTTCAAGTCGGCGCAGGCGCAGCTGGAGCAGGCGCAGGCGCAGCTGGCCTCGCAGGGCAACCAGGCCAGCTACGCCACCCTGGTGGCCGACGTGGCCGGCGTCATCACCGCGATCGAGGCCGAGCCCGGGCAGGTGGTGACGGCCGGCACGCCGGTGGTGCGCATCGCGCAGGACGGCGCGCGCGACGTGGTGTTCGCCGTGCCCGAGGGGCTGGCGCGGCGCATCGCGCCCAATTCGGCGGTGACGGTGCGCGGCTGGGCCGACGACGCGACGATCGAGGGCCGGGTGCGCGAGGTGGCGGCCAGCGCCGATCCGGTGACGCGCACCTACACGGTGAAGGTGGCGATCGACGCCGCCGCCGCGCCGCCGCTGGGCGCCACCGTCTACGCACGCCCGCAGGCGCTGGCGGCCAGCGGGCCGCCGGTGGTCAAGCTGCCGACCAGCGCGCTGCGCCAGGAGGGGCAGGGCAGCGCGGTGTGGGTGCTCGACAAGGCATCGATGACGGTGCGCTCGCAGCCGGTGCAGGTGGCGACCGCCGACGGCAACGAGGCCGTGATCGGCGCCGGCGTCGAGCCCGGCATGCTGATCGTGGCGGCCGGCGTGCACGTGCTGTCGCCGGGCCAGAAGGTCACGATCTACCAGCCGCCGTCGGCCCCGGCCGCGGCGGCCTCCGCACCGGGCGTCGCCCGATGAGCGCGCCGGACGCCGGCCGGCCCGGCTTCAACCTCTCGCGCTGGGCGCTGGAGCACGCGGCGCTCACGCGCTACCTGATGGTGGTGCTGACGGTGCTGGGCTTCGCGGCCTACTTTCAGCTCGGCCAGGACGAGGACCCGCCCTTCACCTTCCGCGCGATGGTGGTGCGCACCTACTGGCCCGGCGCCACCGCGCAGCAGGTGGCCGAGCAGGTCACCGACAAGCTGGAACGCGCGCTGCAGGAGGTGCCCTACGCGGACAAGATCCGCAGCTATTCCAAGCCGGGCGAGTCGCAGATCATCTTCCAGATCAAGGACTCGTCGAAGCCCGGCGAGGTCGCGGGCATCTGGTACACGGTGCGCAAGAAGATCGGCGACATGCGCTACCAGCTGCCGGGCAACATCCAGGGGCCGTTCTTCAACGACGACTTCGGCGACGTCTACGGCGTGATCTACGCGCTGGAAAGCGACGGCTTCAGCCAGGCCGAGCTCAAGGACTTCGCCGACGACGTGCGCCAGCAACTGCTGCGCGTGCAGGACGTGGCCAAGGTCGAGCTGTTCGGCGTGCAGGACGAGAAGGTCTACGTCGAGGTCTCGCACAAGCGCCTGGCGCAGCTCGGGCTGGATTTCAACGCGGTGCTGCAGCAGCTCGGCGCGCAGAACGCGGTGGAGAGCGCAGGCAGCATCCAGTCGCCGCTGGACGTGGTGCAGGTGCGCGTGGGCGGCCAGTTCGCCAGCGTGGACGAATTGCGCGCGATGCCGATCCGCGGCAGCTCGGGCCACCAGCTGCGCCTGGGCGACATCGCCGAAGTGCGGCGCGGCTACGTCGATCCGCCGGCGGTGAAGGTGCGCCACCAGGGCCGCGAGGTGATCGCGCTGGGCATTTCGATGGCCAAGGGCGGCGACATCATCGCGCTGGGCAAGGCGCTGCGCGAGGCCACCGCCGGCATCCAGCAGGACCTGCCCGCCGGCGTGCAGCTGGCGCAGATCCAGGACCAGCCGGTGTCGGTGGCCAACTCGATCAATGAGTTCGTCAAGGTGCTGATCGAGGCCGTCGTGATCGTGCTGGCCGTGAGCTTCATCGCGCTGGGCCTGCACCGCGGCGGGCGCTTCGGCTGGTACGTGGACATGCGCCCCGGGCTGGTGGTGGCGATCACCATCCCGCTGGTGCTGGCCGTGACCTTCCTGGCGATGAACTACTTCGGCATCGGCCTGCACAAGATATCGCTCGGCTCGCTGATCATCGCGCTGGGCCTGCTGGTGGACGACGCGATCATCGCGGTGGAGATGATGGTGCGCAAGATGGAGGAGGGCTACGACAAGGTGCGCTCCGCCACCTTCGCCTACGACATCACGGCCAAGCCGATGCTCACCGGCACGCTGATCACGGCGGCCGGCTTCCTGCCGATCGGCCTGGCCAAGTCGGTGGTGGGCGAGTACACCTTCGCGATCTTCGCGGTGACGGTGATCGCGCTGCTGCTGTCGTGGATCGTCTCGGTGTACTTCGTGCCCTACCTGGGCACGCTGCTGCTCAAGGTCAAGCCGCACGCTGTGGCCGGAGGTCCTGAGCTTGCCGAAGGGCCGCACGAGCTGTTCGACTCCCCCTTCTACAACCGCTTCCGTCGCACCGTGGACTGGTGCGTGGCGCACCGCTGGCTCACCATCGCGGCCACGCTGGCGATCTTCGTGCTGGGGCTGGCGGGCATGGGGCGGGTACAGCAGCAGTTCTTTCCCGACTCCAGCCGGCCCGAGATCATGGTCGACCTGTGGTTTCCCGAAGGCACCTCGATCGCCGCCAACGAGGAAGTCACGAAGCGCGCCGAGGCCCGCCTGCTGCAGCAGGCCGGCGTGGCCAGCGTCAGCACCTGGGTCGGCTCGGGCGTGCCGCGCTTCTACCTGCCGCTGGACCAGGTGTTCCCGCAGACCAACGTCTCGCAGATGATCGTGCTGGCCGAGAACCTCGCCGCGCGCGAGCGCCTGCGGCTGGCCTTGCCCGTGCTGCTGGCGCAGGAATTTCCCGAGGCGCGCGGGCGGGTCAAGCTGCTGCCCAACGGGCCGCCGGTGCCGTACCCGGTGCAGTTCCGCGTGACCGGCCCGGAGCCGGGCCAGCTGCGGCTGCACGCCGACGAGGTGAAGGCGGCGCTGCGCGAGAACGCGCACATGCGCGGGGTCAACGACAACTGGAACGAGTCGGTCAAGGCGATCCGGCTGGAGGTCGACCAGGCCAAGGCGCGTGCCCTGGGCGTGACCAGCCAGGCCATCGCGCAGGCTTCGCGCACGCTGTTTTCCGGCACCACGGTGGGCCAGTACCGCGAGAACGACAAGCTGATCGAGATCGTGCTGCGCCAGACGCCCGACGAGCGCGAGGCCATCTCCGACATCGGCGGCGCCTACCTGCCCACCGCTTCCGGCCGGTCGATCCCGCTGCTGCAGGTGGCACAGCCGGTGTTCGGCTGGGAGCCGGGCGTGATGTGGCGCGAGAACCGCGAGTACGCGATCACGGTGCAGGGCGACACCGTGGAAGGCATGCAGGGTGCCACCGTCACCGAGGAACTGCTGCCGAAGCTGCGCGAGATCGAGGCCGGCTGGCGCGCGGCGGGGCAGGGCAGCTACCGCATCGAGGTGGCCGGCGCGGTGGAGGAGAGCAGCAAGGGCTCGGCCTCGATCGCCGTGGGCGTGCCGATCATGCTGTTCCTGGTGTTCACCCTGCTGATGCTGCAGCTGCACAGCTTCAGCCGGTCGATGCTGGTTTTCCTCACCGGCCCCATGGGCATTGCCGGCGTGGCGGCCGCGCTGCTGCTGCTCGACCGCCCTTTCGGCTTCGTCGCGCTGCTGGGCGTGATCGCGCTGATGGGCATGATCCAGCGCAATTCGGTGATCCTGATCGACCAGATCGAGAGCGACCGCGCCGCCGGCGTGCCGGCCTGGAACGCGATCGTCGAGTCGGCCGTGCGGCGCCTGCGCCCGATCGTGCTGACGGCCGCGGCGGCGGTGCTGGCGATGATCCCGCTGTCGCGCAGCGTCTTCTGGGGGCCGATGGCCGTGGCCATCATGGGCGGGCTGATCGTGGCCACCGTGCTGACCCTGCTGGCGCTGCCGGCGATGTACGCCGCCTGGTTCCGTGTGGAAAGACCGGAGAAGGCGGCGCCGGAAGCCGCTTAAAATACGCGGTTGACCGATTTCAGCGGGTGGTCCGGTCCGGGCCGCCCGCTTTCGTTTCTCATCGGAGCTGCGCGGGTGGCGAAATTGGTAGACGCACCAGGTTTAGGTCCTGACGCTCGCAAGAGCGTGCCGGTTCGAGTCCGGCCCCGCGCACCAGCGAAAACCTCACTAGGAACACTCAAATGACCGTGACCGTCGAAACCCTCGAGAAGCTCGAACGCAAGATCACGCTGACGCTGCCCGTGGACACCATCAAGTCCGAGGTCGATTCGCGCCTCAAGCGGCTCGCGCGCACCGTCAAGATGGACGGCTTCCGTCCGGGCAAGGTCCCGATGACCGTCGTGGCCCAGCGCTACGGCTATTCGGTGCATTACGAGGTCATGAACGACAAGGTCGGCGAGGCCTTCTCCCAGGCCGCCAACGAGGCCAAGCTGCGCGTGGCCGGCCAGCCCCGCATCACCGAGAAGGAAGAGGCGCCCGAAGGCAAGCTGGCCTTCGACGCGGTGTTCGAGGTGTTCCCCGAGGTCAAGATCAACGACCTGTCGGGCGCCACGATCGAGCGCCTGACGGCCGAGGTGGGCGACGAGGCGATCGACAAGACCGTGGAGATCCTGCGCAAGCAGCGCCGCACCTTCGCCCAGCGCGCCCAGGACGCCGCGGCCCAGGACGGCGACCGCGTCACCGTGGACTTCGAGGGCAAGATCGACGGCGAGCCCTTCCAGGGCGGCAAGGCCGACGACTTCCAGTTCGTCATCGGCGAAGGCCAGATGCTCAAGGAGTTCGAGGACGCCGTGCGCGGCCTGAAGGCCGGCGACAGCCGCACCTTCCCGCTGTCCTTCCCGGCCGACTACCACGGCAAGGACGTGGCGGGCAAGCAGGCCGACTTCATGGTCACCGTCAAGAAGATCGAGGCCTCGCACCTGCCGGAGGTCAACGAGCAACTGGCCAAGTCGCTCGGCATCGCCGACGCCACCGTGGAGGGCCTGCGCGCCGACATCAAGAAGAACCTGGAGCGCGAGGTCAAGTTCCGCCTGCTGGCGCGCAACAAGAACGCCGTGATGGACGCGCTGATCGCCAACGCCGAGCTGGACCTGCCCAAGGCCAGCGTGCAGGCCGAGGTGGAGCGCATGGTCGAGGGCGCCCGCGCCGAGCTCAAGCAGCGCGGCATCAAGGACGCCGACAAGGCGCCGATCCCCGACGAGGTGTTCCGCCCGCAGGCCGAGCGCCGCGTGCGCCTGGGCCTGGTGGTGGCCGAGCTGGTGCGCGCCAACGAGCTGCAGGCCAAGCCCGAGCAGATCAAGGCCCACGTCGACGAGCTGGCCGCCAGCTACGAGAAGCCGGCCGACGTGGTGCGCTGGTACTACGGCGACAACCGCCGCCTGGCCGAGGTCGAGGCGGTGGTCATCGAGAACAACGTGACCGACTTCGTGCTGGGCAAGGCGCAGGTCAGCGAGAAGGCGGTGTCCTTCGACGAGCTGATGGCACAGCAGGGCTGACCGGCCCCGCGCCGCGCCGGGATGGGGCTTGTGCTTTGCCGCACGAGCCCCATTTCATTCCGGCGTACAGTACAAACCACTTTCGGAGAGCGAACATGAGCGCACAGGACATCCAAGGCCTCGGCATGGTGCCGATGGTGATCGAGCAGTCGGGCCGCGGCGAGCGGTCGTACGACATCTATTCGCGGCTGCTCAAGGAGCGCGTGATCTTCCTGGTGGGCGAGGTCAACGACCAGACCGCCAACCTCGTGGTGGCGCAGCTGCTGTTCCTGGAGAGCGAGAACCCGGACAAGGACATCTCGTTCTACATCAACTCGCCCGGCGGCAGCGTGAGCGCCGGCATGGCGATCTACGACACCATGCAGTTCATCAAGCCGGACGTGTCCACGCTGTGCATCGGCTTCGCCGCCAGCATGGGCGCCTTCCTGCTGGCCGCCGGCGCCAAGGGCAAGCGCTTCTCGCTGCCCAACTCCAAGATCATGATCCACCAGGTGCTCGGCGGCGCGCGCGGCCAGGCGACGGACATCGAGATCCACGCCCGCGACATCCTCAAGACGCGCGAGCAGATGAACCGCATCCTGGCCGAGCGCACCGGCCAGCCGATCGAGAAGATCGCCCGCGACACCGAGCGCGACTACTTCCTGTCGGCCGACGAGGCCAAGGACTACGGCCTGGTCGACCAGGTGATCGCCCAGCGCGGCTGACGCGCCCCCTTTCGGGGCCCCCGGGACGGCGTTTTCCACACGGAGAACGCCGTTTTTGTTTCGTTATCATTGCCAAACCCCTGTTGAGAGGCATTTGTCCATGGCCGAGAAAAAAGGCTCTTCCAGCGAGAAAACGCTTTACTGCTCCTTCTGCGGTAAGAGCCAGCACGAAGTCAAGAAGCTGATCGCCGGCCCGTCGGTGTTCATCTGCGACGAGTGCATCGACCTGTGCAACGAGATCATTCGCGACGAACTGCCCGCGGGCGACGAATCGCGCGCCGGCCGCGGCGACCTGCCGACGCCGGCCGAGATCAAGGCCAACCTCGACAACTACGTGATCGGCCAGGAGGCGGCCAAGCGCATGCTGGCGGTGGCCGTCTACAACCACTACAAGCGCCTGCGCCACAAGGAAAAGGCCAAGGGCGAGGAGGTCGAGCTCAGCAAGAGCAACATCCTGCTGATCGGCCCCACCGGCTCGGGCAAGACCCTGCTGGCCCAGACGCTGGCGCGCCAGCTCGACGTGCCCTTCGTGATGGCCGACGCCACCACGCTGACCGAGGCCGGCTACGTCGGCGAGGACGTCGAGAACATCATCCAGAAGCTGTTGCAAAGCTGCAACTACGAGGTGGAACGCGCGCAGCGCGGCATCGTCTACATCGACGAGATCGACAAGATCTCGCGCAAGTCCGACAACCCCAGCATCACGCGCGACGTGTCGGGCGAGGGCGTGCAGCAGGCGCTGCTCAAGCTGATCGAGGGCACCATGGCCAGCGTGCCGCCGCAGGGCGGGCGCAAGCACCCGAACCAGGATTTCCTGCAGATCGACACGACCAACATCCTGTTCATCTGCGGCGGCGCCTTCGCCGGGCTGGAAAAGGTCATCGAGGCGCGCACCGAGGCCTCGGGCATCGGCTTCGGCGCCACCGTGCGCAGCAAGCAGCAGCGCAGCATCACCGAGGTGTTCCGCGAGGTGGAGCCGGAAGACCTGATCAAGTTCGGCCTGATCCCCGAGCTGGTGGGCCGCATGCCGGTGGTCGCCTCGCTGGCCGAGCTGAGCGAGGACGCCCTGGTGCAGATCCTGACCGAGCCCAAGAACGCGGTGGTCAAGCAGTTCACCAAGCTGCTGCAGATGGAGGGCGTGGAGCTGGAGATCCGCACGGCCGCGCTCAAGGCCATCGCGCGCAAGGCGCTGGCGCGCAAGACCGGCGCGCGCGGCCTGCGCTCGATCCTGGAGCAGTCGCTGATCGACACCATGTTCGAGCTGCCCACCGCCGCGAACGTCGAGAAGGTGGTGGTCGACGAGTCGACCATCGAGGAAAGCAAACCCCCGCTGCTCGTGTACCGCGAGACGGCCAAGAAGGCCTGAGGCCGCATGGGGCCCGCGCCGGTGGCGGCCCTGATGCCCCGTGGACTTGACCTCGCCGGCCACGCGCCTTTGGCGCGACACTCGGCGTTTGCGCGGCGCGGGCTTGAAAATCGCGCAAAGCCGACCATCTTTTGCTGATCACCCCAAGGATTTCCATGTCCGGACACACGCCCCTGCCTCCCGAGCCCATCGACCTGCCGCTGCTGCCGCTGCGCGACGTCGTGGTCTTCCCCCACATGGTGATCCCGCTGTTCGTCGGGCGCCCCAAGAGCATCAAGGCGCTGGAGCTGGCGATGGAGGCCGAGCGCCGCATCATGCTGGTGGCGCAGAAGGCCGCCGCCAAGGACGAGCCCGCCGTCGAGGACATGTTCGAGGTCGGCTGCGTCTCGACCATCCTGCAGATGCTCAAGCTGCCCGACGGCACCGTGAAGGTGCTGGTGGAGGGGCAGCAGCGCGCGCGGGTCGACCACGTGGATGACAACGAAACGCATTTCACCGCGCGCGTGACGCCGGTGGAGGTCGACGGCGCGCACAAGGACACCGAGGTCGAGGCCCTGCGCCGCGCGGTGATGCAGCAGTTCGACCAGTACGTCAAGCTCAACAAGAAGATCCCGCCGGAGATCCTCACCTCCATCTCCAGCATCGACGATCCCGGCCGGCTGGCCGACACCATCGCCGCGCACCTGCCGCTCAAGCTGGACAACAAGCAGGCGGTGCTCGACCTGTCCAGCGTCAAGGAGCGGCTGGAGAACCTGTTCGGCCAGCTCGAGCGCGAGGTCGACATCCTCAACGTCGACAAGAAGATCCGCGGCCGCGTGAAGCGGCAGATGGAGAAGAACCAGCGCGACTTCTACCTCAACGAGCAGGTCAAGGCGATCCAGAAGGAGCTCGGCGAAGGCGAAGAGGGCGCCGACATCGAGGAGATCGAGAAGAAGATCAAGGCCGCGCGCATGCCCAAGGACGCGCGCAAGAAGGCCGACAGCGAGCTCAAGAAGCTCAAGCTCATGTCGCCCATGTCGGCCGAGGCCACCGTCGTGCGCAACTACATCGACGTGCTGGTCGGCCTGCCGTGGAGCAAGAAGACCAAGATCAAGCACGACCTGGCCAATGCCGAGACGGTGCTCAACGAGGACCACTACGGCCTGGAGAAGGTCAAGGACCGCATCCTCGAATACCTCGCGGTGCAGCAGCGCGTGGACAAGGTCAAGGCGCCGATCCTGTGCCTGGTCGGTCCGCCGGGCGTGGGCAAGACCTCGCTCGGGCAGTCGATCGCGAAGGCGACCGGCCGCAAGTACACGCGCATGGCGCTGGGCGGCATGCGCGACGAGGCCGAGATCCGCGGCCACCGCCGCACCTACATCGGCGCGCTGCCGGGCAAGGTGCTGCAGAGCCTGAACAAGGTCGGCACGCGCAACCCGCTGTTCCTGCTCGACGAGATCGACAAGCTGGGCACCGACTTCCGGGGCGATCCGTCCAGTGCGCTGCTGGAGGTGCTCGATCCCGAGCAGAACCACACCTTCGGCGATCACTACGTCGAGGTCGACTTCGACCTGTCGGACGTGATGTTCGTCGCCACCTCCAATTCGATGAACATCCCGCCGGCGCTGCTGGACCGGATGGAGGTCATCCGCCTGTCGGGCTACACCGAGGACGAGAAGACGCACATCGCGCTGAAGTACCTGCTGCCCAAGCAGATGACCAACAACGGCGTGAAGGAGGAAGAGCTCCTGATCACCGAAGAGGCGGTGCGCGACATCGTGCGCTACTACACGCGCGAAGCCGGCGTGCGCTCGCTCGAGCGCGAACTCTCGAAGATCTGCCGCAAGGTGGTCAAGGGCCTGCAGCTCAAGAAGATGGAGCCCAAGGTGATCGTCAATGGCGAGAACCTCAACGACTTCCTGGGCGTGCGCAAGTACACCTTCGGCCGCGCCGAGCAGCAGAACCAGGTCGGCCAGGTCGTCGGCCTGGCCTGGACCGAGGTCGGTGGCGACCTGCTCACCATCGAGGCGGTGACGATGCCCGGCAAGGGCGTCATCAGCCGCACCGGCTCGCTCGGCGACGTGATGAAGGAATCGGTGGAAGCCGCGCGCACCGTGGTGCGCAGCCGCTCGCGCCGCCTGGGCATCAGGGACGAGGTGTTCGAGAAGCGCGACGTCCACATCCACGTGCCGGACGGCGCCACGCCCAAGGACGGCCCGAGCGCCGGCGCGGCGATGGCCACCGCCTTCGTCTCGGCGCTCACCGGCATTCCGGTGCGCGGCGACGTGGCGATGACCGGCGAGATCACTCTGCGCGGCGAGATCACCGCGATCGGCGGGCTCAAGGAGAAGCTGCTTGCGGCGCTGCGCGGCGGCATCAAGACCGTGCTGATTCCGGAAGAGAACGCCAAGGATCTGCAGGACATCCCGGAGAACGTGAAGAACGATCTGGAAATCGTGCCGGTGAAGTGGATCGACAAGGTGCTGGAGATCGCGCTGGAGAAGGAGCCCACGCCGCTGTCGGACGAAGAGGTTGCGGCCTCCGAGGCCGCGCTGGCGGAGCTGGCCAAGAAGCGCAGCGGCGCCTCGCACGGCGAGGGCTCGATCAAGCATTGATCCGAAATCAGGGCCTTGCGTACCGGAGAAAATCCGGGCTATAATGCAAGGCTTCAAACGCGGGAATAGCTCAGTTGGTAGAGCGCAACCTTGCCAAGGTTGAGGTCGACGGTTCGAGACCGTTTTCCCGCTCCAGATCTTCAAGAAAAAGGGCCTGTCACCAGGCCCTTTTTCTTTTTTTAAGCCTGCGCAGTTCAGGCGCGCCCTGGGCCATCAGCTCACGGCTGCGCGCCGGCCCGAACGCCCCTGCACCGCTCCGCGCAGCGCCCGCGCAAACTCCTGCACGACAGCCGGGCGTTCCGGGCTGCCGCGGCGCGTGAACAGGCACAGCGGCGGCAGCGCGATCTCCGGTGCGACCGCAAGCCTGCGCACGCCCCCGCGGGCGAGTTCGTCGCGGGCGTGCTCGTGGCGCACCGCGCACAGCACCGTCGGGTCCAGGCGGGCCGCCGCGCCCACGGTGACCGAGGACATCGCCTCGATCACCGGCACGGGCGGATCGAGCCCCTCGTTCATGAACGCGGACATGAACGCCTGGCGAACCAGCGTCTCGGGGGGCGGCGCCACCCATCGGGCCGCCTGCAGGTCGGTCCAGCGCAAGCGGCGGCGGCGCACCAGGGCGTTGCGATCCGAGGCCAGCACACACAGGCGATCTTCGACGATCACCTCCGCGCGTACCGATCGGAACGATTCGTTGGCGAGCGCCTCCGGCGTCATCGCACCGAACACGCAGTCGAGTTCTCCGTCGAGCAGGCGCTGAATCAGTGCATGAACCCTGCCGTCCCGGATCTGGACACAGGCACCGGGCATGCGCGACTGCAGGCCGGCGATCGCCGCAGGAACGGCGGCGGTCACCGACAAGGTGCCGAGGCGGAGCATCGCCGAGGCGCCGGTGCGCATCGCATCCAGTTCGTCGGTGGTCCGTGAGAGTTCGCCCAGGATGATGCGCGCGTGATGCATGGCCGCAATGCCGAAGGGGTTCGCACTCACCCCCTGCCGGCTGCGCTCGAACAGCCGTGCGCCGAATGCCTCCTCGATCTCGACCAGCATCTTGCTGATGGCCGGCTGGCTCAGGCTCAGCAGGTCGGCGGCGCCGCGCATCGTGCCTGCATCGGCCAGCCTGACCAGCAGTTCCAGGTGGCGAAGTCGCAGTCTGCGCACGAGATAGTCGAGGTTGGTCGTCATCGGCGGCTCGCGTTGGACACGCCGACCATGCGGGCGGCTGGCAGTCTCGGGTGATAGACGCGGGTGATCACGATTCGTGATCACAGCATGAAGATTAGCGAGTATACGGACGCCGGGATTGCGCCTATCGTCCGTCCGAACGGGGCGAACGGCTCCGCAAGAATCCCGAAGACACCCGCCATGACCTGCCACCAGACGCCCGAGAACTCCGAGCGCCGGACCGACCCGGCCGCTCCGCTGCGCAATGTGCGTGTGATCGACCTGGGCCAGTACATCGCCGGCCCCGGCGCCGCGATGACACTGGCCGAACTCGGCGCCGACGTGATCAAGGTCGAGCCGCTCACCGGCGACCAGGCACGCCACGTCGGACGCTATGGCGACTCGATGATCCGCGCCTACAACCGCGGCAAGCGATCGATCGCGCTGGACCTCAAGAGCCGCTCCGGCCATGAGGTGGCGATGCGCCTGATCGCAGGCAGCGACGTCGTGATCCAGAATCTGCGCCCGGGCGCCGCGGACAGGCTGGGCCTGGGGCCGGCCGCGGTCCGCGACCGGTTTCCCCGCGTGATCTACCTGTCGATCTCCGGCTTTCCGAGCCGGGGGCCGTCGCGCGACCGGCCCGGCTACGACATCGCCGCACAGGCCGAGAGCGGCCTGATGTCGGTGACCGGCGAGCCGGACCGGCCGCCGCAGAAGGTGGGCGTACCCGTCATCGATGCGGCGGCGGCGCAACTGGGCGCGCAGGCCGTGCTGGCGGCGCTCTACGGGCGCGAGCGCAGCGGCGTCGGCGACACCATCGAGACCTCCTTGCTCGAGGTGGCCCTGCACCTGCAGGCGCCCACCTGGTGCGACTACCTGGGCGGCGCGCCGGAGCCGAAGAGGATCGGCGACGGCCAGCCGAACAACGCGCCGGCCGCCGAGACCGTGCCCACGCGGGACGGCCACATCGTGCTGTCGGCGTATGCCGAGGAACACTGGGCGAGGCTGTGCCAGCTCCTGCAGCGCCCGGATCTCGCCACGGACCCGCGGTTCTGCAGCAACGCGCGCCGCGTCGAGCACCGCGATGCGCTGCGCGCCGTGCTGCGGGACTGCCTGTCGGACCTGAGCAGCGACGAGTGCATCGCGCGGCTCGGCCGGCACCAGATCGTGGTCGGCGCGGTGCGCTCCTATGGCCAGGTGCTCGGCAACGCCGATACCGAAGCCAGCGGCATCCTGGTCGAGGCGCCCGCGCCCGACGGCCGGGGCTACCGCGTCGTCGGCCTGCCTTACCGCCTGGGCGCCGCCAAGCGCGCCGCACCGCCGGCCGCGCCGGCCGTGGGTGCGCACAGTGACGAGCTGCTGCGAGAAGCCGGCTATGCCGACGCGGACATCGCTGCCCTGCGACATGCAGGCGTCGTCGCCTGACATCACCGCGGACCCCTGCGACACAGGAACACACCCAATGACGCACAAGACCAGCGTTCGCGAGGCAGTGATCCAGACACTGCCTCTGTTCGAGATGATGCGCATGCGCGCGGCCACCACCGCGCGTCGACACGAGGTGCTCGGCTTCGCCTCGCAAGACCCGGCATCGGGCATGCGCTGGGTCAACCAGTTCACGCACACGAGGCGGCTGCTCGGGCCCCAGGACCGCGAGGTCGTCAGCCCCAACAACGACACGCTGTACAGCAATGCCTGGCTCGATCTGTCGAACGGCCCGGTGGTGATCGACTCGCCCGACATGGGCGACCGCTACTGGACGCTGGGCCTGCTCGATGCCTGGACCAACCCGTTCGCCTACATCGGGCGCAGGACCACGGGAAACCGCGCCCAGCGCACGCTGGTTCACGGTCCGGCTTGGCACGGCGAGGTGCCGCCCGGCGTGTCGCAGGTCATTGCCGCGCCCGGTGACGATGTATGGATCATCGGGCGCATCCTGGCGAGCAGCACCGCGTCCGACCTGGCGCTGGTGGCTGCGCTGCAGGCGCAACTGGCCATCCGCCGGACCGATGGCCGGCCCGCCGCCTCGCCGCTGGATGCAGGCGGCGGCCTGCCGGCCACCGGAACGCCGTCGGCCGCACGCTACGCATCGACCGTCGAGGACGCGCTGCGGCGCAACCCGCCACTGCCGCACGAGCAACTCGCATGGCCGGTGGCGATGAACGAGCTTGCGCATGAGCTCGCGCAGATCTACGACGACCTGCGCCGACAGGCGCAGCCCCATGCGCTGGGCGGCGGCTGGGCGCTGCCCGTGGCGGTGCGCACGAACTGGGGCCACGACTTCCTCACCCGCGCGCGCGTGGCGCGCAATCTGATCGGTGCGCTCGGCATCGAGGAGGCCATGTACGCCGTCGCCGAGGTCGATGCCGATGGCCGGCCCATGACCGGCGGGCCATCGTACGAACTGCGCTTCGCGCCCGGCGCAGCACCTCAGGTCGGGGCCTTCTGGTCGCTGACGATGTACCGCGGCAGCGACTGCCTGCTGGTGGACAACCCCATCGGCCGTTACTCCATCGGAGACCGCACGCCGGCGCTGCGCCGGGAGACCGACGGCGCGCTGGCGATCCGCCTGCAGGCCGATGACCCCGGTCCCGACCACAACTGGTTGCCTGCGCCGGCCGATGAGCCCTTCTATGTCGTTCTTCGGCTCTACCAGCCGGGCCCGACGCACCTCGAGTTCCGCTACGCCTATCCACCGATACGGCGGCTGTGAACGCGCCATCGCATCCCAAGGAGACATCACCATGACCCTCACTCGTCGCCATCTGATCGGCGCCGCCGCCGCGGCGCTGGGTTCGCACCACCTTCTCGCATCGGCACAGGACTGGCCCACCGGGACGGTGCGCCTGGTGTCGCCCTACGGCGCCGGCGGATCGAACGACATCTTCACCCGCCTGCTGGGCGAATTCTTCCGGCAGCGGACCGGCCAGACCTTCGTCGTCGAGAACAAGGCCGGGGCAGGAACGCGCCTGGCCAACGAGTATGTCGCCAACGCGGTGGCCGACGGCAGCATCCTGCTGCATGCGGCGGCGCCGATCGCCATCGGCGAGTCCCTGTACCCGCGTCTTCCCTACGATGTGCACAAGAGCTTCGCGCCGATCGTCAGCACGGCCATCGCCCCCCTGTTCCTGGTGGTCAACGCCGACAGGCCCTACAAGACCGTGGCCGAGTTCGTCGCGTACGGCAAGTCGCAGCCCAAGGGACTGACCTTCGGTTCGCCGGGCGCCGCGTCCGCGCCGCACCTGACCGCCGAGTTGCTGCTGCGCTCGGCGGGTGTCCAGGGGATCAACGTCCACTACCGCGGCGACGCAGGGGCGTACAACGAACTGCTGGCCGGACGCATCGATGCCACCTTGACGGCCATTGCCACCGCCATCCCCCATGTGCAGGCGGGCAAGCTGCGGGTCCTCGCAGTAGCCACCGAGGAGCGAACCCCCGTCTACGACCAGGCACCGACGTTCCGCGAACAGGGGTATCGGGACGTGGTCGGCTACGGCTGGTTCGGCCTGATGGCGCCTGCCGGGACGCCGGCGGCGATGGTCGGGCGCATCAATGCGCTGGCCAATGCCGCGTTGGCAGACCCCGAGATCGGCAAGAGGGTGCTGGAACTCGGCCTGCAGGTGCGCGGCGGGACGCCAGCCGAGTTCTCCGCTTTCATCGAGGCCGAACGGCGCAAGTGGGCGCAGGTCATCAAGGCCGCCAGCATCACGGCAGAGTAGGCGCGGCCGCGGTGCGTATTCAATACATCGGATCGATGCACCGAACTCCGAAAATGGCGTTCAAGGCGCCAGGCGTCCGCGCCTGGCGCAGACGCCTGGCGCCTGGGCTGCGGCCGCTATCTACCCCGTGGTGACTTGCCGCCTGCCTTCAGCTCGGCGCGCCGATCGTGCGCCCGCTTGATCAGGTAGGCGCGGATCTGCTCCACGTCCTCCTGCTTCAGCCGGGCGCCGAAGGGCGGCATGCCCTTGTCGGCTCGCGCGCCGGCCACGATGATCTGGAAGTCCTTGTGCGTCTGCGGCGTCATGTAGCGCAGATCGGGGATCACGTCGGCACTGAAGGCGCCAAGCCCGTGGCAGAGGCCGCAGTGGTTGCGGAACAGCTCGCGTCCGGCATTCACGGCGGTGGCATCGGCCGTCATCGGCGGCGGGTCGGGCAACACCTGCGCTCGGCGCCTGACTTCGGGCATGGCCTGCCGGCCGCCGATCCTGAAGGTGAATACGCGTGCGTCCGGCACGGTGCGCGTGCGTTCGGACAAGGGACCGACGCTGATCGGGTAGGCGCCGCCCCAGCCGCTGCTGAAGGTCACGTACTGCTCGCCGTTCACCGTGTAGGTGACGGGCGCGGCGATCACGCCGCTGCTGACCTGGCGCTCCCACAACAGCTTGCCGCTGTCGGCCGCATAGGCCCGCAGTCTGCCGTCGTGCGTGCCCTGGAACACGAGATTGCCCGCGGTGGCCAGGGTGCCGCCGTTGGCGATCTGCGCATACGGTACTGACCAAACCTCCTTCTGTCGCACGGGGTCCCACGCCTGCAGCTTGCCGGTGTAGATCTGCGCGAATTCGTCGATGGACTTCTTGTCTTCGGGAACCGGCGGAATCTCCAGGCCGGTGTTCCACACGCCCTTGGCGGGTGCATCGATCTTGGCCTTGGGATGGTGGATGTCGGCCGTCGACTGCGCGGGTATGTAGACCAGGCCGGTCTTCGGGCTGAAGCTCATGGGGTGCCAGTTGTGCGCCCCCTGCGAGCCTGGGAACACGAGCTTGGGCTTGCCTTCGGTCCAGTAGTCGGCCGCTTCCCGGTCGATGATCGGCCGGCCGGTGGCTTTGTCGATGCCCTTGGCCCAGTTGACCATGGGCGCGTATTTCTCGGCCGAGATCAAGGTTCCCGTCGCGGCGTCCAGCACGTAGAAGAAGCCGTTCTTGGGCGCCTGCATCACGACCTTGCGCGGCTGGCCGGCGACAGGCAGCGTGGCGACCATGATGTGCTGCGTGGCGGTGAAGTCCCAGGCATCGCCGGGTGTCGTCTGGTAGTGCCAGACGTACTGCCCGGTGTCGGGCCGGACGGCGACGATGGACGAGAGGAACAGATTGTCGCCCTTGCCTTCGGAGCGCTGGCCGTAGTTCCAGTAGGAGCCGTTTCCGACGCCCAGATAGAGCAGGTCGAGGTCGGGGTCATAGGCCATCGAATCCCAGACCGTGCCGCCGCCGCCCTGCTTCCAGTACTGGTTGCCGAACCAGGTCTTGCGGATCATGGCGATGGTGCCGGTTTCGTCGCCTTTGGCCGGATCGCCCGGCACGGTGAAGAAGCGCCAGGCCTGCCGGCCGGTCTCGGCATCGTAGGCCGTGACGTAGCCCCGCACGCCGAATTCGCCCCCGCCGTTGCCGATCACGACCTTGCCCTTGATGATGCGCGGTGCGCCCGTGATGGTGTAGTTGCGCGCGTGGTCGGCCACGGTGTCGACCGACCAGACCACCTTGCCGTTGCGCGCGTCCAGCGCCTCCAGGCGCCCGTCGTAGACGCCCACGTAGACTTTACCGTTCCAGACCGCCACGCCGCGGTTGGCTGCATCGCAGCAGCCCGATCCCTGGATCCCGCGGTAGACCTTCGGGTCGTATTTCCAGAGCAGCTTGCCGGTGCGCGCATCGAGGGCGTGGACGATGCTGTAGGCACTGGTGGTGTACATCACGCCGTCCACGACGATCGGCGTGGCCTCGATCACGCGGTCCAGGCCGAACCTGTAGCTCCAGGCCAGCCCCAGCCGGTGGACGTTGCGGTCGTTGACCTGCTCCAGCGGCGAATAGCGCTGCTCGCCGTAGGTCCGGCCGGTGCTCATCCAGTTGCCGGGCTCGCGGTCGGCGGCCGCCAGACGCTTCGCATCCACCGCGGCCGGTTGGCTGCCGGGGCCTGCGTTTGCCGCCTGCGCGATGGACAGCAGCGTTCCGGCGATCGCCATCGCCTTGAGCAAGGGTACTTTCATGCGTGTGTCGGGCTATGCCGCCGCCGACAGCGGGCAGCCTTCGACGGTGATGCGATGCATCAGCCGCTTCTCGCCGTGGTAGTCGTTGACGGCCAGGTGCCAGGTCGCGCGGTTGTCCCAGAACGCGATCGAGCCCGGCCGCCAGCGGAAGCGCGTCTGGAATTCCGGCTGGGCGCCGTGCTGGAACAGGAAGTCGAGCAGCGGCGCGCTCTCCTCCTCGGTCCAGCCCTCGAAGTGCAATGTGAAGTCGCGGTTGACGTAGAGCGTGTCGCGGCCGTTGTCGGGGTGGCGGATGACCACCGGATGCACCGCCGTGATGGGGGTGTGGTCCAGGTTGCCGATCCGGCTGTCGCCGGCCTCGATGTACTTCTTGACTTCCATGCCGAAGGTGCGGCTGGTCGAATGCACCGCGCGCAGTCCCTTGAGAGTGCGCTTCATGCCGTCCGACAGGGCATCGAAGGCCTTGCTCATGCTCGCGAACATCGTGTCGCCGCCGCAGGGCGGCACGTCCCGGGCCAGCAGGATCGAACCGAGCGCCGGGATCTCGTCGTAGCTGTGGTCGGTGTGCCAGCGGCCGCCGATGTTGGTCTTCTGTCCGGCCTCCTTGCGCACCTCGGCGATCTCGGGGTAGGTGTCCGTGGGCTTGAAGAAGCGGTTGATGTTGATCTTGCCGAAACGCTGGGCGAACGCGATGTGCTGCTCGGGTGTCAGCTCCTGCTCTCGGAAGAAGATGACGCCGTGGTCGGCGAGCGCCTGGCGCAGCAAGGCCAGCTCGGCATCGTCGACGCCGCGCGACAGGTCGATGCCATGGATCTCCGCCCCGGCGCCGCCGGAGGTGGGATGAACTTCGATTCGATTCCTTTGCACGAGATTCTCCTGGAAGGTGTTGGCTACTTGTCCAGTCCGAGCGCCGCCGCCACCTGCGGGTAGGCCATGCCGTCGATCAGTTGGCGCGTGGCGTCGCTGTAGGGCGGCGTGATGAGCTCGAAGGTGCCCCCGGCGCGGCGCTCGTAGAAGCCACGCGCGTTGGAAAACTCGCGGAAGCCCTCCTCGCCGTGGTGGCGGCCCATGCCGCTGGCGCCCACGCCGCCGAAGCCCATGGACGGCAGGGCTCCCTGCATCACGGCGATGTTGAAGCACACGCCGCCCGAGCGGGTGCGCGTGGCAATCGCCTGGCGCAGCGCCGGGTCGTCGGTGAAGGCATAGATGCCCAGCGGCGAATCACCGCGGTTGATGCGTGCGATGAGGTCGTCGGTATCCTTGTAGGTCTGGATCGGCAGGATGGGGCCGAAGATCTCGTCGCGCACGACCTGCGCATCATCGCGCGGGTTTACGACGATGTGGAAGGGCATGTCGCGGGCATTGACATCCATCTCGCGGCCGATCCGGATCACCTGGTCGCTCTTTTCCTTCGCGTCCTCCACCATCTGCGCCAGGCGGGCCACGTGGCGCTGGTTGATGATGCCGCTGGCGCTGCTGCCTGCGTTGTCATGCGCGAAGCCCTTCTGCATGACCTCGGTGAAAGCGGCCACGAACGCCTGTCGGCCATCCTCGGGCACCAGAACGTGGTCCACGGTGATGCACAGCTGGCCGCGCTTGATGGCCTTGATGCCCGCAATGGCCGACAGAGTCTGCGGGTCGGTGAGCTTGTCGCGGCCGACGATGGTGGGGTTGCGCCCCCCCAACTCGAGCGTGACCGGCACCAGGTTCTCTGCACACGCCTTCATGATCTGGCGGCCGATGGCTGTGCCTCCTGTGAAGAGCAGGTGATCCCATGGCAGCGTGGCGCAATGCCTGGCCAGTTCCAGATCGCCGTTGACCACGGCGGCCTCGTCCTCGGCGAAGTAGACCGCGAACATCTCCTGCAGCAACGCGCCGCTGTGCGGCGTGAGGTCAGAAGGCTTGAGGATCACGCGGTTGCCGGCACCGAGCATGTCAATGACGGGCCCCACCCCCACGTCGAACGGGAAGTTCCACGCGGCCATGTTGCAGACCACCCCCTTGGGGCTGTATTGCACATGGGCCACCGATTCCCCCTGCGTGACGGGATCGACGGGCTTGGCGATGGGCTTCATCCATTCCTGGACGTGCGCGCAGTTGAACTGCACGCGCTCGAACATCGCCAGGATCTCGGTGAGGTCCGCCGCCTCGCTCGGATGGCTGCCGAAATCCGCGGCCAGCGCTTCGTGGATCTTGCTGCGGTACTTGTACATCATGGGCGCGATGCGCGCCATGCGGCCGATGCGTGTCTCAGCGCTGGGGAACATGTCCTGGCCGAAGGCGGCCTTCTGCAGGCTGAAGATGCGGTCCAGGCGCTGGATGGGGGATTCTGTGGTCACGAGGCGTCTCCTGTCGATGGGGGGGCGAGCCGCGGTCGCACGGTGTCCTGGAGGAACCGGGCGATCCGAGCTTGCGGCATCATCAGCAGGCGCCGTTCATGTGTCCAATGCATTCGAATGATGATTTCGATGACCACAGGTCATCGCATCGTCGGCCATCTCTCAGCGCATGAGTTTCTGCAGCATGGCCTGCTCGGTCGCCGCCAGTTCGGCATCCCAGGCCAGCAGTGCGTCGCAGAACACCCGCGCGGGCTCGGACAGGGTACGCCCCCGCAGGCGCGCCACGCCATAGCGCGACCGCAGGTTGAGCTGGATGCGCGGCATCGCCACCAGCCGTCCGTCGCGCAGCTCGTCGGCGCACATGAAGGGGCTGAGCATTGCAATCGCATCGGAATGCAGCAGCACCGACTTGAGCACCGAGAAGCTGTCGCAGGTGACGGACAGGATCGAATCGGTGCGCCGCCTGCGCGTGCCCGGCTTGAGCAGGCGCAGGAGCTTGTCCTCGATCTCGTCCGAGGCGGGTGCGCCGGCCAGAGGGTATTCGAGCAGCGCCCGCGGCCATGGCGACGTGTGGGCCGCCAGCGGATGCCCGGCCCGGCCGACGGCCACCGTCGGATGGTGTTCGAGCGGCAGCACCTCGAAGTCCTCCGAAGCCTCGACCTCGCTCATGTCCGCCACCATCAGTTCGATCTCGCGCTGGCGCACGCGCTCGGGCAGCTCGCGCCAGGGCGCGACGACCACTCGCGTGCGCAATCCCGGGTGGGAACGGCTCATGCGGGCGACCACCTCACCGACCAGCGTGGCGCCGACGAAGGGACCGGCGCCCACGTGAAGCGCCCCGATCTCCATGCCCTTGGCAAGGCCCACGTCGCGCTCCAGGTCGCGGGCAGCCCGTTCGAGGTCGCGCGCGTGGCGCAGCACCAGTTCACCGATCGCGGTCGGTGTCACCTCGCGCCGGCCGCGGTCGAACAGCGATGCCCCGAGCTGAGCCTCGATGCCCTGGATGCTGCGCGTCAGCGCCGGCTGGGTGATGTGCAGGGCCTCGGACGCCCGCGCATAGTTGCGGTACTCGGCGAGGGCGATGATGTGGCGCAACTGGCGGATCTCTATCATGATTCTCGTTGGGCATTGAAGGAACGAAAATAATGCATTGGACGCATTCTGTCGATCCACCCGAAGATGGATGCCTTGCTCAGGGGGAGGAACGCATGAGCTGTCTCGTCAGCGGCGGCATGCACGACATCGGCCGGCCCGAAGAGATCGCCGAGTTGATCGTCTGGCTGCTGTCGGACCAGGCCTCGCTGTCATGGGGGTGCACGTGGATGCGGGTGGTGGCGGCTTCCTGAATCGCGGGCTGATGCTGCAACCGTCTCGCGAGAAGTGTCACTCTTTTGCCATTGAGGATGAGCCTACCGGCAACAGGCGCTGCCGAGAAGAGGATTAGCCGGTATTGAGCGTCGTGGCATCGGCCGCAAGAATGGTGCGAACACGACCCTCGCACCTGCACCATGGCCGCCCTGACAGCGCTTCAGCACCAGACACTGATGGCCAATCCCTGGTTCTCCTCCCTGCCCGACAGGGTTCGCCAGGACATCGTGGCCCACTCCGGGACGCGGGCATTCGACAGGGGCGAGCGAATCCTCAGCCGAGGCGACCCGGGCACGGCCTTCTACGCCATCCTCGACGGCGTGGTGCAGGTCAGCGGCACCTCGCTCATCGGCCGCATGGCGGTGCTGACCTTCTACCTGCCGGGTGCATGGTTCGGCGAGATCTCGCTGCTCGACGGCAAGCCGCGCACGCACGACGTCGGCGCGCACACGGACCTGCTGCTGCTGGCGCTGGGCGCTGCCAACTTCGAGCTGCTGCTGGCGACGCATGCCGAGTTCAGCCGCAGCTTGCTGCGCCTCGAGTGCGAGCGCCTGCGCGCGATGTCCGTGGCGATGGAGTCGACCGCGACGCATTCACCGGAGCAACGCCTGGCCGGCCGCCTGGTGGAACTGGCGCGGAACTACGGTTCGCCCACGGCCAAGGGCCTGCGCATCGACATGAACCTGCCGCAAGAGACGCTGGCCTGCCTCATCGGCATCTCGCGGCAACGCATCAACCAGATCTTCAAGCACTGGGTCGACGACGGACTGATCGAGCAGCACTATGGCCACCTGATCCTGCGCGACGACGCGGCCATGGAGGCCCTGGCCTCGGGTGGTTACTGATCCGGGTGCATCGGTCGCTCAGGACGCCATCCCCCGCACGGCATCGCGGGCGGCATCCAGGCCCTGGGCCACGACGCGGTCCTTCCATGCGTCGGTATCGGTGTAGAAGGCATCGCGCAGGCGGCGCTTGATCGCCCGGCGCGTGGCCGCATCGACCTCCGGATGGTTCTCCAGCCACTGGTCCGCGCGCAGGGCCATCACCACCTCCTCGCTGGGCACGGTGCCGTACTCGAGCATGATGCCCGCGTACTCGGCCTGCGGGCATTCCTCGTAGGGGAGATGGCCCATGATGCCCTCCAGCGTGCTGCTCACACAGTCGTCCTGGTAGAGCGAGGTCACCTGCGCGCCCCACCAGGCACGCGTGCGCGCCAGGCCCTCGGCATCGTCCGCACGCGCACAGGCCATGCGTTCGCCATGGCCTTCCGGGCCCAGGCCGGTGTGGATGTCGATCCAGGCCAGCCGCGCGCACCGGCGCGCGTGCGCGCGCAGCACCTCGCGCAGCGTGCGATGGCTCCAGGTCGGGGTGGTGCCGCCGTAGAAGAGGCCCTGCGGGTGCCGGTACTGCCCGCCGGAGATGGCGTGCTGGATGGCCGGCTGGCCGTGTCGGGCCATGTAGGCGTACAGCACGGCGTCGGCGTCGGGCGCGGGCCAGGTGTCGGGGACCAGGGGCTGGGCCAGTTCGTCGTACGCCGCGTTGACGGGCAGACCGGCCGGATCGTCGAAGTCCTGGAAGTTACGGTTCAGGTCTACGTTCTCCTGCGTCCAGCGCCGCCACCAGGAAAAGCCCCAGGGGTTGAGGCCGTGCAGGTAGAGCACGGCCACCCCCGTGTCCCGAGCCTGCTGGTGGAAGGCGGAATCGGCCAGCAGCGCGTTCTGCACGCCGGAGCCGCAGAAGCCTTCCACGCCATGGCAGGCGCTGCTGACGATCAGCAGGCGCTGCGCGTCGGCACCGCCGAAGCGGGCGACGTCCAGCGCCAGTTCCTCGCCGTCGCGTCCCGGCAGAGGGTGCCGGTGGGATTGCAGTTCCAGGGCTGCCGTTCGGGCCGCCGCGAGGAACTTGGTGCGTGCCTCGGCGTAGCTCTGGGCGAAATGCGTGCTGGCGTCGGCGCTCATTGGGGTACCTCCGTGCGTCGCACTGCGGTGCGAGCCCCCTTCGCAACGGCCGGGCGGGGGCTCATGACTGGTCCATGTAGATCGAGCGCTTCGGCGCACTCATGAGGCGTCGCACCATGGGCTCGAAGACCTCGATGGGCAGGATCTCCTTGCTCGCGTCGAAGGCCGGGTTGTCGTACAGCGCGATGAACTCTGCGGTGCGCTCGTAGTGCGGATGGCCCTGGAAGCGGTCGCGCATGTTCCGGTCCATGCCCACGTGGTGGAAGAAGTTGTAGCCCTGGAACACCGCGTGGTTCTCGATCATCCAGTGGTTGGCCTCGGACACGAAGGGCTTGAGGATGGCGGCGGCGATCTCCTGGTGGTTGTACGCGCCCAGGGTGTCGCCGATGTCGTGCAGCAGTGCGCAGACCACGTACTCCTCGTCGCGGCCGTCGCGCAGCGCGAAGGTCGCGGTCTGCAGCGAGTGGTCGTAGCGGTCGATCGGGAAACCGCAGAAATCGCCCTGCAGGAGCTTGAGGTGCGCGATCACCTGGTCGGACAGGTGGCTCGCGCGCTCGATGATCTGGGGCACGATGATTTCGAAGTCGTGCTTCGTGCTGTCTTCCATGCTCGTGAAAGTGGCGCGAGCTTGCATGATGCTTCTCCTTGCGTCTATTCAGCGTAGCCCGGCATGCGGCGATCGAGCCGGCGCAGCAGGCCGGGCCACACCAGCTTGTCCAGCCCCATGTCCATCGTGGTCGCCTTGGCCTGGGCCGTGATGCCGTCGAGGATGGGCTGCGGGATGTGCGTCAGGCGACCGCCGCCGGCCTGGGCGCGCACCTGCACCATGCAGGCGACTTCGGCGAAGTACATGCCGACAAAGGCATCGGCCACGGTCCTGCCCACGGTCAGCAGGCCGTGGTTGCGCAGCATCAGCACGCTCTTGTCGCCCAGGTCGCGCACCAGGCGCGGCTTTTCGTCGGGATTGACGGCCAAGCCCTCGTAGTCGTGGTAGCCCAGAGTCGCCAGCACGTACAGCGAGGATTGCGTCAGCGGCAGCAGCCCCTCGCTCTGGGCCGACACCGCCATGCCGTTGATGGAGTGGGTGTGCATCACGCAGCCCGCGTCATGGCGCCCTTCGTGCACGGCGCTGTGGATGGTGAAGCCGGCCGGGTTGACCTCGTAGGGGGAGGGCTCGATCTTGTTGCCGTCCACGTCGATCTTGACCAGCGACGAGGCGGTGATCTCCTCGAACATCAGCCCGTAGGGGTTGATCAGGAAGTGGTGGGTGCCGGGCACCCGCGCCGAGATGTGGGTGAAGATCAGGTCGTCCCAGCCGAAGAGCGCCGTCAGCCGATAGGCCGCGGCCAGGTCGACCCGCACGCGCCATTCCTCGGGCGAGACGGTGTTCTTGAGCGATGGCAATGTTGTCGATGTCATGGGGTGTTCCCGGAAATGAGATCAGAAGATGGAATGGGAGGTCAGCTGTTGATCACGACGCTCACGCCGCCGTCCACGGCGATCCACTGCCCCGTGATGTGCTTGCCCGCGTCGCTGGCGAACAGCAGCGTGGCACCCTTCAGGTCCTCGTCGTCGCCCAGGCGCTGCAGGGGGGCGGCGGAGGCCATGTTGTCGTGCCCGAGCCGTTCGATCACGCCGGCGGTGAGCTTGGTGGGGAAGAAGCCGGGGCAGATGCAGTTGACCGTGATGCCGTACTTGCCCCACTCGGCGGCCAGCGTGTGGGTGAAGCCGATCACTGCGGTCTTGGAGGTGTTGTAGGCCACCATGCTGATCGACGGGGCGTTGCCGCCCAGGCCGGCGATGGAGGCGATGTTGATGATGCGTCCCGTACGGCGGGCGATCATGTCCTGGCGCGCGATCTGCTGCGCGAGGACGAAGTAGCCGCGCACGTTGAGGCTCATCACCTTGTCCCAGGCCTCGACCGAGTGGTCCTCGGCCGGCGCGCCCCAGGTCGCACCGGCGTTGTTCACGAGGATGTCCACCGCGCCCATGCGCGCGAGGGTCTCGTCGGCCAGGCGGCGGGTGTCTTCCTCCCTGGCGCAGTCGGCGGCGATCCACTGCGCATCGATGCCGGCCGCCCGCAGCTCGGCGGCCGCCTGCTCCAGGTCGTCGGCCTTGCGCGCGCTGAGCATGATCCTTGCGCCGGCTTCGCCCAGGGCCTGGGCCATCTGCAGGCCCAGGCCGCGGGAGCCGCCGGTGATGAGGGCGGTTCTGTCCTTGAGATCGAGAAGTTGCTGAATGGTGCGTGCCATCGGTGGTGCTCCGAGAAGTCGTGATGGAGGAGGGAAAGTCGTGCGCCGGGCTAGCGCTCCTGCAGCAGCGGGGGCAGCCGATGGGCCCAGGGGCGGGCCTGTTCGAGCTGCGAGGCCAGGCGCACGAGGGTGGCTTCGTCGCCGTAGCGCGCGGCGAACTGCACGCCGATGGGCAGGCCGTCGGCATTCCAGTACAGCGGCACGTTCATGGCAGGCTGCCCGGTGGCGTTGAAGAGGCCGGTGAACGGCACGGCCTTGCCGGCTTCGATCAGGCCCGAGACCGGGTCTTCGGCGGGATAGCGCAGCTCGCCGATCCGCAGCGGCGGCCGGGCCATCGTCGGGGACAGCACGAGGTCGTGCGTGGCGAAGAACCGGGCGACCTGCCGGCCGCCGGCGTGCAGCATCCGCAGGCCGCGCAGGTACTCGCCGCCACCGAGCGCGCGGCCCGCCTGCGCCATGGCCCAGGTCAGGGGCTCGACGTCGTCCTGGACCGCCGGGCGGCCGACGAGCGCCTCGATCATGTCGACGTTGGAGGCCGCCATCAGCAGGTAGGCGTTGACGAACGCCTGGGCGAAGCCCTCGGGATCGTCCAGCACCGGCTGTGCTTCGACGACCTCGTGGCCGAGGCTGCGGCACAGCGCGATCGCATCGTCCAGTGCGGCGAGGCAATCCGGATGCACGGGCACGCCGTTCAAGGGGATGCGCATCACCCCGATGCGCAGTTCACCCACCGGCGTGCCGACCTCCTGCGCGTAGGGCCGCACGGGTGGCGGGGCGATGTAGGGGGCGCCCGGCTCCGGGCCGCTGATCGCGTCGAGCAGGGCCGCGCTGTCGCGCACCGAGATGGAGACGCAATGGTCGCTGCTCAGCCCTGCCACGCCGGTCTCGCCCAGCCGGGGGCCGGCCGGATGGCGCGCCCGCGTCGGCTTGAGGCCGAACAGGCCGCAGGCCGACGCGGGAATGCGGATCGATCCGCCCGCGTCGCTGCCGTGCGCCGCGGGGACCATGCGCGCGGCCACCGCCGCCGCGGCGCCGCCGCTGGAGCCGCCGGGAGAATGGCCGAGATCCCAGGGATTGCGGCAAGGCCCGAACAGCAAGGGCTCGGTGATGGGCGGTATGCCGAACTCGGGCGTCGATGTGCGGCCCAGCACGATCAGGCCCGCGCGCTGGTAGCGCAGGGTGAGTTCGCAGTCGTAGTCCGGCACGTGGTGCGCGAGCGCCCTGCAGCCGAAGGTCTGCGGATGTCCGCGCTGTGCGGAGGTGCCCAGGTCCTTGAGCAGGAAGGGAACACCCCGGAACGGGCCGTCGGGCAGCGGTTCGCGCGCCTGCTCGCGCGCCTGTTCGAACTGGCGCGAGATCACGGCGTTGACTCGCCCGTCGAGGCGCTCGATGCGGGCGATCGCGGCGTCGACGAGCTCGAGCGGCGTGACCTCCCTGCGGGCGACGAGCCGCGCCTGGGCCGTGGCATCGAGCAGTGCAAATTCATCCATGGTCGCCTCCCCAGAATCAGACGCTGAAGCGGAAACTCAGATGGCGGCTGACCAGCGGCAGCGCGGCCAGTGCGGCCTGGATGTGCAGCGGATGGGCGCCGAAATCGTGCGCGGCCTGCGCCGACTCGAAGGTGATCAGCAGGCCGAAGTCGAAGGTCTCGTCGGCGCCCGGTCGCCCGATGTCGGCGCGCGGTCCCCACTGCAGCGCGCGCACGCCGGGAATCCGGCGCAGCGACTCGCTGGCCTGTGTCAGCCGCGCGATGTGCTCGGCGTTGGTGGGCTCCCTGAGCCACGAGAGGGTCACCTGCTGAACCAGGGCCTGCGCGCGGACCGCCCTGCGGCGCGGGGGATGGGCACGCGACGCGGCCATGCCTAGCGCTCCACCAGCGCCATGGCGATCCAAGGCTGCCACGAGATCAGTGCCAGGCAGATCAGCATCAGCAGGATCCACGGCACGGCGGCGAGGATCAGCTCGCCGAACTTTTGCTTGAACGCGCTCATGGCCACCAGCAGGCTCAGGCCCATGGGGGGCGTCAGCAGGCCGATCTCCAGGTTGACGATCATGATGATGCCGAAGGCGACCTTGCTGTAGCCGTAGGCCTCGGCCAGCGGTGCGAGCAGCGGGCCCAGGATCAGGATGGCCTCGCCCGGGGTGACGACGGTGCCCACCACCAGCAGCAGCGCATTGACCAGCACCATGAAGGTGAGCGGGCTGTCGATGAAGCCCTGCACCCAGTTCACCAGCAGCTCGGGCACGCGGTGCTCGGTCAGCACCAGATTCAGGCTCAGCGCGGCGGCCAGGATGGGAAAGAAGGTGCCGCCGAGCTTGGCGGCGTCGAGCATCACGCCGCCCAGCTGGCGCCACTTCATCTCGCGGTGGATCAGGGTCTCGACGATCAGCGCGTACAGCAGGCCCACGGCGGCGGCCTCGGTGGCCGAGAAGTAGCCGCTGTAGATGCCGCCGAGCAGGATCACCGGCATCAGCAGCGCCCAGATGCCCCGGCGCAGCGCCGTGAGCAGCGCGGCCAGCTCGAAGGGCTTGCGCGGCATCCCGCGGTTGATCCACACGCTGTAGATGCCGAAGACCGTGAGCAGCAGCAGGCCGGGGCCGATGCCGGCGATGAACAGGTCGGTGATCGAGGCTTCCGTGACCAGCCCGTACAGGATGAGCGGGATCGACGGCGGGATGATCACGCCCAGCGTGCCGCCGGCCATGATCACGCCGATCGTGAAGCGCAGCGAATAGCCGGCCTGCAGCAGTGCGGGCAGCATCACGGTGCCGACCGCCAGCATGGTCACGATGGACGAGCCGGAGATGGCCGAGAAGATGCCGCAGCTGATCACGCACGCCAGGGCCATGCCGCCCGGCAGGTGCTGGGTGGCGGACTGCGCGATGTCGATCAGGCGCTTGGCGGTCGCTCCCTTGGTCATGACGCCACCGCACAGGATGAACATCGGGATGGCCAGGATCACGTCCTTGTCGAGCGCGATCCACATGTCCTCGACGAAGTACTCGAGCCGGCCCTGGCCCCAGACGAGGTGCACGAAGCCCACGGCCACCGCCAGGATGACCAGCAGCGGCTGGCGCAGCACGAGCAGCGCCAGGAGGGTGGCGATGAGGGGGAAGGCGGCGGTCATTCCTGGAACTCCGAGGGCCTGGGCCGGGCGGCGGGCCACAGCGCGAAGATGAAGTAGCGCAGTCCGGCGGACAGGTACCCGATCGGGATGATGAGCTGGACGATCCAGACCTTGATGTCGTAGACGGGGCCCAGCGTGCCGGCCTCGCGCGTGCTCTGCACGAAGATCCAGGCGTACCAGGCGATCACGCAGATGACGGCGCCGGTGAGCACGTCGGCGATGCGGTCCACGTGGGGACCCCAGGATGCAGGTATCCAGCCGAAGGCCACGCGTGGCAGCAGGTGCGCGCCGGTGGCGGTGGCGATGCCCAGGCCCAGGAAGGAGCCGATGATCATCGCGTACAGCGCGATCTTCTGCGAGCCGTACAGACCGGTCGCGCCGGCTTCGAAGCCGAGCACGTGCAGCATGGGGCCGAGGAATTCGCGGCCGAAGACGTCGGAGATCAGCAGGATGCTGATGACGGCGTAGGCCAGCATGGCGACGGCGCATTCAAGCCAGTGCCAGCCGGCGAGCAGTCGTGCGACAGCGGGCGGCGCCGCCAGGGGCAGCGTCGGCGATGGGTGGTTCATGGTGCTGGTTCCCGGCGGGCCGCCGTGCGGCAGCCCGCTGGAGGGTGGTTAGGAAGAGCAGGCCTTCTTGCCCGCTTCCATCGCGGCGAACAGCTTCTCGGCGGGGGCGCCCAGGTCCTTGACGACGGAGGCGTAGAACGGCGTCAGGTCCTTCTGCCACTGTGCGCGCTGCTCGGGCGTGACGCTGACCAGCGTGCCACCGCCGTCCGTGTGGGCCTTGTAGAGCTGTGCGTTGAGGTCGCGCACTTCCTGGCGGACCACCGAGGTCGGTGTCCTGGCCACGCCGCGTTCGAAGGCGGTGCGCACCTCGGCCGGCCATTTGTCGTAGCTGGCCTTGTGGATCACGTTGATGGTGACCGCCGCGTACATGTCGAGCTTGGTCATGACCGGCGAGATCTTGTTCAGGCCAGCGGGGATGTAGACCACGGGGATCGTGGTGTAGGAATCGATCAGCCCGGTCTGCAGGCTGGACGCGATCTCGGCGCTGGAGATGGGCACCGAGTTGGCGCCCTTGAGCCGTGCGAACTCGCTGATCGTCTTGCCGGGCAGGTGGCCGAACTTGATGCCCCGCAGATCGGTGGGCGAGGCGAAAGGCTTCTTGCCGATGAGCTGCACTTCCCCGCTTTCGCCCCAGGCGAAGAAATGCAGCCCCTTCTTGGCCAGCGACTCGGCGATCAGCGGCCTGGCGTGGTTGTCCATCACGCAGTCGCGCTGGGCCGTGCTGTCGAAGTAGAACGGCAGCTGCAGCAGGTTGATCTCGGGCGCCTGCAGCGACAGCGCGGTGCCGGCGAAGCCGCCCATGTCGATGCGGCCGCGCGCGATCTGGCCGATCACATCGAGTTCGCCGCCGAGCTGCGAGTTGTGGAAGGGGACGATCTTGACCTTGCCCTGGGTTTCCTCCTCGACCTGGGCGGCGAGACGCTCGACCTGCTTGGCGTAGATGGAGCCCGGCGGCGCGGCCGAGGCGTAGCGCAGTTCACGCTGCGCCGAAGCATGGCCCGCAGCAAGCGCCATGGCCAGCGGGAGCAGATGGAACCAGCGCAGGATCGGCTTGGTGCGGGGTGAACTCATGCAGTTGTCTCCTTGGTACGTGGGTGAAAACATTGAAGGCCGTGCGGTTCAGGCGCCGCGGCCCGGCAGGCTCCTGCGCATGCCCAGCGTGACGGCGATGCCGGCCAGGACGAACAGGGCGGACAGAAGGAGGACGGCGCCCTGCAGGCTGCCGGTCTGGGTCTTGATCGCGCCCACGACCGCGGGGCTGATGCCCGCCAGGCTGCCCAGCGTGTTGATGTAGGCGATACCGGCCGGCGCATGTTCCCTGGACAGATAGCGCGTCGCCATGGCCCAGAACACGGGTGTGGACGACACGAGCGCGGAGCCGCCGATGGTGATGGCCACCAGTGTCCACAGCAGGCTGCTCTGGACGGTCCATGCCAGGGCGGCGAATCCGGCGGCCGCCACCAGGAAGGCGAAGGCGTAGTGCAGGCGCTGCTCGTTGCGCCGGTCCGAGCGGCGGCCGTAGTACACCATCGCGAAGAGCGCGAAGAAATTCGGAATGACTGCGTAGAGGCCGACCATCTGCAGGTCGGCCACGCCGAGCTCCCGGATGATCGTGGGCGTCCAGAAGGCCAGGAAGTAGCCGGCGCAGCCGGACACGAAGGCACCCAGTGCCAGCAGGTAGACCTTCGGATCGCGGAACACCAGCGAGAAGGAATGGTTCCCGGGCTGGCCCGAGCCCTGCCCCTGCTGGAGCGACCACTGCACCACGCTGCGCTCGCGCGCCGACAGCCACTTCGCATCGGCCGGCCCGTTGGGCAGGAGGAAGTACACCACGATGCCCATCAGCACCGTGGGCATGCCTTCGATCAGGAACATCCACTGCCAGCCTTCCCAGCCATGGACGCCGTGCATGTTCTTCAGGATCCAGCCCGACACCGGGCTGGTGACGAAGGCCGCGGCCACCTGCGCCGTGCAGAACAGCGCCAGAACCCTGGCGCGGCGCTCCGGCGGATACCAGAAGGTGAGGTAGAGCACGACGCCGGGGAAGAAGCCGGCCTCGAAGACGCCCAGCATGAAGCGCACCACGTAGAACTGCATGGGCGTCTGCACGAACATCGTGGCCGTGGAGGCCAGGCCCCACAGCACCATGATGCGCAGGATCGTCAGGCGCGCGCCGATGCGCTTGAGCAGCAGGTTGCTGGGAACCTCGAAGATGACGTAGGCCACGAAGAACATCGTGGCGCCCAGGCCGTACACGGCGTCGCTGAAGCCCAGCGAGCTCTTCATCTGCAACTGCGCGAAGCCGATGTTGGCCCGGTCGATGAAGTTGAGCAGGTAGCAGACGAACAGCAGAGGGATCAGCCGGAGGGTGATGCGGCTGAAGACGGCATCCACCTCGCCGGAAGAGATGCCTTGCTGCGGCGAGGTGTTGCCCAGGGGGGTGGCCAGCGTGCTCATGGTGTGTCTCCAGTCTTGTGGTTGTTGTTGCAGAGCCGGGATCAGGGTGTGGAGGGGCGGGTCCTTGTCTTGCGCAACCCGGTTGCAGGGGCGCTGCTGCGCACGGGTTGCGCCGTGGCGGCCGCCCTGCGGGAGGCCCGCTGCTTGGGCGGCGCGGGCTCTCCCGCTTCCGGTGCGGTGGTCGTGAGCGCCTCGGCGGAAGGCCTGGCGGCCACGCTCTGCTGCGCGAGTTCGAGCAGCAGCCGATGCTCTGCCAGCAGGTAGTCGCCCAGCTCGTTGAGGTCCGGCATGGCGCGCCGGCAGGCCACCAGGCCATAGTCCAGCCGGCCGTTGTAGCTCTGCACCGTGATGTTGAGCGCCAACCCATGGGTCACGATCGAGACCGGGTAGTAGGAGATCACCTCGGCGCCGGCGAAGTAGAACTGGACGGGAATGCCGGTGACGTTGGAGATGACCACGTTGGCGGTGGGTGGCAGCATGTTGGCCAGGCGCGAGCGCCCGTACAGCGAGGCCAGCCCGGACACCAGCCAGGGCGCGGCGAGCATCGGGAAGTCCGTCGGGATGGCGCCGCGAATGCTGTTCATCGTGGTCTTGCGCACCGCGGACGAGACATGGATGCGCTTCAGGCGTTCCAGCGGGTCGGGCTCGTCCGTCGCCAGCTCGATCACCATCATGCTGACCTGGTTGTTGTTCGTGGCGTCGCCGGCCTCGCGCAGGCTCATGGGCGCCGCCGCGGTCAGCGGCTTGCCGGGCAGCTCGTTGCCCTCGAGCAGATGGCGCCGCAGCGCACCCGCGGCGGTGGCCATCACCACGTCGTTGAACGACACGTCCAGCTGCTTGGCGATGAACTTCACGTCGGACACCGGCACGGTGCGGCCCGCGAAGGCGCGCTGGTTGGTGATGGCGACGTTCAGCGGCGTGCGCGGCCCGAGCAGACTGCCCAGCTTGCCGAGGTCGGCCGACTGCTGGCCGATGTCTTCCTTGGCGGGCATGAGCGTGCCGACGGCACGGGCCATCTCCGGTGCCATCTTGAACAGCTTCACGTACTGCTGAAAGGTGTTGCGTACGGCCGCGGAGAGGAGCTCGGCCATGCCGAGCTGGTAGCGGTTGCTGCGCAGCTTCTGCCGCGGCGGCTTGATCTGCCGGCCGGTGGGCACGGTGTCGAAGATGGCGCGCCCGACCTCGGCGCCGGCCTGCCCGTCGATGGAGGCGTGATGGAACTTGCTGTACAGCCCGATCTCGCCGCTGCGCAGCCCGTCGATCACCGTCATCTCCCACAGGGGGCGGCTGCGGTCGAGCAGGCTGGAATGCAGCCGTGCGATGGTCTGCTGCAGCTGCCGGTTGCTGCCCGGCTTGGGCAGCGTGATATGGCGCACGTGGTGGTCCAGATCGATGTCCTCGTCCTCCACCCAGACCGGGTCGGAGAGGTCGAAGGGCATCAGCGCCAGCTTGCGCGTGAACACGGCCGCCAGGTGCAGCCGCTGCCTCATGAAGGCCTTCACCTCCTCGAAGAAGTCGCCGGTGTAGCCTTCGGGCAGCTTGAGGACGTTGAGTGCGCCGACGTGCATGGGCGTCTCGGCGGACTCGACGTGCAGGAACATGGCATCCATGCCGCTCAGGTGGTTCATCGTGTCTCCGGTGTGGGGTGGGTGCCGTCTCGTGCCGGCGATGTCTCAGTCGCGGTGCGGGGCCTTGAAGGGATAGAGGAGGCGGTAGGCGCCGCGCGGCTGGAAGTGCGTCCACTGGTCCTCGGGCAGGGCCAGCCGGTCGCCGACGGCGTACCAGACGAGGGCGTTGGCACCCAGGCCCATGTGGGTGGCGGCGTTGATCTCGATGTTGTCGGTCTGCGGACCCGGACGCTCCACGCTGCATCCCCACGCGACCACGCCGTCGCCGCGCGAGTAGATGGAGGTGGTGGGCACGGGCGGCGCCGAGTCGCCTCGGCCTTCGGCCGCATCGTTGTCGCTGACGATGCGGTAGATTTCCCAGGCATTGGTGTTTTCGTGCGGGCCGTACAGGGGGCTGCCGAGCGTGATGACCTGCCGCACGTGCTGCGGCGCGGCGCGTGCGATCTCCCGTGCGAACAATCCCCCGAGGCTCCAGCCGACCACGCTGACCTTGCGTCCCGTGCGCTCGTGCAGCGCCTCGAGGGTTTCCTCCAGCCGCTCGCGCACGCCCGCGCGGGGGCCGAAGTTGCGGCCCTGCGACCAGCCGTGCACGTCGTAGCCGAGCAGCTTGAGGAAGCGGCGCAGCGGTGCCGTGGAGGTGTCGCCGGCCAGCAGGCCGGGCAGCACCAGCACCGAGTGGCCGTCGCCGCGCGGGACCGCACCGAGCAGCAACGGCAGGGTCCAGGGAATGGAAGCCCATTCGAGTGCAGCCCGCGTCTCGAGTGCCATCAGCAGCTTGGAGGGCCGGCTTTCGTCCGGTGTCCGGCTGAAGGGTGCCATGAGGGAAGGCGAAATGCAGGAGGCCGTCATGCGTTTCCTTTGACTTGATGTGTGACAGACATTCGTTGTGCGTGGGTGGCAGGCTTCTCAGGCCGGCGCGCCCCTGTGTGCCAGTTCGTCCTGGAGCATCTTCTTGGAAAGCTTGCCCACGGGGGTCCTGGGGAGCGCGTCGCGAAACTCCAGGGCCTGCACCATTTCGTGCTTGCCCAGCCGGTCGCGCAGGAATTCCTTGAGTACTTCCAGCGAGAAGGGCGCCTGGCCGTGGCGCAGCTTCACGTAGGCCTTGGGCGACTGCCCGCGGTAGGCATCGGGGACGCCGATCACGAGCACTTCCTCGACGCCGGGGTGCGCGTAGATGGCTTCCTCGATCACGCGCGGGTACACGTTGAAGCCGCTGCACAGCAGCATGTCCTTCGTGCGGTCGACGATGTACATGAAGCCTTCCTCGTCCATGTAGCCCACGTCGCCGGTGCGAAAGAATCCATCGGCCGTGTGCGCCTCGCGCGTGGCCTGCGGGTTGTTCCAGTAGCCCATCATGACGTTGGGGCCGGCCACGGCGATCTCGCCCTGCTCGCCCATCGGCAGCACGCGGGAGGGATCGCTCACGTCGAGGAAGCGGATGGTGACGCCGATCTGGGGAATGCCGCAGGAGCCCGGCTTGTGCTTGCCCAGCTCCGGCGTGAAGGTGCCGCAGGCGGTGGTTTCCGTCATGCCCCAGCCTTCGGTCAGCTTGCAGCCCGTCAACTGCTGGAAGCGGTGCAGCAGCTCTACCGGCAGCGGGGCGCCGCCGGAGCAGCAGACCTTCAGCGAGCGCAGGTCGAAGCTTTCGGCGTCCGGCAGGCTGACCAGCGCGCTGAACATCGTCGGCACGCCCGGAAAGCAGGAGATCTTGCGTTCGGCGATGTCGGTGGCGGCGGCGGCCCCGTCGAATCGGCCCACGAGCACGTTCTCGGCGCCGATGCGCACGGCGAACAGCATGTTGCAGACCATCGCATAGACATGGAACAGGGGCAGCGCGGTGAGGAAGCGCTCCCGGCCCTCGGCCAGGGGGCCTCGGCTGACGTAGGTGCCGACGAGCTGGGCGGTCGCAGCGCTCAGGTTGGCATGGGTCAGCATCGCGCCCTTGGGCAGGCCCGTGGTGCCGCCGCTGTACTGGAGCACCGCCAGGGTCTTCGCCGGGTCGCTGATCGGCTGGGGGCGATAGCGGCCGTCGTTGTCCAGCAACTGCGCGAAAGGAATGCAGCCGTCGCCGAATGTCACCGGGCTGCGGGGGCCGGCCGCGGCGTTGGCGTCGTCGGGCCGCGCCCCGAACTCACCCGGCGTGCCCACCACCAGCGTCTTCAGGCGCGTGCCCTGCAGCAGGGGCCGGACCTGGTCGTACAGGGCCTTGCTGTCGAGTGTGAACAGCACGTCGGTGCGGCTGTCTTCGATCTTGTGGCGCAGCACCTGCCGGGCATCCAGCGGGGAATAGTTCACCACCGTGCCGCCGGCCTTGAGCACGCCGAAGAAGGCGATGATGTACTGCGGGACGTTGCCCAGGTACAGGCCCACGTGCACACCCGGGCCGACGCCCAGCCGCTGCAATCCGCAGGCCATCCGGCCGGCCAGGTGGTTCAGTTCGCGGTAGCTGATCTTTCGCCCCAGGAAGTCGATGGCCGGCTGGTCCGGCCATCGGGCCGCGGCGTCTTCCAGGAAATGGGCGACATCCGTCACTGTCAGCGGCATGTCCCACTGCACGCCATCGGGATAGGACGGGATCCAGGGCGGACGGGCCGCCATGCCGTCCGGAGCGGTGGAAGAAGGGTTTGCCATGTGGTTCGTCTCCGTGGTCGTGTGCACTGTGTGGGCGTGCAGGAATCGGAGTCGTACTATCTACGTGCTGTAGAAGTTTTCTGTACAGGAATGGCACTTTGGGCATGGCGCCGTCGCCGGCGTGACAGGGGTCACGCGTTGCCGGGCCGACGCCGTGTCGCCGGCGGGGAAAGGGCAGGCCATCGGCCCCGTATATAATCTGCGCCACTTCAGACGCGGGAATAGCTCAGTTGGTAGAGCGCAACCTTGCCAAGGTTGAGGTCGAGGGTTCGAGACCCTTTTCCCGCTCCAGAATTCCGAGAAAAGCCAGGCCCTGGCTTTTCCGAGCGAAGGCCGCCTCCGAGCGGCCTTTTTGCTGGGATGCCGGTTGCCACGGAAAGCGGCGATGGGCTTGATGCTAGAATCGAAGGCTGTTTGGCAGCAGCCATGAGTCCCTGGATCGTCATGGGTCATGAGCCGTCAAGGGCGCGATAGCAAAGCGGTTATGCAACGGATTGCAAATCCGTCTAGCCCGGTTCGACTCCGGGTCGCGCCTCCACCCGATCCGCAGCCCCGTCAACACCGTTGCCGGGGCTTGTTTGTTTTGGGTTATCTTCGATCCTTCGGCCGGCGCCCGGATGGTGAAATTGGTAGACACATCGGACTTAAAATCCGCCGCTTCCTGAAAAGGGGCATACCGGTTCGACCCCGGTTCCGGGCACCACACACACGAGTACAAGGGAGCACCTGATGCCTCGCTACAACGCTCCATTCGAAATCCATGTCCATGGCGACGTGCCGCTGCGGCCCGACGCGGACTTCGCGCAGATCCAGGAGGCGCTCAAGCCCCTGTGGAAATACGCCGGCGCGAAGTCGCTGGCCGACGGCGCAACCAGCGCCTACGAGGAAGAACCCGGCATCCGCTTCGACGCCAAGGAACGCATGCTGCAGATCTGCTGGACGGTGGCCGGCGACGAAGACTTCCGCCAGGCCCTGGACGAGATGTGCATGGCCGTGAACGAGCTGGCCGAGCAGGGTGCGGCCATCGAGGTGACCTTCTACGACACCGAGTTCGACGAAGAAGAAGACGGCGATCCCGAGGAGGAATCGCGCGACGACTTCGTCATGCTCTTCGTCGGGCCCAATCCCGCCGCGATCATGCAGGTGCAGCGCGACCTGCTGGTGGAGGACGTGGTCAACCTGATGGAGCGCCATTTCGACGGCGCCGAGCTCGGCGGCGTGGTCGCCGAGATCGACAAGCTGTTCAGCGACCGCTTCGACGCGCTGGTGAATTCGCTGGAGATCGGCAAGCGTCCGCGCGGCGCCGGCGGATCGGGCAGCGGCGGCAGCCACGGCGGCGGCCGCCGCCCCCGCCACCTGCACTGACCCCGGGCTGGATCGTCCCGGCATCGCGGCGCGGTCACGCCGCTCCGGTATGCTGCGCGGCGTTCCCTTTCAGGAGAAGCGTCCGTGGCCTCTTTGTCGCCAGCCATCCTGCGTCCCGGCGTGCGCAAGCGCGAAGTGTTCGGCTGGGCGATGTACGACTTCGCCAACTCCGGCTACACCACGGTCGTCATCACCGCCGTGTATGCGGCGTACTTCGTCGGCGGCATCGCGCAGGCCGCGCCCTGGGCCACCTTCGCCTGGACGGTGGCGCTGAGCATCTCCTACGCGCTGGTGATGTGCACCATGCCGGCCATCGGCGCCTGGGCCGATCTGCATGCGGCGAAGAAGCGGTTGCTGGTCGCGGCGACGGCCGCCTGCGTGCTGGCCACGGCCGCGCTCGCCTTCACGCCGCGCTTCAGCGGGCCGTCGGCCGTGGCGCTGGCGATGCTGCTGGTCATCGTCTCCAACACCTTCTATTCCTACGGCGAATCGCTGACCGGCGCCTTCCTGCCGGAGCTCGCGCACGCCGAGGGCATGGGCAAGGTCAGCGGATGGGGCTGGGGCTTCGGGTACATCGGCGGCATGCTCACGCTCGGCCTGTGCCTGGGCTACGTGCTGTGGGCGCAGGCGCAGGGGCTGCCGGCGGGGCACTTCGTCGCCGTCGCGATGCTGATCACCGCGGCGGTCTATGGCGCGGCGGCCTGCGTCACCTTCGCGCTGCTGCCCGAGCGCGCGCGGCCGCGGGCCGGTGCGCAGGAGAGCGCCTGGCGGCAGCTGCGCCGCACCTTCCGGCGCGCGCAGGCCCATCGCGATTTCATGTGGCTGCTGGCCTGCACCGTCTGCTACCAGGGCGGTGTGGCGGTGGCGATCACGCTGGCGGCGATCTACGCCGAGCAGGTGATCGGCTTCGCGCAGCAGGAGACGATGGTGCTGATCTTCGTGCTCAACGTCGCGGCGGCCGGTGGCGCGCTGGCCTTCGGGCACCTGCAGGACCGGCTGGGGCACAAGCTCTCGCTGGCGATCACCCTGGTCGCCTGGATCGCGGTGTGCCTCATCGCCGCCGCGGTGACGACCAAGGGCGGCTTCTGGTGGGCGGCCGCGCTGGCCGGCCTGGCGATGGGCTCGAGCCAGTCGGCCGGCCGCGCGATGACCGGGGTGCTCACGCCGCCGCGCCAGCTGGCCGAGTTCTTCGGGCTGTGGACCTTCGCCACGCGGCTGGCCAGCATCATCGGGCCGCTGAGCTACGGCGCCATCACCTGGATGACGGGCGGCAACCAGCGTGTGGCCATCCTCGCCACCGCGGTGCTCTTCGTTGCCGGGCTGGTGCTGCTGCTGCCCATCGACATGCGCCGCGGGCGCGAGGCGGCGCTGGCGGCCGATCGGGTGACGGGGCCTGATTAGCGCGCCCGGCGCCGCGGCTGCGGTTTCGGCGGAAGGTACCGCTCGCCGTCGTAGCGCCAGGTCACGGTCTTGAAGGTGGCGGGCCGCTCGCGGGTGGCGCAGGTATCGCCCTGCACGAGGCTGCGCGTCAGCGAGCGGGTCTGCCGCAGCACCAGGTCGGCATAGCCGCCACCCGCGCCGCGCACCACCGACACGCCGCCGCGCACGGCCTCGAAGGAGCCGGCGCAGTCGGTGTCCCACTCGCCGCGCTCGAGGCCGACTTCCATGCCGTCGAGCACCTTGCGCAGCTTCGCGCCCTGCGGCACGTACAGCGACAGCGTCTCACGCGAGAAAGGCCGGGTGCTCGAGCCGCCGCGGTAGTGCACGCGCAGGCCGAAGGCGCGCGCCTCGGGCGCCAGCACGTAGCGCGCCTTGTCCAGTCGCAGCTCGGTGAGCACGGGCGCGTCGGCGGTCAGCGCCTTGGGTTCGAGCAGGCGGTTCACGACGCGGGCGCGGTCGGTGTTGCCGTTGTCGGGCAGCTGGACCACGAGCACGTCGAGATCGAAGGACGGCGAGCCGCCGGCGTCCGCGCGCGGCAGCGGCAGCACCACCACCATGCGGCCGGCCTGGCCGCGCCAGGGCTCGCACAGTGCGAGCACGTGGTCCATCGCCCGCCCGGGGTGCAGCCGCGCGTGCAGGCGCTCGGCCAACCCGGTTTCGCAGGCCGCCTGTGCGATGCAGGCGCTGCCCGCCAGGCACAGGGCGGCGAGGACGCGGCGCCGGAACGATGGCATGCGTGCCTCCGGATCAGGCCGGCGCGGCGGATTCGGCGAGGGCCAGCCGCGCCGTGGACGGGGCCGCCGGCGATGGCGCCAGCCACCGCTGCGCCGCGGCATCCAGCGCGCAAGGGGAGCCGCTGGCCAGCAGGCGCGCCGAGCCCGTGCCTGCGCCGCGCAGCGTGCCGGCCGCGGCCAGCAGGCGCCGCGTCTGCTGCGCCACCGGCTCGCCGGTGTCGATGAAGCGCACCGTCTCGCCGGTGCTGCGGCGCAGGACCTCGGCGACGAAGGGGTAGTGCGTGCAGCCGAGCACCAGCGTGTCGATCTCGCCGGGCGCGCCGCCGAAGCGGCCGGCGGCGCGGGCATAGTGTTCGCAGAGCGCGGCGATCGCCGGCGCATCGTCGCGCTCGATCGCGCCGGCGAGGCCGTCGCACGGCACCAGGTGGAAGGCGGCCTGCTCGGCCAGCGATGCGTGCAGCGCCTCGAACTTGCCGCTGCCCAGCGTGACGCGGGTGGCGAACACGGCGACGTGGCCGGTGCGGGTGAGGGCGATGGCCGGCTTCAGCGCCGGCTCCACGCCGACGACCGGCAGTCGGGGATGGTCATTGCGCAGCAGGTGGATGGCGGCGGCGGTGGCCGTATTGCAGGCCACCACCAGCGCCTTGATGCGCTGCGCCTGGACGAGATGGTGCGCGATGGCGCGCGTGCGCTCGGCCACGTGCGCGTCGCCGCGCTCGCCGTAGGGCGCATGCGCGGTGTCGGCGACGTAGACGAAGTGCTCCTGCGGCAGCGCGTCGCGCAGGGCGCGAAGGACGCTCAGTCCTCCCACGCCGCTGTCGAAGACGCCGATCGGCCGATCGGCGTGCGGGGTGTCCGCGACGCGCCCTGCGTTCAAGCCGGCTCCAGGGCGATGGTCTTGAACTCGCCGCTGGCGATGCGCTCGCGCCACTGCTGCGGCCCGGTGATGTGCGCGCTGGTGCCGCCGGCGTCCACCGCCACGGTCACGGGCATGTCGACCACGTCGAACTCGTAGATCGCTTCCATGCCCAGGTCGGCGAAGCCGACCACCTCGGCCTTCTTGATCGCCTTGCTCACCAGGTAGGCGGCGCCGCCCACGGCCATCAGGTAGGCGCTCTTGTGCTTCTGGATCGCCTCGATGGCGACCGCGCCGCGCTCGGCCTTGCCGACCATGGCGATCAGGCCGGTCTTCTCGAGCATCATGTCGGTGAACTTGTCCATGCGCGTGGCGGTGGTCGGGCCGGCGGGGCCCACGGCCTCGCCCTTCACCGGATCGACCGGGCCGACATAGTAGATCACGCGGTTGGTGAAATCGACCGGCAGCTCCTCGCCCTTGGCCAGCATGTCCTGGATGCGCTTGTGCGCGGCGTCGCGGCCGGTGAGCATCTTGCCGTTGAGCAGCAGCGTGTCGCCCGGCTTCCAGCTCGCGACCTCTTCCCTGGTGAGTGCGTCGAGGTCGACGCGCCGGCTCTTGTTGTAGTCGGGCGCCCAGTCGATCTTGGGCCACAGGTCCAGCGAGGGCGCGTCCAGGTACACCGGGCCGCTGCCGTCCATCACGAAGTGCGCATGGCGGGTGGCGGCGCAGTTGGGGATCATCGCCACCGGCTTGCTGGCCGCGTGCGTGGGGTACATCCTGATCTTCACGTCCAGCACCGTGGTCAGCCCGCCCAGGCCCTGCGCGCCGATGCCCAGGGCGTTGACCTTCTCGTACAGCTCCAGGCGCAGTTCCTCGACCTGCGTGAGCTGCTCGCCCTTGGCCGACTTGGCCTGCAGCTCGTACATGTCCAGGTCTTCCATCAGCGATTCCTTGGCCAGCAGCACCGCCTTCTCGGCCGTGCCGCCGATGCCGATGCCCAGCATGCCCGGCGGGCACCAGCCGGCGCCCATGGTGGGCACGGTCTTGAGCACCCAGTCGACCACCGAGTCGCTCGGGTTGAGCATGATCATCTTGCTCTTGTTCTCGCTGCCGCCGCCTTTGGCCGCGACGGTGATGTCGAGTTTGTCGCCGGGCACGATCTCGGTGAAGACCACGGCCGGCGTGTTGTCCTTGGTGTTCTTGCGCGCGAAGTGCGGATCGGCCACCACCGAGGCGCGCAGCGTGTTGTCGGGGTGGTTGTAGCCGCGGCGCACGCCTTCGTTGATCGCGTCTTCCAGGCTGCCCGTGAAGTTGCCCCAGCGCACGTCCATGCCCACCTTCAGGAAGACGTTGACGATGCCCGTGTCCTGGCAGATCGGCCGCTGGCCGGTCGCGCTCATCTTGCTGTTGGTCAGGATCTGCGCCATCGCATCCTTGGCGGCAGGGCTTTGCTCGCGCGCGTAGGCCCGCCCCAGGTGGGCGATGTAGTCTGACGGGTGGTAGTAGCTGATGTACTGCAAGGCGGCGGCGATCGATTCGATCAGGTCGTCCTGTTGGATCGTGGTCATGTCTTTTCCCGTGGGTGGGTGATGCCTCGCAAATGCGAGTCATTCTTGTTTGCGGCTATGCTCTCGAGATTTTCCGTGCCGGCGGCACGCCCTCCATTTTGACAGCGGAGCTTTTTTCATGACGACACGTACCGAGCGCGACACCTTCGGCCCCATCGAGGTGCCGGCCGACCGGCTGTGGGGCGCACAGACCCAGCGATCCCTGCAGAACTTCGACATCTCCGGCGAGCGCCAGCCGCGCGAGCTGATCAAGGCGCTGGCGCAGGTCAAGCGCGCCTCGGCGGCGGTCAACCAGCAGCTGGGCCTGCAGGACGAGAAGAAGACCGCCGCCATCGTCGCCGCGGCCGACGAGGTGATCGCCGGCCGGCACGAGGGCGAGTTCCCGCTGGTGGTGTGGCAGACCGGCTCGGGCACGCAGACCAACATGAACGTCAACGAGGTGCTGGCCAACCGCGCCAGCGAGCTGCTGGGCGGCGAGCGCGGGGAAGGGCGCCTGGTGCACCCCAACGACGACGTGAACCGCAGCCAGTCGAGCAACGACGTCTTTCCCACGGCGATGCACGTGGCGGCGGTGGAGGCCCTCACGCACCGACTGCTGCCGGCCATCGCCCGGCTGCGCGGCACGCTGGAGAAGAAGGCCGAGGCCTTCCAGGACATCGTGAAGATCGGCCGCACCCACCTGCAGGACGCGACGCCGCTCACGCTGGGCCAGGAATTCTCCGGCTACGTGGCACAGCTCGCGCACGGCGAGGCGCACGTGCGTGCCGCGCTGCCGCACCTGTGCGAGCTGGCGCTGGGCGGCACCGCCGTGGGCACCGGCCTGAACGCGCCCAAGGGCTATGCCGAAGGCGTGGCGGCCGAGCTGGCGCGGCTCACGGGCCTGCCCTTCGTCACGGCGCCGAACAAGTTCGAGGCCATGGCCAGCGTCGACGCGCTGGTGCACGCGCACGGCGCGCTCAAGACCCTGGCCGCCAGCATGACCAAGATCGCCAACGACGTGCGCTGGCTGGCCAGCGGACCGCGCAGCGGCATCGGCGAACTGAGCATCCCCGAGAACGAGCCGGGCTCCTCGATCATGCCGGGCAAGGTCAACCCGACGCAGAGCGAGGCCGTCACCATGCTGGCCGCGCAGGTGTTCGGCAACGACGTGGCCATCAACATCGGCGGCGCCTCGGGCAACTTCGAGCTCAACGTGTTCCGGCCGATGGTGATCCACAACTTCCTGCAGAGCGTGCGCCTGCTGGCCGACGGCATGGTGAGCTTCAACGACCATTGCGCGGCGGGTATCGAGCCCAACCGCGAGCGCATCGACGAATTGGTGCAGCGCTCGCTGATGCTGGTGACCGCGCTGAACACGCACATCGGCTACGACAAGGCCGCGTTCATCGCCAAGAAGGCGCACAAGGAAGGCAGCAGCCTGCGCGAGGCAGCCATCGCCTCGGGCCATCTGACGGCCGAGCAGTTCGACCAGTGGGTGGTGCCCGAGAAGATGACCGGGCGCTGAGCGTCGCGCCGCGACGGTACGCTCAGTGCCCGCCGTCGCGGCCCGCGGGCGCCGACATCAGCTTGTCGGTGTAGGCGATCGCCATCGCCGAGAGCAGGAACACCGCGTGGATCACGGTCTGCGCGATCAGCACCTTGTCGGTGTAGTTCTCGGCGTTGATGAAAGTCTTGAGCAGGTGGATCGAACTGATGCCGATGATCGACATCGCCAGCTTCACCTTGAGCACCGAGGCGTTGACGTGGCTCAGCCACTCGGGCTGATCGCGGTGGCCTTCCAGGTTCATGCGGCTGACGAAGGTCTCGAAGCCGCCGACGATCACCATGATCAGCAGGTTGGAGATCATCACCACGTCGATCAGCGCCAGCACCACCAGCATGATCACGGTCTCGTTGAGCGTGGTGATGGGCGCCGTGGTCTTGTAGCCGATGCTGGTGATCAGCGCCTGCAGCGCGTCCTGGTTGCCGAAGGCGGCCTCGACCAGGTGGAACAGCTCGATCAGGAAGTGCACCACGTACACGCCCTGTGCGACGATCAGGCCGAGGTACAGGGGCAACTGCAGCCAGCGGCTGGCGAAGATCAGATTGGGCAAGGGGCGCAGCGGGGAGCGTCGGCCGGGCTGCGAAACGAGCGGGTCGGTTTGGGACATCGGGGGGAAAGCACAAGGACAGGGCAAAGAGAGGGGCGAAATTCTAGGGCCACCGCCGCGGCTTTCCCGCATGGGGCTACCATCGTCAGTCAGTGACCCGTAAGTCCGGGCGCCGACATTGCGGCCCGTACATTCAGCCTCAGGAGACAATGCCAATGAGCAGTGCATCGACGATCGAATCCGTCCTGGTCGAAAACCGCGTCTTCCCGCCGGATGCCCGCGCCACCGAAGGTGCCCGCATCGCCGGCATGGCCGCCTACGACGCCCTGTGCAAGGAAGCGGCCGACGATTTCGAAGGCTTCTGGGCCCGCCAGGCCAAGGCCAACGTGGTCTGGACCAAGCCCTTCACGCGCACCCTCGACGAGTCGAACGCCCCGTTCTACAAGTGGTTCGACGACGGCGAGCTGAACGCCTCGGCCAACTGCCTGGACAGGCACATCGGCACCCCGGTCGAGAACAAGACCGCGATCATCTTCGAGGCCGACGACGGCGCCGTCACCACCATCAGCTACAAGGAACTGCTGGGGCGCGTGTCGCAGTTCGCCAATGCGCTGAAGGCGCAGGGCATCCGCAAGGGCGACCGGGTCGTCATCTACATGCCGATGACCATCGAGGGCGTGATCGCGATGCAGGCCTGCGCGCGCATCGGCGCCACGCACAGCGTGGTGTTCGGCGGCTTCTCGGCCAAGGCGCTGAACGAGCGCATCATCGACGCCGGCGCGGTGGCGGTGATCACCGCCAACTACCAGCTGCGCGGCGGCAAGGAGCTGCCGCTGAAGTCCATCGTCGACGACGGCATCGCGCTGGGCGGCTGCGAATCGATCAGGACGGTGCTGGTCTACGAGCGCACACCCGGCGCGTGGAACCGTGTGGAAGGCCGCGACAAGACCTTCGCCGAAGCGCTCGAGGGGCAGGGCGGCGACTGCCCGCCGGAGCCGGTGGGCGCGGAGCATCCGCTGTTCATCCTCTACACCTCCGGCTCCACCGGCAAGCCCAAGGGCGTGCAGCACGCCACCGGCGGCTACCTGCTGTGGGCCAAGCTCACGATGGACTGGACCTTCGACATCCGGCCCGAGGACGTGTTCTGGTGCACCGCCGACATCGGCTGGATCACCGGCCACACCTACGTGGCCTACGGTCCGCTGGCCGCCGGCGCGACGCAGGTGGTGTTCGAGGGCGTGCCCACCTACCCGCACGCGGGCCGCTTCTGGCAGATGATCGAGAAGCACAAGGTGTCGGTGTTCTACACCGCGCCCACCGCGATCCGCTCGCTGATCAAGGCGGCCGACTCCGACGAGAAGGTGCATCCGAAGAACTGGGACCTGACCAGCCTGCGCATCCTCGGCTCGGTCGGCGAGCCGATCAATCCCGAGGCGTGGATGTGGTACCACCGGAACGTGGGCGGCGAGCGCTGCCCGATCGTCGACACCTTCTGGCAGACCGAGACCGGCGGCCACGTGATCACGCCGTTGCCGGGCGCCACGCCGCTGGTGCCGGGCTCGTGCACGCTGCCGCTGCCGGGCATCATGGCGGCGATCGTCGACGAGACCGGCAAGGACCTGCCCAACGGCGCAGGCGGCATGCTGGTCATCAAGCGGCCCTGGCCTTCGATGATCCGCACCATCTGGAACGACCCGGAGCGCTTCAGGAAGAGCTATTTCCCCGAAGAGATGGGCGGCACCATCTACCTGGCCGGCGACGGATCGGTGCGCAGTGCCGACCGCGGCTACTTCCGCATCACCGGGCGCATCGACGACGTGCTCAACGTCTCGGGCCACCGCCTGGGCACGATGGAGATCGAGTCGGCCCTGGTCGCCAAGTCCGACCTCGTGGCCGAGGCCGCGGTGGTCGGCCGGCCGGACGACGTGACCGGCGAGGCGGTGTGCGCCTTCGTCGTGCTCAAGCGCGCGCGCCCGAGCGGCGAGGAGGCCAGGCAGATCGCCAACGAACTGCGCAACTGGGTGGCCAAGGAGATCGGCCCCATCGCCAAGCCCAAGGACATCCGCTTCGGCGACAACCTGCCCAAGACGCGCAGCGGCAAGATCATGCGGCGGCTGCTGCGCTCGATCGCCAAGGACGAGGCGATCACGCAGGACACCAGCACACTGGAAAACCCCGCCATCCTGGAGCAGCTGGCGCAGGCCAACTGAGCGCGGCGGGCGTATTTCACGCCGGCCATCGCCCGCCTTGCAGGTGCGGCGGTGTCCGACGCGCGCGCCGGCCGGATGTGCGCTACAAACGAGCCCTCGTTTTCCAGCGGAGAGAAGCAATGGGTCTCAGAGCCGGCGTCTTGTTGATCGTGGTCCTGCTGATCGTCGCCCTGGCGGCGCTCAACTGGGGTGTCCTGGTCACTCCCGAAACCATGTCCATCGGCTTCACGCAGATCACGGCGCCGCTCGGGCTGATCATGCTGGGGCTGACGGCGCTGCTGGCCGTGTTCGCGCTGGTCCACGTCTTCTACCTGCAGAGCACCGTGATGCTGGAGACGCGCCGCCACACCAAGGAACTGCGCGAGCAGCGCGATCTGGCCGACAAGGCGGAGGCTTCGCGCTTCACCGAGCTGCGCAATTTCCTGGAGGCACAGGAGAACACCCACATGGCGCGCAACGGCGAGCGGCATGCGGCGCTGCTGGCGCGCGTCGAGCAGCTCGAGGCGGCGATCCGCCAGCGCGCGGACCAGACGGACAACACGCTGGCCGCGCACATCGGGCAGCTCGAGGATCGCCTCGACCGCCGCGGCGCCGGCGGCATGCCCGAGCCGGTCTGAAACGCTTGCGCGCTACTGCGCCGACAGGACCCAGGCCGCCAGCTTCTTCGCGTCCGCTTCGTTGACCTGCGTGTTGGCCGGCATCGGCAACTGCCCCCAGACGCCGACGCCGCCCTTGATGATCTTGCCGGCGAGCAGGTCCTGCGCGCCCTGGGTGGCCTTGTACTTCGCGGCGATGTCCTTGAACGAAGGGCCGAGCACCTTGCGCTCGACGGCATGGCAGCTCATGCAGTTCTTCGCCCTGGCCAGGGCCAGGTCGGCGAGGGCGGGGGGCACGGCGCCGAGCGCCAGGATCGCGACGGCAAGCGCTTTTTTCATCGCCGGGCCGCCCCAAGATGAAAAGCGGCGCCCTTGGGGGGCAGCGACCACACATCGAGGGGAGCATGGGGGGCATTTTTCATGGATGCAATGGCGTGGGGTGCGCTAAAGTCGATTTGGTGCGATTGTAGGGAGCGTCGCGCGGCGTCCTTGGGGCGCCAACAATGACCGGAGGGATTCGCGATGTGGTTTCTGCTGTTGGGCCTGCTGGGCGTGGCCCTGAAATATTTCGAGCTCGGCCCGGTGGCCGCGTGGAGCTGGTGGATCGTGCTGACGCCCTTCCTGCTCGCGGTGGCGTGGTGGGCCTATGCCGACTGGTCGGGCTATACCAAGCGCAAGGCGGTGGAGCGCGACGAGGCGCGCCGGCAGGACCGCATCGACCGGCATCGCAGCCAGCTGGGCATGCTCAGCAGCCGCTCCAACCGGAAGCGCCGCAGCACACTGAAATGAGCTCACCCCCAGCCTCGCCCACTTCGTGTGGCTCAGCACCCCCTTTCAGGGGGCGCACCCCTGCGGCCCGGCCGAGCCGGTTCCGCGGGTGCCTGCGAACGGGCCTGCTGCGCGGCCCTGGATTTCAGGCCATGCGAGTGGTGCGACGCGCCATGGAAAATTGATGCAGGGGGTGGGCGAGTGGACGATGCGCTCGTCTCCCGCCTGCTGCTGATCTTCTTCGGCGCCTGCATCGTCGGCCCGGCCCTCGGCGCGCTGTGGGGCTGGTGGAAAGGCTTCACGAGCGGCGTCGCCCTGGGCTGCCTGATCATCGGCCTGGCCGGCCTCACGGGCGCGGCCTGGGCCGCGCTGGACATCCACCGGACGCTGGCCGGCAGCGAGATGGTCGAGGGCGTGCTCGTCGAATTCGCCGAGCGCCCGTACCGGGATGTCGACGACGAGCTCACCGTCGAGCGCGTGCCGATCGTCGAGTACATGGCCGCCGACGGCCGCACGCGCCGCGTCGAAGGGCTGAGCGGCAGCCAGGGCCGCGCCGAGCCGGGCGAGGCCGTGACGGTGCGCTACCCGGCGACCGACCCGGACCGGGCGGTGATCGCGGACGCGCAGAACATGTATGGCGTGGTGATCGCACTGGGCATCTTCGGCCTGTTCCCCACGCTGTTCGGCACCTTCTTCGTGATGGAGGCGCGCAGCGAGCGCCGGCCGCAGAAGGTGCTGCCGGCCCCGTTGCCACCCTCGCCGTGGCGTACGCCCATGACGGTCGTTGCCAACGTCGTCTTTCTCGGCGGCTTCGCGGTCTGCGCGCTGGGTGAGGACCTTGCCCGCTCCACCGGCGCCGGCTTCATGACCGTCGGCGCCGGTGCCCTGCTGCATTTCGTGGCGCAAAGCCTGCCGCCGGCGAGGATGGCGTTCCGGAACCGCTTCATCTTCGTGATCGTCGGCCTGGGTTTCGCCGTGTTCGGCGGCGTGCTGTGGGTTCTGGCCGGCTAAGGCACCGGCCAGCCGATGGGTATCAGTTTTCCATGGTGCGTCGCACCACTCGCATGGCCTGAAATCCAGGGCCGCGCAGCAGGCCCGTTCGCAGGCACCCGCGGAACCGGCTTGGCCGGGCCGCAGGGGTGCGCCCCCTTGAGGGGGGAGGCGGCTACACGAAGTGAGCAAGCAACGGGGGTGGGTTTCACTTCAGAACTTGTCCAGCACCGCTCCCGAGCTTGCGCTGGACGCATTGAAGGCGAACTTGGCCTGCACCCCGCGCGTGTAGCGCGGCGCCGGCGGCTGCCAGCCTTCGCGGCGCTTGGCAAGCTCGGCCTCGGGCACGTTCAGTTCCAGCTTGAGCTGGTGCGCGTCGATGGTGATCGAGTCGCCTTCCTGCACGAAGGCGATGGTGCCGCCGGCCGCCGCCTCGGGCGCGACGTGGCCGACCACCATGCCCCAGGTGCCGCCGGAGAAGCGCCCGTCGGTGATCAGGCCCACGCTCTCGCCCAGGCCGGCGCCGATCAGCGCGCCGGTGGGGGCCAGCATCTCGGGCATGCCCGGGCCACCCTTGGGGCCGAGGTAGCGCAGCACCATCACGTCGCCGGCCTTGATCCGGCCGTCCAGGATGGCCTGCAGCGCCGACTGCTCGTCGTCGAACACGCGCGCCGGGCCGGTGATCACCGGGTTCTTCAGGCCGGTGATCTTGGCCACCGCGCCCTCGGGGCTCAGGTTGCCCTTGAGGATCGCGAGGTGGCCCTCGGCGTACATCGGCTTGTCGATGGGGCGGATCACGTCCTGGCCGGCCGGCGGCTGGTCGGGCACGTCCTTGAGCACCTCGGCGATGGTCTGGCCGGTGATGGTGATGCAGTCGCCGTGCAGCAGGCCCGCCTTGAGCAGCACCTTCATCACCTGCGGGATGCCGCCGGCCTGGTGCAGGTCCACGGCCAGGTACTTGCCGCTGGGCTTGAGGTCGCAGATCACCGGCACCTTCCTGCGCATGCGCTCGAAGTCGTCGATGGACCACTCCACGCCGGCCGCGTGCGCGATCGCCAGGAAGTGCAGCACCGCGTTGGTCGAGCCGCCGGTGGCCATGATCACCGCCACCGCGTTCTCGATCGCCTTCTTGGTGACGATGTCGCGCGGCTTGAGGTCCTTCCTGATCGCCTCGATCAGCACCTTGGCCGATTCCTTGGCCGAGTTGGCCTTCTCGTCGTGCGGGTTGGCCATGGTGGACGAGTAGGGCAGCGACATGCCCAGGGCCTCGAAGGCGCTGGACATGGTGTTGGCGGTGTACATGCCGCCGCAGGAGCCGGTGCCGGGAATGGCGCGCTTCTCGATCTCGAGCAGGTCCTCGTCGCTCATGTTGCCGGCGGCGTTCTGGCCCACCGCCTCGAACACGCTCACGATGTTCAGATCCTGGCCCTTGTAGCGGCCCGGCAGGATGGTGCCGCCGTAGACGTAGATCGCCGGCACGTTGGCGCGCAGCATGCCCATCATGCCGCCGGGCATGTTCTTGTCGCAGCCGCCGACCACCAGCACGCCGTCCATCCACTGGCCGCCGACGCAGGTCTCGATGCAGTCGGAGATGACCTCGCGGCTGACCAGCGAGTACTTCATGCCCTCGGTGCCCATGGCCATGCCGTCGGAGATGGTGGGCGTGCCGAAGACCTGCGCGTTGCCGCCGGCTTCCTCGATCCCGGCGATCGCCGCGTCGGCCAGCTTCTGCAGGCCCGAGTTGCAGGGCGTGATGGTGCTGTGGCCGTTGGCGACGCCGACCATGGGTTTCTTGAAGTCGCCTTCCTCGTAGCCCATGGCGTAGAACATCGAGCGGTTGGGGGCGCGGCTCTTGCCTTCGGTGATGTTCGCGCTGCGGCGGTTGATCTGGATCGTCTTGGTGTCCATCGTGGCGTGTCTCTCTGGGGAGTCTCGTGGGGTTGGCGGGAGCACCGAGTATGGCGGTATCGATTGATTGATTCCAATCCTATCTGGAATCATGATTGATATGCTCGGCATATGAATGAAGCCTCCATCGACCTGCGCGTCTGGCGCCAGTTCGTCGCCGTCGCCGAGGAGCTGCATTTCGGCCGCGCGGCGCAGCGCCTGCACATGACCCAGCCGCCGGTCACGCAGGCCATCGCGCAGCTGGAGAAGACGCTGGGCGTGCTGCTGTTCGACCGCACGCGCCGGCGCGTGGCGCTCACCCCCGCCGGCGAGGCGCTGCTGCCCGAGGTGCGCGACCTGCTCGCGCGCGCACAGGCGCTGCCGGCGCGCGCGCGCGCCGCGGCGGCGGGGCAGGTCGGACGGGTGCGGCTGGCCTTCGTGTCCACCATCGGCTTCGAGCGCCTGCCCGCCTGGGTGCGCGCCTTCCGTGCGCAGAGCCCGCAGGTGGCGCTGGAACTGGTCGAGGCCACCGGCGACGTGCAGCTCGAGGCCTTCGCGCGCGGCGAGATCGATGCCGGCCTGATGCTGCACTCGCCCGGCGCCGCGCCGCCGGGGCTGGCGCGGCTGCTGGTGGTCGAGGAGGCCCTGGTGCTGGCCCTGCCGGCGCAGCACCCGCTGGCGCGCCAGCGGCCGGTCGCGCTGGCGCAGGTGCTGGCCGAGCCGCTGGTGATCTTTCCGCGGCGCATCGTGCCGTCGCTGCACGACGCGGTCTTCGGCCTCTACCACGCCGCCGGCCGCGTGCCGCAGGTGGCGCAGGAGGCGATCCAGATGCAGACCATCGTGAACCTGGTGTCCGGCGGCATCGGCGTCGCCTGGGTGCCCGAGAGCGTGATGCAGTTCCGCCGCGCCGGCGTGGTCTACCGCCAGGCGGCGGAGTTCGCGCCCGCCGGGCGCCGGCGCATCGCGCTGCCGGCCTGCGAGACGAGCCTGGTCTGGCCCGCGCAGGCCGCGCCGCCGGCGCTGGAGCGCTTCGTGCAGTTCGTGCGGCAGGCGGCTGGTTGAGCCGGGCTCAGGACTGCGGCACTGCGCGATGGCGCGTGGCCGCCAGCAGCCCCACCGCCAGCGCCAGCAGCGGCAGCATCGCCAGGTTGATCGCGGTCCAGCCGAGGCCCGCGAGCAGGGCGCCCGAGGCGAAGGCCATCAGCGCGGAGCTGCCGCCGTTGGCCAGCTCCATCACCGCCTGCGCCTGGCCGCGCTCTTCGGGGGCGTGCGTCTCGCCCAGCAGCGTGGTGCCGGCGATGACCATCAGGTTCCAGCCCACGCCGAGCAGGAAGGAACTGGCGAGGAACTGCGCGAAGGCCTCGCCGGAAGCGGCCAGCAGCGCGCTGGCGGCCAGCGCCGCGGCGCCGGCGAGCGCGACGCGGCGGCTGCCCCAGCGGTCCACCAGCGGGCCGGCCGCGAAGGCGGGCAGGAACATGCCCAGCACGTGCCACTGGATCACCTGCGCCGCCGACGCCGCCGACAGGCCGCAGCCGTCCATCGCCAGCGGCGTGGCGTTCATGGCGAGCACCATCAGGCCCTGGCCGATGGCGGTCATGATCACCGCCGCGCGCAGCGCGGGCCGGGCGAGCAGGCCGCGCCAGGCGCCGCGGCCGGCCGGCGGCGGCGGTGCGGCCTGCGTTTCGCGCAGGCGCGACATGGTCAGCGCGCCCAGCGCCGCCAGGGCGGCGATCGCCAGGTAGGCGCCGGCGAAGGGCGTGGCCAGCAGGTCGCGCGACCACAGCGCGAGGCCGGGCGCCAGCACCGCCGCGCACACGCCGCCGCCGACCACGCAGGCGGCGGCCCGGCCGCGGTGCCGCGCGTCGACCGCCTCCAGCGCGGCGTAGCGGTAGTAGGCAGCCGAGGCCTGGTAGACGCCGATGCAGGCGACGCCGGCGCAGAACAGCGCGAAGCTGCCGAGCACCGTGCCGGCAGCGGCGACCAGCCCGCCGGCCACGCCCGCCAGCGCGCCGCCCACCAGCCCCGGGCGCCGCCCGCGGCGCTGCATGAACAGCGACAGCGGCTGCACCGCCAGCAGGTAGCCGAGCACCAGCAGCGCCAGCGGCAGGGTCGCCAGCACCGGCCAGGGTGCCAGGCGCGCGCCGACCAGCGCGGTCAGCGTGATGCCGATGATCGAGCAGGACCAGAACAGGGCCTGCCCGGCGAAGAGCAGGCGAAGCGTGGGGTTGCGCAGCAGCAGCATGGAGGGGGCCGGAAGAGGGGAAGGGCTCAGGCCGCGCCGTGCCCGGGGCCGAAGCGCTCGGCATAGGCCTGCGGGCTCACCGCCAGGTGCTTGTGGAAGCTGCGCCGCAGGTTCTCGGGGTGCTCGAAGCCGCACAGGCGCGCGACGGTGGCGACCGAGGCCTGCGCATGGGCGAGCAGCGAGGAGGCCGCCTCGACCCGCAGGCGCTCGACGTACTGGCCGGGCGTGGTGCCCAGCTCGCGCCGGAACACGCGCGAGAGCGTGCGCGGCGGCATGCAGGCGCGCGCCGCCAGCACGTCGAGCGACAGGTCGCCGCCGAGCTGGCCGGGCATCCATTCGAGCAGCGCGGCCAGCCGCGGCGCGCACACCGCCTCGGGCGCGAGGAGGCGACTGAACTGCGCCTGGCCGCCGGGGCGGCGCATGAACATCACCAGCCGGCGTGCCGCCGCCAGCGCGATCGGGCGGCCGAGGTCGGCTTCCACCAGCGCCAGCGCGAGGTCGATGCCGGCCGTGACGCCGGCGGAGGTGAACAGGTGCCCGGCCTGCGGGCTCGCGGGGTCGTAGGTGTGCAGGCAGTCACCGTCCACCTGCACCGCCGGGTGGCGCCGGCGCAGGGTCTCCACGCGCGACCAGTGGGTGGTGGCGCGGTGGCCGTCGAGCAGGCCGGCGGCGGCCAGGATCAGCGCGCCGGAGCATACCGAGCCCAGGCGCCGCACGTGCGGCTCGGCGGCGCGCAGCCAGTCGAGCAAGGGCGCATGGTCGAGCTGCCGGATCACGCCGTCGCCGCCCGGCACCAGCACCGTGTCGAACCGGCCGGCGTCCGCCGCCTCGCGTGCGCCGTCGGCCAGCAGCGAGAAGCCGGCCGAGGTGGCGACCGGCCCCGGCGCGTCGGCCAGCAGGTGCAGCACGTAGGCGGGCGGCAGGCCATGGCCGCGGCGCTCGTCGTTGGCGGTGGCGAAGACCTGCATCGGCCCGACCACGTCCAGGCTCATCACGTCGGGAAAGAGCAGGCAGGCGATGTGGCGCGGGCTTTCCATGCGCAGGAGTGTCCCTGCGCGCGGCCGTGGCCGCAATGACAATCAGCCCACGGATCCGGCCACTCGGGTGCCCGATTCCGCATCCAGGTGTGGCGCCAGCAGCGCCTGCAGCCAGGCCGCGAAGCCCTGCATGCGCCGCGACAGGTGCCGCCGGTGCGGGTACACCAGGTGCACCGGCAGCGGCGCGGCGCGTGCCGCGGGCAGCACCTCCACCAGTTCGCCGGCCGCCAGGTGCTCGCGCACGTCGTAGGCGGGGATCTGGATCAGGCCCAGCCCGGCCAGGGCGCAGGCGATGTAGGTCTCGGCGTTGTTGACCGTGACCGCGCCGTGCATCGGCACCGCGACCGCCTCGCTCTCGCGCCGCCATTCCCAGGGCGCGACGCGGCCGCTGGTGGGCGAGGCGTAGTGCACTGCCAGGTGCTGCGGCAGATCGGCCGGCGTGCGCGGCGTGCCGTGGCGCGCCAGGTAGCCGGGGCTGGCGCAGTTGATCAGCGTGAAGCGGCCCAGCGGCCGAGCCACCAGGCTGCTGGCGGCCAGCGGGCCGACGCGCAGGGCGCAGTCCACGCCTTCGTGCACCAGGTCGACGGCCCGGTCGCTGGAGCCCAGCTCGAGCTCGATGGCGGGAAAGCGCGCGAAGAAGTCCGGCAGGGCCGGCGCGACCAGGCGCCGCGCGACGCGGCTGGGCACGTCCACCTTGAGCCGCCCGCCCACCGCCTGCGCGCCGGGGCGGAACTGGTGTTCCAGCTCCTCCACGTCGGCCACCAGCGCGCGGGCGCGTTCCAGCAGCGCCTCGCCGTCGGGCGTGAGGCTCACGCGGCGCGTGGTCCGGTGCAGCAGCCGCGCGCCCAGGCGCGCTTCCAGCTGCTGCACCGCGGTCGAGACGCTGGCGCGCGGCAGGGCGAGCTGGTCGGCCGCCTGGGTGAAGCTGCCGGTCTCGGCCACGCGCACGAAGATGCGGAGGTGCTCGATGCGATCCACGGGATTGGTCGGAAATGATGAACAGTCTAGTTGAAACAAGATGGTTTATTGGCTTCGAGTCGATCAATAGACTGGCCGGCATCCCTTCCACTCAACAGGAGTTCCGTCCCATGTCTGCCCGTGTACTCAAGGACAAGGTCGCCGTCATCGCCGGCGGCGGCAAGAACCTCGGCGCGCTGATCGCGCAGCAGTTCGTCGACAGCGGCGCCCGCGGCATCGCCGTGCACTACAACAGCGACGGCTCGCGCGCCGATGCCGAGAAGACCGCCGCGGCGCTGAAGGCCAAGGGCGCCGACGTGCTGCTGGTGCAGGGCGACCTGTCGGTGCCGGAGAACAACGCGAAGCTGTTCGACCAGAGCGTGGCGCATTTCGGCCAGGTGGACATTGCCATCAACACCGCCGGCGTGGTGATCAAGAAGCCGATCCTGGACGTGACCGAGGCCGACTACGACAAGAGCTTCGACGCCAACGCCAAGGCCGCCTTCTTCTTCATCCAGCACGCCGGCCGCACGCTGGCCGAGGGCGGCAGCATCGTCACGCTGGTGAGTTCGCTGCTGGCCGCCTACACGCCGTTCTACGCGATCTACCCGGCCGCCAAGGCGGCGGTGGAGCACTACACGCGCGCGGCCTCCAAGGAGTTCGGCGAGCGCGGCATCTCGGTCAACGCGGTGGGCCCGGGCCCGATGGACACGCCCTTCTTCTACGGCCAGGAAAGCGCCGAGGCCGTGGCCTACCACAGCAGCGCCGCGGCGCTGAGCAAGTTCTCGAAGAAGGGCCTGACCGACATCGAGGACATCGCGCCGATCGTGCGTTTCCTGGTCACCGAGGGCTGGTGGATCACCGGGCAGACGATCTTCGCCAACGGGGGCTACACCACGCGCTGAACGCCGCTGCGGGCCTCAGCCCCGCCGAGCCGCCTCGATGGCCGCGATGTCGATCTTCCCCATCTGCATCATCGCGTCGAAGGCGCGCTTGGCCGCTGCGGGATCAGGATCGGCGATCGCGTCCGTGAGGGCCCGCGGCGTGATCTGCCACGACAAGCCCCACTTGTCCCTGCACCAGCCGCATGCGCTTTCCTGGCCGCCGTTGCCGACGATCGCGTTCCACAGGCGATCGGTTTCGGCCTGGTCGTCGGTCGCCACCTGGAACGAGAAGGCCTCGTCGTGCCTGAACGCCGGGCCGCCGTTCAGGCCGAGGCAAGGGATGCCGATGACGGTGAACTCGACCGTCAGGACATCGCCCTGCTTGCCGGAGGGGTAGTCGCCGGGCGCGCGAAGGATGGTTCCCACGGCGCTGTCCGGAAAGGTCTGTGCGTAGAACTGCGCGGCGTCCAGGGCCGTGCCGTCGTACCAGAGACAAATGGTGTTCTTGCTGACCACGCTTGTCCTCCATCTCACGACAGGTGGATGCAGCCGAGCGGCGAAGACTGCCCGACTTCCAGGGCCATTGTCGTGCCTCGGAATGGCGCACTCGCGAGGCAGCTCGCAACGGACGGTAACGACCGCATCTGCCGATTGCGCATCCCGCGGCGGCGATCGGCGGCGGCATTGGACGACACTCGGATGTCAGCGCACGCGCCCGATCATGCGCTGCGCCACATCGTCGCGCCACAGCCAGCGATGCAGCAGCGCCATGGCCACGTGGCCGACGACGAGTGCCAGCAGCGTCCAGGCCAGCGGACCGTGCAGAAGGCTGGCCGGCGCGACGAGGGCATCGTTCTTGGGGCCAGCGGAGAACAGAGGCACTGTGTTGAACCAGGCGAAGGCGCGGCCCGAGCCATAGAGCCGCACGAGCGCGAGCAAGGGCACGGCCACCATCAGCAGATAGAGCGCGGCGTGGCCCAGCATGGCGGCGCGGCCCAGCCACCCGGCGCCATGGGGCGGCCGGCGCGCGCGGTTGCTCAGTCCCCAGGCGCCGCGCAGCAGGACGAGCACGAGCAGCAGCAGCCCCACGCTGGCATGCGAGCCGACGAAGAAGGAGACGAGCGGCGTGCGCCCCAGCACGATGCGAAGCCCCATGCCGATGAACTGCCAGGCGAAGAGCACGGCCATGCCCCAGTGCAGCCATCTGCTGATGCGGCCGTAGCGCTGCGGGGTGTCGAACCATGGAGAGTCGAGGGCAAGGGGCGTGGCATGCATGAGGAGTGATCGCGGCGAGTCGGGGAAATGGCGTTGCGGGGCGGGACTTGCTGCCCGGCTCATCGGGCAAAGGAGATGATGACACTGGGCCGTCCTGGTTCCCGTCAATGCGCCACGGCATACCCGCGGGCCTGCGCGACAATCGCGCGATGCTCATGTACCCGCAGATCGATCCCGTGGCCCTGCAGATCGGGCCTGTCGCCATCCACTGGTATGGCCTGACCTATCTGGTGGCCTTCGGGCTGTTCTATTTCCTGGGCGTGTGCCGGCTGCGCCACGCGCCCTTCCGCGCCATCGCCGGCCCCGGTGCGTGGAGCCGCAAGGACGTGGAGGACATGCTGTTCATCGGCGTGCTCGGCGTGATCGTCGGCGGCCGGCTGGGCTACTGCCTGTTCTACAAGCCGGGCCACTACCTGGCCAATCCGCTGGAGATCTTCATGGTCTGGCAGGGCGGCATGAGCTTCCACGGCGGCCTGCTGGGCGTCATCGGCGCGATGGTCTGGTTCGCGCGCTCGCGCGGCAAGCCCTTCTGGCAGGTGATGGACTTCGCCGCACCCTGCGTGCCCACCGGCCTGGCCGCCGGGCGCGTGGGCAACTTCATCAACGGCGAGCTGTGGGGGCGCTTCTCCAGTCCCGACCTGCCCTGGGGCATGGTGTTCCCGCAGAGCGGCTCGATGCTGCCGCGGCATCCTTCGCAGGTCTACCAGTTCCTGCTCGAGGGGCTGCTGCTGTTCGTGATCCTGTGGCTCTACGCGCGCAAGGAGCGGCCCGAGCGGCGCGTGTCGGCGGTGTTCCTGATCGGCTACGGCGTGGCGCGCTTCGTGGCCGAGTACTTCCGCGAGCCGGACGATTTCCTGGGCCTGCTGGCGCTGAACATGAGCATGGGCCAGTGGCTGTGCGTGCCGATGGTGCTGGCCGGGATCTGGCTCTACCGCAGCGCCCCGGCGCATTCATGACACGGGCGCGAGCCATCGGAACACCAGCACCGCCGCTGCCGCGCCCGCGAACTGCGCCACGAGAAAACCGGGCACGTCCGCGGGCCGGATGCCGGCGAAGGTGTCGGTCAGGGTCCGCGCCAGCGTCAGCGCCGGGTTCGCGAAATCCGTCGGCGTGAACCAGAAGGCACTGCCGATGTAGGCGGCGACCACGGCCGCGATCGCCGCGGGGCGATGACGCGAGCACACCCAGACGATGCCGACGAGGCCGAAGGTGGCGACGAATTCGCCGAGCATGCGCGCGGGGCCGTCCCTGGCCTGCGTGGAGACAAGGAACACGGGCACGTCGAACATCGCGTTCGCGACGCCGACACCGGCGACGGCGCCGGAGGTCTGCGCCGGGATGTATGCGGCGGCGCTGTGCAGGTCGATGTCGCCGCGAAACGCCATGACCATCGTGACGGCCGGATTCAGATGGGCGCCCGAGATCGGCGCGAACCACTCGATGAGCGCGTACAGCGCGAGGGCAGTGGCGAGCGAGTTCGCGAGCAGCGCCAGGCCCACGTTGCCGCCCGAAAGGCGCGATGCAAGGATGCCGGAGCCGACGACCGCGGCGAGCAGGAAGCCGGTGCCCAGCGCCTCCGCGGCAAGGCGCCGCGGCAGCGAGACCGCGGACGCCTCCCTGGGCGTCGTGCCGGCAGCCGGTCCCTCGGCGCGCGCCGGGCCGGCCTGCCGCCGGAGCCGCGCATCGTCCACGACCATCAGGCGATCCGCGACACTTCGTAGGCGATGCCGCCCTCGACCAGGTAGCCCGATCCCACGCACACGATGTCGTTGAGCCAGGCATGGCGCTGCGAGCCCGTCTCGAACAGCGGGTTCGTGCGGAAGTAGTAGCGCGAAGGATCGACGAGGTGCCGGCGCGCGATGTCGGCCATCTCGGCGCGCAGGGCCGGCGGCGTGATCCAGCGGCCGCCGTAGCTCATGTGCACCAGCGCGTCGTCATCGGTGCGCAGCGTGAGCCGCACGTCGAGCGTCATCGCGCCGTCGGGGCGGAACAGCGCCCAGTCGCCGCCGCCGGGCAGCACCTGCCCGCGCAGCCCGGGGCCTTCGAAAGTGCCGCCGGTCGCACCGAAGAGCACGCGCCGGCCGAACGGTCCGGCGCCGAAGTTCAGCTTCGGGCCCAGGTCGACGACGATGTCGAAGAGATGTTCGACGCGGATGTCGTCGACGGTTCTGATGCGGGGATCTGCGGGCATGTCCTTGTGTTCCTGCATGGGTTGTGCATGGGGCGATGGCGCCGTTCGCGTGGCGGGCTTCAGTCCGGCACGGCGACGCCGAACAGCTTCTGCCGCACGGCGTCGGTCGAGATGCCCGATTGCGCGCAGAGCGCCGACAGATCGAAGAAGAAGCGCTCGCGCGCGATCAGGTCGTCCCTGAATTCGAACTGGATGAACACGGGCAGTCGCGCGCGCCGGCCGTTCGGCGCCACGCCGAAGCGGTCGCCGGTCAGCGTCATCAGCACCTCGCCCCAGCAGACCAGCGTGCCGTCGCCGGCGGCATGGCCTTCGAGTTGCACGTGGTAGTCGGGGAACGACGCGAAGAACCGCGTCAGCGCCTTCTCGTTCTCCGCGATGCCGCGCGCCGTGGTGCCGAACGCGGGGTTCTCGAGCACCATGTCCGCGTGCAGCAGCTTCAAGGCGGCGGGAATGTCCTGGCGGCTCTTGGCCACTGCCAGCGCCTGGGCGAGTTGGAACATGCGTTGGCTTTCCATGGGGTCCTTTCTGGTGCGACGGGGAGAGCTTAGGTCGACATCGATTGGCATGAATGACAGAATCATTCGTTTTCCTGCCACTGCATTCATCGACCCGATCCTCGAACTGCCTGCATGCGATGCCGAAGAAGATCGTTTTCCTCGCCTATCCCGGCTTCGACCTGCTCGACGTGACCGGCCCCGCCTCGGTGTTCTCGGAAGCCGGCGTGGTGCTCGCGAGCCCCGCCTACGACGTGGTGGTGGCGTCGCCCGGCGGCGGCCTCGTGTCCAGCAACGCCGGCATCGCGATCCAGAGCGAGGCACTGGCTTCCCGGCGCGCCGGCGGCGCGCACACGCTGCTGGTCTCGGGCGCGAAATCGCAAGGGCTGAGCGAGGTGATGGCTTGCGAGTCCACCGGCCGGTGGCTGAAGCGCCGCGCCGCTTCGGCCCAGCGCTTCGGCTCGGTCTGCTCGGGCGTCTTCGTGCTGGCAGCGCTGGGGCTGCTCGACGGCGCTCGCGTGGCCACGCACTGGTCGGTGTGTGAGCTGCTGGCCCGCCGCTATCCCGCGCTCAGCGTCGACGGCAACGCGCTGTACGTCAACGACGGCCGGCTCTGGACCTCCGCCGGCGTCACCTCGGGCATCGACATGGCGCTGGCCATGGTCGAGGCCGACCACGGCCCCGCGGTGGCCGCCGCGATCGCGCGACACCTCGTGCTCTATGCGCGGCGCCCGGGCTACCAGTCGCAGTTCAGCGCGCTGCTCAACGAGCAGGTGCGCGCCGACGCGCCTTTCGCCGAGTTGATCGCGTGGATGCACACGCACCTGCGCGCCGACCTCGGCGTGCCCGCGCTTGCCGCGCGCATGTCGCTGTCGGAGCGCACCTTCTACCGCCGCTTCAGCGAGGCGACCGGCCAGACCCCGGCCCAGTTCGTCGAGTCGCTGCGGCTCGACGCCGCCCGCGCGCTGATGTCCGGGACGCTGTCGCTGAAGGCGATCGCGGCAAAGGTGGGGCTGCAGTCGGCCGCGCGGCTGAGCGTCGCGTTCACGCGGCGCTTCGGGATGGCGCCGGCGCTGTTCCGGCGGATGCACGCACAAGGGTGACCCCCGCGCGGCCCTGGGTTCCGCGGACGCAGGCTGCGCGCGCAGGGCCGTCAGGCCGTGCGGCAGTAGGCCGTGAGCGCCTCCACGAGGTGCGCGAAGACGGTGCGCACCCGCCGCACGCGGCGCAGGTCCTCGTGCATCGCGACCCAGGCCTCGAAGCCGTAGACGAAGTCGTCGGCCAGCACCGGCACCAGTTCCGGGTCGCGGCGCGCCAGCGCCTTGTGGCACGCGCCGATGCCCAGGCCGGCGCGCAGGGCCCCGAGCTGGGCGAGCTGGCTGTCGGTGCGGCAGGCGAACATCGCGCGCCTGAAGTCGAAGCCCAGCGCGCGCAGGGCGCGCAGGTCGCCGGTCTCGCGGTCGGGGCCGATGAGCGCGAAGCGGGCGAGGTCCTGGAGGGTGCGCGGCCGGCCGTGCTGCGCCAGGTAGCGCTTGTGGGCAAAGAAGCCGAGTTCGACCGTGCCCACGTGCGTGGCCACCATCGCGCCCTGGGTGGGCCGCGCCATGCGCACGGCGACGTCGGCCTCGTGGCGCAGCAGGTCCTCGTTGCGGTTGGTCAGGCTCAGCTCGAAGGCCAGGCGCGGATGCGCGGCCTGCAGCGGCGCCAGCAGGCCCGGCAGCACCTCGGCGCCCATCACGTCGCTGGCGGTGATGCGCACCGTGCCGGCCTCGGCGTCGGTGCCGGCCGAGGCGGCGCGCGCGAAGGCATCGGCGGCGGCGGCCATGGTTTCGGCATGGGCGGCGAGTTCGCGCGCCGCCTCGGTCGGGGTCAGGCCGCTGGGCGAGCGGGTGAACAGGGCCACGCCCACGGCGCGTTCCAGCGCGTCCAGGCGCCGCCGCACGGTGGGCTGCGCCACGTCCAGCGCGCGCGCCGCGCCGGAGAGGCTGCCTTCGCGCAGGACGGCGAGGAAGGCGCGCTGAAGTTCCCAGTCGGTGCTGTCGAGGCTCATATATTTCATGCTAACCGATCGAACGGTTACGACAATTGTGTTTATCTTCGATGCGCTCAAGAATCGCTTCCATCGACACACGAAAGGAAGCAGACATGAAGACGAAGACGGCACTGGTACTCGGCGCGACGGGCGGTATCGGCGGTGAACTGACGCAGGCGCTGCTGCGCCGCGGCTGGACGGTGCGCGCGCTGCACCGCGATCCGGCGAAGGCCGCGCAGACGCAGGCGCATGCCGCGCTGCAATGGGTGGCCGGCGATGCGCTGGAGGCGGACAGCGTGGTGCGGGCTGCGCAGGGCGCTTCGCTGATCGTGCACGCGGTCAACCCGCCGGGCTACCGCCGCTGGGAGGCATTGGTGCTGCCGATGCTGGAGAGCACGCTGCGCGCCGCACGGGCTTCGGGCGCGCGCATCCTGCTGCCCGGCAACCTCTACAACTACGGGGCCGACGCCTTCGCCGATCCGCACGAGGGCGCGCCGCAGCATCCGGTGACGCGCAAGGGCGCGGTCCGCGTGGCGATGGAGCGGCGGCTGCGCGAGGCGGCGGCGGACGGCGTGCGTTCGCTGGTGGTGCGCGCGGGCGACTTCTTCGGTCCGAACGCCGGCAACAACTGGTTCTCGCAGGGGCTGGTGAAGCCGGGCCGGCCGCTGGCGTCGGTCAGCGATCCGGGCCGGCCCGGCCTCGGGCACCAGTGGGCCTATCTGCCCGACGTGGCCGAGACCATGCTGCGGCTGGTGGAGCGCGAGGACGCGCTGGCGGACTTCGATACCTTCCACATGCAGGGCCACTGGGACGCCGACGGCCGGCAGATGATCGAGGCGATCCGCCGCGCCAGCGGCCGGCCCGGGCTGCCGGTGAAGCGCTTCCCCTGGGGCCTGCTGAGCCTCGCCGCGCCCTTCGTCCCGCTGTTCAGGGAACTGCGCGAGATGCGCTACCTGTGGCAGCACCCGATTCGCATGCGCAACGACAAGCTCGTGGCCCTGCTCGGCGAGGAGCCGCGCACCCCGCTGGACGTCGCGGTGCGCACCACGCTGGCCGGCCTCGGCTGCCTGGATCTCAAGGATGCGGCGCCAGGCCTTGCAGCGAACGGCCGCTCGTGAAATGGCGCGGTGCGCCCGTCACCGGATCGTCGAAGGCGAGGGATCGGGCCAGCAGCTGCATGGGCTGCGCGAAGTCGTCCGCGCCTTCGGGCCACAACACGGGGTAGATGGTGTCGCCGACGATCGGCATGCCCAGCGCGGCGCAATGCGCGCGCAGTTGGTGCTTGCGGCCGGTGACGGGCGTGAGCCGCAGGTGGGCCCGGCCGCCGCAGGCCTGCAGCAGCTCGAAACGGGTTTCCGAGTTCGGCGCGCCGGGCACCTCGTCGGAGTGCATGAAGCGCGATTCGAGCCGGCTGCGATGGACCGCCGGCAGCGCGCCCGCCGCCGGCGGCCAGTGCACGACGGCCTCGTACCGCTTGGCGACCGCGCGCTGCGCGAACAGCGCCTGATAGCGCCCGCGCGTGGCCGGCTGCACCGCGAACACCACCAGCCCGGCGGTGCCGCGGTCGATGCGGTGGATCGGCACCAGCGTGTCGATGCCCAGCCTGCGCTTCAGGCGCACCAGCAGCGTCTCGGCCAGGTACTTGCCCGAAGGCAGCACCGGCAGGAAATGCGGCTTGTCCGCCACCACCAGCCAGTCGTCCTGGAACAGCACCGTTTCCTCGAAAGGGATGGGCGGCTCGTGCGCCAGCGTGCGGTAGTAGTGCACGCGCAGGTCCTTGCGGCAGGGCGACTGCGGCGACAGCGGCCGGCCCTGGGCGTCCACCACTTCGCCGGCGTCCATGCGCGCGATCCAGTCCTCGCGCGCCACCATCGGGAAGCGTTCGGCCAGATGGTCCAGCACCGTCGGCCACGGGCCGGGCGGCAGCGCGACGCAGCTCGGGCTCACGCCGTCGCGCGTGGGCAGCGGGCGCGGCTGCTGTGCGCGGCGCGCGCTTTGCGAGGAGCGGGGGCGTGGGGTCATGGCGTCGGAGGGGGCAGGGCGGCACTCTAACCCGATCGAGCGGCAGCCGCCGACGCGCCGGGGAAAGTACACCGAGGGTAAACATGGGGCTTGCCAGCCGCTGGGCGGCTTCTCATAATTACGCGTAATTACAGACGCATTCCCACGCCGCCGCCCTTCGCCCAGCCGCCATGCGCATCGTCCACAACTCCCTGCACGACGAGGTCGCCGCCCAGTTGCGCGAGGAGATCTTCGGCGGCTCGCTGCCGCCCGGCACCTTCCTGGACGAGGCGGCGCTGTGCGAGCGGCTGTCGATCTCGCGCACGCCGCTGCGCGAGGCGCTCAAGGTGCTGGTGGCCGAGGGCCTGCTGCGCCACGAGCCGCGCCGCGGCTGCTTCGTGGCGGAGATCACGCAGCGCGACCTGGACGAGATCTTTCCCGTCATCGCGCTGCTCGAAGGCCGCTGCGCCTGGGAGGCCGCGCGCAACGCGACCGATGCGGAGCTGGAGGCGCTGGAGACGATGCACGAGCAGCTCGCCCGCCACGCGCGCGCCAAGCGGGTCAACGAGTACTACGCCACCAACTACGCGATCCACGAGGCGATCATCGCGCTGGCCGACAACCGCTGGCTGGCCCAGGTGATCGGCGACCTGCGCAAGATCCTGAAGCTGGCGCGGCAGCAGCAGCTGCACGCGCCGGGCCGGCTGGGGCAGAGCCTGTCGGAGCACCTGGCGGTGTTCGCCGCGCTCAAGGCGCGCGACAGCGACGGCGCCGAGGCGGCCATGCGCACGCACCTGAACCGCCAGCGCGAGGCCCTGCGCGCGATCGCGCTGCAGCAGAAATCCAGGCTGGCGTCGTGAACACGAGAGGAACGACATGAGTGCATCGGAATGGATCCAGCGCGGCGTCTCGCTGCTGCGCCCCCCCGCCGCGGAGGCACCCGCCGCGCCGGCCAAGGCGCCCAAGGCCGCCGGGGGGGAGGGCGCCGACAGCCGCCCGCCGCGTCCGCTCGCCGAGCGGCTCGAAGCCACGCTGCGCCGCCACGGCGAGGCATTGGCCCCGCGCGCGCTGCGGCGCGCCCTCGAGGACTTGCAGGCCATCGTCGACCGCCGCGTGAGCGAAGTCGAGGCGGGCCGCCGCGCGCATGCGGTGGCGCAGTGGTACCGCGGCCTGGAGACGGCCGAGCGGCGCGACGTCTGGCTGCTGATGTGCGAGCAGTTCGCGCCCGATGCGGCGCGCCTGAAGACGGCGCGCGAGCAGTACGAGGCGGCCGAGCCGGGCACGCCCGAGCACGGCCAGGCCGAGGTGCGGCTGCGCCGCGCCATGCTCTCGCCGCGCGCGCGCCTGCTGCAGCGCTTCGCCATCGACGCCGAGGGCATGCGCTTCCTGATCGACCTGCGCGCGGAGCTGCTGCGCGAGCTGCGCAGCGACAGGCGGCTGCTCGCGCTCGACGCCGAGCTGGAGCAGCTCTTTTCCACCTGGTTCGACGTCGCCTTCCTCGATCTGCGCCGCATCGACTGGGATTCCCCGGCCTCGCTGATCGAGAAGCTGATCCAGTACGAGGCGGTGCACGACATCAAGAGCTGGTCCGACGTGAAGAACCGGCTCGACGAGGGCGACCGGCGCTGCTACGGCTTCTTCCACCCGCGGCTGCCGAACGAGCCGCTGATCTTCGTCGAGGTGGCGATGACGCATGCGGTGAGCGACAGCATCACGCCGCTGCTGGACGAGACGGCCGCGGCGCCGTCGCCGGAGAAGGCGAACACCGCGATCTTCTATTCCATCAGCAACACCCAGTCCGGCCTGCGCGGCGTGAGTTTCGGCGATTCGCTGATCAAGCGCGTGGTCGAGACGCTGCGCGAGGAATTCCCCAAGCTCAAGATCTTCGCCACGCTGTCGCCGATTCCGGGCTTTCGCCAGTGGATGGGGCAGAACGCCGCGGCGCTGCTGGAGAAGCTGGACGACAAGCGCGCCGCCGAGCTGGGCCGCGTGCTCGGCTCGCTGCCGCCCACCGCCGAGCGCCTGCTGTCGGCGGCCGACGAGGCGCTGAGCCTGCCGCCCAGGTCGCCGGTGCGCCAGATGCTGCTGCAGGGCGCGGCCGAATACCTCGGGCGCGGCATGAAGGGCGGCAAGCCCATCGACCCCGTGGCCCGCTTCCACCTGGGCAACGGCGCGCGCGTGGAGCGCCTGAACTGGGCCGCCGACCCCTCGCCCAAGGGCATGAAGCAGGCCTGGGGCCTGATGGTCAACTACCTCTACGATCTCAAGCGGCTGGACAAGCACCGCGAATGGCTGGCGCAGGGCAAGATCCCTGTCGCGGGCGACATCGACAATCTTTTTCCGAAGGGCTGAACCCAGGCAAGATCGCACCGAAGGCCCCGGTGCATTTCCAACACAGGAGACGAGAGATGGCAGACAGCTTTCAGCGGCGCGACATGTTGCGCCTGGCAGCCGCGGGCGCGGCCCTGGCATGCGGCGGCGCGCGCGCGCAGGCGCAATGGCCGACCAAGCCCGTGACGATGGTGGTGCCCTTCCCGGCCGGCGGCGGCACGGACGCCTTTGCGCGGCCGCTGGCGGCGCAGTTTTCCAAGATCACGGGCCATACGCTGGTGATCGACAACCGCGGCGGCGCCGGCGGCACCGTGGGCGCGAGCATCGCCGCCAAGACGCAGCCCGACGGCTACACGCTGTTCATGGGCGCGGTGCACCACGCGATCGCGCCGTCGATCTATCCGCGGCTCGACTACGACATCGAGAAGGACTTCGTGCCCATCATGCTGCTGGCCAACGTGCCGCAGGTGGTGGTGGTCAATCCGCAGCGCGTGCCGCAGAACACCATCCAGGAGTTCATCGCGCACGCCAAGCGCAACCCCGGCCGGCTCAACTACGCCTCGGCCGGCGCGGGCACCTCGCACCACCTGGCCGGCGAGCTGTTCAAGCTGCAGACCGGGACCTTCATCACCCACATCCCGTACCGCGGCGCCGGCCCGATGCTGCAGGACCTGATCGCGGGCAACGTGGACTGCGGCTTCGACGGCCTGGGCTCCTCGGCCCAGCACATCAAGGCCGGGCGCATCAAGGCACTGATGGTCGCCGGCGACAAGCGCAACCCCGCCTTTCCCGACGTGCCCTGCGCCGCGGAAGTCGGCCTGCCCGACTACACCGTGACCACCTGGTACGGCCTGTGGGCGCCCAAGGGCACGCCGGCCGATGCGCAGGCGCGCATCACCGAGGAGATGCGCAAGGCGCTCGCGACCGACGAGCTCAAGACGATCTGGACCAGCAACGGCTCGGAGATTCCCCAGCTCACCGGTGCCGCCTACGGCAGCTTCGTGAGCTCGGAGGTCCGGCGCTGGGCGGAAGTGGTCAAGGCCTCGGGCGCGAAACTGGAGTGATGGGACCACCCCCAGCCTCGCCCACTTCGTGTGGCTCTGCACCCCCTCGAGGGGGCGCACCCCTGCGGCCCGGCGAAGCCGGTTCCGCGGGTGCCTGCGAAGGGGCCTGGCTGCGCCGGCCCTGGTGACTCGCGACTTTCGCTTCCTTTTCTTCCTGCTCATGACCTCGTCTTCCAACGCCAACCTCTTCGCGGCCCTGCGCGCCGCCTTTCCTGCCGACCTCGACGCCGTCGCGATCGAGACCGACGACGGCCTGTGCTACTCGTGGCGCGATCTCGACCGGGCCAGCGCGATGATCGCCAACCTGCTCGCGGCGCTGAAGCTGAAGCAGGGCGCGCGCATCGCGGTGCAGGTGGAGAAGTCGGTCGAGGCGGTGCTGCTGTACCTCGCCACGCTGCGCGCCGGCTACGTCTTCCTGCCGCTGAACACGGCCTATCAGAGCGCCGAGATCGAGTACTTCATCGGCAACGCCGAGCCGGCCGTGATCGTGTGCACCAGCCGCAACGCCGCATGGGTGGGCCCGATCGCGCAGGCGGCCGGCACGAAGCACGTGTTCACGCTGGACGACGACCGTACCGGCACGCTGCTCGAAGTGGCGGCGCAGTGCAGCGACGTGCACGAGATCGCGCCGCGCAAGGACGACGACCTCGCCGCCATCCTCTACACCAGCGGCACCACCGGCCGCAGCAAGGGCGCGATGCTCACGCACCGCAACCTGTGCTCCAACGCCGAAGTGCTCAAGGACTACTGGGGCTGGACCGAAGGCGACGTGCTGATCCACGCGCTGCCGATCTTCCACGTGCACGGCCTGTTCGTGGCGCTGCACGGCGCGCTGCTCAACGGCAGCCGGATGATCTGGATGAACCGGTTCGATCCCGCGCGCGTGATCGCGCGGCTGCCCGAGGCCACCGTGTTCATGGGCGTGCCCACGCTGTACGTGCGCATGCTGGCGGACCGCGCGCTCACGAAGAAGACCTGCCGCAACATGCGCCTGTTCGTCGCCGGGTCGGCGCCGCTGCTGACCGAGACCTTCGACGAATGGCGCGCGCGCACCGGCCACACCATCCTGGAGCGCTACGGCATGAGCGAGACCGCCATGCTCACCTCCAACCCCTACGATCCGGTGCAGGGCGAGCGGCGCGGCGGCACGGTCGGCTTTCCGCTGCCGGGCGTGCAGCTGCGCGTGCGCGACGGCGAGGGCCGCGACTGCGGCACCGACGAGATCGGCAACATCGAGGTCGCCGGCCCCAACGTGTTCGCCGGCTACTGGCGCATGCCCGAGAAGACCAGGGAGGAGTTCACCGCCGACGGCTTCTTCAAGACCGGCGACGTCGGCAAGATCGACGGCCTGGGCTACGTCACCATCGTCGGGCGCAGCAAGGACCTGATCATCAGCGGCGGCTACAACGTCTACCCGGCCGAGATCGAGGGCTACATCAACGAGATGCCCGGCGTGGCCGAAAGCGCCCTGATCGGCGTGCCGCACCCCGACTTCGGCGAAGTCGGCGTGGCCATCGTGACGCCCAAGCCCGGCGCCGCGCCCGAGCCGGAGGCGATCGTCGCCACGCTCAAGGCCCGTCTGGCCAACTTCAAGATTCCCAAGCGCTGCTTCGTCGTGGACGAGCTGCCGCGCAACACCATGGGCAAGGTGCAGAAGGCGCTGCTGCGCGAGCAGCACAAGGGGCTGTTCGCCGCCTGAGCGCGGATTCAGGCGGGCGCGGCGCGCAGGCGCCGCAGCGCCGTCTCGGCCCGCGCGACGAAGGCCTGCCCCAGGCGCGACAGCGCCACGCCCGCGTTGGTCACGGCCAGGATCTCGAAGGCCGGGCTGCGCGCGATCGGCCGGAAGTCGAGCTTGTCGGTGCGGCAGGCGCGGGCGGTGAGATCGTCCACGATCGCCACGCCGGCGCCTGCGGCCGCCAGCGCGCAGGCGGTCTGCCCGGCACGCACCTCCACCGTGGCCGCCGGCGCCAGCCGGTGGCGCGCACACCATTCGGCGACCAGGCGCCCCTGCGGCGTGTCGGGGCTGAAGGCGATCAGGCGCTCGCGCAGCACGTCGCGCGGCCCCAGCGTGCGCCGTGCGCCCAGCGCATGGCCCTTCGGAAAGACGCAGGCCATGCTCCAGCGGCCCAGCACGCGCGAGGCGAGCAGGGCATGGTCGACCGGCAGCGTGGAGATGGCCACGTCCGCCTCGCCGATCACGAGCTGATTCACCATCTCGCGCGCCGGCGCGATCTCCAGATAGATCCGCGAAGACGGGTCTTCCGCGGCCAGCGACGCCACGGCCTGCGGCACCATGTCCAGCCCGGTGCTGGGGCTGGCCAGCACGCGCAGCGACAGGCCCGTCCCGTCCTTCAGTGCGGTGGCGCGCTCGCGGATGCGGCGCACGCCGCGGTACACCTGTTCGACTTCGGCATGCAGTTCGCGCGCCTCGGGTGTGGGCAGCAGCCGGCCCTTGCGCCGCTCGAACAGGGGCAGGCCGAGCTGCAGTTCGATGTGCGCCAGCATGCGGCTCACGCCCGGCTGGGACACGTGCAGCAGCCGCGCGGCGTCGGTCACCGAGCCCGCGACCATCACGGCGCGGAAGACTTCGATCTGGCGCAGGTTCATGGGTGCATTCCCGGAAATTGCATAACGCGATGTTATGCCATGGGTAAGCCATGGTATTGGATGCAGAGCGGCTGCGTTCCTATCATCCGCAGCAAGAACACATGCCATCCGGAGACATCGCCATGCTGCAGCAGCCATCCCTTCGCGCCCCCGGGCACCTCACGCGCCGCGGCGCGCTCGCCATGACGGCCCTCACGCTCGGCGCTGCCTGCCTTCCAGGGGGCGCGGCACGCGCTGCGGACTGGCCCGCCAGGCCGGTGCGCATCATCGTGCCCTTCGCGCCGGGCGGCGGCGCCGACAGCTCCGCCCGCGTGCTGGCCGAACTGCTGGGCCCGCAGCTCGGCCAGCCGGTGGTCGTCGAGAACCGGCCCGGGGCGGGCAGCACCATCGGCGTGCTGGCGGCGGCGCAGAGCCGGGACGGCCACACGCTGCTGATGGGCAGCAACAGCATGGTGATCAACCCCGTGCTCAACCCGGCCGTGACCTACGACGTGGCCCGCGACTTCGATGCGATCGGCATGGTGTCCTCGCAGCCGCTGGTGCTGGTGGTGCCGTCCACGTCGGACATCCGCAGCTTCGAGGACCTGGTGGCGCGCTCGCGCGAGCCGGGCGCGAAGCTCAATGCCGGCAACAGCGGCAACGGCACGCTGGCCCACCTCACGGCCGAACTGTTCGCGCTGCAGACCGGCGCGTCGATCACCAGCGTGCCCTACCGCGGCGAGAGCGCGCTGATGCCCGACCTGATCTCCGGGCTGGTGTCCTTCGGCTTCCTCAACCTGCCCAGCGTGGTCGCGCATATCCGGTCGGGCCGGCTGCGGGCGCTGGGCGTGTCCGCCGGCGAGCCCGTGGCCGAGCTGCCCGGCGTGCCGACCCTGCGCGCGCTGGGTCAGCCGGCTCTCGAGGTGCAGGGCTGGGCCGCGCTGCTGGCGCCCAAGGGCACCATTGCGCCGGCCGAGCTGGATCGCCTTGGAAAGCTGCTGGCGCAGGCGCTGGCCTCCGACGCGGTGCGCGAGCGCTTCGCCGCGCTGAGCGTCGCGCCGATGGCGCGCAGCCGCGAGGCGAGCGCGCAGCTGCTGCAGGCCGAAGGCGCGCGCTGGCGCGAGCTCATCCGCAGCCGCGGCATCAAGGTGGAGAGCTGATGGTTTCGGCGCAGGCGGAACAGACGCTGCACGCCGACGTGCTCGTGTGCGGCGGCGGCCTGGCCGGCACCATGGCCGCCGTGGCGGCGGCACGGGCGGGTGCCTCGGTGGTGCTGGTCGAGCGCTACGGCTTCCTCGGCGGCAACGCAACCGCCGGTGCGGTGGCGCAGTTCAACAGCTGGCAGACCGCGGGCGGGCGGCGCGTGGTGGCCGGGCTGGCCGACGAGGTCGTCTCGCGCCTGGGCGCCTACGGTGGCGCCGGCGCGCACCATGCGTTCGTGATGTCCACCGGCCATCGCATGGACCGTGTCGAGTACGCGCCCGAGCTGCTCAAGCTGGTGCTCGACGACATGGTGACGCAGGCCGGCGTGCGGCCGCTGCTGCACGCGGCCCTGCTGGACGTGCAGGCGCAGGGGCGCCGCATCGCGGCGGTGCGCGTGCTCGCCAAGGGCGGCGTGCTCACGCTGCGCCCGCGCGTGCTGATCGACGCCTCGGGCGACATGGATGCGCTGCGGCACGCCGGCGCGCATTTTCTGGCCCTGGAAGAGGGCGAGACGCTGCAGCCGGCCACGATGATGTTCCGCTTCGGGCCGATCGACTTCGCGCGCTTCGAGGCGCTGACGGTGCAGGAGAGCGCGGCGCTGGCGCGGCGCGGCTTCGAGGAGGGCCGCCTCGCGCGCGCCGCGCTGCATGCCAGCCGCGATCCCCGGTCGGACGACGGCTGGTTCAACATCAGCCGGCTGGGCATCGACGCCACCGATCCCTTCGCGCTCAGCGCCGCCGAGATCGAGGGCCGGCGCCAGGCCTGGAAGGCCGCGGGCTTCCTGGCCGACGCGGTGCCCGGCTGCGAGGCGGGACGGCTGCGCGCCTTCGCCACGCAGGTCGGCGTGCGCGAAACCCGTCGCATCGCGGGCGACCATGTGCTCACCGCGGAGGAACTGCTGCGCCCGGCGGACTTCCCCGATGCCGTCGCCGCGGGCGCCTACCCGATCGACATCCATCCCGCAGCGGGCGGCGGGCTGCACTACCAGGCGCTGGACGCGGACCACGCGTACCGGATCCCGCTGCGCAGCCTGATTCCGGCATCGTTCGACAACGCGCTCGTCGCGGGCCGCGGCATCTCGGCCACGCACGCGGCGCTGGCGGCGGTTCGCGTGATGACGATCTCGATGGCGGTGGGGCAGGCGGCCGGCACGGCCGCGGCGCTGGCAGCGCAGGGGACTGCCGCCGAAGCCCGTGTGCGCGGGGTGCCCGCTGCCGCGCTGCAGGAGCGGCTGCGCTCGGACGGGGCGCTACTGGCCTGAACGGGGGGCGTGCGGCGGCAAGGTCAGCGGCTTGTGCTGCAGCTGCTGCAGCTGCACGCGGACAGCCGCCAGCAGCGTGCGCCCCAGCCGTGAGACCGGGCGGTTGACGTTCACCGCGCTGTAGATGGGAAAGCGCGGGGCCTTCGGAATGCCGAGGAAGACGACGCCCTCGCCACGGTGCGCGCGCGCAGACAGTTCGTCGACGAAGGCGACGCCGATGCCCGCGGCGACCATCGCGCACGCGGCATAGCCCGAGCGCACCTCGACGGCGACATGGCGGGCGATCCGATGCTGCTCGATCCAGGCGTCGATCACCGCGCTCTGCGGCGCTTCGGGGCTGTAGGCGATCAGCCGTTCGCCCAGCGCGTCGGCCAGCCGGAGCGGCTTGTGCTGCTGCAGCCGGTGGCCCTGCGGGACCGCGCACACCAGCGACCACTTGCCGAGCTCGCGCACCTCGAGCGCGGGATGATCGAGCGGCGCGCTGGCGATCGCGACGTCGGCGTCCTCGGCCACCAGCAGCTTGACGATCTCGCGCGTGGGCAGCGCCTCGAAGAACACCCGTGCCTGCGGAACGTCCTCGATCAGCCCGGCGACCGCCTGCGGCACCAGCTGCAGCGCCGTGTTGGCGCTGGACAGGACGCGCAGCGCGGCATGGCTGCCGAAGCGAAGGTGCGCCGCCACGTCCTGCACGTGCTGCACGCCCCGGTACACCCGCTCGATCTCCGCCTGCAGCGTGCGCGCCTCGGGCGTTGCCACCAGGCGACCCTTGCGCCGCTCGAACAGCGCCACGCCCAGACGCGATTCCAGGTGCCGTATCAGGCGGCTGATGCCGGGCTGCGAGACGTGCAGCAGGCGCGCTGCATCCACGGTGGAGCCCGTGCCCATGACCGCCCGGAACACTTCGATCTGCCGCAGATTCACGCCTCGGTCTCCATGGATTCCAATCTTTCATGAAAGAACATGATGTTATCGAGATTGCACAAACAGGTATTTGAGGGCATTGAGAGAACGGCCTACGCTCTTCCTGTCCGACAGCCATTTCCGATGGCCGGGGCCATTCGACAACGGAGACCATTGCCATGAGAGCTTCCTTCTTGCCTGCTTCCTTCCTGCGCGCCCTCGTGCTCGGCGCGGCCTGCCTGGCCGGCACGGCGCATGCGCAGGCCTATCCCTCCAGGCCGGTGTCGCTGGTGGTGGGCTTCGCCCCTGGCGGCTCGGCCGACATCCTGGCGCGCCTGCTGGCGCAGAAGCTCGCCGGCGCACTGGGGCAGCCGGTGCTGGTCGAGAACAAGCCGGGCGCGGGTGCCACCATCGCCGCCGCACAGGTGGCTGCGGCGCCGGCCGACGGCCACACGCTGCTGTTCGTCACGAGCGGGCATGCGGGCAGCACCGCGCTCTACCCGAAGGCCGGCTACGACGTCGTCCGCAGCTTCGCGCCGGTCGCCAGGGTGGGCGTGTCGCCGGTGGTCATCGTCGTGCCGGCGTCATCGCCCCATCGCAGCCTGTCCGATGTGATCGAGGCTGCCCGCAAGCAGCCTGACGCGCTCAGCTATGCGGCGGGCGGCGGCGGTGCCACCACCACCAGCCTGGCGGCCGAGTTCCTCAAGCGCGACGCCGGCGTGCAGATGCTGATGGTTCCCTACAAGGGTTCCGGTCCCGCGTTGACGGCGCTGCTGTCGGGCGAAGTCGATGCCGGCTTCGACATTCCTTCCAGTGCCTTGCCGCACATCGAGTCGGGCAAGCTGCGGGCGCTGGCCGTCACCACGCGTTCGCGGTCGGCCGTGCTGCCCCAGGTGCCGACCGTGGCAGAGCAGGTCCTGCCCGATTTCGAGGTCGTCGGCTGGTTCGGCGTGCTGGCACCGGCAGGCACGCCGCCGGCGGTGACTGCGCAGCTGAACAGGACGATCAACGAAGCGTTGACGCAGCCCGACGTCAGGGCGCGCCTGTCCAGCCTGGGCGTGGCGTCCGAAGCGGGCAGTCCCGAGGATTTCGGCCGGCTCATCGCCGGCGACGCGAAGCGCTATGGCGAGGCCATTCGGCGCCTGGGCATTCAGGTCAACTGAGCGGGGCGCGAGCATGCACGACCGTGACCCGGGCTCCGAACTGCACGCCGACCTGATCGTGATCGGCGGCGGGCTCGGCGGCATCTCGGCTGCCCTGTCGGCGCTGCACGGCGGTGCGAGCGTGATCCTGGCGGAGGAACTCGACTGGCTCGGCGGCCAGCTCACCGCACAGGGCGTACCGCCCGACGAGCACCCCTGGATCGAGCATCTCATCGGATCGCGAAGCTACGCGGACTTCCGGGAGGCGATCCGCGCCTACTACCGGCGGCATCTTCCGCTGACCCCGGCCGCGCGCGCCGACCTGCGGCTCAATCCGGGGCAGGGCAACGTGAGCTCGCTGTGCCATGAGCCCTGGGTGGCCGTGCGGGTCATCGACGAGATGCTGGCGCCGCACGAGGCCGCAGGGCGCCTGACGGTGCTGCGTGAGCATCGCCTGCAGGCCGTGCATGCCGACGGCGACAGGGTGCGTGCGGCGAGCGTCCTCGATCTGCGCTTGGGCGTCGAGCGCACCTTGTGCGCGGCGCTGTGGATCGATGCCACCGAAACCGGCGAGATGCTGGCGCTCGCCGGCGTCGAGCACGTGATCGGCGCCGAGTCGCAAGCCCGGACGCAGGAGCCGCATGCCCTGGCGCAGGCCGATCCGCTCGACCAGCAGGCCATCACCTGGTGCCTGGCGATGGACTATCTGCCTGGAGAAGACCACACCATCGATCGTCCCGAAGGCTACGAGCGCTTCCGCACGCTGCAGATCGACAGCTGGCCCGGCCCGCAGTTCAGCTGGACGCTGAGCGATTTCGTGACGCACCGGCCGCGCGAACGGCCCCTGTTCGCAGGCGACACCGACGAGGCATCGCTGTACGACCTCTGGCATGCGCGGCGCATTGCCTGGCGCCGCCATTTCGAACCCGGCTGCTACGCCAGCGACATCACGCTGGCGAACTGGCCGCAGATGGACTACTGGGAGCGGCCGGTCGTCGGCGTGTCGCCGGAGGCGGCCGCGCACGCTCTGGAGGAGGCTCGCCGGTTCAGCCTGTCCTTCTTCTACTGGATGCAGACCGAGGCGCCTCGCCACGACGGCGGCCAAGGCTATCGGGGGCTGCGATTGCGCGGCGACGTGCTGGGCACCGCCGACGGGCTGGCCAAGCAGGCCTATTTCCGGGAAGGGCGCCGCATCCGAGCCGAGTTCACCGTGCTGGAGCAGCACATCGGCGTCGGCGCGCGGCGCGGCCTCCGGAGCGCCGAGCGCTTTCGCGACAGCGTGGGCATCGGCGCCTATCGCATCGATCTGCATCCCAGCACCCGCGGACGCAACACCGTGGACATCGATGCCTATCCCTTCCAGATCCCGCTGGGCGCCTTGCTGCCGGTACGCATGGACAACCTGCTGCCTGCATGCAAGAACATCGGCACCACCCGCATCACCAACGGCGCATTCCGCGAGCATGCGACCGAGTGGAGCATCGGGGAGGCGAGCGGCGCGCTCGCGGCCTTCGCGCGCGCGCGCCGGATCCCGCCTCGCGCCGTGCGGCGCTCACCCGCGCTGCTGGCGGATTTTCAGCGCTTGCTGGAGCGCCAGGGTGTGTTGCTGGCGTGGCCGGCGTTCGGCGCGCTCACGCCGGCGCACCGCGTGGGCTACCGGCACGACGCATAGCGCGCGGCGGCCGGCAGGGCGATGGCGCTACTGCACCAGCATCACCGTGATGTCGCTCTCGGCGATCACCTTGGTGGCGACCGAGCCCATGAGCGCGCGGCCGAAGAGGCCGTGGCCGTGGGTGCCCATCACGACCAGCTCGGCGCCCGCGGCCTTGGCCGAGCGCAGGATCTCTTCCGCGGCGTGGCCATGCCGCAGGTCGATGGTGTAGTTCGTGATGCCGCGCTCGGCCAGTTGGGCCTTGATCGGGTCGATCACCTTCGCGCCTTCCTCCGCGTAGTAGTCGTCCACCACTTCCTTGGCGAGGTGGCGCGTCACGTGCGGCGGGACGGCGCTGCACACGTGGGCCACGA
>Ga0160469_100102_pt1 | contig 133279 bp, 125 predicted proteins | sample HID1972M_E11MG_FD_108246 | JGI IMG/M metagenome (GOLD analysis project Ga0160469, IMG submission 108246) | Enriched pill bug-associated microbial communities from UW Madison campus, WI, USA - HID1972M_E11 MG | ecosystem: Host-associated > Arthropoda: Insects > Digestive system > Unclassified ...
ACATCGAGCGGTTTTACAACCCAACGCGCCGGCATTCGACGCTCGGCTACGTCAGTCCCGTACAGTTCGAACAAGCTCAAAAAGCTTAGGTCGGTGTCAACGAAACCGGCAGCAGCCCACTTCTTGTTGCATTCCGCCAAGCGCTCACCGGTGAGTTGGATGTTGAACGGGCAGACGCTCTGGCCGTAGACGATCCAGTAGTGGTTCGTATGCTCAGAGCCACCTACGAGATCAAAGATGCGCTTTCCGCAGTGCGCTACGACCTCTAAGCGGTAAGCATGCGGTTGAAGTGTAAGGGCCCAGCGAACAAACACATGCAAGGTATGCGGCTGACCGCTCCACCTTGACGCAAGGCGAGGATGCTGGCGGTGCTTAGGGCGGCGACCAGCGATGCGGTAACAACTCTTGGACGCGGCTGACCGGCTGTGTGGGCCGGCGCTCAAGGATGTCGCTGAGGTAGGCGTGTGGCTCGCGCCCGTTGAGCTTCGCTGGCTGGATCGAGCTCATGATGGCCACAGCGCGCTGGTCGGCAGGGCAAAACGTGATCGTACTCCATCATGTGCCCCCTGCGCCATTGCCCCTGCCCCCATAGATGCCCCCTTATGCCCCCGGATTCATCTACAATCACCCGGACGATATCGGACAATCAACCAAGCCTTCTCAAAGGAAGAGGAAGAAAGCCCAGACGGTTTTGGACTCATCTGGGCTATTTTGTGGTGCCGCTTGTCGGAATCGAACTGACGACCTACCGCTTACAAGGCGGGTGCTCTACCAACTGAGCTAAAGCGGCGTGGACCGCGATTCTAGCGGCCCGGAAAAAGCTACTTGACGCGCTTGAGCGCCGGCCGCGCCCCGCCGCCGGCCGGGGGCCGCGGCGGCTCGTCGGGAGGGCCTTCGCCGTCCGTGGCGGCGTCGACCGTCTCGCTCGCGCCCTCGCCCGCCACCAGGTGGACGACCCGCGTGTCGGCGTCGCTGCGGCCCGGGGCACGGGGCTCGTCGGACGCGGGCACCAGGGTCGACGCCAGGGCCTCGGTCGGCCCAGGGGCCGGAAACGCCATGCCCTGCCCGTTCTCGCGCGCATAGATCGCGACCACGCGGCCGACGGGGACCATGATCTCCCGTGCGGTGCCGGCGAAACGGGCCTTGAACTCGATGAACTCGTTGCCCAGCTTGAGCGAGCTGGTGGCGTCGAAGCTGATGTTGAGCACGATCTCGCCGTTCTTGACGTACTCGCGCGGCACCTGCACCGTCTCGTCGACCTGCACGGCGACGTACGGCGTGAAACCGTTGTCCGTGCACCATTCGTACAGGGCACGGATCAGGTAGGGGCGCATCGAGGACGATTCGAGGGCGTTGATCATGACAAACGGTCTGCCTGCGGCAACGGCGTGCTTACTTGCGCATCACCTTCTCGGAAGGCGTCAGCGCCTCGATGTAGGCCGGGCGCGAGAAGATGCGCTCGGCGTACTTCAGCAGCGGCGCCGCGTTCTTGCTGAGGTCGATGCCATAGTAATCCAGGCGCCACAGCAGCGGCGCAATGGCCACATCCAGCATCGAGAAGTTGTCGCCCAGCATGTACTTGTTCTTGAGGAACACCGGAGCCAGCTGCGTGAGGCGGTCGCGGATGTGCGCGCGCGCCTTCTCCAGCGCCTTCTCGTTGCCCTTGGCGGTGCGGTTCTCCAGCGTGGCGACGTGGACGAACAGCTCCTTCTCGAAGTTCAGCAGGAACAGACGCACGCGCGCGCGGTCCACCGGGTCGCCGGGCATGAGCTGCGGATGCGGAAAGCGCTCGTCGATGTACTCGTTGATGATGTTCGACTCGTACAGGATCAGGTCGCGCTCGACCAGGATGGGCACCTGGCCGTAGGGGTTCATCACGCCGATGTCTTCGGGCTTGTTGTACAGGTCCACATCGCGGATCTCGAAATCCATGCCCTTCTCGAACAGCACGAAGCGGCAGCGATGGGAAAAGGGGCAGGTCGTTCCGGAATACAGCACCATCATGGCGAAAGGCTCCTAAAAATCAAAAAGAGTGGGCCGCCTCGGCAACCCACTCTGCATGACCGGGCGCGCAGCGCGCCTCGATCGGCGTCGGATTACTTGACGTCCTTCCAGTACGCGGCATTCAAGCGCCACACGAAGACCAGCGTCATCAGCAGGAACAGCAGCACCCAGACGCCCACGCGAACGCGCGTGTTCTGGGCCGGCTCGGCCATCCACTGCATGTAGCCCACCAGATCGCCCACGGCCTGGTCGTACTGCACCGGCGTCAGCTTACCCGGCGTGACCTGTTCCCAGCCCCGGAGGACTTCGACCTCGTGGCCGTGCTGCTCCATCTTGGTGTAGACCGGCCGGCGCTCGCCCTGCAGCTCCCACAGGGGATTGGGCATGCCCACGTTCGGGTAGGCGAGGTTGTCCCAGCCGGTGGCCTTGGTGCCGTCGCGGTAGAAGGTGCGCAGGAAGGTGTACAGGTAGTCCGCGCCCGTGCCGCCGTGGCCGGCGCGCGAGCGCGCGACCAGCGTCAGGTCGGGCGGCGTGCCGCCGAACCATTCCTTGGCTTCGCGCGCGTCGAGGTTGGCCTTCATGGTGTCGCCGACCCTGTCGGTGGTGAACAGAAGGTTGTCCTTGATCTGCTGCTCGGTCAGGCCGATGTCCGTCAGGCGGTTGTAGCGCATGAAGGCGGCGGAATGGCAGTTCAGGCAGTAGTTGACGAACAGCTTGGCCCCGTTCTGCAGCGACGCCAGGTCGGTGGTCTTGTTGGGCGCCTTGTCCCAGGCGATGCCGCCTTCGGCCGCCTGGGCGCCCGTGACGATGCCGAGCGCCGCGATCAACGTGAGGATCAGTTTCTTCATTCTTGTCGTCTCCGGCTCAATGCGCTGCGAAGGTCACGCGCTCGGGCACCGGCTTGAACTCGCCCAGACGGCTCCACCACGGCATCAGCAGGAAGAAACCGAAATAGAACAGCGTGCCAACCTGGGAAACGCGCTCGCCGATCGGCGACGGCGGCTGCACGCCGAGGTAGGCCAGGATCACGAAGTTGATGACGAACACGCCGTACAGGTACTTGTGCCAGTCCGGACGGTAGCGGATCGACTTGACCGGGCTGGTGTCCAGCCAGGGCAGGAAGAACAGGATGATCACGGCGCCGCCCATCACGACCACACCCCAGAACTTGGCGTCGATCGAGAGCATCAGCACCGAGGCGATCACCGCCGCCACCACGACCGCACCCTTGGCGATCGAGGGCAGGCGGGCCTTCCACACGCCGAACACGGCACCGGCGATCACGCAGGCGATGAGCACGTACATCATCTCGCTGGTGATGGCGCGCAGCATCGAGTAGAAGGGCGTGAAGTACCACACCGGGGCGATGTGGTTCGGCGTCTTCAGCGGGTCGGCCGGGATGAAGTTGTTGTACTCCAGGAAGTAGCCGCCCATCTCCGGCGCGAAGAAGATCACGGCCGAGAAGATGATCAGGAACACCACCACGCCGAAGATGTCGTGCACGGTGTAGTACGGGTGGAACGGGATGCCGTCCACCGGGTTGCCGTTGGCGTCCTTGTTGGCCTTGATCTCGATGCCGTCGGGGTTGTTCGAGCCCACTTCGTGCAGCGCGATCAGATGTGCCACCACCAGGCCCAGCAGCACCAGCGGCACGGCGATCACGTGGAAGCTGAAGAAGCGGTTGAGCGTGGCGTCGCTCACCACGTAGTCGCCGCGGATCAGCAGCGCCAGGTCGGGGCCGATGAAGGGAATGGCGGAGAACAGGTTCACGATCACCTGCGCGCCCCAGTAGCTCATCTGGCCCCAGGGCAGCAGGTAGCCCATGAAGGCCTCGGCCATCAGGCACAGGAAGATCGCGCAGCCGAAGATCCACACCAGCTCGCGCGGCTTGCGGTAGCTGCCGTACAGCAGCCCGCGGAACATGTGCAGGTACACCACCACGAAGAAGGCCGAGGCGCCGGTGGAGTGCATGTAGCGGATCAGCCAGCCCCAGGGCACGTCGCGCATGATGTACTCGACCGAGGCGAACGCGAGGGTCGCGTCGGGCTTGTAGTGCATCACCAGGAAGATGCCGGTGACGATCTGGATCACCAGCACCAGCAGCGCCAGCGAGCCGAAGATGTACCAGAAGTTGAAGTTCTTGGGCGCGTAGTACTGCCCCACGTGCTCGTTGTAGAGCTTGGACAGCGGGAAGCGGTTGTCGACCCAGTTCAGCAGGCGCTGGCCGGCCGGGGCGTTGGGGGAGATTTCCTTGAGTTCAGCCATGTCCGCTCCTTAGGCCTTGTCTTCGCCGATGAGCAGGCGGGTGTCGGACAGGTACTGGTGGGGCGGCACGGGCAGGTTGTCGGGCGCGGGCTTGTTCTTGAACACGCGGCCGGCCAGGTCGAAGGTGGAGCCGTGGCAGGGGCACAGGAAGCCGCCCTTCCAGTCGGCGGGCAGCGAGGGCTGCGGGCCGCCCTGGAGCCTGTCGACCGGCGAGCAGCCCAGGTGCGTGCAGATACCGACCACCACCAGGATCTCGGGCTTGATCGAGCGGTTCTCGTTCTGCGCGTACTCGGGCGTGAACTCCGCCGGGTTGCGCTGCGACTGGGGGTCGGCCAGTTGCGGGTCGAGCTTGGGCAGCTCGGCGATCTGCTCGGGCGAACGCTTGAGGATCCAGACCGGATTGCCTCGCCATTCGACGGTGATCTTCTCGCCGACCTGCAGTCCGCCGATGTCGACCTCGACGGGGGCGCCGGCGGCCTTGGCCTTTTCGGAGGGCTGGAAGGTGCTGACGAAGGGGATGGCGGTGGCCACACCGCCCACGGCGCCGGCGCAGCCGGATGCGATCAACCATGTCCTCTTGCTGGTGTCGATCCGTGGTTGGCCGACTGGGATGTCACTCATGGGGGTCCTCGATGTACTTCGCTGGAGCAGGGTCAACCAGGGATTGTAGCTGGCTGCAAGAGGCGAATTCAACGCGTCCGCCGTGCCTTCTGTCCGCCGGGCCACGCAGGCATACTCGCCCTGTCTCAACCCTCGCGCCCGAGGCGCTTCGCACCATGAGCTTCTTCAGTGAATTCAAGGAATTCGCCCTCAAGGGCAATGTCATGGATCTCGCCGTCGGCGTGATCATCGGCGGCGCCTTCGGCAAGATCGTCGATTCGATGGTGGCCGACCTCATCATGCCGCTGGTGGGCCTGATCTTCGGCAAGCTCGATTTCTCGAATCTCTACGTGATCCTGGGCTCCGTACCCGCCGGCGTGGGCGACAACCTGACCGAACTGCGCACGGCCGGCGTGCCGGTGCTGGCCTACGGCAACTTCATCACCATCGCGGTGAACTTCATCATCCTGGCCTTCGTCATCTTCCTGATGATCAAGCAGATCAACCGCCTGCGCCGCACCGAGGAGGCCGCTCCGGCACCCGCCGAAACGCCCGAGGACGTCGCGCTGCTGCGCGAGATCCGCGACAGCCTCAAGCGCTCCTGAACGCCAGCGCGCGCGCCATCCGCACCGCCGCCATGAGGCTGGACGGATCGGCGCAGCCGCGGCCCGCGATGTCGAAGGCGGTACCGTGGTCGGGGCTGGTACGCACCAGCGGCAGCCCCAGCGTCACGTTGACGCCGTGCTCGACGCCGAGGTATTTCACCGGGATCAGCCCCTGGTCGTGGTACATCGCCACCACGACATCGAACTCGCCCGGCCGGCCCGCGGCCGCGCGGGCGCGCATGAACACCGTGTCCGGCGCGTAGGGCCCGCTGGCGTCGATGCCCTCGGCGCGCGCCGCCGCGATGGCCGGCGCGATGATCTCCCGCTCCTCCGTGCCGAACAGCCCGCCCTCCCCGGCATGCGGGTTGAGCCCGGCGACGCCGATGCGCGGCGCGCGGCCCAGCGCGGCGGCCAGCGCGTGATGTGCGATGCGCAGCGTGCCCAGCACGTTGTCGAAGCGCACCGCCTCGATCGCCTCGCGCAGCGCCATGTGGATGCTCACCAGCACGGTGCGCAGCTCCTGGTTGGCCAGCATCATGCGCACCGGCACCTGCGATGCGGGCAGGCCCAGGTGCGCCGCCGCCTCGGCCTGCAGCAGCTCCGTGTGGCCGGGATAGGGGAAGCCCGCGGCGGCCAGCGCCTCCTTGTGCAGCGGCGCCGTCACGATCGCCGCCACCTCGCCGCGCAGCGCGGCACGCGCGGCCCACACCACCGCCTCGCCGGCCATGCGCCCCGCCGCAGCGCTGACCACCCCGCAGGGCACCGGCTGCGCGTCCTGCGCGACCACCTGCAGCACCGGCACGCAGCGCGGCGGCCGATGCAATGCCTGCGCCGACGCATCGATCTCGGCCACCGGCAGCGCAGGCACCCCGTCGGCCGCCAGCGACTGCGCGGCGCGGCGCAATGCCGCCACGTCGCCGGCCACGAAGCAACCCGCCGCCAGCTCGGGCGCCTCGGCGAACAGCCGAACGATGATCTCCGGGCCGATCCCGGCAGGATCGCCCATCGTCACGGCGATGGGCATCTCGTGCGACCGCGAACTGCTCACGCCGGGTTGTCGATGTCGATGAATTCGTGCGCCAGGCCGAGCTGCGCCGCCACGTGCGCCGCCACGGCGGGCGCGCCGTAGCGCTCGGTGGCGTGGTGGCCGCAGGCCAGGAAGGCCACGCCCGTCTCGCGCGCATAGTGCGTCTGCGGCTCGGAGATCTCGCCGGTGATGAACGCATCGGCGCCGGCGGCGATGGCCGCCTCGAAGTAGCCCTGCGCCCCGCCCGTGCACCAGGCGACGGTCTTGATGGCGCGTCGCGCGCCCTCGACCAGCGTCACCGGCTTGCCCAGCGCCTGCCCCACGTGCGCGGCCAGCGCACGGGCATCGGCAAAGCCCGCCCCGCCCTCGCGCGCGCCGAGAAAACCCAGCTCCTGCTCGCCGAAGCGCCCGGCCGAGCCGGGATGCGCGACCAGCCCGAGCCGCAGCCCCAGCTGCGCGTTGTTGCCCAGCTCCGGGTGCGCATCGAGCGGCAGATGGTAGGCAAAAAGATTGACATCGTCGCCCAGCAACAGCTCCAGGCGCTTTTTCATCCAGCCGGTCACGCGGCCGTCCTGCCCGCGCCAGAACAGGCCGTGGTGGACGAAGATCGCGTCCGCCTCCGCGCGGATCGCCGCCTCGATCAGCGCCTGGCTGGCGGTCACGCCCGAGACGATCTTGCGCACCGTCGTGCGCCCCTCGACCTGCAGGCCGTTCGGGCCGTAGTCCTTGAAGCGCTCCGGGGCCAGCAGCAGGTCGAAGGCATGCAGCAGTTCGTGGCGGGTGGTGCTCATCGCGCCATTGTCGCGCCGGATGTGCCCGGGCGTTTCACCGCCGCGCCGTTGAGGGACAATGAGCAGGCGCTCGCACATTCGAAACACCCTGTCACACCCGCCCTCATTTCCATGAAACGCACCTGGCTGCTGTTCGCCCAAGCCGTCACCGTCCTGCTGGCCGCCTATTTCGTCGTCGCGACGCTCAAGCCCGAGTGGGTGAACCGGGGCACGACCACACTCGGCGGCGTGGTCTCGATCATCGAGGCGCCGGTGAGTACGCCCGGCATTCCCGCGCCCGGCAGCCTCAGCGCCGCGGCCAAGAAGGCCTCGCCGGCGGTGGTCAGCATCAACGCCAGCAAGGCGGCCCGCCGCCATCCGCGCGCCAACGACCCCTGGTTCCAGTTCTTCTTCGGCGACCAGGGCGACAGCCAGCCGCAGGTCGGCCTGGGCAGCGGCGTGATCGTCAGCGCCGACGGCTACATCCTGACCAACAACCACGTGATCGAGGGCGCCGACGAGATCGAGGTCACGCTCAACGACGGCCGCCATGCCAACGGCAAGATCATCGGCACCGACCCCGACACCGACCTGGCGGTGATCCGGATCGAGCTGGACAAGCTGCCGGTGATCGTGCTGGGCAACTCCGACAACCTGCAGGTCGGCGACCAGGTGCTGGCCATCGGCAACCCCTTCGGCGTCGGCCAGACGGTCACCAGCGGCATCGTCTCGGCGCTGGGGCGCAACCAGCTGGGCATCAACACCTTCGAGAACTTCATCCAGACCGACGCCGCGATCAACCCCGGCAACTCCGGCGGCGCGCTGATCGACGTCAACGGCAACCTGGAGGGCATCAACACCGCCATCTACTCGCGCTCGGGCGGCAGCATGGGCATCGGCTTCGCGATTCCCGTGTCCACCGCCAAGATGGTGCTCGAGGGCATCGTGCGCGACGGGCGGGTCACGCGCGGCTGGATCGGCGTCGAGCCCCGGGACCTCTCCCCCGAGCTGGCCGAAACCTTCGGCGTGAAGGCGCCGGCGGGCGTGATCATCACCGGCGTGCTGCAGAACGGCCCCGCGGCCAAGGCCGGCATCCGCCCCGGCGACGTGATCACCGGCGTGGACGACAGGGACATCGGCAATGTGCAGGAACTGCTGACCTCGGTGGCCGGCCTCAAGCCCGGCAACGCCTCGCGCTTCAAGCTGCAGCGCGGCAACGACAAGATGGAACTGGACGTCACACCGGGCCTGCGCCCGCGCACGCCGCTGCGCCGCGTGCCGGAGTAGCCGGCGAAGAACTCAGGTCTTCGCCGAATCGGCGCTTTCCTCCGATTCCGGCGCCTTGGTCTGCTTCACGAAGTACTGCGCGGCGAGGATGCCGACCTCGTACAGCAGGCACATCGGAATCGCCAGCGCCAGCTGCGAGATCACGTCCGGCGGCGTGATCACCGCGGCGATGACGAAGGCCAGCACGATGAAGTAGCCGCGGAACGAACGCAGCTTGTCGAGCGCGACGATCTCGAAGCGCACCAGCAGCATCACCACGATCGGCACCTGGAAAGCCACGCCGAAGGCGATGTACAGCGACAGGATGGCCTCGACGTACGAGGCGATGTCCGGCGTGGCCGCCACCGCGGCCGGCGTGAACTTCTGGATGAAGCCGAACACCTTGTCGAGCACGAAGAGCTGCACGAACGCGATGCCCGCGTAGGCCAGGAAGCTGCCGAAGATGATCAGCGGCATGGCGAAGCGCTTCTCGTGGCTGTACAGGCCCGGCGCGACGAACATCCACACCTGGTACATCAGCCAGGGCAGCGCCAGCAGCACGGCCGCCATCAGCAGCACCTTCAGCGGCACGAAGAACGGCGAGAAGACGCCGACGGCGATGAGCTTGGCGTCCGGCGGCATGTGGGCGCGGATCGGCATCGCGATGATGTCGATCAGCCCGGCCGGTCCGGGCCAGATGGCCAGCAGCACGCCGGCCACGGCGAGCCCGTAGATGCAATACAGGAGCCGGTCGCGCAATTCGACCAGGTGGGCGACGAACGGCTGCTCGGTACCGGCCAGTTCGTCGTCTTTGTCTTTGTTCTTGTCGGGATCTGCCATGGGTGGACGCCGTGGGGGCCGGAGTCCGGCGAAAAGGCGCGCTCGCTTGCGAAGCGGGCGCTAGTTGATCTTGCGGGGCCGGTAGCGCGCGACGCGCGCAGCCCCCGAGAGGGCCTTGGTGCGCACGCCGTTGCGGGCCTTGTACCACTGGGGCGTGGCGCCCTGCTTCAGGCGCCAGTTCTTGCGGGGATGCTTGTACTGCGGAAACGAGGGCGGTTCCTCGAGCGCCGGCGACAGGGTGTCGGCGGCGGTGTCGGCAAACTGCTTCTCGAAGTCCTCGGTGCCGGTTCGGATGCTCTGCTCGACGTCGCGCGCCGCACCCTCGACCGTGTCCTTCATCTTGCGCAGCTCGTCAAGCTCCATGGAGCGGTTGACCTCTGCCTTGACGTCGTTCACGTAACGCTGCGCCTTGCCCAGCAAGGTGCCGACGGTGCGCGCCACGCGCGGCAGCTTCTCGGGCCCGATGACGACCAGCGCCACCGCGCCGATCAGCGCCATCTTCGAGATGCCGAGATCGATCACGCGCGAGTGCCGCTCAGGACTTCTGGCGCGCTTCGACGTCGATCGTCGACTTGTCGGCGGCCTGGTTGCCGGTCACCTGCTGCGGCGGCGTGGCGGGCGTCTCGGGCGCGGAGCCGTCCTTCATGCCGTCCTTGAAGCCCTTGACGGCGCCGCCGAGATCGGAGCCCATGTTGCGCAGCTTCTTGGTGCCGAACACCATGACGACGATCAGCAGCACGATCAGCCAGTGCCAGATGGAAAAGGTACCCATGGATTACTCCTGAAGAATGTGAATGATTTTAGTCGGCCGCGGGACTCAACCCTTCAGCCAGGGTCGCGGTCCGCCCATGACGTGGACATGGAGATGATGCACCTCCTGCCCGCCCTCGGCGCCGGTGTTGACCACCACCCGGAAACCGCCCTGCGGATACGGGTTGCAGCCCTGCTCGACCGCCAGCTGTGGCGCCAGCGTCATGATCCGCCCCATCAGCGCCGAATCCTGCGGCGTGAGCTGCGCCATCGACGGGATGTGGCGCTTGGGCACCAGCATGAAATGCACCGGCGCCCAGGGGGCGATGTCGTGGAAGCCGTAGAGCTCGTCGTCCTCGTAGACCTTCTTCGAAGGGATCTTGCCCTCGATGATCTTGCAGAAGATGCAGTCGGACGACATGGCGGCGGTTCCTCGTGTGGAGAGTGGTTGTCTTGTGTCGGATGGGGCTCAGGCCGGATCCATGGAGCGGTTGGCGTTCATGCGCACCATGCCCTTGACGATGCGGTAAAGGAACCACAGCGAGATGAGCACCCAGGCGATCCAGCCCGGCACGAAGAGCAGCAGCCACAGCGGAATGGTGACCACGTAGAGCACCGCGGCCCACAGCACCGAGCGGATGCGCCAGCTGAAATGCGACGCCTGCCAGGTGCCGGCCGCGTCGTCCTTCTTCACCAGGTCGATGATGAAGGCCACCAGCAGCAGCCCGATGGACGCCTGCGCCCCGGGCAGCACGGCCGCCACCGCGACGATCAGGTGCAGGATGTAGCTGACCCAGCCGATCGTCTTGAGCGAATCGTTGGCGGGCGAAGTCACGATCTCGTTGGCCATGGCGTTCTCCTTTGCAGATTCAGTCGTTGGAAGCCTCGCGCGCCTGCGCCTTGCGCAGGGCCTTTTCCTCGATGCCGCTGGTGCCCTCGCGGCGCTCCAGCTCGGCCACCACGTCGCGCGGCGACAGGCCGTAGTGCGCCAGCGCCACCATGCTGTGGAACCACAGATCGGCCACTTCGTTCACTATTTTGGAGCGCTCGCCGCCGTGGTCGGCGTCCTTGGCCGCCATGACCACCTCGGTCGCCTCCTCGCCGATCTTCTTGAGAAAGGCGTCCGGGCCCTTGTGCAGCAGACGCGCCACGTAGCTGGCCTGCGGGTCGCCACCGCGCGCGGGCAGGCGGCTTTCGATCACGCCCGCCAGGCGGGTCAGTGCGTCGAGCGTGGCGTCGGAGTGGCTCATCGGGTGATTCTCATCATTTGTAGATGGATTCGGGGTCTTTCAAGACCGGCTCGACCGCCTTCCACTGCCCCGCCTCGTACTTGTGGAAGAAACAGCTGTGGCGCCCGGTGTGGCAGGCGATCCCGGGCTCGTGGCCGAGCTGGGTGACCTTCAGCAGCACCACGTCGTTGTCGCAGTCGAGCCGGATCTCGTGCACCGTCTGCACGTGGCCCGATTCCTCGCCCTTGAACCACAACCTGCCGCGCGAACGGCTGAAATACACCGCGCGGCCCAGTTCGGCGGTTTTCTGCAGCGCCTCGCGGTCCATCCAGGCGAACATCAGCACGTCGCCGGTGGCCTGCTCCTGGGTGATCACCGGCACCAGGCCGGCGGCGTCCCATTTCACTTCGTCGAGCCAATTCATCCGGGGGATTGTCGCGCACTCACCCATCGGGGGCCGCAGGCGGGCGAACGGGATGGCGCAGCCGGGCCGCACAGTACAATTCAACACCCGCCGTTACCAATTTGCAGGCTGCCGAATTGCGATCCACGCCTGATGCTGGTAGCCTCGAAAGCTATTCCGTTAAAGGGAAACCTATGAAACTGAGCCACCTGATTTCGAGCATTGCCCTTGTTGCCCTGGCCAGCGCGCCTGCCCTGGCACAACAACAGCCCGCACCGAGCCCGCAACCGGCCGGCGCGAACGGCGCCACGCAGGCTGCCGCTGGCGGCGGCCTGACCAACGACCAGAAGGTCGGCCTGGCCGTCGGCGGCGGTCTGCTCGTGGCTGCAGCCGCAGGCGGCGGCAGCGGCGGCGGCAGCGGCTTCTTCTTCCCGCCGGGCACCGGCGGCACCGGCACGGCTGGCACCAACTGATGCCGCGAGCCCTCCGCAAGGGAGGGCCTTCGGCAAGAGCTCTACGCATCGAGCTAGCGATGCGTGCCATAGGATGTTGCTTCATTGCAACATCCTTTTTGATTATGGGCGGCTGCTCTTCGGGGTCTTCCGCGATGCTTGCCACGGTCCGGCATCTCTCCAGCGCGTCGCCGGAGGCGTCCGCGCCTCAACTCAATCCGCAATTCAGCTATCTGCGCGCCACCATCGATGGCCGCGTGGTGTTTCTCGTGCTCGGATACGTCGACTCACACACTGAAGGTCCCACAGAAGTCTGGTACAGCGGTTCAGGTGAGGTGGTGCGCCTGCGCCACGGCCGTCTCGTGGGCACCTCCGGCCTGACGACCGACTGGCGCTCGGTGCGCCACGTCGACGAACCGGCCTGGTCCGCGGACGCGGCCGGGCGCGCCACCGTCCGCTTCCAGCGCGAGCGCGACCTGATGCCGGGCTACCGCTCGGGCGTGCGCGACGAGATCACGCAGATCGCCATCGACCCCCCCGCCTCCAGCGGGCTGGTGGGCAGGCCGGCGAATTCGCTGCGCTGGTTAGAGGAGCGCAGCACCACCCGCCCTGCGTCCGCGGCGCTGCCGCCGGCGCGCTTCGCCCTGGCGCAGACCGGCGACAGGCCCGAGGTGGTCTATTCCGAGCAGTGCCTCACCGATGAACTGTGCTTGAGCTTCGAGCGATGGAATCCCTCTGCGCCAGCCACTGTCACATCGACACGCGCTGGTTCATGAGCCGCCCTCGCGCCAGTTCGATCTCCACACCGCTGCGCCTCGGCATGCTGGCCGCGGCGGGCGCGCTGCTTGCGCCCTGCGCCCAGGCCGCGCCGGCCGGCAGCGCCCCCGCCCCTTCGGGCATCGCCGCCGCCGACCCCGCGCAGGTCAAGCCCGGCGAGCGCCTCAGCGACTGGCTGCTGCGCCAGCCCGAGGGTGCCGCCAACCCCGGCCTGGCCTGGCGGGTGCCGCAGGAGCAACTGGCCCATCAGTTCCTCAAGAACACGCTGCTGGTGCAGATCGAGGCCTCGATCCTGCGCGCCTCCTCCGAGGAGGAGCTGGCACCGCGCCGGCAACTCCTGGCCTGGCTGCGCAGCCTGCCGGCCACCGGCCGCGTCGCGCTGGGCATCGTCGATGCGCGCTGGCTCCAGGCGAACCCGGCCGAAGACCCGGTGCTGGCCGAGGGGCAGCAGGTCGTGTCCACGACCACGCCGCTGCGCACCGTCGCCGTGGTCCAGCCGAATGGCACGCTCTGCCGGGTCGCGCATGAAGGCGGGCGCAACGTGTTGGACTACCTGAGCGCCTGCGGACTGCTCGACGACGCCGAGTGGGCGTGGGTCGCCCAGCCCGACGGCCGCACCGCGCGTGCCGGCGTGGCCGGCTGGAATGCCAGCCCCGTCGACGAGCCCGCGCCCGGTGCCTGGATCTGGGCCGCGCCGCGCCGCATGCCCGACCTGGTGGGATTGTCGGAGGGCATGATCAAGTTCCTGGCGACGCAAGGCCCCTCGCCGCAGGAATCCGAAGGCACGCAGGCCGCCATCAGCAGCCCGGTCGCGACGGCAGCAACCGCCGAGATGGCGTCCGCCCCGCTCGCCGTCGCCGGCAACCTTCCCGAACGGGTGGCACCGCAGCCTCGCCCCTTCGAGGTCAGCGGCAACGACTGGGGCGAAACCGGCGTGCTGCAGACCCCCAGCGCGCGCATGGGCGAGGCCGGCGACATGCGCGTGTCGCTCACCAACGTCTACCCCTACTCCCGGCTGAACTTCATGTTCCAGCCCTTCGACTGGCTGGAGGCGGGCTTCCGCTACACCTCGATCTCCAACCGTGCCTACGAGGCGAGCAACACCGGCCAGTCGAACAAGGACAAGAGCATCGACCTGAAGGTCCGGCTGCTCAAGGAATCGGCCTACGTGCCCGAGCTGGCACTGGGTTTTCGCGACTTCGGCGGCACCGGGCTCTTCTCAAGCGAATACCTGGTGGCCAGCAAGCGCTGGCACGATTTCGACTTCAGCCTGGGCATCGGCTGGGGCTACCTGGGCGCCAGCGGCAACGTCAGCAATCCCTTCAAGCTGCTGGGCAGCCGCTTCGACACACGGCCACGCACGCGCTCCGACGGCTCGGCCAACTTCACGTCCTTCTTCCGGGGGCCGGCCGCCCTCTTCGGCGGCGTGCAGTGGCGCACGCCGTGGGATCCGCTGACGCTCAAACTCGAGTACGACGGCAACGACTACCAGAGCGAGCCCCAGAACAACAACCAGCGCCGGCGCTCGCCCTTCAACGTCGGGCTGAACTACCGCGTGTCGCCCAAGGTCACGCTGTCCGCCGGCTTCGAGCGCGGCGACAAGGTCATGCTCGGCCTGACGCTGTCCAGCAACCTGGCGAAGGCGCAGACCCCCAAGGTGGTCGACCCGCCGCTGCCCAGCTTCACGCCGCAGGCGCCGGAGCACCCTCCCGGCTGGGCGTTGACCGCCGCCGAAATCGAGGCGCAGACCGAATGGGTGGTGACGCGCATCGCACCCAAGGGCAACGTGCTGCACCTGTGGGTGACGGAGAGCAACACCGCGTACCGCACCGCGCGCGTGGAAAAGGCCATTGCCGTCCTGCACCATGCGGCGCCGGACACCATCCGCAGCTTCGTCTTCCACTACTCGGAACGCGGCCTGGACATGCATGCGCAGGTGGTCGACCGTGCCGAGTGGGTCACCGCGCGCATCAAGGCCCAGCCGCCGCATGAGGCGCGCGCGGTGTCCAGGCGCGACTACGAGCCGGCCCGCCCCGGCGAATCGCGCCACATCACGCGGGCCGCTTCGGCGAAAGCAGCGGCGCGCGACACCACCCCTTCGGGCGGCACCGCCGGCCTGCCGGGCCCCCAGGACGCCGACGTGTGGGAACGCTACCGCGACAAGTTCAGCTTCGGCCTTGCGCCGAGCTTCGGCCAGATCGTGGGCGGCCCCGATGCCTTCATCCTCTACCAGCTCGGCATTCAGGCTACGGCGGAATACCGCTTTACCAACCGCACCTGGCTCAGCGGCAACGTGAACCTGCGGCTGGCGGACAACTACGACAAGTTCACCTACACCGCGCCCAGCAACCTGCCGCGCGTGCGCACCTACCAGCGCGAGTTCGTGACGACCAGCCGCTTCACCATTCCGTCGCTGCAGCTCACGCACGTGGGCCAGTTCTCGGGCGACCACTACTACAGCGTGTACGGCGGCCTGCTCGAGAGCATGTACGCCGGCGTCGGCGCCGAATGGCTGTACCGCCCGTGGCGCAGCCCCGTGGCCTTCGGCATCGACATCAACCGCGTGCAGCAGCGTGACTTCAAGCAGGACTTCGGGCTGCGCGACTACAAGGTCACCACCGGCCACGCCAGCCTGTACTGGGACACCGGCTGGCACGGCGTGACGGCGAAGATCAGTGCCGGCCAGTACCTGGCGGGCGACCGCGGCGTGACCATCGACATCATGCGCCGCTTCAACAACGGCTTCGTGCTGGGCGCCTACGCCACCAAGACCAACGTGTCGTCGGAGCAGTTCGGCGAAGGCGGCTTCGACAAGGGCATCTACGTGTCGATCCCGATGGACGCGATACTGCCGCGCTCGACCAAGTTCTCGCTGAACTTCCTCTGGAACCCGCTGACCCGCGACGGCGGCGCGCGGCTGGCACGCAACCACTCCCTCTACGACCTGACCTCCGGGCGCGACCCCTCGGCATTCAGCCTCGGACCGCCGGAGAACAAGGCGCCCCGCGCGGGAGACAACATTCTGGATTTCGATCGCAAACGATGACCATTGCGCAGGAAGTTAATATTGCCGTTGCGTGCACTGGGCTCCAGGCGGGCACGCTCATGGAGGAACCGAGATTGAGAACAGAGGCAGTTCGTACGGCAGCGCCCCCGCAGGCGCACATTCCCCACGCCTGCAACAAGATCGATACACGGTGAATTCAGTTCTTGTGGTTTGTATCGGCAACATCTGCCGCAGCCCCATGGCGCACGCCCTGCTGGCTGCGGAGCTGCCGCACATGTCGGTGTCTTCGGCGGGCACCGGCGCGCTGATCGGCCACCCGGCCGACCCCATCGCCCAGGCACTGATCGCCGAACGCGGGCTGGACCTCAGCGAGCACCGCGCGCGCCAGATCAGCCAGCTCATCTGCCAGCAATCGGACCTGATCCTCACCATGGACGAGGAACAGCGCCGTTACATCGAGACACGCTACCCACTCGCCCGGGGCAAAGTATTCCGCCTGGGCGAAACCGCCAAGCTGAACGTGCCCGACCCCTATCGCCGGGGTCAGGACGCTTTCGAGCATGCGCTCCAACTCATCGATGCCGGCGTCAAGGCGTGGGCTGAACGCATCCAGAAATTCAAGTAAATGAACACTTCCGCCGCCACCACGCCCAACGCCGCGCGCGCCGGCCAGCCCGCACCCGCGCGCATCGATTCGGACGACGACGAGATCCATCTGACCGAGTACATCGACATCCTGCTCGACCACAAGTGGCTGGTGATGGGCATCACGGCATTGGCCCTGCTGATCGGCGCAGCCTATGCACTCATGGCCACGCCGATCTATCAGTCCAACCTGCTGATCCAGGTCGAGGATTCGGCCGCTGACGCCAAGGGCTTTCTCGGTGAAGCCTCAAACTTGTTTGAAGTCAAGACGCCCGCCGCTGGCGAGATCCAGATCATCCGCTCGCGCATGGTGATTGGTGAGGCCGTGGACCAGACGCACTTCTACATCAACGCAAAGCCGCGCTATCTGCCTCTGGTGGGCGATTGGCTCGCACGCCGCGCCAATGGGCTTTCGAACCCTGGGTTCCTGGGCATTGGCGGCTACGTCAGCGGCAAGGAGAACATTGACGTCACCCATTTCGATGTGCCCCCATCGCTGGAGGACAGCGCGCCCTTCATCATCACGGCCCAAGGCGAAGGCCGCTACACGCTGACCCATGAGTTGCTGGACAAGGCGCTGACCGGCACCGTGGGGCAACCTCTGCAGCACACCTCCGACGACGGCACCCTGGACCTGCTCATCGAGGGACTCGATGGCAACCCTGGCGCCCAGTTCGTCGTGTCGCGCGCGTCGCAACTGCGCAGCATCGAAAGTCTGCAGCAACGCGTGCAACTGGCCGAGCAAGGGCGCCAGTCGAACGTGATCAGCGTGACGCTGGAAGACAGCGACCGCGATCGTCTTTCGCGCATCCTCAACGCGATCGGCGAGCAGTACGTGCGGCAGAACGTGGAGCGCAAGGCCGCCGAAGCGGAGAAGACACTGGTCTTCCTGGACGAACAGCTCCCCGAGTTCCGACGCCAGCTCGAAGCCTCGGAAGACGCCTACACACACTTCCGCAACAAGAACGGCACCGTGGTCTTCGACGAGGAAGCCAGGGGCGTGCTGAACCAGACCATCGAACTGCAGACCAAGCTGCTGGAATCCCAGCAGCGCCGCCGCGAGCTGGCCGCGCGCTTCACGGACAACAACGTGCGCGTGCAGACCATCGACCGGCAGATCGCCGCGATCCAGAACGAAATCAGCGGGCTCAACACCCGTGTGAGCCGCATGCCCTCTCTCCAGCAGGATGCGCTTCGCCTGGAGCGGGACGTGCGGGTGAACAGCGAGCTGTACCAGTCGCTGCAGAACAACGCGCTGCAGCTTCGCCTGGTGAAGGAAGGCAAGATCGGTAACGTGCGCCTGCTGGACAAAGCGGTAAAGCCCAAATCCCCGGTCAAGCCGCAGAAGCCGCTGATCCTGGCGCTCGCGTTGGTGCTGGGCCTGCTGGCCGGCGCAGCGCTGGCCATACTGCGCAGCCGCTTCTTCGGCGGTATCCGCGATCCGCAGGAGATCGAGGCCCACACCGGCCTGAGCGTGTACTCGGTCGTGCCCTACACGACCGAACAGGCGGCGCTCGATCAACGCATCTCTGCAGGCGCCAGGGGCGTCCAACTACTGGCGGAGTCCCATCCCGACAGCCTGCCCATCGAGTCCCTGCGCAGCCTGCGGGTGGCGCTGCAGTTCGCCACCCTGGAGGCGGACAACAATCGAATCCTGATTACCGGCGCGACACCGGGCATCGGCAAGAGCTTCGTTTCGGGCAACTTCGCCGCCATCATGGCCCATGCCGGCAAGCGCGTGCTGTTGGTCGATGCCGACATGCGCAAGGGCCATCTGAACAAGTCCTTCGGCCTGCGCCGCGAGGGCGGGCTGTCGGAACTGCTCTCCGGTGAGATGACTGCACAACAAGCCATCCACGCCCAAGTGCTGCCCAACCTGGATGTGCTGACCACCGGCAAGCTGCCGGCCAACCCGGCCGACATGATGTTGTCGGACGTCTTCCTGCGCACACTGGAAACGCTCTCCGCGCAGTACGACCTGGTGATCATCGATACGCCGCCAGTACTGGTGGCCGCCGACACGTCCGCCGTGGCCCCCTACTGCGGCGTGGTGCTGCTGGTGGCGCGAGCGGACCAGACGCAGCTGGGCGAACTCACCGAAAGCGCCAAACGCCTGGCGCAGGCAGGCAAGACGGCCAACGGCGTGATTTTCAACGGCATGGACCTGACGCGCCGCCACTATGGAAGCTACGGCTACAAGTACGGCGGCTACAGGTACACCGAGTACAAGTACAAGAACTGATCACCCCGCATTCATTGCGGCACGTAAGAAAAGCCGTTGGCCTGCGTACCAACGGCTTTTTGTTTGGCATGACAGCCGCGCTGTCGATGCGATGTGCGCGCTTGCGCAGGAATCGAGAAGCAGCCAGCCGAAGCGACATGCCGGCTTCGACAGCTCAGCCTGAACGGCCTCTCGCTTCTTGAAAGCGAGTTCGTATCAGTTGTCCATGGCGCTGTGCGCCATCCGCGTCGCATGAAACCGTGCGTGCATTCGAAGGCCCGGCGCCCTCACCCCGGCCCTCTCCCAGAGGGAGAGGGAGAAAGATCCGCCCCGGGACAAACAACCACCGGCCGGCACAGCCAGGCCCGTTCGTTCACAAGCACCCGCGGAGCCGGCTTTAGCTGGGTCGCTGGGTGCGTCCCCTGGAGGGGATGCAGAGCCACACGCAGCGGGCGAGGCTGGAGGTGGGAATTCACCTCCAGCGCAGCCGGTTCTTGATTCCGAACAGCGTCTCCGCGTCAGATCGCCACCAGCACAGGCGGCCCAGCCGTATCAGGGGGCTGCTGAGCCGCCTTGCCCGGCTGGCGAGCCACCAGCGGCAGCGGCGCCGCCGAAATGCCGGAGGCGCGCAGGCGCTCCAGATGCACCCAGTCGACGACCTCCGCGTGCGGCCGATAGCCGGACAGAAGCTTCTGCAGGGCCTGCTTCAGGCCCGCCACATCGTTGCCTTCCAGCAATGCGACGATCCGATCGAACTCCTGCATCAACTCGGCCCAGGGCGGACACGGCTCGTGCGCCTTCATCACACGGGGATGCGTGGTGGGCATGGCGTTGTCTTCGATCAGAAGCTCTTCGTAGAGCTTCTCGCCGGGGCGCAGGCCGGTGATCTGCAGTTCGATGTCGCCATCGGGATTGGCCGCATCGCGCACCGTGCGACCAGACAGTTCCACGAGGCGGCGCGCCAGATCGATGATGCGCACCGGCTCGCCCATGTCGAGCACGAACACATCGCCGCCCTTGCCCATGGCCCCAGCCTGGATCACCAACTGGGCCGCCTCCGGAATGGTCATGAAATAGCGCGTGATGTTCTCGTGCGTGAGCGTGATGGGGCCGCCCGCCGCGATCTGCTGGCGGAACAGCGGCACCACCGAGCCGCTGGAGCCCAGCACATTGCCGAAACGCACCATCGAGAAGCAGGTACCCGACGCCTGCTGAGCCAGCCCCTGCAAAGCCATTTCGGCCAGGCGCTTGCTCGCGCCCATGATGTTGGTGGGCCGCACGGCCTTGTCGGTGCTCACCAGCACGAACTGACGCACCCCGCACGCCAGCGCGACCTGCGCCGCGGTGAGCGTGCCCAGCGTGTTGTTGCGCACGCCTTCGACCGGGTTGTGCTCCACCAGCGGCACATGTTTGTACGCAGCGGCGTGGTACACCGTGTCGGGCCGCCAGGTGCCCATGATGCGCTGCAGCCGGGGACCATCGCACACGGACGCCAGCAACGGCACCACGCGCACCTGCGGCTCCGCTTCTTCCAGCTCCCGATGAATGGCATAGAGCGCATATTCGCTCCATTCCACCAGCAGCAGCACCGAGGGTGCCAGCTGCACGATCTGGCGGCACAACTCGCTGCCGATGGAGCCGCCGGCACCGGTGACCAGCACCACCTTGCCACGCACATGGCGGTGCAGGAGATCGTCCACAGGCGCCACAGGATCGCGGCCCAGCAGGTCTTCGATCTCGACCTCCATCAGGTCGTTGATCTGCACCTTACCCTGCGCCAGATCGACCATGCCGGGCAACGTGCGCACACGCAGTCGCAGGGGCACCAACTCATTGAGGATCTGTGCCCGCCGCCCATGGGATGCCGACGGGATGGCCAACAGCACGTCGGTGATGCCCAGATTGGCGGCATTGCGCATCAGCCACGAAGGCGGGTGAATGCGCAGGCCGTTGAGGGTGCTGCCCTGCAGATGCGCCGCATCGTCCACGAAGCCGCGCACCACCATGTCGTGGCTGTGCTCCAGCGCTGCGGCCAACTGGCGGCCGGCCTCGCCGGCGCCATAGATCACGACCTGCGGCAACTTCTTGCGGTGCAGCGCGTAGGTATACAGCCCCCCCAGCCAATAGCGCGTCATCAGGCGAGACCCCCCCACCGCGAGGAACAGCAGCAAAGGTACCAACACCCCCACCGTGCGCGGAATGCCATTCACCCCGACAAAGGTGAACACCAGCACATAGGCCAGCCCGAACAGGGCGCACGCGCGCGCGATGGCCATGGAGGCCGCTGCGCCGGCATAGCGGAAGATTGCCCGGTACAGGCCCGACACGACGAACAGCGGCAACGAAAAGCCGATCGCAGCGGCCACCGCCCACCACTGCACACCCTGCAGCGTGTGCCACCTTTCGTAGCGCAGGCTGAAGGCGAGCCAGACGCACAGGAAGCACAGGCCGGTGTCCACGCCCAACGCCAGCAGCCGTTTGGCCGGACGGGGAAGCGCGAGCAAGGGCTCAGCCAGGCGATCGATCAATGGAAGAACTCCCTAAGTGAGGATGCGGTTTGTTGGAGCGGTCAATTGTGAACTACCCACCCTTGCCTCTTGTTGACGACTCTGTGTCCACTTACATTTAGAAACTTAGTGCGCCAAGACACATGAGTGCTGTGTTTCCAAACGCGGCTTCATTTCGCCGAACGCATGCGATCGATCCAATGAGCTAAAAAGATTCCAACCAAGAGGCCGATGCCGTCGGCCACGATATCCATCAGCTCCGCAAATCGATCAGGAGTTAACGATTGCAGTACTTCGATCAGTCCGCCATAGGCCAGCAATGACAGAAACACCATCGTCCCGCGCCCGGGCCAAGCCCATTGCCCAAGCGCCCCCAGCACGGCGAAGCCCAACATATGGTTACTCTTGTCCCAACCGGTAGTCGGCAAAGCTTCCGACGGCGGCATCAGGCTCAGCACCAGCAGCCCCAGCATCGCCAGCGCCAACAGCCAGCGCCAAGTGCCTGCACCAGGCTCTAGCCACCCACCTTGCGCTATGCGTACGTTCATGAGCACCCATCCTCGAGAGCGATAGACCCTGCCGCGGACGGCATCACGACATCGGCCGGCACTCGAATGCCGCGCCCCACTGCTACTCCCGCTTGCAACAAGGCGCGCGCGCCTAGCGCCGAGCCACCCGCCATGCATGCCCCCACCCCCAGATGGCCAAAGGCTGCCACATGGCAGTCGTGATCCACCACAGCGCCACAGTTGACGATTGCCCCCTCATCCAACACTGCTTCCGCACTCACTACCGCACCTGCCATCACTGTCACTCCTGCACTTACGATCGCGCGAGGCGATACGCATGCACGCGGATGAATGACTGTCAACAACCGAAATCCTGCCTCGGTCAATCGACGAGTCAAATGCTCTCGCGCAGAGTTGTTGCCAATCGCGACCACAGCCAGTTCAGCGTATTGCCGAAGCGCGGCAAAGTCTGACGTATCACCCAGAACCGGATACGACCATACCGCACTAGAGCACGGCCAGTTGTCATCCACGAATCCTGCGATGTCAATCACGCCCAGCAATTCCAGCGCTTCCGCCACAGAGCGGCCATGCCCGCCCGCACCGACGATCAGTACACGGCCCGAATGCGCCACCTCATACCTCCTGCAGCTCCGGCGCACCCGCCTTCAATATCCAAGCGGCAGTCACCAGCGGCATGTAAGCTAAAAACAGCGCCACTGCACCGTCCACCCAGCCCAGAGTCACGCCCAAAGCCCAAGGAAACAACCACAACACATTAATTGCCCCTACAGCCAACGATACCGGCCTATGCGCTCTCAAGCGCCGAGACGCATATTGATAAGCATGACTGCGATGCGCCTCATGCGGACGATGGCCACGCCGCACCCGGCGCAGCAACGTCACCGTCGCGTCGACCACGAACACTCCGAGCAGAATTACCCATGCCCAAAACAGAACAGGCGCATGCCAAGCCGCGATCAGCGACAGCAAGCCCAGCGTGATGCCCAGGAAGCCGCTGCCCGCATCTCCCATGAAAATCCTTGCCGGAGGAAAGTTCCAGAATAGAAAGCCCGCTGCAGTCACCGCCAGCGTGGTCGGCAGCAGCCATCCCGAAGACACAGGCACGACAAGCCACGAAAGCAGCGCAGCCCCTGCGCCTACTGTGACGGCCTCAATGCCTGCGATGCCGTCGATCCCATCCATGAAGTTGTAGAGGTTGAGCAGCCATACCAAGTACAGCGCGGCAAACAGGTAGCCCAATGCTCCGAGGTCCATCTGTGCACCAAACACCGGCAACGGCGGCAATGCCCCAATCCAGAACAGCCCCCACGCCGCCGCCACGAAATGGCCCAGCAACCGCCAGCCGGCGGCAATATGACCGTGGTCATCCAGAAAACCAATCAACGCTACAGCCCCCCCAGCGCCCAGCAAGGCTAGGGCCGCCGGATGCGGCACGACATGCAGGAAAGTCAATACCAGAACGGTGAACAGAAACGCCGCGACCGTCGCCACACCGCCCCCACGTGGCGTGGGGATGGTGTGCGAACTGCGTTCATTGGGAACATCCATGAGGCTGCGCGCCAAGGCATAGCGCCGCAGAGCCCCCGTGAGGAGTAGAGCGACCAGACCCGCTGCAACCAGTACTATCCACAAACTCACCGTCACACATCACCTTCTTTCAAAATAGTGCTCGCATTGCAATACCGCGCATCGCGGCTATCGGGATCCAGCCACGCGCGCCAAGCCCTCGTCCACCGACACGGGCGGCTGCCAATCGAGTAATTCACGCGCCTTGCAAATATCCACTTGGAGATTGCCGCAGATCTTGCGCACCGTACTTCGACGCCCCAGGAGCCCTGCCCCCCACTCCATCCATGGCACCGGCACCGGCAGCAACCGCGCCGGGCGGCCAAGCGCATTGCCCAAGCGACGTAGAAGCTCCGTTGTGGAAAGGTCCTCTGAGTCTCCTGCCAAGAACACCTCGTTGGCGGCTGCCGGGTGCTCCATGCAATGCATGATCAGATCGACAAGATTGTCCAGTGCCACCAGCGTTCGGCGGTTATGCACTGCCCCCAGCGGCAGCGGCATGCCTCTTCTTACCGCACTCACTAGACGGCCAAAATTGCCCGGAGCGTTGGGGCCATACACCAAAGGTGGACGCACGATCACCACCTCCATTCCCGATTCTTGGGACAGCTCCAGCAGTTCCTGCTCTGCCTCCAACTTGGATACCGCATAGGGCTCCTGCGGTGCCGGCGTATCAACTGCTGTGAATGGCTGGACTGTTTCGCCGCCATTCACGCCGATCGAGCTGATGAACACAAATCGGCGCGTGCCGGCTTCCGCCGCCTGCCGGGCAAGATTGACTGTGCCCTCGACATTGATGGACCGGAAGACCGCCAAAGGATCGGCGCCGATCTCCTTCATCACATGCGCGCGCCCAGCCGCATGAACCACAACATCCACGCCGGCCCGAAACGCCGGACGCCAATCCGTGCCCCGATCAATATTTCCCACCTGCACGAAAGCGGCCTCTGTCACAGCCACCGGAGGTCGGCGTCCCGCAGTCACAACCTCCATGATCGGCGCGATGCGCTCCAATAGCCTGGAGCCGACAAATCCGTTCGCCCCTGTCAGCACGCATCGCGGCGTCATGCGCAACACTCCGCGGATGAGCGCAGCTCCTCAAGCACGCAGCAAGTCAAGATAGGTCTCCGCCAGGCGCCCGTAGGAATGGTGCTGCAACACGTAGTCGCGACCCCTGGCCCCCATCTCCAGCCTTTCCGAAGACGTAGTCCTTGCCATCTGCCGCAATGCGCCGGCAACTGCTTCAGGATCATCCGGATGCGCCGTGAAACCACATCGGGCACTTGATACTGGGTCGTTTCCAGCATCGACCGCAAAGACCACTGGCAAGCCAGCCAGCATGTAGTCGAACAGCTTGTTGGGACTGACACCAAACCTGAACAGCGGCTCCGGTCGCAGCGAGATGTAGCCTGCCGACGCGAACCCGAGCAAATCGATCACCGCCGCCTTGGGTATCTGGCCATGAAGTTGAATCTCGTCCTCAAGGGCAAGCGATTTGATCAACTGGCGCAGCTCATGCTCTTGTTCGCCTCGCCCGACGACAAGTGCGCGCACATGACGTAAGCCTTCGGCTTTCAGGCGAGACACCGCATGAATCAGCGATCCGACGTGATTGGGACGCCCCAATGCGCCCGTATAGGCGACTGTCATCAGCCCTTGCTGGGACCAATCGCGGACCTGCTGCACGCAAGGATGGGCCGACTCCGGACTCGATGTAAGCGCCTCGCCAACGACATCCACCCCATTCGGGACATGAGCCCAACGGCCTGCATCCAATCCATGAGCAGTCATGTGCTCCAGCGTATTGGGCAGCAGTGACACCACACAGTCGGCACGCCGATAGGCCTGCCGCTCCACCCAACCCGTGAACCGTACCAAAGGATGCGAAGGTGACACGCCCGCCAGTTCCACTAGGCTCAAGGGCCACAAATCACGGACCTCGAAGACAGACCTTGCGCCCATGCGTGTGGCCACGCGATCGGTTGCCAGGAACGCATAGGGATGGGGGCTTGAGGCAATGATCGCGTCAGGTTTACCGTACTGCTCGGCATAAGCTGTTGCCTGCCGGGCAAACCGCCAGGAAAACTCCGCCATGTTGCGTAGCCGCCCTAAACCGTTTCCAGTATAGGCACCCACCTTCACAAACTCATAAGGCACTCCCTCGACCACCTTCGCCCCTGCCTGCTGAGGTTCATCAAGCAAGTGATGATTCGAGGCGGTGAACACCGTCGCTTGCGCTCCAGTTGCCAACCAATGGCGCGACAAGAAAAAAGGACGGCTATAGCGGCCAATACCGGGCCCGCCCGCATACGGATGCACATACCAGATGTTGGTGCTGGCCGCCATATCACTCCGCCAGCACATCAGCGATGCGCTGTGCGGCTTTTCCGCCTCCGTAAAGCTGACATTCGTCAGTAACCACGCGGCCCAAGTTCGCGCGCACTTGCGTGACGATGGCTTCCTCGTCCGCTCCAACAAGGACATTCACACCTGCGTCCACCAGTTCCACCCATTCGGTCTGGTCGCGCATCGTTACGCATGCCTTTCCAAAGAAGAAGGCCTCCTTCTGCACGCCACCGCTGTCTGTCAATACCAATTGCGTGCGGCGCAGGAGATGAATCATCTCGAGGTATCCGACAGGATCAATGACGTGAGCCTTTAACTCAACTCCTAGCCTGGCGATCACCCCCCTGGTGCGAGGATGCAAGGGTAGCACCACAGATGCAATCGAACTGTGTATTCGATTGAGAGCACTCACAATGCCAGTCAGTCGCTGTGGATCATCTGTATTTTCGGCGCGATGTATCGTTGCCAAGATAAATTCTTCCGGAATTTCCGGCATCGCAACTCCATGTGCTCTTGCACCGAAAAACATGGCGGAATCCTGCATTACGTCGCCTACCTGCAATAACCGCACCCCTTGTTTATGGGAGAATCCCTCATCATTCAAATTTTTAACTGCCGCATTGGTGGGGCAGAACAAGATATCGCTTACTTGATCTGTAAGGATACGATTAACTTCCTCTGGCATACGCATATTAAAGCTACGTAAACCTGCTTCCACATGGGCAACAGGCACATGCAGCTTAGCGGCAATCAATGCACCCGCCAAGGTCGAATTAGTGTCGCCATATACAAGCATACGATCCGGCTTCTCTTGCAGGACAATTTTCTCAATCTCGATGAGCATACGTCCAGTCATCTCACCATGACTCCCGCCGTGAATATGGAGTTGATAGCTCGGAGGAGAAATTCCCAATTGCCTAAAAAACACATCCGACATATTTTCATCGAAATGCTGACCAGTATGAATTACAACCTCCCTCAAGTCAGCATGAGATTTAATGGCTTGCGAAACAACACTGGCCTTAATAAATTGAGGCCGAGCCCCAATGACCGTCAACACAGATCTCATTCAACGCCCATAACAAGAGAAGGATAAAATTTCAACATATGGATTTGACGATCCACGGCAGAATGCCCCTCCGACACGAGAGGAGCATAGTATTGGCGATAAAAATCGGAATCCATGGACTCCAAAGAATTCATTGCCTTGTAAATTGACATGCCGATCTTGCCAATTTCAGAATTATAGGATGACCAAAATGCATATCCGCCAGTAGCAAACGAAATTGACAACCCCCAAGGCCCATAGCCTTCTACGCATCTCCGCATCCCATTATCGTAAGCTACACGATACCATCCATTAGCTCCGCTTAGCCAATTTGAAAAGAGAGGCCGTTGTGCGTCGCCATTCCATACCTTTTCCACAATTTGCTCAGCAAAATGACCCGCAACTCCCTTAGGCGGTAACTCATTATCGCTGAGCCCATACACTCTTTTCATTGCTTCTCGGTTTTTGTCCAACGCCTTTAATACTGGAATCAGTCGGCGAGCATGACTAATGTCCCACCCGAGATCGCTAACAACTGGCACAGAGCCATTCATGCTAGGCCTAGATTGATGACTGCCTTGGGGTTTGCCGCATACGGCAGGTGGGCTTTTACCGCTATAACCCGCATAGCGATTATCTTTATACAACCGCCAAAATCCTCTGTCCAAGTCTGCCACCTTGGTGCGATGCGTCTTTCCCTCACGTGAGGCTTCAATTTCTTCCAAGAAAACTCGGCTCTTGAAAACACCCAACAACGCACGCAAAGCGTCTCGGTGTGCTGGCAAGATAGTTTGCTCTTTTTGGCTGGAGTATTTTCTCCCGTAAGCTGAGTCCAACACACCCGCCAATGAAGCATAGACACCTATTTGCCAAAGCTCAGCGTCTGTGAAAAGGAGGGTTGATCCAGCATCACGAACATCGTCAGGTCGCGCCTTAGAAAGTGCGATCCATCGATTGATACTTTTGCTGTCCCCCCAGCGTAATAAGCTAGCAAGACCAACATCGAGAGTACGATCAGCAAAGCTAAGACTAGAAGGATCCTGTATTTTCGACGTAGCCAATGCATCGGCCAAATCAGCAAAAAGCCCTAACCCTTGCAAGCTGACCAACCGGACTTCTTTTCCCAAAAGTCGATTCTTATTGTTACAAGAACGCCCTCCGCCACAAATCCATTGGTAGTTTTGATCTGAATAAGCTTCATTCTGGGTCGGTGATGAGGCCTGATTGGTATTTTTATTAGCACTCAATCCGCCATAAACTGCAATCCAATCTTTCGCCATGGTTTGCAAGCGCTCCGTCCTACCGCATAGCATTGCCATGGCCAATAAGTTATGAAAATTAATCTCAAGATCATATAGCGCATATACATCCCTATCGCGCAGCAGACGCTGCTGGATCAGTTTATTCGCATATGCGCGTCCTTGAGCATCCCATATCTCCCATGTTTTAGCCTCTATCTCCCCACCACATCGCCGAATGGCTGGTGCTTCGTAGGCATTGGCCATGTTGGGCAAGATCCCGAAGAAAAAAATTCCAACCGAAAAACTTAACTTCAGAGAAGTTCGACCAATCAAATTCATGCCGAAACCATCCTTCAAGTTCGCATAGTTTCATAAAAATTGAACAGCTTCTCCGCCTCGGATTGCCAGTTATATTTTTCAAGAACTGCCCGGCGACCATTTTCCCCCATACGCCTGGCATCTTCAGGATGCGACACAAACCAATCAATTGTCTTAGCAATTTCTTCGACATTGAGAGGATTAACACATATACCACAACAATTCTGCTCCACGATATCCTTCCACAACGGAAAATCCGAAGCAATAACTGCAACACCTGCGCACATGTATTCGAACATTTTCACAGGCAGCGAGTCTAAATAGTTAGGTGCCGGATGAAGCGTCACCAGTCCAACTAAAGATGCACTCAAAACAGAACGGACACCTGCACGGTCAAGATACCCTCTGTCATCAACCAACCTCCATCCGTCACGCGCCGTCAAAACCTCCCTCAGGTCGGCCTCCAAAAATCGCCCAGCGAGTTGCAATCTTGTAGAGGACCTCAGTAAAGCGAGTGCATCAACGACCTCACAGGCACCTCGCTCTCGCGAAATTCCGCCAATGTAGCAAATTTCAGGCGATGTGCCCGATATCTCTTTAGCATCAGTAAATTCCTCAATAACTGGATAGTTATTAATATCTACTGAGTTCGGATTTATTTTCAGGAATTTTTCTCGAATATAAGGCGTGGCAGCCACCACGCCGTCAAAATTGCGCAACGCCTTTCTCTCGTACAATGAAAATCCAAGCGAAAGAAAATGACGCAGAAAGCGATTAAGGTAAGGTTTTCCCAATAACTGCTTTGGCACATCTTCGTGTGCGTCAAAAATAACTTTGCCTCCCCTTTTTTTTAACCTTAACCCGCCAGGAATCAGTTCGGGATCATGTAAATGGTAAATATCACACCCTAACTCCTCAGCCTTTTTATAAATTCGACGAGTCGAATACCGTATGCGATTTAATCGCCCCTTATCTTTTCCAACGTCTAGTATTTGAACTCCATTTTTTCTCTCATCACCTAGTCCATCAGCCACTAGGAGATAGATTTCAAATCCAAATTTAGCCAACGAGCAGCATTCTTTCAGGAAAATCCTGACGTCGTACCGGCTATGTACAGTTGTCAAATGAGCGACGCGATATTTTTTCATTGACAAATTTACGCTTAATGTGCCGAGATTTCATTGCCTCTCGTGGCAGGACGAGAAGAAACTCGCATTAAGAACAAAATCAAAATAGCAAAACCCACGCCGTGAGTTAGCATCGCAGTTGGCAAATCAGCACTAAGAATAAGTGATCGAGCAGAAACAATTATGACTGAGACAGAAACCCAGATAGGTAACCCTCGAGCTGAAACAGAATCAATTACTCTAAAAAGTAGGCCAGCAAGGATGCCATATAAAACGACACCACCAAATCCAGCGTGCATATATCCAGTGGCAAGAAATGTTGCGTTAGCGTTTGCTTCTGTTCCTGCGGCCTCCCCTATTAGAACTGCCGGGGTGACATGATAAGGATACCTAAAAACTGAAGATAGGACAGAGTTAGACCAATATACACGTTCGTTGTCAGAGAAAAAATCGTAGTACTGAAATACCAAATCCCCAACAACAAAGAAAACTCGACGCATGAATAGCGAGGAAATTAAAATATCGCCCTTCCAAAAATAAAGGACCAAGCCAACAGACAATACACTAAAAACACCAAAATAAACAAAAGACAAAGCCCTTGTTTTTTGAAACCAAAACCATAAAAACAATATCAAGAATGGATAAAATAGCACGGACTTATGGGCGCTCACCCCAAACCAGAGAACATGCAAAAACACAACCGCAATAGCAAGAAGATTTTTCTTTTTCCACAGAAAATATGCCAAAAGAGCTGGTCCAGCCACTTTTGGAGCCCAACCATTGATATACGCCATTAGGCCAACATTTGTGACCTCGGCCACATCATCTCTCAGATCGTACACCTTAGAAAGATCAAGATTGAAGTAACCCAAACCTCCAGATGCGATATACCAGCCGGTAACAATTAACACGACGGATATCAGCATTGCTACACAGATTTTCTGTCCCTCATGAACTACGGGTAATCGAAAAAGCCGTCCTCGCCTAAATACTTCAACAAGCAGACAGCCAAATACAAAAATATAAAAATGAAGTCGTGATTTGTTTGCGAGCGCATATATCACGAGCACCGGCAACAATAATCCCACGATAAGAAAAGTCATTAAATAGTCAGAAGGGCGAACAAGGATTCTTGGCGCAAGAAATATGGCGAAAAGATAAATCGCCCATGATTCGACATACTTCGTCGATGAAAAATCCAGGACAAATCCGGCATACCCAAACAGAGGCGCAACGAAATTCACATATCCATACTCAAGTTGCACCCGAACGAGAATCGCAAACAAAATGTAGGCGAATCTACTTTCCGCAAATTTAATGAAATCCCTATTCATATAATTCTTCGCAATTATCCCTAAGAGGAAACAATTCTCTCGTACAGATTCAACGCCTCTTTGCTGCGAAGCTCGGAATTATGCCAAAGGATCGTAAACAATCCATTTACCCGCCTGCAGTTATCTTTTAACGCAATGAACTCCCGCTCTGCATCCTTTCCCCAGCCAAGCCCCAAATAACTTTTGGCAATTACAGTACCCTCCATAACTACAAGCGGCCTAATGCGTATATCGAGAATTTTCTTCTCCAATGGATCATACGCAGGGTACTCAAAACAAGTTCCACATCTAAACCCTGGGCGATCTGCATACCCCAATGTAGAATCGTAATTCATTCCTGCACGCGCCCAAGCTTTCAAAGTAGTTGGATGAGACCAACGCAAATAATGCATTCGCCCCCCCCATTGGGATTGCGCAATACCTTCCTCTTGGCAAACCCGAAGAAGGCGTTCTGCCTCTTGCTTTAAAGCATTTGCATTCAGATATGTTTCATAGCTGGGATGAAGTCCTATCTCATGCCCTCTAGAAGATATACTCCGCAACAAAGAGCGGATAGCAGGATCTTCTATTTCATAATTGGAATCGTATTTTGAATTTGTTCTTCCGCAAATGAAATAGAATGCACTCTGAAGATTATTGGCCTCAGACAAATCCATAATCCAATCAAAGGTGTTGTAAGGGTCTAGAGAATGGAGTGCAGCAGGAGCCATTTTCCAAGCAACTGGGCCATGCAGCAATGAGAATAATTCACGTCGCTTTAGCACATCTCCCCCCACAGTTCGCAGCAAATGTTTTATTCCACCAAAGCCATAGCGGCTAGGTCGATCCACATCGTGCGACAGTCGTACACGAAACTGATGCTGTGCGAGTGCGATGCCGGGCCAAGTGTGTTTAATGACCTGCCTCAAGATCGCCAGCCACTCGTCGACTATCGGACGCTCCAGATAACCATGCTTAAATGCGTGCGATGCTGTGGCGGGAAAACGCCCGTGATCGTCAAGATCGGTACGCCCAATCTCCTCTTGGCGCGTAAGCATCCAGAAGGTAAGGCCGAGGATGTCATAGTTGATGTGATAGCCATCAACACTTGGGGTGATCAAGGGAGATGGTAAGCGGTTAGCGCCAGGCGCAGGAATGCGCGAATCGATGGGGAAATGCCAGCCTTCCGCCCTAGCATCCCAATCTGTAAATGCCAGTTCGGAGTCATTCCGCGCGAAGGTCTGAGGATCGGCAATCGTCGTGATAGACCGATCACTGCCCTGTAAGAACAGCCGCAGGCGTGGCCCTTCTTCGGCTTGCAAGCGAAACGGTTGCCCGAATCGTTCCGCGAGCACCGCACACAACCAGCTTAATGCCGCGGGAGTGATAGAGTCATCCACGGTTCGCCGGTTCCTCGTCTGCTACCCGGTACTTCACGACTCTCGCCGGATTGCCCATGACGATGGCGTAATCGGGCACATCTCGTGTCACCACCGCGCCAGCCCCTACCACAGCGCCCGTGCCAATCGTCACACCCTTGAGAATAGTTGCATTGGCACCAATCCACACATCGTCACTAATGCGTATTGGGGCGTTCGTGTGCGGCTGGTGTTTCATGGGACTTCCCAGTTTCATGCCATGGTCACGCCCCCAGATGACAGTCTTAGGTCCGATCATCACGTGATTTCCAAAAACAATATCACCCAACAAGTGGCAACCGGCATTCAGATAGAAATCGTCCCCACATACGATAAGAGGGTCACCCGACAATCGACAATAAGGCTCGATGAAAGCCTTTCCCTTGAATTCAACGCGCGAAACGATCGTATTGTTATGGATGTGTACGCCACGTTTACGCAAAGCAATCCGTATGACGAATTGCTTCAGCGCATTTTTAGTCGTTTTAGCCATGCAGATACCATTGCCCTCGGGTAGCTTCTCAAATCTCGAATGGCAGGCCCGATGTCGTGCCAGTCAAAAATAGCAAAATGACGTTCATCACCGCCAAACAGGTTATGGGCGAAATTTCTCCAGTAGCTCCATCGTGACAAGAGGTTCACGATTTCGTGCTTCATGTAGACCAGATGGACGCGGCGGCTACGCTCTTGCGTCTGCTCCTGCACGGGTCTCCCTAGAGCATCCTGCCATTGCGCAAACTGGAGGCACACGCCACTTCGGTTGCCTAACCTGTTCCACATCATGCTGCGCAAATTCACCTCCATCAGCTTGAAGGTGTCGTCTCGCGCGTCGTACTTGAATTCCGGCTCGGTGATGCCGTGCAGATCCATGCCCTCGACCAGCCGGCGACCCAGTTCGCGCACCTGCTCTGGCGCTTCGTTGCTCGCGCTGGAAAACACGCCGAACCTGTCGGGATACTGAGTCAGCTTCTTGCCGATCCATTCATTGAGAATCTGGCCGCGCGGCGAACGATAGGCGGTATAGGCATAGATCTGGGTGTCGTCTCCGGGCACCAGTTCCGAAGCCAGAAACCCGATGCCTCCTCGCATGAACGCTTCCAGCGCCCTTCGGTGACGATCAAGATCAGATTGGCCTTCAAGCAACAGGCTGCGAAAAACATCCGTCGTGGCATCGTCCCGCTTCCGGGGTTTGATGATCACGGGGAACTTCAGCCCCTCCAGTGTGGCAAGACCTCGTTCCAGAGAAAGCTCCATCGACCGGGGGTAGGGGACGCCCAACCGCTCGCAATGTGCATACTGCACGCTCTTGTCAATGCTTGCCAGCAGGCTCTCGCGATTGAACGGGAGGAAGCAGAAGCCACACACGTCGTCGTGAATAGCATGCAGGATTTCCAACTGTTCGTCGCTCGTCGGGAATAGCACTAACCGCCCATGCTGCTGTGACAGATGCACGAGAGCCTGCCTGAGTGAATTCGTTTCCCACTGGACAAGCGTATAACCATCGATCCGATTGCTGTAGCTGGCTAATGACCTTCGGGAATCCAGGAGCCAGATGCTGGGCACACCCTGTTCCCGGAGTTCACGGACGATGGAATAGCCGTTTACGTAGCCGCCGAGAACGACTGCCATACTTCTTGTGTCTGATTGATCAAACATTCAGAGCCGCCCCCTGGAAACCAGAAAAAGCAAATTTAGAAGTAGCAGATAGCATATACCCCCTACGCTGGAGAAAATAATAATGAAATTTGTGAATTCAATATCAAAAATCTCGGAGGCAATAATGGTCGCCAGCAATGCACTCATCAAGGCAATTTGCCATATAAGAGATATTCTTTGCTTCTCGAAAACACTATTTATTGTTGTCACAGAAGAAACAACAAATCTAATGGCGAAAAATGGAGCCAACAACTTTGCATAAGTACCTGCAATTCGCCATTGCTCGCCAAAGACCCAGGCAAAGACATCCTCGGCAACAAAGTAAATGATGGAAAATGAAACGGTAGAGATAAGTATTAGGTACTTAACAGTGGAGTCAAACGATTTTCTCGCCAGGCCGGTTCTTCTTCTCTCATCGGTGGCTTGTTGAAAAAAAACCTGTCCCACAGAATTTCCCAAAAGTGAGGATGGCATACCGAGAACACGCTGCACCAACGAATAGAAACCCAACGTCGACACCGAGTAGAACGACGAAATAAGGATATTTGTCAAGTTGTAGGACAGTGAATTAGCTAGGATCGCAGGCATGGAGAATTTAGGAAAATCCGCATAACGCAATCCCAGTGCTTTCATCCGTTGCCACCGCACCGTGGTGCGCCAGTTGGCATGCGCCAGTGTGTTTTTCAGCAACCGGGCGTTGGCGAGCATAGAGGACAGCACCTGCCCGGCAACGAGCCCAGCAGCGCCAGCCTTGAGAGCGCCGGCCGCCAGTTGCACTGTGGCTAGGACCACCGCCTTGAGGATGTTGGCGCGGGCAATATCCCTGTAGCGCTTGAGCCGGTTGTTGTAATAGTTGAGGACGTTGAATAGTCCCAAGAAGAGCACGACTGGTGGCGCGAGGTATAGCCATGGCCCGATGTCGGCACTACCCAGTAGATTGCTGATTGGGCCATTGAATAGAAGGACCACGATCATCAGAACGGCGGACAGTGTCACAGCAACGAGTAAACCCAGCGCAGCAATGTTGAGGGCATCTTCGTCAGACTCCGGCAACATGACGGCCAGTTCGTAGCGCGCATTGGCAATAGCACCGAAGATGGAGGTGATGGCGACGAACAACGCCAGCACGCCGAAATCCTGCGGTCCATACATGCGCGTGAGGACAGGGCTAATGGCGACCGGGATGGCTTGCGCCATGGTGGTACCGGTCATCAGGGTAACGACATTGCGCGCGAATTCACCTCGCCGGCGCAGGCGGTCAGTCATATACCCTGACCCACCCGGACAACGGCCTCTACGATGTGTTGCACCTGCTGCGGCGATAGATATGGATGAAACGGCAGGCTGATAACCTGCTCGGCCACCGCATCACCCACCGGCAACTTGACGCTGTCGTCCCGCACGGCCGGTTGCTTATTGAGTGGAATCGGATAATGCACAGCCGTGGGGATGCCGGCAGCCTTGAGCGCCTGCTCCACGGCAGGGCGGTTCGACACGCGGATGGTGTATTGAGCGTATACGCTGGTGTTGTGCGGCTCGATGTATGGCGTGCTGCCAATGCCGGCTTCGTTGAGCAAGTTGGTGTAATTTTGAGCAACCCGCTGGCGCAGTTCAATCTCCTCCGCCAAGGCTTCCAGCTTGGGCAGCAGGATAGCCGCTTGCAAGGTATCCAGGCGGCTGTTTACCCCTACGCGGATGTGATGATAGCGACGGTCTTGACCGTGGCGGGCAACCTGGCGGATGACCTTGGCCAATTCGTCGTCGCTGGTGAAGATGGCGCCTCCGTCACCGTAGCACCCCAGCGGCTTGCTGGGAAAAAAGCTGGCGCAAGCGATGGTGCTCAGGTCGCACGACTTGCGATCCTTGTAGCTGGCCCCGAAACTCTGGGCCGCATCCTCGATGACGGGTACACCGTGCTTGGCGGCAATGGCGTTAATGGCGTCAAAGTCGGCAGTCTGGCCGTACAGGCTCACAGGGATGATGGCCTTGGTGCGCGGAGTGATGGCGGCCTCCAAAAGCGCCGCGTCCAGGTTGTAGGTGCGCGGATCGACGTCCACGTAGACAGGCTTGGCACCCAGCAGCGCGACGGTTTCAGCGGTGGCGATGTACGTGAAGCCTGGGGTGATGACCTCGTCGCCGGGGCCGATGCCTAGGGCCATCTGGGCGATCTGCAAGGCATCAGTCCCGTTGGCAACGCTGATGCAGTGCTTGGCGCCGGTGTAGGCAGCGAGCTTTCCCTCCAACTCGGCGACTTCGGGGCCAAGGATGTACTGACCATGGGCCAGCACGCGCTGAATACCGGCGTCGATCTTGTCCTTGATGCGAGCCTGCTGCGTCTTAAGGTCGATGAATTCGATCATGGATGGCGATGAGTGATACAGAATGCAAACAAGCCTGGGTGGTGGCCGCCGCAGGCTTGGGTCATGGATTGAGTGGGATGGGGAATCAGTTCGTCCCACCGTGGCGTTTGCTGACGGTGCTGCCGTCGAGCACATAGCACGCGCCGGTGTGTTCGCACGTGGCCTCGCCTTGCCCTTGCAAAGGCAGGTCGAGTTGTTCGCCAAATTCGCTCATCCAACCGATCTGCCGAGCGGGCACGCCTACGACCAATGCGTAGTCAGGGATGTCCTTATTGACCACAGCGCCGGCGCCCACGAAGGCGTAGCGGCCCACAGTGTTACCGCAGACGATAGTACTGTTTGCACCCAAGGTGGCACCCTGGCGGATGACGGTACGGCGGTACTCGTCCTTGCGCGCGACGGCCGCACGCGGGTTGTAGACGTTGGTAAATACCATGCTGGGGCCACAGAACACATCGTCTTCCAGCGTGACGGCGTCGTAGACGCTCACGTTGTTCTGGATCTTGACGTTGTTGCCGATGTCCACATCGTTGCCGACGTAGACGTTCTGGCCCAGAGAACATCCCTTGCCGATGCGAGCCTTGGGGCTAACGTGGACCCAGTGCCAGATGCGGGTGCCTTCGCCGATTTGCGCGCCATCGTCGATGATGGCGCTGGGGTGGGCGGTATAGCTCATGCGCGTTCGGCCCGTGGTCAAACCAACCGCTGCACGAAGGGATGAACTTCACCAGCCTCTCCCCGCGCCGGCGGGGCGGTGCGGATGACGTTGACGGTTTCCACAGCGTGGCGGGCATCTTCCAGCCCGTACCCACGTCCCGCCAAGACTTCCTTGTAGCTCGTCGTGTGCAGATCGGTGAAGCCCTCGGAGAACTCCAGTTGCTGGCCGCTGACGTCGATGCTGCGGAAGGTGGGCTTCTTGCCCTTGACCTCGTCAGGCAAATCAGCGGCGTCGATGGACAGGAACCAGCGGACGCGGGCGCGTTCGTATTCCAGGTAGCCCGCGGCCTTGGCCTCGCCGCTGTAGTGCACCACGTTCTTCTGCAGCCGGCCGAAGACGAAGTGCAGCATGTCGTAGAAGTGCACGCCGATGTTGGTAGCCACGCCGAACGACTTGCGCGGGTCGCCCTTCCAGCTTTCCGCGTACCACTTTCCGCGCGAGGTGATGTAGGTCAGCTCGACGTCGAATTTGGTGTCAGAGGGAGCTTCAGCCACCTTCTCGCGCAGCTTGAGGATGGCGTCATGGTGGCGCAACTGCAGGATGTTGAAGACACGCTGTCCGGTTTCCTTTTCCACACGCACCAACTCGTCCAGCAATTCAGGCGTTGGCACAAGTGGTTTTTCGCAGATGACGTCAGCCCCTAGGCGCAGCCCGGCCGCGATGTGCGGGTGGTGCAGGTAGTTGGGAGAGCACACGCTGACGTAGTGCAGCGCCGTGGCCCTGTCGCGCTTGAGTCGTTGGGCGTGCTCGTAGAAACGCTCGAACTCGGTGAAGAATTCACTTTGCGGTGAGATGCTGTCGATGATGCCGACCGAATCGTTGACGTCGTAGGCCACCGCCAAGTGGTTGCCAGTGTCCTTGATGGCGCGCATATGGCGCGGTGCGATGTATCCGGCTGCGCCGATCAGGGCAAAATTCTTCATAGCTTCCTCGGAAATCAGAGACGGAAAACGGTAAAGCCTGCTTCGGCGGCGTCGTGTCGGTTGAAAAGGCTCTTGACGTCCGCCAGGACGGGCTTGCTGCCACGGCAAACGGCGCGCAGCGCGGCTGGAGACATCTGGCGATACTCGTTGTGGCCAACGGCGACCACGAGCGCGTCCACCGGGTGCTCGGCATCCACGACGCCCATCTGCAGCCCATATTCGTGCGCAACTTCCTCGGCGCTCGCCCAGGGATCGGCCACCACCACCTGCGCACCCCAGGCCTTGAACTCATTCACCATGTCCACGACCTTGCTGTTGCGGATGTCCGGGCAGTTCTCCTTGAAGGTGATGCCGAGCACACCGACGCGACACCGGGGCACGTCCATGCCATTGCGCAGCATGTGTTTGATGGTGTTGCGCGCCACGTAGCGGGCCATGTTGTCGTTGATACGGCGCCCAGCCAGGATGACTTGCGGGTGGTAGCCGACCTCCTCCGCCTTGTGCGTCAGGTAGTAGGGATCAACGCCGATGCAGTGGCCGCCGACAAGGCCAGGACGAAACGGCAGAAAGTTCCACTTGCTACCAGCAGCTTCGAGAACATCCAACGTATCGACGCCAAGTCGATCGAAGATGACCGAGAGCTCGTTCACCAGCGCAATGTTCAGGTCGCGCTGCGTGTTCTCGATGACCTTGGCGGCCTCGGCCACCTTGAGGCTGCTCGCCCGATAAGTGCCTGCGGTGATGACAGAGGCATAAAGCTCATCAACGACCTTGGCAATCTCGGGCGTCGACCCGCTGGTGATCTTCTTGATCTTTGTCAGCGTGTTGACCTTGTCCCCGGGGTTGATGCGTTCGGGGCTGTAGCCGCAGAAGAATTCCTTGTTGAATCTCTTGCCGCTGAATTTCTCCAGAACAGGAACGCAGACCTCCTCGGTCGCGCCCGGATAAACCGTGGACTCGTAGATGACGATAGCGCCTTCCGGGATGACCTTGCCAACAGTCTCGCTGGCCTTGATCAAGGGGGTCAGATCCGGTCGATTGGCGCCATCCACCGGCGTAGGCACCGTCACGATGAAGATCTTGCAGGCAGAAAGTTCTTCGGCAGTCGCGGTAAAGCTCAGGCGACTTGCCGCTTTCAGATCCTCAGGCGCCACCTCCAGAGTGTGATCCCGGCCCGACTTCAGCTCATTGATCCGGTCGTTGTTGATGTCGAATCCGATGACATCGCGCTTCTTCCCGAACTCAACGGCCAAGGGCAGGCCAACATATCCCAAGCCGATGACGGCGATCTTTAGTTCATTAGTTTGCATGCAATTCCATCTAAGCTCATTCAAAAATCAACGATTCCAATTTCCATAAGTGTGAATGCCGCATTCAGGCTGTCTGTGACAACCCGAACCGCGGCAATTCAAGTCTTGGCTCGAAAGCTGTGCGTCAGCGATGTCTGTTGTATGTCGCGCTCGCGTTGTTGACGACCTGCGACGACGGCAGGATCAGGCTGACCACACGGTTCCACTTCACCAGCGGCACCGGGTCGACATAGACCACGTCCTGCGACTGCAGGCGGAACTGGCTGGCCAGCACCAGGGCCGCCGGGTTCTTGGCGTCCAGGTGGAAGATGGCGGGCATGCCGGTTTCTCCCTGGCGAATCACGTAGATCTGCCCGGGGTTGGAGGTCGCCGTCGTCGGCCCGCCGGCCTCGCCCAGCGCCTCGTTCAGGCTCAGGCGGCCGTTGCTGCGCATGGTCAGCGCCGTCGGCTGCAGGATCTCGCCCATCACGAAGATCTTGGAATCTTCCCGGTGGGCCACGCGCACGGTATCGCCGCTCTTCAGCGGAATGCTGTTGCCGTCGTAGCCCGCTTCGCGCAGCCTCGTCAGGTCGACGGGAATGGACTGGCCGTCGCGGATGACCGTGATGGCCGACCGGTTGCCATTGATTGTGATGCCGCCGGCCCGGTTGATGGCCTCGCTCAGCGTCATCGGCACGTCGGTCACGATCTGCGAGCCGGGAACGCGCACTTCGCCTTCCACGTACACGCGCCGGCTTCTGAAAGACTGAATACGTACGGTTACCTGCGGGTCACGGATCTGCGAGGTGATCAGCTTGGCGATCAGGTCCGAGGCCTCGGCCTCGGTGAGCCCGGCCACGCGCACGCGGCCGACGTACGGAAAGGCGATCTCGCCGTTGGCATCGACGATGAAGCCCGGGGCCACCTGCACGCCCGTGGGGTCGGCCGACTGCGAAATCACGGCGCCTGCGTTGGGCAGCAGCTCGGGGTGGTCGTACACGATCACGCCCACCACGTCGCCCGGGCCGATGGTGTAGCGCTCGGGCTTGCCGAACAGCGCCTGCACTTCCGGCGGCGCGCCCTTGGGCGCGGCCTCGGCCAGCGTGCGCACCAGCGCAAGGGATATGGGGGTGATCCTGCCTTCGGGCGCTTCGTCCGGCAGGTACTGGAACTCGGCCGGCAGCGGCCCGGCCCCGTCGTACGGCGCCACGTTGCCCATGCCCGGCACCACGGTGCAGCCTTGGAGCACCATCACACCCATCAATGCGGCAGCCCATGCCAGCGCGTTCACATCACGTCTCAAGTCAAACCCCTGTCAGTTCAGTTCTTGTCAACCGGTAGCAGTCGCAGGGATCAAATGTTGCCCGGACGCCCCCTCTCTATTGCGATTCGTTTTCAGTTAACCAAGGTCGTGGCGGATCATAGGCTTCCTTCGATGAATGAATAATTGCAGCGTTTTGCTAATGCAACAAAACCCCTGGTTTTGTTACACGCACTAGAACATTAGTTTTGATTATTAGCGGCGCACCGGAATGCCGCGCTCGGCCATGCGGGCCTTGGCCTCGCCCACGGTGTGTTCGCCGTAGTGGAAGATGCTGGCGGCCAGCACCGCGTCGGCCCCGCCCTGCTGCACGCCGTCGGCCAGGTGGTCCAGCGTGCCGACGCCGCCGGATGCGATCACGGGCACGCTGACCGCGTCGCTCACGGCGCGGGTGAGCGCCAGGTCGAAGCCGCTCTTGGTGCCGTCGCGGTCCATGCTGGTCAGCAGGATCTCGCCGGCGCCGCGGCGCGCCATTTCGCGGGCCCACTCGACGGCGTCCAGGCCGGTGTTCTTGCGCCCGCCGTGGCTGTACACGTCCCAGCCGGGGCCGCGGGCGGCGGCTTCCTCGGGGTTGCGGCGCTTGGCGTCGATGGCGACCACGATGCACTGCGCGCCGTATTTGGCCGAGGCGTCCTCGATCACCTGCGGGTTGGCGATGGCGGCCGAATTGAAGCTGGTCTTGTCCGCGCCGGCGTTGAGCAGGCGGCGCACGTCGTCCACGGTGCGCACGCCGCCGCCCACGGTGAGCGGAATGAACACCTGCGAGGCCACGGCCTCGATGATGGGCAGGATCAGGTCGCGCCCGTCGCTGGTGGCGGTGATGTCCAGGAAGGTCAGCTCGTCGGCCCCCTGGGCGTTGTAGCGCGCGGCGATTTCCACCGGGTCGCCGGCGTCGCGCAGCTCGACGAAGTTGACGCCCTTGACGACGCGGCCGCCTGTGACGTCGAGACAGGGAATGATGCGCTTGGCAAGCATGGGCAGGTCCAGGAAAAAAACGAAAAAGAAGATTCAGGAAAGCGCGCGCAGCTCTTGCCATCCGTGCCAGGAGGCGCCGGCGGCCAGGAGCACGGGCTCGTCGATGCGCGCGGCCTCGACGCACAGCATCTGGCGCCAGCCGTCGTCGGGCAGGTCGGCCAGGCCGGCGGCCAGCTCGGGGCCGGGGTTCCAGACCACGGTTTCGGTGCAGCTCGCGCTTTGGGCGATCTCGAGCGTGCCGGCGGGCTGCACCAGGCGCAGCGGCGCGGCGGGGGCGGCGTAGACGCTGTCGAACTCGGTGCCGAAGCGCAGCGCGGGCGCGGTGTCCACGTGCCGGTCGTCGCGCACCGCGTCCCAGCGGTTGGCGCCCTGCAGGCCTTCCAGGCGGGCCTGCAGCACGTCGTCCACGCGCAGGTAGGTGTGCAGCGCGGCGGCAAAGGTCCAGGGTGCGCTGCCGGTGTTGTCGATGGTCAGGGCGATGCGCAGGCGGCGCGGGGCCATCGTCAGCGCCAGCCGGGCATGGAAGCTCCGCGGCCAGACGGCGCGGGTGGCCTCGCTGCTGCGCAGGCCGAGCACCAGGCCGTGCTCGCTGCTCTCTTCCACCTGCCACGGCAGGTTGCGCGCAAAGCCGTGCTTGGGCAGCGGCCCGCGCTGGTTGAACTGCGGAAAGCAGATCGGCACGCCGCCGCGGATGGGGCTGCGGCCGTCGAACAGCGCGTCGGGGCTCAGGTACAGGTGCTCCACGCCCTTGGCATCGACCCACGAGAGCAGGTGCGCGCCGTGCAGCGCGACGCGCAGGCGCCCGCCGCCGGGCGATGCCAGTTCCACGGCGGGCTGTCCGCGGACGTCGAGGGAGGTGATAGCCATGCTGCCGGTTCCGGAAGAAGGGGATTTTCCACCATGGGCCCGGCGCGCCGTCAGCGCTTGACCCACTGCCAGTGGGGGATGTCGCCCGCGTCGAGATTGGCGATGCGCGTCTCGCCGAAGGACTTTTCCAGCTCGATGCGGCGCAGGTCGAGCGCGCCGGGGCTTTCCTCGATGGCGGCGAGCAGCCGCGCTGCGTGCGAGACGACGATGAGCTGCGACGCCTGGGCGGCATGCGCGATGAGCCGGCCGAGCGCCGGCAGCAGGTCGGGGTGCAGGCTGGTTTCGGGCTCGTTGAGCACCAGCAGGGCCGGCGGGCGCGGCGTGAGCAGCGCGGCCACCCACAGCAGGTAGCGCAGCGTGCCGTCCGACAGCTCGGCCATGCCCAGCGGCCGCAGCAGGCCATGCTGGTGCATGCGCGCCTCGAAGCGCCCGGCCTGCACGTCGATCTCGACGCGGGCGCCGGCAAAGGCGTCTTCGATGGCGGCGTCGAGCGCGCGGCCGTCCCCGATCTCGCGGATGGTCTGCAGCGCCGCCGCCAGGTCGGCGCCGTCGTTGGCCAGCACGGGGGTGTAGGTGCCCAGCCGCGGCTGGCGCGCGGGCGCATCGGCGTCGGAGCGGAAGTGGTCGTAGAAGCGCCAGGAGCGCATCTGCTCGCGCACCGTGAGCATCTCGGGCGCCTCGCGCGGGTCGGCGTACTCGGTCATCATGCTCGCGAAGTCGGGCACCGGCCGTGCCACGCGCCGCCAGCTGCCGTCGTCGGCGCGCGTCCGCAGGTCGGCGCCGTGGCGGTCGACGAGCGCGGTCGCGGGCCGCCACAGCGGGCCGCTCCAGACGGCTTCGCGCTTGATCTGCGGGTCGTGGTTGAAGGCCGAGGTGACGCGCGGAACGGGCAGGCCGATGTCGATGGCGTAGCCGCAGTCCTGCGGGTCCGCCGCGCCGAAGCCCAGGCGCAGGCTGATCGCCTCGCGCCGCACGGTGCCCTGCACCGGCACGTCGCCGCGGCGCATGGCCGCCGAGATGCTTTCGGGGCCGGCCCAGAGCGTGGAGCCGATGCCGCCCTCGCGCACCAGTGCGCGCACCACGCCGCCCTGCGCCACCTCGGCCAGCAGCCGCATCGCGCGGTAGACGCTGGATTTGCCGCTGCCGTTGGGGCCGGTGACGAGGGTGAGCCGGCCCAGGGGCAGCACCAGCTGGCGCAGCGAGCGGTAGTTGGCGATGGCCAGCGCGCTCAGCATGGGGTTGCGCCGGGCGTCGACCCTTCGGCAAGCTCAGCCTGATACCGAATTGCGTTCAATTGATAAGGACCGTTCAGGCTGAGCTTGTCGAAGCCCGGGACGGCACTTCGACAGGCTCAGTGCGAACGGCTTCTCGATGCTTGAAAGCGAATCCGTATGCACGGTTCGCTGGTTCAGTCGGTGTTCGCCAGCTCGTCGGCGCGCGCCTGCGCGGTGGCGAAGTCGAGGTCGCCGGAATAGATGGCGCGGCCGCAGATCACGCCTTCGACGCCCTCTTCCTCCACCGCGCAGAGCTTCTCGATGTCGGCGATGCCCGAAAGGCCGCCCGAGGCGATCACCGGGATGGTGAGCGCCTGCGCGAGCTTGACCGTGGCCTCGATGTTGATGCCCGAGAGCATGCCGTCGCGGCCGATGTCGGTGTAGATGATGGACTCGACGCCGTAGTCCTCGAACTTCTTGCCGAGGTCGGCCACCTCGTGGCCGGTGAGCTTGCTCCAGCCGTCGGTGGCGACCTTGCCGTCCTTCGCGTCGAGGCCGACGATGATGTGGCCGCCGAAGGCACTGCAGGCGTCCTGCAGGAAGCCGGGGTTCTTCACCGCGGCGGTGCCGATGATCACGTAGCGCAGGCCGTCGTCGATGTAGCGCTCGATCGTGTCCAGGTCGCGGATGCCGCCGCCGAGCTGCACCGGGATGTCTTCGCCCACCTCGCGCAGGATGGCCTTGATCGCCGCGTGGTTCTGCGGCTTGCCGGCGAAGGCGCCGTTCAGGTCGACCAGGTGCAGGCGGCGCGCGCCGGCCTCCACCCACTTGCGCGCCATGGCGGCGGGGTCTTCGCTGAAGGTGGTGGACTGGTCCATGTCGCCCTGCTTGAGGCGAACGCAGTGGCCGTCCTTGAGATCGATGGCGGGAATCAACAGCATGGCAGGGCAAACCCGGCAGGAGGGGTGGAAAGAGGGCTAGGGATTCCAGTGAAGGAAGTTTCGATACAGCTGCAACCCGTGGTCCGCGCTCTTTTCAGGGTGGAACTGGGTCGCAAAAATGTTATCGCGTGCCACCGCTGCGGTAAAGCGCGTGCCGTATTCGGCCTCGCCCACGCTGTGCGCGGCGTCGCGCGGGCGGGCGTAGAAGCTGTGCACGAAGTAGAAGTAGCTCATGTCGGGCACGCCGGCCCACAGCGCGTGCGGCCGCGACTGGTGCACCTGGTTCCAGCCCATCTGCGGCACCTTGTAGTGGCTGCCGTCGGGCTGCCGGCGGCCCGCCAGGTCGAAGCGCAGCACCTCGCCGGGGATCAGGTCCAGGCCGTCGGTGGGGCCTTCCTCGCTGCGCGAGAGCAGCATCTGCATGCCCACGCACACGCCGAACAGCGGCTTGCCGGCCGCCGCCTCGAGCACCGATTCGAGCAGGCCCGAATCGCGCAGCTCGCGCATGCAGTCGGGCATGGCGCCCTGCCCCGGCAGCACCACGCGCGTGGCGGCGCGCACCACGTCGGGGTCGGAGGTGACGGCCACCTGCACGCCCGCGGCATCGGCCGCATGGCGCACGGCCTGCGACACCGACCAGAGGTTGCCCATGCCGTAGTCGACCACGGCCACGGTGTTTGCGACGTTGTTCATATCGGCATTCGAAGACGGAACGGGCGCCGGCGCCCGGCAGCTTCCTGAAGGATCAGAGTGAGCCCTTGGTCGACGGAATGACGCCGGCCGAGCGCGGATCGAGCTCCAGCGCGGCGCGCAGCGCGCGGGCGAAGGCCTTGAAGACGGTCTCGCACTGGTGGTGCGCGTTCACGCCCTTGAGGTTGTCGATGTGCAGCGTCACGAAGGCGTGGTTGACGAAGCCCTGGAAGAACTCGTAGGTGAGCTGGGTGTCGAAGGTGCCGATCATGCCGCTGGTGAAGGGCACGTCCATCACCAGGCCCGGGCGGCCCGAGAAGTCGATCACCACGCGCGAGAGCGCCTCGTCCAGCGGCACGTAGGCGTGGCCGTAGCGGCGGATGCCCTTCTTGTCGCCCACCGCCCTGGCCACCGCCTGGCCGAGGGTGATGCCCACGTCTTCCACCGTGTGGTGGCCGTCGATGTGCAGGTCGCCCTGGCAGTCGATCTCCAGGTCGAGCAGGCCGTGCCGCGCGATCTGGTCGAGCATGTGGTCGAAGAAGCCGATGCCGGTGGACAGCCGGGCCTGGCCGGTGCCGTCGAGGTTGACGCGCACGCGGATCTTCGTCTCGGCGGTGTCGCGGGAGACCTCGGCAATGCGCAGACCGGTCGCTTCGGGGGCCGTGGGGGTGTTCATAGGGACTGTTCGAGCGCCGCGAGCATCTGCGCGTTCTCGTCGGCCGTTCCGACGGTCAGGCGCAGGCAGTTCGCGAGCAATGGGTGCATTGTAGAAACGTTCTTCACCAGCACGCCCCGTGCCTTCATGCCGGCGAAGGTCTTGGCGGCCCGATCGCCCTCGCCCTGGACACGCACCAGGATCATGTTGGCGTCGCTGGGCCAGGTCTTCACGCCCGGCAGCGCCGCCAGCGCGGCGAGCAGCCGGTCGCGCTCGGCGCGGATCGCCTCGGCCTGCCGGGCGAAAACCTCCGCATGCTCCAGCGCGAACAGGGCGCACTCGCAGTTGAGCACGCTGATGTTGTAGGGCGGGCGCACCTTGTCGATCTCGGCCACCAGCCGCGCCGGGCCCATGAGGTAGCCCAGGCGCACGCCGGCCAGGCCGAACTTGCTCAGGGTGCGCATCAGCAGCACGTGGCCGTGCCGGGCGATGCGGTCGATGTAGCTGCGCGCGGCGAAGGGCTGGTAGGCCTCGTCGATCACCACCAGCCCGCCCTGCGCGCCCTGGGCCTGCACGATGCGCTCGATGGCCGCGTCGTCCCACAGGTTGGCGGTGGGGTTGTTCGGGTAGGCGAGGTAGACGATGGCCGGCTTCTCGCGCTCGATGGCGGCGAGCATGGCGTCGGCGTCGAGCTCGAAGTCGGCGGTGAGCGGCACGCCGACGAACTTCAGGCCCTGCAGCTGCGCGCTCATGGCGTACATCACGAAGCCGGGCACCGGCGCGACGATGCCGGCGCCCGGCAGGTCGCAGGCCATGGCGAGCAGCGAGATCAGTTCGTCCGAGCCGTTGCCCAGCATCAGCGCGAAGCCCTCGGGCAGGCCGGCGTGTTCGGCCAGCGCGCGGCGCAGGTCGTTGCCGCGCTCGCCGGGATAGCGGTTGAGCGCCAGCGCGCCCAGGCGCCGGCCCAGCGCGGCCTGCAGTTCCGGCGGCAGGCCATGGGGGTTCTCCATGGCGTCGAGCTTGAGCAGGCCGCGCGCATCCTGCACGGCGTAGGCATGCATCGACTGCACGTCGGGGCGAAGGCGCGCCAGGGCGCGGGTGGTCAGGTCGTCAGGGGTCATGGGGTGGGTTTGGCTCCTCTCCCCTCTGGGGAGAGGTTGGGTGAGGGGCTGCGGCGCATGCAGAGGCCGGGCTCGAACGACGGCCCCGTGCCCTCACCCCCACCCTCTCCCAGAGGGAGAGGGAGCCATGCCGGACGCGCTGGATGCGGCGAGCCATGGCGTCAGGGCGCGCAGCGGTAGCTGCTCTGCAGCGCGGCGGAAAGCACGAGTTGCACCGGCATGTCGGCCTCGTAGCGGTCGGGGTTGCGCGCCATCTCGCCCTGGTAGAGCGAGCGGGCCATCGATGGCTCGAGGCGGCGGCCTTCGATGCAGAAGGGCGCCGGCTGGCCTGCGCGCCGCGCGATGTCGGCCGCTTCGCGCAGGCCTTCGAGCACGCCGACGAGGTAGTAGTTGGCGTAGATCCTGCCGTCCTTCTCGCCGGCTTCGAGGGTGCGCAGCTCGCGGATGCTCATGGCCTGCACGCCGGCGGCCATGCCGGCGAACAGCACGGCGCAGGCCAGGCGTTTCATGCCTTCTTTAGCCGCATCTCGGCCGCGCGGGCATGGGCCTGCAGGCCCTCGCCGTAGGCCAGCTCGGCCGCGATCGGGCCGAGCGCCTGGGCGCCCTGCTCGCTCACCTCGATCAGGCTGGAGCGCTTCTGGAAGTCGTACACGCCCAGCGGCGACGAGAAGCGCGCGGTGCCGGAGGTGGGCAGCACGTGGTTGGGGCCGGCGCAGTAGTCGCCCAGGCTCTCGCTGGTGTAGGCGCCCAGGAAGATCGCGCCGGCGTGGCGCAGCAGCGGCTCCCAGCGGTGCGGGTCCTGGCTGGAGACTTCCAGGTGCTCGGGCGCGATGCGGTTGCTGATCTCGCAGGCCTCTTCCATGCTGCGCGTGTGGATCAGCGCGCCGCGGCCGTTGAGCGAGGCGGCGATGATCTGCGCGCGCGGCATGCCGGGCAGCAGGCGGTCGATCTCGCGCTGCACGGCGTCGATGTAGGCCGCGTCGGGGCTGAGCAGGATGCTCTGCGCCAGCTCGTCGTGCTCGGCCTGGCTGAACAGGTCCATCGCCACCCAGTCGGGCGGCGTGCTGCCGTCGGCCAGCACCAGGATCTCGCTGGGGCCGGCGATCATGTCGATGCCCACGGTGCCGAACACGCGGCGCTTGGCGGCGGCGACGTAGGCGTTGCCGGGGCCGGTGATCTTGTCGACGGCGGGGATGGTGGCGGTGCCGTAGGCCAGCGCGGCCACGGCCTGGGCGCCGCCGATGGTGAAGGCGCGGGTGACGCCGGCGACGTGGGCCGCGGCCAGGACGAGCACGTTGCGCTCCCCTTTTGCGGAAGGGCCGTCGCCAGTGCCGCCGGTCGCCACGCTGCCCTTGGCCGGTGTCGGCACGACCATGATGATCTCGCCCACGCCGGCCACGTGGGCCGGGATGGCGTTCATCAGCAGACTGGACGGATAGGCCGCCTTGCCACCCGGCACATAGATGCCGACGCGGTCCAGCGGCGTGACTTTCTGGCCGAGCAGCGTGCCGTCCGCGTCGCGGAAGCTCCAGCTCTCGCCGCTCGCCTTCTTCTGCGCCTCGTGATAGACGCGCACGCGCTCGGCCGCGGACCGCAGGGCATGTTGCTGTGCCGCCGGCAGCGAATCGAACGCTTGCTTGAAATCGGCCTGTGTCAACTCCAAGGCCTGCACGGACGACGCGTCCAGGCCATCGAAGCGCCGGGTGTATTCCAGTACCGCCGCGTCGCCGCGCGCGCGCACGTCGGCCAGGATCTCGGCCACGCGGTGCTCGATCGCCGCGTCGGTGTCGGCCGACCAGTGCAGCCGCGCCTTGAAGGCGGCCTCGAAACCGGCCGAGGCGGTGGACAGGCGAACGGGTGCGGCGGTCGGGGTCATGGGGGTCAGGATCGAGGGGTGGCCGACGCGAAGGCGTCGATGATGCGGCGGATCGGCTCGCGCTTGAGCTTGAGCGCGGCCTGGTTGACGACCAGGCGGGCGCTGATGTCCATGATGCGCTCGACTTCCACCAGGTGGTTGGCCTTGAGGGTGTTGCCGGTGGACACGAGGTCGACGATGGCGTCGGCCAGGCCGGTGAGCGGCGCCAGCTCCATGCTGCCGTAGAGCTTGATCAGGTCCACGTGCACGCCCTTGCGGGCGAAGAACTCGCGCGACAGGCCGACGTACTTGGTCGCGACCTTCAGGCGCGAGCCCTGGCGCACGGCGTTCGCGTAGTCGTAGTCGGCGCGCACCGCCACGCTCAGGCGGCAGGCGGCGATCTTCAGGTCCAGCGGCTGGTACAGGCCCTGGTTGCCGTGCTCGAGCAGCACGTCCAGGCCCGTGACGCCCAGGTCGGCGCCGCCGTACTGCACGTAGGTCGGCACGTCGGAGGCGCGCACCAGCACCACGCGCACCTCGGGGCGGGTGGTGGCCAGGATGAGTTTGCGCGACTTCTCGGGGTCTTCCGTGACCTCGATGCCGGCGGCGGCCAGCAGCGGCATCGTCTCCTCGAAGATGCGGCCCTTGGACAAAGCAAGCGTGATCACGATTGCGCCTCCTGGTTTTCGAGCGTGATCATGCGCGCACCCTTTCGATGTCCGCGCCCAGGGTGCGCAGCTTGGCTTCCATGCGGTCGTAGCCGCGGTCCAGGTGGTAGATGCGGTCGACCAGCGTCTCGCCCTCGGCCACCAGGCCGGCGATGACCAGGCTGGCCGAGGCGCGCAGGTCGGTCGCCATCACGGTGGCGCCGGAGAGCTGGGGCACGCCCTCGATCACCGCCACCTTGCCGTCGATCTGGATGTGGGCGCCCAGGCGCAGCAGTTCGTCGACGTGCATGAAGCGGTTTTCGAAGATCGTCTCGGTGACGGCGGAAGTGCCTTCGGCGATCACGTTCAGCGCCATGAACTGCGCCTGCATGTCGGTCGGGAAGCCCGGGTACTCGGTGGTGCGGAAGCTCTGCGCCTTCAGGCGGCCGCCGGACTGCACGCGCAGGCCGTCCTGCACCTCGGTGACGGTGGCGCCGGCTTCGCGCAGCTTGTCGATCACGGCGTCGAGGTGGTCGGCGCGCGCATGGCGCAGCACCGCGTCGCCGCCGGCGGCCGCCACCGCGCACAGGAAGGTGCCGGCCTCGATGCGGTCGGCCACCACATGGTGCGTGCAGCCGTGCAGGCGCTCCACGCCCTGGATGCGGATGCGGCTGGTGCCGTGGCCCTCGATCTTCGCGCCCATGGCGATGAGCATCTCGGCCAGGTCGGGGATCTCCGGCTCCTGCGCCGCGTTCTCCAGCACCGTCTCGCCCTCGGCGAGCGCCGCGGCCATGAGGAAGTTCTCGGTGCCGGTGACGGTGACCATGTCGGTCGTGATGCGCGCGCCGCGCAGGCGCGAGAGGCCCGGCTGCAGCCTGGCGACCATGTAGCCGTGCTCCACGGCGATGTCCGCGCCCATGGCCTGCAGGCCCTTGATGTGCTGGTCCACCGGCCGCGAGCCGATGGCGCAGCCGCCGGGCAGCGAGACGCGGGCGGCGCCGAAGCGCGCCAGCAGCGGGCCCAGCGCGAGCACCGAGGCGCGCATGGTCTTGACCAGTTCGTAGGGCGCCTCCGGGTTCGTCAGGTCGCGCGCGTCCAGGCGCACGGTGCCGTTGTCGTCGCGCTCGGCCGCCACGCCCATGTTGCGCACCAGCTTGAGCATGGTCGCCACGTCCTGCAGGCGCGGCACGTTGTGCAGCGTGACCGGCTCGGCCGTGAGCAGCGCGGCGCACAGCTCGGGCAGCGCGGCGTTCTTGGCGCCGGAAATGAGCACCTCGCCGCCGAGCTTGCGCCCGCCGCGAATCAACAGTTTGTCCATCAGGAATCCAGCGGGAAGGGGGGCCTTTCCGGCCGCCTCGTTAGGGTTTCGCCGCCGCCCATTCGGCCGGCGTGTAGGTCTTCATCGAAAGCGCATGCACCTCGTCGGTGTGCATTTTCGCACCGAGCGTGGCGTACACCCGCTGGTGGCGCTGGATGGCGCGCTTGCCCTCGAACTCGGCCGAGACGATGGTGGCGTACCAGTGGCGCCCGTCGCCTTCGAGCGCGATGTGCTCGCAGGGCAGGCCGGCCTGGATGATGGCTTGGAGTTCTTCGGCGGTCATGGGGTCAGCTTCGAATTTTGTAGCCGATGCGCAGCAGGTGCACGGCGATGGCGCTCACCACCAGCCAGGCGCTGCCCACGATGCCGAAACTGAGCCAGGGCGAGGTGTCGGAGACGCCGAAGAAGCCGTAGCGGAAGCCGTCGATCATGTAGAAGAACGGGTTCAGGTGGCTCACGCCCTGCCAGAAGGCCGGCAGCGAATGGATGGAATAGAACACGCCCGACAGGAAAGTCATGGGCATGATCAGGAAGTTCTGGAACACCGCCATCTGGTCGAACTTCTCGGCCCACAGGCCGGCGATCAGCCCCAGCGTGCCGAGCATGGCGGCGCCCAGCACGGCGAACACGATGATCCACAGCGGCGCCACGAAGCTGGGCTGGGCGAAGAGCATCGTCACCAGGAACACGCCCAGCCCCACGGCCAGCCCGCGGATCACCGAGGAGCCGACGTAGGCGAAGAACCAGCCCCAGTGCGACAGCGGCGTGAGCAGCACGAACACCAGGCTGCCCATGATCTTGCTCTGGATGATGGACGACGAGCTGTTGGCGAAGGCGTTCTGCAGCACGCTCATCATTACCAGGCCGGGCACCAGGAAGGCGGTGTAGCTCACGGTGCCGTAGACCTTGACGTGGTCTTCCAGCACGTGGCCGAACACCATCAGGTACAGCAGCGCGGTGAGCACCGGCGCGCCGACGGTCTGGAAGCCGACCTTCCAGAAGCGCAGCACTTCCTTGTAGAGCAGCGCGCGCCAGCCCAGCACCGTAATCATCATCGAGCCACCTCCAGCGGCGTCTGCTCGCCCGCCATCAGGTCGATGAACACGTCTTCCAGGTCGGCCTTGCGCATCTCGACGTCTTCCACGGCCACGCCGGCCTCGCGCAGGGTGGCGAGCAGCTGCTCGACCTCGCGCGCGTCATGCGCGGGCAGCTGCACGATGCGGCCGGTGATGCGCGCGTGCTGCGCCAGCGACCAGGGCAGGTTGGCGTCGGTCTTGAAGCGCAGCACGTTGCTGGTGGCCGTGCGCAGCAGTTCGCTGGTGCGGTCGAGCGCGATCACGCGGCCCTTCTTGAGCATCGCGATGCGGTTGCACAGCGCCTCGGCCTCTTCCAGGTAGTGGGTGGTCAGCAGCACGGTGCTGCCTTCCTTGTTGAGCCGGGCGACGAACTGCCACAGCGTCTGGCGCAGCTCGACGTCGACGCCGGCGGTGGGCTCGTCGAGCACGATCACCGGCGGCTTGTGCACCAGCGCCTGCGCCACCAGCACGCGGCGCTTCATGCCGCCGGAGAGCTGGCGCATGTTGGCGTCGGCCTTGTCGGCCAGGCCCAGGCTGGCCAGCAGCTCGTCGATCCAGGCGTCGTTGTTGGCGATGCCGAAGTAGCCCGACTGGATGCGCAGCGTCTCGCGCACGTTGAAGAAGGGGTCGAACACCAGTTCCTGCGGCACGATGCCCAGCTGCCGGCGCGCCTCCGCGTAGTGGGTCTGCACGTCGAAGCCGTGCACGCTGACGCTGCCGGCGGTCGGGCGCGAGAGGCCGGCCAGGATGCTGATCAGGGAGGTCTTGCCCGCGCCATTGGGGCCGAGCAGGCCGAAGAACTCGCCCTCCTCGATCTGGAAGCTGACGTCGTCCAGCGCCCGCAGGCCCGATTGACCCTGCGCCCTTTGCTGACGCGAGGCGGGGTAGGTCTTGGAAACCGATTGAAACAGGATCGCGGGCATGGGAGCCCGCGATTCTAGGGGGTCGGCCGGGGCCGCGCCGGCGCGCGGGTATGGGTGCTCAGGGCGCGGCGGGCAGCAGCCCGGCCACACCGTACAGCGACGCCAGCTCGCGCAGCCGCTGAGGCAGCCCCTTGACGGCGAAGCTGCGGCCCAGCGCGCTGGCCTCGCGGCGGCATTCGAGCAGCACCGCCAGTGCCGACGAGTCGAACTGCGTCAGCGCGCTGGCATCCACCACGGTGACCGAGTGGCCCTTCTGCCCCGCCATCCCCTGCTGCAGCATGCGCATGCAGGCCGGCGCCTCGTCGTGGGTGATCTTCTGGGGCAGGACCAGCATGATGGGGCGCTCCGGACGGACCTCAGCTCTTGTCGCCGGACTTGTTGCGCGCGGCGAGCGCGGCGATCAGGCCGTCGATGCCCTTGCTGTTGATCTCCTGCGAGAACTGGGTGCGGTAGGTGTCCACGAGCCAGACGCCCATCACGTTGAGGTTGTAGACCTTCCAGCCGGCGCCCGCGCCGGGCGTCTTCTCGAGGCGGTAGTCGAGCTGCACCGGATCGCCGCGGCCGCGGATCTCGGTGCGCACGAGCACTTCCTTCTCGTCGGCCGAGCCGCGGAAGGGCCGCACCGTGACGGTCTGGTCGCTGACCTGGTCCAGCGCGCCGGCATAGGTGCGCACCAGCAGGGTCTTGAACTCTTCCTGCAGGCGCGTGCGCTGCTCCGGCGTGGCCTGGCGCCAGGCCGGGCCGACGGCAGAGGCGGTCATGCGCTGGAAGTTCACGTTGGGCATGATCATGGAGTCGACCAGCGCCATGATCTTGTTCACTTCGCCGGCCTTGATGGAGCTGTCGGCCTTGATGGTTTCCAGCACTTCCGTCGACAGGCGCTTGACCAGCGCGTCGGGCGCCTCGTCGGCCGCGCGGGCGGCGGGCGCGAAGGCGATGGCGGCGCCGGCCAGCAGCAGGCCGGCGAAGGCGAAGCGGCCCAGAAGACGGCGTGAAAGGCGGCGCGAGAGGGTCGTTGCGTTCATCGATGCTTCCCTTGTCAAAAGGCCGGTCGGGTGCCGGCGTGGTGTTTTGGAGACGCCCGGCCGGCGGGGGTTCCCGGCCGTCGGGCGCGGCGTGCAACCGGATGCAAGCGCTGCCGGGGCACGCCGGGCGTCACTGGGACGGCGCCTGGCCGGCGTCGTCGTCGAGGTCGTACCGCTCGTCGTCACCGTCCTGCGCGCCGTCGCGAACCTCGGCCGCGCGCCGCTGCAGGTAGGCATCGCGCGTGAAGGAATACTTGTCGAGCGCGGCGTCCTCCAGCATGCGCGTGACGCGCAGGTAGACGGAGCGGGTGTCGACCGCGTTGAGCACGGTCAGCGAATTGCGCGCCGCCACGTCGTTCATGTGCGACAGCGGATCGCCCCAGCGGTCCACCGGCAGCACGGCGGTGTCGCGCACGGTGGAGGGGCCCAGCAGCGGCAGCATGAGGTACGGCCCGGCCGGCACGCCCCAGTAGCCCAGGGTCTGGCCGAAATCCGCGCGGTGGCGCTCGATGCCGACTTCGGTGGCGATGTCCAGCAGCCCGCCCAGGCCGAAGACGGTGTTGACGTTCAACCGCATGAAGCTCTCGGCACTGCGCTGGGCCTTCAGCTGCGCGACGTTGTTGACGAAGTTCCACGCCTCGCCCAGGTTGCCGAAGAAGTTGTTGACGCCGGTGCGCACCATGGAGGGCACCACGTCCTGGTAGGCCGTGGCCACGGGCTTGAGCACGGCGTCGTCGACGGCCTCGTTGAAGCGGTAGACGCCGCGGTTGAAAGGCTCGAACGGATCGGCCGGGCTGGGCCGCGGGCCGGTGGCGCAGCCGGCCAGCACGGCGGCTGCGGCGGCGATGGCCGCCCAGCGTGCGCCGGCTGCAGCGAGCCCGCGGATGGATCGGAATGCGGTGGGTGTTTTCATTGTTTCTTGGCGCCCCCTTGCGGCGAGCTTCCATCGGCAGCACGGTCGTAGAGGAACTGTCCGATCAGGTTCTCGAGCACCACGGCCGACTGCGTGGCGGTGATGAGGTCCCCGGCCTGCAGGTTCTCGTCCTCGGCGCCGGCCTCGATCCCTATGTACTGCTCGCCGAGCAGGCCGCTGGTCAGGATCTTGAGCGAACTGTCCTTGGGGAAACTGTAACGGTTTTGTAACCCGATCGTGACGGTGGCCTGAAAAGTCTTGTCGTCGAACGTGATCGACTCCACGCGGCCCACCACCACGCCGGCGCTTTTCACGGCCGTCTGCGGCTTCAGGCCGCCGATGTTGTCGAAGCGCGCGGTGACGGTGTAGGTCCGCTGGAAGTTCAGGCTCAGCAGGTTGGCCGACTGCAGGGCGAGGAACAGCAGCGCGGCCGCGCCGATCAGCACGAACAGGCCGACCCAGATGTCGTTGCTGGAACGTTGCATGGTTCTTTCCTTGTGTCTTGTCTAATGGCGGCGGCGCAGCCCTACAGGCTGAACATCATGGCGGTGAGCAGGAAGTCCAGGCCCAGCACCGACAGCGACGCGACCACCACGGTGCGGGTGGTCGCGCGCGACACGCCTTCCGGCGTGGGATGGGCCTCGAAGCCCTGCAGCAGCGCGATGAAGGTGACGGTGACGCCGAAGACGATGCTCTTGACGACGCCGTTGCCCACGTCCTTCCAGACGTCCACGCCGCTTTGCATCTGGCCCCAGAAGGCGCCCGGATCGACGCCCAGCATGAGCACGCCGACGACGTAGCCGCCCAGCACGCCCACCGCGCTGAAGACGGCCGCCAGCAGCGGCATGGTGATCACGCCGGCCCAGAAGCGCGGCGCCAGCACGCGGCGCACGGGGTCGACCGCCATCATCTCCATCGCGCTGAGCTGCTCGCCGGCCTTCATCAGGCCGATCTCGGCGGTGAGCGAGGTGCCCGCACGGCCGGCGAACAGCAGCGCCGCCACCACCGGCCCCAGCTCGCGCACCAGCGACAGCGTCACCAGCAGGCCCAGCGCCTCGGACGAGCCGTAGCGCTGCAGCGTGTAGTAGCCCTGCAGGCCGAGCACGAAGCCGACGAACAGGCCCGACACCGCGATGATCGCGAGCGAGTAGTTGCCCAGGAAGTGGATCTGGTCGCGCACCAGCGAGAAGCGGCGGAAGGTCGCGCCGGCATGCGCGAGCAGCCGCACGAACAGGCGCGCGCCGTGCCCCAGGTCGGCGAGCTTGCTGCGCGCCGCGAAGCCGACGTCGGCGGGGTTCCACCAGCTCACTGGACGGCCCTCCGTCCTGCGGACTGCGGGTGCGAGCGCCTTCGGAGCGGCCGTGCAGCGCTCATTGGGTAACCTCCGTGCTTCGCACTGCGGTGCGAGCCCCCTTCGGAACGACCGGGCGGGGGCTCATGGCGCCCTCCTCTCCTCGGCATGGCCGAAGTCTTCCTCGACGCTGGTGCCCGGATAGTGGAAATGCACCGGCCCGTCGGGCAGCGCGTTCACGAACTGGTGCACCAGCGGGTCTTCGCTGCGGCGCACCTCTTCCGGCGCGCCCTGCGCGGCGACCTTGCCGTTGGCCAGGATGATCACGTGGTCGGCGATGCGGAAGGTTTCCTCCAGGTCGTGCGAGACGACGATGCTGGTGAGCCCCAGCGTGTCGTTGAGCCGGCGGATCAGCCGCGCGGCGGTGCCCAGCGAAATCGGGTCGAGCCCGGCGAAGGGCTCGTCGTACATCACCAGCTCGGGGTCGAGCGCGATCGCGCGCGCCAGCGCGATGCGCCGCGCCATGCCGCCCGAGACTTCGCTGGGCATCAGGTCGCGCGCGCCGCGCAGGCCCACGGCGTCGAGCTTCATCAGCACGATGTCGCGCACCAGGGGCTCGGGCAGCAGGGTGTGCTCGCGCAGCGGGAAGGCGACGTTGTCGAACACGCTCATGTCGGTGAACAGCGCGCCGAACTGGAACAGCATGCCCATGCGGCGCCGCGCGGCGTACAGGCCGGCGGCGTCGAGCTTGCCGATGTCCCGGCCGTCCAGCAGCGCCTGGCCGCGCTGCGCGCGGATCTGCCCGCCGATCAGCCGCAGCACCGTGGTCTTGCCGCCGCCCGAGGCGCCCATGAGCGCAGTCACCTTGCCCTTGGGCACGGTGAACGAGATCGCGTCGAGGATCGCACGCCGGCCATAGCCGAACGTGAGGTCGCGAAATTCGAGGAAGGGAGCAGGTCGGGACGGTTCCATCAACAGAAAAGCCGGGACTGGTCAGCGTCCCGGCTCGGGGTTTCCCCATGATAAGGGAAGTGGAAAGGGGCTTGTCTTAGCGGGGGATGAGCCCCCTGGCCCCGGATTCAGCGCGGCAGGTCGCTGAAACCCATCAGGAATTCGTCCACGGCGCGGGCGGCCTGGCGGCCTTCCCGGATGGCCCACACGACCAGCGACTGGCCGCGACGCATGTCGCCGGCGGCGAACACCTTCTCCACATTGGTCGCGTAGCCGCCGGTGAAGTCCACCGTGGCCTTGGCATTGCCGCGCGCGTCCTTCTCGATGCCGAAGGCATCGAGCACCGGCGCCACCGGGCTGACGAAGCCCATCGCCAGCAGCACCAGGTCGGCCTTGAGCACCTGCTCGCTGCCGGGCACCTCGACCATCTTGCCGTCCTTCCACTCGACGCGCACGGTCTTCAGGCCGGTGACCTTGCCCTTCTCGCCGATGAATTCCTTGGTGGAGATGGCGAACTCGCGCTCGCAGCCTTCCTCGTGGCTGGAGCTGGTGCGCAGCTTGTACGGCCAGTAGGGCCAGGTCAGCGGACGGTTCTCCTCTTCGGGCGGCTGGGGCATCAGCTCGAACTGGGTCACGCTCACCGCGCCGTGGCGGTTGCTGGTGCCCACGCAGTCGGAGCCGGTGTCGCCGCCGCCGATGACGATGACGTGCTTGCCGTCGGCCCGCAGCTGGCCCTTGACCTTGTCGCCGGCGTTGACGCGGTTCTGCTGGGGCAGGAACTCCATCGCGAAATGGATGCCGTCCAGCTCGCGGCCGGGCACCGGCAGGTCGCGCGACTGCTCGGCGCCGCCGGTCAGCAGCACGGCGTCGAACTCGGCCTGCAGTTGCTCGGGCGTGACCACCTCCTTGGCGAGGTTCGTGACCTTGGAGCCCTTGCCCAGCGGGTCCTTGGCGGCGCCCACGACCACGCCGGTGCGGAACGTCACGCCCTCGGCCTTCATCTGCTCCACGCGGCGGTCGATGTGCGACTTCTCCATCTTGAAGTCGGGGATGCCGTAGCGCAGCAGGCCGCCGATGCGGTCGTTCTTCTCGAACAGGGTCACGTCATGGCCGGCGCGCGCGAGCTGCTGCGCCGCCGCCATGCCTGCGGGGCCGGCGCCCACGACGGCGACCTTCTTGCCGGTCTTGTGCTTGGCCGGCCGGGGCTGGACCCAGCCTTCTTCCCAGGCGCGGTCGATGATCGCGTGCTCGATCGACTTGATGCCCACCGCGTCGTCGTTCACGTTGAGCACGCAGGCCGCCTCGCAGGGCGCGGGGCAGATGCGGCCGGTGAACTCCGGAAAGTTGTTGGTGCTGTGCAGCACCTCGATCGCGCTGCGCCAGTCGTTGCGGTAGACCAGGTCGTTGAAGTCCGGAATGATGTTGTTGACCGGGCAGCCGCTGTTGCAGAACGGCGTGCCGCAGTCCATGCAGCGCGCGCCCTGCACCTTGGCCTGCGCGGGGTCGAGGCCGACGACGAATTCCTTGTAATGCTTGAGGCGCTCGGGGACGGGCTTGTAGCCCTCCTCGATGCGCTCGAACTCCATGAAGCCGGTGATCTTTCCCATCGTGGTTTCCTTCACACCCCCGTTGCTTGCTCACTGCGTGTAGCCGCCTCCCCCCTCGAGGGGGCAACACCAGCGGCCCGGCAAAGCCGGTTCCGCGGTGTTTCCCGGAGGGGATGTGGGGCCTTCATGCGCTGCATGCCAAGCGGGAGTTCAATCTCAGTTCTTGGTTGATCCTGACGCGCTCAGGCCGTGGCCGGCGCAGTTTGGGGCGCGGGGGCGACCGCGTGCGGCTCCAGGCCGGCATGCGCGTTGTTGCCGGAGCTGGCGAGCTCGACCCGGCGGTCGTGGATCTCGGCCAGCGCGCGCTTGTACTCGTTGGGGAAGACCTTGACGAACTTCGTGCGCGCCGTCGCCCAGCCGTCGAGCAGTTCGCGCGCACGCTTGCTGCCGGTCCAGCGGTAGTGGTCTTCCAGCAGCTTTCGCAGCTGCGCCTCGTCGGTCTCGTCGCGGTGCCAGATCTTGCGGTGCATGCTGGCGGTCTGCTCGGCCGAGGTCAGCACCTTGTCCAGCGAGACCATCGACAGGTTGCAGCGCGAGGCGAACTGGCCGTCCTCGTCGTAGACGAAGGCCACGCCGCCGCTCATGCCGGCCGCGAAGTTGCGGCCGGTCTGGCCCAGCACCAGCACGGTGCCGCCGGTCATGTACTCGCAGCCGTGGTCGCCCGTGCCCTCCACCACCGCCGTGGCGCCCGACAGGCGCACCGCGAAGCGCTCGCCGGCCACGCCGCTGAAGAAGGCCTCGCCGGTGGTCGCGCCGTACAGCGCGGTGTTGCCGACGATGATGTTCCTGGTCGCCTCGCCGCGGAAGTCCAGGCTGGGACGCACCACGATGCGCCCCCCCGACAGGCCCTTGCCGGTGTAGTCGTTGGCCTCGCCGATCAGGTACAGCGTGATGCCGCGCGCCAGGAAGGCGCCGAAGGACTGGCCGCCCGTGCCTTCGAGCTGGATGCGGATGGAGTCGTCGGGCAGTCCCTCGGGATGCACCTTGGTCAGCGCGCCAGAAAGCATCGCGCCCACCGAGCGGTTGACGTTGCGCGCCACCTCGATGAACTGCACCTTCTCGCCCTTCTCGATGGCGGGGCGCGACTTCTCGATCAGCTTGACGTCCAGGCTCTTGGCCAGGCCGTGGTCCTGGTCCTCGACGTGGTAGCGCGGCACCTCGGCCGGCGCCTGCGGCTGCGCGAACAGGCGGCTGAAGTCCAGGCCGCGCGCCTTCCAGTGTTCGATGCCCTGGCGCATGTCCAGCAGGTCGGAGCGGCCGATCATGTCGTCGAACTTGCGGATGCCCAGCTGCGCCATGATCTGGCGCACCTCCTCGGCGATGAAGAAGAAGAAGTTCACCACGTGCTCGGGCTTGCCCGAGAACTTCTTGCGCAGCACCGGGTCCTGCGTGGCCACGCCCACCGGACAGGTGTTGAGGTGGCACTTGCGCATCATGATGCAGCCCTCGACCACCAGCGGCGCGGTGGCGAAGCCGAACTCGTCGGCGCCCAGCAGCGCGCCGATGGCGACGTCACGGCCGGTCTTCATCTGGCCGTCGGCCTGCACGCGGATGCGGCTGCGCAGGCGGTTGAGCACCAGGGTCTGCTGCGTTTCGGCCAGGCCGATCTCCCACGGCGAGCCCGCGTGCTTGATCGACGACCAGGGCGAGGCGCCGGTGCCGCCGTCGTGGCCGGCGATCACCACGTGGTCGCTCTTGCACTTGGCCACGCCCGCGGCGATGGTACCCACGCCCACCTCGCTCACCAGCTTGGTGCTGATGCTCGCGTGCGGCGCCACGTTCTTCAGGTCGTGGATCAGCTGCGCCAGGTCCTCGATGGAGTAGATGTCGTGGTGCGGCGGCGGCGAGATCAGGCCCACGCCGGGCACCGAGTAGCGCTGCTTGCCGATGTAGTCGCTCACCTTGCCGCCGGGCAGCTGGCCGCCTTCGCCAGGCTTGGCGCCCTGCGCCATCTTGATCTGGATCTGGTCGGACGAGGCCAGGTACTCGGCCGTGACGCCGAAGCGCCCCGAAGCCACCTGCTTGATGCGCGAGCGCAGCGAATCGCCGTCCTCCAGCGGCATGTCGACCTCGACGTTCTCGGCGCCGATCACACTCTTGAGCGTCTCGCCCTTCCTGATCGGGATGCCCTTGAGTTCGTTGCGGTAGCGCGCGGGATCCTCGCCGCCCTCGCCGGTGTTGCTCTTGCCGCCGATGCGGTTCATGGCGATGGCGAGCGTGGAGTGCGCCTCGGTGCTGATCGAGCCCAGCGACATGGCGCCGGTGGCGAAGCGCTTGACGATCTCGCTGGCGGGCTCGACCTCGTCCACGGGGATGGCCTTGGCCGGATCGAACTTGAACTCGAACAGGCCGCGCAGCGTGAGGTGGCGCCGGCTCTGGTCGTTGATGAGCTGCGCGTATTCCTTGTAGGTGCCGAAGTTGTTGGCGCGCGTGGAATGCTGCAGCTTGGCGATGGCGTCGGGCGTCCACATGTGCTCTTCGCCGCGGGTGCGCCAGGCATATTCGCCGCCGGCGTCGAGCATGTGGGCCAGCACCGGGTCGTCGCCGAAGGCGGCCTTGTGCATGCGGATGGCCTCCTGCGCGATCTTGAACACGCCGATGCCCTCGACGCGGCTGGCGGTGCCGGTGAAGTACTTGGCCACCGTCTCGCTGTTCAGGCCGATGGCCTCGAAGAGCTGGGCGCCGCAGTAGCTCATGTAGGTGCTCACGCCCATCTTGGACATGATCTTGGACAGGCCCTTGCCGATCGCCTTGACGTAGTTGTAGATCGCCTTGTCGGCCGACAGGTCGCCCGGCAGGTCCTCGTGCATCGCCGCCAGGGTTTCCATGGCGAGGTAGGGGTGCACCGCCTCGGCGCCGTAGCCGGCGAGCACGCCGAAATGATGTACCTCGCGCGCCGAGCCGGTCTCGACCACCAGGCCGGCGGTGGTGCGCAGGCCCTCGCGCACCAGGTGCTGGTGCACCGCCGACAGCGCCAGCAGCGCGGGGATCGCCACCTGCGTCGCGCTCACCGCGCGGTCGCTCACGATCAGGATGTTGTGGCCGCCCTTGATGGCGTCCACGGCCTCGGCGCACAGCGAGGCGAGCTTGGCCTCGACACCCTCCTCGCCCCAGGCGAGCGGGTAGGTGATGTCCAGCGTGTAGCTGCGGAACTTGCCCTGGGTCTGCTTCTCGATCTCGCGCAGCTTGGCCATGTCGGTGAAGTCGAGCACGGGCTGGCTGACCTCCAGGCGCATCGGCGGGTTGACCTGGTTGATGTCCAGCAGGTTCGGCTTCGGGCCGATGAAGGACACGAGCGACATCACGATCGCTTCGCGGATCGGATCGATCGGCGGGTTCGTGACCTGCGCGAACAACTGCTTGAAGTAGTTGTACAGCGGCTTGTCCTTGTTGGACAGCACGGCCAGCGGGCTGTCGTTGCCCATGGAGCCGATGCCCTCCTCGCCGGCCATCGCCATCGGGCTGAGCAGGAACTTGAGGTCTTCCTGCGTGTAGCCGAAGGCCTGCTGGCGGTCCAGCAGATCGACGGTGTTGGCAGGCATGTCCGAGACCTGGCCGGGCACGTCGTCGAGCTTGATGCGCAGGTTCTCGATCCACTGCTTGTAGGGCTTGCTGTTGGCGAGGTTGGCCTTGAGCTCCTCGTCGTCGATCATGCGGCCCTGCTCGAGGTCGATCAGGAACATCTTGCCGGGCTGCAGGCGCCACTTGCGCACGATCTTGCTTTCGGGCACGGGCAGCACGCCGGATTCCGAACCCATGATCACCAGGTCGTCGTCGGTGATGCAGTAGCGCGAGGGGCGCAGGCCGTTGCGGTCGAGCGTGGCGCCGATCTGGCGGCCGTCGGTGAAGACGATCGAGGCCGGGCCGTCCCAGGGCTCGAGCATGGCCGCGTGGTATTCGTAGAAGGCGCGGCGGCGCGGGTCCATGGTGGCGTGCTGCTCCCACGGCTCGGGGATCATCATCATCACGGCCTGGCTGATCGGGTAGCCGGCCATGGTGAGCAGCTCGAGGCAGTTGTCGAAGGTGGCCGTGTCGGACTGGCCGGCGAAGCTGATCGGGTAGAGCTTGGCCAGGTCGGCGCCGAGCACGGGCGAGCTCATCACGCCCTCGCGCGCCTTCATCCAGTTGTAGTTGCCCTTGACCGTGTTGATTTCGCCGTTGTGGGCGACGTAGCGGTACGGATGGGCCAGCGGCCACTCGGGAAAGGTGTTGGTGGAAAAGCGCTGGTGCACCAAGCCCAGCGCGGAGATGCAGCGCTTGTCCTGCAGGTCGCGATAGTAAGTGCCCACCTGGTCGGCCAACAGCAGGCCCTTGTAGACCACGGTGCGGCTGGACATGCTGGGAACGTAGTATTCCTTGCTGTGCTTGAGCTTCAGGCGCTGGATGTTGGCGCTGGCGGTCTTGCGGATCACGTACAGCTTGCGCTCGAGCGCGTCCTGCACGATCACGTCGTTGCCGCGGCCGATGAAGACCTGCCGTGCGATCGGCTCGGTCTTGCGCACCGTGGGCGACATCGGCATGTCGACGTTGACCGGCACGTCGCGCCAGCCCAGCAGCACCTGGCCTTCGGCCTTGATCGCGCGCTCCATCTCCTGCTCGCAGGCCAGGCGCGAGGCGTGTTCCTTGGGCAGGAAGATCATGCCCACGCCGTATTCGCCGGGCGGCGGCAGCGTGACGCCCTGGCGGGCCATCTCCTCGCGGTAGAGCACGTCCGGGATCTGGATCAGGATGCCGGCGCCGTCGCCCATGAGCTTGTCGGCCCCCACCGCGCCCCGATGGTCGAGGTTTTCCAGGATCTTGAGCGCCTGCGACACGATCGCATGGCTCTTCTCGCCCTTGATGTGGGCCACGAAGCCCACGCCGCAGGCGTCATGTTCGGCGTCCGGCGCGTACAGCCCGTGTTGTTGCAGGTATTCGATTTCGGCAGCCGTGGTCATGGGGCGCACTCCAGTCCTTCAGTTTTCTCGCAGGGGGAAGCGGAGCATATTGCTTTGCACAAACGATGCCAAATACTTTAATTGGGGTCAGATTCTAATTAATTTCCGAATGTTTTGATCGGATAAAAATTGGGGACATATCAAATTGGATAGCAGCATGTCCATATTCGACAATGAATTTCCAGCATCTAAGGCTGCTGCCGATCGGCCAACGGACGCCGTCCGGCCTTGGATTTGACCAGCCGGCGCTGCGTCGCCTTCTGCAGATTCGCGACGAAGGCGGGCTCGCCGGCGGCCCAGCCATGCAGCGTGGCCTCGGTGAGGGTCTGGGCATCGGCCGCCGCCACGCCGGCATGCACCAGTTCGGCGTAGGCCGCCTCGCGGGCGAACGGCGTGTTGCCCAGCGCCCAGTAGAGCGCATGCGGCGTGATCAGCCGGTCGGCGCGCAGCCCCACGTAGTGGGCATGGCTGGACCAGGGGTAGGCCTGCGCCTCGGCGGCCAGGCCGGCGCGCACGGGGTTGAGGTCCATGTAGACCATGCAGGCCAGGAAGTAGCGGTCGGTCTGGATCAGGGTGGACTTGTAGCGCCCCTCCCACAGGGTGCCGCTGCGGCCATGCCGGTCGTTGAAGTGGCGCACGTAGCGGCGCCCCACCGCCTGCATCCACTGCGGCAGCGCGTCGGCCGCGGCGGGCGTGGCGAGCAGGTGGAAGTGGTTGTCCATCAGCACGTAGGCGTGCAGCGCCACGCCGAAGCGGGCGGCGTTCTCGCCCAGCAGGCCCAGGAACAGCTCCCGGTCGGCCCGGTCCACGAAGATCGGCTGGCGGTTGTTGCCGCGCTGGATCACGTGGTGCGGATGGTCGGGAAGCGTGAGTCGGGGAAGGCGAGCCATGGCGCCGCGCGGGCTGAGGGAGTGCCTATCCTAGGACGATTCAGTCCGGCAGGCGAAAACGCGACTGCGCGAGCGCCTCCAGGCCGAACTGCGCCAGCAGCTCGCGCAGCCGCGCCGCCGCGCTGGCCTTGCGGTGGCCGGTGCGGCGCGCCAGGATGAGTTCGTTCTTGAGGCTGTGCTCCCAGCCCACGAGCTCGGTCACCGTGACCTGGTAGCCGTGGGCCTCCAGGTACAGGCAGCGCAGCACGTTGGTGAGCTGGCTGCCGATCTCGCGTGTGTGCAGCGGGTGGCGCCACAGTTCGGCCAGCGGTGTGCGCGACAGCGCGAGGGCCTTGGTCTGGCGCAGGCAGGCCGCCACTTCCGCCTGGCAACAGGGCACCAGCGCCATCGCGCGCGCCTGCTTGGCCAGGCCGAAGGCGATCGCGTCGTCGGTGGCGGTGTCGCAGGCATGCAGCGCGGTCACCACGTCGATGCGGGGCGGCAGCCCAGGGGCATCCACCGCGTCGGCCGCGGCCAGGTGCAGGAAGGACATGCGCCCGAAATCCAGCCGGGCGGCCAGGTCGCGCGAGCGCTCGACCAGGTCCTGCCGCGTCTCGATGCCGTAGACACGCCCGCCTTCGCGGCCGCGGAAGAACAGGTCGTAGAGGATGAAGCCGAGGTACGACTTGCCGGCGCCATGGTCGGCCAGCGTGGCGGCGGCGCCCTGGTCGGGCAGCTCCAGCAGCAGCGTCTCGATGAACTGGAACAGGTGCTGGACCTGCTTGAGCTTGCGGCGCGAATCCTGGTTGAGCCGGCCTTCGCGCGTGAGGATGTGCAGTTCCTTCAGCAGCTCGACGGACTGGCCCGGCCGCAGCACCTCCTGCAGCGCGTCGGCCTCGTGCCGGGCGGCCCTGGCCTTGCTCATCGATCGCCTCCGTGCGGTCCCACGTCCAGGGCGGCCCATCCTTCGGGACCCAGGGCCTCCAGGCGTGCCATGTTGCGCTCGAAGATCGCCTCGGCCTGCGGGAAGGCGTCGACCGCGCGGCTCACGCTGTCCTCGCGCAGCAGGTGGAGGGTGGGATAGGGCGAACGGTTGGTGGCATTGGTGATGTCGCCCGCGTCCGTGCCTGCGAACTGGAAGCGGGGATGGAAACTGGCGAGCTGCAGCACGCCGTCGAAGCCGGCGCGGGCCAGCCGGCGCTCCTGGCGGGCGGTGAAGTCGTTGAAATCGAGGAAGTCGCTCAAGGTGTGGGGGGCGATCAGCAGCGTGGTGTCGCGCGCTTCGGCCGGGCGCGCGAGCAGTTCGTCGGCCTCGGCACGCAGGGCATCGGCCAGCGCAGCCGGATCATCGCCCAGAAAGACGGCGAAGTGGATCTGGTCCCTGGCATGCACGGCCTTGGCGAAGGGGCACAGGTTCAGCCCGATCACCGCACGCTCGAGCCAGCGGCGGGTGTCGTGCAGGGCGGTGTCGGCATCGGTCATGGGGCGTGGCGCCGCAGGGCGTGTGCGAGCCGGCCGGTGAGCAGCATGCCGGCGACCGAGCAGGCCAGCGTGAAGGTCCAGGTCCACTGCCATCCGCCGACCCGGTGGGCCAGCCAGGCGACGGCCGGCGGCGCCAGGAACTGGCCCAGCGAGGACAACTGCTGCATGAAGCCGACGGTGGTCGAGATGGTGGATGGACCGGGCGCCACGCGCACCGCCAGCATGAACAGGGTGGCTGGCACCAGCCCGCCGCCCAGCGAGAACAGGCACACCGCCAGGTAGCGCAGCAGCGGCGGCAGGCCCAGCGCCTCGGCGCCCTGCCCGACCTGGGCGAAGGCGGCCACGCCGCCCAGCGCCATGGTGGCGAAGCCCCAGCGCAGCACGCGCTCGGGCGCCTGGCCGCGCTGCAGCAGCCGGCCGCCGGCCATGTTGCCCACGATGTTGGTCGCCGCCGCCGCGGCGGTGAGCACCGCCATCCAGCCTGCCGCCACGCCCGCCTGCGCATAGATCGCGGGCAGGAAGCCGATGACCGCCATCCACTGCGAGGAGTACACGCCGAAGGCCAGCGCCACGAGCCAGGGGCCGCCCGCCGTCAGCGTGCCGCCCAGGCGCCCGCGCCACGGCACAGCGGCCTGCGGCCGGTGCGGGCCGTCGCCCGGCACGCCCACCGCGATCCAGCAGGCCGCGGCCGCCGACACCGCCGCCAGGGCCCACCACCAGCCGGCCCATCCCACCGCGGCGATGAGCGCCGGGCCCAGCAGCAGGGCCAGCGCCACGCCCAGCGGCATGTACGCGCCCCACAGGCCCAGCGCCGCCTTGTCCGCGCCGGCCGGCACGAGCCGGCCGATCAGGCCGGGCCCGGGCATGACGGCGAGCAGGAAGCCGCAGCCCTCCAGGGCCCGCAGCACGAAGAGCCACTGGACCGCGTGCGGCCCCGCATTCACGCTGCCGCCCAGCGCGCTGGCGACGCTGAGGATCGCCAGGCCGGCCAGCATGCTGCGCCGCAGGCCGATGGTGTCGGCGGCCAGGCCGACGAACAGGCCCAGGCTCATGCCCGCCACCTGCACCAGCGACAGCAGGAAGCCGGCCTCCACCAGGTCGATGCCGAGCGCGGCCTGCAGGGCGGTCACCGCCGGCGGCAGCTTGCCCAGGTGCAGCGCGGCGCTCACGCCGCCGACCACGACGGCCAGCGCGGCCGCCGGCATGCGGGCCCGGTCCGGGCTCACTGGAGTACCTTCGTGCTTCGCACTGCGGTGCGAGCTTGCTTGGGGCGGCCCGGCGCTGCGCTCATGCCACCCACGCCCGGCCGGTCAGGCGCTCGTGCTCGCGCATCGCGAAGCGGTCGGTCATGCCGGCGATGTAGTCGGCCACGGCGCGGTGCGCGTCGGCCCGCGCCGCGTAGGCCTCGGGCATGTCGGCGCTGCGCTCGGTGTAGGCGGCGAACAGCTCGCGCACCACGCGCCGCGCCTGCTCGGTGGTCTGCATCACCTGCGGATGGCGGTAGAGGTTGGCGAACAGGAAGCGCTTGAGTTCGGTGGAGCGCGTGCGCATCGCGTCGCTGAAGAGCACCAGCGGTCCGGCGCGGCGCGCGGCGTCGGCATCGGCCGGCTTCGCCGCGTCCAGCGCGGCGCGCGTGGCATCGATCACGTCGTACACCTGGGCGCTGAGCATGCGGCGGATCGCCTCGTAGAGCAGACGCCGGCCCTGCAGTTGCGGGTGCTCGGTGAGCGCCTCGCGGCGGTAGCGGTCGAACAGCTCGACCTCGGCCAGCGCCTCCAGGCGCAAGAGGCCGGAGCGCACGCCGTCGTCGATGTCGTGCGCGTTGTAGGCGATCTCGTCGGCCAGGTTGCACAGCTGCGCCTCCAGGCTGGGCTGCGTGCGTTCCAGGAAGCGGCGGGCGATGCCGCCGGGCTCGCGGGCCTCGATCGCCTCGGCATGGGCGCGCGAGCAATGCTTGAGAATGCCCTCGCGCGTCTCGAAGCTCAGGTTGAGTCCGTCGTACTGCGGGTAGCGGTGCTCCAGCGCGTCGACCACGCGCAGGCTCTGCAGGTTGTGCTCGAAGCCGCCGTGCGCCTTCATGCATGCGTCCAGCGCGTCCTGCCCGGCATGGCCGAAGGGCGTGTGGCCGAGGTCGTGCGCGAGCGCGATCGCCTCCACCAGGTCTTCGTTCAGGCGCAGAGAGCGCGCGATCGAGCGCGCGAGCTGGGCCACCTCGAGCGAGTGCGTCAGCCGGGTGCGGAACAGGTCGCCCTCGTGGTTGAGAAAGACCTGCGTCTTGTAGACCAGCCGGCGGAAGGCGGTGGAATGGACGATGCGGTCGCGGTCGCGCTGGTAGTCGTCGCGCGTGGGCGCCGGCGGCTCGGGGTGGCGCCGGCCGCGCGAACGGGCCGGCAGGCTGGCATAGGCGGCCAGGCTCATGACGCGCTCAGGGCCTGCCGGCGCGCGGACTCAGGCCGTGCAGCATTGCGCAAGCACCTCGCGCACCATCGCGTCGGGCGCGGCGCGCATGACGGCGGCGCCGGGCGTGTCGATGACGACGAAGCGGATCTCGCCGGCCTCGGATTTCTTGTCGATGCGCATGAGTTCGAGATAGCGCTCGGCGCCCAGGTCGGGCCCGGCCACCGGCAGGCCGGCGCGCTGCACCAGCCGGGTCAGCCGCTGCACGAAGGCGGCGTCGATGCCGCCCAGGCGCTGCGACAGATGCGCCGCCATCACCATGCCGCAGCCCACCGCCTCGCCGTGCAGCCACTCGCCGTAGCCCAGGCCGGATTCGATCGCGTGGCCGAAGGTGTGGCCGAAGTTGAGGATGGCGCGCAGGCCGGACTCGCGCTCGTCCTGGCCCACCACCTCGGCCTTGATCTCGCAGCTGCGCCGCACCGCATGCGCCAGCGCGGCGGGATCGCGCGCCACCAGCGCGTCGATGTTCGCCTCGATCCAGTCGAAGAAGGCCATGTCGGCGATCGGGCCGTACTTGATGATCTCGGCCAGCCCGGCGGACAGCTCGCGCGTCGGCAGCGTCTGCAGCGTCGCCAGGTCGCACACCACCAGCCGCGGCTGGTAGAAAGCGCCGATCATGTTCTTGCCCAGCGGGTGGTTGATCGCCGTCTTGCCGCCCACCGACGAGTCCACCTGCGCCAGCAAGGTGGTGGGCACCTGCACGAAGGGCACGCCGCGCATGTAGCTGGCGGCCGCGAAGCCGGTCATGTCGCCCACCACGCCGCCGCCGAGCGCGAACAGCACGGTCTTGCGGTCGGCGCCATGGCCGAGCAGCGCGTCGAAGATCAGGTTCAGGGTCTGCCAGTCCTTGTGCGCCTCGCCGTCGGGCAGCGACAGCACCCGCACCTGGCGGAAGCGCCCCGCCAGCGCGTCCTGGAGCTGGCGGGCGTACAGCGGCGCCACGGTGGTGTTGGTGACGATCAGGGCACTGGCCGCGGCGGGTACGTCGGCGAAGGTCTGCGCATCCTCCAGCAGGCCGCCGCCGATCAGGATGGGGTAGCTGCGGTCGCCGAGCGGGATGTCGACACGCTCGGGCGACGGGGAAAGGGTCGAAGGCATGGCCCGGAGTTTAGAGCCCCCGGGGACGGCGCGCGCCTCAACCCGGCTGGCCGCCCTGCCCCGGCACGTGGCCCGCCAGCTCGAGCTGCATGACGATCATGTTGACCAGCGTCGCGATCGACGGCCGGCCGGTGTCGATCACGTCGTGCGCGGTCTCGCGGTAGAGCGGGTCGCGCGCGGCGTGCAGCTCGCGCAGCCGGCCGAGCGGATCGTCCACCTGCAGCAGCGGGCGCTTGACGTCGTGGCGGAGGCGCCGGTACAGGTCCTCCGGCGAGGAGCGCAGGTAGATCACGTGGAAGTGCGCCCGCAGCTGCGCGCGGTTGGCCGGCCGCAGCACCGAGCCGCCGCCGGTGGCGATCACGCCGTCGGCCGCCGCTGCCAGCTCGGCGATCACCTGCGCCTCCAGGTCGCGGAAGGCGGCCTCGCCCTCGCGCTCGAAATAGGCGCGGATCGAGCAGCCGATGCGCTGCTCGATCACCTGGTCGCTGTCGATGAAGGGAAGCTGCAGGCGCTGCCCGAGGCGCCGGCCCACGGCAGACTTTCCGGCGCCGGGCAAGCCGACGAGCGCGACCGCGGTCACACCGGGGGCTGCGGCGCGCTCACCGCGCCGCGTTGCGGTCGGTGATCATCTTGGGGGTAATGAACACGAGCATTTCAGTCTTGGTGGCAACGCGGTCGCGCTTGCGGAACAGCGCCCCCATGTAGGGCACTTCACCCAGCACCGGCACGCGCGATTCGTCATTGCTTTCGGTGAGCTCGAAGATACCACCGATGACGACCGTGCCGCCGTTCTCCACCAGCACCTCGGTCTGCACGTGCTTGGTGTTGATCGCGAAGCCGGCCGTGGTGGCCTGGCCGACGGTGTCCTTGTTGACGTCCAGCGTCAGGATGATGTTGCCCTCGGGCGTGATCTGCGGCGTGACCTCGAGCTTGAGGTTGGCCTTGCGGAAGGCGATGGAGGTGGCGCCGCTGGAGGTGGCCACCTGGTAGGGCAGCTCGGTGCCCTGCTCGATCAGCGCCTTGGTCTGGTCGGCGGTCACCACGCGCGGGCTGGACACCACGCGGCCCTTGCCGTCGGCCTCGAGCGCGGAGATCTCCAGGTTGAGCATGCGCGAGAAGCTCGAGTTGAACAGCGAGATGGCGAAGGTGCCGGGCGCGTTGCCGGTGCCGCCCGCGTCGCCGCTGGGCAGGTTGATGAAGTTCGAGTTGGTCCAGGTGGTCGAGGCCGAGCCGGGCGTGGTGCCGCTGCCCGGCGTGACGACCGGCATGACGCCGAGGTTGCCGAACACGCGGCGGCCGTTGTTCGAGCCCAGTACGCCGCCGGAGATGCCGCCGCCCAGGCGCGCGCCCAGCGACTTGCCGAAGGTGTCGGAGGCCTCGACGATGCGCGCCTCGATCAGCACCTGGCGCACCGGCACGTCCAGCTTCTGGATCAGCTCGGCCACCTGCGCGAGCCTGGAGGGAATGTCGGAGACGAAGAGCTGGTTGGTGCGCGCCTCGGCGATCACGCTGCCGCGCGGGCTGAGGATGCGGGTGGTGGTGCCCGAGCCGCCGCCGGCGCTGGCGCCGCTGCCCGTCAGGCCCTGCGCGATGGTGATCGCCTTGGTGTAGTTGAGCTGGAAGGACTGCGTGCGCAGCGGCTCGAGGTTCTCGATGGCGGCCTGCGCCTCGAACTCCATCTTCTCCTTGGCGTTGATCTCGTCCTTGGGCGCGATCCACAGCACGCTGCCGTTCTTGCGCAGCCCCAGGTTCTTGGCCTGCATGATGATGTCCAGGGCCTGGTCCCAGGGCACGTCCTTCAGGCGCAGGGTCAGCGCGCCGGACACCGAGTCGGAGGTCACGATGTTGAAGTTCGTGAAGTCGGCGATCACCTGCAGCAGCGAACGGATCTCGATGTTCTGGAAGTTCAGCGACAGCTTCTCGCCGGTGTAGCCCACGCCCTGGGTCAGCTTGGTCGGGTCGGTCTTGCGCGGCCGCACCTCGACCACGAACTGGTTGTCGCTCTGGTAGGCGCTGTGCTCCCAGTCGCCGCGCGGCTCGATGGTCATGCGCACGCGGTCGCCGACCTGCTGCGCGGTCACCATCTGCACCGGCGTGCCGAAGTCGGTCACGTCCAGGCGCCGGCGCAGGCCTTCGGGCAGGGTCGACTTGGTGAACTCCACCAGCAGCTGGTTGCCCTGCTGGCGAACGTCGACGCCCACCTGGCTGCTGGGCAGCTCGACGATCACGCGCCCGGCGTTGTCGGGCCCGAGCCGGAAATCGACATCGCGCAGCGGCTGCGTGTCGCGCTCGCGGTTCTCGGCGAAGGTGGTCTGGGCGGACGCCGCCAGCGCCGGGCCGGCGACGGGCGCCAGCGACACCAGCAGCGACTTGCCCTGGATCTCGGCCTGGTACGAGGTGGCCTGCTTCAGGTTGAGCACCAGGCGCGTGCGCTCGCCGGCCTGCACCACGTTGACCGAGCGCAGGTTGCCCTGGTTCACGTCGATCGCCGAGCGCCCGATGGCGTTGGTGACGCCGGGAAAGTCGATCGCGATGCGCGCCGGCGACTGGATCACGAAGCCCGCCGGCACGGCGGCCAGCGGCTGCGCGAGATCGATGCGCACAAGCTCGGCGCCCGACTGCATGGATGTCGTCACGGCCTCGATCGCATTCTGCGCATGGACGACCAGCGACGCCCCCAGCGCCAGCAGGCCGATGCCGGCGCGGCACAGCCATCCCACCCTCGTTGATTTCTTCGTGTTCATTTCGCTCTTTCTTGCAACTGCAGCGTCGCCGTGCGTTCGATCCATTCGCCGGCCGCGTCCTGCACGATCTCGCGCAGGACCAGCTCGGCTTCATCGATGCGGGTCACGCGCCCGTAATTGAGCCCCAGGTGATTGCCCACGCGCACCTGGTAAAGCAACTTGTCGACCGTCACCAGCGCCACGGGCGTGCCGTTGCGCTGCAGGCTGCCGACCATCGCCATCGCATCCAGCGGGAAAGCCTCCAGGGCTTCCTTGCGGCGCGAGAGTTCGGGGGTGATCAGGCCCGCGCTGGACGGCTGGCTCGCGTCGCGGCGCAGCGCCTGCGTCAGCTTGACGCTGTTGAACGGCTCGTAGGCGGCACCCTCGGTGTAGGCCTGCGGCGCGAACTTCTTGGGCTCCGTGATCGGCGGCACCGCCGGCCGTGCCTGGCTGCGCTGCTCGGCCATCCAGCGTTGCAGTTCCTCCTGCCCCGAGCCGAAGCAGCCGCTCAGGCAGACGGCGGCCGCGACCAGCCCCATGACGCGCGTGGACTTCATTTCTTCTTCTTCGCCTTGTCTGCGGCAGCACGCTTCTGGGCCGCCTGTTCCTCTTCATCGAGGTAGCGGTAGGTGCGTGCGGTGGCGTCCATCGTCAGGTTGCCGTCCTTGGCCGGCGCGATGGCCAGGTTGTTCAGCGTGACGATGCGCGAGAGATTGGCGATGTCGGCGGCGAAGGCGCCCATGTCGTGGTAGCGGCCGGTCACGCGCACGGCGATCGGCAGTTCGGCGTAGTAGTCGCGCACCAGCACCTGCCCCGGGCGGAACAGCTCGAACTGCAGGCTGCGGCCCAGGCCGGCCTGGTTGATGTCGGACAGCAGGGCGTCCATTTCCGCCTTGCTGGGCAACTGCTTCTCGAGCAGCGTCACGTACTGCTGCACCTGCTCGCGCTGCTTCTTGAGCAGCTCGAGGTTGGCCGCCTGCCCCACCTTCTTCTGGTAGTCGGCGCGCAGCGCGACTTCCTTGGCGCGCTCCGCCTCGAGTTCGTCGTTCGAATTGGTCAGCCAGACGAACCACAGCGCGATCAGCACCAGGGCGACGACGGCCGCGAAGAGCGCGTAGCGCGGCAGCGTCGGCCAGACCGAGGGATCGTTGGTATTGAGGCCCCGGAACTGGTCGCCGGCGCGCTGCAGTTCGGCGAGCAGGTCGATGCGGGAGGAAGAGCGTCTGTTGTTGGCCACGGCGTACCCCTTCAACCCTTGGCCGCCGCGCGCGCGCCGGCCTTGGCGGCGCCCGGCGGCGGCGCCTTCTGGTCCTCGGTCGGCCGCTTCAGGCCGACGCGCATCCTGAAGTTGGCCACCTTGCGCTGGTCCCGCGGGCTCAGCGTGACGGTGCCCGAGGTGATCTCGATCAGCTCGGGCTTGACCAGCCAGGGGCTGCTGTTGCCGAGGTTGCGCAGCAGCTCGGACACGCGCTCGTTCGACTGGGCCATGCCCTGCAGCGCGACGGACTGGTTCTCCTGCTTCATGCTCGACAGGTACACGCCGTCGGGCAGCTGCCGCACCAGTTCGTTGAGCAGGTGCACCGGCAGGTTGCGGTCGCCCTGCAGGTCTTCCACGGCCTGCTGGCGGGCGCGCAGGGCGGCGATCTCGGCCTGCAGGGTGGAGATTTCCTTGATCTCGGCCTCGAGCTTGCGGATCTCGGCCTGCAGGAAGCTGTTCTTGCTGCGCTGGCTGGCGATCTGCGTCTCGAACCAGACGTAGCCGGCGCCGGCGAGCAGACCGCCCAGCAGCGCCGAGACGCCCAGCGCGGCATAGAAGTTTTCGCGCCGGCGCTTGCGCGCAGCCTCGCGGTGCGGCAGGAGGTTGATCAGGATCACTGCAGGAACCTCCGCATCGCGAGCCCACAGGACGTCAGATAGGAAGGTGCCTCGCGCCGCATCTTCTTCTCGCGGATGCCCGACCCGATCTCCATGCCGTCGAACGGGTTCAGCAGCGAGCAGGCGAAGGACGTCTGCCGGGTCACGGCATGCGTGAGCCCCGGCAGCGCCGCCGAGCCGCCGGCCAGCAGCACGTAGTCGACCCGGTTGTGCGGCGTGCTGGTGAAGAAGAACTGAAGCGCGCGGGCGATTTCCTGCGCGATGCTGGCGACGAAAGGCTTGAGCACGCCCCCGGTGTAGTCCTCGGGCAGGTCGCCGCTGCGCTTCTTGGCCTCCGCCTCCTCGGCCGAGAAGCCGTACTGGCGCACGATGAGCTGGGTGAGCTGCGCGCCGCCGAAGGCCTGGTCGCGGTCGTACAGCACTTCCTGGTTGCGCAGCACCTGCATGCTGGTGGTGAAGGCGCCGACCTCGAACAGCGCGACCACGGCGTCGCGGCCCTGGCCCGGGAGCTGCTCGATCAGGCGCGAGGCCGCCAGGCGCGAGGCGTAGGACTCCACGTCCAGGATCATGGCCTTGAGCCCGGCCGCCTCGGCCAGGCCCTGGCGGTCCTGCACCTTTTCCTTGCGGGAGGCGGCGATCAGCACTTCCACGTCGCCGCTGCCGGTGTCATGACTGTCCATGACGCAGAAATCCAGGCTGACCTCGTCCAGCGAGAAGGGGATGTACTGGTTGGCCTCGGATTCGACCTGGATCTCCAGTTCCTGCTCGCTCATGCCGCCGGGCAGCATGATCTTCTTGGTGATCACCGCCGACGGCGGCAGCGCCAGCGCCACGTTGCGGGTGCGCGTTCCGCTCTTGCGCACCACGCGGCGCACGGCCTCGGCCACCTCGTCGAACTTCTCCACGTTGCCGTCGGTGATCCAGCCCCGCTCCAGCGGCTCGATGGCGCAGCGCTCCAGCAGGAGCTTGCCGCTCGCGTCGCGGCCGAGTTCCACCAGCTTGACGCTGGAGGAGCTGACATCCAGGCCCAGCAGAGGCGCAGGCTGGCGGCGGAACAGGGATCCCATGGCCATCACGGTTGACCACTCGTGTGTAACGAATGGAAAGAATTGCGAGATGTTGCATGCTAGCAGCAGCCAGCACCCCCTCCAAGCGGGAAAGCGCCGCCTCCCTCATATTTGTTGTCAAAAGCTAACGAGATCTTTCAGTTGTGCAAGTTATGTCACGTATTGAAGCATTTCGTTTTCAGGTGCGCATTAGGGCTGCGCCCGAGGAGGCGCTTTTTATAATGTCGGGTGACTCCCACCGCCCTCAATGCCCGATAAATCACGCCCTGCGGGGCCCGCCAAGAAGAAAACCCCTCCCACGACGCGCCCCCTCTGGCTGACCTGGCTGCTGCGTCTGTCGCTCTGGGGGGCCGGCGCGGTGGTGGCGGCCGTGATCTCGGTGCTGTTCGTGCTGTCCATCGCGCTGGCGGTGGCCTACCCCAACCTGCCCGACATCTCCGACCTCTCCGACTACCGGCCCAAGCTGCCGCTGCGGGTCTTCTCCGCCGAGGGCATCCTGATCGGCGAGTTCGGCGAGGAGCGCCGCAACCTGACGCCGATCGCCACGATCCCGAAGATCGTGAAGGACGCGGTGCTGGCCGCCGAGGACGCGCGCTTCTACGCGCACGGCGGCGTCGACTACAAGGGCGTGGCTCGCGCGGCGCTGGCGAACCTGAACCGCGTCAAGAGCCAGGGCGCCTCGACGATCTCGATGCAGGTGGCACGCAACGTCTACCTGAGTTCGGAGAAGACGATCACGCGCAAGGTCTACGAGATCCTGCTGGCCTTCAAGCTCGAGCACCTGCTGACCAAGGACCAGATCCTGGAGATCTACCTGAACCAGATCTACCTGGGCAACCGCGCCTACGGCTTCGCGGCGGCGTCGGAAGCCTATTTCGGCAAGCCGCTGCAGGACATCACGATCGCCCAGGCCGCCATGCTGGCCGGCCTGCCCAAGGCGCCGGGCGCGAACAACCCGGTCAACAACCCGACCCGCGCGCGCGCGCGCCAGCTCTACGTGATCGACCGCATGGAAGACGCGGGCTTCATCACCGCCGAGCAGGCCGACACGGCGCGCAAGGAGGAGCTGCACCTGCGCGACCGCCAGAACCCGGGCCGGCTGCACGCCGAGTACGTGGCCGAGACCGTGCGCCAGCTCATGTACGCCCAGTACGGCGACACCACCTACACACGCGGCCTGAAGGTCTACACCACGCTGGTGGCCGCCGACCAGGAAGTCGCCTACAAGGCGCTGCGCAAGGGCATCATGGATTACGAGCGGCGCCAGATCTACCGCGGCCCCGAGAAGTTCGTCGACCTGCCCAACGACCCCAAGGAACTCGACGAGGTGGTCGACGACGCGCTGGCCGAGCATCCGGACAACGGCGACGTGATGTCGGCGGTGGTGCTCAAGGCCGCGCCGCGCGAGATCCTGGCCGTGCGCAGCAACGGCGACACGCTGCAGATCACCGGCGAGGGGCTGCGCCCGGCGCAGTCGGGCCTGTCGGACAAGGCGCCGCCGAACATCAAGATCCGCCGCGGCGCGGTGATCCGCGTGGTCAAGACGCCCAAGAACACCTGGGAGATCACCCAGCTGCCCGAGGTCGAGGGCGCCTTCGTGGCCATGGACCCGCGCGACGGCGCCATCAAGGCCCTGGTGGGCGGCTTCGATTTCGGCAAGAACAAGTTCAACCACGTCACCCAGGCCTGGCGCCAGCCGGGCTCCAGCTTCAAGCCCTTCATCTATTCGGCCGCGCTCGAGAAGGGCTTCACGCCCGCCACGGTGGTCAACGACGGCCCGCTGTTCTTCGACGCCCGCACCACCGGCGGCCAGCCCTGGGAGCCCAAGAACTACGACGGCAACTTCGAGGGCCCGATGTCGATGCGGCGCGCCATCGCCCGCTCCAAGAACATGGTGTCGATCCGGGTGCTGCAGTCGATCGGCACACGCTACGCGCAGGACTGGATCGGCAACTTCGGTTTCGAGCGCGAGAGGCACCTGGCCTATCTGCCGATGGCGCTGGGCTCGGGCTCGGTGACGCCGATGCAGATGGCGACCGCCTATTCGGTGTTCGCCAACGGCGGCTACCGCGTCAACCCCTACCTCGTGACCCGCGTGACCGACCACAAGGATCGCGTGCTGGTCGAGACGCAGCCGCCGCTGCTCAACGAGACCATGCGTGCCATTCCGCAGCGCAATGCCTTCATCATGAACAGCCTGCTGCAGGAAGTCATGATGCGCGGCACCGGCGCGCGCGGCTACCAGGCGCTCAAGCGCCCGGACATCTACGGCAAGACCGGCACCACCAACGATTCGCTGGACGCCTGGTTCGCCGGCTTCCAGCCGACCATGACCGCCGTGGCCTGGATCGGCTACGACACGCCGCGCAACCTGGGCAACCGCGAGACCGGCGGCGGCCTGAGCCTGCCGATCTGGGTCAGCTTCATGAACAACGCGCTCAAGGACGTGCCGGTGATGCAGCCGTCGCCGCCCTCGGGCGTGGTCAACATCGGCGGCGAGTGGTACTACGACGACTACGCCCCGGGCCGCGGCGTCGCCACGCTGGGCGTGGAGTCCGCGCCGGTGCAGCCGGTGGAGGCGCTGACCGGGCCGCCCGTGGCACCGCCGCCGCAGACCGAGGAGCGCAGCCGCATCCTCGATATGTTCAGGAACTAGCGCAGTGGCGCTGGACGCGCGCCGCGTCCGACATCGCGCTCAATCTTGACTCGCCGGGGGACCGTTCTTGAGCGCTACCGCGTGGATCGCGACCCTCCTGGCGCCGCTGTTTCTGGGGTGGCTCTACCTGCCCTATCGCCAGTTCCGCGATCAGGCAGACTGGCCGATCCCGGGACCAAGCGGATGGGTGGCCCTGGCCGCCGTGGTCGTCCTGTACGGACTCATGGCCTGGGTCGAATGGACCAGCCCGGCCCGCCTGTGGCAGCAGCAGGCTGCGGATTCCGCCGCCGCGCACCGCATGCTGCCGGCGATCTGGGCGGTCTACGGCCTGCCGCTGTGGGCCGCAGCCATCGTCTGCTGGCCATGGGCCCTGAGAAATCTGCTGGCCTGCTGCTTCTCGCACGCGGGAAATCTTCCCGCCGAGGCCTATCAGGCCTTGGGCTGGGCGCTGATGGGCTTTGCGTGGCTGGTGTTCGGCGTCTTCGTCATGGCGGCCTGAATCAATCGGCCGTGAACGCCAGCTGCAGGCCGGCCTGCAGCGTCGCCTCGCGCGACAGCGTGCCGAAGAACTCCTCGCCGGTCTTGGTGTCGACCCAGGCCGCGCCGTCGTGGCGGTAGTGGTAGCCGCCGGTGCGCGCAGCCAGCCAGATCTCGTGCAGCGGCGGCTGCAGGTTGATCACCAGCTGGCTGGCGTTGCGGAAGGTGATCGTGATCATGCCGCCGACCCGTTGGTTGTCGAGATCGGCGTCCGTCGTGTCGTTGATGCGGTCGCAGGTCCGCTCGATGGCAGCCAGCACGGCTTCGGCGCGATCCATGTATTCGGGGTCGGTCATTACAATTTCATGATGTTGGAAGCCCCTCAAATTCTAGTGAGCGCCCGCGGCCGCGTTGCGCGCATGGTCTGCCTGGCCGCCCTGGCGGGCAGCCTGTCCGCCTGCGGCCAGCGCGGTCCGCTGTACCTGCCCGAGACGCCGGCCGCCGCGAACCGCGCCACCTTGCCGCAGGTGCTGACGCCCGGCGGCTCCCGCGACGCGACGGCGGACGAGGAAACCACCACCCGGCCGCCCGCGAGCAGCGCGCCCGCGGCCACGCCGGACACACCCCGATGAGCAGCCGGCCCGCCGACGGCGCTCTGCCGGGCCATCCGCACATCGCGTACCGCGATGGCGCGCTGCACGTGGAAGGCCTGCCGGTCGATGCGCTGGCGCGCGAGCATGGCACGCCGCTGTTCGTCTACTCCACGCAGTGGATGCTCGACGCGCTGGCGGCCTACCGGCGCGGCTTCGCCGGGCGCGACGCGCTCGTGTGCTATGCGATCAAGGCCAACTCATCGCTCGGCGTGCTGCGCGTGTTCGCGCAGGCCGGCTGCGGCTTCGACATCGTCTCCGGCGGCGAGCTGGTGCGCGTGCTGGCCGCCGGGGCCGAGCCGGCCAAGGTGATCTTCTCGGGCGTGGGCAAGACGCGCGACGAGATGCGCCAGGCGCTGGCCGCCGGCATCGGCTGCTTCAACGTCGAGAGCGAGGCCGAGCTCGACGTGCTCAACGCGGTGGCGCTGGCCGAGGGCCGGCAGGCGCCGGTGAGCGTGCGCATCAACCCGAACGTCGATCCGGGCACGCACCCCTACATCTCGACCGGGCTCAAGGGCAACAAGTTCGGCGTGGCGCACGACCGGGCCGTGGATGTGTACCGGCACGCGGCCTCGCTCGCGGGCCTGCGCATCGTCGGCATCGACTGCCACATCGGCTCGCAGATCACCGAGGCGTCGCCCTACCTCGACGCGGTCGACCGCGTGCTGGACCTGGTCGAGGCGATCGAGGCGGCCGGCATCCCACTGCAGCACCTGGACTTCGGCGGCGGGCTGGGCATCGACTACAACGGCGACACCCCGCCGGCCGCCGATGCGCTGTGGGGGCAGCTGCTGGCGCGCATCGACGCGCGCGGCTTCGGCGACCGCAAGCTGGTCATCGAGCCGGGCCGCTCGCTGGTGGGCAATGCGGGCCTGTGCGTGACCGAGGTGCTGTACACCAAGCCCGGCGAGGAGAAGAACTTCTGCATCGTCGACGCGGCGATGAACGACCTGCCCCGCCCGGCGATGTACCAGGCCTTCCACCGCATCGTGCCGGTGGCGCCGCGCACGGGCGAGGCGGTGGTCTACGACGTGGTCGGCCCGGTGTGCGAGAGCGGCGACTGGATCGGACGCGACCGCGCGCTGGCCGTGGCGGCCGGCGACCGGCTGGCCGTGCTGTCTGCCGGCGCGTACTGCATGAGCATGGCCAGCAACTACAACACGCGCGCCCGCGCGGCCGAGGTGCTGGTCAGCGGCGAGCGCGCGACGCTGATCCGCCGGCGGGAGACGATCGAGGATCAGTTGCGCGCCGAGCAGACCAGCGCCGGCTGACCGCACGCCACAGGCGCCAGCCCAGCAGCACGGCGACGATCGCGGCGTAGACCGCGACTTCGCCGAAGTCGTTCTTGCCGGCGCGCATCCAGAAGAAGTGCAGCAGGCCCAGCCCGGCGATCAGGTAGACCAGCCGGTGCAGCGCCTGCCAGCGCCGCGCGCCGAGGGCGCGGATCGCGCGGTTGAAGGAGGTCGCGGCCAGCGGCGTCAGCAGCACGAAGGCGGAGAAGCCCACCAGGATGAAGGGGCGCTTGGCGATGTCGCGGGCGATCTCGGCCGGCTCGAAGCCCATGTCGAACCAGCCGTAGCTCAGGAAGTGCAGCGCGGCATAGAAATAGGCGAACAGCCCCAGCATGCGGCGAAAGCGCGCCAGCGCCTGCCGGCCCGAGAGCGTGCGCAGCGGCGTGACGGCCAGCACGATGCACAGGAAGCGCAGGGTCCAGTCGCCGGTGGCGCGGATCAGGTACTCGGCCGGGTTCGCGCCCAGGGCGTCGGCAACGGCGCCCCAGGCCAGCCAGGCGAAGGGCAGCAGGCACAGCGCGAACACCAGCGGCTTGGCCGCGGGATGCAGCAGCAGCTTGTTCACCGCGGCGTCAGTAGAACTTCTTGAGGTCCATGCCGGCGTAGAGCTGGCCGACCTGGGCCTCGTAGCCGTTGAACATCAGCGTCTTGCGCCGCTTGGCGAACAGGCCGCCGCCGTCGCCGATGCGCCGCTCGGTGGCCTGGCTCCAGCGCGGGTGGTCGACCTCGGGATTGACGTTGGAATAGAAGCCGTACTCGTTGGCAGCCGCCTTGTTCCAGGCGGTGCCCGGCTCCTTGTCGACGAAGCGGATCTTGACGAGCGACTTGGCGCTCTTGAAGCCGTATTTCCACGGCACCACCAGCCGCACCGGCGCGCCGTTCTGGTTGGGCAGCACTTCGCCGTACATGCCGAAGGCCAGCAGCGTGAGCGGATGCATCGCCTCGTCCATGCGCAGCCCCTCGGTGTAGGGCCATTCGAGCACGCGCGAGCCGACGTAGGGCATGGTCTTGCGGTCGGCCAGGGTCACGAACTCGACGTACTTCGCGTCGCCCAGCGGCTCGACGCGGCGGATCAGCTCCGACAGCGAATAGCCGACCCAGGGGATCACCATCGACCAGCCCTCCACGCAGCGCAGGCGGTACACGCGCTCTTCCTGCGCGCCGAGCTTGAGCAGGTCCTCGATGGCGAACCGGCCCGGCTTCCTGACCAGCCCCTCGACCTCCACCGTCCAGGGGCGCGTGCGCAGGGTATGGGCGTTGCGCGCCGGGTCGGCCTTGTCGGTGCCGAACTCGTAGAAGTTGTTGTAGGTGCTCGCGTCCTTGTAGTCGGTGAGCTTTTCCATGGTCTGCGCGCCGGCCACCGCCGACCTGGCACCGGACAGCGGCGCCAGTTTGCCCGGCGCAGCGGCCTGCGCCAGCGCCTCGCGCCCGGCCCAGCCGGCCAGCGCCGCGCCGGCGGCGCCGCCGGCCATCAGCCGCAGCATCGCGCGGCGCCCCTCGTACACGCGGCGCGGCGTGATCTCGCTGGCAAGCGGGTGATGGAAGCCCTTGTCGCGGGAATGGATCAGCATGGTCGGCCTTTCGCGGGAGATCCTGGTGTGCAGGATAGTTCGGTCGCAATCTCCATCCGGTTACGCAGGAAAGCGCCCGGTGGTTTCATCCGCCCCAAAAAGCCCCCACGCTCCGCCGCTGCGCGGGTCGCTGCCCCCCGAGGGGGCGCTTTTTGCCTCGGGGCGGCCCGGCGGCAAAAGAAGCCCCGGCCGCTACAGGGTGCCGTAGCTGTGCAGCCCGCTCAGGAACATGTTGACGCCCAGGAAGGCGAAGGTGGTCACCGCCAGCCCCACCAGCGCCCACCACGAGGCCACGGCCCCGCGCAGGCCCTTGACCAGCCGCATGTGCAGCCAGGCGGCGTAGTTGAGCCAGACGATCAGCGCCCAGGTCTCCTTCGGGTCCCAGCTCCAGTAGCCGCCCCAGGCGTCGGCCGCCCACAGCGCGCCCAGCACGGTGGCGATGGTGAAGAAGGCGAAGCCGACGGCGATGGCCTTGTACATCACGTCGTCCAGCACCTCGAAGGCCGGCAGGCGCGCGGCGATGCGCCGGCGCGCCAGCAGGATGCCCAGCGCGATCAGGGCCGACACCGCGGCATAACCCACCCAGTAGCTGCCGCCGGCCTCGCCCACGCCGCGCTGGCGGAAGGCGATGGGCACGAAGCACAGCGCCACGCCCAGCAGCCAGATCGGCGTGAGCCGCCACCAGCGCGCCTCGGCGGCCTGCTGCTTGACCAGGTAGGCGAAAGCCACCATCGCGGCCAGCGCGAAGGTGCCGTAGCCGATGAAGTTGGCCGGCACGTGCAACTTCATCCACCAGCTCTGCAGCGCGGGCACCAGCGGCTGGATCTCGTGCGCCTCGCGCACCAGCGTGTACCACAGCAGGAAGCCGACCGCGGCGCTGACCACCAGCATCACGAAGGCGCCGAGCGCGCGCGTGGCGTAGCGCTCCTCGAAGTACAGGTAGAAGGCCGCGGTCATCCAGCAGAACAGCACGAAGACCTCGTACAGGTTGCTCACCGGGATGTGGCCGATGTCGGGGCCGAGCTGGTGGCTCTCGTACCAGCGCACCATGGTGCCGATGAGCGCCAGCGTCACGGCCGCCCACGCGAGGCGCGAGCCGATCAGCTCCATCGCGTCGCCCTGGCGGCCGCCGAAGAAGCCCAGCCAGTAGAACGCGGTGCTCATGAAGAACAGCACGCTCATCCAGAGGATGGCCGACTGGCTCGACAGGAAGTACTTCAGCCAGAACACGGACTCGGCGCGCGCCAGGTCGCCCTGGTAGGAGACGATCGCCAGCAGCGAGGCCGCGCCGACCACCAGCCCCAGCACCCGCAGCGGCCGCCAGAACCAGCCCAGCCAGATCACCGCCGGGAGGGTGCCCAGCAGGATCGCCTTCTCGTACACGTCCATCGAGGGCTGGTAGCGCGAGAAGGCGAACAGGCCGCCGGCGATCACGATCGCGGCGAAGATCCAGTCGAAGGCGTTGCGCCGGGCGCGCCAGTTGTCGTGCAGCGTGAGGGTCGTGGTGGTCATGACGCCGGGTCCTTGGAGAAATGCAGCAGCTTGTCCTGGAGGCGCTCGAACTCGCGGTCCGTGTCCAGGCCCTTGCGGTTGACCGAGAGCGCCATGGTCGCCGCCGTGCCGTGGGGGTTGCCGGGCTGCGGCGCGAGCCACACCCACAGGCGACGCTCGCGCACGTACAGCATCGCAAAAATGCCGACGATCAGCAACAGGCAGCCCAGGTAGACGATGTTCTTGCCCGGCGCGCGCGCCACCTGGAACACGCTGGCCTGCACCTGGTTGAAGTCGGTCATCATCATCGCGACCGGCGCCGGGTAGAAGTGGGCGTCGCTGGCGGCCAGCACCGCCTGGGTCAGGAAGCCCTGGGCGTTCTCGTCCGAGGGCAGCGCCGCCAGCCCGGCCTGCTCGCGGCCGAGGTTGAGCAGCTCGAACAGCACCTCGTTGAGGATGCGCACCAGCACCATGCCGGCGCGTTCGCGCTCGGCCTCGGGCACCTGCAGCTCGATGAATTCGGCGATCGCCTGCCAGCCGCCGGCCGTCCCGTCGGCCTGGCCGTTCTGCGCCGGCGGCCTGACCCGCTCCGCACCGGCGAACAGGGCCAGCGCGCGGGCTGCGGAGGCACGCAGCTGCTCGACCTGCTCGGGCTTGGACGGATCGACCGCACGGGCCACGTAGCGGTCGATGGCGCGCGCGCGCAGCCCGGCATCGGCCAGGTTGCCGCGCAGGCGCAGGAAGCCGTCCATCGATCCCTCATCGTCGGCCGGCACGCGCAGGTAGCGGAAGGGCTCCTCCGGCTTCTCGCGCATGCCCAGCAGGAACACCGGGTGGCCGTCGCCGGTGTCCACCGGCACCATGTAGTTCTGGTACTCGCGCGCCTGCCCGGCGGCGTCGCGCAGCTTGTAGTTGATGCTCGGGCCGATGTTGCGCAGCACCTTCGGCTTGTTGGTCTTGTTGGCCGCGCCCAGGCGCGACTCCATCGCCTGGCGCAGGTCCACCTTGCGCACGTCGACGGCGCTGCCGCCCTGCGCGTCGGCGAAGTTCTCGACGTTGATGATGCGCAGGCCGGTGTATTCCAGCGTGAGCTGCTCGCTGCCGTTGGTGAGCGTGGAACTGCTGCCGATGGTGCCCTCGATCTCGAAGGGCCTGGCGGCCGCCGCCATCGGCACCGCCTTGAGCTTCACGGTGGAGCCGCCGTCGTCGAAGCTGGACTGGTAGATCTCGATGCCCTTCCAGCTCGCCGGGTGGTTGACCTCGATGCGCGCCGCCTTGGTCTCGCCGGTGGCGCGGTCGTGCAGCACCACCTCGCTGGCGAACAGCTTGGGCATGCCGGTGGAGTAGTAGTCGACGATGAACTTCTTCAGCTCGATCGCGAAGGGCAGCTCCTGCAGCAGCACGCCGTCGGCCTGGTTGAGGATCGCCACGCTCGATTGCCCGCCCTCGGGCACCAGGATGTTGCCGCGGAAGGTGGGGTTGCTGGGCGACAGCCGGTGCTCGGCCGGCACGTCGGCGATCATGCCGCCGCCGGTGAACACGCTCTTGCCGCTGAACCAGGTCTGCGCGCGCACGATCAGGTCGCCGTCGAGCAGGCCGCCCAGGCACACCAGCACGATCGCGCCGTGCGCTGCCAGGTAGCCCAGCTTGTTGGCGCCGCCGGCGCGCGCGGCGACCATCCAGCCGCCGCCTTCAGGGCCGTCCCGCCGCTGCAGCTTGACCTTCCAGCCGCCGCCCACCAGCAGCTGGCCGATGCGGTTGGCCGCCATCTCGGGCGCCTCGGGCATCGCCGCCTCGGCGCGGTGGCCGAAGGCGCGCAGGCCCTGCACCCGGATGTCTTCCTTGAAGGTCTTGAAGTCGGCCAGGATGCGCGGCGTGTTGCGCGCGATGCACAGCGAGGTGCTGACCACCAGGAAGGCCAGGATCAGCAGGAACCACCAGGCGCTGTAGATCGAGTCCAGGCGCGCGGTGCGGAACACCTGGGCCCAGAACGGGCCGAACTGGTTGATGTAGTTGTTGATCGGCTCGTGCTGCTTGAGCACGGTGCCGATGATCGAGGCGATGCAGATGACCGTGAGCAGCGCGATCGCGAAGCGCATCGACGACAGCAGTTCCACCGCGGCGCGCCAGGCATGCGAGCCGCTCTTGAGGCGAAGGCCGTGGGTGGAGACGGACATGGTGCGAAGAATCGGGGGGAGCAAACGAAAGGGCGGGCCATCCAGCTGGATCGGCCCGCCCTCGTTGGTTTTGGTTGTCGGCGGTTAGTTCACGGTGATTGCAGGAACGTCAACGCAGGCCGGCGATGTAGTCGGACACGGCCTTGATTTCGCGATCGTTGAGCCGGGCCGCCACGCCGTTCATCTGCGGGCTGTTCAGGCGCACGCCGTCGCGGAAGGCGACCAGCTGGGCGATGGTGTAGTCGGCATGCTGGCCACCCAGGCGCGGGTACTGCGACGGGATGCCGGCGCCGTTCGGGCTGTGGCAGCCGGCACAGGCGGGAATCTGGCGTTCGCCGATGCCGCCGCGGTAGATCTTCTCGCCCAGGGCGACCAGGTCCTTCTCCTTGGCGAAACCGGTCTTGATCGGCTTGCTGCCGACGAACCAGGAGATGTCGCGCATGTCCTGGTCCGACAGCGCCTCGGCCAGCGGCTTCATGATCGCGCTCTTGCGCTTGCCCGACTTGAAGTCCTGCAGCTGCTTGAGGATGTACTCGGGGTGCTGTTGCGCCAGCTTGGGGTTGGCGGCGATGGCGGAGTTGCCGTCGGCGTTGTGGCAGGAGGCGCAGGACTGGCTGTTGGCCGGCGCGGCATTGAAGAGCGTGTCGCCCCGGGCCGGGTCGGGCTTGGCGGGCGCTGCTGCGGCCGGCGCAGCGGGCGTGGCCTGCTCGTCGGCCACGGCGGCGGTGGCGGCGGCTCCCATCAGGGCTGCAAGCAGGAAATGGGCGAACGACTTCATATCGGGGGCTTCGGATTTATGGCGCAAAACCCCGCGATTCTACAATGGCGCCCCGCTCCCGAATCCCACCCCCATGACCACATCGCCGCACCCGCCGGCCGCTGCGGCGCCCGGCGCGCCCGCATCCCCGCCGTCTCCCGCCGAACGGGCGCGCACCGCGCTCGGCTGGCTGCACACCGCGCACTTCCTGATGAGCGCGCCGCAACTGGAGCACCTGCCGCCCTCCGAGCTGCCCGAGATCGCCTTCGTCGGCCGCTCCAACGCCGGCAAGTCCACGGCGATCAACACGCTCACGCAGCAGACGCGGCTGGCCTTCGCCTCCAAGACGCCGGGCCGCACGCAGCACATCAACCTGTTCGGCGTGGGCCGCCAGAAGGTCGACGACGCGGTGCTGGCCGACCTGCCCGGCTACGGCTACGCGGCCGTGCCGCGCGAGGCCAAGCTGCGCTGGCAGCGGGTGATGGGCAACTACCTCGTGACGCGCGCCAACCTGCGCGGCGTGGTGCTGCTGTGCGACCCGCGCCACGGCCTGACCGAGCTGGACGACATCCTGCTCGAGGTGATCCGGCCCCGGGTGGAGGACGGCCTGAAGTTCCTGGTGCTGCTGACCAAGGCGGACAAGCTCTCGCGCGCCGAGGGCACGAAGGCGCTGTCCATTGCGCGACTGCAGGCCGGCGGCGGCGAGGTCAAACTCTTTTCGGCGCTCAAGCGCCACGGCGTGGACGAGACCGCCGCGCTGCTGTGGCAGTGGGCCCACCCCGCCGCCGACTGAACGCGGCGCGCCTCGTCCCGCCGCCCCATCACAGGAGACCCGGGATGATCCAGACCATCGAGCACACCCTGCCCCACGGCATCACCCTGAGCTGCCGCGTGGCCGGCGAGCCGGGCCGGCCGCTGATGCTGTTCCTGCACGGCTTTCCCGAGGGCGCCTTCATCTGGGACGAACTGCTCGAGCACTTCGCGCAGCCGGCGCACGGCGGCTACCGCTGCGTGGCGCCCAGCCTGCGCGGCTTCGGGCGCTCCAGCGCGCCGAAGGAAGTGGAGGCCTACCGCGCGCACCTGCTGATCCAGGACGTGGCCGAACTCGGCGTGCTCGAAACCGGCAGCCCGGAAGGCCGCATCGACACCCTGGTCGCGCACGACTGGGGCGGCGCCTTCGGCTGGGGCTTTGCCAACCAGCTGCCGCAGCGGCTCGGGCGGCTGGTCATCGTCAACTCGCCGCACCCGGGCACCTTCGCGCGCGAGCTGCAGGGCAGCCCGGCGCAGCAGCAGGCCAGCGCCTACATGCACTTCCTCGCACGGCCGGATGCCGAGGCGCTGCTGGCGGCCGACGACTACCGGCGCCTGTGGGGCTTCTTCACGGGCATGAAGGCCGGTCCCGACGGCTTCGGCTGGCTCACGGAAGAAGTGAAGCGCCAGTACCGCGAGGTGTGGGACGCCGGCCTCACGGGCGCGTGCAACCTCTACCGCGTGACGCCGCTGAAGCCGCCGCGGCCCGGCACCGCCGACGCCGTGCCCGAACTGCCGCGCGAGCGCTGCACGGTCGACGTGCCGACCCTGGTGATCTGGGCGCTGGACGACACCGCGCTGCTGCCCGGCCTGCTCGAGGGGCTGGAGGACTACGTGCCGAAGCTGCAGGTGCGCCAGATCGCGGGCGCCACCCACTGGATCGTGCACGAGCAGCCGCAGCGCGTGGCGCAGGAGATCGAGGCCTTCCAGCAGCGGACTCAGTAGACGGGGGGCATCCCCGGCGGCCGCGTCTTGAAGCGCCGGTGCACCCAGTAGTACTGCGAGGGCATGGCGTCGATGTAGCCTTCCAGGCGCTCGTTCATGCGCATGGTATCGGCCATCGCATCCTCGCCCGGGAAATCCTTCCACGCCGGCAGCACCTCGATTTCGTAGCCTTCCCTGGTGAACTTCGAGATCACCGGCACCACCTTGGCCCGGCCCAGCTGCGCGAAGCGCGACAGCGAGGGCACGGTGGCCGCCGGCACGCCGTAGAAGGGCACGAACAAGGACTGGCTGGGGCCGAAGTCCATGTCCGGCAGCAGGTACAGCACGCCGCCCTTGCGCAGGCCCGCGAGGATCTGCCGGATGCCGTCCACGCGGTGCAGCACCGTCACGTTGCCGAAGCGCGTGCGGCCGGCGCGCGTCCACTCATCGACCATCGGATCGCGCTGCGTGGTGTAGATCGTGGTCGAGGGCTTGGGATTGTGCTTGGTGAGCGCGGTGGCGGCCGCGTCCAGGCCGTAGAAGTGCGGCGCGAAGAGGATCGTCGGCGTCGTGCCCTCGTCGATCTCCTCGATCGCGCCGGTGATGCGCAGGCGCCGCGCCACCACTTCGGCCGGCGCATGCCACAGCCAGCTGCGGTCCAGCCAGGCCTGCGCCACGTAGACGAAGGTCTCGCGCGCGATGCGCTCGCGCTCGGCTTTCGATTTGTTCGGGAAGCACAGCGCCAGGTTGGTGTCGACCACCCGCCGGCGCGGAAGCGCCACCCGGTACAGCAGGCGCCCGAGCACCACGCCCAGGCCGCGGACGACGGGCAGCGGCGCATGCGACAGCACGCGCATGAAGCCGATGCCCAGGCGTGCCGACACACTCATTGCACCGCCCCTTTCGCGCCGTCCTTCTCCATCTCGGCCTTGGGCGCCTTGTAGCGCGCGTAGTCCCACACGTACTGGCCCGGCAGGCTGTGGATGAGCCGCGCGATGCCCTCGTTCATCGCCGCCGCGGCGGCTTCCGGCGTGGCCTTCGGATCGCTCAGGGCCGTGCCGTCGAAGGGCTCGAAACGGATCGCGTAGCCCTGCCCGCGCGGCAGCCGCTCGCACACGCCCAGGAACACGCGCGCGCCGGTCTGCTGCGCCAGGCGCGGCAGCAGCGTCATCGTGTAGGCCGGCCGGCCGAGGAAGGGCGCCCACACGCCCTGCCCCTGCGGCGGCACCTGGTCGGGCAGGATGCCGGTGTAGCCGCCGCCGCGCAGCGTGCGCATGAGCCCGCGCACGCCGGTCACGCTGGTGGGCAGCGTCTGCAGGCCGGGCCGGTCGCGCGAACCTTCGACCAGGCCGGCCATCCACCGCTTGCGCGGCGGGCGGAACAGGGCCGTGAGCGGGCCGTGGTCCTTCAGGAAGCGCTCGCCCACCGCCTGGCCGTACATCTCCCAGCTGCCCAGGTGCGGCACGATCATGATCACGCCCTTGCGCTCGGCCAGCGCGGCCTCGAACACGTCCAGCCCGTCCCAGCGCACGACCTTGGGCAGCACGCTCTCGCCGGCCGGGCGCGCCCACAGCCAGGGCAGCTCGGCCACCATCGCGCCGGCGGCGCCGATCGCCGGCCGGTACTGCGCCGGCGCGAAGCCCGCGCCCTGCGCGTTCGCTTTGAAGCGCCGCCGGTAGGCCGGCGCCAGCCACCAGACCAGCCATCCCAGTGCCGTGCCGAGCCGCTGCATCAGCGGCAGCGGCACACGGGCAAGCAGACGAAACAGAAAGGTCATCGGCGGCGGAAACGGCAGGGAAGGGTTGGACCGGACGCGCGCGCGGGCAACGGCACCGCGCGGCTCGAATAGAATGCACAAATTGTCGCCGAGTTATGGAACTACTTGCAGGGCGACATGCACGAGCGCGGTGGCGATTGTGCCTTGCCGGTACGGCAATCTGCTAAAGCGTTCGCCAAGGCTCCCGGAGTTGGCAACGCGCCAATTGACTTGAACCAGGAGTTTTCTCGACATGGCGAACGACTTTCTCTTCACCTCCGAATCGGTATCCGAAGGCCATCCCGACAAGGTGGCGGACCAGATCTCGGATGCGATCCTCGACGCGATCTTCGAGCAGGACCCGCGCTCGCGCGTGGCCGCCGAGACGCTGACCAACACCGGCCTGGTGGTGCTGGCCGGCGAGATCACGACCAACGCGCACGTGGACTACATCCAGGTCGCGCGCGACACCATCAAGCGCATCGGCTACGACAACACCGACTACGGCATCGACTACAAGGGCTGCGCGGTGATGGTGGCCTACGACAAGCAGTCCAACGACATCGCCCAGGGCGTGGACCACGCCAGCGACGACCACCTGAACACCGGCGCCGGCGACCAGGGCCTGATGTTCGGCTACGCCTGCGACGAGACGCCCGAGCTGATGCCCGCGCCGATCTACTACGCGCACCGCCTGGTCGAGCGCCAGGCGCAGTTGCGCAAGGACGGCCGCCTGCCCTTCCTGCGCCCCGACGCCAAGAGCCAGGTGACGATGCGCTACGTGGACGGCAAGCCGCACAGCATCGACACCGTGGTGCTCTCGACCCAGCACCACCCCGACCAGAGCGAGACGGCCACGAAGATGAAGGCCAGCTTCGTCGAGGCGGTGATCGAGGAGATCATCAAGCCGGTGCTGCCCAAGGAATGGCTGCAGGACACCAAGTACCTGATCAACCCGACCGGCCGCTTCGTCATCGGCGGCCCGCAGGGCGACTGCGGCCTGACCGGCCGCAAGATCATCGTCGACACCTACGGCGGCGCCTGCCCGCACGGCGGCGGCGCCTTCAGCGGCAAAGACCCGAGCAAGGTCGACCGCTCGGCCGCCTACGCCGCGCGCTACGTGGCCAAGAACGTCGTGGCCGCGGGCCTGGCGCGCCAGTGCCAGATCCAGGTGGCCTACGCCATCGGCGTGGCACGGCCGATGAACATCACGGTCTACACGGAGGGCACCGGCGTGATCCCCGACGCGAAGATCGCCGAGCTGGTCAACGAGTACTTCGACCTGCGCCCCAAGGGCATCATCCAGATGCTGGACCTGTTGCGTCCGATCTACACCAAGACCGCCGCCTACGGCCACTTCGGCCGCGACGAGCCCGAGTTCACCTGGGAACGGACGGACAAGGCGGCCGCGCTGCGGGCGGCGGCCGGGCTGTAGGCCTGGCAACCCGCATAGCGGGTTCGGCCGCCTTGCGGCGAGGCTCACATCGCGCAGCGATGTGAAGGTGCGGAGCACCGTGCCGGAGCCACAAAGCCCAAGCGCTGCGCGCAGCGGCCGGGCTGTAGGCCCCCCGCGACCGCAGGGCCGACACCACCGGCTCAGCGGCGCTTTCGTCCTGCAGCCTGCTGCTCGGCGATGCTCTGCACGAAGCTGTGCAGCATCTTGTCGAAGCTTGCATCACGGTCCAGCGCGGTGATGAAGGCACCATGGGCCTCCAGCGAACCGAAGCCGTGCACGATGCTGCGCACGCCGCGGATGGCGTGCACCGTGTCGTCGGGCGAGAGGTTGAAGGTGCGCAGGACGGTGAAGAACACGCCGATCCAGTCGTCGGCCGCCGCATGCAACTCCTGATCGTCCCGCGCGGGCGTCGCCACGGTGGCCGAATACAGGCCGGGCTCCTGCCGGATGAAGGCCAGGTAGGCGTGGCCCAGCGCCAGCAGCGCGTCAGGGCCCGACAGGCCGATCGCGCACTCCTTGAGCCGTTCGGCCAGCGCGCGGTGCCCCCACAAGGCCAGTTCCCTTCGGATTTCGCCCAGGCCCTGGAAGTGGGCATAGACCGAAGGCGGCCGGATGCCCAATCGTTCCGCCAGTTCCTTGATGGACAGATGCTCGATGCCATTGGCGCCGCACAAGCCTCGCGCGGCATCGAGCACCTGGCTGCGAACCAAGCCCTTGCGCCCCGGCTTGGCGCGTACGGGGACATCGGGAGAATGGGTAATTTCCCTATTTTTATTAGTCATTTTCCTACTACGATTAGGATTATCGGCTGAAGAACAGGCAGGGCGTCGGTGCCGCAATGCGCCATTACACACGCAGGCGGCTCTCGGCCGGCCCGCTCGGTTCGAGCTGCCCATCGACTTGAACTTCTGGAGGATCCGTGCACATTGCCCACTCGCAAAACACCCCCTGGACCCCGACGCCGGAATTGCGCGGCGGCACCATCCGCTTCAAGCATCTGCTGGAAGGCGAGGAAGGGTCGCCGGGCAACTTCTCCCTGGTGATCGCCGACACGGACATCAGCTTCAAGTCACCGCGCCATCGCCACAACTTCGAGCAGATCCGGCTTTCGCTCGAAGGCCCCACCAACATCGGACCGCGGCAGAACATTGCGCAGGGCGACCTGGTGTACTTTCCCGAGGGCACGTACTACGGCCCGCAGGACCAGTCGCTGACCGGCCATTCCAGCCTCGCGATGGTGGTGCAGTTCGGCGGTGCGAGCGGCAACGGCTACATGAGCGCGGGCCAACTGCGCGAAGGCCATCGGAAACTGGGCGAGCTCGGACGTTTCGAGGACGGCATCTTCAAACGCGAGGCCCCAGGCGTCGATGGTCGCGCGAACCAGGATGCCTACGAGGCGATCTGGGAGCGCCAGAACGGCCGGTCGCTGGAATACCCCAAGCCGCGCGTGGCGCAGCCGATCCACTTCCATGCCGGCAACATCGATTGGCGGCCTGTCGCGGACCAGCCGGGCGCCTCCTGGAAGGCGCTGGGCCGCTTCACCGAGCGCGCCATCGGCATCGACTGCCTGAGGATCGAGGCTGGCGCGCGCCATGCCTTCGCGCCCCAGGCGCAACCGCGGATCCTGTTCATCGAGTGCGGGGCAGGCACGTTCGAGTCGGGCGAAGCCTGGGAGCGGCACAGCGCGGTGTACCTCGCAGCGCACGAAGCGCCGGCCATGCGCGCCAGCGAAACCACGCAGGCGGTGGTGCTGGCGCTGCCGCGCTTCTGAGGTCAGGCCATGCGGACATTGCTTCATCGCGCGGCGGCTGCAGCCCTGCTCATGCTCGGTGCGCTGGGCGCGCAGGCGCAAGGCTATCCGACCAAGCCCATCCGTTTCATCATCACGACCGCGCCCGGCGGCGGCACCGACGGCATCGGCCGCATGCTGGCGGACGCGCTGTCGGCCACGCTCAAGCAGCCCGTGGTGCCCGACAACCGCGCCGGCGCCAGCGGAATGATCGGGGCCGATGCACTCGCCAGGAGCGCACCCGACGGCTACACGCTGGCGATCCTGCAGAACGTGCACACCAGCAATCCCGCCTTCTACAGGAAGCTGCCCTACGACACGCTCAAGGACTTCAGCGCGATCGCACCGGTGGCCACTTCGCCGCTCGTGCTGGTCGCCGCGACCGGCACGGGCGTGGGCACCGTGCAGCAGCTGATCGCGCTCGGAAAGCGTGAACCGCAGCGCCTGTCCTTCGCCACCGCCGAATCGTCCAGCCGGCTGGCGGTGGCGCAGATGGCCGAGGCGACGGGGCTGCCCATGGCCGCCGTGCCCTACAAGGGCACCGGCCCGGCAGTCAGCGACGTGGCCGCGGGCCACGTGAACTTCAGCGTGACCACGATGGCCTCGGCGCTGCCCTTCAAGGGCACGGGCAAGCTGAACTTCGTGGCCGTGCTGGACCGCGAGCGCTCGCCTTTCCTGCCCGAAGTGCCGACCTTGGTGGAGCAGGGCCTGTCGGGCGTGGAGGCCCGGGGATGGTGGGGCCTGTTCGGACCGGCCCACCTGCCCGAGCCGCTGGTGGCGCGGCTCAACGATGCCATCCGCAGCACGCTGCGCACGCCGCAGGCGCAGGAGCGGCTGCGGCACTTCAGCGCCACCCCCTGGGTGGGCACGGCGCAGGAACTGGACGCCTTCGTGCGCGCTGAAGTCCCGGCGGTCCAGCATCTGGCCAGGAAAGCCGGCATCGAAGCCGAGTAGCGAAGAAGCGAAGAAGCGCACGCGCAGCCGTCATCCGGCCATGCGGGCCACGGGCTCGAGGAGACATACATGAACAGAAGAAACTGGGCTGCGCTCGTGTGCGCGGCCGCCGGAATGCCGCTGTGCAACGCGCAGCCCGCCGGCGTCACGCTGTCCGGCGTGATCGACGCCGGCGTGCGTCGCGACTCGGGCGGCATCGGACGCGTGAACTCGCTCGGCTCGGGCCTGTCGCAGACCAGCCGCCTCACGTTCTTCGGCGTCGAGGACCTGGGCGATGGCCTGAAGGCGAGCTTCGCGCTCGAGAGCGGCCTCAACGTCGACACCGGCACGGGCACCTCCAATCCACCCGCCGCGCCGCCGCTGCAGGGGCTGACTTTCGGCCGGACCGCGGCGGTGGCGCTCGGCAGCGAGCGCCATGGCTTTCTGTCGCTGGGGCGGCAATACACGCCCTTGTTCGCGGTGTCGGCGGGCGGCATCAACGACCCCTTCGGCGCCAACTGGCTCGGCGGAGTGAGCACGGTCTACAGCCTCACGGCTCGGGCGAGCAACGCCGTGGCCTACTCCTGGGGCTACTCGGCGCGCGCCATGCTCGGCGGCGCCCCGCGCAGCGGCTTCGGCGCGGCGGTGATGTATGGCTTCTCGGAAGAATCCGATCCGGCCACGCGCGGCGCGGGCCGGCAGTGGGGATTCAATCTCTCGTGGGCCAACGGCCGCTGGTTCATGGGCTACGGCTACCACGAAGTGCGCGGCAACAACCCGACGATCAACGCCGTGGCGCGAACCGCCCTCACACCGGTCACGCGGCAGCAGACGCTCGCGCTCTCCTATGAGTTCGGCTTTGGCCGCCTGCACCTGGGCCTCAACCGCGGCAGCGACGGACTGGCGCTCGATCGCCTCAACTGGCACGTCGGCGCCAGCCTGCCGCTGGGCGACCGGCACATCCTGCGCATCCTGTATGGCCGGGCCGACGACCGCTTCACGACAGACGCGGACTTCTCGACATGGCAGATCGGCTACCAGTACAACCTCAGCCGCCGGACCAGCCTCTACGCCGCCTGGGGCCAGGTGAACAACAGCGCCAACAGCCGCGCCACGCTGGCGGGCGCCCTCGGGAGTTACCACAACGGTGCCACCGCGCGCTCGACCATTGCCGGCTTCCGGCACGTCTTCTGAAACCTGAAGCGCGAACCACCTAGCCCCGGGCCTTGCCGGCCGCCACCAGCCGGATCCCCGGCATCAGCTCGGCCGCCAGTTCCGGCCGCTCCAGCGCGTAGTCCAGGTTCATGCGCGCGATCTCCACGTGCTCCTCGCCCAGCGCCTGCGCGCGCGAGCCCTGGCCGCGCTCGATGGCCTGCACGATCGCGTGGTGGGTGCGGTGCGCGTGCTTCATCCACTGGTGGCCCTCCTCCATCGACGACTGCATCGGCAGCATCGCGCTGGGCGAAGCGAAGGGCTGGCCGACGAGGAAGTCCATCATGCGCCGCAGCGCCGAGTTGCCGCAGCCCTCGAGGATCAGCCGGTGGAAGCGGTCGTTCATCTCGACGTAGGCGGCGTAGTCGTCGATCTCCATGCTCGGCTTGTTCACCGCCTTGTCGCCCTCGTCCAGGCACTCGCGCAATTCACGCAGCAGTTGCCGCGAGGCGCCGTCCTCGGCCAGGAGCCGGGCGGCAAAGCCCTCGACCACACCGCGCACGCGGATCGCATCGGCAATCTCCTGCGAGGTGAAGCGGCGCATCTGGTAGCCGCCGCCGGGTGAAGGTTCGATCAACCCCTCGTGCTCCAGGCTCGCCAGCGCCAGGCGCACGGGCGTGCGCGAGGCATCGAGCTTCTCGGCCAGCGGAATCTCCGCCAGGCGCTCGCCGGGCACGAACTCGCCCTTGAGGATCATGTCGCGAAGGCGCACCAGCACGCGGGATTGTTGGGAGTCCATGAAGTCGGGGTAGGCAGTCGATGCCACGGATTCTAGGAGGAAGCGGCGTACCTGCACGCACCGCCATGAAGCTGGACCAGTATTTGCATGCATCGAAATCCATGCGCCTCGAAGCGGCATGAATGCACGGGATTGGTGCCGTGATTTTTAGGGGTTAACCCTTTAAACAAACCCTCTCCATCACCTTTTCTGTTGACTGAAGGAAGTTCGGCTTCCAGAATTGCATGCAACTGCATACATATCCGCTTCCACTCTTCACCACGACGAACACCCATGATCAGCGCTGAACAGAACGACTTCATCACCCGCGTCGGCCCGCAGGCACCCGCCGGCCGGCTTCTGCGCCGCTACTGGCAGCCGGTGGCGCTCACGGACGAGCTCGCCGGGCCGCGCCCCGTCAAGGCGGTGCAGCTCATGGGGCAGCACTTCGTGCTGTTCCGCGACGAGCACGGCCGCCTGGGCATGCTCGACCGCGACTGCCCGCACCGTGGGGCCGACCTCGCCTTCGGCCGGCTGGAGAACGGCGGCCTGCGCTGCCCCTTCCACGGCTGGCTGTTCGACGCCAGCGGCCAGTGCCTGGAGACCCCGGCCGAGCCCGCCGGCAGCAGGCTGTGCACCCGCATCCGCCAGGCGGCCTACCCGGTGGTCGAGAAAAGCGGCGTCGTGTTCGCCTACATCGGCCCCGGCGAGCCGCCGGCCTTTCCGGCCTTCGACTGCTTCGTCGCGCCGGACACCCACACCTTCGCCTTCAAGGGCCTGTTCGAATGCAACTGGCTGCAGGCGCTGGAGGTGGGCATCGACCCCGCGCACGCCTCCTACCTGCACCGCTTCTTCGAGGACGAAGACACGGCCGAGAGCTACGGCAAGCAGTTCCGCGGCGCCTCGGCCGACTCCGACATGCCGATCACCCGCGTGCTGCGCGAGTACGACCGCCCCGAGATCAGCGTGGAGCCCACCGACTACGGCATGCGCCTGAAGGCGCTGCGCAAGCTCTCGGAGACGAGCACCCACGTGCGCGTGACCAACATGGTGTTCCCGCAGGCCTTCGTGATCCCGATGAGCGCGGAGATGACGATCTCGCAGTGGCACGTGCCGGTGGACGACTACAGCTGCTACTGGTACGCCATCTTCACCAGCTTCACCGGCCCGGTGGACAAGGCCCAGATGCGCGCGCAGCGCCTGGAACTGTACGAGCTGCCCGGCTACACCTCGCGCAAGAACAAGCGCAACAACTACGGCTACAGCGTGGACGAGCAGTTGACGAACACCTACACCGGCATGGGCATGGACATCAACGTGCACGACCAGTGGGCGGTGGAGTCGCAGGGCCCGATCCAGGACCGCACGCGCGAGCACCTGGGCACCACCGACAAGGGCATCGCCGCCTACCGCCGCATGCTGGTGGACGCGATCGACAGCACGCTCGCCGGCAACGCGGCGCCGATGCTGGTCGACGCCGCGCAGGCCGAGGCGCTGACCGGCCCGCCGTCGATCGACGGCATCGGCCAGGACGAGGACACGGAGGCCTACTGGCGCAACGCCGACCGCGAGCGCCGGCTGAAGTCCGACTGGGCCTCGGCGCGGCTGGCAGCCTGAGCACGCCATGAGTCGCTTCGTGGAACGCTTCGGCCTGTGGTCCGACGACCAGCAGGCGCAGGCCCGTGAACTCGCGCGCCGCCTCGGCGGCGGCGAGCTGGACGTGGTGCGCTTCGCCTGGCCCGACCAGCACGGCCTGCTGCGCGGCAAGACGCTGGTGGCCGCCGAGGCCGCCGGCGCGCTGTGGGAGGGTGTGAACCTCACCACCACGCTGCTGGCCAAGGACAGCTCGCACAAGACCGTCTTCCCCGTCTTCAGCAAGGGCGGCGGCTTCGCGATCGAGGGGCTGGAGGGCGGCGCCGACTTCACGCTGGTGGCCGACCCCGCCACCTTCAAGGTGCTGCCCTGGGCGCCGCGCACCGGCTGGGTGCTGTGCGACGCCTACATGGGCGACGGCCGGCCCTGCCCCTTCGCGACGCGCCGCATCCTGCAGCGTGCAGTGGCCGCGCTCGGTGCGATGGACCTGGAATTCGTCGCCGGCCTCGAGGTGGAGTTCCACGTGTTCCGGCTCGACGAGGAGCGCATGCAGCCGGCCGACTCCGGCCAGCCGGGCGAGCCGCCGCGCGTGTCGCTGCTCTCGCACGGCCACCAGTACCTGACCGAGCTGCGCTACGACCGCGTGGACACGGTGATGGAGCTGCTGCGCACGCACCTGCTCGCGCTGGGCCTGCCGCTGCGCTCGCTGGAGATCGAGTACGGCCCGAGCCAGTTCGAGCTCACCTTCGGCCCCACCGCCGGCGTGCTGCCGGCCGACACCATGGTGCTGCTGCGCAGCGCGATCAAGCAGGTGTGCCATCGGCACGGCTACCACGCGACCTTCATGTGCCGCCCGCGCATCCCGAACGTGATGTCCAGCGGCTGGCACCTGCACCAGTCGCTGCGGGGGCGCGACGGCGTCAACGCCTTCATGCCCGGGGCCGATGGCGGCGACCTCAGCGAAGCCGGCATGCGCTACCTCGGCGGCCTGAAGGCGCACGCCTGCGGCGCCGCCGCGTTCGCCAGCCCCACGATCAACGGCTACCGCCGCTACCGGCCCTTCTCGCTCGCGCCCGACCGCGCGAGCTGGGCGCGCGACAACCGCGGCGCGATGCTGCGCGTGCTCGGCGGCCCCGGCCTGGCGGCCACGCGCATCGAGAACCGCATCGGCGAGCCCGCGGCCAATCCCTACCTGTACCTGGCCTCGCAGCTGTTCGCCGGCCTGGACGGCATGCAGCGCCGCCTGGACCCCGGCCCCTCGGCCGACGCGCCCTACGACACGCCGGCCGAACCGCTGCCGCGCACCCTCGCCGACGCGCTGGCCTGCCTGCGCGAAGACGCGATGCTGGTCGAGCAGATGGGCCGCGAGTTCATCGACTACTACTGCCACATCAAGGAAGCCGAGATCGCCCGCTTCCAGCTCGAAGTCAGCGAGTGGGAACACCGCGAGTACTTCGACATGTTCTGACTCTGCCCATGCCCACGATCCACTACATCCTGCCCGACGGCACGCGCCGCAGCGTCGACGCCGCCGCCGGCACCAGCGTGATGGAGAACGCCATCCGCCAGAACGTGCGCGGCATCGACGCCGAATGCGGCGGCTGCTGTTCCTGCGCGACCTGCCACGTCTACGTGGACGACGCATTCATCGACCGCCTGCCGCCGCCGGACGAGATGGAGCAGGAGCTGCTCGAGGGCGTCGCTGCCGGCCGCGCGCCCGGCAGCCGCCTGAGCTGCCAGCTCGGCATGAGCGCCGAGCTCGACGGCCTGACGGTGCGCGTGCCCGCCACGCAAGTCTGATGGCTGCATCCCCGCCCCTGGTCATCGTCGGCGCCTCCTACGCCGGCGTGCAGCTGGCCGCCAGCGCGCGCGAGCTCGGCTACGACGGGCGCATCGTGCTGGTCGGCGACGAGACGCATGCACCCTACCAGCGCCCGCCGCTGTCCAAGGGCCTGCTCACCGGCAAGACCACACGCGAGCAGCTCGCGCTGCGCGGCCCCGGCTTTTACGCCGAGCAGGGCATCGCGCTGCACCTGGGCCGGCGCGCCACCGCGCTGGACCCCGGTGCGCGCCGCCTCGTGCTGGACGACGGGTCCACACTCGACTACGGATGGCTCGCGCTGGCCACCGGCGCGCGCTGCCGGCCGCTGACGCTGCCCGGCGCCGGACTGGAAGGCGTGCTCGGCCTGCGCACGCTGGACGATGCCCTGCGCATCGCCGAAGCCGCCGGGCGAACGCAGCGTGCCTGCGTGATCGGCGGCGGCTTCATCGGCCTGGAAGTGGCCGCGGCGCTGCGCCTGCGCGGCATCGAGGTCGCCGTGGTGGAAACGCAGCCGCGCCTGCTGGCCCGCAGCTTCCCGCCGGCGATGTCGGCCTTCGTCGCCGACGCCCACCGGCGCCGCGGCATCGCGCTGCACACCGGCCGCGCCGTGCAGGCGCTGCACGGCGCGCAGGGGCGCGTGGCCGCGGTCGAGCTGGCCGACGGCACGCGCATCGACTGCGACCTGGTGGTGCTGGGCATCGGCGTGCTGCCGAACGTGGAACTGGCGCAGCAGGCCGGCCTCGCCATGGACAACGGCATCGTCGCCGACAGCCTGGGGCGCACCAGCGCACCGCGCGTGCTCGCCGCCGGCGACGTCGCGAGCATGGCACTGCCGCCGGCGCCCGGCGCGCCCGCACGCATGCGCCTGGAGTCGATCCAGGCCGCCAACGACGGCGCGCGCGCCGCCGCCTCGCTGGTGGCCGGCCGCGCGCAGCCCTGCACCGCGGTGCCGTGGTTCTGGAGCGACCAGTTCGAGCTCAAGTTCCAGATGGCCGGCCTGCCCATGCCCGGCGACGAGGCCGTGCTGCGCGGCGACGTGGCCGGCGAGCGCTTCACCGTCTTCTACCTGCGCGGCGGCGTGCTGGCCGCGGCGCATTCGGTGAGCCGCCCGGCCGAGCACATGCTCAGCCGCAGGCTCATCGCGGCGGGCGTGCGCCTGGCCCCGGCACAGATCGCCGACACGTCCTTCGACCTCAAGGCCGCCCTGGCCGAACCCGCCCTTTCCACCCCTTCCCTTCCCTGAACCCCCGAACGGAGTCCCACGATGATGATCAAGAAGAGAACCGCCCTCGCCGCCCTCGCCGCCGCCGCGCTCGGCCTGGCTGCCGTCGGCCCGGCCCAGGCCGCCGAGCCGCTGCGCATCGGCCTCATCGCCACCTACTCCGGCCCCTATGCCGACTACGGGCGCCAGTTCGACGCCGGCATCGCGCTGTACCTCAAGGAGCACGGCGGCAAGATCGCCGGCCGGCCGGTGGAGATCGTCAAGAAGGACACCGGCGGCCCGGCGCCGGACGCCGCCAAGCGCATGGCGCAGGAGCTGATCGTGCGCGACAAGGTCAGCGTGCTCACCGGCCTGGACTTCAGCCCCAACGCCTACGCCGTCGGCGCCGTGGCCACGCAGGCGAAGATCCCGACGCTGGTGATGAACGCCGCCTCCTCGGCCATCACCACCAGCTCGCCCTTCGTCGCGCGCCTGTCCTTCACCGTGCAGCAGGTCACCGACCCGATGGCGCGCTGGATGCTCAAGGAAGGCATCAAGGAGGCCTACACCGTGGTGGCCGACTACGCTTCCGGCCAGGACGCGGAGACCGCCTTCAAGAAGGCCTTCACCGCCGGCGGCGGCAAGGTGGTCGGCGAGGTGCGCACGCCGATGAACAATCCCGACTTCTCGGCCTACGTGCAGCGCATCAAGGACGCCAAGCCGCAGGCGGTGTTCTTCTTCTTTCCCTCGGGCGTGATGCCGCCGGCCTTCCTGCGCGTGTGGAAGGAGCGCGGCATGGAAGAAGCCGGCATCCGGCTCTACGCCACCGGCGAGGCCACCGACGACAGCTACCTGGAAGCCACCGGCGACGTCGCGCTGGGCCTGGTCACCAGCCACCACTATTCCTACGCCCACCCCTCGGCGAAGAACCAGAAGTTCGTGAAGGACTTCGCCGCCGAGTTCGGCACGAAGATGCGCCCGAGCTACTTCGCGGTGACCGCCTACGACGCGCTGGCCGCGATCGAGCTCGCGCTGGCCAAGACCGGCGGCGACACCAGCGGCGCGAAGGTCATGGAGGCGTTCAAGGGCCTGGCCTTCGAGAGCCCGCGCGGGCCGATCGAGATCGACCCGGCGACGCGCGACATCGTGCAGACGGTGTACATCCGCAAGACCGAGCGCGCCGATGGCCAGCTGGTGAACGTGGAGTTCGACAAGTTCGAGCGCGTCAAGGACCCGGCCAAGGAAAGCAACTAGGCATGCGGCGCGCGGCGCACGCACGTGCGCCGCCGGCACCGACACACCCATGGGTATCGTCATCTTCGACGGGGCAGCCTACGGCATGCTCCTGTTCCTCATCGGCGTCGGCCTGTCCATCACGATGGGCCTGATGAACTTCGTCAACCTGGCGCACGGCAGCTTCGCGATGGTGGGCGGCTACGCGGCCAGCGTGCTGATGAGCCGCTACGGCTTCGGTTTCTTCCCCGCGCTGGCGGCGGCCTTCGTGGCGGCCGCGCTGGCCGGCGCGGTGCTGGAGCTGGCCTTCTACCGGCGGCTGTACCGCGCCCATCCGCTCGACCAGGTGCTGCTGTCGATCGGGATCGTGTTCGTCTCGATCGCCGGCTTCACCTGGCTCTTCGGCCCCTCGATGCAGCCCTTCGCGCTGCCGCCGTCGCTGCAGGGGCAGGTGTCGCTGGCGGGCCTGGAGGTCGGGCGCTACCGGCTGTTCCTCGTCGCCTGCGGCGTGGCCGTGCTGGCCGTGCTGCTGCTCGGCCTGGGCCGCACGCGCTACGGCGCGATGGTGCGCGCGGCGGTGGACAACCAGCGCGTGGCCGCCGGCACCGGCATCCACGTGCAGCGCCTGTTCTTCCTCACCTTCTCGCTGGGCTGCGGGCTGGCGGGCCTGGGCGGCGCGCTCAGCCTGGGCATGCTCGGGCTGGAGCCGACCTTCCCGCTGAAGTACCTGGTGTACTTCCTGATCGTGGTGTGCGTGGGCGGCGCCGGCACCATCACCGGCCCCTTCGTGGCCGCGCTGCTGGTGGGCATCGTCGACGTGGCGGGCAAGTACTACCTGCCGCAGGCCGGCGCCTTCCTCATCTACGTGTTCATGATCGCGATGCTGCTGCTGCGGCCCAACGGCATCGTCGCGCGCAAGGGGATCGCATGAGCGGCGCCCGGCCGTCCGAAGCCGCTCGCCCTCTCCTGAAGGAGGGGGTGCGCGAAGCACACGAAGTGGCAAGCCTGGGGGAGGTGATCCAATGACGCGCCTTGCCCTCACGCCGGCGCGCCAGCGCGCGGCGGAAGTCCTGTTCTGGCTCGCCCTGGCGTCGAGCTTCTTCCTGCTGCCCGACCACCGCACGCTGATGAGCCAGATCCTCATCTTCGGCCTGTTCGCCGTGTCGCTGGACATGGCGCTGGGCTACGCCGGCATCCTCACGGTGGGCCACGCGGCCTTCTTCGGCGCCGGCGCCTACGCGGCCGGCCTGCTGGCCCGGCATGGCTGGGGCGAGCCCTTCAGCGGCCTGCTGGCGGCGCTCGCCGTGTGCGCGCTGCTGGGCTATGCGCTGAGCTACCTGGTGGTGCGCGGCACCGACCTGGCGCGGCTGATGATCACCATCGGCGTGTGCGTGCTGCTGTACGAACTGGTCAACCGGCTGTCGGGCATCACCGGCGGCACCGACGGGCTGCAGGGCATGCAGGTGTCGCCGGTGCTCGGGCGCTTCGAGTTCGACCTGTTCGGCAGCACCGCCTTCTGCTACGCCTACGGCGTGGTGCTGGCGATGTTCCTGGTGGTGCGGCGCGCGCTGCGCTCGCCCTTCGGCCTCGCGCTGCGCGGCATCCACGACAGCCCGCGGCGCATGCGCGCGATCGGCTCGCCGGTGCAGGCGCGGCTGCGCATGGCCTATGCCTTCTCGGCGGCGGTGGCCGGCGTGGCCGGCGCGCTGCTGGCGCAGACCACGCAGTTCGTCGGCATCGAGTCGATTGGCTTCAACCGCTCGGCCGAGGTGCTGATCATCCTGGTGCTCGGCGGCACCGGGCGGCTGTACGGCGGCCTCGTCGGCGCGATCGTCTACATGCTGGTGCACGACGCCTTCGCCGACCTCGATCCGCAGTACTGGATGTTCTGGCTCGGCATCTTCCTGATCGCCGCGGTCATGCTCGGGCGCGGCGGCCTCATGGGCGCGCTGGCGCGGCTGGTGCGCATCGAACGCACGGGAGGCACGCGATGAGCCCGGTGCTGCAGACCGAAGGCCTGGGCATCCGCTTCGGCGCCTTCCAGGCGGTGAGCGAGGTCGCGCTGTCGCTCGAGCCCGGCGCGCGCCAGGCGCTGATCGGCCCCAACGGCGCCGGCAAGACCACGCTGATCAACCTGCTGACCGGCGTGGCCCGCCCCAGCGCCGGCACGATCCGCATGGACGGGCGCGACATCACCACGCTGCCCGGCGACCGGCGCGCACGCATGGGGCTGGCGCGCACCTTCCAGATCAACACGCTGTTTCCCAGCCTCACGCCGCTGCTGTCGGTGGTGCTCGCGATCAGCGAGCGCGACGGCCTGGGCGCCACCTGGTGGCGGCCCCTGCGGCGCTGCACGGCGGCCTTCGACGAGGCCCATGCCCTGCTCGCGCGCCTGCGGCTGGACGATCTGGCCGACGTGCCGGTGGCCGAGCTCGCCTACGGCAAGCAGCGGCTGCTGGAGATCGCCCTGGCGCTGGCCTGCCGGCCGCGCATCCTGCTGCTGGACGAGCCCGCGGCCGGCGTGCCCGAGGGCGAGAGCGGCGAGCTGTTCGAGGTGATCGCGGCGCTGCCGCCGGAGATCAGCGTGCTGTTCATCGAGCACGACATGCAGCTCGTCTTCCGCTTCGCGCGCCGCATCTCGGTGCTGGTGGGCGGGCGCATCCTGGTCGAGGGCACGCCCGCGGAGATCGGCGCCGATCCGCGCGTGCGCGAGGTCTACCTGGGCCAGCGGCATGCCGGCCTGCACACGGGAGGCGCACATGGCTGAACTGCTCGCCTTCGACAGCCTCAGCGCCGGCTACGGCGAGGCCGTGGTGCTCGATCGCCTGGGCTTCTCGCTGGAGGAAGGCCGCAGCCTGGCCATCCTGGGGCGCAACGGCGTGGGCAAGACCACGCTGCTGGAAACGCTGATGGGCCACACGCGCGTGATGCATGGCGCGATCCGCTGGCGCGGCCAGGACATCACGCGCTGGCCGGCGCACCGCCGCGTGCGCGCCGGCCTGGGCTGGGTGCCGCAGGAGCGCGAGGTGTTCCCCTCCCTCACCGTGGAGGAGAACCTCGCCGTGGTCGCGCGGCCGGGGGCCTGGAGCCTGCCGCGCGTCTACGAGTTCTTTCCCCGGCTGCGCGAGCGGCGCACGAACCACGGCAACCAGCTCTCCGGCGGCGAGCAGCAGATGCTGGCCATCGGCCGCGCGCTGATGACCAACCCGCGCCTGCTGCTGCTGGACGAGCCGATGGAGGGCCTGGCGCCCATCGTGGTGGAGGAGCTGGCCGCCTCGATCCGGCGCCTGTGCGAAGCCGAGGGCCTGGCTTCCATCGTGGTCGAGCAGCATCCGGTGCTGGCGCTGGAGATGACCCACGAGGCCATCGTGCTGGAGCGCGGCAGGGTGGTCCATGCCGGGCCCAGCGAGACGCTGGCATCGGATCACGCGCTGCTCGACGGGCTGCTGGGCGTGGGCATCGCGGAAGTGCCGGGCTGACGCTCATCCGCGTCGCCCGGACACCGACGCGCATATCTTTCCATTCATACAGAGGAAACAACGTGATATCCGATTCCATCCGACACACCGTCCGCCCCCGGGCGCGGCGCACCCTGTTTCGTTCGCTGCTGGCGGCCTGCACCGCCCTGACGCTGGCCGCCTGTGCGCACAACGGCGGCCCCGGCGCAGACACCGTCTACCTGAACGGCAAGATCATCACTGCCGACAAGGCGTTCTCCGTCGCGCAGGCGGTGGCCATCAAGGACGGCAGGTTCGTTGGCGTGGGAAGCGACGAATCCGTGCGCCGGCATGTCGCGGCGAACACCCGCGTCATCGACCTGGGCGGACGCACCGTGGTTCCGGGCCTGATGGACGGCCACACGCACATGGACGGTGCCGGCACGGTGGAAACCACGGCGCAGGTCATCAAGGCCAGGACCGTCGCCGAGGCGCAGTCCATCATCGCGGACTTCATCCGCGACCGGAAGGTCCCGGCGGGGCAATGGGTGCAGACCAGCCGCTGGCACCCGCCGTCGCAGCTCCAGGAACGGCGCTACCTCACGCGCCAGGAACTCGACGCGGTCGCCCCCGACCATCCGGTGTTCGTCCAGACGGTGGGCCACTTCGCCATGGCCAACAGCAAGGCGCTGGCGCTGGCGGGCATCACGCGCGACACGCCCGATCCGGTGGGCGGGCGCATTCACCGCGACGCCGGCGGCGAGCCCACCGGCGTCCTCGAATCGACCGCGATCGAAGGCGTGGCGAAGATCATTCCTGCACCCACCTTCGAGCAGCAGGTGAGCCAGAACATCGCCGCGCAGCGCATCTACAACCGCTCGGGGATCACCAGCACCGTGGTGGCGGGCCTCAGCGAGGCACAGATGAGGGTCTACTTCACGGTCGCCGAGCGAGGCCAGGCCAGCGTGCGCGCCGGCATGTTCTGGCGCATCCCCGCCACCGACGCCGCCGAGTTCGCGAAGATGCTCGAGGCCGCGCAGTTCAAGGACGGCGCCGGCAACGACTGGGTGCGCACGGCCGGCATCAAGATCGTCTCGGACGGCGGCATGACGCTCAAGTCCGCCTTCATCCGCGGCAACTATGCCGGCGAGCCGAACAACCGCGGCACCGTCGCGCTGGATCCCGACGCGTACCGGCAAAGCGTCCTGCTGGCCAACCGTCACGGCTGGCGCGTGCACACGCATGCGGTGGGCGACGCGGCGGTCGACCTCGTGCTCGATGCCTACGCGGCCGCCGATCGGGACAAGTCCATCAGGGGCCGCCGCTTCAGCGTGGTGCACGGCAGCCTGATCGCGCCGGACCAGGTGGCGCGGGCCAGGCAGCTGGACATGCGCGTCGACGCCCAGAACGCCTTCATGTGGGACAAGGCCGCCACCGTCGAGCGCTACATGGGGCCCCTGCTCGCGCACCGTGCCGTGCCGACGCGGCTGCTGCTGGACACGCTGGGCTACGCCGGCACGTCGGCCGGCACCGACAACGAGGTGAACCTGCTGAACCCCTTCGTCGGCATGTACCTGATGGTGACGCGCAAGGATCCGCGCGGGACGGTCTATGGCGCCGACCAGAAAGTGACGCGGGAGGAAGCGCTGCGCCTGTACACCAATGCAGGCCCGTACCTGACCTACGAGGAGGACAGGAAGGGCGCGATCGAGGTCGGCCGTTTCGCCGACATGGTGGTGCTGTCGGCCGACTACCTGACGGTCCCCGAGGAACAGATCAAGGACATCGTGGCGCTGCAGACGATCGTGGACGGCAAGCTGGTCTACGACGCCAAGCCCTGACGTCAGCCGCCGGCCTGCGCGAGCAGGCTGCGCACCTGCTCGTCGCCGGTCTGCTCGAAGTCCCGGTACCACAGCCCCACCGCGCGGAAGGGCTCGGGCACCTGCACGCTGTGCACCTCGTCGGCCTCGGCGCCGACCAGGGCCATCGCCTCGCGGGAGGCCACCGGCACCGCGACCACCACGCGCGCGGCGCCGGCGCCGCGCGCGGCACGCACCGCGGCCAGCATGGTGGCGCCGGTGGCCAGGCCGTCGTCGACCAGGATCGCGACCCGGCCGCCCAGCGCGCAAGGCGGTCGGTCGCCGCGGTAGGCCTGCTCGCGCCGCTGCAGCTCCGCCTGCTCGTGCGCCACGACCTCGGCCAGGTCGGCCTCGGACACCGGCGGCAGGCCCGTCAGCGGGTTCATCACCTGCACGCCGCCGCCGGCGATGGCGCCGAGGGCGAACTCCGGCTCCAGCGGATGGCCGAGCTTGCGCACCACCAGCACGTCCAGCGGCGCGCCCAGCGCCTTGGCCACCGGCGCGGCCACGGGCACGCCGCCGCGCGGCAGCGCGAGCACCACGACCTCGGGATGGCCCACCCAGGCGCCGAGCTGCCGCGCCAGCGCGCGGCCGGCCTGCGGGCGATCGCGGAACTCGGTCGGCGTGGCCATGGTGCGGCCCTCAGAAACGGTAGGCGCCGTTCAGGCCCACGGTCCAGCTGCGGCCCGGGGCCGGCTCGATGAAGCGCCCGTTGCTTTCGTTGACGATCACCGAGCCGACGTGGCGGCGATCGAACAGGTTGTCGACACGCGCGAAGGCATTGAGCTCCCAGCGCTCCCAGCGCTTGACGTAGCCGGCATGCGCCGCGGCAACCGCGTAGCCTGGCACGCTGGCGGTGTTGGCGTCGTTGGCCTGGATGCGGCCGAGCGCGCGCATCTCCACGCCTGCGCGCCAGCCTTCGGGCGGCACCCAGCCGAAGGCGACGAACAGCGACTGCGGCGCGATGCCGGGCAGGCGCCGGCCCGCCGGAATCAGGTTGCCTGCGGCGCAGGGCGACGGCGTGCAGAAGGCGTCGCGGTAGCGCGCGTCGAGCCAGGTGTACGCCACCTGCGTGCGCCAGTGGTTCGCGGTCTCGTGCTGCCAGGCCAGCTCCATGCCCTGGCGGCGCGTGCGCCCGGCATTGCGGAAGGTGCTGCGCCCGCCGCTGCTGGCATCGGTGACGATCTCGTCGCGCGTGCGGGTATGGAACAGCGCCGCGGTGAGCAGCCCGCCGCCGGCGCGCGCCTTGGCGCCGACTTCCACGCTGTCGTTGACCGCCGGGCGCAGCCCGAGGTTCAGTCCGCCGACGCCGTCGGCGCGGTAGGACAGTTCGTTGAGCGTGGGCGTCTCGAAGCCGCGCCCCAGCGAGGCGTAGAAGGCCAGGTCGCGCGAGGCCTCGTAGCGCAGCGAGGCCACCGGCAGCAGCTTGGAGTGCGTGGCGCGGCCGCTGTCGTCGCCGTTGGCGCCGGCGATGTAGAGATCGCGCGAGTCGAAGCGCACCCGGCTGCGGCGCAGGCCCGCTTCCAGCGTCCAGCGCTCGGCGAACTGCCAGGTGGCCTGCGCGTAGGGGTCGAGGTTCCAGACCTCGTTGCGCTCGTCGCGGCGCAGCCGGCCGCGCACGCCCAGCAGCCAGGGGGCGGCAGCGGGGCCGACGAAGTTCTCCCAGCCGCGGCGCTCCTCGCGCAGGCTGTCGTAGCCCAGGCCGGCGACCAGGTCGAAGGGGCGGCCCGCCAGTTCCGTGGAGAAATTCCAGCGCAGGTCGATGCCGGCATAGCGCCGCGACAGGTCGATGACGCCGCCCGCGTGCAGCGGGCTGCCCTGCGCCGACGGCGGGATCGACTGGAACTGCACCGTGTCGCGCTCGCCGCCGTAGAGCATGAGCTGCAGCGTGTTCGCCGCGTCGATGCGCCGCTCGTAGCGCAGCCCGGCCTGCGACTGCGACACGGTCTTGCGCGTGTCGTACTGCCGGGCCAGCGCCGCGCCACGCGGGTCCTGTGCGTACTGCTCGGGCGTCAGGCCCAGCGGGTCCTGCGCGTCGATGCGCACGCGGTTGAACACCAGCGTCAGCCGGTCGCCGTTGTCCAGCGCGATGCCCAGCCGGCCGTTGGCCAGGTCGCGCCGCGCGGCGCTGTGTTCGCGCCAGCCCTCGGTCTCGAAGCGGCTGGCGCTGAAGAGGTAGTCCACCGCGCCCTTCGCGCCGCTGAGCTCGAAGCCCTGGCGCCAGGTGCCGAAGCTGCCGCCGGCCGAAGAGGACGACAGCCGCGGCGGGCCCTCGCCGGGCCGCGTGAAGGCCTGCACCACGCCGCCCGAGGAGTTGCCGTACAGCGCCGAGAAGGGCCCGCGCAGGATCTCCACGCGCTCCAGCGAGCCGATGTCGATGTTGGAGGTCTGGCCCTGGCCGTCGGGCAGCGTGGCCGGGATGCCGTCGACGTACAGCCGCACGCCGCGCACGCCGAAGGTGGAGCGCGCGCCGAAGCCGCGCACCGACAGCTGCAGGTCCTGCGCCAGGTTGTGGCGGTTCTGCACCTGCAGGCCGGGCACCGCGCCCAGGCTCTCGGACAGGTGCACCTGCAGGCGGCCGTCGCGCATGTCCTCGCCTTCCACCCGGTCGACCGAGCCCGGCACGTCGAAGGGGCGCGCGGCGCCGCGCGGGACCGAGACGGTGATCTCGCGCAGGGCGGGTGCGGAAGCGTCGTCGTCCTGCGCCCACACGGTGAAGGGGGCGGCGGCCACGAGGCCGGCCATGGCAGCGGTCAGGCGTCTCATCGCGGCGATTGTGCTTGGTGCCCCGCGCGCCGGGCGTGAGGCCCGACCCCTCGGCGTCGTCGGGAATTGCCTCAGCGTGGCCTGCGCAGCCAGCCGAACCAGACGCAGACCGCGGTCGGGATGCCCAGCGTCACCCAGGCCAGCGCGTCGCCGAAACCGCCGTCGGAGAACAGCGCCGACACCAGCCCGATGGCGGTGAGCACACCCATGGCGATCGGCCAGCCCCACAGGGGCCAGAAGGCATGGCGCGGCTTCATGGCGCGCTCTCCAGCCGGCCCACGGCCTGCGGTTCGGCGCCGGAGGGCACCGCGGGCTCGGGCGGCGCCTGCGCGCGCTTCGGCTCGGCCGCCGGCTTGCCCTTGCGCAGCCACAGGTACAGGCCGCTGCCCAGCACGATGATGGTGGCGATGTCCAGCAGCGCCCAGATGATCTGCATCGGCATGCCGCCGTAGTCGCCGAAGTGCAGCGGCTGCGAGACCAGCAGCGCCGTCAGGTACCACGGCAGCTTGGGCACCGCCGTGACTTCCGCGGTGCGCGCATCGACCAGCACCGGCTGCAACAGCCGCGCGGTGAGCGGCTCCTTGCCGCGCAGGAAGAAGGTGGTGTGATGCGGGCTGGAGAAGGCGGTGCCCGGGAAGGCGGCGAAGGACAGCTCCTTGTCCGGCGCCTGCGCCAGCGCGGCCTCCATCGAGCGCTGCACCGAGGCGCGCTCGGCCACCGCCACCGTGGGCTGGCCCTGGTAGGGCGCCAGCAGGGTGCTGAGCTGGTCGTACTGCCAGTACTTGATGAGCAGGTCGGCCCAGGTGTTGATCATGCCGGTGGCGCCCACCACGAAGGCCCACACCAGCGTGACGATGCCCAGCAGGTTGTGCAGGTCCAGCCACTTCAGGCGCGTGCGCTTCTCGCGCCGCACGGTGCCGAACTCCAGCTTGCGCATGAAGGGCGAGTACAGCACCGCGCCCGAGACGATCGCCACCAGCAGCAGCAAGCCCATGAAGCCGAGGAACAGCTTGCCCGCCAGTCCCGCGAACAGGTCGACGTGCAGCTTGAACATGACGTACATGAAGCCTTCGTCGAACCTCGGCTGCGCCAGCACCTCGGCGGTGCGGGCGTCCACGGCGACCGACTTGAAGTCTTCCGTGGGCGCGGGCGTGGGCGTGAGGGTGACGAACCACAGGCCATCGTCGTCCTCGGGCTGCGAGGTGAACTGCACCACGCGGTCCGGGTGCCTGGCGCGCGCCACCTCGAGCACCCGGTCCAGGCTGGCGCGCGGCGTGTCGGCCGGCATCTTGGGCGCCTCCACCTCGGTGCCGAGCAGGTGCCCGATCTCGTGGTGGAAGATGAGCGGCAGGCCGGTGATGCACAGCAGCAGCATGAACACCGTGCACACGATGCTGCTCCACTTGTGGATCCAGGCCCAGGTCTTGATCTTTCGGCTGTTCATCGTGGTCGGTGCAGGAGCGCGCCGGGCGCGTCAGAAGCGGTAGGTCGCGCTGGCCACGACGTTGCGGCGCGCGCCCCACCAGCAGTCGCCGCGGGCCAGGCAGGTGCTGAAGTATTCCTTGTCGGTGGCGTTGTTGACGTTGAGGGCGAAGCGCCACTTCTCCGAATCGTAGGCCAGCATCAGGTCCAGCAGCGCCACGGAGGGAATATGCGGGCCCGCCACGCCGTCCGCCACGTCGCGGAAGGCGCCCATGTAGCGCACGCCGGCGCCGGCCGAGAAGCCCGGCGTGCCGGCGATGGCGAAGCGGTACTTGCCCCACACCGCCGCCTGGTGCCGCGGCATGCCGCCGAGCTTCTCGTCGGCATCGATGTAGTTGTAGTGCGCGACCAGGTCGAAGTCCTTGCCCACCATGGTCTTGAGCTCCAGCTCCACGCCCTTGTTCTTCGTGGCGTCGACCTGGCGCCCGAAGTCGGGGTTGCTGGCGTCGGCGACGATGCGGTTCTTCTCCTTGAGCGAGTACGCCGAGGCCGTGAAGCTGATGGGCGAGCCGTCGGGCTGATACTTCACGCCGGCCTCGACCTGCTCGCCGCGCAGCGGCTTGTACAGGCTTCCTGCGGCATCCGTGCCGCCCTGCGGCGTGAAGGACTCGGTATAGCTCAGGTAGGGCGACCAGCCCGAGGGCAGCTTGTACATCAGGCCCAGGCGCTTGGTCGTGGCGCGCGTGGTTTCCGAATCGCTGCCCTCGACGCCGCTGGTGCTGCGGTCGTGGCGCAGGCCGGCGACGAAGATCCAGTTGTCCAGCTTCATCTGGTCCTGCACGTAGACGCCGGCGTTGCGCTGGGTGGTGCGCGGACTGTCGGTCATGGGCGTCGTCTGCAGCCCCAGGTTCAGGCCGTAGATGGGCGCGTAGGCGTCGATCACGCTGTAGCCGCCGCCGCGGCTCACGTTCTCGCGCTGGCGCGAGTACTCCAGCCCCATCAGCAGGGTGTGCTGCACGGCGCCCGTCTGCAGATGCCCCTCGACGTGGTTGTCCACGCCGGTCATGCGGGTGTCCGTGAGCGACTTGGAGAAGTAGCGGCCCAGGAGCCGCTGGCCGAAGGGATCGACGCTCCAGCCGCCGGGGCCGGAATTGACGCCGTCGCCGTAGAAGTCGCCCCAGTGGTAGTGCGAGTCGTTTTCGTTGCGCGCGGTGCGGAAGTTCTGGCGCAGCGTCCACTGGTCGTTGAAGCGGTGCTCGAACAGCCAGCCGAAGCTCTTGCGCTCGCTGTCGTAGCCGTCGCCCGGCTCCCCGATGAAGCGGCTGGTGGGCAGCGGCCCGTTCACGTTCGGCAGGATGGTGCCCTGCCAGGGGAAGAACTGCGCGGTGGTGCCGGTCTTGTCCTTCTGCCAGTAGCCCTGCAGCGTGAGCGAGGTGGCGGCGCTGGGCCGCCAGGTCAGCGAAGGGGCGACCAGCGTGCGGTCGTCGGGCACGTGGTCCACCTGCGTGTCTGCCTTGCGATGCAGCGCCACCAGGCGGTACGACCACTGGCCGTCGGCGGTCAGCGCGCCGGTCAGGTCGGCCTGGATCTGCTTGCGGCCCCAACTGCCGAACTGCACGCCGATCTCGCGCTGCGTCTCCAGCTGCGGGCGCTTGCTCACCATGTTGACCACGCCGGCGGCCGTGCCGGCGCCGAACAGCATGCCGGCCGGGCCGCGCAGCACCTCGATGCGCTCCAGCGTGTACGGGTCGGGCCGCGTGGTGCTGGTGTACCAGCCGGCGGAATTCTGCTGCAGGCCGTCGAGGTACACGGAGGGCTCGGTCCCGCGGACCATCACCGAGTCGGCGCGCGAATCGATGCCGTAGCCGTCCGAGCGCACGCCGGCGGCATAGCCCAGCGCGTCCTGCAGGTTGGTCGCCCCCTGGTCCACGAGCTGGTCGCGCGTGATCACGGTCACCGACTGCGGCGTCTCCGACAGCGGCGTGTCCGTCTTGGTCGCGGTGGCGGCGTTCTTCGCGCGGTAGCCGACCACCGGCGTGGTGGCAGTCTCGCGCTCGGCGCTGGCGTCGACCCGGACCTCGGACAGGGTGCCGCCGGAGGCGGGTTCGGCGGGCGTCTGTGCGAAGGACGGATGGCAGGCGATCAGGCAGCCGGCGGCGATGGCGGCGGGGCGAAAGAGGCCGCGCGGGAAACGAGGAGGCATGGAAATGATGCTGGACTTGGTAAATAGGAGTGGTTCCCATTATCGTTTGCAGACCCGTGCAGTTCACATTTCATCAACCGTTCTGTTGGCTGGACGCATCAGGCTGCGGTGCACCGGGGCTCGCCGGCCTCGGCGCCCCGAAATGGTATCGATTCTCAGTCCGCAGGCTATAGTCACTCTGCAAGCAATGGTCTGCGGCGGCAACAGGATGTGCGCCCGCCGCGCCTTCCCTTCTCTTTCACGAGGCGACAGCGTGATGAACCCGACCCGACGACTTCTTGGCCCCCTGCTCCTGGCCCTGGCCGCTGCATGGGGCGGCACGGCGGGGGCGGCGGACGCCTTTCCGTCGCGCCCGCTGACGGTGATCGTCAACGGCGGCGCCGGCAGCCTGCCCGACAGCTTCGCCCGCCCGCTGGCCGACCGGCTCCGGGAGGCGCTGGGCCAGCCGGTGGTGGTGGACAACAAGCCCGGCGCCGGCGGCATGGTCGCGCTGCAGTCGCTGAAGACGGCGCCGGCCGACGGCCACACGCTGGCGCTGATCACCAACGCGCACGCGGTCTGGAACCCGTACATCTTTCCCAAGCTCAGCTACGACCCGCAGGCCGACCTGCTGCCGGTCAGCCCGATCGCCGTCATCCCGATGGCGCTGGCGGTCAATCCCGCGCTGCCGGCGCGCTCGGTGGAGGAACTGGTGGCGCTGGCCAAACGCGAGCCCGGCAAGCTGAACTACGCCTCCTCCTCCAGCGGCAGCCCGCCGCACGTGCTGTTCGAGTTGTTCAAGTCGCAGGCCGGCGTGGACATCGTGCACGTGCCCTTCAAGACCGGCCCGGACGCGCTGACCGCCACCGTGGCCGGCGACACCCAGATCTACCTGGCCGGCACCTCGCTGGTCGAGCCGATGGTGCGCAGCGGCCGCCTGCGCGTGCTGGCCGTCAGCCCCGCCGTGCAGGGGCCGGACTTCGCCGCCGCGCCGACGCTGGCGGCCAAGGGCTACAAAGGTTTCGAGGGCGCGGTCTGGCTGGGCGTGGTCACGGCCGCCGGCGTGCCGGCGGCGACGGTGGCGCGGCTCAACCGCGAGATCGGTGCGGCGCTGCAGGACCCGGCCCTTGTGAGGGCCTTCGAGAGCCACGGCTCCCTGCCCTACCATGCGTCTCCCGCGGCCTTCGCGCAGCGCATCGCCGACGACCGCGCGCTGTGGACGCCCATCCTGCAAAAACTGAAGCTGCAAGCCAATTGACCCCCCGATGCAACTGATCGACGACATCACCCGCCAGGCCGCCTACCTGCAGTCCATCCGGCGCGACATCCACGCCCACCCCGAGCTCTCCTTCGAGGAGACGCGCACCGCCGACCTGGTGGCCGGCCTGCTCACGCAGTGGGGCATCCCCATCCACCGCGGCATGGGCCGCACGGGCGTGGTGGGCATCGTGAAGAACGGCGACGCGCCGCGCGCGGTGGGCCTGCGCGCCGACATGGACGCGCTGCCGATGCAGGAGCGCAACCGCTTCGCGCACGCCAGCCGGCACGCCGGCAAGATGCACGCCTGCGGCCACGACGGCCACACCACCATGCTGCTGGGCGCGGCCCAGTACCTGGCGCAGCACCGCGACTTCGACGGCACCGTCTACCTGATCTTCCAGCCGGCCGAGGAGCACGGCGGCGGCGCGCGCGAGATGATGCGCGACGGCCTGTTCGAGCGCTTCCCGATGGAGGCCGTGTTCGGCATGCACAACATGCCCGGCATCCCGGTGGGCACCATCGCCGCCTCGCCGGGGCCGGTGCTGGCGTCCAACAGCGAGTTCAAGGTCACGGTCCGCGGCAAGGGCGGCCATGCGGCGATGCCGCACCTGTCGGTGGACCCGATCCCCGCGGCCGGGCAGATGATGCAGGCCTTCCAGACCATCCTCACGCGCAACAAGAAGCCGCTGGAGACGGCCGTGATCTCGGTCACCATGATCCACGCCGGCGACGTGGCCAACGTGATCCCCGACACCTGCGAGATGCAGGGCACGGTGCGCGCCTACACGGCCGAGACGCTGGACCTGATCGAGCGGCGCATGCGCGAGATCGCCGAACAGACCTGCGCGGTGTTCGGCGCGCAGTGCGCGTTCGAGTTCCGCCGCAACTACCCGTCCACCATCAACCACGCGGCCGAGACCGCCTTCTTCCGCGAAGTGCTGGCCGAGGTGCTCCCGCCCGCGCAGATCGCTGCGCAGACGCCCATCATGGCGGCCGAGGACTTCTCCTTCATGCTCGAGCAGGTGCCCGGCTGCTACGCCTTCATCGGCAACGGCGAGGGCGACCACCGCCTGGCCGGCCATGGCGACGGCCCCTGCGTGGTGCACAACCCCAGCTACGACTTCAACGACGAGCTGCTGCCGCTGGGCGCCAGCGTCTTCGTGCGGCTGGCGCAGCGCTGGCTGGCGGCACCGCGGGCCGGACGCCCAGGTTCGGTTGCTTGAGGCCGGAGCCGGCGGGAGAAGTACGCGCCGCCTGGCATAGCTGAGCCGCGCGCGCCCCGGCGTCCCGCGCTCATCACCGCGCTGGCGCGGCGCACGACTCTCCCAGCACCAGGTCCAGGGGCACGGTCACGCTGCGCCGTGGCACCTGGGTGCCGCCCAGCCGATCGAGCATCAGGTGCGCAGCCACGTGGGCCGCCTGGTCGATGTTGAAGCGCAGCGTCGTCAACGGCGGATCCGCGAGCGCGAAGGCGTTCTCGGTGCCGATGCCGATCACCGACAGGTCGCCGGGGATGCGCCTGCCGGCGCGGCGCGCGGCCCGCAGTGCACCGGAGAGGATGCGCGTGCCCAGGGCCACCAGGGCCGTGGGCGGGCTTTCCAGCCTGAGCATCTTGTCCATCTGCGCCTCGGGCGAATCCACGGCGGACTTCAGCATGCAGACCAGGCGATCGTCCTGCGCGATGCCCCGCTGGGCCAGCGCGTCCTGGTAGCCCAGCAGTTTTTCGCGCCCGGGACGGATGTCCAGGCTGGGCCCGAACAGCGCGATGCGGCGGTGGCCCAGCGCGCACAGGTAGTCCACGGCCTGGCGCACGCCCGCGCGGTGGTCCTGGAAAACCGCATCGCCGTCGCAATCGATCTCCCGGTCCACCACGACCAGCGGCAGCTTGCAGCGTGCAAAGGGGTTGCGCGCGCGCGGCACGCGCTCCAGCGCCGGGAAGGCGATCACGCCCTCGAGCCGCCGGCTCTCGAACAGCGTGAGCAGTTCCTGCTCGCGATTCGGGTCGTCGTAGGTGCTCGACACCAGCAGCGAGAAACCCGCCGCCTGCAGGTGGCGCTCGGTCGCCGCGAAGAAGGTGGCCAGAAACGGGTTGGCCATGTTCGAGACCATCAATCCCACCGCCTTGCTGCGGCCGGTGCGCAGGTGCTTGGCGCTGAAGTTGGGCGCGTAGCCGGTGTCGCGCACGGCCCGCTCGACGCGCTCGCGCGCCTGCGCGCTCACGTAGCCGCTGCGGTTGAGCACGCGCGACACGCTGGCGATGGAGACGCCGGCGGCGGCCGCCACGTCACGCACCGAGGGCGGCTTGCTCATGGTTTCTCCTGATGTAAACGTTCCATGGATTGTAGTGATCCATTGTCGGCTGGTACTCTCATCGATCATATGGAAACCTTTACATATTTGCACCCTGTTTCTGTCTTCAGCGCCCAGGCCCTGGCGGACCGGCCGGTGCTGGTGGTCGGTGCCGGGCAGGCGGCGAGCGCCGGCGAATCCCTGGTCGGCAACGGCCGCGCCATCAGCCTGGCGCTCGCCGGTCTGGGCGCGTTCGTTCATTGCGCGGACCGCGACGAGGCGGCCGCCGAGGCCACGGTCGCCGCCCTGCGGGCCGCCGGCGGACAAGGTCGAGCCATCGTGGCCGACGTCGCGGATCCAGGCAGTTGTCGCCGGCTGGTCGAAGAGGCGGCGCGGGACCGGCCGCTCCATGGCCTGGTGCTCAACGTCGGCATCAGCGACCGCAAGCCGCTGCCCGAGATCACCGCCGACAGCTGGGACGCGATCTTTCAGGTGAACCTGCGCGGCCACATGCTGTGCGCGCAGGCCGCGCTGCCGCGCATGCAGGCCGGCGGCGCGATCGTGTTCATCTCGTCGCTGGCCGCACGGATGGCGGCCGGACGCAACCCGGCCTACGAAAGCGCCAAGGCCGCGCTCTCGGCCCTGTGCCGCGCCGTGGCGCTGGAAGGCCACGACCGCGCCATCCGCGCCAACGTCGTCGCGGCCGGCCTGGTCGACACGCCGATGGGCCGCGCCGCCAGCCAGGCCCGTCCGGCGCGGGCCCACATGGCCCTGCCTTTCGGCCGCCAGGCCACGGCCTGGGACATCGCCTCGGCGGTCGCCTTTCTGGTGTCCGATGCGGCGCAGTACATCAACGCCATCGAGTTGCCCGTCGATGGCGGCCTCGGACATGGCATCGCGCTGGCCCCCACGCCGGCCGCCTGAATCGCCCGATCTCTTCCGGCCGATCCCGGCCATTCCAACTCCAGGAGACTCCCAATGAACAAACGTCACTTCATCGGCACCGCACTGGCGCTGGCCCTGGCGGCCATGGCGCCGCTGGTGCAGGCCCAGGCCTGGCCTTCCAAGCCGGTGCGGCTCATCGTTCCCTTCCCGCCGGGCGGTGCCGCCGACCTGTTCGCCCGCCTGGTCGGCACCGAGCTGGCCCAGTCGCTGGGGCAGCCGGTCATCGTGGACAACCGCGCCGGCGCCGGCGGCAACATCGGCGCGCGCGAGGTGGCGAACGCCGCGCCGGACGGCTATACGATCATGCTCGGCACGGTGGGCACGCATGCCATCAACCCGGCGCTCTACGGCAACCTGCCGTACGACACGCGCACGGCTTTCGTGCCGATCGCCAATGTGGGCGCCGTGCCCAATGTGCTGGTGGTCAACCCTTCGGTGCCGGCGCGCAGCGTGGCGGAACTGACGGCGCTGGCCAAGGCCGGCCCCGGCAAGCTGAACATGGGTTCGTCGGGCAACGGCAGCAGCATCCACCTGTCGGGCGAGCTGTACAAGCACCTGGCCCAGGTGCGCATCCTGCACGTGCCCTACCGGGGCGGCGGGGCTGCCCTCACGGACCTGATCGGCGGCCAGATCGACCTGATGTTCGACAACCTGCCCACATCGCTGCCGCATCTCGCCAAGGGCAGCCTGCGCGCGCTGGCGGTGACCGGCGCGCAGCGCTCGCCGAAGCTGCCCGACGTGCCGACCATGGCCGAGGCGGGCGTCAAGGGCTATGAATCCACCGCCTGGTCGGGCCTGTTCGCACCCGCAGGCACGCCCGATGCCATCGTGCAGCGCCTGCATGCCGAAACGCTCAAGGCCTTGCAGAGCGAGAAAGTGCGAGAGCGCTACCGCGAGCTCGGCGCAGAGGCTCCGCCCATGCGCCAGGTCGAGTTCGCGGCGTTCGTCGGCCGCGAACACGACAAATGGGCCGAGGTCGTGAAGGTCTCGGGCGCCAGGGCGGACTGAGGCGATGAGGCCGATCGATTTCCTGCTGCGCGCGGCGCAGCGCTACCCGGACAAGGTGGCCGTCTCGGGCCCCGAAGGCAGCATCACCTATGCCGAGCTGGTGGCACAGGTGCAGGCGCTGGCCGTCGAACTGCAGCAGCGCGTGCCCGCCGAGGACGGACGCATCGCGATCTGCGCGGGCAACCACATCGCCCACGTCGTCGCCCTGTTCGCGACCCTGCTGGCCGGGCGCATCTGGGTGCCGCTCAATCCGCGCGCCGGCCAGCCCGAGCTCTCGCGCATCGTGGCGTTCACGGAGGCCGCGCTGGTGATCGCCGAGGAGGCGCAGGCCGCGAAAGTCGCCGACGCGGGCGCGCCGCTGATGGTCTATCGGCCGGCCGGCGGGGACGGCGACCTGGCGGACGCCCTGCGGCGGCATCGCGGCCGGGCGCCCGAGGCGGTCCATCCGGACCTCGCGCGCACGCAGGCCATCAAGTTCACCGGGGGCACCACGGGCCTGCCCAAGGGCGTGATGCAAAGCCTGCGTTCGTGGAACACCTGCATCGTCTCGATCATGCACGCCATGCGGCTGGACGAGGACATCCGCTATCTGGCGGTCGCCTCGATCACGCACGGCACCTCCACCTTCCTGCTGCCGGTGCTGGGCTGCGGCGGCACCGTGCTGCTGCCGCGCTCGACGCGGCCGCGCGACGTGCTGGAGCAGCTCGAGCGCGAGCGCGTCACCTCGGTGTTCATGCCGCCGACCCTGATCTACGGCCTGCTCGAAGACGAAACCGCACGCACGCGCGACTGGCGCGCGCTGCGGCACTTCGTGTACGCCGCCGCGCCGATGCGCGCCGACAAGATCGTGGAAGCGCAGGCGGTGTTCGGCCCGCTGGAGACCGGCTACGGCCAGACGGAGGCGCCGGCGATCATCGCCTACATGAGCGCGCAGGAGGCGCGCGACCCGCGCAACCTCGCCTCGGTCGGCCGCGCCGCGCTCATGACCGAGGTGGCGATCATGGATGCCCACGGCAGGCTCCTGGCCCCCGGCGAGACCGGCGAGGTCGTGGTGCGGGGCGACCTGGTGATGTCGGGCTACTGGAAGCAGCCGGACAAGACCGCCGAGAGCTTCCACGGCGGCTGGCTGCGCACGGGCGACGGCGGCTTCCTGGACGCGCGCGGCTACCTCTACCTGAAGGACCGGATCCGCGACGTGATCATCACCGGCGGCTTCAACGTCTATCCCACCGACGTGGAGAACGCGCTGGGCGCCCACCCGGCCGTGTACGACTGCGCCGTGGTCGGCGTGGACGACGACAAGTGGGGCGAGGCGGTGCACGGCGCGGTGCAGCTGAACGCGGGCGCGCAGGTGTCCGAGGCGGAGCTGATCGCCTGGGTGCGCGCGCAGCTCGACCCGGTCAAGACCCCCAAGCACGTGCATTTCTTCGACAGCCTGCCGCGCACGGCCAACGCCAAGGTCTCGAAGAAGGACGTGCGCCAGCAGATCGTGCAACGAACGGAAGGCGCATCGGCATGAAGACAATCTCCAACGGCGGCCCGCGCCGCGTCCTCGTGACGGGCGGCTCGTCCGGCATCGGCCTGGCGACCTGCCGGCGCCTGGCCGCGTCGGGCTGGACCGTGCACAACTTCGACCTGCAGCCCCAGCCGGCCGACAGCGCAGCGCAGTTCACGCAGGTCGACCTGGGCGACGAGCAGGCCCTGGCGCGGGCGCTGGCCGACCTCGTCGCCGGTGGCCCGGTCGTGGGCCTGGTCAACAACGTGGCCGCGATCCGGCCCGCGCCGATCGAAGACACCACGCTCGCCGACTTCGACCTGCAGATGCGGGTGACCGGCCGCGCCGCGCTGCAGTGCGCCCAGGCGGTGCTTGCCGGCATGCGCGCCGGCCGGTTCGGCCGCATCGTGAACATCAGCAGCCGCGCCGCGCTGGGCAAGGAGCTGCGCAGCGGCTACGCGGCAGCCAAGGGCGCGGTCAATGCGCTGACGCGCACCTGGGCGCTGGAGCTGGCCTCGCAGGACATCACGGTCAATGCCGTGGCGCCGGGGCCGATCGCCACGGACGCCTTCCAGGCCGCGAACCCGGCCGACAGCCCGCGCACCCGGCGCATTGCGCAGGGCATCCCGGTGCAGCGCTTCGGCGAGCCGGCAGAGGTGGCCCACGCCGTCGATTTCTTCATGGACCCGCGCGCCGGCTTCATCACCGGCCAGGTGCTGTACGTGTGCGGCGGCATCACCGTGGGCCTGGCGGGTTGAGGGCGGCCATGGCGATCACCACCGAAATCGGCACGACCACGCCCGAGGCGATCCAGGTCCGCGGCCTGGACCTGTCCACCCAGATCCTCGGCCAGTTCGACTTCGTCGACATGATCTGCTGGCTCGGCTGGGGCCGCCGGCCCGAGCCGCGCGAGAAGGACATGCTGAACCTGCTGCTGGTGACGGCGGCTGACCACGGCCTCACGCCCAGCGCGATCAGCGCGCGCATGACCTACCTGGGTGCGCCTGAATCACTGCAGGGCGCGGTGGCGGCCGGCCTTCTGGGGGCGGGCAGCCATTTCCTCGGCACCGTGCAGAACGCCGCCGAGTTGTGGGCGCGCCATGCCGCGGAACTTGCCGACGACGCGCCGCAAGAGGCTGTGCTGGCCTGCGCGCGGGGGGTCGTGCAGCAGGCGCGCGCGCAGCGCCAGCCGATCCCCGGCGTCGGGCATCCGATCCACGTCGACGGCGACCCGCGCGTGCCGACCCTGCGCGCCGTGTCCGAGCGCAACGGCTACTTCGGGCGCCACTGGCGCCTGGCGCTGGCGGTGGAACATGTGCTGTGCCAGGAAATGGGCAAGCCGCTGCCGCTCAACGCCGCGGGCGCCAACGGCGCCGTGATGGCGGACATGGGCCTGGATCCGCTGTTCGGGCGGGGGCTGGCCTTGATCGGGCGGGCTGCGGGCCTGGTCGCGCACGTCATGGAGGAACGGACCGCCCCGACGGGGCAGGCCATCTGGAACCTGGTGCTGGCGCAGGACGAACGGAATGTGCTGGCGCGCGGGACGGGGTCCTAGTCGGAGCGGCCGGCCAGCAACTGCTCGGTCGTCAACGGCACGCCGCAGGTCGCGGCCACCCACTGCACCGCCAGGTCGTGCTTCTCGCGCGAGAAGTCGGCCAGCGCGTCGGCGACGAAGAAGGGTTCGATGTCGCGCTGGAAGGCCTCGGCCGCGGTGAGCATGCAGCCGATGTGCGCATAGACGCCGGTCACCACCAGCTGGTCGCGCCCGCGGGCGCGCAGCAGCGTCTCCAGGTTGCTGCGCTGGAAGGCGCTGTAGCGGTGCTTGGTGAGCACGTGGTCGCCCGGCCGCGGCGCCAGCGGCGGCACGATCTGCTCGTGCTCGGGCAGCGTGCGCATGCCCGGGCCCCACAGGTCGGCCTGCAGGCCGCGGTCGCGGCGGTCCTGGTTGCCGTGCTGCGCGGTGTAGACCACCGGCATGCCCTGCGCGCGGGCGAAGCCGATCAGGCGCTCGATGTGGGCCGTGGCCCCCGCCAGCGGCTGCCCGCCCTCGGCGAAGGCGGCGAGGAAGTAGCCCTGCATGTCGTGCACCAGCAGCGCGGCGCGGCCTGGCTCGAAGCGCCATGGGCCGCGCGGCGCGGGCAGTTCGTCGGCGCGCGGCAGCGGGTAGTCGGCGATGCGGGGCAGGCTGCGGGCAGGCGTGGTGTCGGACATGAAGCGGATCAGAGATGCAGCGGCAGGGCCGCCGGGTCCACGCCGAGGGCATCGAGCATGGCGTTGAACTTGGCGCGCGTCTCCGCGCCTTCCGAGGCGGGCGCGGAGCCGGCGACGATGCCGGCGCCGGCGAACAGGCGCGCCTCGTGGCCCTGCACGCGGGCGCAGCGCAGCGCGACGTGCCAGTCGCCGTCGCCGGCCGCGTCGCACCAGCCCACGGCGCCGGCATAGAAGCCGCGCGGCTCGGGTTCGAGCTCGGCGATGCACGGCGCGGCGCGCTCGCGCGGCGTGCCGCAGACCGCGGGCGTGGGGTGCAGCAGCGCGGCCAGCGCGGCGCTGGAGGTATCGGCCAGCGCGGCGTCCTCGAGCTCGCCCTCGATGCGCGTGCCCAGGTGCCACATGCTGGCCGTGGCGTGCAGCGCCGGCGCGGCGGGCACGCGCAGCTGGCGGCACAGCGGCGCGAGCAGGTCGGCGATGGCCTGCACCACGTAGCGGTGCTCGCGCTGGTCCTTGGCCGAGCGCTGCAGGGCCTCGGCGCCGGCCCGGCTGGCGCTGTCGTCGGCCGAACGCGGCGCGGAGCCGGCCAGCGGTTCGCTGAGGATGCGCGCGCCGCGGCGCGACAGCAGCCGCTCCGGCGTGGCGCCCACCAGCCAGGCGGGCGGCTCGCCGGCCGCCACGGGCAGCGGCACCACGTAGCGCAGCACCTGCGGGTCGGCGGCCAGCCGCAGCGCGAGTTGCCAGGGATTGACCGGCGCCGGGCTGTGCGCGCGCAGCGTGCGCGCCAGCACCACCTTGCGCAGGTCGCCGTCCAGCCGCTGCAGGCAGCGCGCCACGGCGGCCTCGTAGTGCGCGCGCGGCGGCCGGGCCTCCAGCGCCCAGGCCGCGCCGGGCGCGGCGCCTTCGGCCATGCGCCGCAGCCAGGGATCGACGGCCGGTCCCTCGGCCAGCGACGCGGGCGCCAGCAGATGGCAGGGCGCGCCGCGGTCGAAGGGCAGCGCGCCCACCAGGCGCGCCGACGCGTCCCGGCCCTCGAAATGCCGCGCCACCGCCTCGCCGAGCCGCGCGGCCGGCACCGCCAGCGCGGGCGCCGCGCCCTGCGCCAGCAGGCTGCCTTCGCGCGCGTGCAGCAGCACGCTGTCGTGCCCGCCGGTCATGCGCGCAACGTGGCCCCGCCGTCCACGTACAGGTCGCTCATCGCGATGTGGCCGGCCTGCTCGGACAGCAGGAACATCACCGCATGGGCGATGTCCTCCGGCGTGGCGAGCTTGCGCAGCGGGATGCCGGTCTTGTAGAGCGCCGGCAGGCCGGCGATCACGCGCTCGGCGCCGTGTTCGTCGGCCCACATGCCGGTCTGCATGGGCGTGAGCGTGGAGCCCGGCGCCACGATGTTGCAGCGGATGCCGTGCGGCGCCAGCTCCAGGCCCAGGCAGCGCGTGAACATGGTGGCGGCCGCCTTGGAGGCGGCGTAGGCGGCCATCGCGTGGCGCGGGATGCCCGCCGCGTTGGAGCCCACCGTGACGATGGCGCCGCGCCGCTGCGGCAGCATCTGGCGCGCCAGCGCGCGGCCGACGTGGAACACGCCGTCGCAGTTGACGGCGAACACGCGCCGCCACTCGGCGTCGCTGGTCTCGGCGACGGTCGTGCCCGACAGCACGCCCGCCACGTTGACGCCCAACTCGATCGGGCCCAGCTCGTCGCCGACCTGCTGCACCAGTCGGTCGACCGCCTGCGCGTCGCTGACGTCCAGCGCCCGTGCCCGCACCCCGTCCGGCACGCCGGCCGGCGGCGCGAGGTCGGTGGCCACCACCGCGGCGCCGGCCTCGGCGAGCAGCCGCACCACCGCCCGGCCGATGCCGCCGGCGGCGCCGGTCACCAGCGCCGTTCGGCCTTCGAATCCCGTGAGTCGCATCGTTTCACTCCTCGTTCATGCGCGCCATCAGGGCCGGCGCGATCAGCGCGGTCGCCTCGGCGCCGGTCATCTGCGAATGCAGCAGCGGCACTTCCAGCAGGTCCAGCCGCTCGGCACAGGGCTGCCAGCGCGCGGCCTGCAGCTGCGGCTTGGCGGCGTGGTCCAGGGCCGCGCGCACGTGGGTCAGCGTGCCGGCCATGCGGCGGTGGCGGTGCGCGCGGATCAGGCGGTTGGTGTCGGTCACCACGCGCACCACGCCGGCCAGCGCGGCCTCGGGCAGGCTGCCCAGCGCGCTGTCGCCGGCGCGCAGGAAGGCGATCACCTTCTCGCGCGTGTCCAGCTCCGGATGGCCCTCGGGGTCGTAGCCGGCGATCGCCAGCAGCGCGCGCAGCGCCTGCAGCGGCGTGGGCTCCGGCTCGGCGCGCCACACGTCGGCCGGGTAGGCGTCGAGCAGCGCCACCAGGCCCACCGCCCGGCCCTGCGCCTGCAGCGCCACGGCCATGGCCTGCGCGATGATGCCGCCCACCGACCAGCCCAGCAGGTGGATGGGGCCGTCGGGCTGCAGTTCGCGCACGCGCGCCGCGTACTGCTCGGCCAGCGCGTCGATGCTGTCGGGCAGCGGCGCGTCGGGCGCGAGTGCCGGCGACTGCAGGCCCCACACGCTGCGCCCGCCGTGGGCGATGGCGCGCGCCAGGTGGCGGTAGCCCCAGGCGATGCCACCGGCCGGGTGGACGACGAACAGCGGCGGCCGCGCCGGATCGCCCGCCGCGAGCTGGATCAGCGGCGCCAGGCCGCTGTCGAAGCGCACTTCCTCGCTGTCGATGGCCGCTGCCAGCGCGGCGAGCGTGGGCGTGGCGAACAGCGCGCCCAGGCCGGGGTCGCGCCGCCATTGCGCCTGGATGCGCAGCAGAAGCTGCACGGCCGACAGCGAGTCGCCGCCCAGGCCGAAGAAGTCCGCGTCGCCGCCCAGCGCGGTGCCGGCGGGCAGGCCCAGCACCTCCGCGAAAATCGCGGCCAGCGCCTGCTCGGTGGGCGTGCGCAGCGCGGGGCCGGTGTCCTGCGCCAGCGGCGGCGCGGGGAGTGCCTGGCGGTCCAGCTTGCCGTTGGCGGTCACGGGCCAGTCCTGCAGCGCGACGAAGGCGGCCGGCACCATGTAGTCGGGCACCCGCGCGGCGACGTGGGCGCGCAGCGCCTGCGCGTCGTAGCCCGCGCCGGGCTGCACGTAGGCCACCAGGCGCCTGTCGCCTTCGCGGTCCTCGCGCACGATCACCTCGCCGCGCAGCACCTGCTCCGAAGACGCGATGGCGGCGTCGATCTCGCCCAGCTCGATGCGCAGCCCGCGCACCTTCACCTGGTGATCGCTGCGGCCCAGGAAGACCACGGCGCCGTCCTCGGCGCGCCAGCGCGCCAGGTCGCCGGTCTTGTAGATGCGCTCGCCCGGCCGGTGCGGGTCGGGCAGGAAGCGCTCGACCGTGAGGTCGTCGCGCCCCAGGTAGCCGCGCGCGAGCTGCACGCCGCCCAGGTAGAGGTCGCCCGCCACGCCGGGCGGCATGGGGCGCAGGCGCGCGTCCAGCACGTACAGGCGCGTGTTCCACACCGGGAAGCCGATCGGCACCGGCTGCGAACGGTCGCCGGGGCCGGCGGGCCAGAAGCTCACGTCCACGGCCGCCTCGGTGGGGCCGTAGAGGTTGTGCAGCTCGCTCGACAGCGTGGCGTGCAGGCGGTCGCGCAGCGGCGCCGGCAGTTCCTCGCCGCTGCAGAAGATGCGCCGCATGGCCAGGCCGCGCGCCGCCGGGTCGTCCAGGAAGGCGGCGAGCATCGAGGGCACGAAGTGGCAGGTGCCGACGCGCTGCCGGCGGATGATCGCCGCCAGCCGGCCCGGGTCGCGGTGCGCGCCGGGCGGCGCGATCACCAGCGTGCCGCCGGCGACGAGCGGCAGGAAGAACTCCCACACCGACACGTCGAAGGTGGCGGGCGTCTTCTGCAGGACGCGGTCCGAGGCGTCGAAGCCGTAGTGGCTGCGCATCCATTCGAGCCGGTTGACGATGGCGCGGTGCTCGACCAGCACGCCCTTGGGCTCGCCGGTGGAGCCCGAGGTGTAGATCACGTAGGCGGCGTGCGATGGCTGCGGCGCGGGCAGCGGCGCCGCGCCGGGCTGCGCGCGCCAGTCGCCGGGCGGCAGCAGGGGCAGCCCGGCGGGCAGGCGCGCCGCGTCCTCGAGCCGCACCAGCGCGCACAGCGGCTGCGCCAGGTGCGCCACGCGCGCCAGCCGCTCGGGCGGGTGGTCCAGGTCCAGCGGCAGGTAGGCGCCGCCGGCGCGCAGCACGGCCACCAGCGCCACCAGCAGGTCGAGCGAGCGCGGCAGGGCCACGGCCACGCGCGCGTCGGGGCCGACGCCCAGGGCGCGCAGCTGCTGCGCCAGCGCGCGCGTGCGCCGCTCCAGCTCGGCGTAGCTGAGCTGCGCGTCCTCGAACGCGAGCGCCACGGCCTCGGGGTGCGCCGCCATCTGCGCCTCGATCAGGGCTGCCAGCGTGGTGTCGGGCAATGGGTGTTCGGTGGCGTTGAGCGCGAAGAGATGGCGCTCGGCCTCGGCCGCGCCGGCCAGCGGGATGTCGCCCACGGTCTGCGCGGCAGTGGCGGCCTGCAGGAAGCCGGGCAGGCGCGCCAGGTGCGCCTCCACGGCCGCGGCGTCGTACAGGTCGGGGTTGGCCTCGATCTCCAGGTCGAACTGCTGCGCGCCGTCGCCGCGAAAGCCGATGGTGAGGTCGTCCACCGGGCCGGTGCCCAGGATCTCCAGCGCGGTCTGCACGCCCGGCAGCGCCAGCGGGCGGTAGAAGGGCTGCACGTTGACCAGCGCGCCGTGCAGCCGGCGCTGGCCGCCCAGCAGGCCCAGGTCGCGGCGCAGCTGCTCGCTGCGGTAGCGGCCGTGGCGGCGCGCGCGCACCTGGGCGCGCGCCAGCTCGCGCACGAAGTCGGCCAGCGGCATGTCGGGCTGCGCCGCCACGCGCAGCGGCAGCACGTTCATGACGGTGGCCGGCACGCGCGCGCTGGCGCTGCCCAGCCGGCCCATGAAGGGCATGCCGATCACCGTCTCCGCGGCGCCGGCCATGCGCAGGGCATAGAGGGCGCCCAGGGCCGTGAGCACGTCGGGCCAGGGCTGGCCCAGGCGCTGCGCCAGCGCCAACAGGGCGTCGCGCAGCGCGGGCGGCAGCGGCGCGCTGCGCCGGAGGCAATGGCGCGTGCTCACCGCGCGGCCGGGCGCCAGCGGCGCGACCGGCGGCACGGGCGTGAAGGCCTCGCGCCAGAAGGCGGCGTCGGCGGCGCGGCGCTCGCCATGGCGGTAGGCGGCGTCCTCGTCGATCACCGCCTGCAGCGGCGCCAGCGGCGCGCGCGGCGGCTGCGCGGCGCCGTCCACGCGCGCCGCGTAGCACTCGCCCAGGCGCGTGCTCCACAGCGCCATGCCGTAGCCGTCGTTGCTCAGGTGGTGAGCGCGCTGGTACCAGGCGAAGTGCGCGTCGCCCAGCCGGTACAGGCATTGCCGCGCCAGCGGGTCGCGCACCGGGTCGATGGGCGTGTCCATGTCGCGCTGCATGGCCTCGCGCGCCGCGGCCTCGGGGTCGGCGTGGCCGCGCAGGTCGACCCGCTGCAGCAGCGGCACGCGCGCCGGGTCCACCCACTGCATCGGGCCTTCGGGCGCGTCATGCAGGGCCAGCGCCAGGGCCTCGGCCTCGCGCGCGCCCTGGTCGGCGGCGGCGGCGAAGGCGTCCAGGTCCAGCGGGCCGCGGATCCACAGCGCATGGCCGGTGTTGAAGCCCGGGTTGTCCGGCGCCAGCCGCTGCGCGTACCACAGGCCCGACTGCGCCTCGGTCAGGGGCCAGCGCGCGGTCATCCCTGGTGCGCCTGCACCACCTGCCACCAGCCGTTGAGCGTGGTGTGCGCGGCCAGGTCCGACAGGTCCAGCTTCAGGCCGGCCTCGTTCCATTCGATGACCAGGCTGAGCAGGCGCATGGAGTCCAGGCCCCAGTCCATCAGGTTGTCGTCCAGGCCGATTTCCCCGGGCGCCTCGCCGAGCATGCGGGCGACGTCGGCGCGCAGGCGCTCCAGGGTGAAGGCGGGGGATGAGGCGGTGTTGGTGTTGGAATCGCTCATGGTCGGTTCTCGATGTGTCAGGTGGCCGACGGGCCCGCGCGCTCGGCCTCGGCCCGGAGGAACTCGCTGCGCAGGCGCGCGCGCAGCTCCTTGCGGCTGATCTTGCCCACCGCGGTGGTGTCGAAGGCGTCGACGAAGACGACCTGGTCCGGCACTTTGAAGGCGGCCAGGCCGCGCTCGCGCATCCAGGCCTTCAGCGCGGGGCTGCGCGGCTTCTCGCCGCGCGGGATGACGAAGGCGCAGATGCGCTCGCCCAGGTAGTCGTCGGGGATGGAGACCACCGCAGCGTCGAAGACCTGCGGGTGCGCGAGCAGGTGGTCTTCCACTTCCTCGGCCGAGATCTTCTCGCCGGCGCGGTTGATGTGGTCGTGCGCGCGGCCCTGCACCACCAGGTAGCCGGCCGGCGTGCGCTGCACCACGTCGCCGGTGCGGTAGAAGCCGTCCTCGGTGAAGGCGCGCGCGTTGGCGGCCTCGTCGTTGTGGTAGGCGCGGATGGTGTAGGGGCCGCGCGCCAGCAGGTAGCCCGGCTGGCCGTCCGGCACCGGCTGGCCGTGGTCGTCCACCACCCGCACCTCGTCGTCGGGGCTGATCGGGCGGCCCTGGGTCGTCAGGATGGTTTCCTCGTCGTCGTCCAGCCGCGTGTAGTTGACCAGCCCCTCGGCCATGCCGAAGACCTGCTGCAGCTTCGCCGGCAGGCCGGCCACCACGCGGCGCGCCGCCTCGGGCGTGAGCTTGGCGCCGCCCACCTGCAGCACGCGCAGGCTGGACAGGTCGTGCGTCGTCTTCCCGGCCGCCTGCGCCCACAGCAGGGCCAGCGGCGGCACCAGGCCGAGGTCGGTCACGCGCTCGCGCGCGATCAGGGCGAAGGCGGTGTCGGGCGACGGCGAGGGCGAGAGCACCACGGTGCCGCCGGCGTACAGCGTGCCCATGGCGCCGGGCGAGCTCATCGGGAAGTTGTGGGCCGCCGGCAGCGCGATCAGGTAGACGCTGTCCTCGCGGATGCCGCAGATCTCGTTGCTGGCGCGGAAGCTGTAGATGTAGTCGTCGTGCGTGCGCGGGATCAGCTTGGACAGGCCGGTGCTGCCGCCGGAGATCTGCAGGAAGGCGACCGACTGCGGGTCCGGGTCCTGCGCGGGCAGCCGCGCCGCATCGGGCGCGAAGCCGTCGAAGGCGGTGAACTCGGCGGCGTCGCCGACGATGACCACGTGGCGCAGCGTGGGCTCGCGCGCCTGGAGCTCGCGTGCCAGGGTGCGGTAGTCGAAGCCGTCGTAGGCGTCGGCGGCGATGTACGCGGCGGCCTGTGCCTTGCGCACGAAGTGGCCGATCTCGGTGATGCGGTGCGCCGGCAGCGCGTACACCGGCACCAGACCGGCGCGGAACAGCCCGAAGACAGCGCTGTAGAAGGCCGGGACGTTGCCCAGCTGCACCACCACGCGGTCGCCCGGGCGCAGGCCCAGCGCCAGCAGGCCGGCGGCGGCGGTTTCGGCGCGCCGCCACAGCTCGGCGTAGTTCCAGCGCTGGTCGCCGCCGACGACGGCGGTGCGTTCCGCGAAGCGCTGCGCGCGTTCGCGCAGGAAGGCCGGGAAGGTCTCGCCGCGCCAGTGGCCGGCGGCGCGGTAGCGCTGCACGAATTCGTCGGGCCAGGTCTGGCGCAGGGGAAGAAGGGGGTCGGTCATGGCGATGGAAGGCAGGAATGTCAGGCGCCGTGCCGACGCGCCAGGGCGCCGATGGACAGGCTCAGCAGCAGCAGCGCGCCGCCGATCAGCGCGTAGGGCGCCGCAGGCGCGGCGCGGTAGACCAGGGTGCCGGCCAGCGGCCCCAGCACCATGCCCAGGCCCTGCGCGGCGGACACGGTGCCGGCGGCGGCGCCCTGCTCGTGCGGCTGCACGGCGTTGGCGGCCATGGCCTGGAAGGCGGCGAAGATGAAGCCCATGCCGAAGGCGGCGACGCCGTAGCACAGCAGGAGCAGGGGCTGCGCATGCACCGGCAGCACGGCCAGGAAGCCCAGGCCGGCGATCAGCGCGCCGATACGGATCCAGCGCAGCGGCGGCACGGCCTTCATCCGCATCACGAACTGCTGCGACACGATCAGGGCCACGCCCACGGCGGTCAGCGACAGCCCGGCCAGCCGGGCGCCCGCCTCCTCGCTCAGGCCGAAGCGGTCGATGGCGAAGAAACCGACCGTGACCTGGGCGATGGCCACCGAGCCCATGGCAGTGAAGGCGGCCAGGCAGGCCGGGCGCAGGCGCGGATCGGTCAGGCGCACGCCACCGCCCGGCCGCGGGCCGGACGGGTGCGCCGCCGGCGGCTGCGCCGGCAGTGCCAGCCAGATCACCGCCAGCGCCAGCACTGGCAGCGCGGCCGCCGCGTACAGCGCCAGCGCCAGGCTCTCGGCCGCCAGCCAGCCGGCGATGGCCGGTCCGGCGACCATGCCCAGCGCATTGGCCGAGCCCAGCTTCGCCATCGCGGCGGCGCGCTCGCCCGGCGCCGTGTTGTCGGCGATCAGCGCGGCGGCGGTGGGCGGCACGGCGGCATAGAAGGCGCCGACCAGCGCGCGCAGCAGCACCAGCAGCGCCACGATGGCCACGGTCCCGATCAGGCCGCGCAGGGCCAGGTCGACGCTGGCGGCGGTCGCCAGGTACACCAGCGCGAACACCGCCAGCCCGGCCAGCAGCACCGGCTTGCGGCCGCGCCGGTCGCCCACGCCGCCCCACCAGCGCGCCAGCAGCATCCAGCACACGCCGCCGGCGGTGACGGACAGGCCGGCGACCCATTCCGGCAGCCCCAGGCGGCGCACCGCCGGGCCGATGATGGCGACGTAGGCCATCATGGCCATGGTGCCGGCCAGGGCCGCGAAGGCCAGGGGCGGGAGGCGGAAGGAAGACGCCGTGGTGGTCTGTGAAGCGGTCATCCCAGGATCAGCCAATGGTTGTCCAGCCGCAGCGCCGGCACCGGCTCCGCGGCGGCCTCGCCGGGCAGGGGCGCGACGGCCTCGCGGCCGCCGGCCCACAGCTTCGCGCCGTCGGCCTGCGCGGCCAGCGGGCAGGCCTCGCCCAGGGGCGCGAAGGCGTCCCAGCGGCCGTCGGCGTGCCACAGCGCGACGCCGTTCGCGCGCGGGCAGCTCACCGCGAAGCGCCCTGCGGCGAAGGCGATGTCGCCGCCGTAGCCGGCCAGCGCGTGGCCGGCCTCGAAGGCGCGCAGCGCGCGGCCGTCGAACTGCGCCAGCAGCGGCGCGGCGGCCTTGGCCTCGGCGCGCTCGTGCTCGGCCTGCAGCGCGATGCCCAGGCGCCGGCGGCCGTCCGGCCCCGGCGCGCCCCAGGCCATGTGGCGCAGGCTCAGGCGCCTGTCGGCCAGGCGCCACTGGCCCAGGCGCTCGCCGCTGCGCGTGTCCAGCCGCACCAGCGAGGCGTCCATGCGGTGCAGCTCGACCTTGAGCCGGCCGGTCTCGGGCAGCGTGGGGATGCCGCCGTTGGCCACCAGCAGGCTGCCGTCGGCGTCGAGCAGCAGCTCGTGCGGGTCCATGCCGTGCGTGGACCACTCGTCGATCTTCTCCAGCGAGGCGGCGTCGCGCACGCCGACCAGGCCCCCGGCGGTCTCCAGGTCGGTCTCGGTGGTGTACAGGTGCCGGCCGTCGGCGCTCGCGATCACGTGGCCGTTGAAGGCGCGGGCCGGCTCGATCCAGCCCCAGGCGCGCGCGCGGCCGTCCGGGCCCAGGCGCACCAGCCAGTCGCCGGGGCGGCGCGCGGCCGCCAGCAGCGTGCCGCCGGGCTCGGCCCACAGGCCGTGGGCGCGGGTGGGCACGTCCAGCGCCGCCTGCATGGCGATGCGGCCTGCGGTGCGCTCGAGCACGCCGACGCGGTAGCCGCCCTCCTCTTCCCAGGCAGCCGCAAAGCGCAGCGGCGCAGGGGCAGCCCAGGCGCGAAGATGGCCCGCCGACAGGCCCACGGCCGCCAGCGCCGCAAGCCAGCGGCGGCGGTCAATCACCGTCGCCATCGGAGAACCCGATCGTCACGTCGAGCGCCGGGGCCACTTCGGCCTCGATGAGTTTCTTGAGCGCCCCCAGCTCGCGCACGGCCGCGCCGAGGCCGGCGGCATCGGCCGGCGTGGCGGCGCGCATCGCCGGTTCGGCCTGCGTCACCGACTGGGCGAGGCGATCGGCCAGCGGCCCATGCCCCCGCGCGCGCAGGGCGTCGGCCACCGGCGGTGCGAGCTCGCTCAGCGCCTCCCCCTGCGCGGCCCAGCTCTGCGCGGTGTGACCGCTGGCCATGCGCGTGAAGGCCGGCGCCTTGCCGCCGCTGGAGGTCTCGGCAGCCTTCAGGGGCTTCTCGATCTGCGTCCATCGCAGGCGCTCGACGCCGCCCAGCCACTGGTTGATGAGCTCCTGCAGGGCGAGGTTCGTCCTCTCCGGCTCGGCCTTCCAGTCGGTGGCAGCCAGGGTGCCAAAGCCCTCGGCGATGGCAGCGGCCTCGCGCTGCAGGTCCTGCGCCACCTGCTGCGTGTAGCGGCAGGTGGGCGACTGCGGCGCCGGCGCGGGGCTGGCGCTCCACAGCAGCCATTCGAGCGCCGGAATGCCCTTGGCGGGGGTGCCGATGCGCTCCATCTGCTCGGGCGTGGAGGGTGCGGTCTTGATGGCACGCTCGATGGTGGCGGGCCGGGTCGGGTTGAAGTCCAGCGCGGTGAGGGCGCGGCGCTTGACCACCGGGCCCA
>Ga0160469_100105_pt1 | contig 129495 bp, 124 predicted proteins | sample HID1972M_E11MG_FD_108246 | JGI IMG/M metagenome (GOLD analysis project Ga0160469, IMG submission 108246) | Enriched pill bug-associated microbial communities from UW Madison campus, WI, USA - HID1972M_E11 MG | ecosystem: Host-associated > Arthropoda: Insects > Digestive system > Unclassified ...
ACATCGAGCGGTTTTACAACCCAACGCGCCGGCATTCGACGCTCGGCTACGTCAGTCCCGTACAGTTCGAACAAGCTCAAAAAGCTTAGGTCGGTGTCAACGAAACCGGCAGCAGCCCACTTCATCGGTTGCGGCATACGGTGCCTGAGTGGCAAACCGAAGAATTCCCTCCTTGAACTTGAGGAACTCACCAAGATCGAAACTCTCGGAACGTTTCGCTTGTACGAACAGAACATCTACGTCGTGATTCCGGCGCTGTGCAGCGAAGATCGCTTGCGCATCCTCGACGGAAGCTGTGACTGTCTCATCGATAACGACCGCCACGCCATCAATGCCGTCGTCCGCTGAACCCGTACATACGTCATCCAGATCAAAGGTGGCGCTGAAGCGGCTTGAGATTACGCAGTGCGTTGCGAATTTTTCAAACTGCACCGCTTCATCGTCCGCCTCAAGCCCAAAGCTCTTTACGAAGCTTTCCAAATGCGCCTTGACGATCCGATGCATACGAGTTCCCAGCAAAAGCGTCATAGTTTAGTGGCGAAGTCTTGCTTAGCGGCATCATGGCTGGTAGGTGGAGGAACACCCCACGCCGACTCCTCGTCAAGAATCGCATAGAGGCCGGCAACGAGCAAAGAGCCACGCTTCGAAGCTGACCGCAGCAGTCGCCGCTCCTGCTGTAAAGCTGGCGGTTGAGGGTTTTGATCGTGGCGACTATCCACGCCTCTCGAATGCCCACGATCTAGCTGGACGCAGGCACCGGCATCCTCACCCTCTCTCCAGCCGCGCCTCGGTCTCCAGCACCAGTTCCCCCGCGCTGCGCCCCAGCGCCCGCGCGATCTTCAGGATCACGGCCAGCGTGGGCAGGTGCTCACCCCGCTCGATCTTGCCCATGTGCGAGCGCTCGATGCCGGCCAGGTGGGCGAGGGTTTCCTGGGCGATGCCTTCTTCCAGCCGGATAGCGCGCACGGTGGCGCCGAAGGCCTGTGCCGGCGCCGCCTCGTAGGTCGTCGTGCCGGCAGGCCTTCCACGCTGGATCGCTCGCCGGGCTTGCATGCCGGCAAGCGTGGCGAGGCATGGTCATTAAAACCACGTTAAAAATAACTCTTTGACACCAGATCGAAATGCCGACCGCCTAGAATTCGCACGCGTGCAAGGGCGGCTACAGGGCTCATCCCATGCCCACGGTGCTGCCGGCCCGAAGGTCGGTTCCCCTTGATTCCCGGAGCTTCCATGGCCTTTCTGACCGATGAGCAGCGCCGCCAGATGCTGGCCAACGGGGTTGCCCGTGCGCGAGGCGAGGATCTCGACCCATACCCGGTGGTCAAGCTCTACGTGCCGGACGCGAGCGCCTGCTGGGTGCTCACAGCCCTGGCCGCCGATGGCGACCTGGCCTACGGGCTCATCGACGCGGGCACCGGATTCCCTGAACTAGGCGAAGTGAGCCTGTCCATGCTGGCGGGCATCAAGGGACCGAAGGGATTGCCCGTGGCTGCCGAGATGCAATATCGGTCGCGCAAGACCCTGTCCGCCTACGTGGCCGACGCGCAGCGCGACGGCATGATCACGGACTGACGGGCAGCGGATACACCAGGGCGCCGAAGTCACCAGGCACGCCTTTCGCGCGACCTGCCCTCGCTACGATCGCGGCCCACGCCTGGCCGATCCGTGGCAGCTTGCAGTTCCTGCCGAAGGAACTTGCCGCCATGACGATGCACTGCGATACCACTTCCGCGCCCTGGTTCGCCCCGGCCGCTTATCTCTATGCGCTGGACCTGGATGGTCCGGCGCTGGCCTGGGAGTACTTGCGCCGGCATCCCGACTACCGCGTCGCCTGGCTTGGCGCGTCCTGCAGCCGGCGCGCTGCGACGGCTCCTCATTGGGGGCTTCGGTTTCGATCTTGACCCGCGCCTGGATGCGCGAGATGCGCATCCAGTCTGGATCGGTGCCGAGGATAGGCTGCCGCACGTGCGGCCGGCGCAGGCCGACGTCGTGGCGGGCCGTCCTGTCTTCGACCTCTGGCGTATCCGCGGCTGCAAACGCTTGCTGCATGCCGGCGCTGACCTGATCCTCTGCGCGCACGCCGGCGCGCATCGCTTCCAGGCCAGCCTTGCGCCGGCCCTGGCTCATGGCTCGGCTTGCCGGCTCTCCGTGCCGCCCGGGGGCGATGCCGCAGCTGTGCCAGTTGTGCTGCGGGCCTTGCGTGCTGAACGTTCAGAAGCGGCCTTCCGGCACGTCTCTCGCACGGACCTGCTGCACCTGCGCGGCCTGCAGGCACTCGATGCCCTGCAGGCCGGCTGCGGCCACCGGGAGATCGGCGAGGCGATCTTCGGCGCCGAGGCCGTTGCCGGATGCTGGCATGCCGACAGCGACCTGCGCGCGCAGGTGCGCCATATCCTCTCCCGAGCCCAGGCCCTGATGGCGGGTGGCTACCTCCGGCTCGCCGGCGTTCGCCCCGGTTAGCGCCCGCCCACGGAGACAAGCTTCCGAACCGAATCTCCCTTCGCGCCTTCCCGCTCCTTGCCCAGACTGCCTCCATCGGGCCGCGGATGCCTCGCGGCCCATCCACCGAGATGGAGGCCTTCATGGCAGCAGCACATTCGATCCTTTCGCGCGGCGCGCCAGCGGCCGCGCCGCAGCCCGCCCAGGCGGGCGCCGTAAAACCTGAATTCCTGACCACCGACGAGGCGGCCGCGCTACTGCGCCTGTCGCCGCGCACCCTGGAGAAGCAGCGCGTGCTGGGCGGCGGCCCGCGCTTTCGCAAGTTCGGCGCACGCGTGGTCTACGCCATGGCCGACCTGCGCGCCTGGGCCGACGGCAACACCTTCGGCATGACCTCCGATCCGGGCTATGTGGTCCGGGACTCGGTGCGCTGATCGGATCGGAGAGGCCGGCATGCCGATGTCCAGGCGCCCGGGCGAACGCGAGCAGCTCGCGCTGTTCCGCGCGCTGCCCGGCGAGGACATGGCGCCGCGCGACGCGCAGGACCTGATGGCCTATCCCTTCTTCAGCCTGGCCAAGTCCCGGCGCACCGTGCCGATCCGCTTCGAGGCCGGTGCCGTCTCGCTGACGGTGGAGGGCGTGCCCGAGCACGGTATCGCCACCATCTGGGACGCCGACGTGCTGATCTGGGCGGCCAGCCAGATCGTGCAGGCACGCGACGAGGGCCGCGGTACCTCGCGCCTGATGGCCGCCACGCCCTACGAGATCTTGCGCTTCGCCCGGCGCGGCACGGGCCGCACCGAGTACCTCGGGCTGCGCGCCGCGCTGGACCGCCTGCAGTCCACCACCGTATCGACCTCGATCCGCCAGGCCGGCAAGCTCCGGCACCGCTTCTCGTGGATCAACGAGTGGCGCGAGCACCTGCGGCCCGACGGAAGGGCGGACGGCATCGAGCTGATCCTGCCCGACTGGTTCTATTCCGGCGTGATTCATGAGGCGCTGGTGCTCACGCTCGATCCCGCGTACTTCCGGCTCACCGGCGGCATCGAGCGCTGGCTGTACCGCCTGGTGCGCAAGCACGGCGGGCGCCAGCGCCACGGCTGGCGCTTCGACCTGCGCCACCTGTACCTGAAGTCCGGCAGCCTGCAGCGCTACCGCGACTTCGCGCTGCACCTGCGGGGGCTCGCCCGACGCCAGTCGCTGCCCGGCTACCGGCTCGCCATCGAGTGGTCCGGCCGCACCGAGTGGCTGGCCTTCCGGCCTACCGAGATCTCCAACGAGCGAGCCGACGAACGCCCCGACTTGTTCACAGGGGCTGTTGAAGAACCTGTGGATAGCGTGGGGACGGACTCGGGAGATCACCGGCGCGCGCTTCGGGATATCGCCGGCGGTTCCATCGGGAGATCACCGGCGCCAAACCTGCCGCAACCCGCGCCCGGCAACGGTTCGGGCCTTCCTTAACTTTTATCCATAACCTGGACTAACTCTATGAATAAGAGATGGGGCTCGGACACTGCTGCCCAAGGAATGGGCAGCGCCGCATCCGGGGCGCAGGAAGACCGTCCGGCAGAAGGGCGGGCCAGCCAGGCCACCAGGGCCGGCCGGGTCATCGCGCTGCTCAACCAGAAGGGCGGTGCCGGCAAGACCACGCTGTCCACCCACCTGGCCGGCGCGTTTGCCGGCCAGGGACGGCGCGTGACGCTGATCGACGCCGATCCCCAGGGCTCGGCCCTGGACTGGGCGCAGCGGCGCCTGCAGGGCGGCCGGGGACGGCTCTACGGGGTCTTCGGACTGGCCCGGGACACCCTGCACCGGGAAGTGCCCCAGATCGCCCGGCAGGCGGACTACGTGGTCATCGACGGGCCGCCCAGAGTCGCGGCGCTGGCGCGCTCCGCGCTGCTGGCCGCCGACCTGGTGCTGATCCCGGTGCAGCCCAGCGCCTACGACGTATGGGCCACGCAGGAGATGGTGAGCCTGATCACCGAGGCGCAGGTGTTCCGGCCCGCCTTGCGCGCGGCCTTCGTGATCAACCGGCGCGTGGTCGGCACGGTGATTGGGCGCGAGGCGAGGGCGGCGCTGGCCGGCCAGCCGTTCCCGACGCTGCGCACGGATGTCGGGCAGCGCATCGCGTTCGCCGACTGCGTGGCGGCGGGCAAGCTGGTGTGGGAGGTGGCGCCGAAGGGCATGGCCGCGCGCGAGACCGCGGCGCTGGCGCAGGCCGTGCGCGAAGCGCTGGGGGAGGGCACGGAGGTGGTGCGATGACAGCCACAGCCGATGCCTCGAAGCAGCGCCGCGCACCGATCGGACGCCGGCCGGCCCCCGATCCGGCCACGGCTTGGGTGCACCGCGCGGACAGCGCCGCGGCGCCGGGCAGGGCGGCGGTGTTCACCGCCCGGCTCACCATCGACGTGACGCCCGCGCTGCGCGGGCGCATCAAGGTGATCGCGTTCCGGCGCGGCGTCACGGCCGCCGACATGCTGCGCGAGCTGCTGGAGCGGGAGTTCCCGGAGGCGGGGCCATGAGGCCGGCGCAGGCGGCAGATCAGAGGCCTGGCATGAAGAGGCCCGGCATGCAGGCTTGGACGCAGGCGGCGCTGCCGCCGGCGCCGATGCCCATGCGCGTCTCGCTCGCCTATGTCGAGCACCGCGTGAACGTCTGGCTGCGCTTCGGGCGGCCCGAGCGCGAGGTCGTGCTGGACCGCTGGCGGCGCGTGGCGGTGTTCATGCCGGGTGCCGTGTGCTGCCGGATCAAGTGGTTCGGCAACGACTTCGGCACGGCGCTGTGGCAGCTCATGGTGCTGCAGGCGCCGGTGCCGCTGGACGGCATGCAGCGGGTCTCCGGGGTGTCGCCCGGCGCTTGCATCCTGCTGCGCGCCGATGGCGAGGATCGCGTCAAGGCCGTGTTCGCCGCCATCGATGCCATCGAGGCGGCCGGCATCGACCCGTGCGGGGTGGCGGCCACCTACTGGCGCACGGTGGGCAACCGGCTGGCCGCTCGCCAGCCGCTGCCGGCGTACACGCCCGGGCGCCATGCGGCGCACCTGGCGCGCAGGGCGCTGCAATGACGGCCGGCATGCGACGACGCCTGCTGTTGGCCTGCATGGCGCTGGCCCTGGCGGCGATCGCTGGGCCGATGGTGGTGCCGCCTGCGGTGCGCATCGTCTTCAATGCCAGCGACAGCGTAGCGCGTGGCTGGTATCGCATCGAGGCCGCCGACGACCACGACCTGCTGCATACCGGCCGCATCGTACTGGCCCGGCTTCCTGCCGACGCGGCTGCGTTCGCGGCGCAGCGCGGCTACCTGCCCGAGGGCGTGCCGGTGCTTAAGCGCATCGGCGCGGTGGCGCCGCAGTCGGTGTGTATGTCCGGCCGAGCGGTGCGCATCGGTGGGGTCACCGTGGCGCGGGCGATCACCCGTGATGGACAGCTTCGGCCACTGGAGGCCTGGGCACAGTGCCGGCGTCTCGGCAGCGGGGAGCTGTTCCTGCTGGGCGAGCATCCGGCATCGTTCGACAGCCGTTACTTCGGTCCCGTTGATGTGTCCGCGGTGCTCGGTGTCGCGCAACCGCTGTGGACGTGGTGATGGCCATGCACCTGCCTCTGCGCGGACGCCGAGCCTGTACCGGGCATGCACGGATGCCGCACGCCAGGGTACACAGAACCTGGCGCCAGCGTGCAGCGCTCGCTGCACCCGCGCTGCCACCGTGGCAGCGCTGCGCACCCGGTGCGCGGCTGGCGGCGGGCCGGAGCCGGGAGCGGATGCGGGAGGCGCAGGCGGAGGGCAAGATAAAAGGTCGCGGCACGTCAGTCTTCGAAAAGCCAGTCTGTACGTGGGGGTGGCGCGGCACGCGCTTGGGGCGTCAGCGTGCCGCGAGACGGTGCAATGCCTTGTCGGCATTGACGAATACGCGTGCCTCGCCCTTCAGGCTGCGCTGGCCTTGGATGGAGGTGCTGCGTGAGCCGCAATGAAGACGAACGCTTCCGCGTCCGGTCCGGCGTTCCCAGGCAGCGCGGCAACTCCTTCGTCAGCCAAGTTCTGCGCGAGAGCAGCAAGGTCGGTGCCAAAGTCGCCCAGGCGAGTCGGCAACCGGGTGCTCGTCTTGGGCGCGGCCACGTCGCGGCACGCTTCGCAGGCCAGGGTTTGGCACCGAACGCGCGGCGCGTGACGATCAAGGCGCGGCTGGTCAATTTGGCGAAGGCTGGGCCGCGCTCCACTGCCACGCACCTGCGGTATATCGAGCGCGAGGGCGTGGAACGCCAGGGCGGTACGGGTCGTGCCTATGGCCCGACGACTGACGCGGTGGATACCGCTGCTTTCGAGGAACGCGGGGGCGGCGACCGCCACCAGTTCCGCTTCATTGTCTCGCCGGAAGACGCCGAACAGATCGAAGACTTGCGCACCTACACTCGCCACCTGATGGCCCGTATGGAGGCCGATCTGGGATCGCGGCTGGATTGGGTGGCCGTAGACCACTGGAACACCGACAACCCACACACCCATCTCGTCCTGCGCGGCAAGGACGACACGGGCAAGGATCTCATCATTTCCCGTGACTATATTGCCGAGGGGATGCGCCGGCGGGCGGCGGAACTGGCGACTGAATGGCTGGGGTTGCGCACCGAATTGGAGATGCAACGTGCCATGCTGCGAGAAGTCGACCAAGAGCGATGGACGGGCCTGGATCGCATCTTGCAGCGGGAGGCTGGTGGCGATGGTCGGGTGCAGATCGAGCGCTTCAGCGAACCGGAGTTGCAACGGCAGCGTCTGATGCTGATTGGCCGCCTGCAACGTTTGCAGCGCCTCGGCCTGGCCGACGAGATCCGGCCTGGCACCTGGGCCATCCATACGGATGCCGAGAAGACCTTGCGCGCTTTGAGCGAGCGCGGCGACATCATCCGCACCGTGCAGCGGGCTATGGGTGGTCAGCCGCGTGAGTTGGCGGTGTTCGAGCCGGGCGAGGATGACTGCGCCGTCGTTGGTCGAGTGGCCGCCAAAGGGATGACCGGTAATCTGCATGACCGGGGCTATCTGGTCATCGACGGAATCGATGGCAGGGTCCACTACGTCGTGCTCGGCGCGCGCGATGATCTGGCGAACTACCCGACCGGATCGGTGGTGCAGGTGGGTGGCTCTGCCGAAGTACGAGACGCAGACCGCAGTATCGCCACACTGGCGAGCGATGGCTTGTATCGTACCGATCAGCACTTGGCCATTGCGCAGGGGCAGCCCAAGGCCGGCCGAGACCCGCAGGAGGTTGTCGCGGCCCACGTCCGCCGGCTGGAAGCTCTGCGTCGGGCTGGCATCGTGGAGCGCGTGGCAGAGGGGCTGTGGAAGGTACCAAACGACTTGGCGCAGAAGGGGCGGAAATACGACATGCAGCGCCTGGGCAGCGCGGCGGTGGAACTGAAATCGCACCTTTCCATCGAGCGGCAGGTGCGTGCGATCGGTGCGACCTGGCTGGACCGGCAGTTGATCGGCGGCAGCGGGGGAATGGGTGACGTGGGCTTTGGCGGTGAGGTCAGGGCGGCTCTACAAAAGCGAGCCGACTTTCTTGAGGAACAAGGGCTGGCCGAGAAGCGTGGCGAGTACGTGAGCCTGGCGCGCAATCTGCTTGCGAAACTGCGCAATCGAGAACTGACGCAGGCCGCGAAAGACATTGCTGCAGAAACTGGTCTGGAGCATCGCCCCGTGGCTGACGGCCAGCGCGTTGCCGGCATCTACCGACGCAGCGTGAGGCTTGCAAGTGGGCGGTACGCGATGCTCGATGACGGCGTAGGGTTCAGCCTAGCGCCGTGGAAGCCGGAGATCGAGCAGCGATTGGGGCTGCAGATCGCCGTCACAATACGCGGTGGCGGGATGTCATGGGAAAGCGGGCGACAGAAAGGCGTGGCAATTACATGAACGCGACGCCCAACTTGTCGGCGTCTTGGTGGTATCTTCCGCACCATGTCAGGATCGTCTCGGTCGAATGCGCCGCAGCGCGTCGAGTGTCCGTTTTCCTGAGATCAGGACTGCCCGGGAATCACTGTCTATGGTTTCGACATGTCCAACACCAAGCTCACGGAGTACCGCCTATCCTTCACCTCCGACCTGAATCGGTGGCGAACATTTCTGGTTATCGCCGAGCTGGGAAGCTTGACCAGAGCGGCGCACTCCCTAGATAGCAACCAGTCCCTACTCAGTCGCCAACTCAATGCACTCGAGCGCGAATGTGGTGCCCGCCTGTTCAACCGCACGGGGCGTGGGGTGGAGTTGTCCGACGTCGGCATTCGCATCCTGCCGCAAGTTCGACAACTGCTGGGAAGCGCCGAGGCCCTGGAGAAGGGCGTCATCGGCGAGGCTCGGGAGCCTGCGGGGCAGGTGACCATCGGCTCACTGAGCTCGATCAGCGTCTCGCTCATTGGTCCCCTGTTCACGACCATCCGAGAGCGCTATCCAGCCATCAAACTGAAGGTGCTGGAGGGCTCCAGCGGGCAGCTGGAGGAGTGGCTCAACGAGGAGCGTGTCGATATCGGCATCCTCTATCGCTACGGCAGCTCGCTGCCGGAGCAGGAGCAGGCTCTGGCGACGTTGGACAGCTATCTCATTGGCTGTACTGGCGATGCGGTTACCTCGGCCTCCGAGGTGACCTTCTCGGCCTTGCATGAACTGCCTCTGATCCTGCCCAGCCCACCTCATGGCCTCAGAGGCGTGCTGGATACGATGGCTCGACGGGAGGGCATTTCGCTCAATCCAGCGATCGACGGGAATTCGCTGCAATTGCAGAAGCTATTGGTCGAGCACGAGAAGCTCTATGCAGTGCTGCCACTGCACGCGGTCTGGAGTGAGCGAGAGGCGGGCCGCATCCAGGCTGCCCGGATCGTTTCTCCCTCGATGCAGCAGACCATCTCGATGGCACTAGCCCGTTCCAAGGGGCCGAGTCGTGCCGTGATGGCCGTCACCGCACGGATCACGGACTTGGTGAACGAGATGGCGAAGAAGGGCATGTGGCACCCGAGCCTGACGGAATGACGCGAGACGCATAGCAGTCTTGCCTAGGTGGTGCTGAGGGCGCGACCGGATTGGGCGCTACGCTGTCGGAAGACAGGAGACCGTCGATGCCCCGAATTTCGCTTCCCTCACCCGAGGACATGCTGCCCGCGCAGCGTCGCGTCTACGACAAGGTCGTTGCGGGACGGCGGGGTAAAGTCCAGGGGCCGCTGCGTGCGGCCTTGCATAACGCAGATCTGGCCGATCGCTGGCAGGCGCTGGGCGAATTGCTTCGCTATGACACCACGCTGACGTCGCGGCAGTCTGAACTCGCGATCCTCGTGACCGGACGCGCTTGCCGTTCGCCTTTCGAATGGCATGCCCACAGGATCGAAGCGCAGAAGGCCGGTGTCCCACAGGAGGTCATCGACGCGCTGCTGGCCGACACCATGCCGGCGGGCCTTCCTCCGCAAGAAAAGGTGGTGGTCGACTACGCGCGCGAACTCAATGCCACCAACTCCGTGTTCGACTCCACACATGCGCGCGCGCTCGAATGCCTGGGCGAGCGCGCGCTGGTGGAACTCACGGCGTTGGTGGGCTACTACACGATGGTCGCGATGATGCTCAACGCGCAGGAGATCCCGCTACCAGAAGGCGTGGAGCCGGCCTTTTCGCTGCCGCAGGAGGAGGCGCGATGAGCATGGGCTGGGACTGCCATGCTCACCTGTTCGGGCCTTACGACCGTTACCCGCTCGCAAGCGAGCGAAGCTATACGCCAGACGAAGCGCGATGTCAGCAGTACCTCGACCTGCTGAGCCGCCTCGGGTTGTCGAACGGCGTGCTGGTCCATCCCAGTGCCTATGGCGAGGACCATCGGCTGCTGTTGGATACCTTGGCGGCGTTTCCTATGCTGCGCGGCGTGGCGGTCGTCAGGCACGAGGCATCTAAGTCACTGCGCGGGCTGCACAGCAAGGGCGTGCGAGCAGCGCGCTTCGGTCATCGCAGCGGTGCAGGCGCCAATTTCAGCGGCAGCGCTTCATTCGATGATCTGTGTCGGTTGGCGGGCACCCTCGCGGACGAGGGTTTGCATGCCGAGCTGTGGACGGACTGCGCCAGCCTGCCAGGCATCGCCGCGCAACTGCACCGCCTGCCGGTTCCGGTGGTCATTGACCACATGGGAGGCTTCGACGTGACGGCCGGGACAGAGGGGCCGGGATTCCGCTGCCTGCTCGAACTGTTGGGCGCGGGCCAAGTCTGGGTGAAGCTGTGCGTGTACAGAAACGTGCCGGTGATGACAGACTTGGAGTTGGGGCGGCCGTTTCACGACCGGCTGGTTCAGACCAACCCCCAGCGATTGCTATGGGGCAGCGACTGGCCGCATCTGCGCGTGACCCCGCAGCCCGATGCAGCCTTGCTGCTGCAACGCTTCAAGGGCTGGGTGGGCCACGCCCGCACGATCGAGCGCATCTTGGTGCACAACCCGGCGTTGCTCTACGAATGAGCATGCAAAGCCCGAGCCAGCACATGTGCCAGGGTTTCGATTCAACCCTCTCGTGGTTCCGTGACAGCAAGGGAGGGACGGTGGCGAATCTGATCGTGCCAGGCGCGTAGCCGAGGCGAGATCTCCCGCCAGCCCACCGTGTCCAGTCGATAGTCCAGGTAGCTCAGCGCGCAGGCGATCGTGATGTGGCCAATCGAGAATGGCGCTCGCTCCAGTTGCGTTGCCTCCCGGTCGAGCACGCGTAGCACGGCGCGGGCCTTCAGGTCGAAGGCGGAAAGTAACTGCGCCGAGGGAACCTCACGCTCGCGCTCGTTGCGCCATAGGATGAGCAGATCGATCAGCCCGTCGCCCAGAGCATGCCAGCGCATGGCCTGCCACTTGAGTTCGGAACGCTCCAGAAAAAGACGCCCACCTCCGGCCAGGGTGTCCAGGTACTCGCAGATCACCACGGAGTCGAACAGCGCCGAGCCGTCGTCCAGCACCAGCGTCGGGATCTTGGATAGAGGGTTGTCTCTCATCAAGCGCTCGTTGGGCTTGAGCATCGCGGCCACGCTGCGCACGAGCTCGATGCGCTGTACCAGGTCCAGTTCATGAGCGCACACCATCACCTTGCGCACATAGGGCGACTTGGGCGACCAATGCAGCTTCATGCGACCACTCCTTTGGCGTGCAGCGAGGCGACACGATGGCTGTTGTAGCCAAGCTCCGCCAGGATCGCGTCGCTGTGGGCGCCGAGCTGCGGGGGCGCGGTGCGCGAGGGCAGCGCCTCGCCGCCGAAGCGCATCGGACTGGCCACCTGCGGCACATTCACGCCACAGGGATGAGGCACCCGGCGCAGCATTTCGCGCGCTTGCACCTGCGGATCCTCGAAAACGTCCGCGATCGAGTTGATCGGCCCGCACGGCACCCCGGCGGCGTCCAGGGCGTGGATGAGATCCTGGCGGTGCCAGCGCATAAAGCACTCGCGCAGGATCGGGGCCAGTTGCGTGATGTTGCGCACTCGCTGCGCGTTGAGCGCAAAACGCTCGTCTTGGGCCAGGTCGTCCAGTTCCAGCACTTCGCACAGCTTGGCGAACTGCCCGTCGTTGCCGACGACGAGGATCACGTCGCCGTCGGCGCAGGCGTAGACGTCCTGGGGTTGGATGTTGGGGTGCGCATTGCCGTTGCGTGCCGGCACCCGGCCGGAGATCAGGTAGTTCATGGCCTGGTTCGACAGCGTCGCGACCTGGACGTCGAGCATGCCGATGTCGATGGTTTCACCCAGGCCTGTTTCGCTGCGTCGCGCGAGTGCGGCCAGCACGGCGACGGTGGTGTACATGCCGGTCATCAGGTCGACGATGGGGACGCCCACCTTCTGCGGCCCCCCGCCCGGGCGGCCGTCGCGCTCGCCGGTGACGCTCATCAACCCGCCCATGGCCTGGATCAGGAAATCGTAGGCCGGCTGATCGCGCCGTGGCCCCGTCTGCCCGAAGCCGGTCACCGAGCAGTAAATGAGGCGGGGGTTCAGTTCGCGCAGCGACCGGGCATCGAGCCCGTAGCGTGCCAGCGTGCCTGCCCTGTAGTTTTCGAGCACGATGTCCGAGCGCATCGCAAGTTCGCGAACCACCTGCTGCGCTTCTGGCCGGTCCAGGCTCAGGGTGATAGAGCGCTTGCCGCGGTTCGCGGCCAGGTAGTAGGCCGACTCGCGCGTCTCCCGGCCGTGGGCGTCGAGCAGGTAGGGTGGGCCCCAACCCCGCGTGTCGTCGCCGGCGCCGGGGCGTTCGACCTTGATCACGTCGGCGCCCAGATCAGCCAGGGTCTGGCCGGCCCACGGTGCGGCAAGGATGCGGCTCAGGTCGAGCACGCGGATGTGCGAGAGGGGGCCTTCCTGGGGGGGCGTCATCGATGTGGTTCCGGCGGTTCGAAGGCATGGGACTCTAGGTGCAGCACCGCCCGCCGCCAACGCACTCGCAGCGCAACTCTGTCATGCGCGCCGGCGCATATCGCCGTTATGCCTTCGCGGACAACTCAGCCTTGAGGGGCGGTCGTCTGGCTTGCCGTGGACGGGCGCGCTAGATTCCATGACATAGGACGCACCGACCAGATGCGTGCCAAAGGAGACAAATGACCATGCCCCCAGTCCGCTCGCCTCGGCAATACCGCCGCTTTTCCCTTGCATGGGTTACTGCCGCCATGATGGCGGCAGCCGCAGGAGGAGCATTCGCTCAAGCGGCGGAACCGACCAGCGGCCGGGAATTGCTGCGCGATGGCGGCGTCGCGATCGATGTGCTGGTCGACGGTAGCGGACCTGCGGTCGTGCTCCTGCCTTCTTCCCAGCGCGACTCGCTGGACTTCGACGAGGTCGCCCGGCAGATTGCCCGCGCGGGGTACCGGGTGCTACGGCCTCAGCCGCGCGGCATGGGGCATAGCCGTGGCCCGATGGAGGGGTTGGACCTTTCGATCCTGGCGCGCGACGTGGTCCTGGCCATAGACAGGCTCGGAGGAGGGCGCGCGGTGATCGTGGGCCACGCCTACGGTCATTTCGTCGCGCGGGTCGTGGACCTGGAGCATCCGTCGCGGGTGCGCGGCGTCGTGGTGCTCGGCGCCGCGGCCAGAGTGTTTCCCAAGGGCATGGTCGAGTCCCTGGCCGTCGCGGCTGACCCCGGCAAGCCGCGAGAGGAGCGGCTGAAGCAACTGCAGTTTTCGATGTTCGCGCCGGGCAATGATGCATCGTCGTGGCTGGAGGGCTGGCACCCCGCGTTGCGCGAGGCCTACCGCAAGGCCGGCGCCACGCCGTCCAAGGATGTCTGGTGGCCGGTGAGCAACGCGCCGATCCTGGATCTGCAAGGGGGCGAAGACCCCTGGCGGCCGCCAGCCACGCGCAACGAGCTTAAGGACGTGCTCGGCGACAAGGTGACGGTGCGAGTCATCCCCCGGGCCGGCCATGCGCTGATCCCCGAGCAGCCCGCCGCCGTGAGCGAGGCGATCGTCGAATGGATCCGGGCGCTGCAACCCTGATTTTTCGCTATCGTAGAACCACAAGGAGACATTCATGAGCAGGAACCTGCGCCGCATTCTTTTGCTGGCGTGCCTGAGCGGCGCGGTCGTTGCAGCGACGGCCCAGACCGACAACTACCCGACGCGGCCAGTGCGCATCGTCGTGCCGTTCAACCCCGGTGGCCCCGTCGACGCGATCGCGCGCGCCGTCGCGGCGAAGCTCACGCAGCAATGGGGAAAGCAGGTCATTGTCGAGAACAAGGGGGGCGCCGCCACCATCATCGGATGGGACACGGTGGCGAAGTCGACGGCCGACGGCTACACTGTGCTGCTCGCCGGGGCGGGGGGACGCACCACGCTGCCCAGCGTCGCCACGCTGTCCTTCGACCCGGCCAAGGACCTGGTCGCCGTTGCGGCCGTGGCGAACTCGCCCAACGTGTTCGTCGTCAATGCCGCCCAGGGCAAGAACACGCTGCTGGAGTTCATCAGCTATGCGAAGGCCAGGCCTGGGCGCGTGAACCACGGGCTTTCCGCGCCCGGAACCTTGACCCAGTTCGTCGCAATCCAACTGGCCCAGGACGCAGCGGTGAAGTGGGAAGACATTCCCTACCGTGGCGGCGCGCCTGCCGTGACTGCGCTCATGGCCGGCGAAATCGATCTGCTTACTGCAGACCTGGGAGCTGTGCTGTCGATGGAAGAGGCCGGCAAGCTCAAGGTTCTGGCCGTGGCCGACACGCAGCGCTCCCCCTTGCTGCCGAGAGTCCCCACCACGTCCGAGCAAGGTTTTCCGAACGTCGTCGGTGTCAATGTCTACGGCGTGTTTGCGCCGGCCGGCACACCGGCGCCGATCCTGCGCAAGATCGCGGACGCGCTGGTCCGGATCACCGCGGAACCGGACCTGAAGGAGCAGTTCGCCAAGCTCGGCCTGCAGCCGGACAACCGCGGACCGGAAGCCTTCGAATCATTCTTGCAAGCGCAGACCGCGCAGTGGGCGCCCATCGCGAAGGCGAGCGGTGTGCGGATCAACTGACCGCACGTGGAACAACCCATCGGACAGGATGATGAGCAGAACGCTGGACCATACCCACGACCTCGATGCACGCAGCTGGGTCGATGCCGCGAACGACGAACGCAGCGACTTTCCGCTGCAGAACCTGCCGCTATGCTTGTTTAGGCCCTTCCCGGGGCTTGCGATGCGCGCCGGCATCGGCATCGGCGACCAGGTGCTCGATCTTGGGCTTGCGGCAAGCGGTGGGCTGCTGGAAGGCCTGTCCGACGAGATCCTCGGCGCGTTGAAGGGCTCGAGGTTGAATGAACTGTTCGCGCTGGGCGCGGATGCCATGACTGCGCTCAGGCGCGCGGCGTGGAAGGTGCTTGAAGCTGGGTACGCGCGACGCGACGAGGTGCCACTGTCGCCGATGGCCGCAGCCGAGTTCGGCCTGCCGTGCGAGGTCGGCGACTACACGGACTTCTTCTCGTCGCTCAACCACGCGATGAACACGTTCCGGCTGTTCCGGCCGGGCCAAGTGTTCCTGCCGAACTACAGGCACCTGCCCATTGCCTACCATGGCCGTGCATCTTCCATCGTCGCCAGCGGTACGCCGGTCGTGCGTCCGCTCGGGCAGGCGCGGCCTCATCCGGAGAAGCCACCGCAGTTCGGCCCCTCGCGCAAGATCGATTTCGAGGTCGAACTCGGCTTCTATGTCGGTACAGGCAACGCGCTGGGCACGCGCATTGCGCTCGACGCTGCCGAGCAGCACCTGGCCGGCGTCTCGCTGCTCAACGACTGGTCGGCGCGCGATCTGCAGGCCTGGGAATCGCAGCCGCTCGGGCCCTTCCTGAGCAAGAACTTCGCGAGCACCGTTTCGCCATGGGTCGTCACATTGGACGCGCTGGCCCCGTTTCGCGCGCCCCTGGTTGCGCGCGAAGCGGATGATCCGGAACCGCAGGACTATCTGCGTGCGACCCTCAACGACGCGAGTGGCGCGTTCGACATCCGCATCGACACGCTGCTGCAGACGCAGGCCATGCGCGAAGCCGGCGCCCCACCCGTACGCATCAGCCAGGCCAAATTTGCGCGCGACGCCTGGTGGACACCGGCCCAGATGGTCGCGCACCACACGGTCAATGGCTGCAACCTGCGCCCGGGCGACCTGATCGGTACCGGAACAATTTCCGGGCCCGAGGACGGTACGCAGGGCAGCATCCTGGAGCTGACCCATGGAGGGGCCAAGCCGATCAGCCTACCCAACGGAGAGACGCGCGCCTTCGTGGAAGATGGCGACGAGGTGACGCTCGTCGCGTGGTGCGAACGTCCGGGCTTTCGCCGCATCGGGTTGGGCCGATGCACGGGCCGGATCGCGCCCGCCGGGGAGCAATGAGCATGGGAAAGTTCATCGATATCTCCATACCGCTGGAGAACGACGTCCTGTCCGACCCGCCGCATCTGGCGCCGAAGATCACCTACTTCGAGCACCATGGCTCCGTCGACTCGATGCTGAAGTACTTCCCTGGGGCGAAACCCGAGGATCTCCCGGACGGCGCGGCCTGGGCCTTCGAGCGCGTGCAACTCAACACGCACAACGGGACGCACCTGGACGCGCCGTATCACTTCCACCCGACCATGAACGGTGGCGAGCGCGCGATCACCATCGACGAGGTTCCGCTGGAGTGGTGCTTCCAGCGCGGCGTGAAGCTGGACTTCCGGCACTTCGAGAACGGATACGTGGCCACCGCCGCGGATGTGGCGGCCGAACTCGCGCGAATTGGGCACGACCTGCGTCCCCTGGACATCGTGGTGGTCAACACCGCCGCGGGAGCGCGCTACGGGCACGACGACTACGTCTCCACGGGCTGCGGCATGGGGCTCGAAGCGACCATGTACCTGCTCGAACGCGGCGTGCGCCTCACCGGCATCGATGCCTGGAGCTGGGACGCCCCGTTCTCGTACACGGTGGAACGCTTCCGGGAGACCGGTGACGCGAGCCTGATCTGGGAAGGGCACAAGGCCGGCCGTCACATCGGCTACTGCCACCTCGAGAAGCTGGGCAACCTGGAGACATTGCCCTCCACCGGGTTCCGCATCGCCTGCTTCCCGGTGAAGGTCAAGAGCGCGTCCGCCGGCTGGACGCGGGCAGTCGCCATCCTCGACGACGACGCCCAATGACACCGGACAGCCCGGTCGGCACGCCAGGCGAGGCCGCCGTCCTGCTGCGCTGCGGCCCCGCCGTGGCCTCCGCCGTCCCATCAGGCGGCGCCCGCCATCCCGCCATCGACATGCACTGCCACGTGCTGTGCTCCGCCGTGGAGGATCTGCTGGCCGACGACCCGCGCCGCCAAGCCGACCGCGGCGCCATGCTGCGCGCGCAGGGGTTGGCGTCCGCCAGGCAAAGCGGCGCGATGATGGCCGATATCCTGCTCAAGCTCACGCATCTGGCCGACCGGCTGGCCGACATGGACCGCATGGGCGTAGACATGCAGGTACTCAGCCCTGCGCCCAACCAGTACTACTACTGGGCCGAAGACGCGCTGGCCGAGAAGATTGTGTGGATGCAGAACGAGCACATCGCTCAGTTGTGCGCGCTGCATCCGGACCGCCTTGTGGGCCTGGGAACGCTGGCCCTGCAGAACCCCGCGCTCGCCTTGCGACAGATCGACCACGCCGTGGGCGTGCTGGGCCTGCGCGGCGTGGAGGTGTCCACTATGGTCAACGGCGTGAGCATCGCCGACGCGCACTTCGATCCGGTGTGGGCCCGGGCGGAAGCGCTGGGCTGCATGGTGCTGCTCCATCCCCTGGGCAGCGACCAAGGTGAACGACTCAACCGGCACTACCTGTGGAACGTGATCGGCCAGCCCTTCGAGACCACGGTGGCGCTGTCCGAGCTGATCCTGTCGGGCCTGTTCGAGCGGCATCCTGCGACACGCCTGTGCGCATGCCACGGCGGCGGTTTCCTGCCGGCCTACTGGGGCAGGCTGGACCATGCCTGGCGCGTGCGGCCCGAGGCCCGTACGACGCCGCGCGCCCCCAGCAGCTATCTGCGCCAGCTGTACTACGACACGGTGGTCTATGACCCGGCCCAGCTGCGCCAGTTGATCGAGAAAGTGGGCAGCACGCAAGTGGTGATGGGCACCGACTACCCCTATGACATGGGCCACTACGAACCTCATGCGCTGGTGGAGGCCATTGCCGGCCTGGATGACGCGCAGCGCGCCGCGCTGCTGGCCGGCAACGCGCGCCGCCTGCTGGGCCTGACGGAGACCGTCGAATGAACACGCGCATCGACCCCACCGCCCTGTCGGGCGCCGGCAGCGTCGCGGCCACGCGCTGGGCGTCGGATGACGCGGCGCACCGCTTGGTGGTGGACGACCCGGCCACGGGCAGGCCCCTGTGCACCGTGCAGGGCGGCGGCGCCGTCCAGGTGGACTCGGCCGTGCAGGCGGCGCATCGGGGCTTTCTGAAATGGCGCTCGAGGCCGGTACGCGAACGCGCCCAGGTGCTGCGTGCAATCGCAGACACACTGCGCGGGCACGCTGAAGAGATCGCGGCGCTCGAAACGCGAGAGAACGGCAAGACCCTGGCGCAGGCGCGCAACGGAGACGTCGCGGCCTGCATCGCCGGCTTCGAATTCTTTGCCGGCCTCGTGGAACGCATGCCGAGGCGCAGCGTCGCGCTGGGCCCGGTCGACAGCCACGAGTTCCTGGAGCCTTTCGGCGTGATCGGCGGCATCCTGCCGTTCAACTGGCCGCCGATCCACTTCGCGGCCAAGGTCGCGCCGGCGTTGGCGATGGGCAACGCCGTCGTGCTCAAGCCCGGCGAGCAGGCCCCGCTGACCGTGATGCGGCTCACGCAACTGGCCTGCGAACTTCTGCCCGACGACGTGCTGCACTGCGTGCCCGGTGGTGCCGAGGCTGGCGAGGCACTCGCGCGACATCCGCTGGTGCGCAAGATTTCCTTCACCGGCGCCCCGTCCACCGGTACCAAGGTCATCCAGGCTGCGGCGACGCGGTTGACACCCACCCTGATGGAGCTGGGCGGCAAGAACCCGATGGTGCTTTTCGAGGATGCGAACCTGGACGACGCGCTGTCCGACGTGATCGAGGCGGCTTTCGTCAACAAGGGCGAGGCCTGCACCGCTGCGTCGCGCATCCTGGTGCAGCGTGCGATCTATCCCGAGGCGTTGGAACGGCTGGCACGGGCGGTTCGTCGCCTTTGCGTTGGCGACGGCATGTCACCAGAGACCGACGTCGGGCCGCTGGTCTCGCGTGCGCAGCAGCATCGGGTGCGGGAGTACATCGCGTTGGGCCTGCGCGAGGGCGCGGAACTGGCGGCCCAGGCCCAGATGCCAGTGGACCTGGCACTACGCGGCGGCTTCTTCGTCCCCCCAACGCTGCTGGCCGGCGTGACTCCCGGAATGCGCATTGCCCAAGAGGAAATCTTCGGCCCCGTCACCTGCCTCATGCCCTTCGACACCGAGGAGGAGGCCATCGCCATCGCCAATGCGACGGACTTCGGCCTCGTGGCCGCGGTCTATGGCGCCGACGCCGCGCGTTGCCGTCGCGTGGCGCGCGGGATCGAAGCCGGCATGGTGTTCATCAACAACTACAACCGCCAGTTCCTGGGTTCACCGTTCGGCGGCACTAAGGCCAGCGGCTACGGACGCGAGCACAGCGAACACACGCTTGCCGAGTTCGGCTACCTCAAGGCCGTTCGCGAACCCTCGGGCCGAGCGCCTGTGCCGCGCTGGGCTGCGGCGCTGAACGTGACGGCGCCTGAATCCAAACGACAACAGCCCGGAGACGAACCATGAAACTCCCTCACCTGCTCGCCGCTGCCCTTCTGGGCGCGGCCGTGCTGCTGCCCGCCGGCGCACAGACACCCGACTACCCCAGCAAGCCCATCCGCATGGTCGTCCCGTTCGCGGCCGGCGGCCCGGCCGACGCCATGGCCCGCATGCTCGCGAACAAGCTCACGCAATCGCTCGGGCAGCCCATGATCGTGGACAACCGGGGTGGCGCGGCAGGCATCCTGGGCTGGGACAACGTGGCCAAGTCCCCGGCCGACGGCTACACCGTCCTCTTCTCGGGGCCGGCGACGTTCGCGATCCTGCCGATCCTGTCCAAGCTGCCCTACGACCCCGAGAAGGACATCGCCGGCGTTTCGAGCATCGCAAAATCGCCCAATGTTTTCGTGACCAGCGCCGCGTCCGGCCCCCACACGCTTGCCGCGGTGTTGGCCAAAGCCAAGGCCGATCCCGGTCGGATGAACCTGGGCCTGGCCGCGCCGGGCACCATCACGCACTTCGCCGGCACGCTGCTGCAGCGCGACGCCGGTATCCGGATGACCGAGGTCCCCTACAAGGGCGGCGCCCCGGCCGTCAACGCGCTGTTGGCCGGCGACATTGATTTCCTGGCGGCCGACGTGGTCGCGGTCCTGCCCTTCATCGAGGCCGGCAAGCTCACGGCCGTTGCCGTGACCGGCCCGGGCCGGATCCCAGCGCTCCCCAACGTCCCCACCACCGCGGAGCTCGGCTACCCCGGCGTCCTGGCTGTGAACGAATTCGGGCTGTACGCCCCCGCCGCCACGCCCCGCGCCGTGGTCGACAAGCTGTCGGCCGCAGTCATCGCTGCGCTGAAGCTGCCCGACGTGCAGGACACCATGAATCGGCAGGGGGTGGCCATGGCCGGCAGCACGCCGGCCGCCTTCGAAGCGGTCAACCGCGACGCTGTGGTGCGCTGGGGTCCACTGGCACGCGCCAGCGGCCTGCGCCTGAATTGACACGCGGATCATGCGCGCAACCGGGCCGGTCGACCTCGACCGCGGTGCTTCGTGGCTACGGACCATGGGACGCCTCTTCTCACTCGATCCAGTCAAGTTGGCTCATCACAGTTTCGCCCTCTAAGCGTCGCCCCCAGAGTCTTCGCCGTCAGGTACCTAGTTCTCACCTTCTCCGATCAACAGAATGAACACCCTCGTCCTCTATCACCACGCGGTCTCGACCTGTAGTCAGAAGGTTCGCCTCTGCCTACATGAAAAAAGCCTGGCGTTCGATGCGCGCCAGGTCGACCTTCGCGCCAAGGAAAACCTCAGCCCCAGTTATCTGAAACTCAATCCGAATGGCGTGGTGCCCACGCTTGTGCACGATGGCGTACCGGTGGTCGACTCATCCGTGATCATGGAATACTTGGACGAAGTGTTCGATGCCATTCCACTGATGCCGGCCTCGGCCCAAGGCCGCGCCCGGGTGCGCGCCTGGTTGCGTTACCTGGAAGAGGTGCCTACGGTGGCCGTGCGCTATCCCTCGTACAACCAGGCCTTCGTGCCGGCCAACTTCTCGCGCCAGACCGAAGAGCAGTTCAACGCCACTGCCAAGGAACGTCCGTTGCGCCAACACTTCTATGAGCGCATGGGCCGCAACGGATTCAACGACACGGACATTCGCGCCTCGCTTGAAGCATTGCAGGGCACGGTGCGACGGGTGGATGTGGCTCTGTCGGACGGGAGGCCTTGGATCGACGGCAATGCACTCACGCTGGCTGACGCCTGTCTGCTGCCGCTGGCAGATCGGGTCCAGGATCTTGGATTGGACTGGCTGTGGGCTGACGCTCCGAATATGGCGCGCTGGTACGCACGGTGGAGACAGCGCCCTGCCTATGCGTTGACGTACTACACCGGTACCCGGCTTTCGGAAAGTTATTCCGACGTGCGCGAGCGCGCGCCCTCCATCGGAGTGCTTCGACGCAATCGAAGGTCTGGCAACCCGCCCAAGGAGACCGCATGACCCATTTCCGCGTCGCCTTGGCGCAATGCCAAGATGAATTGCGCGCGCGTTGTCGAATCATTCTCGCTTGTGCGCTGGCCGCTTTGCTGCCGCAGTTGGCGATGGCCGACCCCATCCCAGCAGGCGGCCAGGCACAGAAGATGGAGGTGGTGGGGTTCACCGCGCTGCAGGGGCGGGCCGGCGCCTTCAAGCTTTCGATCAAGCAATCGAAGGGGCGCTGGTACCTGTTTGCGGGCCACCAGTTTCACCGCGGCTTCAGCATCATCGATGTGACCGACCCAGCCGCGCCGCGCTACGTCAAGTTCGTGCCCTCGCCCGCCGAGTGGTCCGACTGGACCACGGCGCAGGTGACGCTGCACGGCGACGTGATGATCACCGCGCTCAACAACTGGGCCGGCTGGGGTCCGAAGCCGCCGCCGGCCGCTCCCGCCGTGCTGATCTGGGATATCTCCAACCCGGAAAACCCGCGGCAGGTCGGGCAATGGCAAGGCGGACCTGTGGGCTCGCACCGCAACTCCTATCCCGGTGGCAAATACGCCTACCTGTCCACCAGTATGCCGGGCTTCAGCAAGAATCTGCTGGTCATACTGGACGTGAGCAATCCAGCGCAGCCACACGAAGTGAGCCGCTGGTGGATGCCCGGGCAGAAGCAGGGCGAGCCGCGCAGCCGCCAGGTGGAACCCAGCTTCCACGGTCCGGTGAACGTGAGCCCGGACGGCCGGATGGCGTCCCTGGGCTATTCGCCGTCCGTGGTGAACCTCGACCTCAGCGACATCACGCGGCCACGCCTCATCGGCGAGCTGCAAATGGTGCCGCCTTTTCCCGATGTGGGCGCCCAGTCGCTGCACACCGTCCTGCCACTGTGGGACCGCAAGCTGCTGTTCGCCAGTTCCGAGGCGCTCAAGCCCGACTGCGCCGACGGGCTGCACTACGCGGTGCTGATCGACAATGCCGACCCCGCCAAGCCGCGACTGATCTCCATGTTTCCTACCCCACGTCCGCCCGAAGGCGCTGCGTACAAGGACTTCTGCGCGAAGGGCGGCCGCTTCGGACCGCACAACGTCAACCAGGAGATCCATCTGCCCGACGTGGAGAAGCCCGGCAACCTGATGTACATCGCCTACTTCAACGCCGGCTTGCGTATTTATGACATCTCCAATCCCTTGCTGCCGACCGAAACCGCCTGGTTTCTGCCGCCCGAGCGCCCCGGTGCGGACCGCGGCCACGGCTACCATGCGTCCGACACCAACTGGACCGAGGACGTGCTGGTGGACACCCGCGGCAATATCTTCATCAGCGACCTGAAGTGGGGGATCTGGGCCCTGCGCTATGCCGGTGCAGGGCAGCCGGTGCAGACGGCTCGATGAGAACTTGTGCCGCCCCGGGGCATGCTTTTTCGGCTCTGCCTTCTCGGGCTATCTACAGGCTGCAATGCCTGCTGCGTAGCAACACTTTGGGGGCGCCTGCACTCACCTCTTCGTCTTCGCCCGGTGTGGTGTTGCTACGTGCATTGACTCGCGAGGGTCGATTGCATCGCAGCTTTGAAGAGACATTGATCTTCGAAGCCCGAGTCCTGGAGTGCGTTGCTGGTGAGCACGCTGAGCATCCCGGTCTGAAACAGTGAGCGTCGAAGCCTTGTGCAGGTATCGCAGAGGCGCCGGATCAAGCCGGTGCTGCCGACCGGCTTGGTCGAAGCCCTGATCAAGTGCTTCGATCAGGGCTGAGAGAACCATCAAAAAGAATGGTTCACCCCGAACTCTATGCCGCGCACGCTGCCGCCAACGGGGGGCGTGACGCCGCCGAGACCGAAGACCTGCTTTCCCTTGTTGCTGATACGCGAGAACGTGCCGTAGAGCGCCGTGCGCTTGGACAGGTAATGCACGTAGCCTAGGCCAACTTGGTTGGCGTCGTCTGCGTCGGTGCCGGCACCGCTTTGGTCCGCGCGGATGTAGCTCGCCTTCAGGACGCCGGCGCCCACGGGGACCGACACGCCGAAGGCCGCCGTTTTCTGGCGGCGCTCGAGATACCTGGCATGCTGGAACATCGTGGTGAACTTGGCCCAGCCCGCGTCGTAGGACGCGCCGATGCTCGACAGCCGAATCCAGTGCAAGCCCTTGGTATCGCTCGTCCGACCGAACCCGACGTTGAGGTCGAAGGGGCCGCTGGCATAACCGAACACGCCGCCGCGATGGCGGTTGACGTCACGGCCTTCCGCAAAGCTACCCATCACCTCACCGTAGAAGCCACCCAGGGCGCGGGGCAGGATGTACTTGATCATGTTGTCCGCGCGAACACCGGCACCGGAGCCGGAGCCCAGCAGTGACGGCGCTCCGAAGAAGAGGCTGCCGTTGGAGGCGACACCGTTGGGACCGAAGGGCGAGAAGGGGACGTACTGCTTCGTGAACAGCGGCACGTAGTCTCGACCCATGCGCAGCTCGCCCCAGTCGCTACTGGTGAGCGACAGGGTGGAGCGTCGGCTCCAGTACGCTGTGGCATTGGTCATGCCAGTATCCGGAGAGACGTCGGCCTCGAACCAGAACCCTGCGCTCAAGCCGCCGCCGAGGTCCTCGGTGCCGCGAATGCCGAAGCGGCTGCCAGTCAATCCTCCCGAAGAGAGGGTACGGATGCGCGATCGGTCGGACGCATTGGTCTGACGCATGGCCAAGTCCACGACGCCGAAGAGCGTGACACTGGACTGGGCGTGCGCGTTGGATGAAAACGCGGCGAGTGCCATGGCGCCGACCGTGGCTGCAGTGAAAGTAGTTCTCATGAAATATGTCTCCGGAATGCGTTGTGATGCGGCCGCTCCCTCGGCGCGGCCGGTGCGCAGGTTAGGCAGCAAGGCTGCATCGAGCCACACCACGCTGCGCAATGCAGATATGACTGGGCGCGCATCGAGCGCGGGCGACGGATGAGTGATCCCCAGGTATGCGCGCATCGCGATAGCAGCTGTGCCGTGCGAGGAATGCACGGAACGTGAATGCCTTACTAGACTGCATCAGATCCAAGTGCCCAGAGAGACAAGAGAGATGGACGATCTGACCCAGTTGCGAGTGAGCATTGCCGACCATGTGGCGACGCTCACGATGGACAGCCCGCCGGTCAACGCGCTGACGCGCACGCTGAACGACGAACTCACGCTGGCCCTGGACCGTATCTCCGAGATGGACGAAGTGCGAGTAGTCGTTCTCACCGGCGCGGGCAAATGCTTCTGCGCGGGGGCCGACCTCAAGGGGCGCGCCGAGGTGATCAAGTCGGCAGGTGATCTCCCTGCGCACTCACGGCGCACTCGCGAGTGCTTTCACGCGATCCGCGAATGCGCGAAGCCGGTCGTCGCAGCGCTCAACGGCGCCGCGCTCGGATCGGGCCTTGCGATGGCCGCTTCTTCAGACATCTTGGTCGCATCGGAGAACGCATTTCTCGGGCTTCCCGAAGTGGACGTTGGCCTGCTGGGCGGGTGCCGCCACGCGATGCGCCTGTTCGATCACTCGCGGCTGCGACGCATGATGCTCACCGGCTATCGGGTCTCGGGCGAAGAGATGTACCGGTTGGGCATCGTCGAAGCCTGCACGACACCTGAGGGGCTGATGCCCGCTGCGATGGACCTTGCTGTGACGATCGCATCGAAGAGCCCAGTGTCCACCCGGATGGGCAAGCACACGCTCAATGTCATCGAGGATATGAGCCTGCGCGACGGCTACCGCTATGAGCAGGACATGACCGCGATCATTTCGAGGACCGAGGATGCCAAGGAAGCGCAGGGCGCGTTTCGCGAAAAGCGTGCCCCCGTGTTCATCGGGCGCTGAGCGCGCCTCTAGACGGGTACCCATCGCGTCCGACTCTCAAGAGAGTCATAGCGAGCGACGTGATATACCTCGGCTGCTTAGGATGCTATTGGCGCGCTTGATTCAATTCGAGCAAGTAGATCCGGCTAGCTGTTTGTGGAACCATGATGGGAGCGTAGTCCTTGGTCGAACTGCGACACCTCCGCTATTTCATCGCCGTTGCTGAGGAGTTGAATTTTCGCCGCGCCGCCGAACGCGTGCATATCGACCAGACCCCGCTCTCGCGGACCGTGCGCGATCTGGAGGCGCAACTGGGCATCGCCCTTCTTGTCCGCTCCCCACGCCGAGTGGAACTCACGCCTGCTGGTGTCAAGCTGCTCGCGCATGCTCGCATGCTCTTCACCCGGCTGGAACGCGTCAAGCGGGTCGTCCGCGAAACCGGTGCCCGCTACCGCGCACCGCTTCGTGTCGGTGTGGCTGACGGCATGGCTCAGCCCAGGCTCTCCGATTGCTTCGTCGGCTGGCGCGCGCTGGCGCCTGACATCCCGCTGGAGATCACGGAGATGCCTGCGACCGAACTGTCGGCCGCGTTGCGGCGCGAGGAGGTCGATGTCGGCTTCTCCTTCGGCGCTCCGGATGATGACGCCGTTGCGCAGGAAATGGCCTGGGCCTATCCGTTGGAGGCACTGCTCCCCCCGGATCACGAACTGGCCACTCGTGAGGTCGTGCAGACCTCCGAGCTCCTGGCGTTTCCCATGATCGCCTGCCGCCTCGACAGGCTGCCAGGCCTGCGCCGGCAAATGGATGCCGTGCGTCAACGCTATGCAGCCAAGCCCGTCATCGTGGCCGAGGCGCGCACCCTGGTCGGCTACGTCATCCACGTGGCAGCGGGCCTGGGTGTCGGCGTGGCAGACGCTGGCCACACGGCGACCTTGCGCCGTACCGATGTCGTCGTCGTGCCGTTGGCCGAAGACATACGCATTAAGACCTACGTGCTGCACAAGCATCGACACCACGGCCTGCCGGATGTGCTCCAGCGATTTCTCGCGCACGCCAGGACCTTGCATCAGCCGTAACGGCACATCGGCGTGGCGCGAGGTTGCCTCGCGCCAGAAGCCTTAGACGCGACGTGCATTGGCTGGCATGCTGACTGTCGCCTGACGTGACTGCACTCACACAAGCAGTCTCCACCACATTTGGAGTCAGCGTTGCGCTCGCCAGCGTACGCCGCGTCACGCCCCGATGGGTGTGCCTCCCGAGCGCCTGATTTCAGACTTGCATCTGCGTATCGTGGTGGTGCGCGAGTTGGAACACACATGCCATGGGAGGCGGGCCATGCCGACATCAGCGACCGGCATCCTTTTCGGACAGATCATCGTGGTGCTGGGCGTGGCCCTGGGCGGTACGTGGGCTTCCACGCAGTGGACCGCGCGAGCGCTGGGTTACCAGGCCGGACTGGGGCCAGCCTGGTTCCATGTGCTAGGTATGCCAGCCTACGAGCCTTGGAAGCTCTTCGAGTGGTGGTATCTCTATGGCGCCTATGCGCCTCGCGTTTTCGAACGCGGCGGGATCATGGCCGCTTCGAGCGGGATGGGTGCCACCGCTGCGGCCATCGCCATGGCAGTGTGGCGGGCACGGCTCGCCGGGCAGGTCACCACTTACGGCTCTGCGCGCTGGGCCGAACGCGAGGAGATCGCCGGGGCCGGCCTGCTGAATCCGGCGGGCGTCTTCCTCGGATGCCTGCCCGGCGGGGACGGCGGCTACCTGCGCCACGACGGCCCGGAGCACGTGATGGCCTCGGCGCCTCCGCGCTCGGGCAAGGGCGTGGGGCTGGTGGTGCCCACGCTCCTGTCCTGGCCCGACTCGGCGGTGGTCCACGACATCAAGGGCGAGAACTGGGCGCTCACCGCCGGCTGGCGCTCGCTGTTCTCGCACTGCCTGCTGTTCAACCCCACCGACGCGCGCTCGGCCGCCTACAACCCGCTGCTGGAGGTGAGGCGCGGCATGCACGAGGTGCGCGACGTGCAGAACATCGCCGACATCCTGGTGGACCCGGAGGGCGTGCTGGAGCGGCGCGACCACTGGGAGAAGACATCCCACGCGCTGCTGGTGGGCGCCATCCTGCACGTGCTCTACGCCTGCGAGGACAAGACCCTGCGCGGCGTGGCCAACTTCCTGTCCGATCCCGCGTACCCCTTCGAGGCGGCGCTGCACCGGATGATGACCACGGACCACCTGGGCGAGGCGGTGCATCCGGTGGTGGCCTCGGCCGCGCGCGAGGTGCTGAATAAGAGCGACAACGAGCGCTCCGGGGTCCTGTCCACCGCGATGAGCTTCCTGGGCCTGTACCGCGACCCCACGGTGGCGGCGGTGACCGCGCGCTGCGACTGGCGCATCGCCGACCTGATCTCGGCGCGGCATCCGGTGTCGCTGTACCTGGTGGTGCCGCCCTCGGACATCAGCCGCACGAAGCCGCTGATCCGGCTGATCCTCAACCAGGTCGGCCGGCGCCTGACCGAGTCGCTGGATGGCTCGGATGGCGTCGAGCGCAGGCACAAGCTGCTGCTGATGCTCGACGAGTTCCCGGCGCTGGGGCGGCTGGACTTCTTCGAGACGGCCCTGGCCTTCATGGCCGGCTACGGCCTGCGGGCCTTCCTGATCGCGCAGTCCCTGAACCAGATCGACAAGGCCTACGGGCCCAACAACGCGATCCTGGACAACTGCCACGTGCGCATCGCCTTCGCCACCAACGACGAGCGCACGGCCAGGCGCATCTCCGATTCGCTGGGCACGGCCACCGAGCTGCGCGCGCAGCGCAACTACGCGGGCCACCGGCTCGCACCGTGGCTGGGCCACCTGATGGTCTCGCGCCAGGAGACGGCGCGGCCGCTGCTCACGCCGGGCGAGGTGATGCAGCTGCCGCCCGATGACGCGGTGGTGATGGTCTCGGGCCATCCGCCGATCCGGGCGAGGAAACTGCGCTACTTCCAGGACCTCAACTTCATCGAGCGGGTGTTGCCGCCACCGGTGCTCGCGGAAGGTGCCTATGCCGACCGGCCGGCGGGCAGGGCGGACGACTGGAGCGACCTGGCGATGCCCCCGATTCCTGAGCCGCCTGCCGCGCCGCGTGCATTCGGCTTCGCCGGCGAGGGCGGGCACCCGCTGCGGCCGGGGTCCGAGATCGTGCTGCCTCCACGGCCCGGGGCATATGCGGGCGACCTGCTGATGCTCGACGACGAGGACGGTGTGCCGGCGCCGCGCGAACCGGACCGCCGGATGCTGCGCAGCGCGCGCCTGGCCGCCCTGGATCCGAACGACGGGATCGCGCTGTGACCCGGGCACGCCTGAACATCTTCATCGAGCCGGTGCACGCGAAGCGGCTCGAGGACGTGGCCGTGCACCGGGGTGTCTCGAAGTCCTCCATCATCGCGGCGGCCCTGGCCTCCTTCCTGTCGCCCGACGCCATGGACCAGCGCGAGGCCGCCATGGCCCGGCGCCTGGACCGGCTCTCGCGCCAGTTCGACCGGCTCGAGCGCGACCAGGCCATCCTGGTGGAGACGCTGGCGCTGTTCATCCGTCACTACCTGACGGTCTCGCTGCCGGTGCCCGAGGGCCAGCAGGAGGCGGTGCGGGCCCAGGGGCGGGCAAGGTGGGCCCAGTTCATCGAGCAGCTGGGCCGGCATGTCCAGCGCGGGCGCAGCCTGGTGCGCGAGGTGCACGAGGAGATCGGGCCTCTGAATGAGGCAGGCTTCGACCTGGATCTCGACGCCGCAGCGGCAGAGCAACCGCGCGCAGCCGGGGAGGGCGCGCCATGAACATGGACGCCTCGCGCCGGCGCATCCGCATGCTGCGCACCGCCATGGGCCCGGAGATCGCCGTGGCCCTGGAGGATCCGGAGGTCGCCGAGGTGCTGCTCAACCCGGACGGCACGCTGTGGGTGGACCGGCTGGGCTCAGGGCGCGCGCCCACGGGCCACCGGATGCCCCCGGCCGTGGCCGAGCGCGTGATCCGGCTGGTGGCGGCCCACGTGCGCGCCGAGGTGCATCCGGGCGCGCCGCTGCTGTCGGCCGAACTGCCCGAGACCGGCGAGCGCTTCATGGGGGCCTTGCCGCCCATCGTGCGCGCACCGAGCTTCGCCATCCGCAAGCGGGCGCTGCGCATCATGACCCTCTCGGACTACGTGGCCGACGGCGTCATGACCGAGGCCCAGGCGGCCTTCCTGCGCCGAGCGGTGCGCGAGCGCCTGGACATCGTGGTGGCCGGCGGCACCAGCACCGGCAAGACCACGCTGGCCAACGCGCTGCTGGACGAGATCGCGGCGACGAAGGATCGAGTGTTGATTCTCGAGGACACCGTGGAGCTGCAGTGCCGCAGCGACGATCACGTGGCCATGCGCACCGAGCCGGGCGTGACCACCATGGCCGACCTGGTGCGCGCCACCTTGCGCCTGCGCCCGGACCGCATCGTCGTGGGCGAGGTGCGCGGCGGCGAGGCGCTGGACCTGCTCAAGGCCTGGGGCACGGGGCATCCGGGCGGCATCGCCACCATCCACGCCGGCTCGGCCCGCGGGGCGCTGGTTCGCTTCGAGCAGCTCATCCAGGAAGTGAGCGTCACCGCGCCGCGGGCGCTGATCGCCGAGGCGGTGCACGTGATCGTGTTCATCGCCGGGCGCGGCCACGCGCGCCGGGTTCGCGAGATCGTGCGCGTCACCGGCCATGACGGTGAGGGCTACCGGCTCGCGGATGCCCTGTCTCCTTCATCCGAACCCCCGACATCCACCTCTGGAGATCCCACATGACGACTTCACGTCTTTACGACAGGTACCTCTTGCGCATGGCGACGGCCATCCTTGGCCTCGCCCTGGCGCTGCCCGCGCATGCCGCCGGCTCCAGCATGCCCTGGGAAGGCCCGCTGGAATCCATCCTCGAGTCCATCCAGGGGCCGGTGGCGCGGATCGTGGCGGTGATCATCATCATCGTCACGGGCCTGACCCTGGCCTTCGGCGACACCTCCGGGGGCTTCCGTCGGCTGATCCAGATCGTCTTCGGGCTGTCGATCGCCTTCGCGGCGTCCTCCTTCTTCCTGTCCTTCTTCTCTTTCTCGGGCGGGGCGGTGCTGGCATGATGGACACCGCATCGATGCCGGATGCGGTGGGTGGCTATGAGATCCCGCTGCACCGGTCCCTGACCGAGCCGATCCTGCTGGGCGGGGCGCCGCGCACGGTGGCGATCGCCAACGGCACCCTGGCCGCTGCCGTCGGGCTCGGCCTGCAGCTGTGGATCCCCGGGCTCGTGCTGTGGCTCGCCGGCCATGCGCTGGCGGTGTGGGGCGCGCGCGTCGATCCGCAGTTCGTCCAGGTCTTCGCGCGGCACGTCAAGCATCGGCCGCTGCTGGACGTGTGAGGGGAGGGTTGCCATGCTGAACCTCGCCGAATACCGCCGGCGCCCGGCGCTGCTGGCCGACTGGCTCCCATGGGCGGGGCTGGTCGCGCCGGGTGTCGTGCTCAACAAGGATGGCAGCTTCCAGCGCACCGCGCGCTTCCGCGGGCCGGACCTGGATAGCGCCACGCAGGGTGAACTCGTTGCCACCTCCGCGCGGCTGAACAACGCGCTGCGGCGGCTCGGCTCCGGATGGGCGCTGTTCGTCGAGGCCGAGCGGCGCGAGGCCGCGGGCTACCCTGAATCCGCCTTCCCGGAGCCGCTGTCCTGGCTGGTCGACGAGGAGCGGCGCGCGCGCTTCGAGGAGGCCGGTAGCCACTTCGAGAGCCGCTACCACCTCACCTTCACCTACCTGCCGCCGGAGGAATCCAGGGCACGCGCCGCCGGGCTGCTCTACGAGAACACGCCCCAGGCCGGCGTGGACTGGCGCGAGCGGCTCCAAGCGTTCGTCGCCGAGACCGGGCGCATCCTGGACCTGCTCGAGGGCGTGATGCCGGAGATCGGCTGGCTCGACGATGCGCAGACGCTCACCTACCTGCACGGCTGCATTTCCACCCGGCGCCATGCCGTGGCCGTGCCCGAGGTGCCGATACACCTGGATGCGCTGCTGGCCGACTCGCCGCTCGTGGGTGGGCTCGCCCCCATGCTGGGCGAGGCGCACCTGCGGGTGCTCACCGTCCGGGGCTTCCCGACCTCGACCTGGCCGGGGATCCTGGACGACCTCAACCGCCTGGGCTTCGCCTACCGCTGGACCACGCGCTTCCTCTGCCTGGACAAGGCCGAGGCCGAGAGGGAACTCGTGCGCCTGCGCCGCCAGTGGTTCGCCAAGCGCAAGAACGTGGTGGCGCTGCTGCGCGAGACCCTCTTCCAGCAGGAGAGTCCGCTGGTGGACACCGACGCCTCCAACAAGGCGGCCGATGCCGATGCGGCCCTGCAGGAGCTGGGCAGCGACCAGGTGGCCTTCGGCTACCTCACGGCGACGGTGACCGTGCTCGATCCCGACCCCGGCGCGGCCGACGAGAAGCTGCGCCAGGCCGAGCGGGCGATCCAGGGCCGCGGCTTCGTGACCATCCCCGAGACCCTCAACGCCGTGGAGGCCTGGCTGTCGTCCATCCCGGGCCATGCCTATGCCAACGTGCGCCAGCCCATCGTCTCGACGCTGAACCTGGCGCACCTGATGCCGGTGTCGGCGGTGTGGGCGGGGCAGGAGCGCAACGGGCATCTGGACGGACCGCCGCTGGTGGTCACGCGCACCGACGGCGCGACCCCCTTCCGGCTGGTCACCCACATCGGCGACGTGGGCCACACGCTGGTGGTGGGGCCCACCGGCATGGGCAAGTCGGTCTTGCTGGCCACCCTGGCATTGCAGTTCCGGCGCTACGCGGGCTCGCAGCTGCTGGTCTTCGACATGGGGCGGTCGATGCGGGCGACCGTCCTGGGGCTCGGGGGCGAGCACCATGACCTGGGCCAGAGCGTGGAGGAGGGGGGCGGCATCGCCTTCCAGCCCCTGGCGCGCATCGACCAGGCGGGGTATCGCACTTGGGCGGCCGAGTGGATCGAGGGACGGCTGGTCCAGGAGGGCGTGGCGGTGGGGCCGCCCGAGCGCGAGGCCGTCTGGTCGGCGCTGGCGAGCCTGGCCAGCGCCCCTGTGGAGCAGCGCACGATGACAGGCCTGTCGATGCTGCTGCAGTCCAACGCGCTGCGCCAGGCCCTGGCGCCCTACGTGCTGGGCGGCGCCCACGGCCGGCTGCTTGATGCCGATGGCGATCGATTGGGAACTTCCGCCATCCAGTGCTTCGAGATGGAGGAACTCATGGCCAGCCGCGCCGCGGTGACGGCCGTGCTGCAGTACCTCTTCGCGCGCTTCCAGGCGCGCTTCGACGGCTCGCCCACGCTGCTGATGCTCGACGAGGCGTGGCTGTTCCTGGACGACCCGGTGTTCGCCGCGCGCATCCGGCAGTGGCTCAAGACCCTGCGCAAGAAGAACGTGTCGGTGGTCTTCTCCACGCAGTCGCTGGCGGACATCAAGGATTCAAGTATCGCGCCGGCCATCGTCGAGAGCTGCGCCAGCCGCATCTTCCTGCCCAACCCGCAGGCGCAGGAGCCGCAGATCCGCGCGATCTACCAGGGCTTCGGGCTGAACGGCCGGCAGATCGGGATCGTGGCGCAGGCCACCCCGAAGCGCGAGTACTACTACCAGTCGAGGCTGGGCAACCGGGTCTTCGAGCTGGACCTGGGGCCGGTGGCGTTGGCCTTCGCCGGGGCGTCGACGCCGCAGGACCAGCGGGACATCGATGCGGTGCTGGCTTCCTCCGGCGCCGGTTCCTTCGCCTCGGCGTGGCTGCGCCATCGCGGGCTGCACTGGGCGGCGGACCTCGTCCATGCCTTCCCTTCGCTCCCTTCCGTTCGTCCATCCACCACAACCTAAAGGAGAACCCTCATGCGTTCCAGAAAATCATTGAAACCCCGTCTGGCCGCGCTGAGTGCCGCGGCCGCCATTGCCCTGGGTGCCGCAGCGCCCGCCCAGGCCTTCTTCAGCGTCGTGCTGGATCCCTCGAACCTAGCGCAGAACATCCTCACGGCCCTGAACACGCTGGAGCAGCTGAACAACCAGATCGAGCAGCTGCAGAACGAGGCGAGGATGCTGAGCAACCAGGCGCAAATGCTCGGCAACCAGGCGCGCAACCTCGCGGGGCTGGACTTCAATGCGCTGGGGCGTTTGCAGTCCACGCTGGCCGAGACGAACGGGCTCATCCGGCAGGCCGAGGGGCTGGCCTTCGACGTGAACCGGATGCAGGCCGACTTCCGGCGCCTGTACCCGGAGTCCTTCGCCGCGGTGTCCGCCGACCGGATGGTGGTGGATGCCCAGGCGCGCTGGCGCAACGCGCTGGAGGCGCTGCGCACGGCCACGGCCGTGCAGTCGCAGGCGATGCGCAACTTCGAGGTGGATGAGCAGGTGCTCGCCGACCTGGTGGGCCGCAGCCAGTCGGCCACCGGCAACCTGCAGGCCACGCAGGCGACGAACCAGCTGCTGGCCCTGCAGGCCCGCCAGGCGATCCAGGCGCAGCAGCTGCAGCTCACGCAGGGGCGGGCCGCCGCCGTGGAGCAGGCGCGGCAGGTGGCCGTCCACGAGCGGGCCCGGGAGGTGCGCCGGCGCTTCATGGGCAGCGGCACGCCGTACACGCCCTACACGGTGAACTTCTATGGCAGCCGGTGAGGACGCCATGAACAGAGTCCTCGCCGCTTCCATCGTCCCAGTCGTGGTCATCCTCCTGCTTGCCTGTGGCAAGCCCTCGTCGGTGGCCACGATCGAGACGGTCGAGTCGCTGGTGGCGAATCCCGAGCGGCTGAAAGAGCTGCGTGACGCCTGCAGGGCGGATCGCGCCAAGGTCGGCGAGGCGCAGTGCAATGCCGTGGCCGAGGCGACGCGCCAGCGCTTCATGCGGCCGACGCCTTCGCCGTATGCGAATGATCCCGTCCAGCCCTCTCCGCCTCCCGCATCGCCTCCGGCCGCGAAGGACGGATCGCCATGAACGACGTCTCCGTCATCGACCGGTTCCTGGACACCTTCTCGCGCTACATCGACTCGGGCTTCGGCCTGCTGGGCGGGGAGGTGGCCTTCCTCACAGCCACGCTGGTGGCGATCGACATGACCCTGGCGGGGCTGTTCTGGGCGATGAGTCATGCGTCGGGGCAGGGCGACGAGGTGATGGCACGCCTGATCAGGAAGGTGCTCTACGTGGGTGCCTTCGCCTACATCCTGGGCAACTTCAAACGGCTGGCGGGCATCGTCTTCGACTCCTTCGCAGGGCTGGGCCTGACGGCCTCGGGCTCGTCCCTCGGCCAGGGGCAGCTGCTGCAGCCGGGGCGGCTGGCGCAGGTGGGCATCGACGCCGGCCGGCCGATCATGCAGCAGATCGGTGACATGACGGGTTTCCCGGAGGTGTTTGCGCACCTAGACACCATCGCCGTGCTGTTCCTCGCCTGGCTGGTGCTGATCGTGTGCTTCTTCGTGCTGGCCGTTCAGCTGTTCGTCACGCTGATCGAGTTCAAGCTGACCACGCTCGCGGGCTTCGTGCTCGTTCCCTTCGCGCTGTGGAACAAGACGGCGTTCCTGGCCGAGAAGGTGCTGGGCAACGTGGTGTCCTCGGGCATCAAGGTGCTGGTGCTGGCGGTGATCGTGGGCATCGGCTCCGGATTGTTCGGCGAGTTCACCGTGCCGCCCGGGGCCGATCCGAGCATCGACCATGCGCTGGTGATCATGCTGGCCTCGCTCGCGATGCTGGGCCTGGGGATCTTCGGGCCGGGGATCGCGACCGGGCTGGTGTCCGGGGCGCCGCAGCTCGGTGCGGGCGCTGCCGCGGGCACGGCCGTGGGGGCTGCAGGGCTGGCCGTGGCCGGCGGCGCCGCGGTGGGGGGTGCCGGATCGGCCGTGGCGGCCGGGGCGCGCATGGCGCCAGGCGCGGCGCGTACGGCATCTGCCCTGGCCAGCGGCGCCAGGAGTGCCTACCAGACGGGCATGGCGGCATCGGGAGGCGGCCCGGTTCGCGCTGCCGGTGCGGGCATCGCCAATGTGGCGAACACCGGCGCAGCGGCTGCGGGGCAGCGCATCGCGTCGGGTGCGAAGGCGGTCAAGGACCGTGTGGCGAACTTCATGGCCGATGCGGTGGCGCCTGCGGCTGCTTCGTCGTCCAGCGTTGCAACCGATGCCGATGCTTCGGCACCTCCAGCCTCCGAGCCCGCCTGGGCGCGGCGCATGCGACGGCGGCAGCAGGTGACTCAGGCGGCCACGACCGCGGCGCACGTGCTGCGCTCGGGCGATCACGGTGGCGGGGGGACCGGGCCCAGCCTGCGCGACGACGCCGGCGCCTGAAAGGACATCCTCCATGCGATTCAAGCGACCGCAGGTGAAGTACTCGGACACGCCTGCACCCGTCACCCCCTACCAGGCCGCCGGTCAGGCCTGGGACGAGCGCATCGGCTCGGCCCGTGTGCAGGCCCGCAACTGGCGGCTGATGGCCTTCGGCTGCCTGTCGCTGGCGTTGTTGATGGCCGGCGGGCTGGTCTGGCGCTCGGCGCAGTCCATCGTCACGCCCTACGTCGTCGAGGTGGACCAGGCCGGGCAGGTGCGGGCCGTGGGCGAGGCGGCCACGCCCTACCAGCCCGGCGATGCGCAGATCGCGCACCACCTCGCGCGCTTCGTCACGCTGGTGCGGTCCCTGTCCATCGACCCCGTCGTCTTGCGCCAGAACTGGCTCGACGCCTACGACTACACGACTGACCGGGGCGCGGCCATGCTCAATGACCATGCCCGCGCCCACGACCCGTTCTCGCGCATTGGGCAGGAGTCGGTCACGGTGCAGGTCAACAGCATCGTGCGCGCGAGCGAATCGTCCTTCCAGGTGCGCTGGACCGAGCGGCGCTACGTCAACGGGGCGGCCGCCGGGCTGGAGCACTGGACGGCCGTGCTGTCCATCGTGCTGCAGCCGCCGCGGACCGAGGAGCGGCTGCGCAAGAACCCCCTGGGCATCTACGTCAACGGGCTGTCGTGGAGCCGGGAACTTGATGCCTCGCAAGGAATAAGGCCATGAATGCACGTATCCGTTTTACTGTGTCCACGGCGCTGGTGGCCGCTGCGGCGGTCTTCGCGGGCTGCGCCTCGCAAGGCAGGCCGCCGCCGGTGATCCCGCTCGACGAGCCGGTGCAGGCGCAGCCCTTGCCCGAGCCGCCCAAGCCGGTGGAGGTGGTTGCCGTGCCCGAACCGCTGGCGTTGCCGGCGCAGTTGAAGCCGCTGCCGGAGGTGGACGAAGTGAAACCCGCGCCGGAGCCAGCCGACGAGAAGGTGCGGGTGTCGCGAGCCAACGAGGACGCGCGCGTGGCGCCGACCCGCGAGGGCTACGTCAACGCGATCCAGGTCTGGCCCTACAGCGACGGCGCGCTGTACCAGGTCTATGCGGCGCCGGGGCGCGTGACGGTGATCTCGCTGCAGCCGGGCGAGGAACTGGTGACAGTGGCGGCCGGCGACACGGTGCGCTGGATCGCGGGCGACACGTCCAGCGGTGCAGGAGCCGATCTGCGCGTCAATGTGCTGGTGAAGCCCATCCGTTCGGGTCTCAAGACCAACCTGGTCATCACCACCAGCCGCCGCACCTATCTGATCGAGCTGACGTCGACCGAGAAGGCATGGATGGCCTCGGTGTCCTGGGAGTACCCGAAGGACAGGATGCTGGCCTTGCAGCGGCAGGCGCAGGCGGCAAGCGCCGCCGCGCCGGTCGATAGCGGCCTGTTGCTGGAGAAGATCCGTTTCCGCTACGCGATCAGCGGAAGCCATCCGCCGTGGAAGCCGCTGCGCGCCTTCGACGACGGCGAGAAGGTCTACATCCAGTTCCCGGCGGGCATCGCGCAGGGCGAGTTGCCGCCGCTGTTCGTGATCGGCGCGCAGGGCGACGGGCAGCTAGTGAACTACCGCTTCCGCCCGCCGTACTACATCGTGGACCGGCTGTTCGGCGCGGCCGAGCTGCGCCTGGGCGGCGACAACGGTGATGTCGTGCGCATCGAGCGCACGGATGGCGTGGCACGGGGGAACTGAGCATGGGCCAGGACACCCACGGTCCTGCCGCGGCGCCAGCGGGCAAGGTGGCGCCCGAGGCACTGGCCCTGCGCGCCCGGCCGCGCCCGGTCACGCGCTTGAACCGGCGCATGCTGATGGTGCTGGCCGGTGGCGTCGCCGTTGCCGTGCTCGGCGCCACGATATGGTCCTTGCAGCCGCGCCTGCGGGGCACCGGCGAGCAAGCCGAGCTGTACAACGTGGATCGCATCTCGCGGTCGGAGGGGCTGGACCAACTGCCGGCGGACTATTCGAAGCTGCCGCCAACCTTGCCGCGTGACGTGCCGGAGCTGGGGCCGCCGCTGCCGGGCGACCTGGGCCCGGCCATCGTGCGGTCGCAGCCGGCGGCGGTGGCCAGCCATGCGCCGCCGGGGCACGACCCGGCCGCCGCCGAACGTGACGCACTGCGCAAGGAAGCCGAGGAGGCGGCGGCCTCGCCGGTGTTCTTCCGGTCGGGCAGCCAGCGCGCGGCCGCCGTGCCGGCGCAGGCAGCTACGGCTATTTCGGCTTCGACGACATCCGCCTTCGCGGGTTTCAATCCGCTGGCGGCCGGACCGGCTTCGATGGCCGCGCAGGCGGACCCGTCAACCGTGCAGAACCGGCAGGATCAGAAGGAGGCTTTCCTGAAAGCTGGCTCCGCGGAAACCCGCAATTCCGGCCATCTGAAGTTGCCGGCCTCGCCCTACCAGGTGATGGCCGGGACGGTGATCGCCGGCGCGTTGGTCACGGGCATCCAATCCGACCTGCCGGGCGATGTGATCGCCACAGTGACGGAGCCGGTCTACGACACGGCCACGGGGCGCCATCTGCTGATTCCGCAGGGATCGCGCATCCTGGGCAAGTACAACAGCCAGGTGAGCTACGGACAGAGCCGTGTGCAGGTGGTGTGGAATCGCATCGTCCTCCCGGACACGTCCTCGTTGGCACTGGACAGCCTGGTGGGCGCCGACCCGGCCGGCCATGCCGGGCTGGAGGACGGCGTGGACTGGCACTGGGACCGCGTCTTCGCGGGTGCGGCGCTGACGACGCTGCTGGGCATCGGCGCCGAGTTGGCCGCGCCGGAGAACCGGCAAAACGGCAACCGCATCGTGATCGCCGGGCGCGACGGCCTGCAGGACAGCGTGAGCCAGGCGGGGCAGGAGATGACCCGGCGCAACATGAACATCCAGCCGACGTTGAGCGCGCCGCCAGGGTTGCCGTTGCGGGTCATTGTCAACCGGGACCTGATATTAAGGCCGTATCAGTTTTTCATGGTGCATCGCACCACCCCCGACAGATGAAACGGGTGTTCAATAGCGCTGCGGCGTCCGGCACAGAGGTCGGTTCGTAGTTGGTGTCCCGAACCCGTGTATCAGTTGGACCGGCGGCCTCACGAGCACCCCACACTGTCGCCAGGGGCCTGGCGTCCTTGAGCACGCACTTCAGACTTCGATGACGTGGGCCGCATGCCGATGTCGCCGCGACATGGAGGCGATCATGGAAGTCATTTGTCCGCGCTGCGCGGGACTGGACGTGCACAAGCAGAGCGTGGTGGCTTGCGCACGCATTGCGGGCGAAGGTCCGCTGGTGCAAGAGGTTCGCACCTTTGCCACCACCACCTCAAGCCTGCTCGAACTGGCCGACTGGCTCGACTCCTTCGGCGTCGAGCACGTGGCCATGGAGGCTACGGGCGTGTACTGGAAGCCGGTGTGGCATGTGCTCGAAGGCCACTTCGAGCTGGTGCTGGCCAACGCCGCGCACGTCAAGAATGTGCCCGGGCGCAAGACCGACGTCAACGATTCGATGTGGCTGGCCGACCTGCTGGCCCATGGATTGATCCGCGCCAGTTTCGTGCCGCCGGTGGCGGTGCAGGAACTGCGCCCCCTGACGCGAACACGCAAGCAGTTCGTGCGCGAGCGCGCCCAGCACGTGCAGCGCATCGAGAAGGTGCTCGAAGACGCCAACATCAAGATCACCAGCGTCCTGAGCGACATCCTGGGCACGAGTGGGCGTGCGGTGCTGCAGGCACTCATCGACGGTTGCAGCGATCCCGAGCACCTGGCTTCGCTTGTGCGAGGCAATCGCCTTAAGGCCAGTCGCGCCGAGTTGACCCAGGCGCTGGGCGGACGCATCCGGGCGCACCACCGCTTCATGCTCAAGCTGCACCTGGGCCACATCGACGCCCTGGACAAGGCCATTGCCGACATCGAGAAGGAGGTGGGCCTGGGGCTCGAGCCGTTTCGAGCAGCCGCCCGGCTGCTGAGCACCATGCCTGGCTTGAGCCAGATCAGCGCCAATGTGGTGGTGGCCGAGATCGGCATCGACATGTCGCGCTTCGCCACGCCAGGGCATCTGCTGTCCTGGGCCTGCATGTGCCCGCGCAACGACGAAAGCGCCGGCAAGCGCCGCAGCACCCGGCTGCGCCGTGGCGGCAAGTGGCTCAAGACCACCCTGGTGCAGGCCGCCTGGGCCGCCGTCAAGGTCCAGGGCAGCTACCTGCAGGCGCAGTTCCACCGCATTCGCGCCCGTCGAGGGGCCAAGAAAGCCATCATCGCCGTGGCCGCCTCCATGCTCACGCCCGCCTGGCACATGCTGCGCGACGGAACCGAATGGCACGACCTGGGCGCTGCACACTTGATCGCGCTGACGCCGAAAAAACCGCCAACCGGCTGATCCGTCGATTACAGCAAATCGGATACGCAGTTCACGCCGTGCCCGCTTGAACTGCGCTTGAGTTTCACTTCAGCCCGTGTTCTTCCAGACCGGAGTAGCGCAGTGAGCAAGGGAGCGAACCGGCTGAGCATGGTCCGATCCCGCGGCCCGATGCGGTGAAGCTCACGATCACCTCCTCGGCAGAGCTGAAGGCACAGCTTGATACCTATGCGGAGGTGCATGGCCGCCCTCAACCTCGTGGAGTGCGTCGCCTTCGTTGGAACCACGACCCCTCTTGATGATTACAGGGCTCCGACACGGGTCAAGATGGAACAACAGGACGCCCACCATGAGTGTGCTGCGGAGGGAATGCACCACGCGCGGCGCGGGGTGGGTCTGCCGTGCAATCACGCCGCTTCCATTTGGCGACGGTCTTCTGGTTGATTCCATAGCGCCTGGACAGCACCCTCAGGCTGTCTTGACTATTTCGTATTGCTCGACGGAGCGCCTCTGTCGTGGTGGCGCAGCCGTGAAGAACCTGGCCCATAGTGCCTCCTTCCATTCGAGGGAGGAATGCCCATCAAAACCTGGCATCAAACACTTGAACTAGTCTCGGCGAAGCCGCTCAGCAACGGCGCGGTCTCCATACACTCCGGCGCGCGCAGCTAACAATCGGTTGCACCGGCCCGTCCGCTGCGCGGCCCGCCGCTGAACCGAAGCGTTGAACGAATGTCCCCGGGGAGCGCCCAGCGCTCGCTATGGGTGGGGTAGTCGCCCATGCGCAGGCCACGCACGAACGACTGCTATCAATCTCACTTGTGGCCGGGCGCGACCTGCTGGCAGCTGGTGGCTGAGGCAGAGCGTAGTGCACCGCATAGTGACGAAGCGTCTCGAAATACACCACCACACGTTCGCAGGTGGCTGTGATTCACGTTCATCTCGATCGCCTCATGGCGGTGCGAGCAGGCGATCGCATGGCAATCCCTTATCGACTGCGCTGCTCGATCTGCGAAAGGGCGAGCGCTGCCCGCGTCGCGACATCCAATTTCTTGGCGAGCCACGTCGAAGGCCCAATTCCGTCCAGTGCGCGTTTCACCACGCCCTGCAGGATCGCCGCGCTCTTGAACAACTGCAGCGCCAGGTGGAAGGTCCACGCCTGCACGCAAGCGCCTGTGCGGTCGCAGTAGCGGGCCACGATCTCGGATTCGGTGGGGATGCCGAGGGTGGCCGGGTCCGCTCCACCGAAGCCCACGGGCGGCTCCTGGATGTAGTAGCAGAAGCAGGTGTACGCCAGATCGCACAACGGGTCGCCCAGCGTGCTCAGCTCCCAGTCGAGCACCGCCACGACGCGCGGCTCGGTCGGGTGGACCAGGATGTTGTTCGGCCGGTAGTCGCCGTGCACGATGCCGGTGCGGCCTGCCGGGGGCACATTGCGGCCGAGCCAGTCGCCCAGCCTGTCCATCGATGCCAGCTCCTCGGTCTGCGCTGCCCTGAACTGCCGGGTCCAGAGGGCGACCTGGCGCTGCAGGTAGTCGCCGGGCCTGCCGTAGTCGGCGAGCCCCAGTGCCTGGACATCGAGGCCGTGCAGGCGGGCGAGCACGTCCACCAGATCGTGGTAGATGAGCCTGCGCTCATGCGGCGTGCAGCCCGGCAGTGTGGGGTCGGAAAACAGGCGGCCCGCCACGCGATCCATCACGAAGAAGACCGACCCCAGGACCGACGGATCCTCGCAAAGCACCCGGGCGCGGGGCACGGGCACGTCCGTGCTCTCCAGCGCCCGCAGCACGCGGAACTCGCGGTCGATCCGGTGCGCGGAAGGCAGGGCGGCGGCGGGGCGCTTGCGCAGGACGTACTGGCAGGGCCGGCCGTCCCTGCCCGCCGCCTCCAGGGCGTAAGTCGGATTGGAGAAGCCGTTCGGGAATTGCGTGACGCGCAGGCCGCCTGCATATTCCGGCAACCGGTCGCGAAGAAAACGGTCGAGCGCGGCTTCGTCGAATCGGTTCTGAGGCGGGACGTCGACGGTCTGCGGGATCATGGCGGCACTCTAGGAGCGCGAACGCGGCCCGGCATCGTCGGATGCGACGACGCGAAGCGCCTCGCCCGGCGCCAGACTCCATGCATGGACGTCCTGCTCATCGAACGCCGCGGCGGTACCGCCGTGCTCACCCTGAACCGCCCCGAGGCGCGCAATGCCCTGGATCCGGCGCTGCGCGATGCCTTGGCGGCCTCGATCCCCCAGCTGCGCGACCCTGCGGTCAAGGCGGTGGTGATCTGCGGAGCGGGGGGGCATTTCTGCGCGGGCGGCGACGTCAAGGCCATGAAGCCGGAGCCGGCGCAGGACGAGGTCTTCGGGGGCCGCGAGCGCCTGCTGCGGCTGGACCGCTGGTTCGACGAACTCGTCGATCTCGAGAAACCGGTCATTGCGGCCGTCGACGGCGTGGCCTTCGGCGCCGGCCTGTCGCTCGCGCTGGCGGCCGACATCGTGCTGGCTTCGCCGCGCGCGCGCTTCTGCAGCGTGTTTGCACGGCTGGGCTTCGTGCCGGACGCCGGCGGCATGTATCTGCTGCCGCGCGCGATCGGTCTGGCGCGTGCCAAGGACATGGTCTTCAGCGCCAGGGTGGTGGAGGCCCGGGAAGCCCTTGCCATCGGCCTGGTGCAGCAGGTCTGCGAGGGCGACGTGGTGCAGGCGGCGCTGGCGCATGCCGAGCGTTTCCGGCATGCGCCCACCGCCGCCATCGGCATCGCCAAGACGGTGATGAACCACGCCTTCGAGAGCGAGCGCCGCGAGGTCTACGCCCAGGAGGCGCTGGCCCAGGCGCTGTGCCTGCAGAGCGCCTTCCACAAGGAGGCGGCGCGCCGCTTCGTCGACAAGCAGCCGCCGCTGTACGCGTGGCCGGAAACGAGGGCGTGAGGAGCCGACATGCCCAACAGCCGCCCCTTTTCCACCGACCTGCTCGCCATCGTCCAGGCGTATCTGGAGACCGAGATCGCACCACAGGTCTCTTCGGTGCATCAGTTCCAATTGAGGATCGCGTCGCGCGTGCTCGCCACCGTGCGGCGCGAGATCGAGCGCGGCCCCGCTGCCAACGCGGCCGAAGTCCGGAGGCTGAAGGCGCTGCTGCGGTGCGATGGATCGCCGGAGGAGCTCGAAGCGGCGCTGGCACGGGCGATCCGCGCCGGCGATTTCGCGGTCGACGATCCTGCACTGCTCGCGCATCTTCGGGCCTTGACCGAGGACGCGCTTCGCATCAACAACCCCAAGTGGCTGGCGAGCGCCCGATGACAGGCGTGATGCTGCGCGGTGCACCCAACTTCAGGGATCTCGGCGGCCTGGGTACCCGCGAAGGCCGCTTCATTGCGCCCGGCCGCCTGCTGCGCTCGGGCCAGCTCGGCGAGCTGCATGCGGAAGACATCGAGCACCTGGCGGCCTGGCTCGGCGCGGACGTCTGCGTGATCGACCTGCGCGGCGCTTCCGAACGCCTGCGGCAGGCCTGTGCGCTGCCGCAGGCGGTGGTCCATTCGCTGCCGATCGAACCCAGCGTGGCGCTGAAACTCGATACGGCCATCGCCTCGGGGCAGGACCTGACACCGGCGATGGCACGCGCGTTCATGGCCGAGGCCTACCGCTGCTTCGTGCGCAAGGCCCAGGCCCAGGCCGCGAGCCTCTTCGCCCACGTGCTCGATCGCGCAGGGCGGCCGCTGGTCGTGCATTGCGCCGCCGGCAAGGACCGCACCGGCTTCATGGTCGCGCTGCTGCTCTCGGCGCTGGACGTTCCGCGCGAGACGATCCTGGAGGACTACCTGCTCACCAACCAGCGCGTCCAGCCGCGGGAGAGCCGGCGCTATGCGCCCGAGATCATGGAAGTGCTGGGCACCGTACGGGCCGAGTTCCTCGAAGCAGCCTTCGATCTGATCGACGAGGGCTTCGGCGGCACCGCGCGTTACCTGCAGCAGGCGGCGGCGCTCACGCCGCAGCGCCGCGCGCGCCTGCACGAGGTGCTTCTCAGTCCTTGACCTCGACGCCGGCCTTCACCAGCAATTCGCGCCACACCACCTTTTCGCTCGCATAGGTGGCGGCGAACGTCGCGCTGTCCGCGCCGATCGGCTCCAGGCCCAGGTCGCTGAGCTTCTGGTTCACTTCGGGCGTCCGGACGGCGGCGGCGTATTCGGCCTCCAGCCGGCGCACGGCCACGGCCGGCGTGCCGGCTGGCGCGACGATGCCGATCCACCCGGCGTTCATGCGGAACAGCGGGCTGTCGAATCCCTGCTCGGCGAAGGTGGGCACGTCGGGGAACAGCTTGATCCGCTTGGTGCCGGTCACTGCCAGCAGCCGCAGCCGGCCCGCCTCCGCCATGGCGCGCACGCCCGGCGGCGTCACCAGCGCCATCTGGATCTGGCCGCCGACGAGGTCCTGGACCAGCGGCGCTTCGCCCTTGTAGGGCGAGTGGACCATGGCGGCGTCGTACAGGTCGCTCATTTCCTTGATGGCCACGTGGCCGAAGTGACCGACCGCCATCGAGCCGTAGCTCATCTTGCCCTTGTGCGCCTTCAGATAGGCCGGCAGCTCGGCCGCCGTCCTGACCGGAACGGATGGGTTCACCGCCAGCGCCATCGGGGCGACGGCGAGCAGCGACACGAACGTGAGGTCCTTGGCCACGTCGACGTTCGAGGCCGGATTGGTCATCGGGGTGGCGATCAGGGTCGACGTGGCGCCCACGCCGATCGTGTAGCCGTCGGGCGCGGCCCGGGCCACGATGCCGGTGCCCACCACGCCGCCGGCGCCGGGGTGGTTGTCGATGAGGATCGGCTGGCCGAGCTTCTCGGACACCTGCTTGCTCACCAGGCGCAGGGTGACGTCGTTGGCGCCGCCCGGGGCATAGGGCACGATGAGCTTGATCGGCTGCCGGGGCCAGTCGGACTGGGCGAACGCCTCGGGCCGCAGCGAGAGTGCGGCGGTGCCTGCGGCGGCTTGGGCCAGGAAATGGCGGCGGGTGGTGGAACGGGGCATGTTGTGTCTCCAGGTGGGGCTTCAGTCGCGGCCCTCGATGACATTGAGCAGATCGTAGATCGGCTCCTCGATACGCCGCCCGACGGCGGCGAATTCCAGCCTGCGCTCGTGCTGGTGGCGCCAGGCATGCGCGCGCCGCACGCAGCCCAGTGCCCAGCGCATCGCGCCGACCACTTCCCAGAAGCGCACCTGCTGCGGATCCACCGCCTGGCCGGAGGCCTGCTCGTAGGCACTGAACAGGTCCTCGCGCGCGCCGAAGCCGCCCACCGGCAGGCGGCCCCCGAAACGCCAGGTGCGCATGCACACGTAGCCAAGGTCCTCCATGGGGTCGCCCAGGTGCGCGATCTCCCAGTCCAGTACCGCGCGGATGCCCTCCGGCCCCACGATGAAGTTGCCGGTGCGGAAGTCGCCGTGCACGAGCGCGGTGCCGGTGCGGCCCGGCAGGCGCGCGCGTGCCCAGCGCAGCGCCAGTTCCAGCGCCGGCAGCGGCATGCCCGCCCGGTCCAGCGTCCGCTCGAAGAGCGCCAGCGTCTCGCCGGCATCGAAGCGCCGCAGGAAGCCCAGGCTGTCGGCCGGCACGCGGTGGATCGCCGCGAGGATGCGTCCGCACTGCGCTGCCATGCGCCCCCGCGCCTCGGCGAGTTCAGGCTGGCGCAGCACCCGCGCGGGGATCGTCTCGCCGTCGATGCGCTCGGTGACGGCGCCTTCGCCCAGCCCGTCGTCCGGCACCAGGATGTGCCGCACGCGCGGCACGGGCACGTCGGCCGCCTCGGCCGCGCGCATCACCTGGAATTCCTGCGTGCCGTCCAGGTGGGGCACCCAGTCGTCGGGCCCGGCGTCGGGATCGGGCGCGCCCGAGGCCGCCTGGCGCTGCAGAATGAAGCCGGTGCCGCCTGCGCGAAAGGCCCAGGTGCCCTTGTTGGCCCCGGCCGTCAGCGTCTGCAGGTCGCGCGCGCCTTCACCCGCGCCGAGGCGGCGGCGGGCCAGCGTGTCGACCTGCTGCTGCAAGGTCTGCGCGTCGGGCGTGGCGCTCACCGGATGACCTCCGCGCCTCGCATTGCGGTGCGAGCGCCCTTCGGAGCGGCCGGGCGGGCGCTCATGCCGGCGGCCCCTCGCGCGCCGCGCCCTCGGCGACCAGGCGCTCGATCTCGTCGGCGCCGTATTCGAACTCGCGCAGCACCTCGCGCGTGTGTTCGCCCAGCCGCGGCGGCAGCCTGCGGATGGAAGGCGGCGTGCGCCTCAGCCCGATCGGATTCGACGGCAGGCGCAGCAGGCCTTCGGTCGGATGCTCCCGCAGGTTCCAGAAGTCCACGCTCTCTAGGTGCGGGTGCTCCAGCATGTCGTCGATTTGGTTGACCGCCGACATGGGGATATCGGCCTCGCAGAAGAGCTGCACCCATTCGGCCGTCGCGCGCCCGCTCAGCGTGTCGCGCACGAAGCCGAACACGGCGTCGTAGTTCTTCTGGCGCGCCGGGAAGGTGGCGAAGCGCGGGTCCTGCGCCAGCTCCGGCCGGCCGACGAGGTGGAAGAACTTGTGCCAGTGCAGGTCGGAGTAGGGCAGGAACGCCAGGTGGCCGTCCCGGGTGGGATAGGGCTTGCGCACGCCGCGGCGCACGCTGTCGTAGCCCATCGGCCCGAGCGCCGGCTGGAAGGCCTGGCCCCACAGGTGCTCGGTGAGGTTGAAGGCCGTGATCGTCTCGAACATCGGCAGTTCCACTTCCTGGCCCAGCCCGCTTCGGGCGCGCTCGAACAGAGCCAGCACCACGGCGTAGGCGGCGTGGATGGCGCAGATCTTGTCGACGATGGACGAAGGCACGTAGCGCGGCTCGCCCGCCACCACCGACTGCAGCATGGCAAGCCCGCTCTCGGCCTGCATGGTGTCGTCGAAGGCCGGCTGGCCTGCGTACGCGCCCTCGTCGGAATAGCCCTTGACGTGGCAGTACACCAAGCGATCGTTGTGCTTGCGCAATTCCTCGTAGGTCAGGCCGATCTTGCGGGCGGGCGCGCTGCGCACCGAGTGGATCAGGACGTCGCTGCCCGCCACCAGCCGATGCAGCACCTCGCGTGCCTGCGGTTGCTTGAGGTCGAGCACCACGCTGCGCTTGTTGCGGTTGCAGGTGATGAACACCGCGCCCATGTCGCTGGACCTGCGCGGCCCGATCGATCGGGTGAGGTCCCCCTCGGGCGCCTCGACCTTGATCACGTCGGCGCCCATGTCGGCCAGATGCTGGGCCGCCACCGGGCCCATGATCACCGAGGCCAGGTCCAGGACCCTGATGCCCGACAGCGGGCCGCGTCCGTCGTTCTGCTTCATGCGCCCGTGTCCTTCTTCGCTGCCGGCTGCTTCCCGGGGCCGGCATAGCCGAACAGGTAGGCCGCGATCTTGCGGATCTGCACCTCGTCCGACCCTTCGGTGATGCGATAGCGCCGGAAATGCCGGTAGATGTGCTCGAAAGGCTTGCCGCGCGTGTAGCCGATGCCGCCGTGCACCTGCATCGCCAGGTCGGCTGCGTTGCAGGCGAGGCGGTTGGCGCGGAAGTTCGCGATCGCCACCTGGTCGCTCACGCTCTCGGCCGGCTTGCGGTCGAGCTCGTTGGCGACCTTGAACACGTAGCTGCGCAGCATCTCCACCTCGGCGTGCATCTCCGCGATGGGGAACTGGATCGCCTGGTGCTGCGCGATCGGGCGGCCGAAGGTCTTGCGCGCCCGGGCGTACTTCACCGACTCCTGCACGCAGTAGCGCGCCACGCCCACGCTCTGCGCGGCCTGCCGGATGCGGTTCTGGTGCACGAAGTTCTGCGCCACGTCCAGGCCGTGGCCGATCCGGCCGACGACGGCCGAGTGCGGCACCCGCATGTCGTTCACCGAGACCTCGGCGTGGTCCGAGGGCATGTTGAAGCACCAGTGGTAGTACTCCACCTTCAGGCCCGGCGTGTCCATCGGCACCAGGAAGGCGGTGATGCCCTGGGCGTCGCCCGGCTGGCCGGAGGTCCGCGCGAAGACCAGGTCGGCGCTGGCCTTGTGCACGCCGCTGTTGAAGCGCTTCCTACCGTTCAGGATCCAGTGATCGCCGTCGCGCACCGCGGTGGTCTCCAGCCAGGTGGCGTCGCTGCCGTGGTCGGGCTCGGTCAGCGCGAAGGCGATGAAGTCGTCGCCGGTGACCAGCCCTTCCAGGTAGCGTGCCTTCTGCTCGGGCGAGCCGAATTTCTCCATCAGGTGCACCATCGGGATGCTGGGCACCACCGACTGCTCGTCGTGGAGGTTGCCCTGCAGCCCGATGCCGCGCGCCGAGAGGTGCTCGCGGATGATGACGACGGCGAGGTTCGAGGCCTCCTGGCCGCCCACCGACCGGGGAAGGCCCATGCGCAGGAAGCCGGCGCGGTCGCAGCGGTCGCGCGCCTCGCGCACCACGGCCTCGTAGCCGGCGCTCGGGATGCCGTCGCGTTCCCAGTCGGTGCGGGCGAACTCGCGGCGATGGTCGAAGTATTGGGAATGGGCCTGCTCCAGCGGCACCAGCTCGCGCTCGACGAAGGCGTCGATCTCGTTCAGCGTGCGGCGGATGTCCTCGGGAATGTCGAAATCCAAGTGCGTCTCCTGTGGCGGCGCGTGGTGCACCGGCATGCCAGCGCATGCTAGGAAAGGGCCCGTGCGCGGGCATCGTCGCAAACGACGAATCGGCCCGCGGGCCGGGCAGGGCGTGCGAAATCGTCTCAATCGACGATGGCCGTGCCCAGGGCGGTTCCTAGGATCCGGTCCAGGCTGGGCGCCTCGACCCGGCCGTACTTCACAGGAGACTGCAATGCACGACCGCGTCCTTTCCCGCCGGCATCTGCTGGCCCATGCGGCCGCAGGCGCCGGGCTGCTCGGTCTGGGGCCGCGCGCCCTCGCCCAGGGCGGCTATCCGAACCAGTCGATCCGGTTCATCGTGCCCTACGCGGCCGGCGGCGTCACGGACCTGGTGATGCGCATCGTGAGCAAGCAGGTGTCCGAGAAGATCGGGCAGCCGGTGGTCATCGACAACCGGGCGGGTGCCGGCGGCATGGTGGGCGTGACGGCCGTCGCCAAGGCCGCCGCGAACGGCTACACCATCGGCGCGACGGCGTCCTCCAGCATCATCGCGAGCCCGCTGCTGAACGCCGAGGTTCCCTACAACGCGGACACCGACTTCAGCTACATCAGCCTGGTGGCCACGGTGCCGATGGTGCTGTGCGTGGCCGCGTCGGTGCCGGCGAAGGACGGCGCGGACTTCCTCAAGTGGGTGCGGGCCAACAAGGGCAAGCTGAGCTACGGCTCGACCGCCATCGGCCACTACGGGCACGTTGCGCTGATGGAGGTGAGCGATTCGCAGCAGGCCGGCATGGTCCATTCGCCCTACAAGGGCGAAACGCCGCTGATGCAGGATTTCCTGGGCGGCCAGCTCAACTGCGCCTTCTTCGCGCCTTCCACCGCCAGGCCGTACGCCGAGTCGGGCAAGCTGCGCATGATCGGCGTCTCGGGCACCCAGCGGCTGAAGAACATGCCGGACCTGCCCACGCTGGTGGAGCAGGGCTGGACCGCGCCCGTGTTCGCGATGAACCCCGGCTGGGTCGGCGTGATCGCGCCGGCCGGGACGCCGGCGCCCATCGTCCAGCGGCTGTCGGCCGAATACCAGGCGGCGGTGAACACCCCCGAGGTCTACGGCAAGATCATCGACAACGGCATGGCCCCGGTGGGCAGCACCAGCGAGCAGTTCTTCGCCACCTACCGGAAGGAGCGGCCGATGTGGAAGGAGCTTCTCGTCAAGGCCGGCCTCGACGTGAAGGGGGCCTGAGCGCATGCGGGCCGTGGTGGCGCGGCGGCACGGCCCGCCCGAGACGCTCACCCTGGAGGATCTGCCTTCCCTGGTTCCGGCCGCAGGCGAGGTCGTGGTGGCCGTGCATGCGGCCGCGGTGAACTTCCCCGACACCCTCATCATCGAGGACCGCTACCAGCTCAAGCCGCCGCTGCCCTTCTCGCCGGGCGGGGAAGTGGCCGGCGTGGTCAAGGCCCTGGGCCAGGGCGTCACCGGCTTCGCCGTCGGCGACCGTGTCATCGCGGCCTGCCGCTGGGGCGGCTTTGCCGAGGAAGTCATCGCGCCGCCGGACCGGCTGGCGCCGGTGCCGCGCGGCGTGGGCATGGCTGCGGCCGCGGCGCTGATGATGACCTACGGCACCACGCACTATGCCCTGCAGGAATGCGCGCGGATCGCGCCCGGCGAAACCCTGCTGGTGCTCGGCGCCGCCGGCGGCACAGGCCTGTCGGCGATCGAGCTCGGCAAGCTGATGGGCGCGCGGGTCATCGCCGCCGCCTCGAGCCGGGAGAAGCTGGCGCTGTGCCGTGATCGCGGCGCCGACGAGACCATCCTCTATACGCCGGAGAACCTCAGGAACGAAATCCGGCGGCTCACGCAGGACTGCGGCGTCGACGTGGTGTACGACCCCGTCGGCGGCGACTACGCGCAGCCCGCCCTGCGCGGCATGGCCTGGGGCGGCCGCTACCTGGTGATCGGCTTCACCGCGGGCATCCCGAAGCTGCCGATGAACCTGCCGCTGCTCAAGGGCTGCAGCATCGTGGGCGTGTTCTACGGCGCCTTCGCGAAGCGGTTTCCCGCGCGCTATGCGGCGCTGCGCGCGCAGTTGGTCGACTGGTTCGCCGAGGGCCGCGTCAGGCCCGCGATCACCGCGCTGCTGCCGCTGGAAGAGGCCGCGAAGGCCCTGCGGCTGGTGGCCGGCCGGCAGGCCATCGGCAAGATCGTCCTGACGACGGCGCTCGGGCGCGGCGAGGGCGGCTGACGGCCTCAGCGCCCCCGCCAGCGCGGCGCGCGCTTTTCCGCGAAGGCCTTCGGGCCCTCGACGTAGTCCTGCGATGCGAACATCGCCTGCGCCGCCGGATACGCCCGCTCGTTGCGGATCGCCTCGGCGAGCGAGGGTTCATCCAGCCCGCGCATCAGGGCCTGCTTCGAGGCGCGCACCGCCAGGGGGCTGCAGGCCAGGATCTCCGCGGCCCAGCGCTTCGCCGCGGCCAGCGCCTGGCCGGCCGGCGCCACCTCGTTCACGAAGCCGAGCGCCTGCGCCTCGGCGGCTCCGACGTGGCGGCCCGTCAGGATCATGCCCATCGCGCGCTTGCTGCCGATCTGGCGCCCGAGCCGCTGCAGGCCACCGGCCAGCGCGGCCAGGCCCACCTTCGGTTCGGGCAGGGCGAAGGTCGCTTGCGCGTCGGCGACTATCAGGTCGCAGGCGAGCGCGATCTCCAGTCCGCCGCCCATCGCCACGCCGTTCACCGCCGCGATGAGCGGCTTGTCGAGGTCGAAGCGCGCGGTGACGCCGCCGAAGCCGTTCGCCAGACGCCAGCGCGGCGCGCCCGACGCGTGGTACTTCAGGTCGTTGCCGGCGCAGAAGGCGCGGGTTCCGGCACCGGTGAGGATGGCCACCCATTGCGACGGGTCCGCCGCGAAGGCGTCCACGGCCTCGGCCAGCGCTTCCTGCGCCGGCGGATGCAGCGCATTCATCACCTCGGGCCGGTCGATGGTGATGACGGTGAGCGCGCCTTCGCGCTCGACCTTGCAGAAGCCGTCGCTCAAGCGTCCGCCCTCGGCTGCAGGCCGGCCAGCGAGGCACGGGCCGGTAGCTGCCGGCGCGAGATCCCGGGAGGGTGCATTCACGTCTCCTTGTCGTCGTGATTCGAGCGGCTGTGCGCGAACAGCCGCAGCACCTCGTGGTCCTCCACCAGGAAGATCGGCGAGGCGGCCAGGTCGATGAAGCGGCGCTCGTCTTCCAGCAGAACAGCGTTGGCCCGCCGGGCCGCTTCCTTCTGCGGTGCGTCGAGGCGGCGCGCATGCCACCAGAGTTGCGCGATGCCGTCGAACGAAGGCGGCGCGCCGCGCTGGCGGGCCAGGTGCGTGTCCATCGCCTCGGGCAGCGCATGGCTCTGGACGTAGGCCGACAGGCCCAGCGCCTCGGCGTGCGCGCGCACCAGCGGCCCGTGCACGTTGCGCCAGTGGTGCTGGAACTGCTCGCGCGTGAGATGGGGCAGGCGGCGCAGGCAGAACATGAGGTGCGCCACGGGCTGTCCCTCAGGTCTTGCCGGTCACCGGAATCAGCGCGCCGGTCACGGCGGCGGCGGCGTCGGACAGCAGGAAGGTGATCACGCGTGCGATCTCCTGCGGCTTGACCCAGCGGTCGTGCTTCGCCTTGGGCATGTCGGCGCGGTTGGCGGGCGTGTCGATCACGCTGGGAAGCACCGCGTTCACCGTGATGTCCTGGAGCTTCAGTTCGTCGGCCAGCGCCTCGGTGAAGCGCATCACGCCCGCCTTGGACGCAGCGTAGGCACCCATGCCGCTCGCGCCCTTGACCGCGCCCATGGCCCCGACGTTCACGATGCGGCCGCCGCCTGCACGCTGCAGGAAGGGCAGCACGGCCTTCGATGCGGTCACGCAGGTGCCCAGATTGATCCGGTGCAGGGCGGTCCATTCGGCCAGGTCCACGCTCTCGCCCAGCGTCTGCCAGCGAAAGCCGCCGGCGACGTTGGCGAGGCCGTCGATCGCGCCGAACCGGCCGGCGACCTCGGCGAGGACGCGGGTGGTGTTGTCCAGCGAGGCGAGATCCACCGTCCAGGCGCGCGCGCCGGGCGGCACGTCGCCGTCGCCCAGGTCGAGGGCGGCCACCTTGCCTCCCTGCGCGAGCACCTCCCTGACCACCTCGCGGCCCAGATGCCCGAACGCGCCGGTGACCACGATCACCCTGCCGTCAAGCCGCATGCGCCTTCTCCTGCGGGCCGCGCACCAGGCGGCCGGGCAGCTCGCCGGTGGCCTCGCCGTCGCGGTAGGTCACCACCCCCGACAGCACCGTCGCGCGGTATCCCTCGGCCTTCTGCAGCAGCCGCTTGCCGCCGGCCGGCAGGTCGAAGGTCATGCGCGGCGCCGGCAGTCCGAGCCTGTCCACATCGATCACGTTGATGTCGGCCTTCATGCCGGGCGCGATCACGCCGCGGTCGTTCAGGCCCACCGTGCGCGCCGTGTCCGAGGTCTGCCGCTTGATGAGCCAGCTCAGGTCGAAGCCGTCCTCGCGGCCGCATTCGCGCGCCCAGTGCGTCATGAGGAAGGTGGGGAAGCTCGCGTCGGAGATCATGCCCACGTGCGCGCCGCCGTCGCCCAGCCCGATCACCGTGTTCGGGTCGGCCATCATCTCGCGGCAGGCGTCGAGGTTGCCGTCGTGGTAGTTGGCGAACGGCGTGTAGAGGAAGGCGCGGCCCTCGTCCTTCAGGATGAGCTCGTAGGCCACGTCGTCCGGGCTGCGCCCTTCGCGCTCGGCCTGCGCGGCGATCGAGGTCGACGGATCCGGCTCGTAGTTGGGCGGATCCCCGAAGGGGAACAGCAGCCTCAGGTCCAGGCGCTTGCGGGTGGTGCGCGCGAGGTGGTCCAGCACCTTGGCCTTGAACGCCGGGTCGCGCATGATGGCGTAGCGCTCGGCCAGCGGCCTGTCGGCGATCTCGCGGACCATCGGTGAACCCGAGAAGGGATTGAGGCTCGCCTGCAGGCCGAGCAGCATGCCGATCGGCCGCGGCGCCACCTGGCCGCGGATCGGGAGGCCGTCCTTCACCGCCTGGTCGACCAGCGCGAGGAGCAGGCGCCAGCCCTGCGGATCGTCATGCTTCTGGGCGACGGTGAAGGACAGCGGCCGGCCGGACTTCTCCACCACCCGGCGCAGCATCGCGAATTCCTCCTCGAGCGAAGGCGTGTCGAAGTCCGACAGCAACTGCAGCACGCCGCGCCCCGCGTCCGCCAGGCCCATCGCGATGCCCGTCAGCTCGGCCTCGCTGGCGCGCAGCGAGGGCGTGGGGTCGCCTTTGATGGTGCGGTGGTTGATCGAGCGCGAGGTGCTGAAGCCCAGCGCGCCCGCGCGCATGGCGGCGGCGGCGATCTCGCGCATGCGCGCGATGTCGTCCTCCGTGGCCGGCTCCAGCCGGGCCGCGCGCTCGCCCATCACGTAGACGCGCAGGGCGCCGTGCGGCAACTGCGCGCACAGGTCCACGTCGTGCGGGCGCCGCTCCAGCGCGCAGAGGTATTCGGCGAAGCTCTCCCAGGCCCAGTCCAGTCCCTCGTGCAGGGCGATGCCCGGGATATCCTCGACGCCCTCCATCAGCTCGATCAGGCGCTGCCGGTCGTGCTGGCGCACCGGGGCGAAGCCCACGCCGCAGTTGCCCATGACCACCGTCGTCACGCCGTGCCAGCTCGACGAGGCCAGTTGCGAATCCCACACGGCCTGGCCGTCGTAGTGGGTGTGGATGTCGACGAAGCCTGGCGCGACCACCGCGCCGGCAGCGTCCAGCACCTCGCGCGCGCCGCCCTCGATGCGGCCGACGGCGCTGATGCGGCCGTCGCGGATCGCGACGTCGGCCTCGAACAGCGGGGAGCCGACGCCGTCGGCAATGCGGCCGCCGCGGATCAGGAGATCATGCTGGGTCATGGTTCACCACCAGGGGTAGAGGCTCGGCATGTCCGTGCTGGGCCGGCCGGGGAAGTGGGGAAGGCGCTTCTCGCGGAAGGCGGCGAAGCCCTCCTTGACGTCGGGCGCCTGCGACAGCGCGAGGTTGAGCGCGGAGTCGACCTTGAGCGCGCTCATCGGATCGGCGCCGGCCGAGGCGCGCCACATCAACTGGCGCGTGAGCACCGTGGCCACCGGCGAGGTGTTCTCGGCGATCTCCAGCGCGATGGCGCGGGCGCGCGCCAACAGCCGGTCGGGCGCGACCACCTCGCTGACGAGGCCGGCGGCGCGCGCCTCCTCGGCGTCGACGGTGCGGCCGGCATACACCCATTCGAGCGACTTCGGCAGACCGACGATGCGCGGCAGGAACCAGGCGCTGCCCGCCTCCGGCACCAGCCCGCGCCGCGTGAAGATGAAGCCGAACTTGCTGCCCTGCGCGCAGATGCGGTAGTCCATCGGCAGCGTCATCGTCACGCCCACGCCCATCGCGGCGCCGTGGATCGCGGCGATCATCGGCTTGCGGCATTCGAAGAGGCGCTGGCCGATGCCGCCGGGCGGCAGGCCTTTCCGTTCCATGCCGGAGCCCGCACCGACGGAGCCGCCGTCGGAGATGTCGGCGCCGGAGCAGTACGCACGCCCGGCACCCGTGAAGATCACGACGCGCACCTCGTCGTCCTGGTCCGCCCGGTCGAGCGCGGCGCCGATCTCCTGGCCCATGCGCGTGGTGAAGGCGTTCAGCTTGTCGGGCCGGTTGAGCGTGACGGTGAGGATGCCCTCGGAGAGTTCGCTCGTGATGTGATCGCTGTCCATGGGATGTCTCTGGTGGATGGCGCAGTCTAGGAAGGCGCCCCCGGCGCGCCATCGTCGGATGCGACGAAATCGGCGGGCCGCGCAACCGGTTCCAAATTCGTCGCATGCGACGATGCCCGGGATGGGGCGGGTTCAAAGAATGGGAACCCATGAAAACCCGCGTCACTGAACAGCTCGGTATCGCCTACCCCATCATCCAGGGCGGCATGCAATGGGTGGGCCTGGCCGAGCTGGCATCCGCCGTGTCCAATGCCGGCGGCCTCGGCATCCTCACCGGCCTCACGCAGCCCACGCCCGAGGCGCTGCGCGAGGAGATCGCGCGCTGCCGGGCGATGACGGACAGGCCCTTCGGCGTCAACCTCACGATCCTGCCGACCGTGAAGCCGCCGCCCTATGCCGAGTACGTGCGCGCCATCGTCGACAGCGGCGTGCGCATCGTGGAGACCGCCGGCAACAGCCCCAGGGAATTCATCAAGACCTTCAAGGACCACGGCATCACCATCGTCCACAAGTGCACGACGGTGCGGCATGCGCTTTCGGCCGAGCGCAACGGCGTGAACATGGTGTCGATCGACGGCCTGGAATGCGCCGGCCATCCCGGCGAAGACGATGTGGGCGGGCTGGTGCTCATCCCGGTGGCGGCGCGGGCGCTGAAGATCCCGGTGATCGCCTCCGGCGGCATTGCCGACGGCCGGGGCATGGCCGCCGCGCTGGCGCTGGGCGCCGAGGGCATCAACATGGGCACCCGCTTCTGCGCCACGCGCGAGGCGCCGATCCACGACAACGTCAAGCAGGCACTGGTGAACGGCTCCGAGCGCGACACGGCGCTGATCTACCGCACGCTCAGGAACACGGCCCGCGTCTACCGCAACCAGATCGCGCACCAGGTGCGCGAGATGGAGTACCGCCCCGGCGGCTGCCGGTTCGAGGAGATCCGGCCGCTGGTGATCGGCACCCGCGGGCGGGCGGCGCTGCAAGGCGGAGAGGTCGACGGCGGCATCATCAGCGCCGGCCAGAGCATCGGCCTGATCGACGATGTACCCACCTGCGCCGAACTGATCGGGCGCATGGTGGCCGACTGCCGCCGGCGGCTGCACATCGCATCCGGATGGGCCGGGGAGGGGCACGATGTTCGCGTCTGACACCGTGCAAGTGCGGCCGCTGGAGGGCGGGCTGGTCGAACTGTGTTTCGACCGCCGGGGCGAAGCCATCAACAAGCTCGACGACAAGGCGGTCGCCGAATTCGACCAGGCGGTGCGCGCGATCGCCGCCGCCGGCGGCGTGCGCGGCGTGCTGGTGACCAGCGCCAAGGACGTGTTCATCGTCGGCGCCGACATCACCGAGTTCGGCCGCAAGTTCCGCCGCGGCGGCGAACAGGTCGCGCGCGAGGTGCTGGAGGCCAACCAGGTGTTCGTCCGCTTCGAGGACCTGGATGTGCCGGCGGTGGTGGCGATCAACGGCTTCGCGCTCGGCGGCGGGCTGGAACTGGCCCTGGGCGCGTCGCACCGCGTGATGTCGGAGCACGCCCGGATCGGCGTGCCGGAGGTGAAGCTGGGGCTGTTCCCTGGCTTCGGCGGCACGGTGCGGCTGGCGCGGGTGGGGGGGCCGCAGGTCGCGGTCGACTGGGTCGCGAGCGGCCGCAGCATCAAGGCGGACGAGGCGCTGCGCGCGGGCGTGGTCGACGCCGTCGCGGCGCCGGAGAGGCTGCGCGACGAGGCACTCGCCGTCCTGTGGCAGTGCGTGGAGGGCCGGCTCGACTGGCGGGCGGCGCAGCAGAAGAAGCGGGTCGCCGTGCCGGCCGCCGACCGGCGCGTGTTCGACGACGCGCTGGCGCAGCTCGCCCGGCACGCCAGCAGGCACCAACCGGCCGCCGAGATGGCGGTGCACATGATGCGCGCCGCGGCCGGCGAGGACCGCGCCCGCGCGCTGGCGATGGAGGCCGAGGCCTTCGGCGCCGTGACGCAGGCCCAGGCGGCGCGATCGATGGTGCAGGCCTTCCTCAACGAACAGGCGGTGAAGAAGCGCGCCCGCAGCCAGGCCGAGGGAGGACGCACGGTGCGGCAGGCGGCCGTGATCGGCGCCGGCATCATGGGCGGCGGCATCGCCTACACGACCGCGCTGCGCGGAACGGCTGTGCGCATGAAGGACATCGCGCCCGCGGCCCTCGAACTCGGCGTGAACGAGGCGCGCCGCCAGCTCGCGAAGCAGGTACAGCAGGGGCGGCTCACCCAGGAGAAGGCGGACCGCATCGCCGGCGCGATCACGCCGCAGCTCGACGACGCCGGCCTGGACGCGGTGGACATCGTGGTCGAGGCCGTCGTGGAAAGCCTGCCGGTCAAGCACCGGGTGCTGACCGCCCTGGAGGGGCGTGTCCGGCCCGGCACCGTGCTCGCATCGAACACGTCGAGCCTGCGCATCGACGACATCGCCGCGCCGCTGGCGCGGCCCGAGGACGTGGTCGGGCTGCATTTCTTCAACCCGGTGCCGGTGATGCCGCTGGTCGAGGTCGTGCGCGGCACGCGCAGCAGCGACGCCGCGGTCGCGACCGCCACCGCGCATGTCATCGGCCTGGGCAAGACGCCGATCGTCGTGAAGGACTGCTCGGGCTTTCTGGTCAATCGCATCCTCACGCCCTACGTGCTCTCCTTCTGCGACCTGGTGGCCCAGGGTGCGGACCACGAGCGCATCGACCGCGCGCTGGAAGCCTTCGGCTGGCCCATGGGGCCGGCCTACCTGGAAGACGTGGTGGGCCTGGACACCGGCAGCCATGTGATCGACGTGATCTCCGCCGGCTATCCGCAGCGCATGCACCCCGGGGAGCGCAACGTCATCCGCGCGTTCGCCGAGGCCGGGCGCCTGGGCCAGAAAAGCGGGGCCGGGTTCTACGACTACGACGCGGCCGGCGGCAGGCCGAAGCGCAGCAGCTCGGCCGAGGCGCGCGCGCTGGTGCTGCAGATGCAGCGCGGTGCCGTCTGCGGCCTGGACGATGCGCAGATCGTCGAACGCATGATGCTGCCGATGCTGCTGGAGGCCATCCGCTGCCTGGAGGAAGGCGTGGTGCGAACGGCCGCCGAGCTGGACCAGGCCATGCTGCTGGGCGTGGGCTTTCCAGCCTATCTGGGCGGGCCGCTGCAGTACGCGGACTGGCTCGGGCTGCCCCGCCTGGCGGCGCGCTGCGCGTCGCTCGCCGCCTGCGGGCCGATGTTCGAGGCGCCCGCATTGCTGAGTGAGATGGCCGCGCAAGGCGGCAGCTTCTACCCTGCCGAGCGCTGATGGGCCCGGGCCTGCCCGAACCGGCCGGAGGTCTGCCCTCGTTCTCGCTGGCCGGGCGATGCGCGCTGGTCACCGGCGCCTCGGGCGGCCTGGGCGAACACTTCGCGCAACTGCTCTCCGCTGCCGGCGCGCGTGTCTGGCTGGCAGCGCGGCGCGTCGAACGCCTGCACTCGCTGGAGTGCCGGTTGCGCGCGCAGCAGGCGCAGGCCGACAGCGTGGCCATCGACGTGACCTGCGCGCAATCGGTGGCGCAGGCCTTCGACGCCATGGCGGCGCACGGCTGCGTGCCCGACCTGGTGGTGAACAACGCCGGCATCGGGCTGGGCACGCCGGCGCTGGAGACGCCCGAGCACGATTGGGACCGCGTGGTGGATACCAACCTCAAGGGCGCCTGGCTGGTCGCCACCGAGTCCGCGCGCCGGCTAGTTACGGCCGGGCTCGGGGGCAGCATCGTGAACGTCGCCTCGATCCTCGGCCAGCGCGTGCAGCCGGCGGTGGCGCCGTACGCGGCCTCCAAGGCCGGCCTGGTGCACCTGACCCGGGCATTGGCACTCGAGTGGGCACGCCATGGCATCCGGGTGAACGCGCTGTGCCCCGGCTACATCGTCACGGACATCAACCGGGACTTCCTGAACAGCGAACCGGGCGACCGCCTGCGCCGGCGCATCCCGCAGCGCCGGTTCGGCCGGGCGTGCGATCTCGACGGCCCGCTGCTGCTGCTGGCCAGCGACGCGGGGCGGTACATGACCGGCGCCGTCGTGGTGGCCGACGGTGGCCATCTGGTGAGCGGACTCTGAGCATGCACTTCGAACTCGACGACGAAGAGGAACAACTGCGCGCGAGCGTGGCGCGGCTTCTGCGGGACCGGGCGCCCTTCGAGCAGCGTGGGCGGCTGGCGTGCAGCGAGCAGGGTTGGGACCCGGACCTGTGGCCCGCACTCGCAGCACTGGGCGTCACCGCGCTGGCATTGCCCGAGGCCGACGGCGGTTTCGGGCGGAGCCCGGTGGCGCTGCTGCCGACGCTGCGGGCGCTGGGCGACGCGCTGGCGGTGCAGCCCTTCCTGGCGACCGCCGTGCTCGGGGCCACCGCACTGGTGCGCGCCGGCAGCGACGCCCAGCGCAAGCGCCTGCTGCCCGGCATCGCCGACGGCAGCCGCATCGTCGCCTTCGCGCATGCTGAGGCCGCTGCCCGCCACGAGCGGCAGTGGATCGGGGCACGCGCGCGCCGCGCGCAGGGCCGCTGGCTGCTGGACGGCTGCAAGCACAACGTCCTGTTCGGGGCCCAGGCCGGGGCGATCGTCGTCAGCGCGCGCGACGCGCAGGATGCGATCAGGCTGTTCCTGCTCGATCCGGCGCAGCCCGGCGTGGGATGCGAGGCGACGCGCCTGATCGACGATACGCCCGCGGCGGATCTGACACTGAGCACCGCCCCGGCGGAGCTTCTGCCGGGAGACGGGGCCGCGGCGCTGGACGCGGCGTGCGATGCGGGCATGGCGGCCGTCTGCGCCGAAGCCCTGGGCGTGGCCGAGCGCGCCCATGCGTTGACGGTGGAGTACGTGCAGGCGCGCCAGCAGTTCGGGCGCGCGATCGGCAGCAACCAGGCCGTGCGGCACCGGGTCGCCGACATGCGGGTGGCGCTGGAGATGCTGCGCAGCGCCGCGATGGCGGGCCTGCTGGCGCTCGAGACGCCGGACAACGACGAACGTGCGCGCGAACTGGCGCGGGCCAAGATGCTCGCCGCGCGCCACGGGACTTTCGTGATGCGGCAGGCGATCCAACTGCACGGCGGCATCGGCATGACCACCGAGTACGCCGTGGGCCACTGCCTGCGCCGCATGACCGTGCTGGACATGCTGTTCGGCGACGGCTCGCACCATGCCGCCTGGCTCGGCACGGCGCTCGCGCGGGGAATCGTCGCAAGCGACGATGGAACGCGCGCGGCCGCGCCCTAACATGCCCGGCATGGAACATCCGCATGCGCGCATGAAGCGCGACGGCGACGTCGCCGTGATCACACTGGACAATCCCGGCAGGCGCAATGCGCTCAGCCGCGAGATGCAGGAGGGGCTCGCGAAGCTGCTGGCCGAGGTGCGCGCGGACACGTCCATCGGCGCCCTGCTGCTGACGGCCGAAGGCGACGCATTCTGCGCCGGCGCGGACCTCGCGGGCAATGCGATCCCTGCCGGCCAGGCGCACCTCTCGCGCGGCCAGGCCACCCGGCAGGTGATGGAGGAGCTCTCCAATCCGCTCATCCTCGCCCTGCGCGACCTGCCGATGCCGGTGGTGTGTGCCCTGCCGGGCGTGGCGGCGGGTGCGGGCGTGGGTCTCGCGCTGGCCGCCGACGTGGTGATCGCCGCGCGCTCGGCCTACTTCTACCTGCCTTTCATCCCCAGGCTGGGCATCGTGCCGGACCTGGGCACCACGTGGTTCCTCCAGCAACTGCTGGGACGCGGCCGTGCCACGGCGCTGACCCTGCTGGGCGACCGCGTGAGCGCGGAGCAGGCGCTGGACTGGGGGCTGGTGTGGCGCTGCGTGGACGATGCCTCGCTGCAGGACGAAGCCCTGGGCATCGCGCGGCGGCTGGCCAGCCTGCCCACGCACGCCGCGATCGAGACGCGCCAGGCCTACGAAGCCGCCGGGCGCAACGATCTGCGCGCGCAGTTGCAGTACGAGGCTCAGCGGCAGTGCGTGCTGCTGGACCAGCCCGAGTTCGAGGAGGGCGTGCGCGCCTTCCTGGAGAAGAGAGAACCCCGGTTCCGGAGATCTGCCCCATGATCCATCGCCGCGCCTGCCTGGCTGCTCTGGCGCTCGCCGCCGCATGCACCGCCCATGCCCAGCAGGGTTTTCCGATCGCCGGCAAGCCGGTGACGCTGATCCTGCCGGCGGTGGGCGGCTCCACCGGCGACCGTGTGCTGCGGATGTTCGCGGAGCGTCTCAAGGACGACTGGAAGGTCCCCGTGGTCGTCGACGCGAAGCCGGGCGCCTCCGGCGTGGTCGGCACCGTCCATGCCGTCAATGCGGCGCCCGACGGCCACACGATCCTGCTCGGCTACAGCCACCTCACGCAGGCCTATGCTTTCGAGCAGAAGCGGCCCTACGACGCGCTGACCGACCTCATTCCGGTCGCGCGCATCTGCGATCTGCCGATGCTCCTGCTCACCGCCGACACGTCGGTCAGGACGCTGGACGAGCAGATCGCCAAACTCAGGACCGTCAAGGGCAGCTACGGCAGCTATGGCAACGCCACCACCTCGCAGATCTACTCCGAGCTGGTCAACAAGCGCAACGGCCTCGGCATGGTGCACGCGGCGTACAAGGGCACGCCGCCGCTGGTGACCGACCTGCTGGGCGGGCAGATCGACACCGCGGTGATCGACCTGGGCAACACGATGGGCCATGTCAAGGCCGGCAAGCTCAGGGCGCTGGCCATCACCGGCGAGAAGCGCAACAAGCTGGTGCCGGACGTTCCCACCTTCGCCGAACTGGGCTACGACGAGGTGTCGCAGCCCGGCCGCTACTGGCTGATGCTGCCCAAGGGCACGCCCCCGGCCACGGTGGAGCGCATCCGGGCCTCCGTGCTCGACGTGCTGAAGTCGCCCGAACTGCAGGAGCAGCTCTACGCGATGGGCATCGAGCCCGCGCCGCCGGTGCGCGAGGACGTCGCCGCCAACATGCGCGCGGACGTGGACTACTGGAAGCGGGTGGTGGAGATCACCGGAAGGCCCGTCGAGTGAGCGCCGGGATCGGCGTCGAGCGCAGGGACGACGGCTGCACCGTCGTCACGCTCGACCGTCCGCAGGCGCTCAATGCGCTGTCCATGGCCTTGAGGCGCGCGCTGGTGGAGGTGTTCGCCGGCCTGGTGCGCGATGCGTGCACGCGCGTCGTCGTGCTCACGGGGGCGGGCCGCGCATTCTGCGCGGGGCTCGACCTGCACGAACTGGCACAGTCCGACCGGCTCGCCGAGCTGGCCGTCAGCGGCGCGGCCGACGACGTCGTGCATGCGGTGCGCTCCTTTCCCGGGCCGGTGATCGCCGCCGTCAATGGACCCGCCGTCACCGGCGGCCTGGAGCTGGCGCTTGCGTGCGACGTGCTCATCGCCTCGGACCGGGCCACCTTCGCCGACACCCATGCCCGCGTGGGCGTGCTCCCGAGCTGGGGCATGTCGCAGTATCTGCCGCGCCTCATCGGTCGGGCGCGCGCGCTCGAGATGTCGCTGGGCGGCGGCTTCGTCGATGCCCGGCAGGCCGAGGCCTGGGGGCTGGTCAACCGCGTCGTGCCGCACGAGGAACTGCTCCCCGAGGCCCTGCGCCTGGCGGCCGGGATGCTGGCCGCCGCGCCCGGTCTCCTGCCGGCGTACAAGCGCCTGGTGGACGAGGGCCTGGCGGGTACCCTGCAGCAGGGCCTGCAGACGGAGGCGCTGCATGCGCGCGAATGGGCCGGATGCATCGATCGCACCGTGCTGGGCGGGCCCGCCAGACGATTCGTCCGAACGGACGACCCGGCGCCGCCGCATGCTGTCTAGGATCGACGGGAATGAAACAACCCTGGGGAGATCAACATGGCCGGCCCGCTTGAAGGACTGCGCGTGGTCGAGATGGCCGGACTCGGGCCGGGGCCGTTCTGCGGCATGCTGCTTGCCGATCTCGGTGCCGACGTGGTCTGCATCGAGCGCATCGGCACGGCGCGCGACGCCACCGACATCACCGCGCGCGGCAAGCGCCACGTGGCGCTGGATCTCCAGGCCGCGGACGGCATCGACGCCGCGCTGGCGCTGATCGCGAAGGCCGACCTGCTGGTCGAGGGCTTCCGGCCCGGCGTGATGGAGCGCCTGGGCCTCGGTCCCGCCCCGTGCCTGAAGCTCAATCCCACGCTGGTGTACGGCCGCATGACCGGCTGGGGCCAGACGGGGCCGCTGGCCGGCGCTGCCGGCCACGACATCAACTACATCGCCGTCACCGGGGTGCTGCACGCCATCGGCCGCCCGGGCGAGGCGCCCCCGCCGCCGCTCAACTATGTGGGCGACTATGGCGGCGGCGCGATGCTGCTGGCGGTGGGGCTGCTCGCGGCGCTGCACGAAGTCCGCCGTTCGGGGCAGGGGCAGGTGATCGACGCGGCCATGACCGACGGGGCCGCGCTGATGTCGTCCCTGTTCTACGGGCTCAAGAGTGCGGGCGGCTGGAGTTCTCATCGGGGCGACAACCTGCTGGATGGCGCCGCGCACTTCTACGACACCTATGCCTGTGCCGACGGCAAGTTCGTTTCCGTGGGGGCGCTCGAGCCGAAGTTCTTCGCGCAACTGTGCGAGCTGTGTGGCCTGGAGAGCGAGTTCGCCGCCGGGCAGATGGATCGCTCGCGCTGGCCCATGATGAAGCTGCGGCTGGCGGACGTCTTCCGGACGCGCACGCGCGACGAGTGGTGCGCCGTGCTCGAAGGCACGGACGCCTGCTTCGCGCCGGTGCTCGATTTCGACGAGGCGCCGCACCACCCGCACAACCTGGCGCGCGGCACCTTCGTCACCCTGCAGGGCGTGCTGCAGCCCGCACCGGCCCCGCGCTTCTCCCGCACGCCGTCCGCCCAGCCTGTCCCTGCGGGCCGGGAGGACGTCTCGGCCGTGCTCCAGCGCTGGAGCGCCGTGGCCCGGGCCGGCGTGGAGGCCTGAGTGCAGCTCACGCAACTGTTGCGCAAGGCCGCGCGCGAGCGGCCGCAGGACGTGGCCATCGTGGACGGCGCGCGCCGTCTCGGCTTCGCGGAACTCGCCGAACGCAGCGCCCGCCTCGCCGCTGCCCTTCACGAGTTCGGCGTGCGCGCGGGCGACCGCGTCGGCTTGCTGGCCCACAACTCGCACCGCTATGCCGAATTCCTGATGGGCGCGTGGTGGGCGGGCGCGGTGGTCAACCCGGTGAACACGCGCTGGTCCGCCGCCGAGGCGTCGGCTTCGCTCGACGACTGCGACACGCGGATCCTGCTGGTCGACGAGCACTTCGCGGACATGGCCGCCGGCCTGCCCGAACGGGCTGCCTGCCTGCGCTCGCTCGTGTTCTGCGGCAATGGTCCGCCGCCGCACGGCATGGCCGACCTGGAGGCGCTGCTCGCGGCGGCGCGGCCGGCGGCCGATGCCGACAGGGGCTTCGACGACCTGGCGGTGGTGATGTACACGGGCGGCACCACCGGGCGGCCCAAGGGCGTGATGCTCTCGCACCGAAACCTGCTGGTGAATGCGCTGGCCACGGCCGCCGTCTTTCCCGAGCCGCTGGACCGCGTGGGCCTGGTGGCGGCGCCCATGTTCCACATCGGGGGCTGCGCGCAATGGCTCCAGTTGCTCGTGGCGCTGCGCGCCCGGACGGTGCTGGTGCCCTTCTTCGACGAGCTGCGGGTGCTGCAGGCGATCCAGCAGGAGCAGGTGACAGACACCTTCCTCGTGCCGACCATGCTCAAGCGGCTGATCGAACACGCGCGCTTCGGCAGCTTCGATCTTTCATCGCTGCGCACGGTGCTGTACGGCGCCGCCGCCATCGACGAGACGCTGCTCGCGGCGGCCATGCGGGCCCTGCCCGGCGTGAAGTTCCAGCAGCTCTACGGCATGACGGAGGCGGCCCCGGTCGTCTGTGCGCTGCCGCCGTCGATGCATGCGCCCGGCCCGCAGCAGGGGCGCCGGCTGCGGGCCGCCGGCTTTCCGACGGCCGTCGCGGCCATCCGCATCGTCGATGCGTCGGGCAACGAGGCGGAGCGCGGCGCCACCGGCGAAATCACGGTCCGCGGACCCACGGTGATGCAGGGCTACTGGCAGCGCCCAGAGGAGACGGCCGCCGTGCTGGCGGACGGCTGGCTGCACACCGGCGACGCCGGCCGCATCGACGAGGAAGGACTGCTGCACGTGGTCGACCGCATCAAGGACATGATCGTGACCGGCGGGGAGAACGTCTTCTCGGCGGAGGTGGAGAACGTGCTGGCGGAGCATGCGGCGGTGCAGTCCTGCGCCGTGATCGGCATTCCTGATGCCGACTGGGGCGAGAAGGTGCATGCGGTGGTGGTGCTGCGGCCGGGCCATGCCGTCGCGGAGCAGGCGCTGATCGCGCATTGCCGCGAGCGCATCGCCGGCTACAAGTGTCCGCGCAGCGTCGAGTTCCGGACCGAGCTGCCGCTGTCCGCGGCAGGCAAGCTGCAGAAGTTCCAACTGCGCGCTCCCTGGTGGGAAGGGCGGGCGCGGCGCGTGGGCGGCACGGCCGCCGCCGGGAGGTGAGACCCATGGCCATCCGGTTCGACAGAAGCTGGTCCGACCCCGACCTGGACCTCTACCGCGACACCGTCGTGCGCTTCATCGAGGAAGAACTCGCACCCGGCGACGAGGCGGCGCGCCGCGACGGCCACGTGGGCCATGCGGTGTGGCGCAGGGCGGGCGAGCTGGGCCTGCTGTGCGCCGACATCCCCGAGGACCATGGCGGCGGCGGCGGCGGCGACTTCCGGCACGAGGCGGTGGTGTACGAGGAGATGGCGCGCCGCGCGCTCACCGGCATGAACACCTCGGTGCATGCCATCGTGGCGCACTACATCCTGAACCACGGCACGCAGGCGCAGAAGCAAAAGTACCTGCCGCGCATGGCGCGCGGCGAACTGGTGGGCGCGATCGCCATGACCGAACCCGGCACGGGCTCGGACCTGCAGGCGATCCGCACCCGCGCCGAGCGCACGCCGGACGGGGGCTGGCGGATCGACGGCAGCAAGACCTTCATCAGCAACGGCTACCTGGCCGGACTGGTGCTCGTGGCGTGCAAGACCGACCCGGCGCAGCGCGCCCGGGGCATCTCCATCCTGATCGTGGAGACGGCGCAGGCGCCCGGCTTTCGCGTGGGCCGCATGCTGGCCAAGATGGGGCTGAAGGCGCAGGACACTTCCGAACTCTTCTTCGACGGCGTGCAGGTGCCCGCCGAGAACCTGCTCGGCGGCGAAGAGGGCCAGGGCTTCCGCCAACTGATGAGCGACCTTCCCTACGAGCGGCTGATCATCGGCGTGATGGCGCTGGCCGCGATGGAAGGGGCCTACGAGGCGACGCTGCGCTACGTGCGCGAACGCGAGGTGTTCGGCAAGCCACTGGCCGAGCAGCAGAACACCCGCTTCAAGCTGGCGGAGATCGCCACGCAGATCGCGGCGGGCCGCGCGTTCATCGACCAGTGCGTGCACAGGCTGCTGGCCGGAACGCTCGACACCGCGACCGCGTCGATGGCGAAGCTGTGGGGCTCCGAGACGCAGGGCCGCGTGATCGACGAATGCCTGCAGCTCTTCGGCGGCTACGGCTTCATGGACGAATACCCCATCAGCCGCATGTACACGGACGCGCGCGTGCAGCGCATCTACGGCGGCACCAGCGAGATCATGAAGGAAGTGATCGCGCGCGCGCTCTGAAGGAAGACCGGATGGACCTGCAGCTCGACGCCGCGCAGGCGGCCTTCCGTGCCGAGGTGCGCGCCTTCCTGCGCGAGCGGCTGCCGCCCGAACTGCAGCAGTGCGTGCGCAAGGGCCGGCGGCCCTCGCGCGAACAGATCGTGCAATGGCAGCGCGCGCTGCATGAGCGCGGCTGGGCGGCGCCGCACTGGCCCCGGGAATTCGGGGGCGCCGACCTGGGCCAGATGGAACGCCAGACCCTGATGGACGAACTGCAGCAGGCGCCGACGCCGCTGCCGCTGCACTTCAACGTGACCATGCTGGGTCCCGTGCTCCTGCGCTTTGGAACGCCGGAGCAGAAGCGCGACTGGCTGCCGCGGCTGGCCCGGCTGGACGTGTGGTTCTGCCAGGGCTTCTCGGAGCCCGGCGCAGGATCGGACCTGGCCTCGCTGCGCACCAGCGCGCGCCGCGAAGGCAGTGACTATGTCGTCAACGGCCAGAAGATCTGGACCACCTACGCGCACATGGCCGACTGGATCTTCTGCCTGGTGCGTACCGATGCGCAGGGCTCACGCCGGCAGGAGGGCATCAGCTTCCTGCTGATCGACCTGAGGACGCCGGGCATCACGGTCCGGCCGATCCACACCATCGACGGTGAGCACCATCTCAACGAGGTGTTCTTCGACGAGGTCAGGGTGCCGGCGGCCCAGCTCGTGGGCGAGGAGAACAAGGGCTGGGAGGTCACCAAGTACCTGCTGGGCAGCGAGCGCACGGGCCTGGCCTACGTCGGCACCAGCCGCGACCGCCTGGATCGCGCGATCGAACTGGCGGGCGCAACGCGCGACGGCGCGCACCGCGTGATCGACGATCCGGCCATCCGGTCGGAGATCGCGTGGATCGAAGCGGAACTGCGAGGCCTGGAGATCACGAACCTGCGGCTGCTGCTGTCGGCGCAGGCGCAGCAGGAGAACCCGGCCTTCGCCTCGGTCCTGAAGCTCAAGGGGGTGGAGATCCAGCAGCGCATCGCGGTGCTGACGCTTCGCATCGCGGGTCCTGCCGCTCTGGCGCGCCGGGACGACGAGCGCGGCGTGCCCGCCACCCGCTATCTGTTCTCGCGCGCCTCGTCGATCTACGGCGGCACCAGCGAGGTGCAGAAGGACGTCCTGGCCAAGGCGATCCTCGGCTGAGCGGCAGCCGATTCGTCGCTTTCGACGGTGCCGGCCCAGGGGCGGCGGCCGCACACTGCAGGCTTCCCATCCAACGATTCGCGAGATGAAAATCGATTCCTCCATTGCCGCGGTCATCACCGGCGGCGCTTCCGGCCTCGGCGCCGCCACTGCCAGGCGCTTGGCGGCGCAGGGCGTGCGCGTGGCGCTGTTCGATCTCAGCGCCGAGGCAGGCGAAGGCCTGGCCCGCGAGATCGGCGGCGCCTTCTGCCAGGTGGACGTGACCAGCGAGGAGCAGGTGAAGGCCGGCTTCGAGCGGGCACGCGCGGCCCACGGCCAGGAGCGGATCCTGGTCAACTGCGCCGGCACCGGCAACGGCATCAAGACCGCCAGCCGCGACAAGGCCACGGGCCAGCCGAAGCACTTCCCGCTGCCCGAGTTCGAGAAGATCATCCAGATCAACCTGATCGGCACCTTCCGCTGCATCGCGCACGCCGCCGCGGGCATGCTGTCGCTGGACCCGCTGGAGGACGGCGAACGGGGCGTCATCGTCAACACCGCCTCGGTGGCTGCGGAGGACGGGCAGATGGGGCAGGCTGCCTACGCCGCGTCCAAGGCTGGCATCGTCGGCCTGACGCTGCCCGTGGCGCGCGACCTGATGGACGAGGGCATCCGCGTCAATACCATCCTGCCCGGCATCTTCGCCACCCCGCTACTGATGGCGCTGCCGGACAACGTGCTGAACGCCCTGGCCGCGTCGGTGCCCTTCCCCAAGCGGCTGGGCGCGCCCGAGGAGTACGCGCACCTGGCCGAGACGATGATCACCAACCGCTATTTCAACGGCGAACGCGTGCGCCTCGACGGCGCGATCCGCATGGCGCCACGCTGACCCTTTCAGGAGATACACATGGCACAGGAAGCCTACATCGTGGCCGCGACGCGCACCGCCGGCGGCCGCCGCAACGGCAAGCTGGCGGGCTGGCACCCGGTCGAACTCGCCGCCCGCGTGCTCGACGGACTGCTGGACCGTGCCGACGCCGATCCGGCGCTGGTCGAGGACGTCATCATGGGCTGCGTCAGCCAGGTCGGCGAGCAGTCCACCAACGTGGCCCGCAATGCCGTGCTGGCGTCACGGCTGCCCGAGTCGGTGCCCGGCACCTCGCTGGACCGGCAGTGCGGCTCGTCGCAGCAGGCGCTGCACTTCGCGGCGCAGGCCGTGATGTCCGGCTCCCAGGACATCGTCATCGCCGCCGGCGTGGAGAGCATGACCCGCGTGCCGATGTTCACGCCCTCGGCACTGCCGCAGAAGCACGGGATGGGCTTCTACATGAGCCCCGAGATCCGCCGGCGCTACGGCGAGCAGGACTTCAGCCAGTTCACCGGCGCCGAGATGATCGCCGTGAAGTACGGCTTCGAAAAGGAGGCGCTCGATCGCTATGCGCTGCGCAGCCATGAACTGGCCGCGCGCGCGGCCGACGAGGGCCGCTTCGACGCCGAGATCCTGCCGCTGGCCGTGCGCGACGCGAACGGCGCCGAGACCGACGAGGTGCACCGGCGCGACGAGGGCATCCGTGCCGGCGCCAGCCTGGAGGCGATCGCCGCGGTGAAGCTGCTGGCCGAGGGAGGCCGCATCACCGCCGCCAATGCCAGCCAGATCTGCGACGGCGCCAGCGGCGTGCTCGTGGTGAACGAGCGTGGCCTGGCGCGCCTGGGCGCGAAGCCGATGGCCCGCATCCACCACATGAGCGTGATGGGCCACGATCCGGTGATCATGCTGGAGGCGCCCATCCCGGCGACGCGCCGCGCGCTGGAGAAGGCGGGCCTGAAGATGGCCGACATCGATCTGTACGAGGTGAACGAGGCCTTCGCGCCCGTGCCCCTGGCCTGGCTGCAGGCGTTGGAGGCCGACGCCGGGCGTCTCAACGTGCATGGCGGCGCCATCGCCCTGGGCCATCCGCTGGGCGCTTCCGGCACGCGGCTCATGACCACCCTGCTGCATGCATTGCAGCAGCGCGGCGGGTGCTACGGCCTGCAGACCATGTGCGAAGGCGGGGGCATGGCCAACGTCACCATCGTGGAGCGGCTGTAGCAGGCCGCGCGGGCGGGTCCCTCAGCGGATCAGGCCGTAGCGCCTGGCCAGGGACACCGCCTGCGTGCGGTTCTGGGCGCCCAGCTTCATGTTGATGTTTCGCAGGTGCGTGCGCACCGTGCTGTCCGACACGAACAGCTTCTCGGACATCGCGCTGTTCGAATAGCCCTCCGACAGCAGCTTCAGCACCTGCATTTCCTTCTGCGTCAGCGGTTCCACCTGCCATGGAGCATCGCTTGCCATGGAGTCATGGGCCGGCTCGGCGGCCAGGGTGTCGGGGCCTAGGGCATCCAGCAGACGCTGCGCGTACTCGACAAGGATGGGGTCCGACTTCTCCGGCGCGGTCTTCAATGGCGCCAGCACCGCCTGGATTGGCCCGGCCACGAACGGGCCGTCGTCGATCACCAGCCGCACAAAGCCCTCGCGGCTGCCTTCCTGCAGAATGTCCCGCATCACGTCGGCGGCGGCGTCGTATTGCTTCAGCTTCCACAGCGCCATCGACTTGAGCACGCGCAGCTTGCGGCTGCGGCGCACGCGCGCTTCAGCGTCGATGGCGGGCAGGTCGCGGTCGATGCGGCGCAGCGCGTCGGCCGGGTCGCCGAAAAGGATCTCCCAGCGCAGGCGCGCGATGCCGAGGTCCAGCACGTCGTGTGCCGGCAAGCGCTGTCGGGCCACCCGCTCCCAGACTGCTTTGTCGTCGGCGCGGTCCAATTCCTCGCGCGCGCCGTAAGCATTGCCCTGCCGCATTAGCATGCGGGCGCGCTCCAGCTTTGCGGAAGCCACCACGCGCGGCAGCTTGCGCAGGTGGCCCAGGGTTTCAAGTTCGGTCAGTACGCGCAGCGCGCCGTCGACGTCGCCCCGCCAGAACAGCAGGCGTGAGCGCATTGCGTAGCTGCTGATCATGTGGTCCGGCAGCCCGACTTCGCGGGCGAGCGGCAGGTACACGTTCAGCAGGCGATCGCAGGCATCGAGCTCGTTGGCCTCGTACATGGCGCCGGCGTACAGCACGCCGGCCCAGGCGTTGCCGCCGGTATGGCTGTAGTCGCTTTCACGCGTCGTGGCATCCACGGCGATGCGGAAGCGTGCGGTGGCCTGGCGAAAGCGGCCGCGCTCGATGTCGAGCAAGCCCTCGGTGGACTCCGTGTACATGCGGTTGAACACGCTGCTGCCCTGCGCCTTGCGTGCGGCATCGAGCAGGCGTTGCGCCTCGCGTTTTTCGCCCAGCACCGAGGTCACATGCGCCATGCAGTTGGTCAGCACCGTGTCGGCGAAAGACACGGCGGTGGGAAGACGTGCCAGTCCGGCGCGGCCCACCTCGTTGGCTTCGTCGTAGCGGTCGAGCATCGCCAGCAGCAGCGGCTGCAAGGCGTTCACATGGGCTCGGATCATCGGGTCCTCGCTGGTCTCGATGCCGCTCGCGGCCAGCAGCGCCATGCCCTCCAGCGCGCCCTGCGTGAACAGCAGGGCCCACACGTAGATCGCCTGCATGCGCGGGAACGCGCGCAGTAGCTCCGGCGGGATCGTCGCGTACCAACGGGCCAGCAGGCGCATCCGGCCCTGTTCGAGGAAACGCTGGGCGTGCTGCCCCAGCAGCGTTAGCGCGTAAGGATGGTCCCCGCCCTCGATCGCGTGGTCGATTGCGGGCACGGGCCGCCCCACGGACTCATACCAGCCGCAGGCAGCTAGATGGAGCCGAAGCAGTTCGCCGGGGCGCTCGCGCTGCAACTGGGTGCGCAGGAAATTGGCGAACAGCGCGTGGTAACGGTAGTGGGGCTCGGAATCCTCGCTCTCCACCGGCAGCAGGAACAGGCTGGACGCGTTCAGCCGGCCCAGCATGCGGGCGCAGTCGGTGCGCGGGACGAGCGCCTGGCACAGCGGCGCATCGAGTTGCCGCAGGATGCTGGTGCGCAACAAGAAATCGCGCACGTCCGGGGGCTGACGGCTCAGAACGTCCTCGGCCAGATATTCGGCGATGGCCCCGCCTGAACCGGAAAGCCGCTCGATGAACTCCTTGGCCGCGCCCTGGTCGTCTAGCACCATCGATACGAGCAGCAGCGCGGCGATCCAGCCTTCGGTGCGCGCATGCAGCAGCTCCAACGTGTCCGGCGACAACGGAAGTTGCCCGCGCAGGCGCAGAAATTCGGCGGTTTCGTCCACGCTGAAGCGCAGCACCTCGACGCCGATCTCCGCGAGCTGCCCGCGAACACGCAGGCGTCCGAGCCCGACGTCGGGCAGGCTGCGCGAGCCGATGACGAGGCGGCCGTTGCGCGGCAGGCGCTCGATCACCTGGCGCACCAGGCCGATCACGGCCGGGGACTGCAGGGCCTCGAATTCATCGAGGAAGAGCGCGAATGGCAGGCCATCGCGCTCCAGCGTCGCCAGGGCCTCCGCGTCGGCGGCGGCGCCGATGGCGTCCTCGATCTGGAGACGGGCGACCGCTTCGGCCAGGCAGCTGAGAAAACGCGGCACGTCGTTATCGGCGGCATCGAGGGTGATCCACGCGGTGGCCACGCTGGCATTGCTGAGCTGTTCGTGGATCTGGCGCAGCGCCGTCGTCTTGCCGAAGCCGGCGGGTGCGCGCACCAGGATCAGCTTGGCGGCCGCGGCGCGCTCGACCCGCTCGGCGATGTTCGCCCGCCGCACGAACGCCGCGTTCGTGCCGGGCAGGTTGAACTTGCTGGACTGCGCCATCACGCGGTTGCGCAACAGCGGCATGGCAGGCAAAGGAGAGATGGCTTGGGTCATGAACAGCGGCAGGACGGTACGCCCCGGAGCCATTCTAGGGACGCGCTTCAGACGCCGTACTAGGCGATTTCCGCAGGGCGCGGCGCGGCCAGGGACGTCCTGACGCCGGGGTGGTCGTCCACCAGGAGTTCCACCGGAATCTCCAGGTGCCGGGCCAGCACGAACTCGCCCACGGCTTTGCCGACCTGGTCGGCCTGCAGGTTCGTGCTACCGCCCCGCCCCAACAGGCCGCGGACGATGAAATGCACGGCGCGCAGATGCGGGAACTCGTGGCGCACGATCTCCAGCCCTTGCGCCTGCGGCAGCAGGCGGCGCAGCATCTCGGTCGACAGCGCCTGCCGCAGCCACGGCCAGGCCTTCTCTTGGGCCGCCCACACACCCACGTTGCTGTTGCCGCCCTTGTCGCCCGAGCGGGCGAAGGCCACGCGGCCCAGCGGCGCCCGTTGCGTCGCGCGGCCGACCGCCGGCGGCAGCGGTTCCGGCTCGGCATGCACGGGCTGCGGCCGGGCGGGCCCGGCCTGCGGATGCGGCGGGATGTCGAGCGTGCGGCCGTCGTCCAGCACCACGGTGTGCGCCAACTGGCCCACGTGCAGCACGGTCGGCCAGTACTCGATCCGGCGCATCGGCTTGAGCGCCCGTTCCGCGCCGGAGTCGGTGTAGAAGCCCGGTACGCTCCACAGGTACAGGCTGTTGAGGCGGGTGAAGAAGTTCTCCTCGATGAGCGCATCGCGCTCCCCTGCCTGGGCCGCAATGCGCACCGCGACGGTGGCCTCGTACTGCGACTCGGGTTGTACCGCGGGCGCGCCGAAGGCGGTGATCTCCAGGTGATCCACGTGCCCGGCCAGCAGCCGGTGCAGCTGGGCGCGCAGCAGCGCGAGCTTGCGATCGATGTCGATGCCGGTGACGAAGGCCCAGGACACGATCTGCCAGCCCTCCGGCGCGAAGACCGCCACCTTGGTGGTGTCCGGCGGCGGCTCGCCGCGCGCACCGCCGACGCGCACCCGGTCCGGCCCCACCTGTTCGCAATGGACGCCAGAGAGGTCCACCGTCACGTCGGGGTTCAGATACTTCGGCCCCTGGATCTCGTACACGAGCTGGGCGGTCACCGTGTCGGTGGTCACCGCGCCGCCGTCGCGGGCGTGCTTGGTGATGATGCTCGAGCCGTCCGCCACGATCTCGCCCACCACGAAACCGGGGAAGGTGATGCCGGGCAGCGCCGCGAAGCCGCTGAAGTTGCCGCCGGTGGCATGGGGTCCGCATTCGAGGATGTGGCCCGCGATCACGCCGCCGGCCAGGCGGTCCCAGTCGTCCTGGCGCCAGCCGTGCCACCAGGCGGCCGGGCCCAGCGTCAACGACGAATCGGTGACACGCCCGCACAGCACGATGTCGGCGCCTTCGCGCAGCGCGGCGGCGATGCCCCAGGCGCCCAGGTAGGCGTTCGCCGAGATCGGCGCGCGGCCCCAGCTCGCCAGCGGCGCGCCCGTGTCCAGGTGCTCCAGCGGGTGTCCTGCGGCCTGCAGCAGCGCGAGCCGGTCGAGCACGTTGTCGCCCTCCACGCATGCGACCTTCAGTGCCAGGCCGGCCTCGGCGATCAGGCCGCGCAGCACCTGCGCCAGTGCGCGCGGGTTCAGCCCGCCGGCGTTGGTGACCAGCTTGACGTCGCGCGCGGCGATGCCGGCCAGGTGCGGCTGCACCTGGCGCACGAAGTACTCCGCGTAGCCCTGGGCCGGGTCCTTGCGAAAACGCGCGGAGATGCCCGCCAGCGTGATCTCGGCGAGGTAGTCGCCGATCAGCACGTGGAGCGGGTCTCCGGCCATCGCCTCGTCGAGCGCGCTCGCGCGGTCGCCGAAGTAGCCGGAGAAGCTGGCGACGACCAGGGGCTCGCGCGGCGGGGAGTCGATCATGCTCATGCGCGGCATGGTCGGATGCGGGCCCGGCGTCCGCCATCGTCGGTTGCGACGATTCGCGCCGGCCCTCGGCTTCCTAGACTGCCGCGCATGAATTTCAATCACTCTCCCAAGACGCTCGAACTCCAGGCCCGGCTGCGCGAGTTCATGGACCGCCACATCTATCCCGCGGAGAAGGACGTCTACCAGGAGGCGCGAAAGAACGCGGAGGCCGGCGCGCCCTGGACGCCTTCGGTGATCATCGAGAACCTCAAGCCCAGGGCGCGCGAGGCAGGGCTGTGGAACCTGTTCCTGCCGCTGCACACCACGCAGAAGTCGGGCGTGATGGGCGCCGGCCTGACCAACCTGGAATACGCGCCGCTCGCCGAGGAGCTGGGCAAGGTCTCGTGGTGCAGCGAGGTGTTCAACTGCTCGGCGCCGGACACCGGCAACATGGAGACGCTGGCGCTCTATGGCACGGCCGAGCAGAAGGAGCAGTGGCTCAAGCCGCTGATGGAAGGCCGGATCCGTTCGGCCTTCGCGATGACCGAGCCGGAAGTCGCCTCCAGCGACGCGACCAACATCGGCACCCGCATCGAGCGCGATGGGGACGACTACGTGATCAACGGCCGCAAGTGGTGGACCTCCGGCGCGGGCAATCCGCATTGCAAGGTCTACATCACCATGGGCAAGTCCGACCCCGAGGGGCCCAGGCACGCGCAGCAGAGCATGATCCTCGTGCCGGCGGGCACGCCCGGCATCAAGGTGCTGCGCCACCTCGACGTGCTGGGCTTCTCCGATGCGCCGCACGGCCACATGGAGATCGTGTTCGAGAACGTGCGCGTGCCGGCCGGCAACATGCTGCTGGGCGAGGGGCGCGGCTTCGAGATCGCGCAGGGCCGCCTGGGGCCCGGGCGCATCCACCACTGCATGCGCCTGATCGGCCTGGCCGAGCGCTGCCTGGCGTTGATGTGCCGCCGCCTGGCCGGCCGCACGGCTTTCGGCAGGGTCCTGGCGACACAGTCCGTCTGGCACGAGCGCATCGCCGAGGCGCGCAGCCGCATCGAGATGGCGCGCCTGCTCACGCTGCGCGCGGCGTGGCGGATGGACGAGCACGGCAACAAGGTGGCGAAGAACGACATCGCGATGATCAAGGCGGTGGCGCCGGGCATGGCGCAGCAGGTGATCGACTGGACCATCCAGGCGCACGGCGCGGGCGGCCTGTGCCAGGACTTCCCGCTCGCCAGATTCCTGGCGAATGCGCGCACCCTGCGCATCGCCGACGGCCCGGACGAGGTGCACCGCAACGCGATCGCGAAGAACGAGCTGGCCCCCTACCTTGCCGCATCGACGTGACGCCGTGCCGCCAGGGGAGGCGCCCGGGGCCATGACCGGCGCCGCGGCCGAGGCGCCGCCGGCCGGCCGGCTGGACGTCGCCGCGCTGCAGCGCTGGCTCGCCGGCCGCCTGCCCGGCTGCGAAGCCGGCCTGCACGTGCACCGGTTTCCGGGCGGCTCCTCCAATCCCACCTACGCGCTCGGCGCCGGCGGGCGCGAGTACGTGCTGCGCAAGCGCCCGGAGGGTGCGCTGTCGAACTCGGCGCACCGGGTGGAGCGGGAGTTCCGTGTGATGCGGGCGCTGCAGGGCAGCGGGGTGCCGGTGCCGCGCGTGCACCTGCTGTGCGAGGACGGCGCCGTGCTGGGACAGTCCTTCTACGTCATGGACCGCGTCCCGGGCCGCGTGCACGCGGACCCGGCGATGCCGGGCTGCAGCCCCGCGCAGCGCCGCGCCGCGTGGGACGAGATGAACGCCGTGCTGGCGCGGTTGCATGCCGTCGATGTCCGCGCGATCGGCCTGGACGACTACGGCCGCCCGGAGCGCTACGTGGCGCGGCAGCTCGAGCGCTGGCTCGCCCAGTACCGCGACGCGCGCACCGAGGACATCCCGGAGATGGAGCGCCTGGGCGCCTGGCTGCACGACCACGCGCCGCGCCAGGCGCGCGCGGCCCTGGTGCATGGCGACTACCGGCTGGGCAACCTGATCCTGGCCCCCGATCGGCCGGAGGTGGCCGCCGTGCTCGACTGGGAGATGAGCACGCTCGGCGATCCGCTCTGCGACCTCGCCTACAACTGCCTGTGCTGGCACCTGCGGGAGCTGCCCATCGGCTTCCAGGATGCGGACCCGGGCGCGCTCGGCATCCCGGCGGAGGCCGACTACGTGGAGAGCTACCGGCGGCGTGCCGGACTCGCCGAGATCCCGCACTGGACCTTCTACGTGGCCTTCTCCATCTTCAAGATCGCGGTCATCTCGCAGATCAACTACCGGCGCGCCCTGGCGGGCCATGCGCCGGCCGATTCCATCGAGAAGAAGAAGTACGTCGCCCGCCGGGCGCGGCTCGGCTGGGCGCTGGCGAGCCGGGGCGCCTGATCCGGCTTCGCCGCGGCAGCGCCGCGGTCAGCACGCGTGGTTCAGGCGCAGGCCCCGCGTCGGCCACTGTGCCGCCACCAGCTTGCCCGACCACGACAGGGTCAGGAACGCGGTGCGCGAGTCCTTGCCGCCGAAACACAGATTGGTGACGTAGAGGTCGTCGATCGGGACGTGCGTCGCGCGCCCGCCCTCGGGCGGCACCACGGTGACCCCGCCATGGACCAGCGTGCCCACGTTCACGTTGCCTTCGCCGTCGACCGCGAGCGAGTCGAAGCGCTGAAGCCTGTGGTCGCCGCAGGCGGCCAGCAGCCGTCCGCCAGTGGCGGACGGAAAGGGCTCCTTGCGCACCACGCCGGGCGCCAGGATGTCCCAGGCCCACAGTCGCGCCGACTCGGTGTCCGCGACATAGAGCGTCTTGTTGTCGGGCGCAAGCCCGATGCCGTTGGGCGTGAAGATGGGAAAGATGACTTCCTGGATGAAGCTGCCGTCGGCCTTGGCGTAGTAGACGCTGCCGAGGTCCCGGCGCCGGTCCGACTCGACGGTCTTGCCCAGGTCGGTGAACCAGAAGCCGCCCTGATCGTCGAACACGAGGTCGTTCGGGCCGAGCAGCCTGTGGCCGTCGCACTGGTCGTAGAGGACCTCCGCGCGCCCGGTGTGCAGGTTCACGCGCTGGATGCAGCCGCCCTGGTAGCGGCTGCCGACGCCGTGCGGGCGGCGTCCGCCCTTCTCCTCCTTCCAGCCGAAGCCGCCGTTGTTGGCCACGTAGCACGCACCGTCGGGGCCCATCGCCGCGCCGTTGGGTCCGTCGCCGAGCACGGCCACGGTGCTCACGCGCCCATCGGGCGTCCAGCGCCTGAGGCTGTCGCCGGCCACCTCGACGAACAGCACCGAGCCGTCGTCCATGGCCACCGGCCCCTCGGGGAAGGCCAGGCCGTCCGCCAGTTCCTTGATATGCATGTCGTCTCCATCCCGCGGGCCGCGGGTGTTGCAGTGTGTGGCACGCGCAGGGCGGGGGTCTTCGTCGATTGCGACGAAGAGCGCCTGGCGCGATTCGTCGCAACGGACGATGCCGGGTGCCGGTGCCGTACCCATCATCCCCCGGGCACGACAAGGAGACATGAGCGATGGACTGGAACTTCGGCAGGGCCTTCAGGGCCATGGCGGCGCTCGCCGCGGGCGCGGCGTTGTCGTTCGCGGTGCATGCGCAGGGCAGCCTGAAGCTCGGCGTGCTGCTCAGCACCAGCGGCCCGGCGGCGGTGTTCGGCATTCCCGAACGCGACGCGATCGTGGTCGCGGCCGAGCACATCAACGCGAACGGCGGTGTCAACGGCCGCAGGATCGAGCTGATCCACTACGACGACAAGACCAACCCGACGGAGGCGGCGCGGGGCGTGACGCAGCTCGTGTCCAGCCACCGGGTCGTCGCGATCATCGGGCCCGGCACCGGCGGCGGCGCCCTCGCCGCGGGACCGGTGGCGGCCCGGCTGCGGGTCCCGCTGCTGGTGCCGGGCGGCACCATCGCCGTGACCGACCGCCAGAACGCCTTCTACCCCTGGGTGTTCCGCGTGGGCGTGAACGACCTCGTCACGGTGCGCGGCATCCTGACCGACATCGTGAAGAACGGCGGCAGGCGCATCGGCGTCTTCTACCAGGAGGACGCCTATGGCAAGGCCGGCGCCGACTACGCCGCGCAACTGGCGCCGGAACTCGGCTTCGAGGTGGTGGAGTCGGTCAGCGCGCCCTACAACGCCACCGACGTGAGCGCGCAGGCCACGCGCCTGCGCAATGCGAAGGTCGATGCGGTCTTCACGCAAGTCGCGATCTCCTCGCTGGGCGCGGCCTACGTCAAGGCCGCGGACCAGGTCGGGCTGAAGGTACCGACCTACGGCGGCTCCGGCCTGGTGCAGAAGAGCTTCCTCGACGCGGTCGGCAAGGCCGGCGACGGCATGCGGGTCACCAGCATCGGCAACCTGGCGCACGACCCGTCGCCGAGCGAGGCGAAGTTCGGCGAGATCCTGAAGAAGGCGGGCAAGACGCCCAGCGGGTGGATGGAGCTGATCGGAAGCAACGGGCTGATGACCGCCGTGGCCGCCGCCCGCAGGATCGACGGCGAGCCGACCGGCGAGGCGATGCGCGACGCGATCGAGACGCTGTGCGACTTCGAGATCCATACGCGCGGACGGGCCTGCTTCTCGAAGGACAACCATGACGGCTTCGGCGAGAGCTCGCTGGTGATCACCGAGATCCGCGACGGTGCATTCCGCTCGCGCCCATGAACGACCAACGACCAGGAGACATGAGGATGAAGGCCAGGAGATATCTCGCGAGAACGGTGCTGGGTTGGGCGGCCGGGGTGTTGCTCGGCCTCGGGGCGCAGGCGGCGGAGCCGATCCGGATCGGCGTGGTGCTCAGCACCAGCGGGCCGGCGGCGAGCTTCGGCATTCCGGAGCGCGACGCGCTGGTGCTGGCGACGGAGCACGTCAACGCTGGCGGCGGCGTGAACGGCCGCAGGATCGAGCTCTTTCACTACGACGACAAGACCAACCCGACCGAGGCCGCCCGCGGCGTGACCCAACTGGTCGCGAGCCACAAGGTGGTGGCAATCGTCGGGCCGGGCACCGGCGGCGGCGCGCTGGCCGCCGGGCCGGTGGCCGAGCGCCTGAAGGTGCCGCTGCTGGCGCCGGCCGCCACCATCGGCGTGACGGACCGCAAGCACTCCTTCTTCCCCTGGATCTTCCGCGTGGGCGTCGACGACAGCAAGGTGGTGCACGGCATCCTGGCCGACATGGCCCGGCATGGCCTGAAGCGCGTGGGCATCTTCCACCAGGAGGATGCCTACGGGAAGGCAGGCGCGGACTATGCCCGCAGCGTCGCCGCGGACCTGGGCGTGGAGATCGTGGAGGTCGTGAGCGTGCCCTACAACGCCATCGATGTCGGCGCGCAGGCCACGCGGCTGCGCAACGCCCGGCCCGATGCGGTTCTGCTGCAGGTGGCCTCGACGCCGCTGGCCACCGCCTATGTGAAGACGGCGGAGCAGATCGGCCTGAAGGCCGTGACCTACGCCGGCGCGGCGATGGTGCAGAAGACCTTCGTGGACTCGGTGGGCAAGGCCGGCGAGGGCATCCGCGTCACCAGCATCGGCAACCTCGCGCACGATCCGAGCCCGAGCGAGGCGAAGTTCGCGGAGGTGGTGAAGAAGGCGGGACGCACCCCCGGCGGCTGGATGGAGTTGATCGGCGCCGACGCGATCATGGCGATCGTGGCCGCGGCCGGGAAGATCCCCGGCGAGCCCACCGGGCCGGCCATGCGCGACGCCATCGAGTCCCTGTGCGGGTTCGCGCAGTACACCCGGGGCAAGACCTGCCTGTCCAGCGACTACCACGAAGTGCTGAACGAATCGTCGCTCGTGATCACGGAGATCCGCGACGGCGAGTTCCGCACGCGAAAGTGAGGCGGACTGGATGTTCCAGCTCCTGGAGTACGGGGTCCGCGGCCTGCTGTCGGGTGCCGTCTACGGCCTGCTCGCGCTGCCGATGAGCCTGCTGTTCCTGACCACCGGGACGATCGACTTCGCCGTCGGCGCCTACGCCCTCATCGCGGCGGCGGTCGCCGTCACGGTCGGCGGCGTGGCCGGGTTCGCCGCCGGTATCGGCGCCGCGCTGCTCGCGGCGGCGCTCATGGCGCTCGTCTTCGTGCTGCTGAAGCGGCGTGGCAACGAGGATTCGATCACGGTGGCACTGGCCAGCTTCGGCCTGGCCGTCGGCATCGCCTCCCTGGTGCTGTGGCGCTGGAGCACGCAGGCCTTCGTGCTGCCGTCCTTCGCCACCTTCTGGGACGTAGGGGGCATCCGGATCAGCCCCCAGGGCTTCATCAACCTCGGCATCGCGCTGGCCATGGTGGGCCTGCTCTACGTGGTGCTCTACCGCACCGACCTCGGCCGGATGATGCGCGCGGCGGCCGTGAACCCGCGGGGCGCGGAGCTCGCCGGCATTCCCGTGACGCGCGTGCAGTGCGGGGCTTTCCTGGCGGGCGGGGCGGTCGCCGGCCTGGCGGGCCTGCTGATCGTGTGCAGCTCCGGGCTGGACTACACGATCCCGCTGCCGCTGACCCTCGCCGGCTTCGGCGCGGCGATCATCTTCGGTATCCGAAGCCCCCTGCGCGGCTTCGCGGGCGGGGCGGCGATGGGGATCGTCGAGGCCGTGAGCGCCGGCTACGCCAGCAGCGTCGTGGCGTCGCTGGTGCCTTCGCTGTTCGTGCTGGCGGTGCTGTCGGCGCAGTTCTTCTTCCAGAGCCGCTTCAGTGGAGACCGGCCATGATGCGGGTGCTGCGCGAACGTCCCAACACCTGCATCATCGTCGTGGCGGCCGCCGTCGGCGTGCTCGCGGTGCAGGGCCGGCCGGTGGGCACGGACAACGCCGTCCTCATCGGCATCCAGGCGCTGATCGCGCTGTCCGTGGGGCTGAGCTACGGGCAGGCCGGCATCCTGTCGATGGCGCAGGCGGTGCTCGCGGCCGTCGGCGGCTACCTGTCCGCCATCCTGGCGCTGCGCTTCGGCGTGTCGCCCTACCTGACCCTGGTGCCGGCCATCGCGCTGCCGACGGCGCTGGCCTGGGTCCTGGCGCGCTTCGTGACGCCGCTGGACCACCTGGCCGCCGCGCTCGCCACGCTGGCCCTGAGCACCGTGGTGGAGATCGTCGCGCGCAGCTGGGACAGCGTCACCGGCGGCTACGTCGGCCTGACCGGCGTGCCGTCGCTGCCCGGCGTGACGACGCCGGGCATGTTCGCCGGGCTGGTCTGGTTCGTCGTGGCCCTGGCGGTGTTCCTGTACGAGAACCTCATGCGATCGGCCTACGGGCGTGCGCTCAACACGGTGCGGCACGACCGCGCCCGCGCGACCGCCGACGGCGTCGACGTTCCCGCGCTGATGAGTGCCGGATTCGCATTCGCCGCCGCCCTCGCGGGCCTGGCGGGATGGCTGTACGTGCACTACATCACCTACATGTCGCCCAGCTCGCTCGACACGCATGCATCGATCTCGGTGCTGCTGATGGCGGTGGTCGGCGGCGTCGGCTACGTGCTCGGCCCGGTCATCGGCACGGTGCTGCTCAGCCTGCTGATGCACCTGCTGCCCGCGCAGGAAGTGCAGGGCCTGTTCTTCGGCGGCGCACTGGTCCTGATCCTGCTGCTGGCCCGCGACGGGCTGCTCGGCTATGCCGATCGCACCACGCGGGCATGGCGCGCCGCACGCAAGGGAACGGCATGACGCGGGAGCTTCGCGCCACCGGCGTGCGCATGCAGTTCGGCGGGGTGGTCGCGCTGCAGGATGCATCGATCGCCGTGAGCCCGGGCCGCATCCACGGCCTGATCGGCCGCAACGGTTCGGGCAAGAGCACGCTGTTCAACTGCATCACCGGCTTCCTGCAGCCGACGGCCGGGCGGATCACCGTGGACGGGCGGGTCGTCACCGGATGGGCGCCGCATCGCCTGGTGCGCGCCGGCGTGGCGCGCACCTTCCAGACGCCGCGGGTGGACATGCGTTCGAGCGTGCGCGAAGCGGTGCTGGCGGGCTTCTACAGCACCCTGCGCAGCGGCTTCATGGCCGCCATGCTCGGCCTGCCCTCGGCGCGGGGGGAGGAGCGCCGGCTCCGCGACGCGGCCGCGCGGCTCATGGAACAGCTCGGCCTGCTGCCGCTGGCCGGCAGCGAGATCGGCAGGCTGTCCATGGGCCAGGTGCGGCTGGTGGAGGTCGCGCGGTGCCTGGCGGCAGGCGCGCGCTACGTGCTGCTCGACGAACCGGCCGCCGGGCTGACGCGCAAGGAGCAGGCGCTGCTGGCCCAGCAGATCCGTGCGCTGGCCGCGCGCGGCATCGGCGTGCTGCTGGTGGAGCACAACTTCGGCCTCATACGCGCGCTGTGCGACGAGGTGACCGTGCTCGAGACCGGCCGCGTGCTCAGCGCGGGCACGCCGGATGCCGTGGCCGGCGATGCCCGCGTCGTCGAGAGCTACCTCGGGCGCGCCGAGGCATCGGAAGACGAGGCCGCGGTCGGGCCGGTCAGGGAGGCCGCATGACGTTTCAGGTGGCGCGGCTGTGCGCGCGCTATGGCCGGCTTCAGGTGTGCCACGACATCGGCCTCGGCGCGGACAGCGGCGAGTTCCTCGTGGTTCTCGGGCCGAACGGCGCGGGCAAGAGCAGCCTGCTGGGCGCCATTGCGGGCGTCGTTTCCGCCAGCGGCAGCGTGCTGCTGGACGGCGAGGCCCTGGATCGGTGCGCCGCGGACCGGCGTGCCTTCCGAGGCATCGCGCTGGTGCCCGAGGGGCGGCGCAACCTCTTCATGCCGCTCACGGTGGACGAGAACCTGCGCCTCGGGCTCCGGCTGCTGCCGAAGGCCGAGCGCGCTGGGATGAGGGAGCGGCTGCTCGGCATGTTCCCGATCCTGCGACACCGGCCGCACCAGCCCGCCGGGATGCTGAGCGGCGGCGAGCAGCAGATGCTGGCGATCGCGGTGGCCCTGGCGCGGCGCCCCAGCGTGCTGCTGCTCGACGAACCGACCCAGGGCCTGGCACCGGTGATCCTGGGCGAGCTGATCGAGACGATCCGCGATCTGCGGCACATGGGCCTGTCGCTGGTGCTCGCCGAGCAGAACCATCGCTTCGCGGCGCAACTGGCCGACCGGTTCGTGGTGCTGCAGTCCGGCGAGATCGTGGACCAGGGGGCCGGCCACGAACTGCAGGACCCGCAACGCGTCGCCGCGGCCATGATCGGCTGAGAGCGATGCCGGTGCGCGAATCGTCGCTTTCGACGGTGTCGTGCCGCTGCACCCTTCCTAGACTGGTTCTCACAGGAGACAAGCCATGAAACGGTTTCTTGCCGTGATGCTCGCACTGAACGTGCTGAACGCGGCGGCGCTGGAAAAGGTCGTCCTCGCCATTCCCACCACGGTCGGCTCCCAGTACTCGGATCTCCTGTACGGCAAGGAGCTCGGATTCTTCGCCGAAGAGGGCATCGACCTGCAACTGGCCGGATTCACCGGCGGGACGGCGGTGGTCGTGCCGCAGCTGGCGAACAAGTCGGTGCTGTTCGGCCTGGGCGAATCGTCGCTGCTGATCGCCAACGCCGCCAAGAAGACGCCGGTGCCGGTACGCTTCGTCTACAACTACCTGGCATCGACGGTCTACGACTACGCGGTGCTTGCCGACAGCCCGATCCGGGGGGTGGCGGACTTCAAGGGCCGCAAGCTCGGCGTGGTGAGCATGGCCGCCGGCAACATCATGATGACCCGCGCACAGCTCAAGGAGCACGGCCTGTCGGTGCCGGCCGACGTGGCCCTGGTGCCGGTGGGCAGCGGCCCCGCCGCGTGGAAGCAGCTTCAGGAGGGCAAGGTCGACGCCCTGAACCTGTGGGCCAGCGAGGACGCGAAGATGACGCTTTCGGGCATCGCCATCCGGCGCATCCCGCATTCGGACAAGCTCCGGCCGATCTTCTCGTCCGCGATGATGGCGCACGTCGACACCATCCGCGAGCGTGCGCCGCTGGTCGCCGGCATGGGCCGTGCGATGGCGAAGTCCTCGGTGGCCTGCGCGGCCGCGCCGCAGCCCTGTGCCCGAGCGTTCTGGCGCTTCGATCCCACCAGCAGGCCCACCGCCGACAAGGAGGCCGATTGGATCAAGGGCACGGTGGCCGTGCTCGACGCCAACCACGCGTCCATCCAGTACGCGCTCACGCGCAATCCGCAGTGGGGTGCCTTCGACCCCGCGGTGATCGACACCTACGTGACGGTGCTGGAGCAGGGCGGCACGATCCCCGCCGGCGCGGCCGTGTCGGCGGACGAGGTGCTGACGAACCGGTTCGTGCCGGATTTCAACAAGTTCGACGCCGCCGCCGTGCGGCGCCGGGCGAACTGAGGCCGCCGATGCGTGCTGCGAGCGGCGGGCTTCCCGCAACGCTGCCCGGCGCGCCGCCGCGCGCAGCCTCGCTGTCGGTGCGCGGGCTGGACCTGACCTACGCCTCCAGCCGCGGACCGGTGCAGGCCCTGCAGCGGCTGTCCTTCGAGGTGCCGCGGGGCGCCTTCGTGTCGGTGCTCGGGCCGTCGGGCTGCGGAAAGTCCACGCTGCTGAAGCTCGCCAGCGGCCTGCTGCGGCCCGGCGCGGGGCAGATCGAGCTTTCGGGCAGCCCGGTCACCGGGCCGCGCCGCGAGGTGGGCATCGTGTTCCAGCAGCCCACGCTGCTGCCGTGGAAGAACGTGCTGGAGAACGTCCTGGTGCCGGTGCGTGCCATGCGCGGCGACGTGCCGGCCGCGCGCGAGCGGGCGCTCGCGCTGCTTCGCATGGTGAAGCTGGATGCCTTCGCCCGCCACCATCCGCACGAACTCTCGGGCGGCATGCAGCAGAGGGTGGGCATCGTCCGTGCACTGGTGCACGACCCGGCGCTGCTGCTGATGGACGAGCCCTTCGCCGCACTGGATGCCATGACGCGCGAGAACATGATGGTGGAGCTGCAGCGCATCTGGAGCACCACCGGCAAGTCGGTCCTCTTCATCACCCATTCGATCCCCGAGGCGGTGTTCCTGTCGGACTGCGTGGTGGTGCTTTCGCCGCGGCCCGGCCGCGTGCTGCAGACCATGGAGATCGATCTGCCGCGGCCGCGGAGCCTGGAGACGATGGGCAGCCCGCGCTTCGCGGCGCTGGCCGGTGCGCTGCGCGGCACCTTCGCGCGCATGGAGGAGGCGTGAGGGGGCTGCTGCGTCCGATCGCTCCCTTCGTCACGCTGGCGGCGGTGCTGCTGGCGTGGCTCCTGGCGGTGCGGGTCTTCGGTGCGCCGCCCATGCTGCTGCCGGACCCCGCGGACACGGCCCGCAGCTTCCGGGCCGCCTTGCGCTCGGGCGAGCTGGCGACGGATGCGCTCGCCACCGTGGCGTCCGCGGCGGCCGGCTATGCGATCGGCTGCAGCTTCGCCTTCGCATTGGCCGCCTGCATGGCCCTGTCGCGCACCGCGGAGCGGATGCTGATGGTGCCGGTGATGGCCTTCCAGTCGATTCCCAAGGTGGCGCTTGCCCCGCTCATCTACCTGTGGGTCGGGTTCGGAGCGCGCAGCAGCGTGACGCTGGTGGCGCTGGCCTGCATCTATCCGGTGTTCGCCAACGGCTTCACCGGCTTTCGTGCGGTCGATCAGAACCTGGTGGACCTGCTGCGCAGCGCAGGCGCGGGGCCGGGGCGGATCTTCTGGTCGGTGCGGCTTCCCGCGGCGGCGCCGCAGCTCTTCGTCGGCCTGGAAGTGTCGGTGGTCTTCGCGCTGCTCGCCGCCGTGGTGATGGAGCTGGTGGCCGGAGAGCGGGGACTGGGTGTCCGCATCCAGTCCGCCTCCGCCACGCTCGACGTCGCCACCGTCTTCGGCGCGCTGGCCGTGCTGGCTGCCATCGGCATCCTTGCCAGCGCGCTGCTGCGGGCTGTGCGGCGCCGGCTGGTGTTCTGGCAGCGCGACACCGGCGGCGTGGAGGCCACGGCATGAAGGAAGCCTGGAAGACGGCATTGGCATCGACGGCGACCCTGGCGGCACTGGTGCTGCTCTGGGCCTGGGCCGTGCACGCGGGCGCTCTGGACAGATCGGTGCTGCCCCCGCCGCAGGAGGTGGCGGCGGCGATGAAGGCCGGGTTGGTGGACGGCACGCTCCATCCGCACATCCTGGCCACCGGCCGCGCGGCGCTGGCGGGCCTGGCCATCGGCGTGGGGCTCGGCGTCGCGGCGGGCGCGCTGATCGCGCTGGTGCCGTTGCTGGAGGCATTCCTGCTTCCGCTGGTCACCGCGGTTCAATCGGTGCCGAAGGTCGCGCTGGCGCCGCTGATCGTGGCCTACCTGGGCTTCGGCGCGGCTTCCAAGGTGTTCACCGCGGCGATGCTGGCCTTCTTCCCCGCGTTCATCGCGGCGGTGGCGGGCCTGCGCGGCGCAGACCGTTCGCATCTCGACCTGCTGCGTGTCTGCGGCGCGTCGGCGCTCCATACGCTGTGGAACGTCCGGCTGCCGGCGGCGGCGCCCTATCTCCTCGCGTCGCTGCAGGTCGCGGTGGTGTTCAGCCTGATCGGCGTGGTCGTGTCGGAATTCATCGCGGCCACCGAGGGACTGGGCTACGTGATCAAGGCGCGCTCGCAGGAGCTCGACGTCTCGATGATGTTCGCGGCCATCGTCGTGCTGTGCGCCATGGGCGTCGCCGGCGGGCTGCTGGTTCGGATCGCGCAGCGCCGGCTCGTGTTCTGGGTGCGCAGTTGACGAGGAAGAAAGAGGACATGCTGAACGAAACGACGGAGGTGCTGCCGCAGAACCGCTTCGACGAGGAGGCGCTGCACCGCTACCTGGCCGCCCACCTGGCGGGCTATGCGGGCGCCCTGCAGGTGCGGCAGTTTCCCGGCGGCTACTCCAACCCGACCTATGCGCTGAGCGCCGAGATGCGCGATGGGGCGCGGCGCGAGTTCGTGCTGCGCAAGCGGCCTTCCGGGCAACTGTTGCCTTCGGCCCACCAGGTCGATCGCGAGTTCCGGGTGATGCGCGCCTTGGACGGCACCGGCGTGCCGGTGCCGCGTGTGCATTTCCTGTGCGAGGACACGGCGGTCCTGGGACAGAGCTTCTTCCTGATGGACCACGTGCCCGGGCGCATCTTCGGCGATCCTTCCATGCCGGGCAGCACGGCGGCCGAGCGCGATGCGGTGTACGGCGCCAAGATGGAGACGCTCGCGCGGCTGCACGCCGTCGAGCCGGCCGCGGTGGGGCTGGCCGACTACGGCCGGCCCGACAGTTTCCTCGGCCGGCTCGTCGAGCGCTGGATCCGGCAATACCGCGCAGCCCAGACCGACGACATCCCGGAGATGGAGAAGCTCGCGGCGTGGCTGCAGGCCCACCAGCCGCCGGCGCAGCCCGCGCGCATCGTGCACGGCGACTTCCGCCTCGGCAACCTGATCGTCCATCCCGCGCAGCCGCGCGTCGTCGCCGTGCTCGACTGGGAACTCTCGACGCTGGGCGACCCCTTCTGCGACGTGGCCTACGGTTGCCTCGCCCATCACCTGTTCGAGGGCCCGATCGGCTGGGAGGGCGCCGACTGGCGGTCGCTCGGCATCCCGGAGGAATCCGAACTGGTGCGCCGCTACTGCGCGCTGCGCGGCCTGGACGGCATCCCGCACTGGCGCTTCTACATCGCCGTCAACGTGTTCAAGCTGGCCGCGATCGCGCAGGGGGCCTACAGGCGCGCGTTGGACGGCATCGCGCCCGCCGCCGGCCTGAGCCGCAGGAAGAACGTCCTGACACGTGCCCGGCTGGCCTGGGAACTCGTCCATCGCGCGCCGTGCGCCGCCTGATCCCATGACATCGACATTCCCCTCCGAACGCAGCCGCGCGCTGGCCGAGCGGGTCGAGGCCTTCGTCCGATCCACCGTGCTGGCGTACGAGCGCGATGCCCGCTGCGGTCCCCACGGGCCTTCCGACGACCTGGTGCGCGAACTGCGTTCCCGCGCACGCGAAGCCGGCATGCTCACGCCGCACATCCTGCCCGACGGCAGCCATCTCACCCAGCGCGAGACGGCGGTGGTGCTGCGCGCCAGCGGCCTGTCGCCGCTCGGCCCCGTGGCGGTGAACACCATGGCGCCGGACGAGGGCAACATGCTCCTGCTGGGCCGCATCGGAACGCCCTTGCAGAAGGAGCGCTTCCTGGCACCGCTCGTGCGCGGCGAGGCGCGCTCGGCCTTCTTCATGACCGAACCCGCCGGGCAGCAGGGCGCCGGCTCCGATCCGTCGATGCTGCGCACGACCGCCACGCGCGAGGGCGGCCTGTGGCGCATCTCCGGACGCAAGATGTTCATCACGGGAGCGCAGGGCGCCACGGTCGGCATCGTGATGGCGCGCAGCGGCGCGCCGGAAGCGGGCCGGGCGACGCTGTTCCTGACGGAACTGCCGCATCCGGCCGTGCGCATCGAGCGCATCGTCGACACCATCGACAGCGCCATGCCGGGCGGCCATGCACAGGTGCTGATCGACGACCTGCTGCTGTCCGACGAGCACGTGCTCGGCGAGGTGAACGAAGGGTTCCGCCATGCGCAGGTGCGGCTCGCGCCGGCGCGTCTGTCGCACTGCATGCGCTGGCTGGGCGCGGCCACCCGCGCGCAGGAGATCGCCACCGGCTATGCCACGACCCGCAGCGGCTTCGGCAAACTGCTGGTGGACCACGAGGGGGTCGGCTTCATGCTGGCGGACAACGCCATCGAGCTGCAGCAATGCGCGCTGATGATCGACTGGTGCGCCGGCGTGCTGGACGCCGGCCTGCCCGGCACCACCGAGAGTTCGATGACCAAGGTCGCGGTGTCCGAAGCGCTCTTTCGCATCGCCGACCGCTGCGTGCAGGTGATGGGCGGAACGGGCGTCGCGCGCGATACGGTCGTCGAACAGGTGTTCCGCGAGACGCGCGCCTTCCGCATCTACGACGGCCCGTCGGAGGTGCACCGGTGGGCCCTGGCGCGCAAGATCAAGCGCGACGCGCTGGCGCTGCGCACATGAACATCGCCCATCTCGAACGCTGGATGGCGCAGCATGTGGCCGGATTCGCCGGCCCGGTCGCGCTGGAGAAATTCGCCGGCGGGCAGTCCAACCCCACCTACCGGGTGCGCACGCCCGGCGCGAACTACGTGCTGCGCCGCAAGCCGCCCGGCCCGTTGCTGAAAGGAGCCCATGCGATCGAGCGCGAGGCGCGGGTCATCCGTGCCCTGGCCGGGGCAGGCTACCCGGTGCCCAGGGTGCATGGCCTTTGCGAAGACCCGGGCGTGATCGGCAGCGCGTTCTACGTCATGGACCTGGTGGAAGGCCGCATCTTCTGGGACGCAAGCTTCTCCGGGCTGCCGTATGCGGCGCGCGCCGCCCACATGGACGCGATGAACGCGGCGCTGGCTGCGCTGCACCGGATCGCCCCGGAGGCCGTCGGCCTGGGCGACTTCGGGCGCAGCGGTGGCTACGTCGCACGCCAGGTGGCCCGCTGGTCGAAGCAGTACCTGGAGGACCCGGCGGCAGGGCGCCATCCCGCCATGGACCGGCTGCTCGAGTGGCTGCCGAGGCACCTGCCGGCGGAGGAACAGACCGCGATCGTGCACGGCGACTTTCGTGCCGACAACCTGATCTTCCACCCGAGCGAACCCCGCGTGATCGCGGTGCTCGACTGGGAACTGTCGACCCTGGGCGACCCGCTGGCCGATTTCGCCTACCACGCCATGACCTACCGCATGCCGCGCGACATCCAGGGCGGCATCGCGGGGCTGGACCCACGGCAGCACGGCCTGCCGACCGAGGAGGACTACGTGCTCGCCTACTGCCGGCGCACCGGCCGGCGTGCGCTGCCCGATCTCGACTACCACATCGCCTTCAACATGTTCCGCTTCGCCGCGATCCTGCACGGCATCCGCGGGCGGGTCGTTCGAGGTACCGCGGCGAATGCGCAGGCGGCACACATGGGTGCCCTGTTCGAGCACGTTGCCGAACTCGCCTGGGCGCAGGCGGCCCGTGCAGGCGCCGTTGGCTGAGGTGCCCGGACGCGCCTGACGCGGCGCCGCGGAACGGGGCCTACGGGGCGGCCTTGATGCCGGTCATCTGCACCACGCGCTTCCAGTAGTCGATCTCCTTGCGCATGTCGGCGGCCACGTCCTCGCGCTCGCCGGATGCGGGCTCCAGGCCGATCGAGACCATCTTCTGCTGAACGTCGGGCATCTTCAGCACGCGCAGCACCGCGTCGCGGATCTTGTCCACCGTCTGCGGCGCGACGCCGGCCGGCAGCATCAGCCAATAGCGGCCGCCGGCCGAGATGTCGTAGCCCAGCTCGCTGAACGTCGGCACGTCCGGCAGCAGGGGCGAGCGCCGGGAGCCGGTGATGGCCAGCGCCCGGAGCTTGCCGGCCTGGACGTGCGCAAGGCTGTCCAGGTTGCTGACGCCGCTTTTCACATGCCCGCCCAGCAGCGCAGCGGTGAGCGGCGGCGTGCCGCGGAAGGGCACGTGCACCAGGCTCAGGCCGTTCTTCAGGTTGATGAGGCTCGAATAGACATGGCCGGTGGTCGCCGCACCGTAGCTGCCGAAGCTGAACTGCTCCGGATTCGCCCTGGCCCTGGCGACGAAGTCCGCCAGGCTGGTGATGCCCATGTCGCCGGTGAGGAACACCAGCGGAACGTCGTTCAGCCGCGCCACCGGCTCGAAGTCGGTCTGCGTGACATAGGGCGTCTGGATGCCGAAGGCCTCCGACTGGACCAGCGCGCTGAAGCCGAGCAGCATGGTGTGGCCGTCGGGGGCCGAGCGCGCCACGAACTGGGCGCCGATGGCGCCGTTGGCGCCCGGCCTCGAGTCGACGACGATGGGCACCATCCATTCGTCCTTGAGCTTGTCGGCCAGCAGGCGCAGCACCTGGTCGCCGGCGGAGCCGCCGGCCGAGGGCAGCACCAGCGTGATCGGCTTGCCCCGGATCGGGAAGGCATCGGCGGCATGCACGCCGGCGGCGGCCGCCGCCAGCGAGGCGGCGCAGAAGCGGCGGCGCGTGATCATGCCGCCACCCCGGAAGATGCGCGGCCGATCCGGCCCGGGCCGGCGAAGCCGAACAGGAAGCCGGCCGCCTTGCGGATCTGCACCTCGTCGGAACCTTCGGTGATGCGATAGCGCCGGTGGTGCCGGTAGATGTGCTCGAAGGGCTTGCCGCGCGTGTAGCCGATGCCGCCATGCACCTGGATCGCGAGGTCGGCCGCCCTGCATGCGAGGCGGTTGGCCTTGAAGTTGGCCATGCCCACCTGGTCGCTCATCCGTTCGTGCGGCGTGCGGTCCATTTCCCATGCGGTGCGGAACACGTAGTTGCGCACGATCTCCACTTCCGCATGCATCTCGGCCAACGGAAACTGGATGGCCTGGTGCTGCGCGATCGGCTTGCCGAAGGTCTTGCGCTCCCTGGCGTACTTAACCGACTCCTGAACGCAGTAGCGTGCGGAACCGACGCTCTGCGCGGCCTGCCGGATCCGGTTCTTGTGCACCACGTGCTGCGCCAGCATGAGGCCCTGGCCCTCCTCGTGCAGGATCGCCGAGTGCGGCACGCGCACGTCGCGCAGGCTCACTTCCGCGTGGTCGCTGGGCATGTTGAAGGTCCAGTGGTAGTACTCGATGTGCACGCCCGGGGTGTTCATCGGAACGATGAAGCCGGTCAGGCCGGTGGCGTCGCCGCTCTTGCCGGAGGTCCGCGCGATCACCAGGTCGGCGTGCGCGGTGTGGACGCCGCTGTTGAAGCGCTTGGCGCCGTTGATGACCCACTCGTCGCCGTCGCGAACGGCGGTGGTTACCATCCAGGTGGCGTCGCTGCCGTGGTCGGGCTCGGTCAGGCCGAAGGCCACGCGCTTCTCGCCCGTGATGATGCCTTCCAGGTACGCGGCCTTCTGTGCCTCGTTGGCGTAGCGGTCGAACACCTCGGCCATGGAGATGCTGCCGACGACCGAGGTCTCGCTCTGCAGGTCCGCGTGCAGTCCCACGCCCAGGCCGGCCAGGTGCTCGCGCAGCACTGCCTGGGCCAGGTTGCCGGCGTCGCGACCGCCCAGCCGCCGGGGCAGCCCGATGCGGTAGAAGCCGGCCCTGTCGGCGCGGCGGCGCATTTCATGGAGCAGGGCCTCCCACTCGGCGTGCGGAATGCCGCCTGCCGCCCAGTCGGTGCGCGCATGCTCGCGCCGGTGATCGAAGAACTGGGGGTGGGCCTGTTCCAGAGGTTTGATCTCGGAGGCGATGAAGGCGTCCATCGTCGCGATGACGTCCTGCAGGTCGCTGGGAATGTCGAAATCCATGATGTCTCGGCTCCTGGGCTACGGCTCGGGATCATTTCGGATCGGCGCGGCGACGCCATCGTCCGATCCGACGAATCCGGACGGTTGAGTTCCACAGCAATGTGTCTTGGGCGTGCGCGCATGCGCTATGAAGGCGTAGCGCGGAAGAATGTCGGCCCGGTCAAGTGGCTGGCTCAGTGCATGTTTATCACGCGTCTGATACTAGGCCATCCTCACCGCTGCGGCGCGCCAACGTAGTTTGGCCAGCCGCTTAGTGCGACAGGAGACTGCCGGAGAGTAGTTGATGAAAGTTCGACATAGGAAAGGAATAGCGAATCACCATGGCCCGAGTTACGCGGCGGCGTCCGCGAGGGCGTCAACGAAGCGTTGACAGGGGAGAGCGCAGGCCAGCCATTGAGCCGCGAAAATAGGCAGTCTCGGTCGCCGACGTTGTTAAGCGAAACGAAAGGCCACATCGGCGAGGGCGCTACACGCCACTCTCCACGAGCCCCATGCGGTCGAAGATCCTGAGCATGCGTAGAAACTCTCCGAACAGGAATTGTGAGATCCCGTCAGCGCCCGCCGCGAAGTTGGCGGCGGGCGGGTCTGGGAAGGTCCCTGGCCGTACCCCGACGTCCACGCTCATGTAATTGACGCGCAACGCGGCAGCCGGCGTAGATGGGGTGAGGTGGCGCGAGTACAAGGAGGGACTCGACGAGCGGATCAGCAAATTGTGGGATGCGGTGCACTCTGGCCGCTACAGGGCATTGCCCTCCCGCAGGGTGTACATCCCCGAGGCGAACGGCAAGCAGCGACCGCTGGGCATCGCGGCGCTGGAGGACAAGATCGTCTAACAAGTTGTGGTACCGATCTATGAAGCGACTTCCTCGGCTTTTCGTATGGCTTCCGGCCAGGGCGCAACCAGCGTCAAGCGCTGGACGCAGTGCTGGTGGGTATACAGACGAAGCGCGTGAACTGGGTGCTCGACGCTGACATCAATGCATTCTTCGAAACCGTCGATCACGCCTGGATGATGCTCCTCGAGCACCGGATCGACGACACGACAGTCTGCGATTGATCCGAAAGTGGCTGACTGCCGGCGTTGTCGAAAGCGGGAACATGACCGACGTGCGGGTGGGTACCCCGCAAGGGGCACTGATCTGTATCCGGCTGGTCGCCCCAACTTGCTGACAGCGCAAGGGGTTGCCCATGATGTCCAGCTAACGATAGCTGGACATCTATGCAGAGCAATCCGAAGCAGCGGCGCCGACACGCGCTGGAGTTGAAGGCGCAGGTTCTGAAGGCGTGCGAGGAACCTGGCGCATCGGTGGCAGCAGTCTCCAGGGAGTATACGGGTTGAACGACAATCTTGTGCACCAGTGGCGACGCGGCCGAGGGATCGGCGTGCTGGCGACCACTGGTCCTGCGCTTGGGGAGTCGATGGCGGCGAAGTTCATCGCGCTGCCGCTGCCAACGGCCGCCCCGATCGCGGCGAGCGAGCCAGCGGTACCGGCCGACATCCGTCGCGCGAGCAAGACCGCGAACTCGGTCAGCGCGATGCCGAACTGCAGCGCCGTGCTCACGAGATCCAGTTCAAGGACGCCAAGATCGAGAAGATCACCTTCGAGCTGGCGCACTTCAAGCGCTGGAAGTTAGGCGCCAAGTCCGAGGCCATGAGCGCCGAGCAGCGGCGGCTGTTCGAAGAGACCTGTGCCGAGGACGAGGCGGCCTTGCAGGCCCAGCTCGATGAGCTGCGCGGACAGCGGCAGACGCCCGACGCGCAAGACGACAAACCCAAGTGCCGTTCCCGTCGAGAGCCGCTGCCGGAGCACCTGCGCCGCGTCTAACATCACCACGAGCCCGAGGACACTTGCTGCCCGACGCCGCAGTGCGGCCAGCCGATGACGCGCATTGGCGAAGACGTCAGCGAGAAGCTGGACATCGTGCCCGCCGAGTTCTTCGTGCACCGCCACATCTACGGCAAGTGGGCGCGCCGACCATGAGCGACCTCCATGGGTCGGCACGCTGATCCGAGACGAATACGCCGCCTACGACCGCGTGATTGAAGTCGTGCCTGGCCGCGTGGCTGCTGGATGCCTGGCCCACGCGAGGAGGAAGTTCGATGAGCTGATCCGTGACGGCGGCAAGAGCGTGGTGGTCACCGAGGCGGTGGCGCGCATCGCCGCGATCTACCGCATCGAGCGCAAGATCACGACGCTGACGCCCGAGAACAGGCTCGCCGAGCGACGGCGTCGTTGCCAGCCGCTGTGGGACGCGCTGCACGCGTGGCTGCGGCTTGAGCGTGGCCGCGTGCCCAACGGCAGCGCTACGGCCAAGGCCATCGACTAGAGCCTCAACAGCTGGCCCGAGCTCACGCGCAACCTGGCCGACGGCGCCGTCAACGTGGACAACAACAATTGCCTGGAAAACCTCCTGCGCCCCTGGGCGATGGGAAGGAAAGCATGGCTGTTCGCGGGCAGCGAGTTGGCCGGCCAGCGGGTGGCGGTCGTCATGAGCCTGATGCACTCGGCCCGCTTGGGAGCAGTTGACATAACGGCCGCACGACAAGCCGGATGCGGCCTTGCGCGTGCCGATGCCCGCGTGGATCGATGTCCCGTCGCAACCGCAGATGGGTATGAACGACAAGCGGCACCTTCGGTTCCGGCTTGCCACGGACAAGACGGGTGCACGGCGCATCTCCTCAAGACAATGGACTTAGACTAACCACCAGCCCATCCAGTTCCCGCTGGCCGAGATGCAAGCCGCTGGAGTCGGGCAGCGACATGGTGGCCATCGCCAACTTCCGCGCCAACCGCCTCGTCTGCAACGCGGCCGACCTCGCGATCCAGATGCACGGCGGCATTGGCTACACCTGCAGCAAGTCGTTCGAGCACTTCCGCAGGCGGACGCTACTGGCTGGTGCTGCCGGCCGACACGCTATCGGACCCCGTGGAGAAGATTCGCGACTCGGTGCAACGCGTGCTGAAGTTGCTCCGAGAGGCAGGAAAGATGATCGTCGTCGGCATTGGAACGATCTCGGGCGTGGGCGAGCAACATACGCAAGGGATCGGCTACTGGAAGCCTGCTGCAGGCGATGGAGATCAAGGCAGCACAAAGCGGGCCGTGCGGCCTCAAACAATTAGTGATCGCACGACATGCCAAAAAGCCGGGAGGGACATCGAGCGGTCCCCTCCCATAATCGCCGCGACTCCATGGCGAAGGGCGACAAGGGCATGTTCGATCTCCACTACTGGCCCACGCCCAACGGCTGGAAGATCACGATCATGCTGGAGGAGTGCGGGCTCCCCTACCAGGTCGTGCCGGTCAACATCACCCGGCGCGAGCAGTTCGCGCCCGGCTTCCTCGCCATCAGCCCGAACAACCGCATCCCCGCGATCGTCGACCACGCGCCGGCGGGTGGTGGTGCGCCGGTGAGCATCTTCGAGAGCGGGGCGATCCTGCAGTACCTCGCGGAGAAGGCCAGGCGTTTCCTGCCCATGGACAGGCGCGAGAAATATGCGGCGCTCCAGTGGCTCTACTGGCAGGTGGGCGGGCTCGGCCCCATGGTGGGCCAGAACGGCCACTTCCTGCTCTACGCGGAAGAGAAGATTCCCTATGCGATCGAACGCTATGGCGCCGAGGTGCGGAGGCTCTATCAGGTGATGGACGGGCAACTGCAGCGAACGGGTGCGTACCTCGCGGGGGAGTACTCCATTGCCGACATCGCCGCCTTCCCCTGGGTGATGACGCACAAGGCGCAGCAACTCACGCTCGATGCGTGGCCGGGCCTCCGGCGCTGGTTCGCCGAAGTCCGCGCGCGTCCACAGGTGCAGGCGGGCCTGGCCGTCGGTAAGGAACTGCGCAGGCTCTCCGGCACTGCGATGGACAAAGAGACACGACGGAGCCTGTTCGCCAAGGGATTCGAGGAGTAAGTGCGTGGCCACCATCGAGTTCTTCTTCGACTGTTCCAGCCCCTGGACCTACCTGGGCTTCCACAACATCCAGCCGCTCGCGCGCGAGTTCGGCGCCACGATCCGCTGGCGGCCCATCCTCGTGGGTGGCGTCTTCAACGCGGTGAATCCCACCGTGTACGCGACGCGCAGCAACCCCGTGCCGGCCAAGAAAGCGTACTCGGCCAGGAGCCTGCAGGCCTGGGCGCGCTACAGCGGAATCCAGATCCTGCCCAAGCCCACCGTGTTCCCGGTCAACAGCGTCAAGGTGATGCGGGCCTGCCTGGTGCTCGAGCCGCAGGGCAGGCTGGTCAATTTCGCGCGCGCGGCCTTCGAGGCGTACTGGCGCGACGACCTCGACATGTCACAGGACGCCGTGGTGCGCGAGATCTGCAAGCGGGCCGAAGTGGACGCCGAGGCCGTGATGGCCGCGATTTCCCAGGACGCGGTCAAGGCCCGGTTGCGCGCCAACACCGAGGAACTCACCGCGCGCGGCGGCTTCGGCTCGCCCACGCTCTTCGTCAATGGCGACGACATGGTGTTCGGCAACGATCACCTGCCGCTAGTGCGCCTGGCATTGCAGGGCGCGGATCAAAAAAAAAGTGATTCCCCCGGATAACAAGATATCGCTATTCGGAATACCCTGCGCTCGCTACGATCCGTCGCACTTGAAGCATGATCGCGAGCGCAGACACGATGAGTTTGAGAGACAAGGCCGTCCTGTCCGGCATCGGTGAAACGCGTTACGTGCGTGCGCCGGGATCGGGCAAGACACCGATCGCGCTACAGATGGAGGCTGCGCTTGCGGCCATCGCCGATGCGGGGCTGAAGCCCAGCGACATCGACGGCATCATCCCCTTCGCGATCCCGCCGCTGGTGGCGGAAGACTTCGTCACCAACTTCGGCATCCCCGACCTGAAGTTCTCCGCGCTCACGCCGATGGGCGGCGCGAGCGCCACCGCCAGCCTGCAGTGCGCCGCCGCCGCCATTGCAGGCGGCATCTGCCGGCACGTGCTGATTTCGCTCGGGCGCAACGGCTACTCCGGCACGCGGATCACGAGCCGCCTCGCGGCGATGCCGCAGTTCCGCGTCGTCGGCGAGTTCGAGGTGCCGTCCGGTGCGGTCGCGCCGGCGCAGTTCTACGCGCCGATCGCGCGCCGGCACATGGAGCTGTACGGCACTACGAGCCGCCAGCTCGCCGAAATCGCCGTGACGATGCGCCGCCACGCGCTCCTCAACGGCAACGCGGTGATGAAGGAGCCACTGACGGTCGAGGAGCACCAGAGTTCGCGGCTCATTGCCGACCCGTTCCGCATGTTTGACTGCAGCCTGGAGAGCGATGGCGCGGCCTGCGTCGTCATCAGCGCGGCCGACCACGTGCAGGACATGCCCAAGCGCGCGGTTTACCTGTCGGGGGTGGGCGAGGGTCATCCGGAAAGCCCCAGCGCCGTCAGCCAGCGGCGCGACCTGCTGGCGTTCGGCACGCACAAGGCCGCGCGGCGGGCGTTCGCAATGGCGGGCGTGACGCCGGCCAACATCGACGTGGCGGAGATCTACGACTGCTTCACCTTCATCGTGCTGCGCCAGCTCGAGGAACTCGGCTTCTGCGCGGCAGGGGAGGGCGGCGCCTTCGTCGAAGGCGGCGGCATCTCGCTGGGCGGCCGCCTGCCGGTCAACACGCACGGCGGCCTGCTCTCTCAGGCCCACGTGGGCGGGATGAACCACATCGTCGAACTCGTGCGGCAGCTGCGGGGCGAGGCGGGGCGGGCGCAGGTGAAAGATGCCGAGGTTGGCCTCGTCACCGGTTTCGGCGACATGTGCGACGGCTCCGTCGCGATCATGCGGAGGGGCTGATGTCGGCCAGCAACTACTTGGTTCCCGAGCCCGATGCCGGGCCGGACACACAACCCTATTGGGACGGGCTAAAGGACGGCCGCTTCCTGGTGCAGCAATGCGCGTCCTGTGGCAAGCGGCGGCACTACCCGCGGCCCGTCTGCGCGGAGTGCTACTCGATGGAAGCGCATTGGGTGCCCGTGGCGGAGCGAGGCGCCGTGCACAGCTGGACGGTGTGCCACCACGCCTTTCTGCCTGCTTTCAAGGCGCCGTTGCCCTACGTGATGGTGGTCGCCGACATCGACGTCGACCTGCGCGTCAACCTGCAGCTGGAAGGCCCCGCCGACCAGCCGCTGAAGATCGGAGACCGCGTGCGCATCGCCTACCGCGTCGTCAACGAGCGGCTCACGCTCCCGGTGCTCGTGCGCGAGGTCCGCGAGGCCGCCGATGCATAAGTTCGCCTTCGCCGGCGCGGAGTTCCCGGAAGAGGCCGTGCGCGAGCGCGCGCGGGCTCGAGCCTTCCTGGAGGCCGAACGCGCTGCGGGCCGCTTCGTGCCGCACAAGTGTTTCTGGACGACTTACGACCCCGCGTTCAGCAAGCGGGCGGCAGGGGAGGGCTTCGTCGCGATGACCTGGCCCAAGGAATATGGCGGACGCGAACTCTCGCCGCTCGCGCGCTTCGCGGTCACCGAGGAAATGCTGGCCGCCGGCGCGCCCTGCGGCGCGCACTGGATCGCCGACCGCCAGTCCGGCCCGCTCATCATGCGCCACGGCAGCGAAGAGGCACGCCGTTCCATCCTCCCGAAGATCGCCGCCGGCGAGTGCTACTTTGCCATCGGCATGAGCGAGCCCGATACGGGCTCGGACCTGGCCGCCGTGCGGACCCGTGCCGCGCGCCGCGGCGACGGCTACGTGATCAACGGCAGCAAGATCTGGACAACCAACGGCCACCTGGCCCACTACATGCTGACGCTGGTGCGCACGGGCGCGTCGGTCGAGGAGCGGCATCGCGGGCTGAGCCAGTTCATCGTCGACCTGAAGTCGCCCGGCATCACGATCCGCCCCATCCACGACATCTCCGGCCGCCACGAGTTCAACCAGATCTTCTTCGACGACGTGTTCGTCCCGGCCCACATGCTGGTCGGCAACGAAGGCGACGGCTGGGCGATGGTGACTTCGGAACTCACCCTCGAGCGCTCCGGCCCGGACCGTTTCCTGTCCGACTTCCGCCTGCTGGTCGAAGGGATCTCGGCTGTCGGCCCGCAACCGGACCGCCACCAGGCGGTGGCGATCGGCCGCCTCGTCGCGCACCTGCTGCCGCTGCGGCGCATGTCGGCGTCGATCGCCGGCCAGCTCGCGGCCGGCACCGACCCGAACCAGGAAGCCGCGCTGGTCAAGGAGATGGGCACGAACTACGAGCGCGAGGTGCCGGAGGTGCTGCGTTCTGCCCTCGCACTGGACACGACGGCCGCGGGCGGCGCGTGTGCCGAAGGCTATGCCGACGTGCTGCTCGCCGCACCTTCGTTCACGCTGCGCGGCGGCACGCGCGAAGTCATGCGCGGCGTGATCGCCCGCGGGCTGGGGCTGCGGTGATGGGCGACATGGACACGATCCTGGTCGACCAGCTGCAGCGGCTTTGCGCGCAGGCGGGCGGCGGCCCGGACGAGACCTTCGCTGCCGCGCTGTGGGCGCAAATCACCGAGGCCGGCTTCCAGAACGCGCTGCTGCCCGAGGAAAGCGGTGGCTACGGCGTCACGCCCGCGCAGGCGATGGGCCTGGTGCGCACCGCCGCGAGCATGGCCCTGCCGGTGCCGCTGGCGGAAACCATGATGACCTTGGCGCTGCAGGCCGCTGCGGGTGGCGAAGCGCTGGGCGGCGCGCTCTCGGGAAGCTGCGATGAGGGCGCCGCCGACGAAGCCCCCGGTGGCTGGCAGGTGACGGCGACGGCGCGCGCCGTGCCGTACGGCCGTTTCGCGGCGCATGTGCTGGCGCCCGTGCGCTGCAACGGCCGGCTCCACCTGGCGGCGCTGCCCGTCGCGCAGGCCCGGGTGGAAACGCGCGAGAACCTCGCCGGCGAACCGCGGGACACGTTGACATGGACCGGTGCGACCGTTGCGCGACAGGCTGCGCCCGCGATGCAGGGCGAAGATCCGGCATCCCTGCTCGTCGCCGGCGCCTTCCTCCGTTCGCAGCAGATGGTGGGCGCCATGCAGCGCGCGCTGGACCACACCGTCACCTATGCGCAGGATCGCAAGCAGTTCGGCCAGCCCATCGCCCGCTTCCAGGCCGTGCAGCACCAGCTAGCCGTCGCCGCGGGCCACCTGGCCGCCGCCACCGCGGCGGCCGACGCGGCCACGGACGCGTACGGCACCGATGCTTTCGCATTCGCCGTGGCCATCGCGAAGAGCCGTGTCGGCGAGGCTGCCGGCATCGTCGCCGCCACCTGCCACCAGGTGCTCGGCGCGATGGGTTTCACGCGCGAACACGAACTGCACAAGGTCACCCGCCGCCTCTGGGCCTGGCGGGACGAATATGGCAACGAAACGCTCTGGCAGGAGCGCATCGGCCGCACGATCTGCGCCGGCGGCGGCGCGCGGCTGTGGCAGACGGTGGTGGACGGGTTCCCCGCCGCGACGGGAGGCTTCGAGCATGGTTGACAGGAAAGCGGGCCAGGGCCCGCTGGCGGGCGTGCGGGTGATCGACCTCACCAGCGTGATCATGGGTCCGTTCGCGACGCACATCCTCGCCGACATGGGGGCGGACGTCGTCAAGGTGGAATCGCCGGAGGGCGACTCGTTCCGCAACTACCGGCCGCTGCGCAACGAGGGCATGGCGGGCAGCTTTCTCCACCTCAACCGCAACAAGCGCAGCGTGGTGCTGGACCTCAAGCAACCCGAGGCGGCCGAGGCGTTGGACATGCTGATCGCCACCGCCGACGTCTTCGTGCATTCGCTGCGGCCCAAGGCGATTGAGCGGCTCGGCTACGGCTATGCCCGCGTCCGCGAGATCAATCCGAAGATCATCTACTGCGGTGCCTTCGGCTTCGGCGCCGAAGGTCCGTACAGCGACAAGGCCGCATACGACGACCTCATCCAGGCGGGCTCCGGCCTCGCGTCCCTGGCCCTGGCCGTCCACGCGGAGCCGGCGTACATGCCCACGGTGCTGTGCGACAAGCTCACCGGCCAGGTCGCCGCCTGCGCGATCGCGGCCGCGCTATTCCAGCGCGAGCGCACAGGCCAGGGCGAGGAGATCGAAGTGCCCATGTTCGAGACGACCATCGAGTTCGCGATGATTGAGCACATGGCCGGCTCGGCCTTCGTACCGCCGCTGGGCGAACCGGGCTTCAACCGTGTCCTCTCGCCGCGCCGCAAGCCCTACCGCACGCAGGACTCGTACGCCTGCATCCTGCCGTATTCCGACCGCAACTGGGTCGACTTCTTCAAGTTCACGGGCCGCACCGCGCTGATCGGCGACCAGCGTTTCGCGGAGTTGAAGCACCGCGTGCAACACATCGACCTGCTCTACGAAATGGTTGAGGAAGAGGCGCGGCGCAAGACCACAGCAGAGTGGGTGAGCTTCTGCGACAGCGTGAGCATCCCCTGCATGCCGGTCTTGTCGATGACCGAGCTGCCGCACGACGAGCACGTGAAGGCAGTGAAGCTGTTCGAAACGGCCGAACACCCCAGCCAGGGCGCCTACCGCGTGCTGCGCAGCCCGATCAGCTTCAAGTCGTCACCGTTCCGCGTGGCGCGGCATGCGCCCCGCCTGGGCGAGCACACGCAGGAAGTGCTGGCAGAGGTCGGTTTCACGGAAAACACCATGCAGGCAAGGATGGAATCATGAGCGAACACCTGGAATTCACCGTCAGCGCCGGCGTGGCGACGATCCGCCTGAACCGGCCCGAGCGCATGAACGCGTTCACATTCGAGATGATCGATGCCTGGGCAGTGGCGTTGCGCGATTGCCGCGTGCGCGACGACGTCAAAGTCGTAGTCGTCACCGGCGCGGGCCAGGCCTTCTGCAGCGGCGGCGACATCGTCGAGATGCAGGACCGCCTGGAGCAGACGCCGGTGCAGCGCAAGGCCGAACTGTTCGAGCGCGTCCAGCGCATCCCGCTCGCGCTGGAGGATCTCGACAAGCCGGTGCTTGCCGCGATCAACGGCGCCGCCACCGGCGCGGGCCTGGACCTCGCCCTGATGTGCGACGTTCGCTATGCCGCGCAGAGCGCGCGGATGGCCGAGACGTACATCCGGGTCGGCCTGGTGCCGGGCGCGGGGGGTGCGCACTTCCTCCCGCGCGTGGTCGGCACGGCGAAGGCGCTCGAGATGTTCCTCACCGGCGAGTTCATCGACGCCACCGAGGCCCTGCGCATCGGGCTGGTGAACAAGGTCTTCCCGGACGAGACCTTTCAGGCCGACGTGGAGCGCATCGCGCAGCGCATGGCGCGCGCGCCGGCTCTACCAATGCGGCTCATCAAACGGGCGATCCTGCAGGGCGTGCGCAACGACCTTCGCACCAACCTCGACCTGATTTCTTCGCACTACGCCGTCGCGACGGCAGCCAAGGAACACCACGAGGCCGTGCGGGCCTTCCTCGCGGAGCGCAAGGGGTGAACGGAATGCCCTCCCTGCCGCTGCGCGCCGAGGACGAGCCCGAGGTACGGGCCGCGCTGCGCGAGGCGGATGCGCCGGTGCTCCTGATGGTGCTGGTGCAGCTCACAGGCGAGACGCGCTGGCTCGACGAGTTCGCCGAGGCCGTGCGTCCCGGCGCGGCACCGGACGCGGCCGCCATCGCGCGCCTGCACGACCTCCTGGTAAATGTGTTGAGGCTACCGGCCGCCAAGCCCCGAGCGCTCACGCCCGCGATGTTCAACCGGATGATGACCGTCTGCGTCGGGCAGGAGGTGCCGCCCGAGTACGTGCCGATGATCATGGAAGACCTCGGCTTCGAGGTGGCTCCAAGCCTGGCGGTTGTGGAGCACTTGGCCGAACGGCTTGGCGACTTCCGCATCCTCATCATCGGCGTGGGCGCGGCTGGTTTGTGCGCGGCGATGCAGCTGTCCAAGGCGGGCATCCCCTTCGACGTCGTCGAGAAGAACCCGGACGTGGGCGGCACCTGGTTCGAGAACCGCTACCCCGGCGCCGGCGTCGACGCGCCGAACCATCTCTATTCGTTCTCGTTCGAGCAGAACCATTCGTGGACGCGCTTCTTCGTGCGCCAGCCGGAGCTGCTCGCGTACTTCCGCGACTGCGCGCGCCGGTATGGGCTATATGAGCGCATCGAGTTCAACACTGAGGTCGTGTCGGCCAGCTATGCACCGGCGGACGCGATGTGGACGGTGTGGACCCGTGGCAAGGACGGCCAGCTGCGCGAGCGCCGCGTCAACGCGGTGATCTCCGCGGTCGGCCAGCTCAACCGGCCCGCCATTCCCGCGATCCCCGGCCTGGACCAGTTCCAGGGCACCGCGGTGCACACCGCCACTTGGCACGACGGCGTGGAGGTCGAGGGCAAGCGCGTGGCGATGATCGGTACCGGTGCAAGCGGAATGCAGGTGGCGCCCACGATCGCCCCGCAGGTTGCGCGGCTGACAATTTTTCAGCGCTCACCGAACTGGATCCGGATGCGCCCCCGCTACCACGAGCAGGTGAGTGCCGGGAAGCAGTGGGTGCTGTCCACGCTGCCCTTCTACGCGACCTGGTACCGCTTCCAGCTGTTCTGGGCCAACAGCGACGCGCTGCACCATGCGCTGCAGAAGGAGCCCGGCTGGACCGACACACGCACCATCTCGCCAGCGAATGCCGTGCTACGCGAGCAGTGGGAGGTCCACATGCGCGAATCCGCCGGTGACGATGCGGAGCTGCTCGCCAAGACGATGCCGGACTACCCGCCGTTCGGCAAGCGGCCGCTGCTGGACAACAACTGGTTCGACATGCTGCGCCGGCCCAACGTCGCACTGGTGACAGATGGCGTCGAGCGCATCGAGGGCGACGCGGTCGTCACCCGCTCGGGGGAGCGCCACCCGGCCGACGTGATCGTGTTCGCCACCGGGTTCCAGGCCAGCCGGATGCTGTACCCGATGGAGATCCGCGGCCGGCACGGCAGGACGCTGCGCGACCTCTGGGGCGACGAGAACCCCCGCGCGCACCTGGGCATTACGGTGCCCGGCTTTCCCAACTTCTTCCTGCTCTACGGGCCCAACACCAATCTGGGCCACGGCGGGAGCGTGATCTTCCACCTGGAGATCCAGGTGCGCTACGTCCTCGGGTGCCTCGAGCTGCTCGCGAGCTCGGGCAGCCGTGCCATGGAGTGCCGGGAAGACGTGTATGACGCATACAACGAGCGCGTCGATGCCGCGCACAACGCCATGGTGTGGACGCACGCAGGCGTGAACAACTGGTACAAGAACCGCGTCGGCCGCGTCACGACCAATTCGCCGTGGCGCATCGTCGACTACTGGACGATGGCGCGCGCACCCCAGGAGGGTGATTTCCTGTTCGACAAGCGGCCCGTGGCCGCGCTGCCGGACTGATGGCCGTGCAGCAGCCACTAGACGCGATCATCGTGGGCGCTGGCTTTTCCGGCATCTGCCTGGGCGTGAGGCTCGTACGTGCTGGCATCCAATCGTTCGTGATCCTGGAGAAGAACGCCGGTGTCGGCGGTTGCTGGCACGACAACGACTATCCCGGCGCGGCCTGCGACGTGCCGTCGCTGCTGTACTCCTACTCGTTCGCGCCCAAGCACGACTGGAGCCGCGTGTTCTCGCCGCGCGAGGAGATCCGGCGCTACCTTGAAGACTGCGCGGACCGGTTCGGCGTGCGTCCGCACGTCCGGCTGAACACGGAAGTGATCAGCGCAACCTACCAGGCCGAGCGCAGCGTGTGGCGCGTGCAGACGGGGACGGACGTGCTCGAAGCGCGGGTCTTCGTCTCGGCCGTGGGCCAGCTGAGCCGGCCCAAGCTGCCGGACATCCCGGGCCTCGCCGCGTTCACGGGCCGGGCCTTTCACTCGGCGCGGTTCGAGAAGGATGCGCCGATCGCCGGCGCCGACGTCGCGCTGGTCGGCAGCGGCGCCAGTGCCATCCAGATCGCGCCCGCGATCGCGTCCCGGGTGAAGTCGCTCACGATCTTTCAGCGCTCGCCGACCTGGATCGTGCCGAAGGCGGACCGGCCGTTCGAGGCGAATGAGAAGCGCTGGTTCGCGCGGCTGCCGTTGATCCCGAAGTACATCCGTTATCGGACCTACTGGACGTTCGAGAAGACCTACGCGCGCATCCAGCTGGGCACACCGGAGGCGGCGGAGTTCCGCGCGCAATGCGACGCGTTCATCGACGCCTCGGTGGCGGACCCGGTGCTGCGCGAGAAGGTGCGCCCGGACCATGCGCCCTCCTGCAAGCGGGTGCTTAAGTCGAACGACTGGTTCCCCACGCTGCAGCACCCCAACGTGCGGCTCGAAACGGGTGGCATCGAGAGGATCACCGAGCGCGCGATCGTCACCCGCGACGGCGTGTCGTACCCGGCGGACACCATCGTCTTCGCCACCGGTTTCGAGTCCACGCGCTTCATCCAGCCGATGGCCGTCATCGGCCTGGCCGGCGAGCGCCTCGACCAGAAGTGGGCCGATGGCGCCAGCGCCTACTGGGGCATCGCGGTGCCCGGCTTTCCCAACTTCTTCATGATGTACGGCCCGAACACCAACGCGCACAACTCCATCATCTTCCTGATCGAGGCGCAGGCGCGCTACATCGCCGCGATGATCCGGCACGTCCATGGCGGCCGCTTCGCTGCGGCGGACCTGAAGCCGGACGTGATGGCGAAGTTCGACGTGCAAACGCAGCAGCGCACGAAGCGCTTCGTCTGGGCCGACCATTGCGGCAGCTGGTACAAGACCGCTTCCGGACGGATCACCAACAACCTGCCGTACTCCACGTTCACCTATTTCCGGCGGACCTGGCGGCCGGACCTGGCGGACTTCGAGATCAAGCGCGCAACGGCGGGCGTGCAGGAGGCTGCCGCGTGATGGCCGCCACGTCCCACCGCGACCTGTCGGCGCTGCTCGCGCCGCGGTCCATCGCGCTGATCGGCGCGACGGACAAGTCCCGCTGGTCGCAGATCGCATTCAACAACCTCACGCTGCCCGGGACCTCCGCGCAACTGCATTTGGTGAGCCGCCGCGGCGGGGTGGTGCACGGCCTGCCATCCGTGCCGAGCTGCAAGGCAATCGGCAAGGCGGTCGACCTGGGCGTGGTCATCGTGCCGACGGATGCGGTGGGCCCGGCGCTGGAAGACCTGGCGGCGTCCGGCGCGCGCAACGCGGTCGTCCTAACCTCCGGCTTTGCCGAAGTCGGCGACGCAGGCCGGCGCGAGCAGGACCGCATCGCGGGGTTCGCGCGTGAAGCCGGCCTCTCGGTACTGGGGCCCAACAGCCTGGGCTTCGTGAACTTCCTCGACGGCGTGTCGCCGTGGCTGGCGCCGCCCCGCCATCCAGGTCGCACGGGCGCGATCGCGGTCATATCCCACAGCGGGCAGGTGGCGTACCAGCTCATCAACGCGGCGCGCCTCCAGGGCGTCGGACTCAGCCATCTCGTGAGCACCGGCAACGAACTGGATCTCGACATCACCGCCTTCACCGATCACCTGCTGGCCGACGAGCGCGTGAAGGCCATCGTGCTCTATCTCGAGACCGTGCGGCATCCTGCGCGCTTCATCGAGGTCGCGCGCCGCGCGCTTGCCGCCGGCAAGCCGCTGGTCGTGCAGAAGGTGGGTGCCAGCGAAGTCGCGGCACGCTCGGCGCAGGCGCACACCGGTGCGCTGGTCGGCGACGACCGTGCGTTCGATGCGATCTGCGAACAGTACGGCGTCGTCCGGGTGCATGCGCTCGAAGACCTGGTGACCACCGCAGACCTGATCGCGCGCACGGGCGTGCTTCGCGCCGGCGGCATCGGGCTCATGTCCAACTCCGGCGGCGTCTGCAGCATCTCCGCCGACGCCGCTTCGCAGGCCGAGCTGCCGCTGCCGCAGATCTCGCCGGCGACGGCGCAGGCGCTGCGCGATCTGCTGCCCGACTACGCCACTTGCCAGAACCCGCTGGACATCACGGGCGCCGCGGCGGCGGACCGGTCGATCTACGAGCGCACGTTGCGGGTGATGGCGGCCGAGCCGGGGTTCAGCGCCGTGGTGTGCTTCGGCGACTTGCCGGCGAGCCGGGCGGAGTCCGATGCCTCGCTGCTCGCTGGACTGATGCACATGGGGCGTGCGGCGCAGGGCGCGCCCATCCCGGTGTTCGTGATGAACTGCATCCAGCGCGAGGTGACGCCGGAAGGCCGAGAGATCGCCGACGAGTACCAGCTGCCCCTGGTGGCGGCCGGGCTGGACCGCGGCCTGGCGGCCTTGGGGCGGGCCTACTGGTGGTCGCAGCGGCAGCGGCGCAGCGAAGCCACGCGCGAATCGGCCGTGCCGGTCGCGCTCCCGGTCGCGCCAGCCTACTCCGAACACGCGGCCATGCAACTGCTGCGATCGCATGGCATCCCGGTGGTGCCTGCGGTCCTGGCGCGCAGCGTGGAAGAAGCGGTGGCGGCCGCCGGCAGGATCGGCGGGCCGGTCGCGGTCAAGATCTGCTCGCCCGACATCGCGCACAAGACCGAGATCGGGGGTGTGGGGCTCAATGTCTCTGGCGCGGAGGCGGTCCGCGACGCCTGGAGCCGCGTCCTCTCGCGCGTTCCGGCGGACGCCCGTATCGAGGGCGTGCTCGTCGCCCCGATGCGTGGCCGCGCGATCGAGTTGCTCGTCGGCGTGAGCCGCGACGCCACCTGGGGCCCGATGCTCGTGGTCGGCCTGGGCGGCATCTGGGTCGAGACGCTGAAGGACGTGGCGCTGCGCCGGTTGCCGGTGCAACCCGCGGATGTTGTCGAGATGCTCGCCAGCCTGAAGGCCGCAGCCCTGCTGCGCGGCAGCCGTGGCGAGAAGCCGGTGGACCTGCCGGCGCTGGCCCGGACCATCGTGCGCATCGGCGATGTCGCGCTCGCCCTGGGGCCGCGACTGGAGGCGCTGGAGATCAACCCCCTGCGCGTCGAGGGCGACAGCGCCGAAGCGCTGGACGCACTGATCGTGGTGGGCGAGCAGCCGGGCGCGGCGCGATGAGCGCGGATCGCCTGCCCGTCATCATCGGCGTCGGCCAGGTCAACCGGCGCGACGACGATCTCGCCGCTGCGGCCGACGCCGCGGGCCTGATGCGAGAGGCGCTGGCCGCCGCCGAGGCGGACGCGGGCGTGCCCGCGCTCGCCGCGTGCGACACGCTCGAACTGGTGCGCCTGTTCTCGTCGGCGATGGACCACATCCCGGGGTTCCTGGCGGGGCAGTTCCCGGGCATCCGCAATGTCCCGGCATTCGTGGCCGGACACGGCAACACGCCGCTGCTGCTGCTCAGCCGCGCGGCCAACCGGATCGCGGCGGGCGAGGCGGAGATCTGCGCGATCGCGGGTGCCGAGGCCTATCGCACCGAGAAGCGGCTGGCTGCGCGCGCCGCCGGCAGCGTGCACAACCCCGACACCATGCAGCAGGCGCTGGCGCAGCGCACCAGCGGGGCGGCGTTGCGCTACGGGCTGGTCTCGCCCATCGAGATCTACCCGCTGTTCGAGAACGCGATGCGCGCGGTGTGGGGCCAGACTCTTGCCGAAGCACAGGACGAATCCGCGCGCATCTGGTCCGGCTTCTCCAAGGTCGCGGCGGCGAATCCGCACGCCGCGATCCGCACGCCGCTGGAGCCCGCCGAAATCCTGACGCCCTCGCCGCGCAACCGCATGCTCGGCTTTCCGTACACGACGCTGCAGGTGGCCAACAACAGCGTTAACCAGGGCGCGGCCGTCATCGTCGCGAGCCTGGCGGCCGCCCGCAGGATGGGTGTTGCGGTCGACAGGCTGGTTTTCGTCGGCGCCGGCGCTGCTGCCGACGAATCGCTCGACATCCGCGATCGGCCCGACTTCCATTCCTCGGCCGCGCTGGAGGCCTCGATCCACCTCGCCCTCGCGCGCAACGGCCTCACCGCGGCGGACTGCGACGAGGTCGAGCTGTACTCGTGCTTCCCCTGCGTGCCGAAGTACGCGCGCCGCGTCGCGGGCATCCCGGCGGACAGGCCGCTCTCGGTCTCAGGCGGCCTCACGTTCGCGGGCGGGCCCATCCGCAACTACATGATGCACGCGGTAGCCACCATGGCCGAGGCCCTGCGGGGCCGCGGCAGGCGCAGCGGCCTGCTGTTCGCGAACGGCGGGTTCATGACCAATGCCCATGCGCTGGCGCTCTCCGGCAGTCCGCTCGCGGCACGGCTGCGGCAGGACTTCGACGTGCAGGCGCAGGCCGAGGTCCGGCGCGGTGCCGTCCCGCCATTCATCGATGCGTACGAGGGAACCGCCCGCATCGAAACCTATGTGGTGATGCACGACCGCGACGGAAGTGCCGAACGCGCGACGCTCGTGGCCCGCACGCCGGAGGGCGTGCGCCTGTTCTGCCGAGCGGACACGGGTGACGCAGGTCTGGTGGAGTTCCTGACTTCCGGCGCCGCCGAGCCGGTGGGTCAGTGGGGGAGGGTGGTTCGCAGTGGCGACGGGATGAACCTCTGGCGGCCGGCATAGCGCCGCCGGGGTTTGTGGTGGATCTTCAATCGACTAGGAGACAGTGAAATGACTATCAATCGACGCCTCGTGCTCGCCGCCGGCGTTTCCGCCGTGGCAGCCCCTGCGATGCTGCGCGCCCAGGGCGCCTACCCGACCAAGCCGATCGAGATCATCGTGCCGGCCACAGCGGGCGGCGGGGCCGACCTCGGTGCCCGCCGCATCGGCGAGCTGATGAGCCCGGTGCTCGGCCAGCCCATCGTGATCCAGAACCGCGCCGGTGCCGCCGGTTCAGTGGCCGCGCAGTTCGTCGCGCGCGCGGAGAAGACCGGTTACGTCATCGGCATGGCCACCGATTCGTCGGTGCTGATCAACCCGCTGGTGCTGCCCGACTTCACGTACAAGCTGGAAGACTTCGACCTGCTGTCGCCGCTCTACACTGGCGGCATGGCGCTGGCGGTGCACAAGGACTTCCCGGCGAAGACGGTGCAAGAGTTCGTCAACGAGACCCGCAAGCGCGGCGAGGTGAACTGCGCCACCTTCGGCACGGTCAGCTCCACGCGCTTGGCTGCCGAGATGTTCATGGACGACGCCAAGGTCAAGATGAACATGATTCCCTACAAGGGCGAGGCGGATGCGGTGCGCGACGTGGTGGGGAACATCGCCCCGGCCTTCTTCGGCACCACGGCGACGCTGCTGTCGCAGCACAAGGCCGGCACCATGCGGTTGCTGGGCGTGTCTTCGACCGAGCGCATCGTGGCGCTCTCCGAAGTGCCGACTTTCAAGGAGCTAGGCCTGACCAATACGGTGTACCGCTGGTTCCACGGGCTCATGGTGCCCAAGGGAACGCCCAAGCCCGTCATCGACAGGCTGGTCTCGACGATGATCCCGCTGGTCGGCAGCGACAAGTTCCGCGCGGCGATCGCCGCCGATCTGACGCCGACGCCGATGGACCCTGCCGCGTTCACCGAGATGGCGCTCGCCGCGCGCGAACGCGTACGCGTGATCATCAAGGAAAAGAACCTCAAGGCCACCTGAGGCGGCGCACACCGGCTGCCGATGCTCGAACCGCAGACTGCCGCCATGCTCGCCCGCGCCGCGGCGCTGGGCGTGCGGCCGATCGAGTCGCTCTCGCCGCAGGAGGCGCGCACCGAGCTGGCGGCGCTGGCCCGCATGCGGCCGCCCGTGGCCGGCGAGTGCGCGACGCGCGAGCTCGCGATCCCCGTGGCCGAAGGGCAATCCATCCCGGCGCGGCTCTATCTGCCGGCCGAGGTGGCCGTACCGGCTCCGGTGATCGTCTACTTCCACGGCGGCGGGCACGTCATCGGCTCCATCGACACGCACGACGACACCGCGCGCCGAACCGCGCTGAACGCGCGGGCGGCACTCGTCTCCGTCGGCTATCGCAAGGCTCCCGAGGCGCGCTTTCCCACCGCCGTCGACGACGCCTGGCAGGCTTTGCGGTGGGTGGCGGAGAACGCGTCGGGGCTGAGGCTGGACGCCTCCTGCATGGCCGTGATGGGCGACAGCGCCGGCGCCAACTTGGCCACGGTCGCCGCGATCCTGGCGCGCGACCAGGGCTGGCCCGCGTTGTCGCTGCAGGTGCTGGTCTACCCGGTCACGGACTACCGGCTGGAGGCCGGCAGCTTCGACCGCTTCGCCTCCGGCTACGGCATCCTGTCCGCGGAGGCCATGCGCTGGTTCCGCCGGCACTACCTGCGCGCGGCGGAAGACGCGAGCGACTGGCGCGCCTCGCCGATCCTCGCCGCCAGCTGCGCCGGGTTACCGCCTGCGCTGGTGATCGCCGCGCAATGCGACCCGCTCGTCGACGATGTGAAGCGCTATGCCGACAGGCTGGTGGCGTCGGGCGTGCCGATGGAGTATTTCGAGTACGCCGGCACGGCCCACGGCTTCTTCGCGAACCCGCACGTGCTGGACGCGGCGCGCGAAGCCAACGACTGGGTCGCCGCGCGCCTGCGGGCGGCATTCGCTCCCCGAGCCGCACCTAGAGAGAGCCAACCAGGATGAGTTCCCACCCGGATGACGATGCGGTCCTGCTGGAGCGCGCGGCCCCCCACGTCGCTTTCGTCACGCTCAACCGGCCGCACGCCCGCAACGCCGTCAACGGCCAGGTCGTGCGTCGCATCACTTCGATCATCGCCGAGACCGAGTCCGACCCCGACGTTTGGGTGACCATCGTGACCGGCGCGGGCCGCGAGGCCTTCAGCGCCGGCGCCGACCTCAAGGAGATCGCAGCGGGCAACATCGACTCGGTGCGCACGCCCGAAGCCGGCTTCGCGGGCTTCGTCTTCGCACAGCGCACCAAGCCCTGGATCGCGGCCGTCAACGGCCCGGCGCTGGCGGGCGGGCTGGAGATCATGCTCGCCTGCGAAATGGCCTTGGCGGCCGACCACGCGAACTTCGGCCTGCCCGAAGTGAAGCGCTCGCTGGTGGCCGGCGCGGGCGGCCTGTGGCGCCTGCCGCGGTCCCTGCCGCGGGTGGTGGCCAACCGCATGGCGCTCACCGGGACGACGATCACCGCGACGCAGGCGCTGCAGTTCGGGCTGGTGAACGAGGTCGTGCCGCTGGACGCCCTGCGCGGACGCGCCCTCCACTTGGCCGCGGAGGTTGCCATCTGCGCGCCGCTGGCCGTGCGCGAGACGATGGCGGTCGCGAAGGCGGCCGTGCTGCACAACGAGGCCGAACTGCGGACGCAGGCGGTGGCGGCCATGCAGCGCATCCGCCAGACCGCCGACTTTCTCGAGGGGCCGCGTGCCTTCGTGGAGAAGCGCGCGCCGAACTGGCAGGGCCGCTGACCGCATGCGCACGCCGATCTGCGAAAAGCTGGGCTGCGAGGTGCCGATCTTCGGCTTCTCGCACTGCCGCGACGTGGTCGTCGAGATCAGCCGTTCGGGCGGCTGCGGTGTGCTGGGCGCGCACCTGTTCTCGCCGGAGGGGCTGGAGGCCGAGCTGCGCTGGATCGACGAGCACGTCGGCGATCACCCGTACGGCGTCGACGTGCTGATCCCCGGCCGCTACGTGAAGGACGCCGAGGTGTCCGAGGGGCCGCTGCGGGACCTTGTTCCCCCGGCCCACCTGGAGTTCGTCGAGAACCTGCTGGGCGATGCGGGCATCCCGCAGCTGCCCGACGACATCGCGCGGCAGGTGGCGGCCGACCGCCGCCAGAGCGAACGCAACAACACGCCGGCCGGTGCGATGAAGCTGCTGGAGGTGGCGATGCGCCACCCCAAGGTGAAGCTGATCGTCAGCGCGCTGGGTACGCCGCCCCCGCAGCTGGTCGAGAAGTGCCACGCGCTCGGCAAGCTGGTGGGCGCGCTCTGCGGCACACCCGAGCATGCGGCGCGGCACCGCGACGCCGGGCTCGACCTGGTCATCGCGCAGGGCGGCGAAGCGGCCGGCCACACGGGGCAGATCAGCACGCTGGTTTTGCTGCCGCAGGCGATCGCGGCGGCCCAGGGGCGCATGGCGGTGCTGGCCGCCGGCGGCATCAGCCGTGGCAGCCAGATGGCGGCGATGATCGCGATGGGTGCCGAGGGTGTTTGGTGCGGCACGCTGTGGCTGGGCACGCACGAGAGCGACCTGCTGCCCTTCCAGAAGAACGTGCTGTTCCGCGCGCGCGCCGAGAATGCGGTGCAGAGCCTGAGCCGCACCGGCAAGCCGGTGCGCCTGCTGCGCAGCCGCTGGTCCGAGGCGTGGGAGCAGCCGGATGCGCCGCGGCCCCTGCCGCCGCCGTTGCAGGAGGTGCTGGTGCGCATGGCGGTGCCGCGCATCGACCGCGCGGAGCGCGAGGATTTTTACACCACGCCCTGCGGGCAGGCGGTGGTCGACGTGAACGAAGAGTGCACCGTGCGTGCGCTGATGATGGAGCTGCAGCAGGACTACCTGGACGCGATGGAGCGGCTTGCGGCGCAGTGGAACCGGTACATCGCGGGCAGCGCAGCGGGTTGAATGAACTACGAAGAATTTCTCGGCAGGTCGGAAACCGCGCGCGACGTCGTCGCGGCGAGCTTCCTCGCGGATGCCGCCGCGGTGCTCGACGTGCAACTGCCGGCCGACGGCAGCATGCCGGCGCTGTGGCACTGGATGATGTTCCGCCATTGGGCGCCGCCCGGCGCGCTGCGTGCGGACGGCGGCCTGCTCGGCGAAGGCTTCCTGCCGCCGTTCCAGCACCTGCCGCGGCGCATGGCCGCGGGCGGCCGCCTGCGCTTCCTGCGCCCCTGGCGCGCGGGCGAAGCGGTCACGCGCACCAGCCGCATCCACAGCATCACCGACAAGACGGGCCGCAGCGGGCCGCTCGTGCTGCTGACGATCAAGCGCACGTTCGACGTCGGCGGCGAGATGGTGCTCGAAGAAGAGCAGGACGTGGTCTACATGCAGGAGGTGCCGCCGGGGGCGAAGAGCGCCGGAGCCGCCGCGCGCGCCCCCGACTTGCCCGGCCATGCCGTCGTCCGGCCGTGCAAGGGCGACCCGCTGACCCTGTTCCGCTATTCGGCCCTGACGGCGAACAGCCACCGCATCCACTACGACCTGGGCTATGCCAAGGGCGTCGAGGGCTTTCCGGGCCTGGTGGTACATGGGCCGCTGCAGGCGACATGGGTGGCGGCCCTGGCCGCGTCCTTAGACCCTTCGAAGCGGATCGTCGCCATGCAGTTCCGCAACCTCGGCCCCGCGTACGACACGGACGAACTTGTGGCGGCCGCGTGGGAGGACGCCGGGGTGCTCAAGCTGGAGCTGCGCAAGCGCGGCGGCTCGGCCTGCATCGCCGGCTCGGCCAGCCTCGGCTAGGAGTCTGGGCGGCAGAAGCGGTGCGACTGTCCTCGAATGAAGGCGCAGCTGCGTTCACGAGGGATGGCCGCGAACTACCTACCCTACGACCCGCTGCAGATGTTGCTGCTGCCCGAGGCGATGCAGGACTGGCTGCCCCAGGGGCACCTGGCGCACTTCATCAGCGACACGGTGGACGTGCTGGACTTGGGCGCGTTTCATGCCCGCTACGACAAGGACGACCCGCGCAACCAGCCGTTCCACCCGGCCATGATGGTCAAGGTGCTGGTGTACGGCTACGCCACGGGCGTGTTCAGCTCGCGCAAGATCGCCCGCAAGCTGCACGAGGACGTGGCCTTCCGGGTGCTGGCGGCAGGCAACTTTCCCGCGCACCGCACGATCCGCGAGTTCCGCGCCTTGCAACTGGAGGAGCTGAGCGAACTGTTCGTGCAGGTGGTGCGCCTGGCGCGCGAGATGGGGCTGGTCAAGCTGGGCACCGTCGCGGTGGACGGCACCAAGGTCAAGGCCAACGCGAGCCGCCACAAGGCCATGAGCTATGGCCACATGCTCAAGGTCGAGGCCGAACTCAAGGCACAGATCGACGCGTTGCTCAAGCGGGCGCAGCAGGCCGACGAAGCCGACAAGAATGAGCCCGAGCTGGACCTGCCTGCCCAGATCGAGCGGCGCGAGGCACGCCTGGCGGCCATCGCCCAAGCCCGAGCGCGCCTGGAGCAACGCCAGCGTGAAGCCGACATCGCGCGCGGGCGCGATCCTGACGACAAGCCGCGCGGCGGTGGGCAATACAAGCGCCCCTTCGGCGTGCCCAAAGATGAGACGTAAGAGAACTTCACCGACCCCGACAGCCGCATCATGAAACGTGCCGGGGGCGGCTTCGACGCGAGCTACAACGCGCAGACGGCGGTGGATGCATATCGCCACCTCATCGTGGCGGCGGAGCTGACCAACTGTGGCAGCGATGCGGGCGAGTTGCCCGGGATGCTGCAGGCCGTCAAGGGCAACCTGGGCGCCTTGCCCGAACAGGTGCTGGCGGACACCGGCTACAAGGCCGAGGCGGTGTTCGAGGCGCTGGCCGGCTGCGGCTGTGATCTGGTGGTGGCGGTGGGCCGCGAGGGCAAGCAGGCGCTGCGCTTCGATCCCGAACGCTCGCCGTGCACCGCGGCGATGGTCGCGAAGCTGCAAACCGAGCCAGGCAAGGCCGCCTACCGGCGCCGCAAGTGGATCGCCGAGCCGCCCAACGGCTGGATCAAGCACGTGCTGGGGTTCCGGCAGTTCAGCTTGCGCGGGCTGCACCGCGTGAAGGCCGAGTGGAAGCTCGTGTGTTTGGCATTGAACCTGCGGCGCATGGCGGCCATGCAGCCCTCGTAGCAAGCCGGTGCGCTTGCCGGGCGGCTTGAGCGGCCATGCGGCTCACCGCCACCAGGGACCACCGGGCAACCGTCCCCCCGGCGCCATCGGCAGCGGCTGTGTCTCCTCGCAACCGTCTGCCGCCCAGACTCCTAGAGCTTACCCGCGCTGCGGATCATATTCGCCACGATCGAGCTGATCGAGGACAGCGCGTCGTCGCGGTAGCCGATGTAGTAGGTCACCTGCGGCGGCGGCGGGTCGGTGTGGACGATTTTCAGCCGCCCCTCCTTCACGTGGTGCGAGAACTGCGCCACCGGCAGGCAGCTCAGGCCGAGGCCCGCCACGCTCAGGCTGCTCAGCACGCTCACGCTGTTGCTCACGAGCGTGAACTTGGCGGGCACGCCGTTCGTCTTCAGCCAGGCGTTGATGGTCCGCTGCAGGCCCGAATCAGAGGTCTGGCCCAGGAGCGGATAGCGCGTCAACTGGCTCACCGGCATCTTCGCGGGGACGTCCAGGTCGGGCGAGCACATCCAGGCGAACTTTACGCTGGCCAGCTCGATCTGCTGGATGCGCGGGCCCACGGGCCGCATCGGCAGCACGATGAGGTCCAGCGTGCCGTCGACGAGCTTGGCGAGCAGCGCGCGGCTCAAGCCCACTTCGGGGTGCAGCGAAGCCTCGGGGATGGAGCGCCGGATCTCCGGCACCAGCACCGGCAGGAAGGTGAGGGCGCCCAGCTCCGTCACGCCGAAGCGGAAGTCGCCCTTGAACGCGATCGGCTTGCCCAGCGCCTTGACCATGCGCTCGCGTAGCAGCAGCATGTCGTTGCACATCTCGAGCAGCACGGTGCCCTGCTGGGTGAGCTGCACGCCCGAATGCGAGCGGCTGAGCAGCTCGACGCCCAGGGCCGACTCCATCTCCGCGATGCGCTTGGAGATCGCCGGCTGCGTCGCGTACAGCTTCTTGGCCGCGGCGGCGAAACTGCCGTAGGTGGCGATGGCGCGGAAGGCCTCGATCTGCTTGAAGGTCAACGGATGATTCTTGGACATGGCGGCGCCGCTCGCGGTTGGCCTTGACCTTACACCACCCAGCCGTGCGACGCGGCGATCTCCCTGCGCAGCTGCTCGGGCGCGCCGCCGATGTTGCGGTTGACGGCGATGCGCTTGGTCCGCAGGTGTAGGCCGGATTCCGCCGCGAAACCCATCGCGCCGTGCACTTCGACGGCGCCGCGGCCGATGGTGCGCGCCACTTCGTCCATGTGCGCCTTCGCCTTCGCGCAGAGCAGCGCCGCGCCTTCGCTGCCGCCGGCATGGCGGGCCGCGGCACTCCAGACCAGCGACCGCGCCAGGTCGAGCTCGGCCGCCATGTCGGCGCACAGGTGCTTGATGGCCTGGAAGGAGGCGATGGCCCGGCCGAACTGGCGCCGCTCCTGCGCGTAGGCCAGTGCGCTATCGAGCAGGGACTCGCAGGCGCCGAGCGTCTCCGCGGCGACGAGCAGGCGCTCGAGGGCGACGAGGGAGCTCAGGCCTTCGGCGTCGATGGCGAGGCGCTCCACGGAAGCGGATGCCAGGTGCACATGCGCGAGGCGGCGGCTGCGGTCCACCGTGACCAGCATTTCCTCTGTGACGTTGGCCTGGCGCCGCACCAGGACCACGGCGTCGTCCTGGCCTCGCAGCAACAAGGCATCGCTGCCCGGTGCATCGAGGACGAAGTCGGCGCGCCCGCCCAGACGGCCATCCCGCAGCGCGATGGCATTGGTGCGCAGCGATGCTGCGAGCCGGGATTCCGCGACTGCTTCTGCCTTGCCTGCGAGCACGAGCGCCTGCGAGGCGACGAGGTGTCCCAGATACGGAAGCGGGCTGCAACGCCGGCCGATGCCCCGCGCCACCAGCGCTGCTTCGACGCTGCCGAGGCCGATGCCGCCGTGGGTCTCCGGCACCAGCAGCGCCGGCCCCCCGAACTCGCGGAAGCGGCGTGCCAGTTCTTCTGCCGCATCGCAACCCAGCACGCGCGCCAGGCTTTCGGCCAAGGCGGCTTGGTCTGGCGTGAAATCTCCGTGCGCCGCGAGCATCACGACCCCAGCCGCTTGCGCGGCAGGCCCAGCCCGCGCTCCGCGATGATATTGCGCTGGATCTGCGCGGAGCCGCCGCCGATGATCAGCGCGAGGTCGAACATCGCGCGGAAGGGCCAGACGCCTTCGTCGTGGAGTCCCGGGCTGCCTTCGTAGAGCGGCCCGGCATCGCCCATCGCGTCCACGGCCAGCACCGACAACTGGTAGTTCAGCTCGCAGCCGAGCAGCTTGACGGTCATGGCGGAGAAGCCCGCCTCCTCGCCGCGGATCGCCGCGGCGAGCAGCCGGTCGGCATGCGCGCGCATCGCGGCGACGCGGCAGGACAATGCGGCCAGGCGGTCCACGAGCACGGGATCGCCCGCGGGGACGCGACCGGCGAACTCCTGGCGGAACATCTGGCCGATGTCGTGCAGCCGCCGCTCCATGCGGCCGGCGTCGCCCAGCATGCTGCGCTCGCTGGACAGCGTGCACGTGGCGCAGGCCCAGCCCTGCCCGATGGCGCCGATCACGTTGGCCTTGGGCACGCGCACGTCGGTGAAGAACACTTCGTTGAAGGAGGGCCGCCCGTCGAAGTAGTCCTTGCCCGCCATGCTCTCGATCCGCCGCACCTCGATGCCGGGCGCGTCCATCGGCATGATGACGTAGGTGAGCCCGTCGGTCTTGCGCTCGCCGCGGCCGGTGCGCACCAGCGCGTGCATGTAGTCGGCCTCGTGCGCGGACGAGGTCCAGATCTTCTGGCCGTTGATCACCAGTTCGTCGCCGTCCTCGCGCGCGGCGGTCGCGAGCGAGGCGAGATCGGAGCCGGCCTGCGGCTCCGAGAAGCCCTGGCACCAGATGAACTCGCCGCGCAGGGTCGGCGCGATGTACGCCAGCTTCTGCGCCTCGGTGCCGATGGCCAGCAGCGTTGGGATGACCATGTCCACGCCTTGCCCGGCCAGGCCGCCGGGCAGGCCGGCGTGGGCGAATGCGTCGCCGATGATGGAGCGGCTCAGCACGTCGGGTTCGGCGCCGTAGCCGCCGTACGCCTGCGGCACCTCGCGGCCCGCGTAGCCGTGGCGCAGCAACAGCGCCTGCCAGGCCAGTACGTCGGGCGCCTTGCGCGGGCGCGCGTAGCCCCGAGGGGCCAGGTGGCCGTGTTCGCGCAGGAACGCCCTGACTTCTTCGCGCAGCGCCGTGTGGCGGGCGTCGGTGGTGGGCTGCATCGCCGGGGCGCAGCGGCTAGTCCGCGGTTATGGCCGTGAGCCGCTCGACCGTGTCACCGAATTCATCCAGAAGCGAATAGAAGATCTGCTTCACTGTCGTCCGCTCGTTCACCAAGCCCACCACCTGCCCCGCGGGATAGGTCAGCAGCGCCTCGGCCTTGTGGCGTGCCATGCGCACGCGCGCGTCGCTCACCAGCAGCCCCTGCAGCGGCATCTGCAGCGTCTTGGGCGCCTCGGGGCTGTTCCAGGCCTTCATCCACTCGCTGGCGAGGCGGCGCGCCGGCTTGCCGCTGTCGGAGCGGCTGATCATGGTGTCGCCCGATGTCGCGGTGTAGAGCTTCTTGCGGATCTCGGGCGAGACCTCGCTCTCGACGGTGCCGAGCCAGATCGTGCCGCACCAAACGCCTTCGGCGCCCAGCGCGAGCGCGGCCGCCATCTGCCGGCCACGGCCGATGCCGCCTGCCGCGAGCACGGGCACCGGCGCCACCAGGTCCACCACCTCGGGCACGAGGATCATCGTGGTGAGGTCGCCGGTATGGCCCGCGGCCTCATGGCCCTGCGCGATCAGGAGGTCCACGCCGGCCTCGACCTGGCGGCGCGCGTGTTCGGGCTTGCCGATAAGCGCGCCCACCTTCAGGCCGAGATCATGGGCCCGCGCCACCGTCTCCGGCGACGGGATGCCCAGCGCGCTCACGACCAGCTTGCACATCTTGTGGCGGAACACGACCTCCAGCCGCAGCAGGGCCTCTTCGCGCGTGAAGGCGACGGTGCGGATGTAGTCCAGCCGGATCTCCGCCGCCTCGCCGTCCTTCAGCGGCGGCACGTGGTGCTGCTCCATCAGGCGGTCGATGAACTCGGTGTGCTCGCGCGGCAGCAGCGACTCGGGGTCGGCCTTGAATTTGTCGGGGATGTGGTACTCGCCGTTGGGGATCAGCAGGTCGACGCCATAAGGGCGGCCGCCGGTGTGCGCGTCGAGCCAGGAGAGTTCCTGCTCGAGTTGCTCGGGCGTGAAGGTCGAGCCGCCGAAGACGCCCATGCCACCAGCGAGGCAGGCCTCGGCGACGACGTCGCGGCAATGGGAGAAGGCGAAGATGGGCGCTTGCAGCCCGAACATCTCACAGACGGCGGTTTTCATTCTGGGGTCAGGCTTGGGATGCGGGGATGGCTTGCGCGGCCAGTGCCGCCACCTGCTCGGGCGGCAGGCCCGCCTCGCGCAGCACGTCCGCGGTGTCCTGGCCGAGCCGCGGGGCGTGGTGGCGGATCTGGAAGTCGTCGCTGCTGAACGTGATAGGGGGGCGGATCGAAAGATAACGGCCCTCGGTCGGGTGCTCCACCTCCTCGAACATGCCGATGGACCGGATGTGCGGGTCGCCGGCCAGCTCGTCCAGGCGCGCCACGCCCATGCAGGGCACGTTGGCGCGATCGCCGAAGTCCACCCATTCACCGGTCGTGTGCGTGAGCGCAGCGGTCTCCACGTGGGCATAGAGCGCGTCGGCGTTCTCGGCGCGGCTGGCCAGGGTGATGAACCGCGGGTCCTTGCGGCAGGCGTCGAGGCCGGCGAACTCGAAGAAATCGAGCCAGTTCTTGTCGGAGTACGGCAGGATGCAAACGTGGCCGTCCTTGGTCTTGTAGGGCTTGCGGCGCGGGGTGAGCACGCGCATGGCACCCATCGGGCCCAGTGGTGGCACGAAGGCCGTGCCGGACATGTGTTCGACCAAGTTGAACTCCACCGCCGTCTCGAACATCGGCACCTCGATGGCCGTGCCCAGGCCGTTGCGCCCGCACTTCACTAGGCCGGCGAGGATGGCGTAGGCAATGGTCTGGCCCGAAAGCTTGTCGTAGATCACGCTGGGCACGTATTGCGGCGTGCCGTGGATCTCTTCGTACAGCGCGGCGATACCCGAGCCGGCCTGGATCATGTCGTCGTAGGCCGGTCGGTCGCGGTAGACACCCGCCGCGCCGAAACCGTAGGCGCCGCAATAGACGATGGAGGGTTTCAACTCACGCACACGCTCGTAGCCGTAGCCCAGCTTGGCGATCACCTTGGGGCGCAGGTTGTGCATCACCACGTCGGCCGTGCGGATGATGGCGTCCAGCGCGTCGCGCCCGCTCTGCTCCTTGAGGTCGAGGACCACGCTGCGCTTGTTGCGGTGCAGGTTCAGCACCGCGCCGTTCATGCCGGGGCTGCGCTGCGGTTTGTAGTTGCGGTAGGGATCGCCTTCGGGCGTTTCGACCTTGATCACGTCGGCACCCAGGTCCGCAAGGATGTGGCTGGCATAGGGACCCATGATCACGGTCGAGAGGTCGACGATTCTCACGCCTGCGAGCGGGCCACTGCGGTCTGCGGACATCGGTTCACCTGTGTTTGGACGCGCGAGAGTCGCACAAATCCAGGTATTCCGGAAGCATTAATATCTTTATCCGGGCCGATAAAGAAAAGGAATGGCCTTCAGGGTGCGGGAAGCGGCGGCTGGAGCGGCCAGTCCAGCTCTCGCAGGTAGTCGCGCCAGGGTGGCACGGTCGGGTCCGCGTTGCGGCGGATGTAGTAGGGGATGAGGGGCTTGTGCCACCCGAAGATGCGCCGCAATTCGTCCACCGGCTCGGGGTGCATGTCGACGCGCAGGTCGACGATGGGAAGCGGTTCCTCGGTGTACACCGTGAGCACGGCGGAGTTCTGGCCCGTGGGCTGGTCGCCGGCATCGCGGCCGGCTTCGACGGCGCGCACCAGGCGCTCCTCGAGTTCCTTGCTTTCGGCCGCGGCGAATGCCTCGGCCATGCGCGCCACGACCTGCGCCCCCGCCACCATGTTGCCGGCCGCGATGAAGCCGTCGCCTTCGACTATGCCCGCGTAGCCGCGCGCCTTGCTGCCCGCGAGAAGCGCCTGGTCTCGCGCGGTCACGACGGCGACCTGGCGCCAATCGATCTGCGGGTCTTCCGGTTCCAGGCGTTCCATCACCTGCTGCGCGGGCAGGCCTTCGCCGATCAGGTGCGCGGCCCGCGCGACCAGCCGGTAGTCGATCGAAGCCTGGACGAGGACGGCACGGTGCCCGGGCACGATCTGCAGGCAGCGCGCGCCGACGGCGGGCGTGCCGGTCGTCTGGCAGGCGCCGAGCTTGCCGGTGCGGGGGCAGCGGGCGACGACGCTGAATGTCATGGGCGATCCTTCCAGGATGTCAGAAGCACGACGGCCCGTTGGGTGCGGTGGTGCCGCGGTTGACCCCGAGCACGCAGCCCCAGGTCTTCGATTCCGCGGCCATGAGGCTGCGCGCCGTCTCCGCCGGTCCGCCGGTGCGCACCAGCCCCATGTCGTCCATGCGCTTCTGCACGGCCGGCTTGGCCAGCATGTGGTTGATCGCGGCATTGAGTTTCTGCACCACCGCAGGCGGCAGCGCCGCCGGGCCCACGACGATGAGCGACGACCCGGCCTCGTAGCCGGGGATCATCGTTTCGGCGAGCGTGGGCAGGTTGGGCAGCGCGCCGAAGCGCCGCTTGGAACCGGCGGCAACGGCCTTGATGGTGCCGGCCTGGATGTGCGGCAGCGCGGCGGTGTAGGTGACCATGCTCAGGTCGATCTCGCCGGCCATGAGGGCCGTGAGGATGGGAGCCTCGCCGCGATACGGCACGCGGAGGAACTCAACGCCCTTCAGCTTCGACAGGTAGCCGAAGGTGAGCGGCACCGAGCCCATGCCGTCCAGCGAAAGATCGCCGAAGCTCACCTTGCCGGGCCGCTGCGCCGCCTGCTCGAGCACCTGGGCGATCGAGGTCGCCGGGAAGTCCTTGCGCGCCACGAACACGAGCTGCGTTATGGCCACATGCGCCGCATAGGCCATGTCATTCAGCCCGTAAGGGATGGACTGGCCGGAGATGAACGCCATCGTGGTACTGGGCGTCGCGGCGAGCGCAAGGGTGTAGCCGTCCGGCGGCGCCTTCACCGCCGCGTCGAGCCCGATCACGCCGCCGGCCCCGGTGCGGTTCTCCACCGTCACGGGCTGGCCCAGTTCGCCCTGCAGCTTCTGCGCGAGCAGGCGTGCGGTCGCGTCCACCGTGCCGCTGGGCGCGAACGGCACGATCAGCTTGATGGGCCGGTTCGGGTAGTCCTGCGCGTATGCCGCGCACACGGCACCGGCGCAAGCCAGCGCGGCGAACGCGCGAACGAGCCGCGGGGAGAAGCGCCCGGAGGCGTCGCGGGGAATGAATGACTCGCATGCCTGTCTCCACTTCACCCGAGCTTGATGCCCGCCTGCTGGATGAGCTTTCCCGCCTTGTCGCGCTCGTCGGCGATCATCGCGGCGAACTGCTCGGGCGTCGAAGTCGCCAGTTCCGCGCCCTGGCTCTCGTAGACGCCGCCGATCTCGGGCCGGTTCATGCCCTTGATGATGTGGCGGTTCAGGAGCGCGATGGTCTCGGCCGGCGTGCCCGCGCGGGCGATGACGCCCTGCCAGGCCCGACCCTCGAAACCTGGCAGGCCCGATTCGGCGACCGTCGGCACGTCGGGCAGCAGTCGCGAGCGTGCGGCGGTGGAGACCGCAATCGCCTTTGCCTTGCCGGACTTCACCTGCGCCGAAGCCGAGGCGAGGTCGACGAACATGAAGTCCACGTGGTCGCCCAGCACGTTGAGCATGCCCTCGGCCGCGCCCTTGAACGGCACGTGCGATATGGCCAGGCCGGAGCGCGCCTTGAACTGCTCGGCGAGCATGTGCGGCGGCGTCGCGTTGCCGGCCGACGCGTAACTCAGCTTGCCGGGCTGCGCTTTCGCGAGCGCGATCAGGTCCTGCACCGAGCGCACGGCGAGCGAAGGCCGCACCAGCAGCACGGCCGGCGCGCTCACCAGCAGCGTGACCGGCGCGAAGTCGCGCTCCAGGCTGAAGCTGAGGTTGCGCTGCAGGTGCGGCATCACCGCCATGTTGGTGTCGCCGCAGATCAGCAGCGTGTGGCCGTCGGCCGGCTGGCGCGAGAGATGTTCCAGCGCGATCATGGTGCCGCCGCCGGGCCGGTTCTCGACGATAGCGGGCTTGCCCAGTTCGGCCTGCAAGGCCTTGGCGACGGCCCGGGCGCTGGTGTCGTTCAGCCCGCCCGGCGGGAAGGGCGAGATGACGGTGATGACCCTGGAGGGGTAGTCCTGCGCCAGCACGCCGGCCGGCCAGGCGAGTGTGGCGCCGAGCGCCGCCAGGGCGGTGCGCCGGTTGAGGTGGTCATTCATCGCGCTTCCTCCCGTCTTTGTCGTGCGTCACGAAAGCGCCTTCGCGCCGGATGCCCGCGGCTTCGAGGCCGGCGCGGATGCGTTCGATCTCCTGCGCGGTGAGCTTGAGCAGCGGCGGCCGCACGGCCGCGCCCGGCAGGCGGCCCAGGATCACCTGCGCCTCCTTCATGCGGTTGTGCTGGTCGATGCGCGGTGCCGTGTAGAAGACGTTGGTGGTCAGGTACAGGCGGTTGGCATGCCGGCGCGCGGCTTCCAGGTCGTTCGCCTGCACGGCCTCGTACAGCGCCACCTGCAGGTCGGCGATCGTGCTGCCGGAGCCGGAGATGATGCCCTGGCAACCCGTCACCAGCGAGGGCAGCAGCCAGGGGTTGTGCGCGCTGAACACGGTGATGGCGCGCGGGCCCTGCTGCAGCTCGCGCACCGTGCGCTCCAGGAACACTGGATGGTCCGAGACGTCCTTGATGCCGCAGATGGAAGGAATCTCCTCCACCAGGCGGTGCAGCACCTCGTGGCTGTGGCCCAGGTCGGCCACGCGGAACTGGAAGATGATCAGCGGCAGGTCGGTGGCGTCCGCGATGTGGCGGTAGTGATTGACGGCGATGTCCGGCCGCAGGTTGGCACCGCCGCTGAAGATGCCGGGCGGGAACACCAGCAGCGCGGAGGCGCCGCCCTGCTCCGCCGTGCGGGCCACGCGCGCGGCCTCCAGGCTGCCTTCGGGGTAGACGCCGTGCACGATGTGCGCGCGGTCGCCCACCGCTTCGGCCGTGGCCGCGAGCACCTGCGCCTGGTCTTCGAAGGTGCACGAACTCACCTCGGAGGCGTGGGCGTTGATCACGACGCTGCGCACGCCGTCGACCGCAGCCACGTCGCGCACGTGCCGCCGCAGCGACGGCAGATCCAGCGAGAAGTCATCCCGCATGGGCAGCAGGCAGGCGGGGATGACGCCTCGGGCCTCGAACTTTCCCTTGTCTTTCATGCTTTGTCTCCTGCTCAATGCTAGGCCGGGTGTGCCAGCGGCCATCACGACTTCTTTTCAAGGTGGTACTATCGCTTTTGGAATAGCCCGCCCTGGGCGATGCGCAGGCCGAGGGCCGCGCGATGGCGCACGTGGCGCTGGCGGCGCCTTGCCCTCCAGCCCGCGCTTGTACAGGCCCTGCAGCAGCGAGGCGCTCTTGTAGAGTTGCAAGGCCATGTAGAAATTCCACTGCACGATGCGGTCCAGGCCCATGCGGCGCGCGTACGCCTCGACGTACGCCTCCTGCGAAGGGGTGCCCAGCGCCAGCGGGTCCGCGCCGCCGAAGCCCACCGGCGGCTCCTCCAGGTAGTAGCAGAGGCAGGTGTAGGCCAGGTCGCAGAGTGGGTCGCCGAGCGTGCTGAGTTCCCAATCCAGCAAGGCGACGATGCGTGGCTCGGTGAGATGCACCAGCAGGTTGTTGGGGCGGTAGTCGCCGTGCACGATACCGGCGCGGGGCGCGGCCGGCAGGTTCGCGCCCAGCCAGGCGCCCAGGGCCTCCATGTCCAGCAGGTCGTCGGTCTGCGCCGCGCGGTACATGCGGGTCCACAGGTCGACCTGGCGCGGCGGGAAGCTCGCCCCCCCTGCCGTAGTCGGCCAGACCGATGGCCGCCGGGTCCACGCGGTGCAGGCGTGCCATCACCTCGTTCATGCTGTCGTAGATGGCGCCGCGTTCCGCCACGATGCAGCCCGGCAGGGTGGGATCGGCGAACAGCCGTCCCTCCACCCAATCCATCACCAAGAAGGGGGTGCCCAGCACGGCGGGGTCTTCGCACAGCGCGCGGGCGCAGGGCACGGGCACGTCCGTCGCCGCGAGCGCCTACAGCACGCGGAACTCGCGGTCGACGCGGTGCGCCGACGGCAACAGCTCGCCGGCCGGGCGCTTGCGGACGACGTAGTCGCGCGGCCGGCCGTCGCGGCAGACGGTGGCGAGTGCGTAGGTCGGATTAGAGAAGTCACCCGGGAACTGGCGCATCTGCAGGCCGCCGCCGTACTCCGGCAACTGGGCGCGCAAGAAGCGGTCCAGCGCAGCTTCGTCCAGCCGGTGCGCGGGCGGAACTTCGACGATTTCCACGGACATGCATCCGACTCTAGAAGCCGCTGCGCGGCGCGTCTTCGTCGAATCGGACGATGGCAGGCGCATCGGCCGCCGTCATCATTCGAAGCCATGGCCTACTTTGCTGCGCGCAGCGCCGGCGCCGTCCTGGCGGGCGCCCCCAACTTCCGCGACATCGGCGGCTACGCGACCGCAGACGGCCACCGGGTGCGCCACGGCCGCGTGTTCCACTCGGGACATCTGGGCCGGCTGCGGCCGGATGACGTGGGGCTGCTGGGCAGGGAACTCGGCCCGCGCGTGCGAGTGATCGACCTGCTGCGTGGTAGCGAGGAGCGCTTGGCCGCGCCGTGCATGATCCCCGAGGCGAACGTGTACTCGCTGCCCCTGGAGCCCGCGGTCGCGCGCCGGCTGGAGGCGCGCGCCGCCGAAGGGCTGCCGCTCACGGCCGATGCCGCGAGACAGCATATGCAGGCTTGCTTTTACTCACAAGTTTGTGGTCTTGGCGGTCCACCAAGCGCAAGCTTGGTGCGTTATTGCTGACGATACGGCAATGGGCGACGAGGAGCGGATGAGTGGATCAGCAAGATGGTCGAACGTCGAGGAATCATCCGACAATGCATCGTGGATAGCCGGCGAGGTCGCCGGCTGCGAGTTCCGCGACGCACGACTGGGCAAGAGATTGGGTAATCTGCTTCATCAACTCGGCGGCAGTATCGGCAGCACGATCCCCTTCGCATGCCAGGACTGGGCCAGCACCAAAGCCGCGTATCGGTTCCTGTCGAACGACGACGTCGACGAGCAGGCCATTCTGGCCGGGCACTTTGAGGCCACGCGTGCTCGCGCGCACGCCAGCTGCGGCCCATTGCTCATCCTTCAGGACACCACCGAGTTCTCGTACAAGCGCGACAAGCCGGAATTGATCGGCTTCAAGGGCAAGACCCCCAGCCGCTGCGACGCTACAGGCCGTCCACAACTGCATACCACCTGCGGCATCTTGATGCACTCGAGCCTCGCGGTGACGGCACAGGGGCTGCCGCTGGGCCTGTGCGCCATAAAATTCTGGAGCCGCCAGAAGTTCAAGGGCACCTCGGCGCTGAAGAGGAAGATCAACCCAACGCGCGTTCCGATTGAAGAGAAGGAAAGCGCCAAACGGCTGTTGAACCTTCGGCAGTCGACCGTCTTGATCGACGAGCTTCAGCGATGCGTTCATGTCGGCGATCGCGAGAGCGACATCTACGAGTTGTTTTGCCTGGCCGACGAGTTGGGAGCCCGCTTCCTGGTGAGGACCTGCCTGGACCGATTGGCCGGCGATGGCGATCATACGATCGCGGACGAAATGGCCGAGGTTCGCGTGCAGGGTCTGCATCGCGTCGAGTTTCGCAACGAGCGTGGACTGCCTTGCGAAGCCAACCTTGAGATCCGGTACCGCCGCATCGACGTGCTGCCGCCCATCGGCAAGCAGAAGCGCTATCCGCCGCTCGAGCTGACGGTTGTTCACGCGCAGGAGCGTGAGGCGCCAGTCGGCCGTGCTCCGCTGCAGTGGAAACTCATCACGAACCTGCCGGTGCGTTCCAAGACGCAGGCCATCGAGAAGATCGACTGGTACGCCATGCGCTGGAAGATCGAGACATTCCCAAGATCCTGAAGTCGGGCTGCCGTCGGCCAGCCGCAACGCATAGGCGATCTGCTCATCCGTGAATCTCGATTTCTTCATCGCTTCTCCTTGCCCCTGCCGGGGCGCTGAGAAGCGACCGTACCTCTAGTTTTGACCTGTTGGGGTTTTCCGGGGGAACGTCAGACTCCGAACGGGGGGGAATGGATGACGTGGAGTTATCCAGGGTAAGGTTCTGGCGAGTGTTCGCTGTGGCAGGATTGACTGGCAATACCGCAGATTCTGGCAATGATCGAGACAAAGAAAAAGCACTTAGCGAAGAAATTCGCTAAGTGCTTAATTCATAAAGGGATTTTGGTGGGCCCTGAGTGACTCGAACACTCGACCTACGGATTAAGAGTCCGCGAGTCCATGTGCATGGCTTCACTATTCTGGCTTCCGCAAGGGACGGGTGGCGGTTACGCCCCACTACGCTCCGGTGGATGGGTGGGCTGCTGCCGGTTTCGTTGACACCGACCTAAGCTTTTTGAGCTTGTTCGAACTGTACGGGACTGACGTAGCCGAGCGTCGAATGCCGGCGCGTTGGGTTGTAAAACCGCTCGATG